>JAESGD010000011.1_pt1 | contig 481644 bp, 443 predicted proteins | sample 9269581 | NCBI WGS metagenome assembly JAESGD01 (sample SAMN14515903, study PRJNA621661) | algae metagenome | isolation source: Cyanomargarita calcarea GSE-NOS-MK-12-04C and co-occurring heterotrophs from... | place: USA: Grand Staircase Escalante National Monument, Utah | collected 2007-12-30
ACTGCGGCGGATCGCGCCTTCATTGTCGATGTCCAGCCAGGCATGCGGCACATCGGTTTCCGAGCGACCATGCACGATGAAGGGCAGTTTCAGCTGGTGGAGGAGGGCGATGCGCGGGTCCCTGGGGCGTGGCGAATGGATGACAACGGCGTCGACCCGACGGCTCTCCGCCAGCCGCCGGTAGAGCTGGAGTTCATCCGACGTGTCGTGTTCGGTCATCGGCGTGATCAGGATGTCGATATCCTCGCCGCTCAGGCGCTCTGCCATGCCGCTCATGAATTCGGAGAACTGGTAGTCGCTGGCCCTGGTCATCACCACGCCGATGGCGCCCGCCCGCCCGGTCGCAAGGCGTACCGCATTGATATTGGGCCGGTAGCCGAGGCGGGCGGCGGCTTCCATGACGCGTGCGCGCGTCGCCTCGTTCACCTCGGGATAACCGCTGAGCGCGCGGCTCACCGTTGTCGGTGACAGTCCGATATGCTGGGCGAATTCCTTGAGCTTCATTCCTGTCGTCGAACCCCGGCGGGAACATCTCCGCTTTTGTCGGCTTATGTCATGCCACGGCGCATTCTGGCAATTCTATACCCCTGATGTCAAAGCGCTTCCAAAAAACCTTTTTTTCAGGGCGTGGAACTGGGGTTCGGAATGGTTAGATGAGTTCGAAGAGCCCCAAAATGCCATTTGACAGCAGATTGTCGGCCTGCAAAACTTCAAGCCAAACCGCTTTCAAATTTTTGTCTTCTGCCCTAGTTTCGATCCTATTCATTCCTAGGTCAGTTGGGGCGACGGTTTCGTCGAGACATTGCTGATGGGCGGTTGCACAGGTCCTAACCAAGGAGAATTCAGATGACGATCAGAACGGTTGTCTGGGGTGAAAACATCCACGAACGCGAAAACGCCATTGTCCGGGATATCTATCCCGACGGCATGCATGCGACGATCGCCAGCGCCTTGAACAAGGATCCTGCTATCGAAGCCACGACCGCGACGCTGCAGGAACCGGAGCACGGCCTTCCCGTCGATAGGCTGGCCGAGACCGACGTGCTCGTCTGGTGGGGACACAAGGCGCATGGCGAAGTCTCTGACGAGATCGTCGAGCGGGTGGCGAAACGGGTCTGGGAAGGCATGGGTCTGCTCGTGCTGCATTCCGGCCATTTCGCAAAGCCTTTCAAGCGGCTGATGGGCACGCCCTGCGCGCTCAAATGGCGCGAGGCGGGCGAGCGTGAGCGGATCTGGACGGTCAATCCGGGGCATCCGATCGCAGCTGGCATTCCAGAAAACTTCGTGCTCGAAAACGAAGAAATGTACGGCGAGTTCTTCTCGGTGCCGGAACCGCTGGAGACCGTGTTCATCTCCTGGTTCGCCGGTGGCGAGGTGTTTCGCTCGGGCCTGACCTGGCGTCGCGGCGCGGGCAATATCTTCTATTTCCGCCCCGGCCACGAGACCTATCCGACCTACCACGATGCGACGGTCCAGCAAGTCATCCGCAACGGCGTGAAATGGGCCTATAATCCGATACCGCGTTACGCCGCCGTCCATGATGCGCCGAATGTCCCGGTTGAAGAGGCTCTGGAGCCGATCACCGAACGCGGCCCACGGCTGCATCAGGCCGGTGAGGAAGGCTACAAATGAGCACTGCCCCTATTCGTCTTCTGGTGCTCGGCACCGGCGGCATGGCCAATACCCATGCGATGAATTTCTCAACGATTTCCGACGTGCAGCTTGTTGCAGCCGTCGATCTCGACATGGCCACCGTGCGGGCCTTTGCCGCCCGGCACAACATTCCCAACACGTTTACCTCGCTCGACGAGGCGATCGCCTGGGGTGAATTCGATGCTGTGACCAACGTGACGCCGGACAAGGTGCATTATCCGACGACGCTGAAGCTACTTGCTGCCGGCAAGCATGTGATGTGCGAGAAGCCTTTGGCCGAGAATTATGCCAAGGCCGACGAGATGGCGACGGCGGCGGAAATGGCCGGCCTCGTCAATATGGTCAACCTCACCTATCGCAATGTCGCGCAGGTGCAGAAGGCGCGGCAGATGGTGCTGGGCGGCGAGATCGGCAAGGTGCGCCACATCGAGGCCTCCTATCTGCAGAGCTGGCTCGTTTCCAAGGCCTGGGGTGACTGGTCGACCGAGAGCCAGTGGCTGTGGCGGCTGTCGACCAAACACGGCTCGAACGGTGTGCTGGGCGATGTCGGCATCCATATCCTCGACTTTGTTGGTTATGGCGCGGCGACTGATATCGACCATGTCTTCGCGCGGCTGAAGACCTTTGAAAAGGCACCGGGCAACAAGATCGGCGAATATGATCTCGATGCCAATGACAGCTTCACCATGACCGCCGAGTTCACCAACGGCGCGATGGGCGTGATCCATGCGAGCCGCTGGGCGACGGGGCATCTGAACGAGTTGCGCCTCAGGGTTCATGGCGACAAGGGCGCGCTGGAGGTCATCCACCGCCTGGATGGCTCCAGCCTCAGGGCCTGCCTGCAGGAAGATGTCGAAAAGGCCGTGTGGCGGGAGATCGAGGTCGATCCGGTGGAGACGAACTATCAGAAGTTCATCACTGCGATCCGCTCCGGCTATATGCAGGAGCCGAGCTTCCGCCATGCTGCAAACCTGCAGAAGATCCTCGATCTTGCCATGCTGACCGAAGTCGAGCGGCGCGAACTCGTCGTCTGATCTCTTGCCTCCACAAACGAAAGCGCCGCCCGAGGAGGTTCGGGCGGCGCTTCCATTCTGCGTGACCTTGCGGCCACGCGGGAGCTCACGATCGTCAGTAGGTGACGGTGACGGCCGACTTGTCCTTGGCCGACTTGACGGCGGCGTCAGCGAGCGCCAGCGCGATCAGGCCATCTTCTGCCGAGGGTGCCATCGGCGTGCCGTTGTCGAGTGCGTCGATGAAGGCGGAGATTTCCGCCGCATAGGCTGCCGTGTAGCGGGTCATGAAGAAGTCGTGCAGCGGCGGGCGGGTATAGCCGTCCTTGTTGGCGACTTCGATCGAGACCGGGCGCTGGTTTTCGGCCGAAACCGAGCCCAGCGAGCCATGGACTTCGATGCGCTGGTCGTAGCCATAGGATGCGCGGCGCGAGTTGGAAATGATTGCCTGGCGGCCGCTTTTCGTCGTCAGGATCAAGGACGCGCTGTCGTAGTCGCCGAGTTCGCCGATCTTGGGGTCGACCAGCACGGAGGCCGAGGCCTGGACCGTTTCGATCTCTTCGCCGAGCAGGAAGCGGGCCATGTCGAAATCATGGATGGTCATGTCGCGGAAGATGCCGCCGGAGACCTTGATGTATTCGGCCGGCGGTGCGCCCGGGTCGCGGCTGGTGATCGTGACCATCTCGACCTTGCCGATCGAGCCCTTGTCGATCTCCTTGCGGACAGCCTGGAAATGCGGGTCGAAGCGGCGGTTGAAGCCGAGCATGACCTTGCCGCCAACTGCGCGCACGGTTTCAAGGCAGGCCTTAGCGCGCGCGACATCCAGATCGATCGGCTTTTCGCAAAAGATCGCCTTGCCGGCCTTGGCGAAACGCTCGATCAGATCGGCATGGGTGTTGGTCGGCGTGCAGATGATGACGGCGTCGATGTCCTTGTCTGCCTCGATCTCCTCGATCGTCTTCACCGCGCAGCCGGTCTGGGCGGCGATGGCGTTTGCGGCGTCTGCAAAGGCATCGGCGACCGCGACGAGTTTCGCCCGCTTATCTTCGGCGATGGCTTTCGCGTGGACCTTGCCAATGCGGCCGGCGCCCAGAAGTGCCAGTCTCGTGACCATGTTCATTTCCTCCCTGTCGCGCCTTGGTCTCTCGTCAAGAGGAGGCGATTGTGATGTCGTTGGGCGCTCCTGATGGAGGCGCCTGATCGATGTTCCATTTCACGCTGGCAAATGCCATGTTTTGGAATATATGTTCTATTTTGCTAGATCGTGACACGGTTTCTGTCAAGCGTGACGATGTGTCCGGATGAGGGTAGGGGACGGCATGAGCGAGAGCGGCGGACCGCAGACGATCAAGGAGTTCGAGGACCGGTTGCTGGAAGTCTCTGGCAGCCTGCCCAAGCGGCTGAAGCAATGCGCGGACTATGTTGCCGCCAACAAGGATCGCATTGCAGTCTCTACCGTCGCCGAGATGGCGGAAGGTGCGGGCGTGCAGCCATCGGCCTTCATGCGCTTTTGCCAGATCATGGGTTTTTCCGGCTTTTCGGAGATGCAGAAACTGTTTCGCGAGAGCTTCGTCGGTGGCTGGCCGGACTATTCGACGCGTCTTCAGCATTTGCGCGAGAAGGCCGAAGGATCGCCCTCGGCGCTGCTCGCGGAATTTGTCGAGGCTGGTCGGCTTTCGCTGGAAAATCTGGTGAAAACCGTTGATCCGCAGGCCATGGAAGTGGCGGTCAAGCAGCTTTCCGAAGCACGCATGATCCATATCATCGGTCTGCGCCGCTCCTTTCCCGTCGCAAGTTACATGGCTTATGCCTTCGAGAAGATGGGTGTGCCGGCCATGCTGCACAGCGTCGTCGGGCGGCTCGACAATCACCATGCGATCCAGGAAGGCGATGCTCTGCTTGCCGTGACATTCTCGCCCTATTCCGCCGAGACCTTGGATCTGGTCGAGCAGGTGCGGGCGAGGGGCGTTCCGGTCGTGGCCGTCACCGATACCGTCGTCAGCCCACTCCGCCGGATGGGTGCTACGCTTCTGTCGGTCTCCGAAGTCGATTTCGGCGCGTTCCGCTCGCTGTCTGCCACGCTCTGTCTCGCCATCACGCTCTCCGTTGCCGTCGGGACGGCGCGACAGGATGGCTGAACGTCCGTATTGAAATTCTGAAAAATAGAATTTATAGTCCATTTCCAGATATCGCCGTTCCAAATCGTGGAATGGTTTCGAGGCGGGGCGAAAGATCCCGCATCAAAGGGAGGACATCGCTTGGCTTTGCTCGATCTGATCACGATCGGTCGTTCGTCCGTGGACCTTTATGGGGCCCAGGTCGGCGGTCGACTGGAGGACATGGCCTCCTTCAACAAATATATCGGCGGGTCGCCGACCAATATCGCGGCGGGAACGGCGCGGCTGGGTCTCAAGTCGGCCCTGATCACCCGCGTCGGTGATGAGCATATGGGCCGCTTCATCCGCGAGCAGCTGATCCGCGAGGGCGTCGATGTCCGCGGGGTGAAGACGGACAAGGAGCGGCTGACGGCACTTGTCCTGCTCGGGATTCGCGATGAACACCAGTTCCCGCTGATCTTCTACCGCGAAAACTGCGCCGACATGGCGCTGTCGGAAGAGGATATCGATCCGGATTTCATCGCCCAGGCGCGCTGCGTCTGCGCGACCGGCACGCATCTGTCGCATCCGCGCACGGAGGCCGCCGTGCTGAAGGCGCTGAAGATCGCCCGCGAGAAAGGCGGGCTTACGGCGCTCGACATCGACTATCGCCCGAACCTCTGGGGTCTTGCCGGTCACGGCGACGGCGAAAGCCGCTTCGTGGAGTCGGCGAAGGTGACTGAAAAGCTGCAGTCGACGCTGCATCTCTTCAACCTGATCGTCGGCACGGAAGAGGAATTCCACATTGCCGGCGGCTCGACCGATACCATCGAGGCGCTGAAGGCGGTTCGCAAGGTGTCGTCCGCGACGCTCGTCTGCAAACGCGGCCCTATGGGTGCCGTGGTCTTTGACGGTGCGATCCCCGACAGTCTCGATGCCGGCCAGACCGGCCAGGGTTTCCCGATCGAAGTCTTCAACGTGCTTGGCGCTGGCGATGGCTTCATGTCAGGTCTGCTAAAAGGCTGGCTCACCGGCCAGGACTGGCCGACCAGCCTGAAGTTCGCCAATGCCTGCGGTGCCTTTGCCGTCTCGCGCCACGGCTGCACACCGGCCTATCCGAGCTGGGACGAGCTGCAATATTTCTTCAAGACCGGCATCAGGAACAAAGCGCTGCGCAAGGACGAGGCTCTGGAGCAGGTGCATTGGTCGACCAACCGCAAGAATGACTGGTCGACCATGCGGGTCTTTGCCTTCGACCATCGCATGCAGCTCGAGGCCATGGCCAAGGAATCAGGCGTTTCGGATGAGAAAATCGGCGCGTTCAAGAACCTCTGCCTCGATGCTGCTCTCAAGGTTTCCGGCGGCAACGCCGGTTATGGTCTGCTCTGCGACAGCCGTCTTGGCCGTGAGGCGCTCTATCGCGCGGCCGGTACGGGGCTCTGGATCGGTCGTCCCGTCGAATGGCCGGGCTCGCGCCCGCTGACGCTGGAGCCGGAAATCGGCCCTGATTTCGGCGGCCTCGTCGAATGGCCGGTTGAGCACGTGGTCAAGGTGCTCTGCTTCTACCACCCTGACGATACCGCAGAGATGAAGGCCGAGCAGGAAAAGACCGTGCAGCGGCTTTTCCATGCGGCACGCCGCAATCGGCTTGAATTCCTGCTGGAGGTCATTCCCTCCAAGGTCGGCGCCTGTGATGACGAGACGACCGCCAAGATCATCGAGCGCTTCTATGAGATTGGCGTCTATCCCGACTGGTGGAAACTGGAGCCGATGAAAACCACGGCGTCCTGGGCCAATGCCTGCAACGCGATCGAACGCAATGATCCGAACACGCGCGGTATCGTGGTGCTCGGTCTCGATGCGCCGCAGGCGGAGCTTGAGGCGAGCTTCCAGCTTGCCGCCGGCTTCGATCTGGTCAAGGGTTTCGCCGTCGGTCGCACGATCTTCGGTGACGCCGCTCGCAAGTGGCTTGCCGGCAGCATCAATGACGCCCAGGCCGTGGAGGATATGGCCGCGCGTTACCAGAGCCTGTGTGCGATCTGGGATGCGGCGCGCCAAAAGGCGGTTTCCGCCAAGGGAGGAAAAGCATGAAGACGATCCGGCTGACCGCCGCTCAGGCGCTGGTGCGTTACCTCGCCAATCAGCTGAACGAGGATGGCGTTCCCTATATCGCCGGTATGTGGGCGATCTTCGGTCACGGCAATGTCGCCGGTATCGGCGAAGCGCTCTACGGCATCCGCGAGGAACTGCCGACCTATCGCGGCCAGAACGAGCAGTCGATGGCGCATGCAGCAATCGCCTATGCCAAGCAGCTTGGCCGTCGCCGCGCGATGGCGGTGACCTCCTCGATCGGGCCCGGCGCGCTCAACATGGTGACGGCAGCGGCTCTCGCCCATGTCAATCGCCTGCCGGTTCTGTTCATCCCCGGCGATGTTTTCGCCAATCGCGGCCCGGATCCGGTGTTGCAGCAGATCGAGGACTTTGGCGATGGCACGATGTCGGCGAATGACTGCTTCCGCCCCGTCAGCCGCTATTTCGACCGCATCATGCGGCCGGAACAGCTCCTGACCGCACTGCCGCGCGCCATGCGCACGCTCACCGATCCGGCCGATTGCGGCCCCGTCACGCTTGCCTTCTGCCAGGACGTGCAGGCCGAGGCCTATGATTATCCCGAGAGCTTCTTCGCCAAAAAGACGTGGCGCTTCCGCCGTCCGGAGCCTGATGTCGTGGAATTCGAAGCGGCGGTTGCGGCGCTGAAGGCTGCAAAGAACCCCGTGATCGTTGCCGGTGGCGGCGTGCATTTTGCAGGCGCCACCGACACGCTGAAGGCCTTTGTCGAGAAGCATCAGATCCCTGTTGTTGAGACCCAGGCCGGCAAGTCGGCACTGGCTTGGGACCATGACCTCAACTTCGGCCCTGTCGGCGTGACCGGTGCGGAAAGCGCCAATGTCGTCTCGGAAAAGGCCGATCTCGTCATCGGCGTCGGCACGCGTTTTCAGGATTTCACCACGGGCTCCTGGGCGCTGTTCAAGAACCCTGATCGTAAGATCCTGGCGCTCAACGTGCAGCCATACGACAGCGCCAAGCACGATGCGATCCCGCTGGTGGCGGATGCCAAGATCGGGCTGGAAAAGCTCTCGGCAGCCCTCGGCGATCACACGTATGCCGCACCCGATGCCGGTCTCAAGGCCTCCTGGTTTGCCAAGGCGGATGCCGTGACGGCGGCTCCCAAGGACAGCAATTCGCTGCCGACCGACATGCAGGTGATCGGCGCCGTGCAGCGCGCCTCGCGCGACAATACGGTTGTCATGTGTGCGGCGGGCACCATGCCGGGCGAGTTGCATCAGCTGTGGAAGTCGAAGCTGCCGCTCTCCTACCACATGGAATACGGCTTCTCCTGCATGGGCTACGAGATCGCCGGCGGTCTCGGCATCAAGATGGCCGAGCCCGATCGCGACGTCATCGTCATGGTCGGCGACGGTTCCTACATGATGATGAATTCGGAGCTGGCGACCGCTGTCGGTATGGGCGTGAAGATCACGCTCGTGATCACCGATAACAGAGGTTATGGCTGCATCAACCGGCTGCAGATGGGCACCGGCGGGGCGCAGTTCAACAACCTCTACGCCCATACGAATGTCAGCCCGATGGCGATCGATTTCGCAGCCCATGCGGCGTCGATGGGCGCGCGGTCCCATAAGGTGTCGTCGATTGCAGAGCTGGAAACAGCCCTCGACGCCGCCCGCGAGGCGACCGAGACCACTGTTATCGTCATCGATACCGATCCTTATCCAACCACCGGAGCCGGCGGCTACTGGTGGGATGTCGCGGTTCCGGAAGTCTCGGCCCGCGCCGAAGTCAATCAAGCCCGCGCAGCCTATGAAGCGGCTCTGAAGGAAAGAACCTGATCATGATCCTTTTCGGAACCAACCCGATCGCCTGGTCGAACGATGACGACCGCCGCCTCGGCGCCCATATCAGCCTCGAACAGTGCCTGGACGAAACCGCCAAGATCGGTTTCGACGGCATCGAGAAGGGCCACAAGCTGCCGACCGATCCTGATGGATTGAAGTCTGTGCTCGAGCCGCGCGGCCTGAAATTCGTGTCCGGCTGGCATTCGCTGAACCTGCTCACCAATACGATTGAGGAAGAAAAGGCTGCCATGCAGCCCTTCCTCGATGTGCTCAAAGCCATGGGCTGCAAGGTCATCATCGTCTGCGAGACCTCGAACGCCATTCATGGCGCCGATGACACGGCGCTCGCCGACCGTCCGGTTTTGTCCGATGCCGATTGGGCCAAGTTCGGTGCCGGCGTTGAAGCACTGGCCGAGTTCTCCGCAAGCCAGGGCATCTCGCTCGTCTACCACCATCACATGGGCACGGTTGTCGAAACCGAAGCCGAGATCGACAAGCTGATGGAACACACGGGCCCGCATGCCAAGCTGCTGCTCGACACCGGCCATTGCTTCTTCGGTGGCGGCAATCCGGAAGCCGTCGCGAAGAAATACATGCACCGTGTCGGTCATATCCACGCGAAGAATGTCCGCCCTGTCATCGCCGATCAGGTGCGTAGCGAGAAGCTCTCCTTCCTCGAAGGCGTGCGTCGCGGCGTATTCACCGTTCCCGGCGACACCGAAGGCGGCGTGAATTTTACGCCTGTGCTGAAGATCGCGGCCGAGCATGGCTACGCGGGCTGGATCGTCATCGAAGCCGAGCAGGATCCTGACGTGCGCAATCCCCTAGAGTATCAGAGCCTCGGCCTGAAATCGCTGAAAGGTTTTGCCAAGGATGCCGGCCTGATCTGAATGGAAACCGGGGCAGGGACGTAATCTCCGCCCCGTGTTTTGACAGCACACGGATTTGGGCTCTATTGCAGGCGACCCATTCACAAGACTGCCGGGAGCAAAGCCTTGAAGTTCCAGATCCTTGATCCGACCCATCCCTTCTTCAAGCCGCTGTGGCGCCGCATTCTCTGCGTCGTGCTGCCGCTGGCCTGGGCGGGGGTGGAGTATGGGAACGGCGCCACCGGCTGGGCGATGGTCTTCATCGTCTCCGGTCTCTATGCGGGCTACGAGTTGCTGTTCATGTACGACCACACGATGAAAAAGGCCGAAGCCAAGGCGGAGGCCGAGCGGGCGAGGATCGCGGCCGAGGCCGAACGCTCCGACGCCGACTGAGCATAAAAACACGGGAGACGAGGAATGGCCGATCTGTTGCGCAAGCCCACGGGCACATCCGGCAAGGTGCACGACATCACCCCCGCCAGCGCCGGCTGGGGTTATGTCGGCTTCGGGCTCTACCGCCTGAAGGCCGGTGAGAGCGCTGCAGAGCCGACGGGTGAGACGGAAGTCATTCTCGTTCTCGTCGAGGGCAAGGCCACGATCTCCGGTGGCGGCAAGGACTTTGGCGAACTCGGCCAGCGCATGTCCGTGTTTGAAAAGACCCCGCCACATTGCGTCTACGTCCCGGCGGGTGCCGACTGGTCTGCTGTCGCGACGACGGACTGCGTGCTCGCCATCTGCACTGCACCTGCGATGCCGGGTCGCGAGGCACAGCAGATCGGGCCGGAGGGCATTTCGCTCGTCGAGCGCGGCAAGGGTGCTAATACCCGGCATATCTATCCGATCGCCATGGAAGATCGTGACGTCGCCGACAGCCTGCTGGTGACCGAGGTCTTCACGCCCTCGGGCAACTGGTCGTCTTATCCGCCGCACCGGCATGATGAGGACAATTTCCCCGAGATGACCTATCTCGAGGAAACCTATTACCACCGCCTCAATCCGGCCCAGGGCTTCGGCTTCCAGCGTGTCTTCACCGAAGACGGCTCACTCGACGAGACCATGGCAGTGTCGGATGGTGACGTGGTGCTGGTGCCTAGGGGGCATCACCCTTGCGGCGTGCCGCATGGCTACGAGATGTATTATCTCAACGTCATGGCTGGCCCCTTGCGCAAATGGCGCTTCCAGAACCATCCCGACCACGACTGGATCTATCAGCGCGACAACGGCTGATACTGCTTAAGGCGGTGCCTGCGGCGCCTTCACGAATATGTTTGCCGGGCCGGGAAAAATCCGGCCGTCCATCCGGTGCGTAGTGGTTTGCACAATGCCAATGATGGAGACGCCAATCATGCCGAAGCTCACTTTCGCCCTTGTCGGGCTCGCCATGAGCCTGCTGCCGACCGCCGGTCAGGCGGCGGACAAGTTTACGTTTGAAGACTATTTCAACGGTCGCACGGAAGCGGTCGGCTCGTTCAGCGCCATCAATGGCGTGAAGCGAACCTTTACGGTGGATCTGACCGGAAACTGGGATGGCAAGACGCTGACGCTGCGCGAGGACTTTGTCTTCGACGACGGCACCAAGGACCGAAAGACCTGGCGCTTCACCAAGACGGGGCCGACCACCTATAGCGGCACCCGCGAGGATGTGATCGGCGAGACGACGGTGCGGCTGAATGGTGCCGTCGCGCGCTTCAACTATCTCGTCTATCTCAGCCCGGAAACGCAGGGCAACAAGGTCCGCTTCTGGGACAAGATGGTGTTGCGCGAGGATGGGACGGTGCTGAACACGGCGCTCGTCACCAAGTTCGGCATCCCGGTCGCCAAGACCACTGTCGAGTTCCGCAAGCCGGGCTATTCGCACAAGACCGCCAGCCGCTAAGGCTCACGCCCTTGGTGTCTCCAGCCAGCGGTCGATGCCGCTGGCGGCGGCAATGCCGGTCGCAAAGCAGGCGGTCAGCAGATAGCCGCCTGTTGGCGCTTCCCAATCGAGCATTTCGCCTGCCACGAAGGTGCCCGGGCGCGATGTCAGCATGAAAGTCTCATCCACTCCGTCGAGTGCCACGCCGCCTGCCGTCGAGATCGCCTCGGCGATCGGGCGGGGCCTCCGAACGGGGAGGGGCAGGGTCTTGATCAGGCGCGCGAGACCCCTCGCATCGAGTTGGTTGGCGTCAGGGTGCACTTCGCGCAGAAGCGCAATCTTCGCGCCATCGAGATTGGCGGCCTTCTTCAACCGTGTCGAAAAACTTGCCTTGCGATCCTGACGTGCGAGGTCTGCGACAAGCTTCTCCTCCGTCCGCCCCGGTGCGAGATCCAACATGAGTGCCGCATGGCCGTCCCGGTCGAGCGCATCTCGAAGCGCCGCCGAATGCGCGTAGATCAGGCTGCCTTCAATGCCGCTCTTGCTGATGACGAATTCGCCCTGGGTGGTGCCGGCTGCCGAGGTGGCCTTCACCGATTTGATCGGCTGGCCGGAGAAGCGGGTGTCGAAACTTTCGGAGAAATAGCAGTCGAACCCGCAATTGGCCGGGCGGAGCGGTGTGATGTTGACGCCTTGGCCTTCCAGCAGTGGCACCCAGGCCGCATCTGAACCGAGCTTCGGCCAGCTTGCGCCGCCGAGGGCGAGGAGCGTGGCATCGGCAGTGACGTGCTTCTGACCCTCCGGAGTTTCGAAAAGCAGGGCATCACCGTCGAAACCAGTCCACCGATGCCGGGTGAGGATGGTCACGCCCATTGCTTCCAGCCGTTTCAGCCAGGCGCGCAGCAGCGGCGAGGCCTTCATCACCTTGGGGAAGACGCGGCCTGAGGACCCGACGAAGGTTTCCGTGCCGAGTTCTGCGGCCCAGACCCGAATGGCCTCCGGCGTCATCAGGTCCAGCACGGGGCGCAGCCGATCGTTCGCCGCGCCATAGCGGGTGACGAAGCGCGCATAGTCTTCGGCATGGGTGATATTGAGGCCGGACTTGCCAGCGAGCAGGAACTTGCGGCCGACCGTCGGCATGGCGTCATAGACCGTCACGGCATGGCCCTTGCCGGCGAGATGTTCCGCCGCCATCAGGCCCGCCGGGCCGCCGCCGATGATCGCCACGCTCTTCTTCATCAGTGATCAGTCCAGCTTGAAGGTCGAGAGACGATCGACCAGACCTTCGATCGTTGCGCTATCGGCATTGGCGAAGGCGAAACGCAGATAGTCCTGGCAGTCGTCGCCGAAATAGGCGCCGGGAATGCAGAGCACGCCGGCCTTCTTTGCCAGAATTTCCGCCACATGGGCGGAGTCCTGGCCTGCAAAGGGATGGCGGATGAAGGCGAAATAGGCGCCGAGCGAATCCATCTTCCAGTCGGGAAGCTGTGCCATCACGCCTTTCAGGGTTTCGGCGCGTTCGAGGATTTCGATGCGGTTTTCCTCGCGCCAGGCCTTCAGCGCCGGGATCGCCTTGGCGACGGCCGCTTGGGGTGCGCGTGGGGCGCAGATCTGCAGGTTGTCCATGACCTTGGCAATTTCCGAGACGGCGCGCGGACCGGCCGTGATTGCGCCGAGGCGATGGCCGGGGATGCAGAACGATTTGGAGAAGGAGTAGAGCAGGATGAGGTTCTCTTCCCAGCCTTCGACCGAGAGCAGATCATGCGGGCGGCCTTCGCCCGGCAGGAAGTCGCGATAGGTCTCGTCGAGGATCAGGAAAGCGCCGGCCTTGCGGCAGGCGTTGAAGGCCTGGCGCAGCAGGGCCGCTGGATAGATGGCGCCGGTCGGGTTGTTGGGCGACACCAGTGCCACGGCCTTGACGCCCTTCGCCAGGGCCGCCTCGATGCCTTCGATGGTGGGCACAAATCCGGTGGCCGGATCAAGCGGGATCAGTTCGCGGCGAATGCCCATCATCGCCAGCGTGGTTTCCTGGTTGAAGTAGAAGGGATCCGTCAGCGCCACCGCATCGCCGCTCCCCGCAATAGCAGCGACCGTTGCCATGAAGGCCTGGTTGCAGCCTGCGGTGATGTGGATGTTGGCGGCGGTAACGGGCGCGCCATAGACGGCAGCAACCTCCGCCGCATAGGCCTCACGCAATGGCGCCTCGCCCTCGATCGGGCCGTATCCAGCGTTCGCCCGGGCGGAAGCGGCCTCGGCCAGCCAGGCGAAGAGATCGGGATGCGGCGGATAGCCCGGCACGGCCTGGCTCAAGTCGATCATCGGGCCCGCCGCTCCGTCATAGGCGCGCGCCCAGGCAAAGACGGAAGGCACGGGCGGAGCCGAGAGATCTGCAACGAGCGGATTGAAGGGGGCGGCGGGCATGTCTCTGTCCTCGGTGTTATCAGCTCTCTTCCAAGAGCTGGGTAGTGGTGTTTGTGTTGCGTTTGCGTGTCGAGGGCAGACCTCGTCCCGACTGGCGGCTTGCCGGGCGCGGCTGGGCGGCGCGCTCGGTTTCGATCATGTCGAAGATCCAGTCGATGAAGACCTTGGCGATCGGGGCCGCGCGCACTTCGTTGCGAGCCGCGACATAGAAGGCATCCGGTGCGGGAACGGCGAGATCGAAGGGGATCACGAGTTCGCCGGCGGCAATCAGGCTGGACGCCGTGATGCTGTCGCCGAGCGCCACGCCCTGGCCGAAACGGGCAGCCTCGGTAGAGAGCCTTGCATCGCCCATGAAGTGTTCGCGCGCCTTCGGCATGTCGAGCTGATCAGCGGCAGCGAGCCAGCTTCGCCATTCGCGGCCATCGTCGCCATGCAGCAGCACATGGTCGTGCAGATCGCGAACCGATCGCAGCGGCCGCGTGTTGAGCAGCGTTGGGCTGACAACGGGGAAGAGTTCGAAGGTGCTCCAGAGCCGTGTCCAGCAATCCTTCCAGCCGCCCGCGCCGTAGAGGATCGCGATGTCGATGTCGGGTGAATAGATCAGGCTGGAATCATTGCTGGATGTCAGCGTCAGGCTGATCTCGGGATAGCGATCGACGAAGGAGCCGAGGCGAGGCACCAGCCAGAGCGAGAGTAGCGCCGGCACGCAGGAGATGCGCAGGCTGCCGCTGGTCGAGGGGCGGTTCATCAGCGCGGTTGCCGCCGCAATCCCGTCAAAAGCCTGGGTGACGGCCGGCAGGAGAAGCGCGCCCTGCGGGGTCAGTTTCAACCGTTTGCCGCCGCGCTCGAAAAGCGCCGTCTTCAGCGTTTCTTCAAGGCTGCGGATCTGATGCGAGATCGCGCCATGTGTCACGCTCAACTCCCGCGCTGCCGCGGAGATCGAGCCACGGCGAGCGGCGGCCTCGAAGGCGCGCAGGGGGTTGAGCGGGGGCAGGCGGCTTGCCATTGATGGTTCAGGATCCGTGAATTTTTCTCACATCGAATGCTATAACATCGTGAATTGATTTTCCAAGTCTGTTGCGGGTTAATGCTCACAATAAAGGCAGGCACGGATCGTGCCGCAAAAATGGACGATGGCCTTGTCATCGTTCACAAACAGGGAACGAGGCATGACTTTCGACGAAAAGCGCCTGGCGGCACTGCGCGAGAAATACGGAAACGACAAGGCTGGCGAGATCTTCGATCCGAAGTTTGCCAAGGTCGGCGAGAAGATCTTCTCCAACGGTACGCGTGCTGCCCCTTATGCCGGCGTGCCGACCTTTGTGTCTGCCCCTTATCGCCAGGTCGATCAGCGTAATCCTGATGTCAGCGATCTCGATGTCGCAATCGTCGGCGTTCCCATGGATCTCGGCGTCACCAATCGGCCCGGCTCGCGCTTCGGGCCTCGCGCCTTGCGGGCGATCGATCGCATCGGCCCCTACAATCACGTGCTCGAATGCGCGCCGGTCTTCGATCTCAAGGTCGCCGATATCGGCGACGTGCCGTTTTCCAGCCGCTACCGGCTGGAGATGAGCCATGACGATATCGAGGCCTATCATACGAAGCTGGTGAACCAGGGCGTGCTGCCGCTTTCCGTCGGCGGCGACCATTCGATCACCCACCCGATCATGAAGGCGATTGCCAAGAAGCATGGTCCTGTCGGCATGATCCATATCGACGCCCATTGTGATACGGGCGGCGCTTTTGACCAGACGAAGTTCCACCATGGTGGCCCGTTCCGCAACGCGGTGCTGGATGGTGTGCTTGATCCTGTCCGAACGATTCAGATCGGTATTCGGGGACCTGCCGAATATCTCTGGGAGTTCTCCTACGAGTCCGGCATGACCGTCATTCACGCCGAGGAAATCAATGGTCTGGGCATCCAGGCGATCATCGAGAAGGCCAAGGCCGTGATCGGTGACGGTCCGACCTATCTCTCCTTTGACATCGACAGTCTCGATCCGAGCGTAGCGCCCGGCACCGGTACGCCTGAGGTCGGCGGTCTGACCTCGCGCGAGGCACTGGAGCTCATTCGTGGCTTCAAGGGCATTAACCTGATCGGCGGCGATGTGGTCGAAGTCGCGCCGCAATATGACGCGAACCACAATACCGCACATGTCGGCGCACAAATCCTCTTCGAAATCCTCAGCCTGATGGTCTACAGTCCAGCCATCAAGGCGCGCTGAGGGCCGCTTATCCCGGACGGGTCAAACCGTCCGGAAACCGATGCAGATTAACGGGCGAAAACGCCTCAACCACAACAAGGGAACAGGACCATGAAAGACATTCTCTCCACTTCCGTCAGCCGCCGCGGCGTGCTCGCCGGCTCGGCCGCCATTGCCGGCGCGCTTGCCATGCCGTCGATCCTGCGTGCCCAGGACAAGTCGATCAAGATCGGCGTCTATGGCGGCTACTTCAAGGATTCGTTCGACAAGAACATCTTCCCGGAATTCACCAAGGCAACCGGCATTGCCGTCGAATCCATCGCAGAGCCGACCGGTGAAGCCTGGCTCGTGCAGCTGGAGCAGGCCGCCAAGGCCGGCCAAGCCCCGGCTGACCTTTCGATGATGTCGCAGGTTGCGATGCTTAAAGGCCAGGCGACCGAGCTCTGGGCGCCGATCGACATGGCGAAGATCACGAACGCCTCGGGCCTGATCGATCGTTTCGTCAACAAGTATCCTGACGGACGCGTCGCCGGCGTCGGTGCTGTTGCCTGGTACATCACGCTCGTCACCAACACCGATGTCTACAAGGAAGCTCCGACCTCCTGGGAAGCGCTGTGGGATCCGGCGAACGCCGACAAGCTCGGCCTGCTGGCGCTCGTCTCCAACTCCTTCCTGCTCGAAGTGACCGCCAAGACATACATGGGGGGCACCAATGCGCTCGATACCGAAGAGGGCATCCTGAAGGCGCTGGAGAAGCTTGCGGAAGTGAAGCCGAATGTGCGCCTCTGGTATCGTGATGAAGCGCAGTTCGAGCAGTCGTTGAAGTCGGGCGAAATCCCGATGGGCCAGTATTACCACGACGTTACGGGCCTTGCCGCTGCCGATGGCCAGCCTGTTCGTTCGACCTTCCCGAAGGAAGGCGGCATCCAGGATTCGGGCTGCTGGGCCCTGTCGCGCGCTTCGGCTAAGACCGAAGAAGCACATGTCTTCATCGACTACATGTGCCAGCCGTCGATCCAGGCGACCCTGTCGCGCAAGGTTGGTACCGCCCCGACGGTCAAGCGCGAACTGCTCGACCTGACCGATGCCGAGTTCGCGTCCGTTTCCTCCGATATCGAGCCGATCACGCCGCGTTATGATCTCTACCAGACCAAGTCGGACTGGCTGAACCAGAAGTGGACCGAGCTGATCGTCGGTTGATTTTACTGGGCATTTCTTGCCCCTTATCCGCCCTGCCGGGCACCTTCTCCCCGCATACGAGGAGAAGGAGATGAGCGGTTTGCTCTGCGCCTACTTCTCCTCTCCCCGCTTGCGGGGAGAGGGTAGGGTGAGGGGCAAAGCCCCAACCTCAAACGCGTGCCGCGCCTCATGGGGCTGCTCAGCGCTTGCAAGACAATTCGGGCGTGAGATGCTATTGCCGCGCCAAAGGGCTTTGAGCCTACACCATTTGATTTCGGAGACATGATGTCCGGCCTCGCCCTCAATTCCATCACCAAGCAGTTCGGTCCGTTTACGGCGGTCGACAATGTCGCGCTTTCCGTGCCGCACGGCATCTTCGTCTGCCTGCTCGGCCCCTCCGGCTGCGGCAAGACCACGTTGCTCCGTATGATCGCCGGTCTCGACAGCCCGACCGAAGGTGCGATCGTGCTTGATGGCAAGGACATTACGCAGGTGCCGACGCATAAGCGGGACCTCGGCATGGTCTTCCAGTCGCTGGCGCTTTTCCCCCATCTGACTGTCGGCGAAAACATCGCCTATCCCTTGCGTATCCGCGGCATCGGTCGTGAGGAACAGGTCAAGCGCGTCGACGAGCTGCTCGCCATGATCCACCTCACCGGCTATGCCGACCGGCCCGTGCACAAGCTTTCTGGCGGCCAGCGCCAGCGCGTGGCGATTGCCCGGGCGCTTGCCATTTCGCCCAAACTCTTCCTGCTCGACGAGCCGCTGTCGGCGCTCGACGCCAAGCTGCGCGAGGCGATGCAGGTGGAGCTGCGCAAGCTGCAACAGCAGCTCGGCATCACCACCATTGTTGTGACGCATGACCAGCGCGAGGCGATGACCATGGCCGATACCGTGGTCGTCATGAATGGCGGCAAGATCCGTCAGGCGGCGAGCCCGATCGAAATCTATCGCAAGCCGGCCGACCGCTTCGTTGCTGATTTCATCGGGTCGACCAATCTCCTGCCGCTGACGGCGCAGGGTGGAACGGCGCTCGTGCTGGGCCACAGCGTTGCCGGCATTTCGGCGCCGTCTGGGCAGGGGCAGGCCAGCCTCTCTGTTCGTCCGGAGGATGTGAAGCTCGCCGCTCCCGGCGAAGGCCGGATCACCGGCAAGGTCACCTTCATCCGCGATCTCGGTGGCACGATCGAGACCTTCCTCGATGTATCAGGCACCGAAGTCGTCGCCGTCTCGACCCCGCGCGAGCGACCCGTCGTGACCGTGGGCCAGGATGTCGGCATCGTCATCGACCCTGAAACAGCCGTGGTTCTGTCGGCATGAGACGCGAGCCCCCGAAAACCGCGCTCGACTATGCGCCGCTCGCCTTTCCGGCGGGCATGCTGATCCTGTTCTTCGTCGTGCCCTTCGCGACGATGATCGCCGTCTCCTTTTTCAAGCGGGATCCGACCGGCTTCTATTCGCCGGATTTCGTCTTCGACAACTATGCCCGCTTCCTGTCGTTTTTCTTCGGTGGCGTGCTCAGCTTCTCGCTGATGCTGGCGATCGCCGTCGCCGTGGTCTGCGTGACGCTGGCTCTGCCCTTCACCTATCTGCTGGCGCGTATGTCGCGTAAAGCGCAGGTGCTGTGGCTGGTCGCGCTCTTGTCCATCCTGTCGCTTTCGGAAGTCATCATCGGTTTTGCCTGGTCAACGCTGTTATCGCGCACGGCCGGCATCACCAATCTGCTTGTGATGATCGGCTTGATGGAAAAGCCTGTCGCGCTGATGCCGAATTTCGGCGCTGTCTTGACCGGCATGACTTATCAGGCGCTGCCCTATACGGTGCTCGTGCTTTATCCCGCGCTGGTTCGTCTCGACCCGACGCTCACCGAAGCCGCACGCACGCTGGGAGCGTCGCCGCTAAAAGCCTTCTTCACGGTGGTCGTGCCGGCGCTGCGCAACACGTTGATCGCCACGCTGATCATGGTCTTCATCTTCGCGCTCGGCTCCTACCTGCTGCCGCAGATCCTCGGTCGCCCCTCGCACTGGACGCTCTCGGTGCTGATCACCGACCAGGCGATCTACCAGTCCAATATGCCGTTCGCAGCGGCCATGGCGGTGTTCCTGGTGCTCGTCACGCTCGGCATGGTCGCGTTGACGCTGCTGATTGGTCGCAAGGGAGAGGCGGCATGAACACGGTTCTCACCCGTCTCTATTTCACCCTCATCGGTATCTTCCTCGCGGCGCCAATCGTGGTCGTCGCTGGTGTCTCGGTGAATGCCAAGCAGAGCCTTAACTTCCCGCCGCAGGGCTTTTCCTTGTCCTGGTACAGTGCGATCTTCACCGATCCCGGCTGGCGTGCGGCCTTGTTTGCCTCGGTGATCCTGGCGCTTTGTGCCGCCGCGCTTGCGGTTGCCATCGCCCTGCCGCTCGCCTGGTTCCTCTGGCGGCGTCTTGCCCCCTGGGCGCAGGTCTTCCAGCTGCTGGGCATCGCGCCCTTCACGCTGCCGCCCGTCATCACGGCGCTCGGCCTTCTCACCTTCTGGGCGGCGATCGGTTTCTATGGCCAGCCCTGGACGGCCGTCATCAGCCACGCGATCTTCTTCGTGACGCTGCCGCTGGTGACGCTCTCGCTTGGCTTTTCGGCCATCGACCGCTCGCTGGTCGAAGCGGCTGCCACCATGGGGGCCGATGATCGGACGATCTTCCGCACGGTCGTGCTGCCGCTGATCGCGCCCTATCTGGTCTCCGGCTATGCCTTCGCTTTCGTGCTCTCGCTCAACGAATACATCGTCGCCTATATGACGGTCGGCTTCGTGATGGAGACGCTGCCGATCAAGATCTTCAACGCGCTGCGCTACGGCTACACGCCGGTCATGGCCTCGGTGACGATCCTGTTCGTGGCGATCGCTGCCCTCATCTTCGGCCTCGTTGCCCGCTTCGGCGACCTGCCGAAACTGCTCGGGGCGAATGCCGACGACCGCAACTGATAACAACGGTCAGCGGTGATCCTCCAGGATCATCGCGGCCGCCTTTTCGGCAATCATCAGGGTCGGGGAATTGGTGTTGCCCGAGGTGATCGTCGGCATCACAGAGGCATCGGCAATGCGCAGGCACTTCAGTGCGCGTAGCCTCAGGCGCGGGTCCACCACGCTGTCAGGATCCGCACCCATGCGGCAGGTGCCGACGGGGTGGAAGATCGTCGTGCCGATGTTGCCTGCGGCCTTCTCCAGTTCCGCAACGCTTTCGAGATCAGGTCCGGGACGGTACTCCTCGGGATGATAGCGGGCGAAGGCTGGTTGAGCGGCGATCTGGCGGGTAAGCCGGATCGAGCGGACGGCCACATCCCGGTCACCTGCCGTGGACAGATAGTTCGGCGCGATCTTCGGCTGGGCGGCGAAGTCCGGTCCTGATATGTGCACCGAACCCCGGCTTTCGGGTCTCAGATTGCAGACACTGGCCGTCATCGCCGGGAAGGGGTGGACTGGATCGCCGAACTTGTCGAGTGACACTGGCTGGACATGGTATTCGAGATCGGCGGTTTCCTTGTCCGGGCCGGAGCGGGTGAAGATGCCGAGCTGGCTCGGCGCCATCGACATGGGGCCTGAGCGGCGTAGCGCATATTCCAGGCCGATCATTGCCTTTCCATAGAGGCTGGAGGCACGTTCGTTCAGCGTCGGAACACCCGTCACCTTGAAGACAAGGCGGAGCTGCAGATGGTCCTGCAGGTTTTCGCCGACAGCAGGCACTTCGCGCACGGTGTCGATCCCCACCTGCTGCAGGACGTCACCGCGACCAATCCCCGAGAGTTCGAGGATCTGCGGCGAGCCGATGGCGCCGGCTGACAGAACTACCTCGCGGCGGGCGGCGAAGTGTTTCAGCTCACCGTCGTGATGAACCTCGGCGCCGGTCACGCGGTCGCCCTCGATGGTCAGCCGCTTCACATGGGCGCGGGTGAGGATGGTCAAGTTCTTGCGGTGCCGGATCGGCTTCAGGAACGCCTTCGCCGTATTCCAGCGGATGCCGGAGCGTTGGTTCACCTCGAAGAAGCCGGAGCCTTCGTTGTCGCCGCGATTGAAGTCATCGGTCTCAGGAATGCCCGCCTGTTTGGCCGCCTCGCGAAAGGCTTCCAGCACGTCCCAGCGAAGCCTTGCCTTCTCCACCCGCCATTCGCCGCCGGCGCCATGCTTGTCGTCGGCCCCCCGGTGGAAGTCCTCCGTCTTTTTGAACAGAGGCAGAACGTCATCCCACCCCCAACCCTCGCAGCCCATCTGGCGCCATTGGTCATAGTCGCGGGCCTGGCCGCGCATGTAGATCATGCCGTTGATCGAGGAGCAGCCGCCGAGCACCTTGCCGCGCGGATAGCCGATTGCGCGGCCGTTCAGCCCAGGCTCGGCTTCCGTCTTGAAGCACCAATCGGTGCGCGGATTGTTGATGCAGTAGAGGTAGCCGACCGGAATGTGGATCCAGTGATAATTGTCGCTGCCGCCGGCTTCCAGCAGCAGCACGCGGCGCGCGGGATCGGCGGAGAGCCTGTTGGCCAGCAGGCAGCCGGCCGTGCCGGCGCCGATGACGATGTAATCGTAGGTCTCCATGCTCCTCCCCGAGCCGTAAGCCTCAACTGTTTCGCAGGCGACCTTCCAGGAGGTCAAGTACGGAGCGGGCGGCATCCATGACATTGGTGCCGGGACCGAAGACGGCGGAGACGCCATGCTCCAGCAGGAAGTCGTAGTCCTGGCGCGGAATGACTCCACCGACCACGACGATCACGTCATTCGCCCCCTTGGCCTTCAGCGCCTCGACGAGCTGTGGGGCGAGCGTCTTGTGGCCTGCGGCAAGCGACGACAAACCGACGACGTGGACCTTGTTGGCGACGGCGAGATCCGCCGCCTCGTCCGGCGTCTGGAAGAGGGGGCCCGCCACGACATCAAAGCCGATATCGCCGAAGGCCGACGCAATCACCTTGGCGCCACGGTCATGGCCGTCCTGGCCGAGCTTAGCGATCAGGATGCGCGGCTTGGACGCGGCCTTGCCGTAGTCTTTGAGTCGGGTCGACAGCGTCTCCATTTCCGGATCGCCTTCATAGGCCTTGCCGTAGATGTCATGCACGACTTCGGGGACGGCAACGTGATCGCCGAAGACCGCGCGCATGGCATCTGAAATTTCGCCGACGGTGGCGCGGGCGCGGGCGGCGTCGACGGCGGCTTCGAGGATGTTGCCGTTGCCGGTTCTGGCAACGTCCGTCAGCCGTGCAAGCGTTTCGCTCACCCGCTTCGGATCGCGCTGCCGGCGTGTCTGCTCGATGCGTTTGATCTGCGACAGGCGGACGGCGGTATTGTCGATCTGCAGGATATCGATCGGCTCCTCGTTTTCGAGGCGGTACTTGTTGACGCCGACGATGACTTCCTCGGCGCGGTCGACAGCGGCCTGACGACGGGTGGCGGCCTCCTCGATCAGGCGCTTCGGCAAGCCGTCATCGACGGCCTTGGTCATGCCGCCCAGCCGCTCGATCTCCTCGATCAGCGCCCATGCCTTGTCCGCCATGTCATTGGTCAGGCTCTCGACATAATAGGAACCGGCAAGGGGATCGACGACCTTTGTCACACCGGTCTCGTGCTGCAGGATCAGCTGGGTGTTGCGGGCAATGCGGGCGGAAAATTCCGTCGGCAGCGCAATCGCCTCGTCGAAGGAATTGGTGTGCAGCGACTGCGTGCCGCCGAGCACGGCAGACATGGCCTCAAACGCGGTGCGGACGATGTTGTTGTAGGGGTCCTGTTCGGCCAGCGACACGCCCGAGGTCTGGCAATGGGTGCGCAGCATCAGCGACGACGCCTTCTTCGGCTCGAATTCCTGCATGATGCGGGTCCAGAGCAGGCGGGCCGCGCGCAGCTTCGCGGCCTCCATGAAGAAGTTCATGCCGATCGCAAAAAAGAAGGACAGGCGGCCGGCGAACGCGTCGACATCAAGGCCCTTGGCGATGGCGGCCCGCACATACTCGCGCCCGTCAGCCAGCGTGAAGGCAAGCTCCTGCACCAGCGTCGCGCCTGCCTCCTGCATGTGATAGCCGGAGATCGAGATCGAGTTGAACTTCGGCATCTCCTTTGCGGTGTATTCGATGATGTCGGCGATAATCCGCATCGAGGGTTCGGGCGGGTAAATATAGGTGTTGCGGACCATGAACTCCTTGAGGATGTCGTTCTGGATCGTGCCCGAAAGCTTGTCGCGCGTAACACCCTGTTCCTCGCCGGTTACGATGAAATTGGCGAGGATCGGGATGACCGCGCCATTCATGGTCATCGAGACGGAGATGGCTTCGAGCGGGATACCGTCGAACAAGATCTTCATGTCCTCGACACTGTCGATCGCCACACCCGCCTTGCCGACATCGCCCTCGACGCGGGGATGATCGGAATCGTAGCCGCGATGGGTGGCGAGGTCGAAGGCAACCGAGACGCCCTGCTGGCCGGCGAGAAGCGCCTTGCGGTAGAAGGCATTGCTCTCCTCCGCCGTCGAGAAACCGGCATATTGCCGGATCGTCCAGGGGCGGCCGGCATACATGGTGGCACGCGGTCCGCGGGTGAAGGGGGCGAAACCCGGCAGGCTGTCGAGATGGCCGATGCCGGCAGTATCGTCTGCCGTGTACAGCGGCTTGACGTCGATGCCCTCGGGCGTGCGCCAAGTGAGCGCGTCTGCCGGACGCTTCAATTCCTTCTCGGCAAGCGCCTGCCAGTCGGCGATGGTTTTCTTGGTCATCCGGTCTTCTCCCTGCTCCGCACGGACTGCGGGCCGACGACTAGTGTTCCTGTTTGCCCCTCACCCTGCCCTCTCCCCGCAGGCGGGGAGAGGGAGGCACAAGCGGCGCCATCTCGGCCTTCTCCCCGTTCACGGGGAGAAGGTGCCGGCAGGCGGATGAGGGGCTTTCCCTTCAAAGGAAAACGCTACCCCTCGAACTCCATGATCAACTCATCCACCGCGAGGCTCTGGCCCGGCTTGACGACGATCTTCTTCACGGTGCCGCGCCGTTCGGCCTTCAGGATGTTCTCCATCTTCATCGCCTCGACCGTGGCGAGCGCCTGCCCGGCTTCCACCGTCTCGCCTTCCTTCACGGCCACCCCGGTGATGACACCCGGCATGGGGCAGAGCAGCATCTTTGACGTATCCGGCGGCAGTTTTTCGGGCATGAGTTTGGCGAGGGCTGCGACACGCGGGGAGCGGACGCGGACGGTTAAATCCATGCCGCGCCAGCGGAGCCGGATGGCGGGCCCCTTGAGGTCGACCTTGACCGCGAGCGTCTCGCCGCCGATGTCGGCATGGGCAAGTGTCTGACCCGGCTGCCATTCGGTGGCGATCACCAGCTCGTTGCCGGCCTCGAATGCGACGCGCGTGTTGCCGGTGCCTTCGGTGACGGCCAGCGCATGGTCGGATCCGGCCAGATTGACGACCCAGTCCTTGCCGAGCTTGCGGGTATGATTGCCGATGGTTCCGGAGATCTGGATGGCGCGCGCCTGCAGTCGGTGGTTGATGACGGCAGCGACCGCAGCGAGCTTTTCGGCCGAGGCTGCGTCCGGGATGACGCCGGTGAAGCCGTCTTTAAACTCCTCGGCGATATAGGCCGTGGTGATCTTGCCGGAGCGGAAACGGTCCTGGTTCATCACGGCCGAGAGGAAGGGCAGGTTGTGACCGATGCCTTCGACCTCGAAGCTGTCGAGCGCCTCGCTCATCGCGTCAATCGCGGTCAGGCGATCGGGGGCCCAGGTGCAGAGCTTGGCGATCATGGGGTCGTAATACATCGAGATCTCGCCGCCTTCGAAGACGCCGGTATCGTTGCGAACAACCGTGCCTTCGGCGGTCGTGCCCTCTGCCGGCGGGCGGTAGCGGGTAAGGCGACCGATCGAGGGCAGGAAGTTGCGATAGGGGTCTTCGGCGTAAAGCCGGCTCTCGATCGCCCATCCCTCGAGCTTCACCTCGCCCTGGCCGAAGCTGAGTTTCTCGCCCGCCGCGACGCGGATCATCTGCTCGACGAGGTCAAGGCCGGTCACCAACTCGGTCACGGGATGTTCGACCTGCAGACGGGTGTTCATCTCAAGGAAGTAGAACTTGTTCTGCTTGCCATCGACGATGAATTCGACAGTGCCGGCGGAGTGATAGCCTACGGCTTTTGCCAGTGCCACGGCCTGTTCTCCCATGGCCTTGCGGGTGGCGGCATCCAAGAAGGGCGAGGGCGCCTCTTCGATGACCTTCTGGTTACGCCGCTGGATCGAGCATTCGCGCTCGCCGAGATAAAGCACGGTTCCGTGTTTGTCGCCGAGCACCTGGATTTCGATATGGCGCGGTTCGGTGACGAATTTTTCGATGAAGATGCGGTCGTCGCCGAAGGAGTTCTTCGCCTCGTTCTTCGATGACTGGAAACCTTCGCGGGCTTCTTCCGCATTCCAGGCGATGCGCATGCCCTTGCCGCCGCCACCGGCCGAGGCCTTGATCATCACGGGATAGCCGATCTGATCAGAGATCTTCACCGCCTCGTCGGCATCGGCAATCAGGCCCATATGGCCGGGCACGGTCGACACGCCGGCTTCGGCCGCAAGCTTCTTCGACGTGATCTTGTCACCCATGGCCTGGATCGCATTCACCGGCGGGCCGATGAAGGTCACGCCCGCCTTTTCCAGCGCCTCGGCAAAAGCGGCGTTTTCCGAGAGGAAGCCGTAGCCCGGATGCACGGCATCGGCGCCGGTCTGTCTGATGGCATCGAGGATCTTGTCGATGACGATATAGGACTGGTTCGACGGCGCCGGGCCGATATGCACCGCCTCATCAGCCATCTCGACATGCAGCGCATTGCGGTCGGCATCGGAATAGACGGCGACCGTCTTGATGCCGAGCTTCTTGGCGGTCTTGATGACCCGGCAGGCAATTTCGCCCCGGTTGGCGATGAGGATTTTCTGGATCATTGGCAATTGCCTCCCGCGGCCGGGGTTTCGATGATGGTGAGAAAGACGGCGGGTACGTGCTCGGTCAGCCAGACACCGTTTTCTGCTTGAAAGAAGGTGTGCCCGCCCTCAGCCATTCGGCTTGCATTCACGGAAAGCACGACGGGTTTGCCATGGCGGGCGCCGACTTGCGTCGCCGTCTCCTGATCCGCTGACAAATGGACCTGCTGGCGGCTTCCGGGGCAAAGGCCCTCGGCGAGGATCGCTTCCAAGAAGCGGGTCGCCGTGCCGTGGAACAGCTGTGCAGGAGGCCGTGCAGGTGCATGGCCGAGATCGACCTTGATCGAATGCCCTTGGGCAGCGCGAATACGGGTCCCGTCTTCGGACACCGTGAAGCGCTTCTTCTCGCTGTCTTTTACAGTACGCGACAAGATCTCCGCATCAATCGCCTGACCGGCGGCTTGCGCGTTCCTGATCAAAGTTTCGATATCGGCCCAGCCTTCACTGTCCAGCTCAAGCCCGATGCTCTCTGGCGCATGACGCAGGATATAGCTGAGGAATTTGCTGGTTTCGGCACTCATCGACGAGCCCATTCCCTGGGCATCGATAGCCCGACTCGCAAAACGATCATTTCCGTGACCTCCCCAGCCATCCGTTCATTGCCGTCCGCTATTCCCGCACCTTTTTCTTCAAGCCTTTGGCCACGCTCTGCTCGTCCTTCACGTCGCCGAAGGCTTCCGGGAAGTTCTTGCGGGCCAGTTGCTCGTTGATCTTCAGCTTGGCGAAGTAGGATTGCGGATCGAAACCTCGCTCTGCTGCGATGACTTCGCGGCCGAATAGGCGACAAAGGCGTTCGCCGTCGAGATTGCCGCGCTCGAAGGTTTCGGTGCCGAAAAACTGCCAGAGCGCCTGCATGAAGCCGAGGTCGGCGAGTGCCACCGTCTGGTCCATCGTGCGGTGGCGCGGCCAGTTGGTGAGCGGCGTCACCTTCGGGTTCGGCCGGCGGATCGTGAATTGCCACTGGGTTCCGGGCAGTCCGAGCGGAAAGCCCTGGTGTTTCGGCATCAGCGGATCTTTTGCCATGGCGTTACACCTCAAACACGTCGTCGAAGGATTCGGGGAAGCTCTTGCGCGCGACCTTCTCGTCGATGACGAGCATGGCCTCGTAGGAGAGCGGGTCGAAATCCTTGGTGGCTGATATCACTTCGCGGCCGAAGAGCAGGCTCAGGCGCGCGGCGTCAAGATTGCCGCGTTCGAAGGGTTCCGCGCCGAAGTGGTGCCAGAGCGCATGCAGGAAGGCCGCGTCGATGCGGTGTTCCTTGGTGCCGGGGCGCGCCTTGCGGGGCAAGGCCTTGATGGGGGTCACGCCGCGCGGATTGGCGCGGCGGATGGTGAACTGCACACCGGTTCCCGGCATGCCGCCGGGGAAACCGCGATGTTTGGTCATGTCGGGCAGGCTCGGCATGGTCTCTCCTTACGCCGCAGCGATCTTGTCCTGCGTCTTCGTTTCGAAGTCGGAGGCATCGTGGCGTTCATGCAACTGTTCGGACAGCGGGCCGGAGGTCTTGTTGACCATCACGCCACGCTGAAGGGCTGGGCGTTCGGCAAGCTGCTTTGCCCAGCGCAGGACGTGGACATATTCATGGGTCTGCAGGAAGGTGCCGGCATCCGGATAGGACTGGTCGAGTGCGAGCCGTCCATACCAGGGCCAGATGGCCATGTCGGCGATGGTGTAGTCGCTGCCTGCGACGAATTCATTGTCGGCGAGCTGGCGGTCGAGAACGTCCATCTGGCGCTTGGCCTCCATGGCGTAACGATCGATCGCGTATTGGATCTTCATCGGCGCATAGGAGAAGAAGTGCCCGAAACCGCCGCCAACGAAGGGGGCGGAGCCCATCTGCCAGAACAGCCAGTTCAGGGCCTCGGCGCGGGCGCGGGTTTCCGACGGCAGGAAGGCGTCGAATTTTTCCGCGAGATAGGTCATGATCGAAGCCGACTCGAACAGGCGAACTGGCTTGCCGCCGTCTTTCGGTGCGTGGTCGGCGAGCGCCGGGATCTTCGAATTCGGGTTGATGCCGACGAAGCCCGAGCCGAACTGGTCGCCCTTGCCGATATTGATCAGCCAGGCATCGTATTCAGCGCCAGCATGGCCGGCTGCGAGCAGTTCTTCGAGAAGGATCGTCACCTTCTGGCCGTTCGGCGTTGCCAGCGAATAAAGCTGCAGCGGGTGCTTGCCGACCTGAAGCTCGACCTCTGTCTGCGCACCAGCCGTCGGACGGTTGATGCTGGCGAACTGGCCGCCATTGCCGGCTTCCCAGGTCCAGACCTTGGGAGGCTGATAGCCGGCGGGCAGGTTCTTCTCGGGCGGGAATTTTTCGTCGCTCATGAAATCGGGTCCTTTGTTCTGAAAGGTGGCCATAGCTATGTAAGAGGCCACTTTTCATATGTCTCCCCTTCGAGCGCGATTCTCTGCATAGAGCTGCATAGCCGGCTCCTTTGGGTGCGCCAAATTCTTATTGGCTATCATTGATCTGAGAGAGCCTGTGTTCCAATTTCGGTATATATTCCCGTTGTAGATTTATTGCCTTTACTTTCTTTATGTATTTGATCGCCCTTTCGATTTCTTCTTTTGTTTTTGCTTTTGAGGAAATTACTCGTGCTGTTATTCGTGCTTCATAGAATTCAGGATCTGGAAGCGCGAAGAAATCCTGAGCCGTTGGTCTTTCTGTGTTTATGGAAATTTGTTTCGAGGGCGGGTCTTTTTTCTGGATTAGGGAGATAACGTCTGAGATTGCACGTTCGATATTTCCAAGGCGGTCTACTTCAGTAGAAGTGGGTTGGCCGACGTCACTCTTATTTAAGCTTTCAATTTCGGCTATCGAATTCTCAAGTTCTGGCCACCATGTCTCAAAGCTCCGAGCGAAGACAGACTCGGTGATCGGGTCATCGTCTCCTAAGCTTTCAAATATTGATGTCATTACATTATTCAGTCCGCTCTTTCCCAAGGATATACACTGAAACTGGCTCAATGGGCTGGCCGAGATGTCGATCAATTGTAAATCGCAAAGTATGGGTACGACTCGCGATTTATCGAGGTGCTTCGCCAGCGCGCCTGCTTCGAAATTTATCCACGGGCGGTCTTTGGTTGCTTGGGTCAGTATTACAATCCCAAAGTCAATCTCACCGAGTGCCGCATTTATCTTGTTTTGCCATCGTTCTCCGGCGCCGATATCGTGTGCTGAAACGAATACTTCGCAAGATTGAATCACGCATGGTATCCAGTCCTTCAGTGTCGCCGCGAGCTGTCTTGAGTATTCGCCAGACCAGCTAACAAAAATCTTCATTTGCGTTCTCCTTACAGCGGGATCGTGTCGTGCTTTTTCCAATGCGTGCCGACCTGCTTGTTGCGGAGGCTGGCAAAAGCCTTGGCAATCCGGCGGCGCGACGAATGCGGCATGATCACCTCGTCGATGAAGCCACGTTCGGCCGCCTTGAATGGGTTGGCGAAGTTGACTTCGTATTCTCTCGTGCGCGCCGCGATCTTCTCGGCGTCGCCGAGTTCCGAACGATAGAGGATCTCGGTCGCCCCCTTGGCGCCCATCACGGCGATTTCGGCTGTTGGCCAGGCATAGTTGATATCGGCGCCGATATGTTTTGAGGCCATGACGTCGTAGGCGCCGCCATAGGCCTTGCGGGTGATCAGGGTCACCATCGGCACGGTCGCCTGGCTATAGGCGAAGAGGAGCTTTGCGCCATGCTTGATGACGCCGCCATATTCCTGGGCGGTGCCGGGCAGGAAGCCGGGCACGTCGACCAGCGTCAGGATCGGGATCGAGAAGGCATCGCAGAAGCGGACGAAGCGGGCGGCCTTGCGCGATGAATCGATGTCGAGGCAGCCTGCAAGCACCATGGGCTGGTTGGCGACGACGCCAACCGTCTGGCCTTCCATGCGGATAAAGCCGGTGATGATGTTCTTGGCAAAGGCTTCCTGGATCTCGAAGAAATCGCCTTCGTCGGCCAGCGCGTAGATCAGCTCCTTCATGTCATAGGGCTTGTTGGAGCTGTCGGGGATCAGCGTGTCCAGCCGCATCTCGATGCGGGCCGGATCGTCATGGAAGGGGCGAACCGGCGGCTTTTCGCGGTTGTTGAGGGGCAGGAAGTCGAAGAGCAGGCGGACCTGCTCCAGGGCTTCGATGTCGTTCTCATAGGCGCCATCGGCGACGGAGGATTTTTTGGTGTGGGTGGAGGCGCCGCCCAGTTCTTCCGCCGTGACGATCTCGTTGGTGACGGTCTTCACGACATCGGGGCCGGTGACGAACATGTAGGAGCTGTCGCGCACCATGAAGATGAAATCGGTCATGGCGGGGGAATAGACCGCACCGCCGGCGCAGGGGCCCATGATCACGGAGATCTGCGGGATGACGCCTGACGCGTCGACATTGCGCTTGAAGACATCGGCATAGCCGGCAAGGGAGGCCACCCCTTCCTGGATGCGGGCGCCGCCGGAATCATTCAGGCCGATCACCGGCGCGCCGACCTTCATCGCCATGTCCATGATCTTGCAGATCTTCTGGGCATGGGTTTCCGACAGCGAGCCGCCGAGAACGGTGAAATCCTGGGAGAAGACATAGACCTGGCGGCCGTTGATCGTGCCCCAGCCGGTGACGACACCATCGCCCGGCACCTTCTGTTCGGCCATGCCGAAATCCACGCAGCGGTGGGTGACATACATGTCGTATTCTTCAAACGAGCCTTCATCGAGCAGGACTTCGATGCGCTCGCGGGCGGTCAGCTTGCCCTTGCCATGCTGGGCGGCGATGCGCTTTTCGCCGCCGCCGAGGCGGGCCTCGTCGCGACGGGCTTCGAGCTGGTCCAGGATCGTCGACATGCTTCCTCCGGAATGATCTGTTTGGCTTCAAAGCCTTGTGTGACACCTATTCCACTGTGCCGCAGAAGAAAACGGTTGAACAGGTGCATCTGTGGATTTATGAATTTGCAAAGTGAAAATTGCGAATTTGCGAAATGGCCATTGGGAAACTCTTCATCGGCCGCAAGGTCCGCGACATCCGCCAGGCGAACGGCGCCACCCAGGCGCAGTTTGCCGATATGGTCGGCATTTCCACCAGCTATCTCAACCAGATCGAAAACAACCAGCGCCCGGTCTCGGCCTCGGTGCTGCTGTCGCTGGCGGAAAAGTTCGGCATCGACATTACAGAGCTTTCCTCCGGCCAGAACGACCGGTTGCTTTCGGCGCTGACGGAGGCGCTCTCCGATCCGTTGTTCGAGACCTATTCGCCTAGCCTGCAGGAGCTGAAGCTCGTCACCCAGAATGCACCCGGTTTTGCCCATGCGCTGATCGCGGCGCACCAGGCTTACAGGCGCGGCAATGAGCAGCTGGCGAGCCTCGACGACCGCTTGGGGGCGGCGCCCAGCCAGGAGGTGACGCCTTACGACGAGGTGCGCGACTTCTTCCATTTCGTCGACAATTACATCCACGATCTCGACCTTGCCGCCGAGCAGCTGGCGACGGAACTGAAGCTCGGGGAGGGGGAGAATTACGCAGCGCTCTCAGGTCATCTGGAGGCGAAACACGGCGTGCGCGTTGTGCGCGGCGAGGCGGGTGACGAGGCGATCCGCCGCTTCGATCCGGTGGGGCGTATCCTGACCGTCAGCCGTTATGCCTCTGCCCCCACCCGCGACTTCCAGATCGCCATCCAGATCGCCCAGCTGGCGGCCGCCAAGAAGATCGACCAGGTGCTGAAACAGGCAAATTTCCGCAGCGAAGAGGCGGTCGAGATCTGTCGCATGGGGCTCTACAACTATTTCGCCGGCGCGCTGATCCTGCCCTATCGCAGCTTCCTCACGGCCGCGCGGGATCTGCGCCACGACATCGAACTGCTCGCCGCCCGCTTCGAGGCCTCGCTCGAACAGGTTTGCCACCGGCTCTCGACGCTGCAGCGGCCGGGGCTGAAGGGCGTGCCGATCTTCTTTGCCCGTATCGACCGGGCCGGCAATATCACCAAGCGGCATAGTGCGGCCCGCCTGCAATTCGCTCGCTTCGGGGCGGCCTGTCCGCTCTGGAATGCCCACCAGGCCTTCGAGACGCCGGGCCGGATCATCCGCCAGACGGCGGAAACGCCCGATGGCGTGCGCTATCTCTGCATCGCCACGCAAGTGTCAAAAGGCTCCGCGGGCTTCCGCGCCGCCAACCCGCGCTATGCCTTGGCGCTCGGCTGCGAGATCTCCTATGCCGGCGCCTTCGTCTATGCCGACGACCTCGACCTCTCCAACCGCGGCGCCTTCGACCCGATCGGCATCTCCTGCCGAATCTGCGAACGCGTCAAATGCACCAGCCGCGCCGTGCCGCCGCTGAAGCGGAAGCTGGTGGTGGATCATCGGGTGCGGAACCCGATGCCGTATGAGATTGAGTAGGGGGGGCTCTGGTTGCGACTGGGCACGGTCGGCTTCGAGCCCCCATTCCTGCCATCAACGTGGACTTGCGAAGACCGAAAGCAGACCTGCAAGGCGGGAGACCGGCGTGATAAGCTGTCCAAATGACCTCAGATTCGCACTTCGAAAACGCCATTTTTAGATACCGCTCAATTGATGCGCTGCTTGGCGAGCGAGAAGAACTTGAGCGCCAGACGGTTTACTTCGCGCCACCTGAATATCTTAATGACCCTATGGAGGGTCTGCGGCAGGTCGTATGGCGCGGTGATCGCATCATGTGGCGCAATCTCTTGCGACACTACATCATTTGCTTACATAATCGGTTCCTGGAAGCGCTCCTGACTGAAGATAAAGAGCGTCTGCCCCCAAATACGGTTTCGGTCTTTCAGTCGTTGGACAACTTTCCAACGCCTGAAGCGAAATCGCTTTGCGACGCCTGCATCGCGGCGGTCGAAGCCAGCGAACTTCACGCTGCTCTGCTCGATCTTCTCGCAAGCGCAGAACGCAACATTAGTCTCTCAGAACTGCAGCAATTGCTCCGCACGGTCCATATCGATTGGCTCTTCACGGTTCAAATGGTTTTCGCCAAACGAGACTTGGTCCCACCTTCGGAAGGGAATACACCTGACCCATCCGGCTTAGTCAATGTTCTTCGACTTCTTCGGACAGCAATTCCGCAAGTCCAAGACCAACTTTCAGGCCATAGCGTCGATGTATTGCATGAAGTTCAACAACACATGGCTGAGCAAATGACCCTTTTGTCGGCCATTCAGCATGCTGACGTCTTAAAGCCGAAACGCGAAAGCCTGTTATTCGAGTTCACTTCAGAATACCTCAACAACCTTCTGAAGCTTGTTTATCCACCATGGTATGTGGCCTGTTTTTCAGCACGACACGATAATGCAGCGATGTGGAGCCACTACGCTGGAAATCATCGTGGCTGCTGCCTTGTCTTCCGAAAACAGGAAGCAAGTGGCAGGCCAACGCTCCGCTTGAAAGGACCGACCGGTTTTGGGACTAGAGGCATATTTCGAGGCGACCTAGATCTGCCATTAGACCGAGTTAGCTATACGGAAAACAAGCAGCGGATTGAATTTTTCACTAACATTGGTCGCCTGCCTTTGGATTCTACACTGCGCAACTGGTTTCGTGATGATAACGGCAACACATCCTCGTTTGCCGAACATCTCAACGCGGAAAGACAGGATGCGTGGCGGAACAGTTATTGGGAGAACTTTACGCCGCCACTGTTGCGCAAACTTCCGGACTGGCAGCATGAGGAAGAACTGCGGATCGTGATCTCAGATATTCTGGGCATCCACGATTCGAACGATGGTCGTACGTTCACGTATGACTACGACACACTTGACGGCATTATTTTCGGAATCAACACCAGTCTATCAGACAAAGTGCGGATCATGCGTATCCTCGATAGGAAGCTTGAGACCAGAACGGTGACCGAGCCATTTAAGCTCTTTCAGGCTCGCTATAACGCTCGATCCGGACGGATAGAGGCTCACCATCTGAGCCTTTTGGAACACACGTGATTCAGGAATAGTTCTGGTACGAAGATCAGGCAGCGTTACATCAGCGAAGGTATTTTCATCCGGGTTACCGACGTGCGGCAGCCTAAGAATTCGGGGGTGGAGCGCCCTCAGCTTCCAGTCCAAACGGCATCAATGCATCGAAATCGCCACGGCAGTCGGCGTCCCCCCATAACTTGCATCTCACACCCGTCAGTCGGCTCCGGCCCCATTCCGGCCGCCAGTGGTGAAGGAGTTCATGTCTCCTTCTGGCGCAAAGCGATAGATCCTGCACGGCTCATGGTACCACTCGAGTGCCATTGTTGGTTGCCGTCCCTCGCTCCCGGACTCTAGGCCTCTCCGACCCTACCCAAACAACCGCTCCTCCCTCGCCACAAAAAACGCCTCGACACTCTCCGGCGCCACCTCCTCCAACTTCGCCGGCGACCATTTCGGGTTCCTGTCCTTGTCGATGATTGCCGCGCGGATGCCTTCGTAGAAATCGGGCACCTTGACCACCTGAAGGGTGCCGGCGAATTCGCGTTCGAGGCAGGTTTCGAGGTCCCTGGAGCGGCGGGCCTCGCGCAGCATCCTGAGCGTCACCTTGAGGCTGGTCGGCGACTTGGTGCGCATGGCGGCGAGCGTTCTGGCAGCAAGATCGCACTTTTCCATTTCGAGGGCTGCGATGATCTCCTCCACCGTGTCGAAGGCGAAGCAGCGGTCGATCATGGCGCGGCCTTCCGAGAAGATGCCTTTCGGGCCGTCCACCGTGTAATCGCGGATCGTCGAGGCGATCGACTGGCCGAGTGCCGGGGCGGGGAGGGCGGCGATGGCTTCGAGCAGTTCGGCCACCCGGTCCTGTGGGACATACCAGTCGCCGAAGCCTGCGGTGATGGCATCCGCGCCGTTGATCGCTTCGCCGGTCAGGCCCATCCAGGTGCCGAGTTCGCCGGAGGCGCGGGACAAGAGCCAGGTTGCGCCGATATCGGGGAAGAAGCCGATGCCGGTTTCGGGCATGGCGAGTTTCGTCGTTTCGGTGACGATGCGGTGGCTGCCATGGCTGGAGATGCCGACGCCGCCGCCCATGGTGATGCCGTCCATCACGACGATGTAAGGTTTCTTGAAGCCAGCTATGCGGGCATTCAGGCGGTATTCGGCCTTGAGGAAATGCGAGGCCTTGCCATCGCCGGCCCTGCCACTTTCATAGAACATCCTGATGTCGCCGCCGGCGCACAGCCCGCGTTCGCCCTCGCCGGTGACGAGGACTGCGGCCACCTGCGGGTCGGTCTCGAAGGCATCGAGCGCCTTGCCGAAATCCAGGATCATCTCGTGGGAGAGGCTGTTCAGCACCCGTGGGCGATTGAGGGCGATCAGGCCGATTGCGCCCTTTTTCGCCGTCAGGATCTCTCCGCCCTGATAGTCCGCCTCAAGATAACGCATGCCGTCCTCCCTTGTCTTTTGAGAGAGTTAGATATGCGTCGCTGAGAAAGGGCAAGGGCTGCGATGGTTGGATCAGGTCACGAGATTGCGGGGCGTGCCGGCGAGAAAGAGCTCGATGTTCTCGATCAGCTGGTCCGCCAGCGCCTGGATCGCCTCGCGGCTTGCCCAAGCGACATGCGGCGTGAGGATGACGTTTTCTCTGGTCGCGATCCGCATCATCGGGCTGTCGACGGCGGGCGGTTCGCCATCGGTGACGTCGAAGCCGGCGCCTGATATCTGGCCTGCATCGAGGGCCTTTTCCAGGGCCAATTCGTCGACGAGGCCGCCGCGACCGGTGTTGATGAGCAAGGGCTTGCGTTCCATCAGGGCGAATTCGCGCGTGCCGATCACGCCGCGCGTTTCCGGTGTCAGCGGGCAATGCAGCGTGATCACGTCAGAACGCCTGATGACTTCATCGAACGCCGTTTGCCCGGACTTGAGTTCGGTTGTGCCACGACGACCGGCGGCCAGTACCGTCATACCGAAGGCTTCGGCGATGCGTCCGACGGATTGGCCCAGCGTGCCATGGCCGATGATGCCGAGCGTCGAGCCGCCGAGATCCGCCATCGGATAATCGAAATAGCAGAATTGCGCCGCCTGCTGCCAGCGTCCCTCGATCACAGACTGGCGATAGGGCAGGATCGAGCGGCGCAGCGCCAGCATCAGCGCGAAGGTATGTTCTGGCACCGTGTGCTTGGCGTAGTTCCTGATATTGCAGACGGCGATGCCACGCGCCTTGGCTTCCGCGAGATCGACGATATCGGTGCCAGTGGCGGAGACGGCGATCAACTTGAGTTTCGAGGCGCCGGCGAGCGCCTCGGCACGGACAGGGGCCTTGTTGGTGATCACGACATCGGCGTCTCGGATGCGCTCAGCCACCTCGTGCGGTGCCGTGCGGGCATGGACCACCATCTCATGCGGCACGGAGGGTGCGCGAACCACGGTTTCCGGCGAAAGCGTGTCCCGGTCGAGAAAGACGATGCGGATCATGGCGGACCTCCCTGCTGGTTCTCCGACCTAGCCGCGCCGCTTTCGGCCAGCAAGGCAGGTCAGTGGTAATCCGGTACGCCGGGCATGGTGATGAAGCCCGGAAGCGCCCGGAAACGGCGCAGCCAGCGGCGAAGGGCCGGGTACTCGTCATGGTCGATGCCGCAGTCGCGCGAGAGGGCAAGGCTCGGCAGGAGTGCCAGATCGGCCAGCGTCGGGGTGTCGCCGACGAACCACTCCAAGCCTTCGATCTGCCGAAGCGTCATATGGTCGTTCATGATGCGGAAGGCTTTGCGCGCGGCCTTGAGATCGCTGTCGCTGGCGCCTTCGGAGGTGAAGAGTGCCGCCTCGCGGGCGTCGATTGCGGGTTTCAACTCGCGGCCGGAGAAGCCCAGCCATTGCTGGACGCGTCCGAAGTCTGCGGCATCGGCGGGCAGCCAGGGACTGTCAGGCGCGTGGGCGCGGACGAGATAAACGAGGATCGCAGCGGTGCCGAAGAGCCTGACGTCGCCGTCTTCGAGGATCGGCAGCGTGCCAGTCGGATTGAGCGCCAGCATATGTGGCTTTTCCTGCTCGCAGCCCGGTGCCTTGTCGACGGCAACTGTCTCGAAGGAGAGGCCGAGCATGGAGAGGAGAAGGCGAACGCGAAAGCCGTTTTCGTCGAGGTGGTAGTCGTAGAGCCTGATCATCACGCGGCCTCCACCAACTGGGATTCAATGCGATGGCGAAGATCCGTGGCCCAGAGCGCGAGGGTGCGGCGAAGGGCTGCCGAGGCGTTTCCGGTCACCGTGATGTGCAAAGCTGACCGGCCGACGTCGCGGGCTTGGGCTGCGATCAGGACGGTCGCGTCGTTACCTTGCAAAATCACTGTTCCAGTCTCACTCGGGAGCGGTCTGTAATTCACTGGTGGGGCAGCCGTCACCGCCAGCAGAGCCGCATTCGTCGGCAGGTCGAGGAAGAGGCTGCGGACGGCTTCGGCCGTTTCGGGAAGTGGCGAGAGCTCAGCCGCATCTGCCCTCTCCGGTGCCATCCAGACGATGCCGGCGCGTTCGGTTGCGGCAAAGGTCGGGACCTTGATGGTCTGGGGCACGTCGAGATCGGGATGGGCCGGAATGTAGCGACACTGGCCGCCGGTATCGTAACGCCAGCCGTGATAGAGGCAGGCAATGTGGTCGCCGCGCACGAAGCCGAAGCTCATGCGCATGCCGCGATGCGGACAGCGGTCCTCCCAGACATGCACGTCGCCTTTCTCGTCGCGCCAGACGACGCGCTCCTCGCCGTTGACGAGCGTTCCGGCAGAGGTGCCAGCTTCGATGTCGGCGGAAAGGGCAACGGGGATCCAGGGAGAGGCTGATGTCATGATGCGGCCTTTGTGGGCAGGTCTTCGTCGGTTTGAAATCTTGTCACGTCGAGCACGATGCTGTCATAGGGGCCGAGGCTCACCGCCATCTCGAAGGCGTCGATCAGGGCTTCCGGGCCCGACAGCGTCAGGCGACAGCGTTCCCTGTCACAGTAGGCAATCCTCAGGCCGAGCGCGAGACGCGCCGCGCGATGTTCGGCAAACGCGATGAAACCCTGCGGCTCCAGCCTTCCGGAAAAGGTGAAGCCGACGGTCATCTGGTCGGCCTTCGCCGTCATCGGATGGGGATCAGTGTTGCCTTGCAATTGTGCGCGCTCTAATTTTTGGGCAATCTAGCGGGCGACGAGATCGCGGTTCAAGTGGTTTCTCCCGTGCTCCAGAGGAAAGACAGACTATGCAGAACGGTATCGACAAGGCGTCGCTCGATCAGTGGTATGTGCTCGATACCGAGGCCGTGATCCCGGTCGGTCGATCGCAGAACCGGTTGCTCGGAACGGACCTCACCGTCGTCAAGCAGGCGGATGGGGCGATCGAGGTCTTTGCCGAGGGGCGGGCCGAGCCGCTGCCGCTGCGCCATCGCTTCGGCTTTCTCTGGGCGACGCTGGGTCAGCCCGAGCGTGAGATTTTCCCGCTGCCGGAAGCGGACGAGCCTGACCGGCGCTATGTGCCCTGTGGAGTTGTCACCGTGAAGGCATCAGGGCTTCGCATCGTTGAGAATTTTCTCGACATGGCGCATTTTCCCTTCGTGCATACGGATGTTCTCGGTGCTGAGCCGCATACGGAAGTGCAGAGCTACGATGTCGAGATCCGGCGCGAGGATGACGAGGTCTGGGCAACCAACTGCACCTTCTTCCAGCCGCAGGCGGCTCTTTCCGCGCAGGATGGCATCACCACGCAATACATGTATCGGGTGATGACGCCGTTCACGACGATCCTCTACAAGACCTGTCCCAACGCCACCAATCGCTGGGATGTCATCGGCCTCTTCGTCCAGCCGCTCGATCCGGGCCGCTGCCGGGCGCATCCGATCATGTATCTGATCGACGATGTCTCGACGACGACGGAGCTCATTCATTTCCAGCAGATGATCTTCCTGCAGGACCGGATCATCCTGGAAAACCAGCGGCCGGTGCTCCTGCCGCTTGAGCCCCGCAAGGAAGTTCCGACGCGGGCGGATGCTTCGTCGATCGCCTATCGCCGGTGGCTCAAGGAAAAGGGTGTGACCTACGGCGCGACGACGACGGCTGCCTGAGTTCAGGCAAAAGAAAACCCGGAAGCGGCTGCTTCCGGGTTTGGGTAGCCTCTAGACCTGACGGTCTTAGCCTCGGGTCATCCAGTCGTCGATCTCGCGATCGGCTTCTTCCTGGGTCTTGCCATAGGCAGCCTGGATCTTGCCGGAGAGTTCCTTGCGCTTGCCGGCGATGACGTCGAGATCGTCACCTGTCAGCTTGCCCCACTGGGTCTGGGCCTTGCCCTTGAACTGCTCCCAATTGCCTTCGATCTGGTTCCAATTCATCGGTGTTCTCCCGTGTCTGGTGTTGGTCGAGGCTCCGTGTCCTCGGATCCGAAAACGCCGGTTTGCCGCAGAAGTTCCGTCCTCGTTGCCTGATGGTGATGGCCGGTTGAAGGCGTATCAGCGGCGCGTGAGAATATATCGGGACCGGTGGAACACTCGCTCTTGCTCGACGTTCTCTAGGCGAAACGCAATCGTAAGAACGAGTGAAGGAGATCCCCATGGCCCAGGTACCGAGCGCCTCCAGGAACGATATCGAGGACAAGGCGAACGAACTTGCCGACCGCATCGAGGCAAAGACCGATTCTGTCGGTGGCGCCACGAGCGACGACATTCAAGCCGATCTCGAAGCCCTTCGCCGCGATATCGCCGCACTGACGCAGACAGTCGCCTCCTTCGGCAGCAGCAAGATCCGCCAGGCTGGTGAGACCTCGCAGCAGTATGTCGACAGCGCTCGTGAGAGCATTGCAAATGTCGAAGATGAGCTGGAGGCCTATGTGCATCAGCGTCCGTTCCAGTCGCTCGCCATCGCGGCCGGCGTCGGCTACGTGCTCGCACTGCTTACCCGGCGCTGATCATGCTGCCACTCTTTAGACAACTCGGCATTCTCGCCTTCGGTCGGGTGCAGCCGACCGCGACCCGCATTACGCGCTCCCTCATCGGGGGCGCGATTGTCGGCGTTCTGGCACTCACGGCCTATGTGGCATTGCTTCTGGCGTTGGGTTTCTATCTGTCCAGTGAGTTCGGCGCTATCTATGCCGCCCTTATCGTTGCTGGCGTCACTGCCCTGTGCGGTCTCATCGTCATTCTCATCGTCCAGTCGATGAACAAGGCGACCGAGCGGCGCATGGAGGCGCGACGTCGTGCGGCGAAGTCGCAGTTGCCGGATCCTATGACGCTGCAATTGCTGGCAGGTGTTCCCGCGCTAATGAAGGGTCGATCCTTGCTGACCACCGCCGCAATCGCCGCGCTCGTCTTTGGCGTTGCGAAGATGCAGGGCGTCGGACGGGATGGACGGGACGATTGATATCGCGGGAATGTCGAATGCCAGTGCCTTGTGCTCTGGCTTTCGGCGAAAGCGCGTCTATTTCTTCGCTTTGGTTTCTGCGTCTTGCAGCCGCTCGAGAAGGTCGAGAAAATGAGGAGGAGTGCCTTCTTCGATGATGCTGTCGTAGTAGCCACGCAGCTTGGTGGCGATCAACGCATTGTCGTTCTGGCGTCGTGCAGCGGGGAGCTTTTTCGGTTTAGCCGGTTTGTCCGCAGGGCCTTCAGCCATTTTGTTCCAGTTCCATCGTTTCCCTAGGCGAAATGAGAATTACTCCTATAAGATTTCGGATGCAAAAAAGTTCCTGGGGAGATGGAACTTTTTTGTAAGCCCCGCGTTCTCAGCCGAGTCCGCACCGAATTCCATACTGATTGGAGAACTGCATGTCCCTTACTGCCCGCGTTGCCGTCCATCTTCCTTATCTGAGGCGATATGCACGCGCCGTCACTGGTTCGCAGACATCAGGAGATGCCTATGTCGCTGCGGTCCTTGAGGCTCTGATCGCCGATATCTCGATTTTCCCGGCCACCGGCGATGACCGCGTTGCGCTCTACAAGCTGTTTGTCGTCATTTATGACTCCACCAAGGTGGAACTGCCGCAGATCACCTCGCCCTTCGCCTGGGAAAAGCGCGCTGCCGCCAATCTCGCAGCCGTGCCGACACGCGCCCGCCATGCTTTCCTCTTGATCACCGTCGAAGGCTTCACCACCGCAGAGGCCGCCAACGTGCTCAGCGTCAGCGAAGCGGAATTCAACGTTCTCTTCAACGAAGCCTCGATGGAAATTTCCCGCCAGGTGGCAACCGACATCATGATCATCGAGGACGAGCCGCTGATCGCGCTCGACATCGAACAGATGGTCGAAGATCTGGGTCACCGCGTCACCGGTATTGCACGCACGCATGCCGAAGCCGTTGATCTCTACAAGCGCACGAGCCCGAAGATGGTTCTGGCCGACATCCAGCTTGCGGATGGCAGCTCGGGCATCGACGCGGTAAACGACATTCTGAAGGTCGATACCATCCCGGTTATCTTCATCACTGCCTTCCCGGAACGCCTGCTGACCGGCGAACGTCCGGAGCCGGCCTTCCTGGTGACCAAGCCGTTCAACCCCGACATGGTCAAGGCTCTGATCAGCCAGGCGCTCTTCTTCAACGAGCGCGTGGCAGAGCAAGTCTAATCCCGCTCACATGGGCATAGGTTAGAGTGAGAAATGGGACCGGCCGCGAGTGCCGGTCCGGGGTGCCGATCAACGGCGGAGCAGGACAATTGGTACATCGGTTGACATGGTTTGAACCTCAGCGCGGCGATGAGCAGCTGCGGGAGTTCTTCATAACCGCGCTCATTGACATGGGCGCCAGCCTGATTCTTCAGGACAAGGATGGTACCTATGTCTGCATCACCTCGCTTCCGGCGCGGTGGCGTCTGCCGTCAGGTAGCAAGCCGTCCGACGATACGGTCTTCGGGCCCGAGATCGGACAGAAGCTTGCGGAGCTGAAGTCGGGTCTCGTGAATGCCGGTGACCGGGTCGAGCTGGAGATCGAGGCGGGCGACGATACCTTCTTCGAGTTCCGATGCCGCATGGTGGAAATGGCGGACAATGATCTGCACATGATCACCGTGGTGATCGACCGGACCGAGGATCGTCGGCGTGAGCGTCTGTTAAGGGCGCTTTTGCGCGAAGTGAGCCACCGCTCGAAAAACCTGCTTGCGATCATCCAGAGCATTGCTTCCCAGACCGCTCGCTATTCCGGCACATTGGACATGTTCCTCGGAAAATTCCGCGGCCGGCTTCATGCGCTGTCGCAGTCGCAAGACCTGATCACCGACTCGAGCTGGCGCGGCGCTTATTTCCGCGACCTCTTGAAACAGCAGGTCGATCGTTATGTGCAGGAGAATGCCGATCTGGTTCATGTCTCCGGCGACGATGTGCTTCTGACACCGAATGCGTCGTTGCATATTGGCCTGGCATTGCACGAACTGGTCGTGAATGCCGTCAGCCACGGCGATTTCCTCCAGCGGCGTCTGCCGATCGAGGTGACCTGCCGGAAGATCGATACTCCTGATGGTCCCGTCGTCGAGATTGGCTGGAACGAGCCATTCACGGCGCAGATCGGCGAGGAAGCGAAAGCGGCGCGTTTCGGCAGCACCGTGCTTGAGCGCGTCGTTCCCTCTTCGGTCAACGGCGAGGCCTCCCACAAACTTGAGAATGGGCAGGTGCGCTACATGCTTCGGTTCCCACTCGAGATCTTCGACTGATCCCTCCGACACTCCGGTGTCGCCCCCATAGAAAGACGAGATCATGCGCCTGTTCAGTTGCAGCAACTGTACGAATGTCGTGCATTTCGAAAACGACGGCTGCGTCACTTGCGGCGCACGGCTCGCATTCCGGGCAACCAGCCTCGACATGGTCGCGCTCGATGCCTCGGGCACCCACATTCTAGATCATGGCCAGACGGAACCGGTCCCGGTCAACCCGTGCGCCAATGCTTCCCTTGGCGGGTGTAACTGGCTTGCCGATGATGGCGACGACAGCGGCTTCTGTGTTGCGTGCCGGCATAATGTCACCATCCCAGATCTCTCCGTGCCGGAGAACCTTCACAACTGGCAGCGGATCGAGCTTGCCAAGCGCGGCCTTTTCTATTCGCTGCTGAGGTTCCGTCTGCCGCTCGTTACCCGCACCGCAGATCCGGAGCGAGGGCTCGGCTTTGAGTTTCTGGCTGATGACCCCGCCGCTCCCGATGGGGAGGGGCCGGTGCTGACCGGGCATTCCGAGGGCCTCATCACGCTCAACATCGCCGAGGGCTCCGATGCAGAGCGGGAAGCCCGTCGTGTGGCGCTTGGCGAACCCTTCCGGACTTTGCTCGGCCATTTCCGCCACGAGGTTGCCCATTACTACTGGAACGTCCTGGTGCGCGACCGAGGTGCTTTCGAGGAATGCCGTGCCGTCTTCGGTGACGAGCGGATTGACTATTCCGAAGCTCTGAAGCGCCATTACGCCGAAGGACCTGCTCCCGGCTGGGAGAACACGTTCATTTCAGCCTATGCTGCCAGTCATCCTTGGGAAGACTTCGCAGAAACATTTGCGCATTACTTCCACATGGTGGATGCGCTTGATACCGCCGATGCCTTCGGTCTGAGAACGAGCCCTGATGTCGAAGCCGACGTGCCTGCGATCGAGCTGAAGCGGACCTTCGACAGTTACAGTGCCGGCAGCGCAGGGGCGCTCATCCGCGCCTGGGTTCCGCTGACGCTCGCGATCAACAGCATCAACCGCAGCATGGGCCAGCAGGACCTTTACCCCTTCGTCCTGTCAGAGCCCGTCATTGCCAAACTTCACTATATTCATGAGCTGATACGCTCCTGATCTTGCGCTGCGCCTAGCAGGCGCCGAATTCCCGGAACATCGATCAAGTCTCCGCGTTAACCTTCCAGTAACACGGAGACTGATCATGAACAGTATGGCTGCCTTATTGGTCATCGTGGCCTGCCACCCCCAAGACACAACCTGTCTTCAGGATCCGGTCGCCGTGATTTCTTACGAAACGGATCAGGCTTGCTATCAGGCATTGCCGGAAGAACTGCGCCGCGCTCGGGCGATGGCGGACATCATCTACGGTGATTGCTTCCCCGTCAGTGCCGATCTGGTTGCAGGTCGCGACATTCGCCAGACGATCGATCCCGGCAAGCTTGCTGTTCTCGACGCTCCGGTTGTCACTGCCGGTCCGGCAGAGGCGCAGGCGCTGATCGCACCGATCCCCGCTGATCGCTATGGGGTAGTCGAATGAGCCCCTCCACTCACGACCGCCAGCCGTCTTCCGAAATCGATGCGCAGAACCGGCATCTGGCGCAAGAAGCGGGTCTTGATCAGGATCTGGAATCGCAGGTTCCGCCCCGCTATGGTTCTTTCACGGTCACCATTCTCTTGGTCATGCTGGGCCTGCTGATCGCGGTCATGGTCTGGATCGTTCTCTGATAGTTCTTCGCCCGATCATTCCAAACGAAAAAAGGCTGCGCCTCTCAGCGCAGCCTTTTTTTGTATCCGCTTCCGGTTTCCCGTTACGCCCTACGGAACAGGCGCATTGCGAGCGAGATGATGAAGAGAATGATGAAGATTGAGAACAGGATCTTGGCGATGCCGGCAGAGGCGCCTGCGATGCCGCCGAAGCCGAGAACGCCAGCGATCAGGGCGACGACGAGGAAGACGAGAGCGTAATAAAGCATGTTGGTTCTCCGAGTTTCGATGGCTGGAAAACGTCGATTTCGTGACTTTGTTCCATGCCGATCACGGCTTCGAGAGCACCTTCGACAGCCGTCGAAAAGCAGGCTAAAAAATGCTCTGGCGCGTGGAACCTTATGGGGATTGCGGCGTTGTCAGGCGACACTCTTTCAAACCCGTTGGACCCAATGACAGAACATTCAAAGAAAGCGCCGGTTTCGAACGGTCTGCCTGGAACGGGCGCCTTTCATCCTGGCGTCTCGGCGCAACTACGGGAATACTATCAGTCGGTGCAGGAGGAGGGGATACCGGAACGGTTTCTCCAGCTTCTCGAACGGCTGGATATGGCAGAGCGCCAGGCCGGCGATGACACTCGCATGAAGGACACTGCTCGATGACCGTTGCCGACAAGTCGACCGACGGAGCTTTCAAGCGCGATCTCCTGGCCGCGCTCCCTAACCTGCGCGCCTTTGCCGTGTCGCTCACAGGTCGCCACCATGTAGCGGACGACCTGGTTCAGGACACGATCATGAAGGCCTGGGCCAAGCAGGATCATTTCGAGCCCGGCACCAATATGAAGGCCTGGCTTTTCACCATCCTGCGCAACGAGTTCTATTCGCAGATGCGCAAACGCGGTCGCGAAGTCTCAGATACGGACGGCATCTTCACGTCGCAGCTGTCAACGCATCCGCAGCAATATGGTTCGCTCGACTTGCAGGATTTCAAGCGAGCACTCGACCAGTTGCCGAGTGACCAGCGCGAGGCGATCATTCTCGTTGGCGCCTCGGGCTTTGCCTATGAAGAGGCCGCCGAGATCTGCGGCTGCGCCGTGGGCACGATCAAGAGCCGTATCAATCGCGCGCGCAACAAGCTGCAGGAAATCCTCGGCGTCAGCGGCGAAGGTGACTATGGCCCGGACGCGCACAGCTCAGCGGTCATCAAGAAGGCCTTCGCTGTTTGACCACTTGCGACGCATCGCGTCGACGACCGCCGCAGCCAGCTCGTCTGCCTGCGGCGGTTTTGATAGCATGGGGTAGGACGAAACGATCGTGCCGGCATCGGGGAAATGATCATAGGACGACAGGAAGACCGGCATCGCACCGGCCGACAGCACAAGTGTCGCCCGCTCCACATTGAGTGGTTCGGAAGAGGCCGCGTCGATGATGACGATATCGAACCCTCCGGCAGAGAGTTCATTCGCAAGCCCGGAAACTGGCGTGATTTTTACATCGCAAACCAGGCTCTCCTGCAGGATCCGCTCCACCTCCATCGCGATCAAATATTGGTTTTCAGCGATGAGGACGCGCGGCGGCGATGTGTTCATGGGACTTCCTTCTGTCAGGCGCGCTTTATGGGTCCACCCCTGATGGCCGTCATTTAAATAAGACATGTCGATGCCATGGTTGTTCCACGCGGGAACATGATGGCAGCCAAACGAGGTGATCGCATGGCACCGGAGCCGCGCCACAATCCAGTTCGCGTCAGTTGCTACGAATGTCCGCTTCGGCGGATGAAGCAGTTTCGACCCTTCACAGAGGCCGAGTTGGAGTTCGTCTCCAACTTCAAGCGGGGCGAGCTGCAGGCCGATCCCGGCACGACAGTGTTGGTCGAGGGTGCGCAGAGCGCGCATCTCTACACCGTTCTTGGTGGTTGGGGCTTCCGCTACAAGATCCTCGAAGACGGTCGCAGGCAGATCCTCAATTACGTTGTGCCGGGTGACATGATCGGGCTGCAGGGCGCCGTGATGGCGGAAATGCAGCATTCGGTCGAAGCCCTGACGCCTATGACGCTGTGCGTCTTCGAACGTAGCCGACTGTTCTCTCTCTTTGAGCGCCATCCTGGCCTCGGCTTCGACCTGACTTGGCTCGCTGCGCGGGAAGAGACGATCCTTGACGAGCACCTGCTGAGTGTCGGCCGACGCTCGGCGCTGGAGCGTGCTTCCTATCTTCTCGCTTTCCTCTTCGAGCGTGGACGCGTGGCCGGCGTTGTCGACGAGAGGCAGCGGCATGTGCCGATTACGCAGACGCACCTTGCCGACACGCTTGGCCTCTCGATCGTGCACACGAACAAGACCCTGAAGAAGCTCTCGGATCGAGGCCTGATCTTGTGGCGTGACCGCGGGTGCGAGATCCTCGATGCGCGCGGGCTCGAGGACATCGCTGGCTGGACTCCCGGAGAGCCGCGGATCCGTCCCTTCATCTAGCCTTGGCCGTGGGCCAGGGACTGCCAGCCAAAGAATAGCCCGCCGTGAACACTTCGCGGCGGGCTTTGTCGTCTTGTCTCGCGGATGTCAGGCGACGATCAGAACGCCGGTGAAGAGCGCAATGATCATGACGATCAGGACGATGAAGATCAGGATCTTGGCGATGCCGGCGGAGGCGCCGGCCACGCCGCGAAAACCGAGAAGGCTCGCCACGGCGGCGATGAGAAGGAGGATGAGGATCCATTGTAGCATGCGTGTCTCCCTTGCAATGTTCCATGGGGAAACAGTGACTTGCCGCAATTGTTCCCTCTCAGGGTGAAGGCCTGATTTTGTGCGGCGCAACAAAAATCGGTTTAAGCCGACGCGCCATCGCCTAAAACCGTCACTTGTCCTGAAAGCTGGACTAGACAGGCGACCTCGCTTCTGCTCGTGTCCGCCATTGGAGTGTCCTTCGACTTTAGGCGAGGGACTGAGGTTTGCCCCGTTCGAACGGAGTTAGGGAGATGGGATTGAAGATCGGATCGCCAAGGGAGATTTACGCCGGCGAGGCCCGCGTCGCGATGACGCCGGACAGCGCCACGCAACTGCAGAAACTCGGCTATGAGTGTGTCATCGAAAGCGGCGCCGGCAAGGCCGCGGGCTTGTCAGATGACGCCTATCGCGCCGCTGGCGTGACCGTCGTCGAGACGGCTGCCGCGCTCTTCGAGACGGCCGATATCATTGCCAAGGTGCGGCCGCCGGAGACATCCGAAGTCGATCGTCTCGGCCCCGGCAAGACGCTGATCTCCTTCTTCTATCCGGCCCAGAACTCGGCCCTCTTGGAGCAGGCCAAAGCCAAGGGCGCGACCGTCGTTGCCATGGACATGGTGCCGCGCATCTCGCGCGCCCAGAAGATGGACGCGCTGTCGTCGATGGCGAATATCGCCGGCTATCGCGCTGTCATCGAGGCGGGCAACAATTTCGGCCGCTTCTTCACCGGTCAGGTGACGGCTGCCGGCAAGGTGCCGCCGGCAAAGGTTTTGGTCATCGGTGCAGGCGTCGCGGGTCTTGCTGCCATCGGCACCGCGACTTCGCTCGGTGCCATTACCTATGCTTTCGACGTTCGCCCCGAGGTCGCCGAGCAGATCGAAAGCATGGGTGCGCAGTTCGTCTATCTCGAATTCGAAGCCGCCCAGGATGGGGCGGCGACCGGTGGTTATGCAGCCCCGTCCTCGCCCGAATTCCGCGAAAAGCAGCTCGCCAAGTTCCGCGAACTGGCACCGGAGATCGACATCGTCATCACCACGGCGCTGATCCCGGGCCGGGATGCGCCGAAGCTGTGGCTTGCCGACATGGTGGCCGCGATGAAGCCCGGTTCCGTCGTCGTCGACCTTGCCGCCGAGCGCGGCGGCAACTGCGACCTGACCGTCGCTGACCAGAAGATCGTCTCGGAGAACGGCGTTACCATCGTCGGCTATACCGACTTCCCGAGCCGGATGGCCGCGCAGTCCTCGACGCTTTACTCGACCAACATCCGCCACATGATGACGGATCTGACGCCGGCCAAGGACGGCGTTGTCGTGCACAACATGGAAGACGATGTCATCCGGGGTGCCACCGTCACCAAGGACGGCGAGATTACTTATCCCCCGCCGCCGCCAAAGATCCAGGCGATCGCTGCTGCCAAGCCGAAGGAAAAGGTGAAGGAGCTGACGCCCGAAGAAAAGCGGGCCCAGGAAATCGCCGCCTTCAAGACGCAGACCCGCAACCAGGTTGGCATGCTTGCCGGTGGCGGTGCGCTGATCCTGCTCGCCGGTCTCTACGCGCCGGCCAGCTTCATGAGCCATTTCATCGTCTTCGTGCTCGCCTGCTTCGTCGGTTTCCAGGTCATCTGGAATGTCAGCCATTCGCTGCACACGCCGCTGATGGCGATCACCAATGCCATCTCCTCGATCATCATTCTGGGTGCCCTGATGCAGATCGGATCAGGCAACTTCCTGGTGATCATCCTCGGTGCGCTGTCGGTCCTGATGGCCGGCATCAACATCTTCGGTGGCTTCATGGTGACACGGCGCATGCTCGCCATGTTCCAGAAGTCTTGAGTTAGGGGAGGGGACACACACATGGAATACGGATTCACCACAGCGGCCTATGTCGTCGCAGCCGTTCTCTTTATCCTGTCGCTCGGCGGGCTCTCCGGCCAGGAAAGCGCCAAGCGCGCCGTCTGGTATGGCATTGTCGGCATGGGGCTCGCGGTCGTCGCGACGCTTTACGGCCCCGGTGCCGGTAACTGGTTCGTCTCGGTCGTCATGATTGCCATTGGCGGCGGTATCGGCTGGGTTGTTGCCCAGCGCGTGCAGATGACAGAGATGCCGCAGCTTGTGGCCGCCATGCATTCGCTGGTCGGTCTGGCTGCCGTTTTCATCGGCTTCAATGCAGAAATCGAGATGTGGCGTATCGCCAGCACGCTTGCCGACGCCGGCCTCAACACTTGCGATCCGCTAAGCGCCGTGGCGTGCGCGGCTCAGGCCGGTCAGGCGAACCTGTTTGCCGACTTTGCCGGCTTCGCGCTCAAGATCGCTCAAAAGACTGGAGCCGAAATCGCCGTGTTGAAGATCGAGGTCTTCCTCGGCGTCTTTATCGGTGCTGTCACCTTCACCGGTTCGGTCGTCGCCTATGGCAAGCTGGCCGGCAAGGTTGATGGCAAGGCGAAGAAGCTGCCGGGCGGCCATCTGCTGAATGCCGGTGCTGCCCTTGGCTCGCTGATCCTGCTGGTCCTCTACTTCAGTGGTGCCGGCAGCTGGACGCTGATCCTGATGACGCTGCTGGCGCTCTTCATCGGCTATCACCTGATCATGGGCATCGGCGGCGCCGACATGCCGGTCGTCGTCTCGATGCTCAACAGCTATTCCGGCTGGGCTGCGGCGGCAATCGGCTTCTCGCTGTCGAACGATCTGCTGATCGTCGTCGGCGCGCTGGTCGGTTCGTCCGGTGCGATCCTGTCCTACATCATGTGCAAGGCGATGAACCGCAGCTTCGTCTCGGTCATTCTCGGCGGCTTCGGCGGTACGACCGGACCGCAGATGGAAGTCGTGGGCGAGCAGATCGCCATCGACGGCGACGGCGTTGCCAACGCGCTGAACGATGCCGACAGCGTCATCATCGTTCCAGGCTACGGCATGGCGGTCGCCCAGGCTCAGCAGACGGTGTCGGAACTGACCCGCAAGCTGCGTGCTGCCGGCAAGACGGTGCGCTTTGCGATCCATCCGGTCGCCGGTCGTCTGCCGGGCCACATGAACGTGCTGCTCGCCGAAGCCAAGGTGCCTTATGACATCGTTCTGGAAATGGACGAGATCAACGAGGACTTCCCCGAGACGGATGTTGTCATCGTCATCGGTTCGAACGACATCGTCAACCCGGCTGCCCAGGAAGATCCGAACTCGCCCATCGCCGGGATGCCTGTTCTGGAAGTCTGGAAGGCGAAGCAGGTCTTCGTGTCCAAGCGCGGCCAGGGGACGGGTTACTCCGGCATCGAGAACCCGCTGTTCTACAAGGAGAACACGCGGATGTTCTACGGTGACGCGAAGAAGTCGATCGACAGCATCCTGCCGTTGATCAAGTAAGCTTCGGATCAGACCAGATCTTTAAAGCCGGGTGGCGACGCCCGGCTTTTTTCTTCGATGGGTTGCCAGGAAAACCGGACGTTAACCATAAGCCACTTAGATGGTTGCCAGTGTGACCGCAGGAGTTTTCGTGAGCATCAGGGTATTTCTTGCCGGCATTTCTGCCGGGTTTATCGCAACGGCAGCGACGGCAGCCGACCTCAATTCATCTGATGCACCACTACCGCTGCCGCCGCAGGGCGATGTCGCTGATATCATTCACGACTGGGGCGGCGGCTATGTCGGTGTTGTCGGCGGTGGTGCCGTCGGCGAAGTGGAAACGCAGACCGGCTCGGGCACGCTGTTTTCCGAAACGCCCTTGCGCGGCGGCCTCGCCGGCGTGACGGCGGGCTATAACATCCAGAACGGCAACATGGTTTATGGCGTCGAAGCCGACGTTTCCTGGGCGAAGATCAAGGGCGACAAAGCCTGCGCAGGCTTTCCGTCGCAGAACTGCAATTTCGAACTCGGCTGGCAGGGTACGGCACGTGCTCGCGTCGGTGTCGCGTTCGACCGAACGCTGCTCTACGTGACGGGTGGTCTTGCGGTCGCCGGTGGCAAGGGTGGTGTTGACCCGGTCCTCGGCGCGATTGTGGGCGAAGACCAGCAGACATATTTCGGCTACGTCGCCGGCGTGGGTGCCGAATATGCCATGACCGACGCGCTGAGCGTCAAGGCTGAGTATCTCTACACCGACTACAAGTCGCGTACCTCGCCGGTCGGAACGGTCAGCCCGACTGATAGCTACAAGTCCGACCCTTCAAGCCACCTGTTCCGGGTCGGCGTCAATTACAGTTTCTGATCTGAACGACCAGGGTGGTCAGGCAGCGCTCTAAAGTAGAAGCCGGGTGGCGACGCCCGGTTTTTTGTTGGTTGAATTGCTTGGATGGCAACGAGACTTGTCGCAGCATCAGTAACCTGCTTCTCGCTGATGCCTGAAGGCGAGAATATAAACGGTGTCGTCCGACGCTTCGTATCGATACAGCGCGACATAACCAGAGGCGCCGAAGGGAATAGACAGCTCCCGGAGCTCGGGCGCATATTCTGCTCGTCTTCCAATTTCCGGGTTGGTTTGCAGCAGCTTGAATTGCAGGATAATCGTCTGGGCTGCTTTCCTCGCCGCTTCAGAAGACCTGGCAGCAAGGAAATGTCGGCAACGCTCTAACCCGATTGCCGCTCCCTCCGTGACGATTACTCGTGGCACTCGGGCACCGCTTTTTCGGCATCTGTGCCCCAGCTTTCCATCCAGCCGCCGACTTCATCTAGCGTCAGATGGCGGCCGGTTTCCTTGTAAGCAGTCCACGATGCCAGCGCTTCCCGTGTGAAGTTCTCGCGCGCTTCCTCACGCTCGACATACTGCTCAATGGCCTCCAGCATCAGCCCATGCGCAGAGCGTTTGCGCTCGTTGGCCAGCTGCTGCACCCGCTCTTTCAAGGCGTCATCGATCTTCAGCGAAGTTGCCATGGTGGCTCCAAAATACCGGGTGATACCTTCATGCAAGATAGGGTGAACGCCAGTGCAAGTCCACATGGCTAGGCTTCTGTCAAAATCCTGATTCTGCTCATCGCACTGAAACGCAAAACCCCGCCACGCGGGCGGGGTCAAAGCGGTCCTAAACGTTGAACTCAGACATCTGCCTTGAACGTCTGCTTCTGCGTGCCGAGCCCTTCGATGCCAAGCTCGACCACGTCGCCGGCCTTGAGGAACTGCGGCGGCTTCATGCCCAGGCCAACGCCCGGAGGGGTGCCGGTGGAGATGACGTCGCCGGGGTGCAGGCTCATGAACTGGCTGAGATAGGAGACGAGGTGTGCGACGCCGTAGACCATGGTCTTCGACGAGCCGTCCTGCATCATCTTGCCATTGACGGAGAGCCACATCTTGAGGTTCTGCGGATCGGAAATTTCGTCCTTGGTGACGAGCCAGGGGCCGATCGGGCCGAAGGTGTCGCAGGACTTGCCCTTGGTCCACTGGCCCGCACGCTCCGTCTGGAAGGCGCGTTCCGAGACATCGTGGGAGACGCAGTAGCCGGCGACGTAATCCATGGCGTCGGCTTCCGAGACGTACTTGGCGGTCTTGCCGATGACGACGCCGAGTTCGACTTCCCAGTCGGTCTTTTCCGAAGTGCGCGGGATCAGGACGTCGTCGTTGGGGCCGCAGATGGCCGAGGTCGCCTTCATGAAGATGACCGGCTCCGGCGGGACAGCCGCTCCGGTTTCGGCAGCGTGGTCGGAATAGTTGAGGCCGATGCAGATGAACTTGCCGGTGCCGGCAACGCAGGCGCCGATGCGCTCGGCGGCAATTTCCGGCAGCGTGGCGAGGTCAAGGGCTGCGATCTTGGCGAGGCCTTCCGGCGAGATGGCAGTACCGCCGATATCGGTCACATGGGCCGAGAGGTCGCGGATCTTGCCGTCCTTGTCGAGAATAGCCGGCTTTTCCTGGCCGAGCGGGCCAACGCGCATCAGTTTCATGGTCTTCTTCCTTCTTCAGAATTAGATCGTCCAGCCGCCATCGATGGCAAAGGCCTGGCCCGAGGTATAGGTGGCGCCGGCGATATAGACGGCGAGGTCGGCGATTTCTTCCGGGGTGCCCAGCCGCCCCATGGGCTGGCGGGCGATGAAGGCGGCGCGGGCGGCGTCATAGTCGCCTTGCGCGCGCATGCGATCCTGCAGCGACGGGCTTTCGACCGTGCCGGGGCAGATGGCGTTGCAGCGGATCCCTTGCGTCACATAGTCGGCGGCGACCGACTTGGTGAGGCCGATGACGGCTGCCTTGGTGACCGTGTAGGCGAAGCGGTTCGGTACGCCTTTGATGGCGCTCGCGACCGAGGCCATGTTGATAATCGAGCCGTCGCCTCGTTCCAGCATGGCTGGTAGGACTGCGCGGATGGTGCGGATCATGGCGCGGACATTGAGGTCGAGGGCGAAGTCCAGATCCTTGTCGTTCATGTTCAGCACAGTGCCGCCATGCACAACACCGGCGCAATTGAACAGGACATCGAAGGGCCCGGTCTCGGCGACCACGGCCTTGACTGCATCGTCGTTCAGGACGTCTAGCTGGCGCGTGGTGATGCCTGTCTCGCCCTCCAGGCTTGCCAGCGCTTCGGTGTTGATGTCGGTCGCGACCACCGTCGCGCCGGCGCGGGCGAAGGCGATGGCGCTGGCGCGGCCGATGCCCTGGCCAGCTGCCGTTACCAGCACATGCTTCTTTTCAAGGTTCATCTTCTTGGCTCCTCCAGCCGATCCCTCGTCACTCGACCCTTGCATATTCCCGCGGTCGATGCGAGCATCATTCATATGCAAAACATTTATTCATGAACGTCAAGGTCAGTCATCGGACTTCAGGGAGAGAAAAACGTGAATGACCTCGATCAGGACCGTTACCGGGCGCCGGCGCTCGACAAAGGTCTCGACATTCTGGAGCTGCTGGCGGGTGTCGATGGGGGCTTGAGCCAGGCCGAGATCGCAAAGAAGCTCGACCGCAGCCCCAACGAATTCTACCGGATGCTCGATCGACTGGTGAAGCGCGGTTATGTCGCGCGGCTCGATGGCGATCGTTACGTGCTGACGCTCAAGCTCTTTGGTCTCGCGCAACTGCACGCGCCGACGCGGCGGCTGGCCTCGCTTGCCATGCCGTTGATGCGGGAGCTGGCAGAAATCACGCGGCAGGAAAACCATATCGTCGTTTATGACCGTGGCCATCCCGTCGTCATCGCACAGCTGGAGGCGCCGGGCTATTGGGGCATCTCGATCCGCGTCGGTTCGCGCATGGGGCTGTTCGACACCGGCTCCGGCCATGTGTTGCTCGCCTTCCGCAGTCCGGAGGTCCGGGCGATGCTGGTGGCAGAACACGTCGCGAGCGGTGGTCCCGAAGGTCGGATGACAGAGGCCTTCATCGGCAGGCTCGACCAGATCCGGGCGCGCGGCTACGAGATGATGCCGAGCGCGCAGACGGCTGGAGTGGTCAACCTCTCGGCGCCGATCGTCAGTGCCGATGGCGAGGCCTTGGGCGCGCTCACCGTGCCTTACATCACCATCATCAACGCGCCCGAGGCGCCCGATATCACTCGCACGATCGAGGCGCTGACGGAGACGGCACGGCTGATCTCGGAGCTTGCGGGTGCCGGCCTCGGCGCCGATGTGTCCGACACGAATTGAGTTTCAACGGCCTTGGGAGGGGCCTGTCATGATCATCGATACCCACCTGCATCTCATCTATCGCGACCGGCTCGGCTATCCCTGGCTGAAGGATGTGCCGGCGCTTGATGCCGATTTCACCTGGGAGACCTATTCGCGGGAGGCCCGACGGCTCGGAATTTCCTCCGTGCTGCACATGGAGGTCGATGTCGCGCCCGAGGACATTTCCGCAGAAACCGCGATGGTTCATGAGCTATCGTGCGCGCCCGACAGCCTGTTGCGTGGGGTGATCGCCTCCTGCCGGCCGGAAGAGCCTGGCTTTGCCGCCTATCTGGAGACCCAGCTAACGAACCCCTTCGTCAAAGGCTTCCGCCGCGTGCTGCATGTGGTGCCTGATGATGTGTCCGAGGGCGCGCTGTTCCGGGAGAATGTAAAGCGGTTATCCGGCACGGGTCTTACCTTCGATCTCTGCATGCTGCCGCATCAGATCGACAAGGCGAAGGCGCTGATCGATCTTGCGCCCGACGTCACCTTCATCCTCGACCATTGCGGTGTGCCTGACATCAAGGGCAATGGCTATGAGGTCTGGAAGACCGGGATTGCCGAGATCGCCAAACGTGAAAATGTGCGGGTGAAGATCTCCGGCATCCCAGCTTATGGGGATCTGGAGAACTGGACGCGCGAAGACCTCAAGCCCTATTTCGAGCACACGATCGCATCCTTCGGTTTCTATCGCGCGATCTGGGGTTCTGACTGGCCGGTCTGCACGCTGGGCGGTGGGCTCTCGACCTGGGTCGCGACCACACAAGCATTGCTGTATGGCTGCACGAAAGACGAGAAGGAAAAGCTCTTCTCGGGCAATGCCCGTGGGATCTGGCAGCTCGGCTAACGCGCCTTGCCATGCTCTGCCAGGAGACGGCGGAGATAGCCGCGCATGGCAATGATGAGGGCTTCGATGTCCTCATTCGATGCGGAGAGATCCTCGAGGGCGTAGCTCTGCAGGATGATGCCGTCGATGCCGATCAGCATCTGGCGGGCGACGGCGCGGCCGATGCGGCGGAGCTCCTCGTCGCTGTCGTCCTCGAAGACGAGATGGCCGTAGAAGTCGATATAGGCATTGTACTGACGGGCCGCGAGCCATTCGGAGCCCCTGGTGCGCAGCGCATAGAGCGTCAGTTCCGTCTGGGCAATCTGCTTGCCCCGGGTGCGCTGGATGTAGCGCCAACTCGCCCGGATCAGGGCTTCCACCCGGTCTTCCGGGGCTTTCGGCAAGGCGACATCCTGCCGGTAGGCTTCATCCATTTCCGCGATCAGGTCTTCGAGCACAGCGAGGAGCAGGCTCTCCTTGCTGTCGAAGTAGTAGTGCAGCGTCGCGAGCTTGACGCCAGCGGAGGCGGCGATGCGCCGGGTCGTCAGCGCTTCCATGCCGCCTTCCTCCAGGGCTTCGCGGGCACCCTTGATGATGCGGACACGGGTTTCCAGCCCCTTGCGGGTGGCGCCTGTGGGGCGGCCACGTCCCGGCGCGTTCGCCGGCTTCTCCCGCGTCGCGTCCGCTGCCTCGCTCATCGGCCTCCTCCGGCTTCGAAGGTGACGCGGCCGTCGCAGATGGTCAGCACGGGAGAAAGCGCGGAGATGCTCGCCGGGTCGGTCGCCTCGATGTCGCCGGAGAGGACGACAACATCCGCCAGATAGCCCGGTTTCAACACCCCCTTGCGGTCTTCCATGTATTCGACCCAGGCGCTGGTCCGGGTGTAGGCGGCGAGCGTCTCCTGAAGGCTCAGGCGCTGGTCGGGCATATCATCTGCCCAGGGCTGGCGCGTCATGGCGTCGCCGATGCAGCTCAAAGGCGGAAGCGGGGAGACCGGCCAGTCGGTCGCGAAGACGATCGTGGCTCCGGCATCCACCAGCGTCTTCCAAGCGAAAGCGAGAGGCCAGCGCTCGCGGCCGATATAGGTGAGATAGGGTTCGAGCGGCAGGCCGGCGGAGCCCGGCGGATGCGTGGGCTGCATCGAGGCGATGGTGCCCGTTTCGGCAAAGCGCTTGATGTCGTCGGGATGGACGACCTCGATATGCTCGACGCGGTTGCGCATGTCCTTTCGGCCATTGGCGTTGATCGAGGCCTCGTAGCCATCGAGCACCATGCGCACCGCGCCGTCGCCGATAGCATGCACCGCGACCGGCATGCCGAGGCGGTTTGCTTCAGTCGCGACCGCATTGAAGGCATCGGCCGAGAACAGCGGATCGCCCTTCCAGTCGAGCTTGTGGGCATAGTCGTCGACGAAGACGGCGGTCTCGCCCTCGGTCACGCCGTCCATGAACAGCTTGACGAAGTTGCAGCGGAGCTTGTCCGTATCGAAGCGGGCCTTCCAGACGGCAGCCTTCTCTTCCAGGTCGGAGAGGGGCATGAAGTTCTTCATGTGGTAAGGCATGCGGACACGAACGGCCAAGCCATCCGTCTTCTCGATCTCATCCAGCATCTCCAGCTGATAGAGATTGCCGTCCATGTTCTGGAACGAGGTAATGCCCAGCGAGGCGCAATAGGCCAGCCCCTTCTTCAGCACTTCGATATCCCCGGCGCGCTCTTCCGGGGTGACATGTTCGGGATCACCGCCGGTGCCGACGCCGAGGCCTTCTCGACCGCCCGTCACACTCATCGACGCGACAGGACGCATGGCGTTGCTTTCGCGCAGCTCGCCGTTTGCCAGCCCGTCCTCGCCCATGACAATCTCATTGCCCACGCCGACATCGCGACCCTGCAGGATGCCGGCCTGTTCCAGCGCGATGGTATTGGCCCAGGCCGTGTGCCGGTCTGGGGCGACCATCATGAAGGGGCGGTCGGGAATGATGCGGTCGAGATGGTGGCGGGTGACGCGTTCGGTTTCCGAGAGGATGGTGTAATCCGCCGTCTGGGCGACGAGCAGCGGCAGGTCCGGGTTGGCATCCGCATAGTCCCGCACGGCCTTGGACAGGGCGTCGAATCCACTAACGCCGAAGAGCGAGAGTTCGCCAAGCGAAACCGAGCCGCCGAAGATGTGCATATGGGCATCGTTGAAGCCCGGCAGCACCGTTGCGCCACCGGCATCGACGACGCGGGTCTTTGGTCCCGCGAGTTCAAGGATCTCAGCATTGCTTCCCACGGCGGTGATGCGGTTCCCGGTGAGCGCGATGGCGTCCGCGCGGGGATGCTCGTTATCCATGGTCAGGATACGAGCATTGTGGATGACGAGATCGGCGCTCATGGTGGGTGTCTTTCTTCAAGCCTGGAAGGTGATGTGGCCGTCGCAGATGGTGACGGCAGGGCGGACGGTGTCCATGATGTCTTCGGGTACGACGGCTTCGATGTCCCTGGTGAGGATCACCACGTCGGCGAGGTAGCCTGCTTTCAGCATGCCCTTGCGGTCTTCCATGAACTCCACCCAGGCGCCGATCGAAGTGTAGGCTTCGAGCGCCTCCATTAGCGAGAAGCGCTGGTCTTTCAGACCGTCCTTCCAGGGCTTACGGGTCAGCGCATCCTGGATGCACTGGAATGGCGAGACGGGAGAGACCGGCCAGTCGGAGGCGAAGACGACGGGCGCGCCCGCTTCCTTCATCGTCCGCCAGGCATAGGCCTCGTCCCAGCGGTCCTCGCCGATCTTCCAGGTCGTCGGCTCTGCCGGGAAGCAGGTGCCACCGGGATAGTGAACCGGCTGCATGGAGGCGACGATGCCAAGTTCGGCAAAGCGGGGAATATCATCCGGATGAATGATCTCGATATGCTCGATGCGGTGGCGGTTGCCGCGCTGGCCATTGGCCTTCACTGCGGCCTCATAGCCGTCGAGCGTCTGGCGGATCGCGGCGCTGCCGATGGCGTGGACTGCGACCTGCAGGCCGAGGGCATCGGCTTTGGTAGCGATGGCGTCGAAGGCTTCCGGTGTAAACAGCGGCTCATAGGTGTAGCCGGGACGATCACCGTAACCGTCGAGCATATAGGCCGTCTGGCTGTCGAGCACGCCGTCCATGAAGACCTTGACGAAATCGCCGCGCAGCATTTCGGTGGCGAACTCCTTCTTCCAAGCCGCCGCCTTGTCGAGGTCCTCCAGCGCCATGAAGTTCTTCATGTGGTAGGGGATGCGGATGCGGCAGGAGAGTTCGCCCGCAAGTTCCAGGTCGCGCATCAGGCGAAGCTGGTAGTGATTGCCATCGAAGTTCTGGATCGAGGTGACACCCCAGGAGGCGCAGTAGTCGAGCCCGGCTTTCAGGATGGCGCGGTCGAGGGCAAACTGCTCGGGCGTGACGTTTTCCGGGTCCATGCCGGTGACCATGCCCAGTTCTTCGCGGCCGCCTGTCGAGGCCAGCGCCGAGACCGGGCCGAAGGCATTGCCTTCGCGCAGCTCGCCATTGGCCAAGCCGTCGGGTCCCATGACAATCTCATTGCCGATACCGACATCCTTGCCCTGCAGAATGCCGGCCTTCTCCAGGGCTGCCGTGTTCGCCCAGGCGGTGTGATGGTCGGGCGCGAACATCATGAAGGGACGATCCGGCAGGATCGCATCGAGATGGTGGCGGGTGCAGGGTTCGGTGAGCGAGATGATCGAATAGTCGGCGGAGAAACCCATCAGCAGCGGCTCGTCGGGGTTCTTTTCCGCATAGTCGAGGATGGCGGACTTCAATGGCTCGAAGCCCTGGATGCCATGCAGGTTCAGCTGGCGCAGCGATACGGAGCCCGGGAAGATGTGCATATGGGCTTCGTTGAAGCCCGGCATGACGGTGGCACCCTTGGCGTCAATTAGCTTTGTGTTCGTGCCGGCCAGAGCCTTCACCTCGGCTTCGCTGCCGACCGCAAGAATGCGGTTGCCGACAAGGGCGACGGCTTCGGCGCGCGGGGCGGCGCTGTCCATGGTGAGGACGCGGCCATTGGTGATGATGATGTCTGCGGTGGTTGCCATTTCAGGCTCCTCTGATCTCATGCGGTCCAGGCGCTGAGCGCGCGGAAAAAGGCGAAGTTGTCGTGTTTCAACTCGTCGTCCAGCGGATTGGGCTGGGAGGAGAGCTTGACGATCACTGTTTCGGTCGATGGATCGACATAGAGCCATTGGCCGTGGATGCCGATGGCGCAGAAGGCGCCGTCAGCTTCACCCGACTGATACCACTGGCTGCGGTAGCGACCCTTGGGGAAGAAATTGGACTTGCCGTCGACCCAGGCCTGGTGATCGCCCGCAGTCAGCATGTCACTCAGCCAGGCCTCGGGGATGAGGCGGTTGCCGGCGACCGTGCCGCCGTTGCGCAGCATCTCGCCGACGCGGGCGAGGTCGCGGGCGGTGACCGATATGCCACCGGCGGCACGCGCCGTGCCCTCGGCATCGACGGTGACGCTGGCATGGTTCCTTGCGCCGAGCGGCTTCCAGAGGCGCGTCGACAAGACATCGGCGTAACGTTCGCCGGTCGCGCGCTCGATCAGGATGCCGAGCAGGTCAGAGTTAGGAGAAGCATAGAAATGCGCGCCACCATGCGGATGGGCGTCTTTCTTTAGCGTCAGAAGGAAGGCCAACAGAGTTTCGTCCGACTGGGACGGGTCGGCCGGGTTCCAGAACGTTGCACGGCGATAGCGGGCATAGGCGCCATCGGTGTTGAGATAGGCCTCGTCAAAGGCGAGGCTGACGCGCATGTCGAGCACGTCGCGAATGGTGCAGTCGCCATAGGCGGAGCCTGCCGCTTCGGGCAGGAGGCCAGTGACAGGGGCGTCGGGATCCATAAGCCCGTCGGCTTCCAGGGTCGCAATCACCAGAGCGGTCAGCGACTTGCTGATCGAAAAGACGATGTGACGCTGGTCGATGCCGGCATGCGGGGCATAGTGTTCCGCAACGATGCGGCCCGCTTTCATCAGGACGAAGGCATCGGTGTGGGCATAGTCGAGATAGGCGCCGACATCAGGCTGTCCGGCAAGCCCCTCAGGGAGTGACTGGCGCATGAGGTTGGAGACCACCGGCGAGCTCTCAGGCTCTTCGGCGCCTGCTGAGATCCTGGCGTTCGGCACCACCTCCTCGGCATGGCCGAAGCTGAAGCGGCTGAAAGGGGCCGTGCGCCAGTTGGCAAGCGTCACGTCCCGTCTTTCGAAGCAATAGGCCTCGGCAAACTGCGTCGTCATCAGGGTGCGCTCCTCCTGCGGGAGGGCCATTGGCCCTCCCGTTTCTGTTTTTTGTTTTGGGTCGAGGTTACTTCTGAACTTCGGTCCAGATCCGGGTGTAGAGCTGCTGCACGTCGGGCTCGCAGCTCAGCAGGAATTCGCCGGCACTCTCCAGTTCAGCCGGGATCACCAGTTCCGGCGCGCCCTGCATTTCCTTGTCCATGAAGGCTTCCGAACCCTTGATGCCGTTGGCATACTTGGCGAAGTTCGACAGCATGGCGGCGTTTTCCGGGGCCATGATGAAGTTCATGAAGGCCTTGGCGTTGTCGACGTTCTTGGCATCCTTGAGGATGACGACGCTGTCCATGAAGACAGGATAGCCTTCCTTCGGATAGCCGAACTTGACCTCGGGGTTCTGCAGGCGCGAGCGCATGATGGCGCCGTTCCAGTAGTAGACGCCGGCATAGTCGCCGGTCGGCAGCTTGTCGGTGACGCTATAGTCCATGGCGAGCCACTTGGCCTTGGCTTCGACCAGCTTGTCGCGCACCTTCATCAGCACTTCCTTGTCGGTCGTGCACCAGGCGCCGCCAAAATACTTGATGGTGGCGAAGAGAACGTCGTTCATTTCAGGCGTGACGTTCAGCTTGCCGACCAGCTCTTCCGGCGGATCGAGGAAGATGGCCGAGGTGTTGATGTCACCCTTGTAGAACTTGGTGTTGACGCCGATGCCGGTCACGCCCCACTGCCACGGAACCGAGTAGCGGCGGCCCGGATCCCATTCGACATCCGCCCAGCGCGGGTCGACATTCTTGAAGTTTTCCATCTGGTCAGGACGGGCTTCGAGCAGCAGGCCTTCGTTGATCCAGATCGGCATGTAGTTGGCCGAGGGCACGACGATGTCGAAGCCATGGCCGCCGGCGCGGACCTTGGCAAGGGCAGTGTCGTTGGAGTCATAGTCGGTGATCGTCACCTTGACGTCGAACTGCTCCTCGAACTTCTTGATCATCTCGGGGCTCGTATAGTCACCCCAGTTGTAGATGTTGAGCTCGCCGGCGGCCGAGGCCGCACCTGCGAAACCCAGCATCGAGATGGCGGCAATTGCCGTGGTCGTCATCCATTTCATTGTCATTCTCCGTTCCTCTCTTTTGGTTGTCGTTATGCTTGCGGCTTGCGCCGGTTGATGAAGAAGAAGATCACGATCAGCACCGTCGAGGCGGCCAGGAAGATCGTGGCGATGGCGTTGATTTCGGGCGTCGTCTCGCGCCGGATCTGGCCGAGCATGTAGGTGGGCAGCGTGTCCTGCCCGCCGGATTTGACGAATTCCGTGATGACGACGTCATCGAGCGAGATCACGAAGGCGAGCATGAAGCCGGCGATGATCGCAGGCCGCAGCAAGGGAAATGTCACGAAGCGGAAGGCCTGCCAGGGCGTGGCGTAGAGATCGGCGGCTGCCCGCTCCAGCGTCAGGTCCATGCTTTCCAGCCGCGCCCGGATGGGCAGATAGGCGAAGGGAATGCAGAACGCGGTATGCGCCATGATCAGGTAGCCAAGGCCGGAATAGCCGGTCCAGACCTTGATGCGGGAGAAGACGATCAAAAGCGCCACGGCGGTGACGATCTCCGGGATCATCAGCGGCTGGTTGATAACAGCATACTTCGCCGTCAGGCCGCGATAGGGTTCGGTGCGGGTCGTGGCCAGCGCCGCCATGGTGGCGGCGATCGTTGCGAGCCCCGCTGCCCAGAGGGCGATTATGACCGAACGAAGGGCTGCCTCCTGCGCCGTGCCATTCTCCAGGGCGGACGCGAACCAGCGCAGCGAGAAACCGCCCCAGCTCGAGAGGGAGTCATTGGCGTTGAAGGAATAGGCGACGAGGGTCGCAATCGGCAGATAGAGCGCGAAGAAGGTGAAGAGCGCGATCAGGCCGAAGCCCGGCTGCGAGCGGATGTCGAAGCGACGTTCAGCCATGACGCACCCCCGATTTCGCGGCGTTGCGGACATAGAAGAGCAGGGCGATCATAACGAGGGCCATCAGCGTGATGGACATTGCGGCCCCGAGCGGCCAGTTGCGACCAGAGCCGAACTGCAGTTCGATCAGGTTGCCCAGCATCAGGTTCTTGCCGCCGCCCAGCACGCGCGGAATGACATAGGCCCCGAGCGAGGGAATGAAGACCAGGATGGAGCCGGCGATCAGCCCGGGCTTCACCAGCGGGATGACGATGCGCCAGAGCACCTGCAGGCGGTTGGCGTAGAGGTCGTAGCCGGCCTCGACCAGCCGGAAATCGAGCTTCTCGATCGAGGCATAAAGCGGCAGCACCATGAGCGGCAGGTAGACATAGGTCATGCCGAGCAGGGTGGCCGTGTCGGTATAGATGATCTGCAGGGGGGTATCGATGATGCCGAGCCAGATCAGCAGATTGTTCAGAATGCCCTCGTTGCGGATGACCTGCTGCATGGCAAAGGTGCGGATCAGGAGGTTGGTCCAGAAGGGGATGGTGATCAGGAAGACCCAGATCTCGCGTGTCCTGGGCGGTCGGGTCGCGATGAAATAGGCGGTCGGGAAGCCCAGGATCAAGGTGAAGAGCGTCGTCTGGAGCGAAAGCGAGATGGAGCGCCAGAAGATCGCCAGATGCGCGTCGGCGATGCCGAGCGTGTCGTCGAAGATATCGCGCTGCATGAAGACCGATGTCCAGCCTTCGAGCGAGAAGGTGCCAAACTTGACGTCGCCATAGTCGCCCTTCTCCAGAAAGGAATAGAGCACCATGACGAAGAGCGGACCAAGTGCTGCGACGAAGATGATCGCAAGGGCCGGGAGGCTGAGCAACCAACGGTTTTTGACATCGCGCGATCTGGCAGTTTCGGGGGCCGTTTTCATCGCGCTCATGGTCAATCCCTCAGGATCTGCGCGACATCGTCGCTGACGAGGATACCGACAGTCTCGCCTTCGTTCACCCCGCAACTGCCGCTACGGCTGTTCTGCTGGCGGACGCTGAAGAGCGATCCGCCCTCCAGACGCACGTTTATGTTGGTGTCCGTTCCGAGATAAACGATGCTTTCGATCGTGCCCTGGAGCGTCGCCTCGGGTGACGGAGCGACGATCTTGGCATGTTCGGGACGGATGACGATGGTTACCTTGCCCGAAGGGGTCGTGTTGTCCGGGAAGGTCGCCGGGATCTCGCGGCCTGAGCGCAGGCGCACACTTGCCCGGTCGCCCGTGACGGAGGCCACCTCCACCTCGAGAAAGTTTGTCTCGCCGATGAAGTCGGCGACGAAGCGCTCGGCCGGGCGATCATAGATATCCCAGGGCGAACCGACCTGGCGGAGGCTACCCGTCGACATGACCGCGATGCGATCCGACATGGTGAGCGCCTCTTCCTGGTCATGGGTGACGAAGATGAAGGTGATGCCGGTTTCGGCCTGCACGCGCTTCAGCTCGATCTGCATTTCCTTGCGCAGCTTGTAGTCAAGCGCCGACAGCGGCTCGTCGAGCAGCAGGACTTTCGGCTTCGGCGCGAGTGCGCGGGCGAGCGCCACGCGCTGCTGCTGGCCGCCGGAGATCTGGCTCACCTGGCGGTCGCGCATCTTGGTCATGTGCACGAGTTCCAGCATCTCGGCGACACGCGCCTCGATCTCGGCCTTCGGCTTGCCGAGCATCTTCAGGCCGAAGCCGATGTTGTCGGCGACCGACATATGCGGGAAAAGGGCGTAGGACTGGAAAACGGTGTTGACCGGTCGCCTGAAGGGCGGCAGCGGTGCGATGTCTTCGCCATGGAGCAGGATTTCGCCCGTGGTGGGGAAATCGAAGCCGGCGATCAGCCGCAGAAGCGTGGTCTTGCCGCAGCCGGATGGCCCAAGCAGCGTGAAAAACTCGTTTTCCTTGATCTTGAGAAAGATCCCGTCGAGTGCTGTGACCTTGTCGGGTCCGGTTCCATAGACGCGGCTGACGCCGCGGATTTCGATGGCTGCCTTGTCTGATGCGGAACTCAAGCCGTGCCCCCTGGCGTTCGGGTTATGCGCGATGTGCTTTGGTCGACCCGTCGGTCGGCAGAGGATGCCGGTCACGGGGTGGCGCAGATGATGTCACGCAAGTCACGTGCCAGCTTTTCGGCATGCTGAGCTCTCCCCTTCGGCATGGCCTGCAAAATGATCCCGGAACAGGGAATTTGCCGGCTTTTGCCTTGTTTCGTCGAGGTTCCCGTGTTTCGGAGATGCAGCTCGACGGCCTTTGCATCATCCTCTTTTGTGGCATGTTGCCTCTAATTTGGTCGTTTGACCATTTTTATTTTCGGCAGGTCCAAAGAATTCCGGAAGTGCATGGCAGGCCTGCGTGAGGCGCTCGGCCCAGCGCTTGACAGAGCTCAGGCGGGGGCTCCATCGTTGGCAACTGCCCGGCCCGAGCGGCCCATCCGTCAGGAGCCATGCGTGTCCGATCCAATCTCCCTGTCCCTCACAGACCTCCTCGCTGCGCTCGATACGGGGCGCATGACCTGCGAAGAGCTCATGGTGTCCTGCCTCGACAGGATCGAACGGCTCAATCCAAAGATCAATGCCCTTGTGAGCCTCAGACCGCGCGAAGTTCTCATCGCCGAAGCCAGAGCCAGGGATGGTGAGCGAAAGCAGGGCGCTGCTCTTGGCGCGCTGCATGGCGTGCCGATTGCGATCAAGGATCTGAGCGAGGCGAAGGGCATTCTCTGCACCTATGGCTCGCCGCTCTTCCACGACTATGTGCCCGATTTCGACGATATTCAGGTCGAGCGCATCCGCGCCGCCGGCGCCATCATCATCGGCAAGACCAATACGCCGGAATGGGGCTTTGGCTCGCATAGCTACAATCCCGTCTTCGGTGTGACGCGTAATCCCTGGGACCTGAGCCGTTCGGCCGGTGGCTCCAGCGGCGGGGCAGGGGCGGCGCTTGCGGCGCGGCTCGTGCCGGTTGCGGATGGCAGCGACATGATGGGATCCCTGCGCAATCCGGCGGCCTTCAACAACGTGGTCGGCTTCCGTCCGAGCTTCGGTCGCATCCCCACGCCTCCCGGTCGCGATGCCTATCTCAATCAGCTCGCGACGCTCGGGCCGATGGGGCGCTCTGTGGAGGATGTGGTGACGCTCCTCAACGTGCAATCCGGTTTCGATGCGCGTGATCCTTCCTCCTTCGAGAGCGGGCCGCTTACCCTAGACCGGGACCTTGCGGCCAAGGGTGGGCGGATCGGCTGGCTCGGCGATTTCGGCGGGCATCTGCCCTTCGAACCGGGTGTGCTTGATCTCAACGAAAAGGCGCTCGGTGCGTTCGAGAGGCTTGGGTTTACGGTCGAGCCTGTTCGCATCAACTTCGATATGAACAGGCTCTGGTGGGCCTGGACGACGCTGCGCAGCTTCTTCACCGCCGGCAGCATGCGCGACTATTACGAGGATCCCGGCCGCCGAGGTTCGCTGAAGCCTGAGATCCTTTACGAGGTCCGGTCGGGCCTCAGGATCAATGCGGCGGATGTCTACGAGGCGTCAGCGGTCCGCACGGCCTGGTATCAGGTGCTGTCGAAGGTCTTCGAGACGCATGACTACCTGATCGCACCCGCCGCTCAGGTTTTCCCCTTCGATGCCGATATCCCCTGGCCGCGCGAGATCGCGGGTAAGCATATGGATACGTATCATCGCTGGATGGAGGTGGTGATCGGCCCCAGCATGGCGGGTCTGCCGGTTGCCGCCCTTCCGGCCGGCTTTTCCGCGCAGGGCCTGCCCACCGGTTTCCAGCTGATTGGCCAGCCCCGCGCGGATGCGCAGGTTCTGTCTGTTGCCGCCGCTTACGAGGCCGCCACCGACTGGCTCACACAAATACCGCCTCTCTCTTGAAAGCTTCTTTCCGGTTAAATCGTCGGTCGACTTGAAGCGCGACATGATTTCGTCCAACGATTCCGAAAGAGTTTTTGCTTCGACGCCCAGCCATCCCCTCCCGTCCGGGTCCACACCTGGATGCCATTTTCTGGAACTGCCTGCATGAACCTCGTTTTCGACGGCCACAATGATGTTCTCCTCCGCCTCTGGCGCAGCGGAACGGAGGGTCGAAATCCCGTGGCCGAATTCCGCAACGGAACCAGCGCCGGGCATATCGATGCACCCCGGGCCAAACGGGGCGGTCTCGCCGGTGGTCTCTGTGCCATCTACATTCCGTCGCCCCATGATTTCACGCTGCGTGAGCCGGATGTGAATGGACACTATGCGACACCGCTCGATCCGCCGCTTGATCGCCAGGCTTCCCTGGACATCGCTATGGAAATGGCGGCGATCGCCCATCGCCTCGATCAGGACGGAAGCTGGCGGCTATGCCGCACGACACGTGATATCCGGCAAGCCATGGATGATGGCGTGTTTGCTGCGGTGATGCATATGGAAGGCTGCGAGGCCATCGATGCTGATCTCGATGCGCTTGAGGTTTTCTACGCCGCTGGCCTTCGTTCGCTCGGGCCGGTCTGGAGCCGTCACAATATTTTCGGCCATGGGGTACCCTTCGCCTATCCGAGTTCGCCGGATACAGGACCCGGTCTGACCCGCGCCGGGGAAGATCTGATCCGGGCCTGCAACCGGCTCGGCATTCTGATCGATCTGGCCCACATCACCGAGAAGGGCTTCTGGGACGTCGAGCGCCTGAGCGACCAGCCGCTAATCGCCAGCCATTCCAACGTGCATGCATTGACGCCTGTCGCCCGCAACCTGACGGACCGGCAGATGGACGCGATCAAGGCTAGCCACGGGCTCGTGGGTCTCAACTACGCCGTCACCATGCTGCGGCCCGATGGGCGCGACGATGCCGAAACCTCGCTCGCCACCATGGTCAGCCATATCGACTATTTGGTCGACCGCATGGGGATCGACTGCGTGGCGCTGGGCTCTGACTTTGACGGGGCGACGATCCCGAACGTTATCGGCGATGCTGCCGGCAACCAACTGCTTGTGACCGCGCTGAAGGAGCGCGGCTACGGGGCTTCCGATCTCGACAAGATCTGCCGGGAGAACTGGCTGCGAGTGCTAGCGTCTGCCTGGCACGAGTAAACGCGGGGAGGGCGCTTCCGCTCAGGCGACGCGGTGACCGGAGCGCCACACCGACTTGGCGAAGGGATGGCCGTCGTACAGGTTGACGCGGATCAGGTCGGCCTTCAAGCCGGTTTCGATTGCGCCGCGATCCGTCAAGCCGCCGGCGAGTGCCGGGCTGCGGGTTACCATGGCAACAGCGCTCGGCAGGTCGTAGTCCAGACCCGGATCGGCTGAGATCATGAAGGCTGCATCGAGCATGGAGCGCGGGACGTAGTCTGAAGCCAGGATATCGACGAGCCTTGCTGCTAGCAGGTCGCGCACGGCGATGTTGCCGGATTGGGAGCCGCCGCGCACCAGGTTCGGCGCACCGGCAACGATTGACATGCCAGCCGCCCTTGCGGCCTGCGCCGCTTCGATCGAGCAGGGGAATTCCGAGATCGACACGCCCTCCGCCACGCCTTCCTCGATGTGGGCGATATCGGTGTCGTCATGGCTCATCAGGGGCATGGAGCGGGAGCGGGCAAGGGCGACGATATCGGGCCGGGTCGTGGCGGCGATATGGCTCTTTTCCGCCACCAGCACCTTGATTTTTTCGCGTACCAGATCGGGGCTCTCGCCGGTCGATTTGCACGCTCTTGCGACATAGGCGTCGATGTCGCGGCTCTGACGGATGCCGGGCAGGTGTTCCATGATGGAGATGACGCGCACGATCTCGCGGTCGATATTCTCGGCTGTCAGTTGCGGGGTCACGGGGTCGGTCAGTTCGCAGCGCAGGTGGACGAGATGTTCGGCGCGCAGCATGCCGGAGTTCTGCGCCTGCTCCAGCGCTTCGATCATCGGTTTCAGGATCTCGGCCCGTTCCGGATTGTCGGTGGTCGCGCCGACGCAGAGGCTGTCGAAGACGGTGGTGACACCGCCACCAATGATCTGGGCGTCGTGGGCCAGGGCCGCGCGCATGAAATCCCAGCGCACATGGGCGCGGGGATAGAGGTGTTTCTCGAAATGGTCGGTGTGGATATCGACAAGGCCGGGCAACAGGTAGTCGCCGGCAAAATCGAGCGCGTCGGCATGGCGCGACGGGTCTTCATGGATCTCCGTGATCTTCCCGTTTTCAATTACCACCGAGCCATGAAGCACATGGCTTGGTGTGACAACGCGGGCATTGGAGAGCACCAGTGCCTCGCCGCGCGCTGCTTCATGGGTTTCACCCGTGGCATTCGTCTGTCTCAGCATGACCGCATCTCCATCCGCTCTCTTCGAGGCGTCTCTAGGCGCGTTTCATGACGCTTTGGTGTCAGTGCTGGCGGATCTTCTTAGCCGACGAGTCTCAGGCAGTCATCGGCGATCACCTGTTCCTCGTCGGTCGCGATCACGCGGATCTTCACGCGGCTCTCCTCGCGCGAAATGACTGCTTCACTGCGGTCGTTCGCCTCGCCATCCAGCAGCAGACCGAGGAAGCGCAGGCGCTCGACCACAGATCGGCGGATTGCTGGCTGGTTCTCGCCGATACCGGCGGTGAAGACCAGCGTGTCCAAGCCGCCGAGCGTGGCTGAAAGCCTCGCCACTTCACCTGCGATACGGAAGGTGAAGACATCGAGCGCCTCGCAGGCTTCCTTCGACGGGGTCTCCAGCAAAACCCGGCTGTCGGCGCTGATCCCTGAGAGACCGAGCAGGCCAGACTGCTTGTAGATCAGGTCCTCGACTTGCCTGATGCTCAGCCCGTGGGCCTCGATCAGGTGGAACAGCACGCCCGGATCGATCGCGCCGGAGCGGGTCGCCATGGGTACGCCGTCGATGGTGGAGAAGCCCATGGACGTGTCGCGGCTCACGCCATTCTCCAGCGCGCAGAGGCTGGCACCGGAGCCGAGATGGGCGGCGACGGCGCGGCCGCCGGCCGTTTCCGGTTCGAGCGCCTTCAGGGCGCCCGCGACATAGGCATAGGAGAGGCCGTGAAAGCCGTAGCGCTTGACGCCCTTGTCGAACCACTCGCGCGGTATGGCGAAGCGCCTGATGACATCGGACTGCGTGCGGTGAAAGGCGGTGTCGAAGGACGCGGTCTGGGGCAGGCCGGGCTTCAACTCGGCGATGGCGCGGATCAGACGCAGGTTCTGCGGCTGGTGGAGCGGGGCGAGCGTCACTAGGCCCTCGATGCCGGCGAGGCTCGTGTCATCGACCCTGACGGCATCGCTGAAGAGATCGCCACCATGGACCACGCGGTGGCCAACGGCCGAAACGGCGTCGAGGTCGTAATGCGCGGACAGCCAGTCGAAGACCTCTTCCAGCACGTCGTGCAGCAGGTCATCGGTCTTTGCCACCAGGGGCACGTCGAAGATCGATGGTCCTTCGACCAGGTGGAAGGTGAGCGGCTCGGCGCGGAAGTCGATGACACCCTTGCCGATGCGTTTTGCTCCATCCGCCTCGCGGGCGAAGATGCCGATCTTCACCGTGGAAGAGCCGGCATTGAAGGTCAGCAGCAGTTTCTGGCTCATGCCTTGCCACCGAGGGCTGCCGCACGCTTTGCGGCGACGAGTTTTGCCAGCGCGGCCGAGGCGATGCGGACCCTGAGGCTATCCGAGCGGCTGGTCAGGATGATCGGTACGCGGGCGCCGAGCACCAGGCCTGCGGCATCGGCATTGGCAAAATAAAGGAGTTGCTTGGCGAGCATGTTGCCGGCCTCGAGATCCGGCACGAGCAGGATATCGGCATCGCCGGCGACGGGCGAAATGATGCCCTTGGTGCGGGCGGCCTCCATGCTGATTGCATTGTCGAAGGCAAGCGGGCCGTCGACCTTTGCCCCCTTGATCTGGCCGCGGGCGGCCATAACCGTGAGGGCTGCCGCCTCCAGTGTGGCCGGCATCTTGTCATTGACCGTCTCGACGGCTGCGAGCACCGCGACCTTGGGCTCTGCCACGCCCAGCATGTGCATGAGATCGACCGCGTTCTGGCAGATGTCGCGCTTGTGCTCGAGGGTTGGGGCGATGTTGATCGCCGCATCCGTGACGATCAACAGCTTGGAATATGCCGGCACGTCCATGACATAGACATGGCTGACGCGGCGTTCGGTTCTGAGCCCCGAGCCGCTGCCGACGACCGCGCCAAGCAGCTCGTCGGAATGCAGACTGCCTTTCATGACCGAGCCGACCTTGCCGGCAACCGCAAGCTCGACGGCGAGCGCCGCTGCCGCATGGCTGTGTTCGGTATGGAGGATCTCGAAGCCGTCGATGGATATGCCCGCCTGTTCGGCGGCAGCGCGGATCTTCGCTTCTGGTCCAATCAGGATCGGCTCCAGCAGGCCTTCATCGCGGATCTCGACGGCCGCCTCGATCGCCTCGGGTGAGCAGGGGTGGACGAGGGCGGTCTTCACCATCGGCAGGCTGCGGGCCTCGGCGACGATGGCATCGAAGCGGTCGTGGCGCTGCAGGGAGACATCGGGCGGAAGGTTCTCCGACCAGCTGATGCGCTCGGTTGGCGCACGGACTCGGGCCTTGCCGGCGAGCACCGGCTCGCCATGCTGGTTTACGGCGCGGGTATCGAAGATCAGGGTGCGGCCATCGCTTTCCTTGGTCATCAGCGTGACGGTCGCCGTGATCCGGTCTCCGGTCGCGATGTCCTTCCAGAATTCCAGATCCTGGCCGAGATACACTGTGCCCGGACCGGGCAGGCGGGTGTCGAGCACGGCGGAGATCATGCCGGCCGGGATCAGCGACTGCCCGAGCGGCACCGGATTGTTGTCGCCCGACAATGCTGCAAAGAGCTCGATGTCATCGGGGCCGATGATGCGGGTGAGGCTTGCCGCATCGCCGAGCTTCAGCTCGTCGAAGGTGCGGTTGGTGAGGACTGGTCTTTCCATGTCGCTTTCGTCTTCCATTGTCGAACCGTCCTCCCCCGATCCGTTCATCCTGTGGTCGGTCTGCTTCGTCAGCATGGCCAAACCTGAGGGGCAATCTCTGTGGTGTAGGGTGGGCTGTCCTTGACTTGGGTCAAGGGGCGGTGGGACGAAAGTCTTGGGGGGGGGTGGGGCGCCTCTCCCCCTGGTGGGAGAGGACGCAAGCGCTGTTGGCTGAACGCCCTCATGCTGAGGTGCCCGCCCAAGGCGCGGGCCTCGAAGCATCCGGTAGCTTCTAATTTTGACAGGCGTATGCGGAGGTGTGGGTCCGTTTGGGGCCTCGCCCTTCGAGGCCCGACGTTGTCGGGCTCCTCAGGGTGAGGGGGAGAAGAAGTCACGCCCACCTGTCACGCCATGCAGGCTGCGCATCGGCAGAGGGTAACGCCACGGCCTCATAAACCCCGCGTGCAATGGCGCGCGCCGTCACCAGCGTTGCGAGATGGCAGAGTTCCATCAAGTCCGCCGTGCCATTGCTCTCACGCTTGCCTGTGGAGGCCGCAAACATCGTGTCGCCATCCAGCGGCAGATGGGCGGGGAGCACAGCGCGGGCCAGACCGTCATGGGCTGACAGAGACAGGCGGTGGAGCTCGGGTTTTGACAGCGTGCAATCGGTGACGACGGCGCCGATGGTTGTTGCCGTCAGCCGCAAGCCCTTGATGCGCAAAGCCCGGTCGTCGGCGCTGACTTGGGCAGGCTGGCCGAGACCGCCGAATTCCTGTCCCTCTTCAAAGGGGGCGGCCCAGAAATGCGGGCCGTCGCCGATCACCACCGAGCCCATGGCATTGACGGCAACGAGGGCCGCGATCGTATGGCCTGAAGACGAGACCGCGCTGGCTGAGCCAAGGCCGCCCTTGAAGTTGGCGGTCGTAGCACCCGTTCCCGCGCCGACCGTGCCGAGATGGAAGGCGCCCTTGGCCGCGTTTCGATAGGCCTCATAGCCGAGGTCGCGATAGGGCGCATGCAGGCCCCAATCCTTGTCGCCACCATTCAACAGATCCATCAGGATAGCCTGCGGCACGATCGGCACGCGCACCGACCCGACGGCAAAACCGCGACCGGCCGCCCGGAGACCCGATTGCACCCCGCCTGCTGCATCGAGCCCGAAGGCCGAGCCGCCCGAAAGCACGAAGGCATCGACCTGTTGCACCGTCATCGACGGATCGAGCAGGCTCACATCCCGCCCGCCCGGCGCTCCGCCGAGCACGGTGCCGGATGCGGTCGCGGGTTCATCGAACACGATTACGGTTACCCCGGAGCCGAGGGCGAGATCGGTCGCATGCCCGACGGAGATGCCAGCGATGTCGGTCAGGAGGTTGAGGGGGCCTTGGGGCATGGGAGAGTCTCCGGATGGGTGGGCGGAGAGTGGCGGGGGCGGGGACGAAGATCAAGGCATTTGGGCCATCTGTTTGCCGGGCGGAACTTGCTGTGCAAGCCATTGCCCCTCATCCGCCCCTTCGGGGCACCTTCTCCCCGCAAGCGGGGAGAAGGCCGAGACGGCCGCCGCTGGCGCACCCCTCTCCCCGCTTGCGGGGAGAGGGCAGGGTGAGGGGCATAAACCAAGAATTCGGCTCAATCGGTGTGCCATCTTATCCCAACGCACCGAAGAATAAGGCTCAACAAGTTGATGGAACAACCGAGACCCGCCCTCATTTGTCTCCCGCGTCCCGGTTGACGCACGCGCCTTGCGACGCGATGTACCTTCAACGCCACCGATCAGGAACCAGCCTATGCATCGCATCAAGCTCCATCTCACCCGCATCGCCTCGGCGGCAGAACGGCGTGTCTGGCTGACCGCTCTGGTGGCGGCGCTGGTCGCCTACTTCCTGTTCGAGCTGACGGGCGAGGTGCTGGAGGGCGAGACGCGCGCCTTTGATGAGGGCGTGCTCCTGATGTTGCGCGACCCTGCCGATCCGGCCATGCCGCGGGGACCCGCCTGGCTCACCAAGATGATGGTGGACATTACCGCGCTCGGCGGCGTCACCGTGCTGACGTTGCTGGTGACCCTTGTTGTCGTCTACTTGGCGCTTCGCCAGAAATACCGGACCGCCCTCTTCGTCACGGCCTCCATCCTCGGCGGCTGGGCTTTGAGCAGCGCCATGAAGCTCGGCATCGCAAGGCCACGGCCGGAGGTGGTCCAGCATCTGGTCGAGGTCACCGATATGAGCTTTCCAAGCGGCCATGCCATGCTGTCCGCCATCACCTACCTGACGCTTGGCGCCATGCTGTCGCGGCTCGAGGAGCGCGCATCGCTGCGCTACTTCTTCCCGCTGGTCGCTGTGGTGCTGACCCTGATTATCGGCCTCAGCCGCATCTATCTCGGCGTGCATTATCCGACGGACGTGCTCGGCGGCTGGGCGGCAGGCATGGTCTGGGCGTGCGGGAGCTGGTTCGTGGCGAGGCGGCTGTTGGGGAGGTGAGCTGGTAAGCTATTGCTGAGACAACCTCATTAGAAGGTGTTCTCTTGCCGCAACCAGTTCATCAAAGCGTGGGTTCCGATCGCATTCAAATTCACTATAGCCCATTATCACCTCATAGCCCCGCATCAGGAACAACGTGAGTGTGTCCAAGCTTACGATGATGTCGTTTTCATTGGGTTGTGCGAACACGACAATTTCGAATTCGTCTTCTGTGATCTTTCGAAAGTGCCTAGCGGTTAGGGCCCTCAGATTGTTGTGGCTGTCATTGCATAAGCTGTTGTAGATGGACCGATACTCATACTCCATTCCAGCAGCCTGAAACTTTTCCAGTTTGCTCCTCGGTGGCGTCTTGGCAGATATGGCTCGGAGCGCGGACTCATGGTCCTTCAACTTTGCGACCGCGGCAGGATTGTCTCTGAAGTACGCTAGGTACGGATTGTCGGTATCGATGCCACCCTTTGCAAGCTTCAGCCATTCACGATGATACTCTGCCTGCATTACCCCGATGTAGGCTGGTGTGTTTGCGAGATTGGCGATGTCGACAAAAGCTTCAACAACAGACCTCAATAGAATGTCTATCCCGGTGTGGCTTTTGGCTTCAAATAAAACGATAGCGCTCTGCGCCAACTCAAGCATTGACGCATAAAGCGACACCAAAACCCTGTGCACTTCATTCGATTTGTCGAATTTTAGTGTTTCTAACGCTTCCTCGGCAACCTGGAATGAATCTATCAGTAGGCTGTGTAGTTCATTTCTCAATGCTTCAATGCCTTCGGATCGAGCGCATCGCGGATGGCGTCGCCGATATAGTTCACGCTCAACACCGTCAGCGAGATCGCCAGGCCCGGCCAGAGCACGCGGGACGGGTTGATCTGCAGGAAGTTGGCGCCATCGAAGAGCAGGCGGCCCCAGGTGGGGAAGTCGGGCGGGAAGCCGAGGCCGAGGAATGAGAGCGCGGATTCGGTGATGATGGCGGTGGCGATACCGAGCGTCGCCGAGACCATGATCGAGGACATCACGTTCGGCAGGATGTGTTTGATAATGATGCGGTATTCGCGCATGCCGCTGGATTTGGCCGCCAGGATGAATTCCTGGCTCTTGATCGCCAAGACGTCACCGCGAACGATGCGGGCAGTGTGCATCCAGCTGGTGATGCCGATGATGAAGACGATCAGGATGAAGATGCCGGTTTCCGGTCCGAAGGCTGCCCGCAGCGTGTCGCGGAAGAGCATGATGATGACCAGAAGCAGCGGCAAAAGCGGTAGCGCAAGAAAGAGGTCGGTCATGCGCATCAGCGGACCGTCGAGCTTGCGGGAATAGCCCGAGAGCACGCCGATCAGCGTGCCGACGACCAGCGCCAGCAACATCGCGGTCATGCCGACGGCGAGCGAGATCTGCCCGCCGGCCAGCACCTGGGCCAGCATGTCCTTGCCGAGATTGTCCGTGCCGAAGGGGTGTTCCCAGGAGGGGCCCTGGTTCTTGGCGCGGATGTCGATCTTGTTCGGGTCGATCGTGTGGATGTAGGGGCCGATGAACACGGCTAGCACGATGAAGGTGAAGACGATCAGGCCGGCGACGCCGCCCTTGTGGGCGCGGAACTGGCGCCAGAGCATGGGCCAGAAGCCGCCGCTCTGGGGCCTTGTCTGCGGTGCTGTTGCAGTCACGATGGCGGCGTCACTCATAGCGGATCCTCGGATCGAGTATGCCGTAGAGAACGTCGGCAATCAGGTTGAAGAGCACGATCAGGATCGCGAAGATGAAGGTCAGCGTCTGCACGAGCGGGATGTCTGCGCCCTGGATCGCGGTGATCAGCAGCTGGCCGAGGCCATTCACGCGGAAGACCTGTTCGGTGATGATGGCGCCTGAGAAGATCGTCGGCACGCCAAGCGCAATGACGGTGACGACCGGGATCAGGCTGTTGCGCAGGACATGCACGAGCAGCACGACCTTTTCTTTGACGCCCTTGGCGCGCGCCGTGCGGACATAATCCATGTTCAGGTTGTCGAGCATGGAGGCGCGCACGAAGCGGCTGATCTGCGAGACGTTGAAGAGCGTCAGCACCAGCACCGGCAGGAACATCTGCTTCACCTGGAGCACGAAGCTGTCCCAGCTGTTGACCACCAACGTGGTGTCGTAGATCGACGGGAACCACTGCAGGTAGGACGAGAAGACGACGATCAGAAGAACGCCGGTGAAGAAGGTCGGCACGGAATAGCCGACCATCGAGATGAAGGTGCCGATCTGGTCGAACCAGGAATACTGTTTATAGGCCGAGATGACGCCGATCGGGATCGCGATCAAGACGCCGAAGAGGTAGGACAGGCCAACGACCCAGAGCGTCTGCGGCAGGCGCTGGACGATCAGGTCGACCACGGGGCTGCGTGTCGCCCAGGAGAGCACGCGCATGCGCTCGCCGGAACCGACGGTGATGCCGGTGATCTGTTCGAAGATGTTGAGCGGTTCATTGATGAAGAACTGCTGCAGCCATTTGAAATAGCGGATGAGGAAGGGCTGATCGAGACCCATTGCGGCGCGGATCTGCTCACGCACATCAGGCGGAATGGTCAGCGGCAGGTCGCTTAAGGGATCCCCTGGGGAGAGGTCGAGCAGGGCAAAAATAATGAAACTGATGGCCAGTAGCGTCGGGACTGCGAACAGCAGTCGCCGGACGGTGAAGGTAAACATCGGCTGGTCTCCAGACTGTCACAGAAAATGCGGATGCCGGGCCTGCCGACAGGGCAGGCCCGGCACCTATGGCATTACTTAGCGCGCGACCAGTCGGCGACGTTCCAGAGTTCCGAGTCCCAGGCGTTCATCTTGACGCCGAGCAGCGTGTTGTTGACAGCCGAGGGCTGGCCACGATGGATGAGCGGGATCTGGGCGACATCGTTGGAGAGCATGTCGTTCAGTTGCTTGGCGATGGTGGCGCGATCTTCGAGCTTACCGGTGGTGCCGAGCTGCTTGACGAGCGCATCATATTCCGGGTTGCAATAGCGGACGATGTTCTCACCCTGCCAGCCGGTGGCCGGGCTCGGGATCTTGTCGCACATCCAGCCGGCCATGTATTTCTCGGGGTCGGTGCCGTCGAAGTTGTTGGTGTACATCTGGATGTCAGCCATGAACTTCTGGAAGGTGTCCGGAGAGGCCGGGTCACCGCCGAAGAAGACGGAAGCCGAGATGTTGCGCAGTTCGACGGAGACGCCGATCTGGCTCCACATGTCCTTGACCAGCGCCTGGGTGCCCTGGCGGACGGAGTTGGTCGAGGTCTGGTAGAGGAAGGAGAGCTTGACGCCGTCCTTTTCACGGATGCCATCCGAGCCCATCTTCCAGCCGGCGTCTTCGAGCAGCTTGTTGGCGCCTTCGACGTCCTGCTTCAGGCACCAGTCGACGGCGGTCGAGACATAGATGTCCGGAGCGGGCAGGATGTTGCAGGTCGGCTGACCGTTCGGGCCGTAGCCGGCTTCATCGATGATTTCGCGGTCGATGGCGATCGAGAGCGCGCGGCGCACGGCCGGGTCGGACAGTGCCGGATGCGGGCCGGCTTCCTTGGTCGAACGCTTGTCGCCGAGCGAGGCGTCCACGCCATAGGGGTTGATGTCGATACGCTCGACCTGGGTGCCGAAGGCGACTTCGATCTTGCCCTTGCCGGCAGCCATCATCTGCTCGAGGATTTCAGGCTCGACCTGCATGTTCCAGGCGTAGTCGAATTCGCCGGTTTCGAGAACCGACCGGGCTGCGGAAGCGGCGTCACCGCCACCCTTCAGGGTGACCGAGGCGAAGGCCGGCTTGGCGGCATCGCGGTAATTGCTGTTGGCTTCGAAGGTCACCACGTCGTTCGGCTTGAATTCCTTGACGACGAAGGGGCCGGTGCCGATCGGGCCAAAGTTGGCCGAGGTGCATTCCGGTGCCTTGGCACCGAGGCAATCCTTGAACTGGGCGGCCTGGATGATCGGGGCCTGCGCGCCGACGAAGGCGCTGTAGGGATAAGGCTTGGCATCGGCGAAGGAGACCTTGATGGTGGAGGCGTCGATCGCCTCGACATTGGTCACGCCTTCGAAATAGGCGCCCTGGGCGCAGCCGCCGTCCGGTGCCGTGCAGTATTTCCAGGTGAAGATGGCGTCTTCAGCCGTCACGGCCGTGCCGTCCGACCACTTCAGATCGGGCTTCAGCTTCCAGGTGATGCTCTTGAAATCGGCCGCGACGCCGCCGTTTTCAACCGTCGGGATTTCCGTGGCGAGCATCGGCACCAGCGCGCCGGTCTCGTCGTAACGGGCCAGCGGCTCGATGACCATCGAGGCTGCGTAGACTTCCTTGGTGCCGCCCGACAGATACGGGTTCATCGTCGAGACGGCCTGCCAGAAGATGATCTTCAGGTCGCCGTCGGTGCCGCGTTCGGCCATTGCCGGCGCTGCCGTCAGCGCAAAAGCGGCAGCAGACGCTGCCAGCATCAGTTTGCGAGTGTTCATGTGCTCATTCCCCATTATTTTTTGTTAGCAGGCATGATGGTAACCCGATCTGCCGACCCGGGATGTGGCCAGCGCATTCAAGAAATGTCAACCACCTATCTTTTTGGTATTTCAGGAAAATTTAGGCGCATCCGGCAAATATCGGAGTCGCGACAGGCGTTCCCGAACAGCTCAGCATCTGTCGGGTTGGCTAAAATTTAGGCCATGTAAACACAAGCCTATTTTCCATGCAAGATGGAATTTTGCGGCTTGCCAAAGCTGCGCATCGCAGCACAGTATGCGCGAAATCCTGCGGGGAACAACGACAAAAAGAGGTCCTTTCATGCCAGTGCTCAACCGCGCCAGCGAACTTCAGCCCGAAGTCGCGGAGTGGCGCCGCCATCTGCACCAAAATCCGGAACTTCTCTTCGATGTGCATGGCACGGCCGCCTTCGTGACGGAGAAGCTCAAGGAATTTGGCTGCGACGTGGTGAAGACGGGGATCGGTCGCACCGGCGTGGTCGGCATCATCAAGGGCAATCGCGGCGATGGCCCGGTCGTCGGTTTCCGTGCCGACATGGATGCCCTGCCGATTCATGAAATGTCGGGCAAGGCCTGGGCTTCCAAGACGCCTGGCAAGATGCATGCCTGCGGCCATGACGGACACACCGCCATGCTGCTGGGGGCTGCAAAACACCTCGCCGAAACCCGCAATTTCCGCGGTTCGATCGCCGTCATCTTCCAGCCTGCCGAAGAGGGCGGTGGCGGTGCGCGCGAGATGGTCGCCGATGGCATGATGGAGAACTTCGGCATCAAGGAAGTTTATGGCATGCACAATCATCCCGGCATGGCGGTCGGCACCTTTGCGACCCGTCGGGGATCGATCATGGCGGCGGCTGACCAGTTCGACATCGAGATCGAGGGCCGCAGCGGCCACGCCGCCATGCCGCACAAGAGCGTCGATCCGGTGCTCGCTGCCTCCCAGGTGGTCGTTGCCTTGCAGTCGATCGCGTCGCGTGAGGCCGATCCGTTGAGCTCGGTGGTCATTACGGTCACCAAGATCCATGGCGGCGACGCCTATAATGTGATCCCCGATATGGTGAAGCTGTCGGGCACGGTGCGCACGCTTCTGCCGGAGATGCGCCAGATGGCGGAGACGCGGATCGGCGAAATCGCCAGCGGTGTCGCGATGGCCATGGGCGCCAAGGCGACGCTGCGCTATCATCGCGGCTATCCCGTCACCTTCAACCACGCTTCCGAGACCGACTTCGCCGTCGATATCATGCGGAAGGTCGCCGGCGACCATGCCGTCAGCGATGCCTTCCCGCCGACCATGGGTGCGGAGGATTTCTCCTACATGCTGGAAGCGCGGCCCGGCTCATTCGTCTTTATCGGCAATGGCGACACGGCGAACCTGCACAATTCGGCCTATGACTTCAACGACGAGGTCATCCCCTACGGCATTAGCTACTGGGTGACGCTCGCCGAGACGGCGCTCGCCGCCTGATCAAACGACCACATCTCGACACAGATAAAAAACAGGGGAACGGGATATGGCCGCGGTGGAACAGGGAAAAGAGACGAGCGGGGCACCGGTCCTTTCCGTGCGAGGTCTGACGACCTCCTTCAGGATCGGGACCGAGTGGCGCTCTGTTGTGCGCAACATGAACCTCGATATCGCGGCCGGTGAAACGGTCGCGATCGTTGGCGAATCGGGGTCGGGAAAGAGCGTCACCTCGCTTTCGATCATGCGGCTCCTGCCGCAGATCACCAGCCGCATCGAAGGCAGCGTCAAGCTGGAGGGGCGCGAGCTTCTGACGCTCGATGCCGAGCAGATGCGCCAGGTGCGCGGCAACCAGATCTCGATGATCTTCCAGGAGCCGATGACCTCGCTCAATCCGATCTTCCCGATCGGCAAGCAGATCGCCGAAGCCATCACCTGCCATCGCGATATCTCGAACGCCGAGGCGAAGACGGAGGTGCTGCGGCTGCTCGATCGTGTGCGCATTCCGAATGCGAAGAACCGTTTCGACGAATATCCGCATCAGTTTTCCGGCGGCATGCGCCAGCGCGTGATGATCGCCATGGCGCTTGCGTCCAGGCCGAAGCTGCTGATCGCCGACGAGCCGACGACGGCGCTTGACGTCACCATCCAGGGGCAGATCCTCGACCTGATCAAGACGCTGCAGGACGAGGAGGGCATGGCGGTACTCTTCATCACCCATGACATGGGTGTCGTCGCGGAAGTGTCGGACCGCACCATCGTCATGTTCCGCGGTGAAGCGGTGGAGACCGGCACGACGGATGATATTTTCAACCGCGGCCAGCATCCTTATACGCGGGCGCTGCTCTCGGCGGTGCCAAAGCTCGGCTCGATGGGCGGGCGCGAGCGGCCGATGCGTTTCCCGGTGATCGACATCAAGACCGGCGATACGCTGGTGCCGGAGGCGGAAGCCGGGATCCCGGAAGCCGGGAGCCGCCCGCTTCTGGAGGTGAAGAACCTCACGACCCGCTTCGACATTCGTTCCGGTCTGTTCGGGCGGAAGAGCGGGGCCGTGCATGCCGTCGAGAATGTCTCCTTCGATCTGAGGCCCGGCGAGACATTGTCGCTGGTCGGCGAATCCGGTTGCGGCAAATCGACCACGGGACGTTCGATCACGCGGCTTGTCGAGCCGACTTCCGGCCATATTGCCGTCGACGGATATGATGTCGGGCGGCTCGACCAGGCAGCGCTCAGGACCATGCGGCGCAGCATCCAGATGGTTTTCCAGGATCCCTTTGCCAGCCTCGACCCGCGCATGAGCGTCGGACATGCGGTCATGGAGCCCTATGTCGAGCACAAGCTTGGCTCGAAGGCGCAGGCGCGTGACAAGGCGGCCGATCTTCTAGAACGCGTCGGCCTGTCAGCAGAGATGATGCCGCGCTATCCGCACGAGTTCTCAGGCGGCCAGCGCCAGCGCATCGCGATTGCCCGCTCCCTGATGCTCGATCCGAAGATCATCGTCGCAGACGAGGCAGTGTCGGCGCTTGATGTCTCGATCAAGGCGCAGGTCTGCAATCTTCTGCTCGACCTGCAGCAGAGCTTCAATCTCGCCTATCTGTTCATCAGCCACGACATGGCCGTCGTCGAGCGGGTCAGCCACCGGGTGGCGGTGATGTATCTCGGGGAAATCGTCGAGATCGGGCCGCGCCAGGCGGTCTTCGACAATCCGCAGCATCCTTACACCAAGAAGCTGATGGCGGCGGTGCCGGTGCCGGATCCGGCGCGTCGCAAGCTGAAGCGCAATCTGTCGACGGACGAGATCAAGAGCCCCATCCGTCCCGTTGGTTTTCAGCCGCCGGTGCGCCAGTACCGGGAAGTGAGCGAAGGTCACCTCGTGCAGATGTGAAGCATGGTGCCAGTCCCGATCCCGGGGCTGGTTTCGCCTATTGCTCGACGGGCGCGTTGCCGAAGCCGACCAGCGACACATGCGCCGTCCATTGATACTTCGTGGCGTCGATGATCTGTGGGCGCGGATGTGAAAAGCCGTGATAGAGCAGGGCGTAGCATCGGGTGAGCGTTTCGCCGGGCGCCAATGCGCGATCGTGGCGCAGGGTGCCGCGATAGGCGATCGCCGTTCTCCCTTCCTCCCGCCCGACAAGGTCGAAAGACAAGCGGTTCACCATCGCATCCGAGTTGTTGGCCAAGGTCGCGGAGATCGGAAGCGCCGGGTCAACGCAAACTGATGCGTCGGCCGCCACCGTCACGGTGACCGCCGAAACGGCATACTGCTGCTGGCGGGATTGGCCATCGCTGAAGAGCCAGACGATGGTGGCGATGACGGCGATCGCAGCGGTCAGCGCAATCGCCCAGGGACGACGCCTGAGGAAAAGCTCGATCAGCAGCAGGGCGACGGCGGCGGTGACGACAAATGCCATCACGTAAGGTTGGCTTCGATTTCATGATCCATCCCCTGAAGATAAGGGCGGCGACCGGAAAGGCAACCGCAGATGCCTGCCTTGGAGTTGCCGCTTGTCTGCGCTAGGCATGCAGCACTACCCTTCGAACTCAACCTCCGACGCAGACAGGTGCATCATGCTGATTTCGCTCTATCAAATGCAGCCGCTTTCCGGCGACGTCCCGGGCAATATCGGCAAGATCGCGCAAGCGGCGATGGCGGCGGCGGAAATGGGGGCGGAACTGCTGGTGACGCCGGAGCTCGGCACGAGCGGTTATGCGCTGGGCGCGCAGTTCGAGGAAGTCGCGGAGGGGCGTGACGGATCGATCATCGGAGCGCTTACGGAGATCGCTGCGGATTGCGGCCTTGCCATCTGCGCGGGCTTTCCCGAGCGGGACGGCGATCAGGTGTTCAATTCCTCGGTGCTCATTAGGCCTGACGGTAGCACGGAATTCTATCGCAAGAGCCATCTGTACGGCGACGGGGAGCGGGCGGCCTTCGTGCCGGGCGCCGAGCCGCCGCATATCTTCGATCTCAACGGCATCAAGACCGGCATGCTGATCTGCTACGATGTGGAGTTTCCGGAAAATGTTCGCACGCTTGCGCTTGCCGGTGCCGAACTGATCCTGGTGCCGACAGCACTGCCTGAAGGCATTATCAGCCGTCGGGTCGCCGATACGGTGGTGCCGACACGCGCCTTCGAAAACGGCGTATTCCTGGTCTATGCCGATCTCTGCGGCAAGGAGAACGGGCTTTCCTATGGCGGTCGTTCGGTGATCCTCGGTCCTGACGGTGACGAACTGGCGCGGGCCGGCATGCGCGAAACCTTGCTGGTCGCGGAGATCGATCCCAAGGCATACGACGACGCGAAGGCGCAGAACCCCTATCTGATCGATCGCAGGCCCGGCCTCTATCGTCTGAGCTGACGCCCCGCATTGCAGCGGGCGCCCGGGTCTCCTACATCACAGCGACAGATGAAGGAGACCCCGATGATTTTTGACGCTGCCGCGTTGTCGCTGCGCAACCTGTTCGCTCCCGAGACGCGGACCGTCTTCTGGAAGACGCTTGGTCTGACGATCCTCGTGCTCATCGGCCTCTGGTTCGGTTTGCGCGAGAGCTTCATGGCTTTCATCATGCCGCTGCTCCAGGGCTTCATTCCCGAGCTTCCGGACTGGGCGGGGTGGCTGACCTTCATCTTCGGCATTCTCGCCAGCATCGGACTGGCGCTCGGGCTGGCATTACTGCTGTCGCCCGTCACCGCGATCATCGCCGGTCTTTTCCTCGATGACGTCGCCGAGGTGGTCGAGAAGCGGGACTATCCCAATGATCCGCCCGGCACGGCGATGCCGATGGGCCAGGCGATCATCGCCTCGATCAAGTTCTTCGGCGTGGTCATCGTCGGCAATCTCTTCGCGCTGATGCTGCTTTTCATCCCGGGCATCAACATCATCGCCTTCTTCCTGGTGAACGGCTATCTGCTGGGACGCGAGTTCTTCGAGTTCGCCGCCATGCGTTTCCGCAGTGCCGAAGAGGCGAAGCTCCTGCGCTCGCGGCATTCCGGCACCGTCTTCATGGCAGGCCTGGTGATTGCGCTGTTCCTGGCGGTGCCGATCGTCAACCTTCTCACCCCGCTCTTTGCCGCCGGCCTCATGGTGCATCTGCACAAGGCGCTGACGGCACGGGACGTTGCGCTTAAGCGTTGAGCGTCACTCGACCTCGCCGATCACCTGCTGCGGCAGTTCGACGAGCGGGGCGGGTACATCCACCGTCTTTTCCGGCGACTTGCAGATGTCGGCGATGACGCAGCGTTCGCATTCCGGGCGCCGCGCCTTGCAACAGTAGCGCCCATGCAGGATCAGCCAGTGATGCGCGTGGAAGAGATATTGTTCGGGGATGATCCGCATCAGGATGTCCTCGATCTCGTCAGGCGTCTTGCCGGGCGCGAGCTTGATGCGGTTGCCGATCCGGAGGATATGCGTGTCGACGGCCATGGTCGGGATGCCAAAGGCCATGGACATCACAACGTTTGCAGTCTTCCGCCCCACACCCGGCAGCGTCACCAGTTCTTCGCGGGTGCGCGGCACGACGCTGCCGAAGTCGTCGACCAGCTTCTGGGACAGCGCAATGACGTTTTTCGCCTTGTTGCGGTAGAGCCCGATCGTCTTGATGTAGTCGCGGACCTTTTCCTCGCCGAGTTCAAGCATCTTTTCCGGCGTGTCAGCCACCTTGAAGAGGGCGCGCGTCGCTTTATTTACGCCTGCGTCGGTTGCCTGGGCGGAGAGCGCTACGGCCACGACAAGCGTGAACGGGTTGACGTGTTCCAGCTCGCCCTTGGGCTCCGGCCTCTGGATCGAGAAACGGCGGAAGATCTCTTCCAATTCGGCCTTTGAATAAGCCGTGCGACGGCGTGCCGCTGGCTTGCGACGGGTCGCAGGATTTGACTTTTTCAAAGTTTGGGTGCTGGATTTCGGCTTCGCTACAGTCATGGAAAACCTATAATCGGGCGCAGTGATGGAAGGCAATCTCGAGCAGGCGGCAGACCAGCCGATTTTCGCAGCGGAACTGACGCCCTACCGGTCGCTTGGCCGCAAGGGGTATCGTATTCTGTTTGCGGTGACCGGCACTGTTTGTTTCCTGCATGCAATCTTCTTCATGGCAACCGGCGCATGGCCGATCGGCCTGTTCTTCGGCCTCGACTTCCTATTGCTCTACGGGGCCTTCTGGCTGAACTATCGCTCTGCCCGGGCGCGTGAAGAGGTGACGGTGTCGCGCACCCGCCTCTCGATCCGTAAATTTACCCCCGCTGGCCGGATGACCGAGCACACCTTCAAGACGCTCTGGGCGCGGTTCTTCGTGCAGCGGCATGAGGAGTTCGGCATCACGTCGATGATGGTGAGCGGCGAGGGTCGCGGCACCGATGTCGGCTCCTTTCTCAACCCTGATGATCGCGAGAGTTTCGCCAAGGCCCTCACGGGGGCACTCGCGACTGCCAAACAGCGGATCTGAATTGCTCGACATCAGCGCAAGAAACGGGTGGCGCCGAGGGCTTGCCCGTGGTGAAGTCCTGTAGAGATTGAGGATTTCGCCATGACGCTTGCGCAACAGATCGACCTTTCCCGCACCACAGACATCACGCCAGATGGCTCTGATTATGAGACCGTGCGGCAGGTGATCGAGATGCTGACGCTGGACTATCAGAGCCAGCCGTCGCTGGAGGTGATCGCCGAGCGGCTTGGCCAGTCGCCGACGCAATTGCAGAAGACGTTCACCCGCTGGGCGGGCCTTTCCCCCAAGGCCTTCCTGCAGGCTGTGACACTCGACCATGCCAAGCGGCTGCTGGGACGCGAGGAACTGCCGCTGCTCGAGACGTCGCTGGAACTGGGTCTTTCCGGCCCCGGTCGGCTGCATGACCTCTTCGTCACCCATGAGGCTATGAGCCCCGGCGAGTGGAAGGCGCGCGGCGCCGGCCTCACCATCCGCTATGGCTACCACCCTTCGCCCTTCGGACTGGCGCTTGTCATGATCACCGAGCGCGGGCTGGCGGGGCTCGCCTTTGCCGATGTTGGCGGCGAGCTCGCCTGTTTTGAGGATATGGCTGAGCGTTGGCCGAATGCGCATTACGTCGAGGATGTCGTTGCGACGGCGCCTTACGCGGCGCGCGTCTTCCATCCCGAGCGCTGGTCTGCTGAAGAGCCTCTGCGCGTCGTGTTGATCGGCTCGGACTTCCAGATCCGTGTCTGGGAGAGCCTTTTGCAGATCCCGCTCGGCAAGGCCGTCACCTATTCTGACATCGCCCAAAAGATCGGTCAGCCGACCGCCAGCCGTGCCGTGGGTGCCGCCGTCGGCCGCAACCCGATCTCGTTTGTCGTGCCCTGCCACCGGGCACTCGGCAAGAGCGGCGCGTTGACCGGCTATCACTGGGGACTGACGCGCAAGCGGGCCATGCTAGGTTGGGAGGCGGGGAAGGGGTGAAGCGCGGCGCTTTTCTGATGGCCGCTTCTATGAGAGGATGAGCCATGCGCAACACGGTTCAACTCCCTGACGACATCAGCCGCCGGATCGACAGTTTGGTCGAGTCCGGTCGCTTCGATCATGCTGATGATGTGCTTCGCGAAGGACTTCGGCTTGTCGAGGAGAAGGCTGCCGGCGAAGCGGCCAAAGTTGAGGCTTTGCGAAAAGCTGCTGACCGAGGCTTCGCCGATCTGGACCAAGGGCGTTTCACCGACGTGCCGGTCGAAAAGCTGGCGGACCATGTCGCGAGGATCGGTCGCGACGCTATCCGACAGGCGGACAAGCGGGTGAGGGAAGATGGTTGAGGTTCGGCTTTCGACCGAAGCCGATGCCGACATCCTCGATATCCTAACCCGAACCTATGCTGACTTTGGCGGCGACGCTCTGCTCCGCTATGAGTTTCTGATCGTCACTGCTCTCTCGGATCTCGCCGTCTCGAACTGGCGAAATGGCGTCGTGTCACGGCCTGAGCTTGGGCCTGGGATTCACAGCTACCATCTACGCCACAGCCGCGATCGGGCGCGCCATCCAACCGGTATTGTTCGCCGGCCGCGACACTTCATACTCTATCGACATGTCATGGCAGAATTGATCGGTGTTGGGCGCATCCTGCATGATGCGATGGAGGTGGAACGACACCTGCCACGCAGCTTCGGCGACGAGTAGACGACTTACGCCGTCGCCAGCGCCAACAACTCCCGCGCCGCCGCCTCATCCGTGATCAGTGTGTTGCAGCCAATCCGGCGGATCGTCGCCCTGATCGCCTTTGCCCGATGCGCGCCGCCTGAAGACAACACGATGTGCTTGGCCTTCTTCAACGTGTCCAGATCGACCGACATCACCCGCTGGTTGATCGGATGGGCGACGGAGTTTCCGTCAGCATCGAGGAAGTTGAACATGGTGTCGCAGACGCAGCCGGCTTCGACGAGTTCGGTCAAGGTCTGTTGGCTGATGAAGCCTTCGGAGAGCGAGGTGGAATGCGGGCCGATGTCGCCGCAGGAGACGATGGCGAGGTCGAGATTTTCGGCGAGGTCGTAGATTGCTTTCAGCCCGCATTCCTCAATCAGCGCACGTTTTGTCGTGACGGAATCGACGAGAAGCGGTGCGAGGAACATGTAGCATTCGGCGCCGAGCTGGCTTGCCAGCCGCCAGGTGTAGTCGATCGGGTTGGTCTGGCGGACGGCGACAATGCCGCCAAGCAGCGAGACGACCTTGCAGTTTTCCCGGCCGGGTGACCGGAAGCCGGCAAGCGACGCCGTCATGGTGCGGCCCCAGCCGACGCCGATGGTCATGTCGTTGGTGATGGCTTCGGTCAGAAACTGCCCGAGGGCAAGGCCGACGGCCTTGGCGATCAAGGCGGCATCCTGGCTGTCCGGCGAGGGGACGACCACGGCCTCGTCGAGGCCATAGGCCTTTTCGAGCCTGACCGCGAGGTCGACGCAATCGGCGACGCCATCGCTGATCCAGATCTGGACCTCAGCCCGCTTTCGGGCTTCCTCCAGCATGCGGATGACGGTCGAGCGGCTGATGCCGAGGCGGTCGGCCACGTCCTTCTGCGTCAGGCCCTCGTTGTAATAGAGCCATGCGGCGCGAATGCGCAGCGCGGCTGCGTCCGAAAGGGTGGTGTGGGTCTCGCGGCGGAGCTTGGTCAAGATCTCTCTCGAATGGGGAACTTCCAGCGGGCACTATCCGTTCTTGTGGTACTTATGTCAAATTCAAAGGACATATGTCTTGACTTTGCCGTCTTCTGACAGTGATAGTCCGGGCGACGAGACCGGCGTGCAAATGCCGGTCGCCAACCCTTTTCGCGCAGCCGAAGGATGATCTGATGACCTCGAAACTCGAACAGCTTCGTTCCATGACGACCGTCGTCGCCGATACCGGTGACATCGAGGCCGTCCGCCGCCTGAAGCCGGTCGATTGCACCACCAATCCGTCGATTGTTCTGAAGGCGCTCGGCACAGACGCGTTCAAGGATGCCTTCCAGGAAGCAATCACCTGGGGCAAGGCCAAGGGTGGCCAGGATGATGCCGTGATCGGCGCAATTGCCGACCGGATGGCGATCTCCGTCGGTGCTGCCTTGGCCGAGCTGGTCCCGGGCCGTGTTTCGACCGAAGTCGATGCCGACCTCTCCTTCGACACCAAGGCATCGATCGACAAGGCCCATCAGATCATTGCCGGCTACAAGGAGCGCGGCATCGAGAAGGATCGCATCCTGATCAAGCTCGCCTCGACCTGGGAAGGCATTCGCGCTGCCGAAGTGCTGCAGAAGGAAGGCATCGACTGCAATCTGACGCTGCTCTTCTCCAAGGCCCAGGCGATTGCCTGCGCCGAAGCCAAAGTCTTCCTCATCTCGCCTTTCGTCGGCCGCATCCTGGACTGGTACAAGAAGTCGACCGGTGAAGACTACACGTCCGAAACGGATCCGGGCGTCGTCTCCGTCCGCTCGATCTACAACTATTACAAGGCAAACGGCATCAATACGATCGTCATGGGCGCCTCCTTCCGCAATGCGGGCGAAATCGAAGCGCTGGCCGGTTGCGACCGCCTGACCATCAGCCCGCAGCTGCTCGACGAGCTGAATGCGGACCAGGGCACGCTTGCCCGCGCGCTGTCGCCAGAAACGGTCAAGGCCGAGCCGCATGTCTCGCTCGACGAGAAGGCTTTCCGCTGGGCGATGAACCAGGATGCGATGGCGACCGAGAAGCTCGCTGAAGGTATTCGCGGCTTTGCCAAGGATATGGATACCCTGCGCGGCCAGATCGCCAAGGCACTGGCTGCCTGATCGGGCAACCAATTCTCCAATATCGAGTTCGAGGATGGCCGCAGCGAAAGCTGCGGCCATTTTTCATTCGTGCCACACTGCTGGTGTTGTTGAAGGGAGAGTTGACATGGCCATCATCACGGGCGGTTGCGTCTGCGGCGAGGTGCGGTTCGAGGCGGAGGGAGAGCCGGATCGTGTCGGCATCTGCCATTGCCTCGATTGCCGCAAATATCACGGCGCGCTCTTCTACGCCGCGGCCATCTATCCGGACACGCAGGTAAGCATTACCGGCGAGGCGCAGATGTATGAGGGCCGGTATTTCTGCCCGACCTGCGGTTCTCGGGTCTTCAATCGCAGCGGCGGCGAGGTCGAGCTTCATCTGGGCTCTTGCGACGACATCAATGTGTTTCAGCCGAGCTACGAACTCTGGACGATCCGCCGGGAGGGCTGGTTGCCGGAGTTTCCGGTGGGAGAGCGCCACGAGCGGGATAGGCCGGGTGAGGGGCGTGACGTGGAGTGAGGCGGCGGGGTTGGCCGGATTCTGCAGTTTTCCGCTGTGGCGCCATCGCATCAATTGCGGGCAATGTCGTTCTGACCCGACTCAGGGCTGCAGGAAGTGCTGCCTTAAAGATTGACGAAGGGTTAATTTCCGCGTCATATCGCATAAATGACGAGCCTCCGAATCCGCATGGGATTCGGGCAGGCGAGCGGCGGGATTTTCCGCCTTGCGTCATTGTCATGGCGGGGGAAGCAGAGACCAGCTCTGCTGCATGATGCCCGATCCAACGCCAGGCTCTTCAGAGCCATGTTTCCACTGATAATTGCGTGCGCAGCCGCACTGCCAGATGTCGCCCGTTGTTCAACGCGCGCCTTGCAGGAGCCGCCGGGCTACCGCGTCAACCTGGGGGAGACGCGCGCCTGGTGTGGGGTCGCAATGCGTATTTGATCCACATTTCTTTAGGGCGGGCGTTGATGGCTACGATCATTCCTTCGATGAGCATCACTCAGATCAGGACGCTGGCGACATCGACGATCGCGGCTTTCTCCAGCGAAGACGTCAATGCGCTGAGCTCCGCTCAGATCGGCGCCATGTCGTCGAAGCAGATCTCGGCCTTCCAGACAGATGATTTCGACAGTCTGTCATCCAGCCAGTTGCGCGCCGTTTCGGCTGCTGCTGTGCGTGGATTGACCATGGATCAGCTCGCCGTCATCGACAGTGCCAAGATGATTGGGCTGCAGAGCGGTCAGCTCGGCGCGCTTTCTTCCGCCCAGATCGCAGCGCTGTCGGCCGATCAGTTCAATGCCCTGACGACGTCCCAGCTGAACGCGCTCACCAGTGTGGCGCTTGCCGGCCTCGGCACGGACGATATCGCGACGCTGACCGCAGCCGAGCTCTCCGCTCTGTCTACACGGGCGCTTTCCGGTCTGTCCGCCACCAATTTTGCCGCACTGACCAGCAGTCAGCTTTCCGGTCTCACCACGGCGCAGATTGCCTCTCTGTCCACCGCCGTCATCGCCGGCCTCACCAGCAGCCAGATCGATGGTCTCTCTGCGCTGCAGGTCTCAGGCCTGACCTCGCGCCAGATAACGGTGCTCACCACCGACAAATTTGCCTCGTTTGGGACTGATCAGATCGCAGCCTTGCGGAGCGGTACGGTGGCTGCCTTGTCTTCGACACAGCTGGCTGCACTCTCGACCGAGCAGATCGATGTCATGACGACCGGCCAGCTTGCGGCGCTCAGCTCCGCGGCGATCAAGGGCCTCGGGTCTGATGATATCGATGTGCTGTCTGCAGAGGATGTAGCCGCCATTTCGACGCGCGCCCTGGCCGGCATTCCCGTCGACGTCTTTGCCTCGCTCGGTTCCGCTCAGCTGACCAGCCTGACTTCGGCCAAGATCGCGGCCTTGACCACGGCGCAGATCGCGTCCCTGACATCGGATCAGGTCGATGGCCTTGCGCCAGCCCAGCTTGCCGGTCTGTCGAGCGCTCAGGTCAATGCGCTCAACTCCGGAACGCTGCTCTCGCTCAGCACCCTGCAGATCAGTGGTCTCACCACCCGGGTGATCGCAATGCTCGGGTCGGCCAAGATCGCCGCGCTCGACAGCGCGCAGGTCGCAGCCCTCTCGACCTCGCAGCTTGCCGCCCTGTCCTCGTCGGGCGTGGCCGGGCTGGGGACCGACGATCTCGCGAACTTCTCGTCTACCGAACTCGCGGCCTTGAACTCCCGTGCTCTGCAGGCGCTGACGACAGTCCAGATCGCAAGCCTGCTCTCTGCTCAGTTGACGGCTCTCTCCAGCGGCCAGATCGCGAGCCTGACGACAGCTCAGGTGGCGGCACTCAACAGCAGTCAGATCGACGGTTTGAGCACCGCCCAAGTTGCGGCGCTCGGTTCAGCCCAGATTGTTGCTCTCGGCAACGTCAACATCACCACGCTTTCCACCGAGCAGATCGCCGCACTGAACAGCCGTGCCATCGGCGCGCTCACCAGCGCCCAACTCGATGCGATGACCAGCGACCAGATCGCAGCGCTGACGTCGGCCCAGATCGCCGCGCTCTCGTCGAGCGATGTCGCAGCGCTCTCGGCCAGCGACCTGGAGACATTCTCCACGAACGAGTTTGCCGCACTCACCTCCGCAGCCATCCGCGGCATCTCCACGTCCGTCATCGGCACCCTGTCGACGACGTTGATTGGCGCGATGAACACGCGGGCCGTTGCAGCGCTCGCCTCAGGGCAGGTTGCGGCCATGACCTCGGCGCAGATCGCCGGCCTGTCGAGCGCCCAGATCGCGGCCCTGTCGTCGACTTCTGTTACGGCGCTCGGTTCCGATGATCTCTCCACCTTCGATTCTGCGGACATTGCCGCGCTGCAGTCCCGGTCGCTGGCCGGCCTGACGACCGGTGCGTTCTCCAGCCTGACCTCCAGCCAGCTGGTCGCCTTTACCTCGGCCCAGATCGCAGCTCTCTCGACCGCTGTGATTGGCTCGCTGCAGAGCACTCAGCTGAGTGCCCTGACCACGAGCCAGATCGCGACGCTGTCGTCGAGCCAGATCGCGGCGCTTTCCAGCACCGCACTTGCATTGCTCGACACGGCGCAGATCAGGGCGATCAGCACGCGTGGCATCGCGGCTCTGACGTCCCAACAGATTTCTGCCCTGAACACCGCAACCTTCGATGCGCTGACGAGCACGCAACTGGGTGCTCTGAGTTCTTCGGCAATTCGTGCACTGACCACCGGTGCCATCGGTACCCTGACATCTTCCGAGATCGCCACTCTGCCGTCTCGTGTCATCGGCGCGCTTTCGAGCAGCGGCATCGCGGCGCTGACATCCGACCAGATTTCGAGCCTGACCGCCGCTCAGGTCGCAGCACTGACATCAGGGCAAATCGACGCCCTGACCAGCACTCAGATCGATGCGCTCTCCACAGCCGCCGTCGCCGGGCTCACCAGCGCTCAGGTTCGATCGCTGACACCGGAGCAGTTCGGATCCCTGTCGAGCGAACAGATGCAATCCTTGAGCACGCGTGCGCTCACTGACCTTGGCAGCACTCTCTGGTCTGCTGTCGGAAGTGCAGAATTTGCCGCTCTTTCGACATCGCAACTCGCAGCGCTTGGAAGTGCGCCGCTCGCCTCGACCCTGCTCGATACGCTCACCTCGTCGGAACTTGCCGTTTTGAGCAGCCGAACGATTGCTTCCATTGCCCCAACCGCCTTCGCCACTCTCGATACCACTCAGTTGGCCGGTCTCACGTCCGGGCAGGCCTCCGCGCTGACCACGGCGCAGATCGCTGCTCTCAACAGCACGCAATTCGACGGGCTGACATCGGCCGCGATCGGTGCCCTGACCAGCGCGCAGTTGCGGGCGCTGACGTCCGATACGTTTGCCTCGCTCTCGACCAGCCAGATTACCGCAATCAACACCCGTGCCTTTGCCGGTCTCGCTTCTGCCCAGATCGCCGCCCTGTCTTCCGAGCAGATCGGTTCTCTGACGACGGCCCTCTTGGCCTTGCTCTCGAGTGCGGCGGTCGCTGGTCTCACGACCGAAGATCTGGGCGCGCTGGAATCGAGCGATATCGCTGCCATCAGTTCGCGTGCGATCGTCGGATTGTCGACGGCGAATATCGCCGCCCTCGGCAGCGCTCAGCTCGCCGGCTTGACGACATCGCAGATGAGTGCGCTGACGACGTCCCAGGTCCGGGCATTAACGTCGGCGCAGGTCGCTGGCCTGACGAGCAGTCAGTTCTCTGCTCTGACATCGACACAGATCCGCAGCCTGTCGACCAGCAGCATTGTCGCTCTCAACACTGCTCAGGTCGCAGCACTCAGCTCTCGGGTCATCGGTTCACTGTCGACCGAGCAAGTGGTCGCCATGACCACGGGGCAGATCGAGGCTTTGACCGCAGCGCAGGTCGCCGCTCTCGGATCAGCCGCGATCCGCGCCTTGGAGGATGGTGACCTGCAGCTCTTCGCCACTGAAGACATAGCTGCCATTGCCACGTCCGCGATTGCGGGTCTCTCGACCCAGGACATTGATGATCTGAGCTCTGCGCAACTCTTCGCGCTGACGACCCCGCAGGTCCAGGCCATGAACGACGTCCAGCTCGCGGCGGTTATCGCAGCCTATCAGGATATCTGATTTGACAGATCACGCATCGCCCTCAGGGCCTTCTGGGCCTTGGGAAAGGATCGATGATGATCTCCGGCTCGAATGACGGATTGCGCACGTCATCAGGCGGCGCAAAGCCTGTCTCCTCAAGCAGGAAGCGTCCGTCGACCCAGCCTGAGATGCGGGGGCGATCCACAGTTGCGATGCGGCACCAGTATCCGCCACGGCTATCCTGGCAGGAGAGGCGCTCGATCGGTTGCCCCTCATCGAGCGCGTGGATGACGCGGAAATTCGGGCCGGCGCCGGAATGCACCGCGAGGCGCTTGCCAGGCGGCAGGCCGCGGACATGCCAGAGATAGGCGTCCATCAGAGTGCTGTCATCGATGTCAGGGGCGGGGATGACCTTCGGCTCTTGAGCATGCGCCGCGAGGCTCGTACCTGCGATGCAGGCGAGGGCGGTCAGGATGATCATGGTAGCGCGGTGGTGCATGCGAGGCTCCCTGAAGTGCTTCGCATCATACCGGCGGCTGCGTGATGCCGCCACCGCTTTGCTGCGTCAGGGTAAATGCCAGCAGACAAAAGGGAAGGGGCCACCGAGGTGACCCCTTCCCTTTTGTCGCCCGCGGGCCCCTGCTGAACTTAATGCGCGATCATCACGTGGCGGACGGTCGTGTAGTCTTCCAGCGCGTAGATCGACATGTCCTTGCCATAGCCCGACTGCTTCATGCCGCCATGGGGCATTTCGTTGCAGAGCATGAAGTGGGTGTTGATCCAGGTGCAGCCGTAACGCAGCTTGGCGGCGCTCTGCATGGCGCGGGAGATGTCCTTGGTCCAGACCGAGGAGGCGAGGCCGTAGTCGCTGTCGTTTGCCCAGGCGACTGCCTGTTCGGCTTCGGTGAAGCGGGTGACGGAGACGACGGGGCCGAAGACTTCGCGACGGACGATCTCGTCGTCTTGCGTCGCGCCGGCAATGACTGTTGGCGTGTAGAAGAAGCCCTTATCGGAGCCGAGCTTGCCGCCGGCGACCACTTCCATGTGCTTGTGTTCGGCAGCGCGCGTGACGAAGCTCTCGACGCGGTCGCGCTGGCGCTTGGAGATCAGCGGACCGATCTCGTTTTCAGCGTCGTCGGCCTGGTTGAACTTGATGGTGGAGACGGCGGCGGCCAGATCCGCGACGAAGCGGTCGTAGATCTTGTCGCTCGCATAGATGCGGCAGGCGGCGGTGCAGTCCTGACCGGCATTGTAATAGCCGAAGGTGCGGATGGCGGCGACCGCGGCGTCTATATCGGCATCGTCATGGATGATAACCGGGGCCTTGCCGCCGAGTTCCAGATGCGTGCGCTTCACGGTCTTGGCAGCGGCCGTCATGATCTTCTTGCCGGTGGCGATGTCGCCGGTGATCGACAGCATCTGGATTTTCGGGTTGTTGATCAGCGCATTGCCGACGCTTTCGCCACGGCCGAGCACGACATTGACCACGCCCTCGGGCAGGATGTCGGCCATGACCTTTGCGAGCTTCAGCGCCGTCAGCGGCGTCTGCTCGGAGGGCTTGAAGACCACGGTGTTGCCGCCGGCGAGCGCCGGTGCGAGCTTCCAGGCCATCATCATCAGCGGGTAGTTCCACGGCGCGATCGAGCCGATGACGCCGACCGCATCGCGGCGGATCATCGAGGTGAAGCCCGGGAGGTATTCGCCCGAGACCGGAGCCTGCAGCGTGCGGATTGCGCCAGCGAAGAAGCGGTAGCAGTCGACGATCGCCGGGATTTCATCGTTCAGCACGGCATTGATCGGCTTGCCGCAGTTGAGGCTTTCAAGGGCTGCGAAAGCGGCTGCGTCCTTTTCGATTGCATCGGCAATCGCGAGCAGGTAGCCGGCGCGTTGGCCGGGTGTGGTCTGTGACCAGGAGACGAAGGCGCCTTCGGCAGCGTCGACGGCCGCCTCGACTTGGGCGAGCGAGGCTTCCGGGAGATCGACGATGAGTTCGCCGGTCTTTGGGTTCAGGATCTTTTCGTCCGTCTCTGTGCCGGCTTCGAACTTGGCGCCGATCAGCATCTGGGTGTCCATGTCGTTCTCCCTTTTATCAGACTTCATTTGCGACAGCGCCCCTGAAGAAGAGGCGTCGCCGGTGGTTCATTTGCCGCTGCCTGCGATCTGGTCGGTATCGCGGGTCAGATAATAGGCCGCCAGGATCGGCAGGAAAGTGACGATGACCACGACCATGGCGACCACGTTGGTGACCGGGCGCTGGCGTGGGCGGATCAATTCTTCCAGCATCCAGATCGGCAGTGTGGACTGCTGGCCGGCGGTGAAGGTGGTGACGATGACCTCGTCGAAGGACAGCGCAAAGGCGAGCATGCCACCGGCCAGAAGCGCCGTTGCGATGTTCGGCAGGATGACATGGCGGAACGTCTGGAAGCCGTCTGCGCCGAGATCCATCGAGGCCTCGATCAAGGAGCCGGAGGTGCGGCGGAAGCGGGCGACGGCGTTGTTGTAGACCACGACGACGCAGAAGGTGGCGTGGCCGAGGATGATCGTCCAGAAGGAGAAGGGGATATCCGCCAGCGAAAAGGCCGAGCGCAGCGCAATGCCGGTGATGATGCCGGGCAGCGCAATCGGCAGGATGACGAGCAGCGAGATCACTTCCCGGCCAAAGAACTTGGTGCGGGCGACGGCTGCAGCCGCCAGCGTGCCGAGTACCATCGCAATCACGGTTGCGATGCTCGCGACCTTGACCGAGAGCCAGAGCGCTTCCCAGATATCAGGGCGGTTCCAGGCGACGGCAAACCACTTGGTGGTGAAGCCCGGTGGCGGCCACTGGAAGCTCTTTTCCTCCGTGGTGAAGGCATAGACGAAGATCAGCAGGATCGGCAGATGCAGGAAGGCGAGGCCAGCGCCGGCGGCTATCTTCAAGGACAGGCCTGATGACTGGGAGCGGTCAGAGCGCATCGAAGGCCCCCATGCGTTTGGCGATGGTGAGATAAATGCCCATGATGACGATCGGGACGACCGAGAAGGCGGCAGCGAGCGGGATGTTGCCGGCGGTTCCCTGCTGGGCATAGACGGCCTGGCCGATGAAAAGCCGCGAGGTGCCGACGATCTGGGGGATGATGTAATCGCCCATGGTCAGCGAGAAGGTGAAGATCGAGCCTGCGACAATGCCGGGCAGCGCCAGCGGAAAGAGCACATGGCGGAAGGTCTGGCGGCTATCGGCGCCGAGATCGCCCGAGGCTTCGATCAGGTTGCCGGGCACGCGTTCGAGCGCTGCCTGGGTCGGCAGGATCATGAAGGGCAGCCAGACATAGACGAAGACGATGAAGGTGCCGAGATAGCTGATCGACAGCGAATTGCCGCCGATGACCGGGATGGCAAGCAGCCCATCGAGCAGCCAGGTCAGATGCAGCTTGGCGAAGATCCAGGTCAGGATGCCTTCCTTGGCGAGGATCAGCTTCCAGGCATAGACCTTCACGAGATAACTCGACCAGAGCGGGAGCATGATGCCGAGATAGAAGACGGCCTTCCAGCGGCCCTTGGCATAACGCGCGGCGTAATAGGCGATCGGGAAGGCGATGACGGCAGAGGCCAGCGTGACGGCAGCCGACATCAGCAGCGTGCGCAGGATGATGTCGAAATTGGCCGGACGCAGCAGTTCGCCATAGGTGGCAAGCGTGAACTCGTAATTGATGAGGCCGGAGAACTCGTCGATCGAGAAGAAGCTCTGCAGGAGCAGCGCCACCAGCGAGCCGACATAGATGATGCCGAGCCAAAGCAGGGGCGGCACCAGCATCAGAACCAGCAGCAGGTTGGGCCTCCGCCAGAACAGATCCGAGAGCCGCCCCATCAGGCCCTGACGGCCAGGGGTGATGGCAGATGTGGAGATCGCCGTCATGCGCCAGCCTCCATGTAATGCGGGTCGGACGCCGACCAGGTGATGCGGATGCTTTCGCCGGCCTGCGGTGCGGCCTGGCCGGCGGGCAGCGAGAGCGTGAGAGCGGTCACAGCCGTTTCCACAAAGAGTTTCGTCGAGGCGCCGAGGAAGCTGGTCGAGCGCACCGTCGCCTCCACGCCACCTTCAGAGACGATGCGGATCGCTTCTGGGCGCAGGCTCGTCCAGCGGGCTTCGCCTCCCAGCGCCTTCATCGCGTCTGGTGCAATCACATTCGAGGAGCCGACGAAATCGGCGACGAAGCGGGTGCGCGGGCGGTTGTAGATCTCGTGCGGTGTGCCCGCCTGGACGATCTTGCCGTCATTGAAGACTGCGACCCGGTCGGCCATGGAGAGGGCCTCGCCCTGGTCGTGGGTGACAAAGACGAAGGTGATGCCGAGCGAGCGCTGCAGGCTTTTCAGCTCCTCCTGCATCTGTTCGCGGAGCTTCAAGTCCAGCGCACCGAGCGGCTCGTCGAGCAGCAGGACCTTGGGTTTGTTGACCAGCGCGCGCGCCAGCGCCACGCGCTGCCGCTGGCCGCCGGAGAGCTGGCCGGGCTTGCGGGCGCCGTAGCCTGGGAGTTTCACCATCTCCAATGCCTTCTCGGCTTCGCGGTGGCGCTCGGCCTTGGCCACGCCCTTGACCATCAGGCCATAGGCGACGTTGTCGAGAATGTTGAGATGCGGGAAGAGGGCATAGTCCTGGAAGACCGTGTTGACGTTGCGGCGATAGGGCGGCACGCCCTCGGCGGTTTCACCGAAGATCTCGATATGCCCAGCCGTCGGCTGCTCGAAGCCGGCGATCAGGCGCAGGCAGGTCGTCTTGCCGGAGCCCGAGGGCCCGAGCATGGCGAAGAACTCGCCCGGCTCGACGGTCAGGTCGACGGCATCGACGGCTTTCACGCTGCCGAAATGGCGCGAGACCTTCGAGAAGGAGACGGCTGCGGTCATGGGGACTCCAGAGGTATGTGAGGTGTGCCGCCGATAGGCGGCCTCTTCTCCCCAGCGGGGAGAAGTGCCGAGCATAGCGAGGCGATGAGGGGGGCCGAAGGCCACGAGGCCCCACGAGAGGCTAGAGGCTTCGCCTCCCCTTCATCCGGTCCTGCGGACCACCTTCTCCCCGCTGGGGAGAAGGGGACGTGATCAACGTCCGCCGATGACGCCGATGTAGTCGGAGACCCAGCGGTGGTAGGGGACGCATTCGCCCTGGCTTTCGCACTTGGAGACCGGGGTCTTCCAGAACTTGATCTTCTCGAAGTTGTCGAAGCCGTTGTTGGTGCAGCCGGCGTCGGTCAGGAGCGCATTGCCCTTGCAGGCGGCAGGAACGGAGGGGACCGTGCCGAACCAGGCGGAAACATCACCCTGGACCTTGGGCGAAAGCGAATGCTCCATCCACATATAGGCGCAGTTCGGGTGCTCGCTCTCGGCATGCAGCATGGTCGTGTCGGCCCAGCCGGTGACGCCTTCCTTCGGGAAGACCGAGGCGACGGGCTGGTCGGCCTTCAAGAGGTTGACCTGGAAGGGCCACGAGCCCGAGGCAACCACGCCTTCGTTCTTGAAGTCGTCGATCTGGATGAAGGCATCGTGCCAGTAGCGGCTGACGAGCTGGCGCTGGCCGCGCAGCAGGTCAAGCGCCGCCTTGTACTGGTCTTCGTTCAGTTCGAAGGGGTCCTTGATGCCGAGTTCCGGCTTGTGGAACATCAGGTAGTTGGCGGCGTCGGCGACATGGATCGGGCCGTCATAAGCCTGTACGCGGCCCTTGTTGGACTTGCCGTCAGCGAGCGTCATCTCTTCAAAGACGACGTTCCAGCTGTCGGGGGCTTTGTCGCCAAAGGCCTTGGTGTTGTACATCAGCACGTTCGGGCCCCAGACGTAAGGCGTGCCGTAGTGGACGCCGTCCTTGGTATGCCAAGGGGCGTTCTGCAGGCGCTCGTCGATGGTGCTCCAGGAGGGGATGAGGGCCGTATTGATCGGCTGGACGCGCTTGCCGGCCACGAGACGCAGCGAGGCGTCGCCCGAGGCGGTGACGAGGTCGAAGCCGCCTTCGTTCATGAGGGCGACCATTTCATCCGAGGTGGCGGCGGTCTTGACCGAGACCATGCAGCCGGTCTTCTTCTCGAACTCAGTGACCCAGTCGTAATTCTTGTCGGTTTCGCCGCGCTCGATATAGCCGGCCCAGGCGACGATGGAGAGGGCGCCTTCGCCGGCTCCGAGTGCCTGCAACGGCTCCTGGGCAACAGCGGCGGTGGTCATACTCAATACAGAGGCGAGGACAGTGCAAGACTTCAGAAGAGATTTCATCGCGAGGTCTCCCGGTTGTGAGGCCGCGTTTTTGCGGCCATATGTTCCCGGCGAGAAAGTTGCCGCGAATTAACCGCATTCGCAAATTCATTCGTCAGAATGGTGGTATCGGTTTTTCCGATGGCGGCGGATTTTCTCCTTGTTCGTGGGGATGCCCCTCATCCCCCTGACGGGACCTTCTCCCCGCAGGCGGGGAGAAGGGGGCAAACGGCCGGCACCGGTGGCCTTCTCCCCGTTCACGGGGAGAAGGTGGCGGCAGCTCAGGCGCAACTTGTTGCGCCGGGGATGAGGGGCTATTCTATGGGGCCTGCGAGAGGTTTACCTCACCCGCCCACTGCGGCTCGCCTCGGCAATCCCGACAAAATCCCGCGCCGCCTGCGGCAGGCTCGAACCCTTGCGCCAGACCATGCCGACCTGCACCACCGGAAGCGCACCTGACACATCGCGGCTTTCGATGCGGTCGCCTTCCAGCGACCAGGGGCGGTAGACGAGATCGGGCAGGAGCGCCACGCCGGCGCCGGTCGCGACCAGGCTGCGGACAGCTTCCACCGAGCGGGTGCGGAAGGCGACATGCGGGCGAGCGCCGAGCGCCGAGAGCAGTTTGCCGGTGTTCTCCTCGATTTCGTCCACCGTCAGCATGATCAGCGGTTCCTTGGTGATATCGGCAATCGAGATGATGTCCGCCGAGACCAGCGGATGGCCGATCGGCAGCCACAGACGGTAGGGCGAGGTTTCCAGGATCTCGGCCTGCAGCGCCATGCGGTCGCGCAGGTTGGAGATGACCATGACGGCGACATCCAGCTCGCCACCGATCAGCAGATGTTCGAGATAGGAGCCGTTGTCCTCGATCGCCGAGACCTCGACGCCCGGGCAGGCCCGGCGATAGCGGGCGAGCAGATCCGACAGAACGTAGCCGGCGACGAGCGAGGTGACACCGATGTTGAGTGTGCCACCGGTGCTGTTCTGGGTTTCGGTGAAGACGTTGCGGGCATCAGATACATCCGCCAGGATCTTCGTTGCGTGGCGCAGAAACTGGTGGCCGTTGTAGGTGATGGTCAGGCCGCGCGGGTGGCGCTCGAAGAGTTCGACGCCGAGATCGCCCTCGAGTTCCTTGATCGCTTCGGTCACCGAAGACTGGGAGATCGAGAGGTTCTGGGCGGCGCGCGTCACCGATCCCTGTTCGGCGACGGCGACGAAATACTGCAATTGGCGGAGGGTGAAGGCCATGGCTCTTTCAAGCATGGCGCCTGCCGTGAGGCAAGGCGGTCGTGAACGACAGGGCGAGAGGTTGTCAGGTTGCAGGGCAGGTTTGCAAAACTGCACTGGTCAAGACCCGCTCAGGGTGTAGGATCGTTGCGCCCGCGCCGTTGGTTCGTCCACGGATCCCTCCTCGTGCAAAGCTCCCATTGCCCCATGAAATCGACGCCGCTCGGCTATATCTTCACCTTCCTCGCCTTTTCCGTCTTTGCAATCCAGGACGGCCTTTCCAAGCATCTTGGCGAAACCCACTCACCGGTGCAGGTGGCCATGGTGCGCTACTGGGCCTTCGTCGCCTTCGCGCTGTTTCTGGCGATGCGGTCGTCCGGTGGCCTGAGTGTCGCGGTCAACACGAAGCGGCCGTTTCTGCAAATCCTCAGGGGCCTCATTCTCTTCTTGCAGATCCTGATCTCGATTGTCGCCTTCACGCAGGTGGGGCTTGCCCAGAGCCAGGCGATCTTCGCAGCCGGGCCGATTTTCGTGGCACTCCTCTCGATGCCGATCCTCGGCGAAAAGGTCGGCTGGCGGCGCTGGACGGCGATCCTTTTCGGCCTCGTCGGCGTGGTGATCATGCTGGCACCCAGCGGCGACGGCTTCAATTCCTATATCTGGCTGCCGCTGATCTGCGCAGTGCTCGGCGCGATCTACGGGATCGCCACGCGTCTTGTCAGTCGCGACGACCAGCCATCGACCAGCTTCTTCTATCTGGCGATCGTCGGCTTCATCGGCTCGAACCTGCTCGGTCCCTTCTTCTGGACACCGTTCACGCCTGTTGGATGGGGCCTGATGATCGGCCTCTGCTGCACCGGCATCGTCGGTCATCTGGCGCTGATCAAGGCCTATGAAAACCTCGATGCTGTCATCGTCCAGCCGATTTCCTACTGGCAGCTGGTGCTGGGCGCGATGATTGCTGTCACCGTGTTCGGCGAGGTGTTGCGCTGGAATACGGTGGTCGGTGCCGTCATCGTTGTCGGTGCGGGTCTCTTCACCGTCTGGCGGGAATGGGTGGTGTCGCGTCGGGCCAAGCGTGCCGAGGAAGAGGCGCGGGTCTAAGACGCTCCGGAGGTCTTATTCCTCATCAGCGATCCGTTTCAGTTCTTCCAGCCCCACCGGTGCGATCGGGCGGAAGTCCAGGCCATAGACGCGATCAGCGCAATCGCGCTTTACCCGTTCGATCTGCGCCTTTTCGCCCCGGATGCGGGCGCGCAGGAGCGGCTCGCGGGTGCCTGTTGTTGCCATCGACTTGTTGACCACCCAGCCATAGGGAGCGATGCCGGCTCGGCGCAGGTCGTCCTGAAGCGCTGATGCTTCCGAGACCGGTGTCGTCTCCGGCAGGGTGATGAGCAGGACGCGCGTATAGGCGGGGTCCTGCAGTCGCATCAGCGGGGTTACCATGCGCCCGGGAGCGTTGTCGTCCATGTGGCGTGTCATCTGGCGGTGATAGGCGCCTGTTGCATCGAGAAGCAGCAGCGTGTGGCCTGTCGGGGCCGTGTCGATGACGACGAAGCTCGAGCGCGCTTCACCGACGACGCGGGAGAAGGCGTGGAAGACGGCGACTTCCTCCGTGCAAGGCGAGGCGAGATCCTCGCGCAGCAAGGCACGGCCGGCATCGTCGAGATCCCGGCCCTTGGTCGACATGATCTTGTCGATGTAGCGGGTCGTCTCGGCCTCTGGGTCGATGCGGTCGACCATCAGCCCGGGCATGGCGGCGGCACCGACGACGAAGGTCAGATGGGCCGCCGGGTCTGTCGTGGTGAGGTGGACCGTGTGGCCAAGGGCTGCGAGCCCGACGGCGACGGCTGCAGCAACTGTGGTCTTGCCAACACCGCCCTTGCCCATGACCATCACGAGGCCCTTGCCGCTTGCCGCGATCTCGTCGACCAGCGTCGAGAGACGCGGGAGGTCTGGGCTTTCGAAGGTGTCGTCTGTGGTATCGGCAGGAGGCATCAGGGCCGTATCGGAAAGCAGTCCGCGAAGTGCGGCAAGCCCCACCATGTCGAAGGGTTTAAGCGCAACCTCGTCGCGGGGGAGCGATGCCAGCGCGGGCGGCAGGTCGGTTAACGCCTTCGTCTGTTCTGCCGCGAAGGCCGCGGCCACCGGGTCGTTTGGATCTGACGGCGTGAAGCGGCCGTTAACGGCAAGCATCTGGTTGGAAAGGCCGAGCTCGGACAGTTCGCTAGCGGTCCGGGCGGCTTCGCGGATCGCGCCGTGATCGGCGCGGGTGACCAGCACGATGGTGGTGCGCGCGGGATCGCCGAGGCATTCCAGCGCCGTGCGGAAGCGATCTTCCTGCATCTTCAGCCCGGAATGCGGACCAAGGCAGGAGGCGCCGCGTTCGTTGGCCTCCAGAAAACCGGTCCAGGCCTTGGGCAGGCTGAGCAGCCGCAGGGTATGGCCGGTCGGCGCCGTGTCGAAGATGATGTGGTCGAACGTCGGGTTGTCATCGGCCAGCAGGCCGACGAATTCGTCGAAAGCAGCGATCTCGGTGGTGCAGGCGCCTGACAGTTGTTCGCGGACGGTGGCGCGGTCCTTTTCGGTCGCATCAAGTTCCATCTGGTCGAGGACGCGTTGGCGATAGTCTTCTGCTGCGCTCTCGGGATCGATGTTCATCGCTGACAGGCCTGGCACGCCCGGCACAGGTGTCGGGTCGCTGCCGAGGGGCAGCCCTAGCATTTCGTCGAGATTGGAGGCGGGATCGGTGCTGACGAGCAGGATCTTCAGCCCCTGATCGGCGAGCGCAATGGCCGTCGCGCAGCTGAGCGAGGTCTTGCCGACGCCACCCTTGCCGGTGAAGAACAGGTGGCGGGTGGGTTTCTGGAGAAGTTTCATCGTCGACATGGGCATCCATCCTCGCGTTGATGGTCTGACCCTAGCCCGCACTTGCCCTTGCGGACTTGATCCATGCCAAGTGGCAGGGGGATCAGATGTCTTCTGCTGCGGCGATGCGGTTGACGCTGCGGGCCTGCCAGAGCGTGCGGAAGAAGGCGAGGATGAAGATGCCGCTCATGATCAAGACGATCGTCGGGGCGGGAGCGCTGTCGATGAAGAAGCTTAGATAGATGCCCGCAAGCGAGGAAGAGACCGCGACGATCACGGCCGTCACCAGCATCGTTGCGTAGCGCTTGGTCAGCAGGAAGGCTATCGCACCAGGGGCGACGAGCATGGCGACCGAGAGGATGATGCCGACCGCCTTCAGCGCGCCGACGACGACCAGCGAGAGCACGGCGAGCTGGCCGTAATGCAGCAGCCGTACCGAGAGGCCGATGGCGCGGGCGTGCTGCGGATCGAAGGCATGGGCCAGAAGATCCTTGCGCAAGACGACGAGGAATGCGGTGGCGAAGAGCGCGATCAGGCCGGTTTCGATGAGATCCGAGGGCAGCAGCCCCAGCATGTCGCCGAAGAGGATGTGGTCGAGATGCACAGAGCTCTGGACCTGCACATAGAGGACGAGGCCCAGGCCGAACATGCCGGAAAAGACGATGCCGAGTACCGTGTCTTCCTTGATGCGGCTGTTCTCCTTGATGAAGCCTGTGAGAAGCGCGCAGACGAGACCGGCGATAAAGGCCCCGATCGCCAGCGGAATGCCGGCGATATAGGCGATGACGACGCCTGGGAGGACAGCATGGGAGACGGCGTCGCCCATCAGCGACCAGCCCTTCAACACCAGAAGGCAGGAGAGCAGCGCCATGGGGATGGCGATCATCAGCGTCACTACAAAAGCCGACTGGATGAAGGGAAGCTGGAAGGGCAGGATCGCGAGTTCGAGGATTTCGCTCATGCGGGCCGCTCCTCGGCCAAGCGGTGAGGCTCTGCCGTCGCTGCGGAAGGTATGGGCTCCAGCGCTTCGCGGGCGCGGCTGCGGGCGGCGAGCAGGCCGTGCTTCGGCGCAAAGAGGAAGGCTGCGAGGAAGATCACGGTCTGCAAGACGACGATGATGCCGCCCGTCGCGCCGTCGAGGAAGTAGCTCGCATAGGCGCCGACGAAGCTGGTGCCGGCGCCGATGCCGAGCGCCAGGAGGATCAGACGCTGGAAGCGGTCGGTCAGCAGGTAAGCTGTGGCGCCGGGCGTGACGACCATGGCGATGACGAGGAAGGCGCCGACGGTCTGCATGGCGGCAACGGTGGAGGCGGCGAGCAGCGTGAAGAAGATCACCTTCAGGCGTTCGGGTTTGAGGCCGATTGAACGGGCGTGGTTCTCGTCGAAGAAGCTGACCATCAGGTCCTTCCACTTCAGAGTCAGCACGAGAAGGCTGACGCCGCCGATCAGCACGAGCTGCAGCGTGTCTGCTGGCGTGATCGCGAGAATATTGCCGAGCACGATGGTCTTGATGTCGATGGAGACGGGCGAGATCGAGACCATGAACAGGCCAAGGCCGAAGAAGGAGGTGAAGATCAAACCGATGATCGCGTCTTCCTTCAGCTTGGTGCGCTGGTTGAGGAAGAGGATGGCGAGCGCTGCCAGCCCGCCGGACATGAACGCGCCAAAGGCGAAGGGCAGGCCCAGCATATAGGCGCCGGCAACACCCGGCACGATGGCATGGGAGAGCGCATCGCCGATCAGCGACCAGCCTTTCAGCATCAGATAGGCGGAGAGGAAGCCGCAGACGCCACCGACCAGCGCAGACACCAGAATGGCGTTGCGCATGTAATCATAGGTGAAGGGCTCAACCAGGGTCGCGAGCATCTGATGCTCCCGGTTTCGGTTGGCCGTAGATGACGAAGGGGCGTTCGTCGTCGGTGATGACGGTGACTTCGCGGCCGTCATCATCGTCGTGCAGGTCACGGCCGGCCAGCACGAAGTGGCGCAGCGCGCCGCCGAAGGCGGTTTTCAGGTTTGCCTCGGTGAAGGTGTCCTCGGTCTTGCCGGAGGCGATGACCGTGCCCTTGACGAAGATGGTGCGGTCGCAGAAATCAGGCACGCTGCCGAGATTGTGGGTCGAGACCAGCATCACGCGACCTTCCGCGCGCAGATCCTTCATCAGGTCGATGATCTGTTCCTCGGTGGTCACATCGACGCCGGTGAAGGGTTCGTCGAGCAGGATGACCTGGCCTTCCTGGGCGAGAGCCCGGGCGAGGAAGACGCGCTTGCGCTGGCCACCGGAGAGTTCGCCGATCTGCCGCTTGCGGTAATCGCCCATGCCGACGCGGGCGAGCGCCTCGTCAACCAACTGGTGATCGCGCTTCGAGGGAATGCGCAGGAAGTTCATGTGGCCGTAGCGGCCCATCATCACGACATCTTCGACGAGGACGGGGAAGTTCCAGTCGACTTCTTCGGCCTGAGGGACGTAGGCGACGAGGTTTTCGCGAAGTGCCTGCTTGACGCTCATGCCGAGCACGCGGATCTCGCCTGATGCCACGGGCACGAAGCCCATGATCGCCTTGAAGAGGGTGGACTTGCCGGCGCCGTTGACGCCGACAAGGGCGGTGATGGTTCCGGGTGGGATGGCGAAACTCGCATGGCGCAAGGCCGTATGGCCGTTGCGATAGGTGACCGTCACATCCTCTGCGGCGATCCCTTCGCGATTGCGTCTTGCGCCCGATCCCATGATCATCCGGCAAATCCCTTCACGATGGTCGATACCGTCACCTTCAAGAGATCCAGATAGGTCGGGACCGGGCCGTCAGGCTCGCTGAGGGAGTCCACATAAAGGATGCCCCCGTAGCGTGCCCCGGTTTCCGCGGCGACTTGGCTGGCCGGCTTGTCGGAAACTGTGCTCTCAGAGAATACGACGGGGATCTTGTTTTCGATCACCTGGTCGACGACAGCCTTGACCTGCTGGGGCGTGCCCTGGCTGTCGGCATTGATCGGCCAGAGGTAGAGTTCCTTCATGCCGAGATCGCGGGCGAGGTAGGAGAAGGCGCCTTCGCTCGTTACCAGGAAGCGCTCGTTTTCAGGGATCTTGGCGATTTCCGCCTTCATCGGTTCGATCTCGGCGCTGATCTTCTGCGAATAGGTCCTCGCATTGGCCTCGTAGATCGCGGCGTTTGCGGGGTCGAGATCGGTCAGGGCCTTGCGGATGTTTTCGACGTAGATCAGCGCGTTTTCCGGCGACATCCAGGCATGCGGGTTGGGCTTGCCCTCGTAGGACCCGCCGGAAATGTCGATGGGCACGATGCCGTCGCTGACGGTGACGGTCGGCACGTCGCCAAGATTGGCGAGGAATTTTTCAAACCAGGCCTCGAGGTTGAGGCCATTGCGCAGAACGAGATTGGCGTCACGGGCCTTCAGGATGTCGCGCGGTGTGGGCTGATAGCCGTGAATTTCCGCGCCGGGCTTGGTGATGCTTTCGACGGTTGCGGCATCGCCTGCAACATTCTGGGCAATATCGGCAATCACGGTGAAAGTCGTGACGACCTTCAGCTTGTCGTCGGCAAAAGCTGTCCCCGGCAGCAGGAGCGCCAGGGCGAAAAGACGGCAGGCAAGCTTTGAGACCATGGTCACTTCCTGTTCTTGCAAGTCATTCTCATTAAAACCTATCGCGCTCCGCGCTGATGTCAACGCTTTTGCAAATCATTTGCAAAAAGCTTTCCGTGATCTGTGCCGGAACTGGAAAGCCGGGGTTAAAGGTTCCGCAAGGAGAAGGGGGATATGGTCGACCTCAGTATTGCGTAAACAGTCGGGACGGTGTCATGGCGGAGTTCCAAGCGTGAAGGTGCCGAAGATCCACCTTTCACGAAAGCTCATGCTGATTTTGGGCGGGGTGCTGGTCACCCTTGGCGGCACGGGTGCCGCTGCCGTTTATATCGGTGCGGACAAGCTGCTCGGCCCCTCCTATGCCGAATTGAACGGGCTTGAATGCACGGAAGTGAAGACGGTCGAGATCCACAAAAAGGATCGCTTCTGGGTGCGCAAGTTCATCACCACCAATGAGCCGGGCGATGGCCTGACGCGCGTCAAGACGGCCTTGCGCGTGGCAAAGACCCTGCAGGAAACGAAGAAGGCCGACCTCGTGCAGGTCGTCGTACTCGATGCCAGCGGCCCGAAGGACCGCTCGGGCATGCGCGGGCGTGCGGTCGGGGCTGACGTTATCTACGTTCCGGACCCGAGCCATGTGCCTCAGGATATGTCGGCGCGTGTCCTGACGGCCCGTTATGCTGATGGTCTTGCTGCGCCGAATGGCGAGTTTTTCGGCGAGCGTGTCGACATGCTCGAGGCCGATATTCAGGCGCTTGTCGCCAAGCTCAACGATCAGACGGATTGTGTGAAGCCCGAAGGCCTGGTGCCGGAAGGTGAGGGCCATGGCGAGAAGGCCGCCGATGGTCACGGAGAGGCGCCGGCTCATGGCGCCGAGGATGCCCATGGCAAGAAGCCGGCCGATGGGCATGGCGAGACGGATGCCAAGGGTGAGGCCGAAGGGCATGGCGATGCGCCGGCCGGTGAACACGGTGAGGAGACTCCGGTCGCCGAGCACGGTGCCGAAGAAGACAAGGGTTGGATGGCCTCGCTGATGGGCATGGTCGGTCTCGGCGGCGATGAAGCGCCGGCCGAAGGACATGCCGTACCGGCGGACGGCCATGCGGCACCCGCCGATGGCCATGGTGCCGTGGCCGAGGGGCATGAGGCGCCGGCCGAGGATCATGCGGAACCGGCTGCTGTCGCCCATGGAGACGCAGGCTCTGCCGAGACGCATGGAGACGCGGCGACCGAACACGCTGCAACGGATCCTGCCGCACATGCTGAAGAACCGGCTGCCGATGCGGCGCATGCGGCTGCGCCCGAGCATGGGGCAGAGCAGGTCGCGCATACCGAAGAGAAGCCCGCGGTTGTCGATCAGGCTGCGGCCCATAGCGCTGATAACAGCAGTCACGACGGTGCGGTCGGGCAAGCCGCCGGCCATGACGCAGCGGCTGGTGAGACGCCTGTTGCCGAAGAGGTGCCCGCCGAAGGCGACGGCTGGTTCTCATCGCTGAAGAGCATGGTTGGGCTTGGCGGCTCCGAAGAGGAGGCGCCCGTCGCGGATGTTGCCGCTGAAGCCAAGCCCGCCGAGGGTTCGGATGGTGCCAAGAGTGCCGACCACGGGGCTGCATGGCTGGAGAAGATGCGGGCACAGCCGATCGCGCCAGAGGGTGCGGGTGCTGCCGCGCCGGCAACCAAGGCGGAAGAGCACGGTGCTGCGACCGAGGTCCATCCACCCGCGGAAGACGAAGCAATCCTGCCGCCCAAGGCAAAGGCCAAGGGTGACGAGCACGCCAAAGCCGATCACTGATCGCTGAGATTGCCTCGGCACCGCGCGTTCCAATCGCGGCCAGGAAACAAAAAAAGCCCCGGTCCTTAGAGGCCGGGGCTTTTGCATGTGATGGTTATACCCGCTCAGTCGTTGCGGTTGCGGCGCGCCGGGAAGAGGATCACGTCACGGATCGACGGGGCGTTGGTCAGAAGCATGATCAGGCGGTCGACGCCGATGCCGAGGCCACCAGCCGGGGGCATGCCCTGGTCGATGGCATCGAGGAACTCGTCGTCGAGCTGCTTGTCCTTTTCGCCGCGCGAATGGGCCTGTTCGAGCTGCTCGACCATGCGCTTGCGCTGCTCTTCCGGGTCATTCAGTTCAGAGAAGGCGTTGCCGACTTCCCAGGCGTTGCAATAGGTCTCGAAACGCTCGACGAGGCGCGGTTCGCCCGGGACTTCCTTGGCGAAGGGCGAGATGTCCTTCGGGAAATGCGTGACTTGGCTCGGCTGGATCAGCGTGCCCTCGACCTTCTCTTCGAAGATGAAGGCGAGGCATTCGCCCCATGTCCAGTCCTTCTCGACGGCAAAGCCGGCGGCCTTGGCGGCAGTGCGGGCTTCCTCGTCGGTCTTCATGCTCAAGAAATCGATGCCGGTAGCTTCATTGACGGCGTCGGGCATGGGTACGCGCTTGAACGGGCCCTTGAAGGAAAGCTGCTTGTCACCGAAGGTGAGGTCGGTCGTGCCGTGGATGCCGATGGCGAGCGTCTCGAACATGCGCTCGACGAGGCCCATCATGTCCTCGTAGTCGGCATAGGCCCAGTAGCATTCCATCATCGTGAATTCGGGATTGTGGCGGGTCGACACACCTTCATTGCGGAAGTTGCGGTTGACCTCGAACACCTTGTCGGCGAGCCCCGATACCAGCGTGCGCTTCAGGAACAGTTCCGGCGCGATGCGCAGATACATGTCCATCTTCAGCGCATTGTGGTGGGTCTTGAAGGGCTCGGCCGTTGCGCCGCCATAGACGGTCTGCAGCATCGGCGTCTCGACTTCGAGGAAGCCTTCGCCCTCGAGGAAGCGGCGGATGCCGGAGACGATCTTCGAGCGCTGCTGGAAGCGGAGCTTGGACTCCTCGTTGGTGAGGATGTCGAGGTGGCGCTTGCGGTAGCGCAGCTCGATGTCGGCGAGGCCATGATACTTCTCCGGCATCGGGAGCAGCGTCTTGGTCAGCATGGTGATTTCATGGGCGTTGATGGTCAGTTCGCCACGCTTGGTGCGACGGACCTGGCCCTTGACGCCGATGATGTCGCCGAGGTCGATCATCGGCAGCAGCGCGCGGGCTTCTTCCGGCGTCGTGTCCTTGTGGGAGAAGATCTGGATCTTGCCCGAGGCGTCATGGATGTCCATGAACATGCCGGAATTGCGCGAGGAATAGACGCGCCCGGCAACCGTGATGATGTCGTCAGACGTCTCGTCCAGTTCCAACCCTGCGTATTTCTCGGCAAATTCCGCATTCGTCATCGTGCGGTGGAAATGCGCCGGATAGACGTCGCCGACCTGTTCGCGCAACAGCGCGAGTTTCTGGCGGCGGACTTCCGTCGGGTCGGAGGAGAGGGCGGTTTCGGTGGTCTGTTCGGTCATCGTGTGGTTCCTGTGGCGGCCTCTGGCCTCTGCCGTAAGTCTTTGCCCCTCACCCTACCCTCTCCCCGCAAGCGGAGAGAGGAGACGTTGTGCCAAGGTTGGCCGACGTGGCCTTCTCCCCGTTCACGGGGAGAAGGTGCCCGAAGGGCGGATGAGGGGCACTCTTTCAAATCAGTTCTGCGCACCCGCCATCGCGGTCAGCACCTGGATCGCAACCTTCAACCGCTGGCGCACGACCGAGCGGCCGAGGAGCGCCATCGAGTCAAACAGCGGCAGCGAGCGCTGGCTTCCCGACACTGCTACGAAGAGGGGCGGGGTAACGACGCGGAGCTTCTTTTCCATGCGCTCGGAAATCGCGCGCAGCTCTTCCTCGATGGTCGTGACGTTCCATTCGAGGATCTTTTCGAGATCTGCCTGAACGGTGGTGACGATTTCGAGTGTCTCGGCCGGGCTGGTCTTCAGGCCGCCGAAAGAGGCGGGCGTCAGGCCGACGTCGTTGGCGAGCAGGAAGCCGGCAAGCGGCGGGACTTCGCCGAGCTTGGTGACGCGGCTCTGGGCGAGCTTCAGGCCTTCGACGAGGCGATCGTTTTCCATCGACCAGTCGAGCACGCGGGCGACGAAGTCTTCCGGTGTCAGCTTTTCGCGCAGCCAGCGGCCGTTCAGCCAGTCGAGCTTCTGGATGTCGAAGATCGCGCCGGCCTTGGAGAGGTTGTCGGGATCGAACTTCGCGATCAGCTCTTCCATCGACAGCAGCTCTTCGCCTTCGGCGATCTGGATGAAGAACAGGCCGAGGAAGTTCATCAGGGCTTCCGGCAGATAGCCGAGGGCCGAGTAATAGGAGATCGAGGTCGGGTTCTTGCGCTTCGAGAGCTTCGATTTGTCGTGATTGCGCATCAGCGACAGGTGCATGAAGACCGGCGGTTCGAGACCGAGATGCTTGTAGATCAGGATGTGCTTCGGCACGGAAGCCAGCCACTCTTCGCCGCGGGCGACGTGGGTGATCTTCATCATGTGGTCGTCGACGACGTTTGCCATGTGATAGGTCGGCATGCCGTCGCCCTTCAGCAACACCTGCATGTCAACACTTTCCCATGGGATCGACACGTCGCCATAGACGCCGTCGTGGAAATCGCATGAGCCTTCGCTTGGTACTTTCAGGCGGATGACATGGGGCTCGCCGGCAGCAACGCGGCTGGTGACTTCTTCGGCCTTCAGGTGCAGGCAGTGGCCGTCATAACCCGGCGGCTTGCCGGCGGCGCGCTGGGCTTCGCGCATGCTCTCAAGCCGTTCCGGCGTGCAGAAGCAATGGAATGCGCCGCCATTGTCGAGCATCTTGTCGACGTAGGGGCGATAGAGGTCCTTGCGCTCGGACTGACGATAGGGGCCGTAGGGGCCGCCGACATCGGGGCCTTCCGACCAGGTGAGGCCGGTCCACTTCAGGGCGTCCAGAACCTTCTGCTCGAATTCCGCGGTCGAGCGGGTCGCGTCGGTGTCCTCGATGCGCAGGATGAACTCGCCGTCGAATTTCTTCGCGAAGAGATAGTTGAACAGCGCGATATAGGCGGTGCCGACATGGGGCTCGCCGGTCGGGGAGGGGGCAATGCGGACGCGGACGCCGGACTTGGTCATGGGTAAAGCTCGTGGTGCGTGCGGATGATCGGCAGTTTAGCGCCGGATCTTGAAATTGTGAGGCTGCCGGTAAGGGCCGGTGAGAACGGAGTTCGGCACCTTGGCGCCGCCTGTTCCACAGCGTGGCCTTAGGCCATATTCAGGGCCGTGCGTCAAGAAAAACCACGGAAACCGGCCTTTCGAGCGGCGCTGAAAAAATCGTCAAAAAATTTTTGGGAGAGCCGGAACCTGGGGCCGGATCCGGCGTTCTTAGAACAGAGCGCAGGCCGTGCCAACCGGACGCGACGGGATATGGGGAACACGGGAGTTTTTCCGGTTTCTATCCGTGGCCAACGAAATGGCAGGCGAGCCCCTTAACCGTCCGGCCTGCGCTCTCCCCAAGTCCCCGCCCCCAAGGAAAACCTGCGTCCGCCGACGCAGGTTTTTCTTTGTGTGCATTTTCCGCGCCCTGGCCGGATCAACTGACCGGCCAGACCATCAGCAGGGCCGGGACCGAGACCAGGACGATGAGGATGGAGAGGGGAAGCCCAAGCCTTGGATAGTCCGAAAAGCGGTAGCCGCCGGGACCCATGACCAGCGTGTTGCACTGGTGGCCGATGGGGGTGAGGAAATCGCAGCCTGCACCGATGGCAACGGCCATCAGGAAGGCCTCCGGCTTGTAGCCGAGGCCGGTCGCGAAGCTCGCCGCAATCGGTGCCATGACGAGAACGGTCGCGGCATTGTTGAGGAAGGGCGTGACGGCCATCGCCGTCAGCAGGATCATCGCCACCGCACCCCAGGCCGGCATGCCGCCGGCTGCGGCATTGAGCCAGCCGGCAATGACGTCGCTGCCACCTGATGTGCGCAGCGTATCCGCGACGGGGATCAGGGCTGCCAGCATCACGAGGATCGGCCCATCGACGGCGCGGTAGACCTCGCTCACGGGGATCACGCCGAAGGCGACCATGGCAAGAGCCGCGGCGAAGAAGGCGATTGCGACAGGCGCCAGGCCGAGCGCGGTTGCGCCCATGGCGATCACCAGGATTGCCAACGGGATGAAGATGTTGCGGCTGGTGCCGAGCAGGATTTCGCGTTCGGCGAGCGGCAGGCAGCCGAGTTCTGTCAGGATCGACGGCATCTGCTGGCGCAGGCCTTGCAGCACCACGACGTCGCCCGAGCGAAGGGTCAGCTGGCCGAGGCGCTCGCGGATGCGCTTGCCCTGGCGGCTGACGGCCAAAAGGTTGACGCCATAGGTGTGGACCAGCGAAAGTTCGCTGGTTGTCTGGCCGATAAGCGGCGAGCCGCGTCCGATGACGGCCTCGACGGAGGAGATGTCGCCACGCCGCTTGCGGTCGCCTTCGGTGTTGCCAGACAGGCTGAGATTTCCCTGGGAGACGATGCGGTCCAAAGCCTCGGACGGGCCTTCAAGGAGAAGCGTGTCCTCCTCGTGCAGCAGGACATCCGGGAAGGGCGACAGACGTGTCTGGCCGCGCAGGATGGCGGAAGCCGTTACCTCGCCGTGGGACGTCTGCAGAAGATGATGCAGCGTCTTGCCGACAAAGGGAGACTGGCGGGTAATCATGGCTTCCGTCGCGAAGCTCGAGGCTTCGAGTGCCTCCTGCAGCGAGGGATTCTGGTTCTCGCGGCGCGGCACCAGCCAGTAGAAGAAGATCAGGAAGACAATACCGGCTGCCGCGAGCGTTGCGCCGACCGGCGTGAAGTCGAACATGGTGAAGGGCTGGCCGGTCAGCTCTTCCCGCAGGCGGGAGACGGCGATGTTCGGCGAGGTGCCGATCTGCGTCATCAAGCCGCCGAGCAAGGCGGAGAAGGCCATGGGCATCAGGAAGACGGATGGCGGGACGCTCGATCTGCGGGCAAACTGGAAGGCGACCGGCATCATGATGGCGAGCGCGCCGATATTCTTGATGAAGGCCGAGAGCACGGTCACGGTGACCAGCAGGAGCAGCATCTGACCGTGCAGCGATGTCAGGGCCGGGAAGAAGCGCTTGATGGCGAGATCCACGACGCCGGAGCGGGCGACACCCGCACTGACCACCAATGCACTGCCGACGATGATGACGAGATCGTCGGAGAAGCCGGAAAAGGCATCGGCTGCCGGCAGCAACCCGAGAACGACCGCGGCGACGAGCGCCACGCAGGCCACGACGTCGTAGCGAAACTTCTCCCAGAGAAAGGCGGCCATCATCACCGCGATGAGGCCGAAGGCGAGGATTTGCTCGTATGTCATTGGGCTCCGGCCAAATGCGGATGGTCGATGAAGGCGTAAGCGCTGACAGCAATTCCGGCAAGAGCCGATCGGTTCCGGCGCGATCGCTGCAGATAAAAAAAGGCCCATCTAACGACAGGCCTTCTTTTCAATTCAGCTGGAGCTCAATGCACTGCCGTCTTGGCCAAACGGTCACGCTCGCGCTTGCGACGGGCGAACATGTTGAGCACCTCGACCAGGGCCGAGAAGGCCATTGCGGCGTAGACATAACCCTTCGGCACATGGAAGCCCATGCCCTCGGCGATGAGCGTCGTGCCGATCATCATGAGGAAGGCCAGAGCCAGCATGACGATGGTCGGGTTTTTCTCGATGAAGTTGGCAAGCGGGGTGGCTGCCACGAGCATGACGGTTACGGCCGCGACCACGGCGACGACCATGATCGGGACATGCGGCGTCATACCGACGGCGGTGATGATGCTGTCGATCGAGAAGACGAGGTCGAGCAGCAGGATCTGGCCGATGGCGCTTGCAAAGGTCGTCGATGCGGTCGAGGCGATGAAGTCCTCTTCCTTGTCGACCGGGTCCACGGCGTGGTGGATTTCCTTCGTTGCCTTCCAGACGAGGAAGAGGCCACCTGCGATCAGGATCATGTCCTTCCACGAGAAGCCGTGGCCGAAGAGCTCGAAGACCGGCGTGGTCAGCTGGACGATCCAGGCGACGGTACCGAGCAGGGCCAGGCGCATGACCAGTGCAAGCCCGATGCCGATGCGGCGGGCCTTTTCGCGCATCTCTGCAGGCAGCTTGTTGGTCAGGATCGAGATGAAGATGAGGTTGTCGATGCCGAGAACGACTTCCATGACGACAAGCGTCACGAGTGCGACCCAGGCGGCGGGATCCTGGAGGAGAACGCTGATATTTTCCATGAGTGTCTACCGTGCTGATCAAACGGATGGGGGACCTAGGACATGAGACATATCCCGGGGAATGGCAAGCAGCGATTTAAAGTCCGAGATCGGAACAAAGTTCCGTCGATGATCAGCCGCGGGCTTCGGTGTTTTTGGGGCCGTAGAAGTTCATGAACATGCGAAGGCCTGACTCCACCACGCGTGCGATTTCCGTGTCATCGGGGCGCACGGGAATGTCGTTGAACAGCCGTTTCTTGAAATAGCCGGCCGTCGACATGTCGATGAACTGACGGGCGGCAAGATCCGTGTCCTCGACTTCGAGTTCGCCCTTGTCATTGGCAGCCGAAATGTAGTCCTGCAGCAGAACCTTGATGTTCGTCGGGGACGAGGCGAAGAAGCGCTGACAGAGCGTCGGCATGCGATCGAGCACGCCCATCAGGATGCGCATCGTCGGGATCATTTCCGTATCGAGAATGAAATGCGCGTGGGCGAGCGCATACCGGCGCAAGCCTTCCTCGACATTGGCGCTTTCTTCGAGGATCTGACGGATGGCGGCATCGAATGCGCTCTTCTCCCGTTCCACGAGAGCGCCGAACAGATCTTCCTTGCTCTGGAAATAGACGTAGATGGTGCCCTTCGACACGCCCGCTTCGCGGGTCACGTCGTTCATGCTTGCGGCGTCATAGCCGAGCTTCATGAAGACGCGTTTCGCGCCGTCCAGGATCTGGCCTCGCTTCACGGGGTCTGCGCCCGCTGCGAAACGGCCGACCCCACCGCAACCCTCGGGGGCTGCTATTGTGATCTCTTCCTGTTTCATCCTCTGCCTCGGCATTCTGCCTTCAAGACTATTAACCCAATCGGATCTTCGCTGAAAATCCGCGTTTCTATGCCTTGATATGCGTTAGCAAAGGCTATATGTCAATCGAACCGAACGGTTCAGTTCGAATAAATTCAACCAATCCCCGGTCCGTATCATGTCAGCGACGCAAAGATCCACCGCCCTTCGTTCCAATTCCACTCCAGTCGACCGGAATGAGGCCGCGCCCGCAATTGAAACCGATACCGGGGTCCCTACACCGTCCATCTCGGACACCGCGAAGGCGAAGAAGCGCAGCCCGGTTCTCCCGGTGATCCTTGCAGCACTCCTCGGCGGCGCGGCCTGGTATGGTTACGGCTGGTGGACCGAGGGTCGGTTCATGGTGTCGACAGAGGATGCCTATATCGAGGGCGATATCGCTATCATCTCGCCGAAGGTGTCCGGTTATGTCGAGAAGGTCAATGTGACCAGCGACCAGATCGTCCATGCCGGCGATCCGCTAGTGACGCTCGATGGGGGCGACTACCAGATTGCCTATGAGCAGGCGCTCGCCAACAAGGAGAGCGCGGAACTGTCGGTGAAGCGCATCGATGCGCAGATCATCGGCGGCGAGGCGAGCGTGGCGCAGTCCGAAGCCCAGCTTGGTGCACTCGAAGCGGCCGCGCGCGGCGCCGAAATCACCGCAAACCGGGCGAGCGACCTTGCCTCCAAGTCCGTCGGCACCACCGCTGATCTCGACAATGCAAAGGTATCGCTCGATCAGGCGCGCGCCAATCTCGTGGCCGGGCAGGCGGCAGTTTCTTCCGCGAAGGCCAATCTGGCGCTCCTGAAGGCGCAGCGCGAAGAGGCCTTGAGCACGGTTCGCCTGCAGCAGCTGGCGATCAATAAGGCCAAGCGCGACCTCGATTTCACGGTTCTCAAGGCACCTTATGACGGCGTGATCGGCAATCTCGCGGTTCAGGCCGGTGACCTCGTCTCCGCCGGCAAGCGGCTCGCGGCTCTCGTTCCGACCAGCGAGCTCTACATTGAGGCCAATTTCAAGGAGACGCAGATCGCTGATCTGGTGCCCGGCTCCAAGGTTGCGATCCATGTGGACGCCTATGGTGATCAGCCGCTTGAGGGCACGGTGACCTCCATCGCTCCGGCCTCCGGCGCCATCTTCTCGATGCTGCCGGCCGAAAACGCCACGGGCAATTTCACCAAGGTCGTTCAGCGCGTGCCTGTTCGCATTGCTCTTCCCGAAGACGCGCTCGCTGGCGGCCATCTGCGCGCCGGCCTGAGCGTCATCGTCGACGTCGACACCCGCACGGCCCCTGACGGCCGGGCGCTTGCCGCGAAGTAAACCACCGGCAGTCGTTATCGAAAGGGCCGTGTCATGGCCGCAACCACCACACAGGATATCGCTTCCTCGGCGCCCGCCGAGGAGCGGATGGATCCCAGACGCGTCTTTGCCTTCCTGGCAATGGTCTTCGGCATGTTTATGTCGATCCTCGACATCCAGATCGTCTCGGCGTCACTGGCCGAGATTCAGGCCGGCCTCGGGGCCGGTTCTGACGAAATCGCCTGGGTGCAGACTTCCTATCTGATCGCCGAAGTCATCATGATCCCCTTGTCGGGCGTGCTCGCGCGGATCGTGTCGACCCGGGTTCTCTTCACCGTCTGTGCGGCCGGCTTCACGCTTGCCAGTGCGCTGTGCGCGACAGCCACCAATATCGAGCAGATGATCGTCTACCGGGCGATCCAGGGCTTCATTGGTGGTGGCATGATCCCATCGGTGTTTGCTGCTGCCTTCACCATCTTCCCGCCGTCGAAGCGCAACATCGTCTCGCCGATGGTCGGTCTTGTTGCCACCTTGGCGCCGACAATCGGTCCGACGATCGGCGGTTACATCAGCCACGCGATGTCCTGGCACTGGCTGTTCCTGATCAACGTGATTCCCGGCATGCTGGTGGCTGCGGCCGCCTGGAGCCTGATTGATTTCGACAAGCCGGATCTCAAGCTGCTCAAGAAATTCGACTGGTGGGGGCTTGCCTCCATGGCGGTCTTCCTCGGCACGATGGAGTTCGTGCTGGAAGAGGGTAACAACAAGGACTGGTTCAACGATCACCACATCGTCATGGGCACGGTCGCCATGGTCATCGGCGGGGCCATCTTCTTCTGGCGGGTGTTCAAGGTCGAGCTGCCGGTCGTTGATCTCAGGGCCTTCTCGAATGCCAACTTCGCCTTCGGTTCGCTCTTCTCCTTCGTGATGGGGGTGGGGCTTTACGGGCTCACCTATCTCTATCCGCTCTATCTTGGTCGCATCCGGGGCTATGACTCGCTGATGATCGGCGAGACCATGTTCGTGTCGGGGGCTGCGATGTTCCTGACGGCGCCGGTCGCCGGTGCGCTCTCGAACAAGCTCGATCCGCGCGTGATGATGATGATCGGGTTTTCGGGCTTCGCGCTCGGCACCTACATGATGACGGGCATCACGGCGGACTGGGATTTTTATGAGCTGCTCGTTCCGCAGATCTTGCGCGGTTGCTCGCTGATGATCTGCATGGTGCCGATCAACAATCTGGCGCTCGGCACGCTGCCGCCTGACCGGATGAAGAATGCCTCGGGCCTCTTCAACCTCACCCGCAACCTCGGTGGAGCGGTCGGGCTCGCCATCATCAATACCATGCTGACGCAGAGGACTGACGACCACTATGCGCGGCTCTCCGAGCAGCTTTCCTGGAGCAACCAGGCAGCGCTCGACTGGCTGGCAAGCGTTGGCGCGAACTACGACAGCTACGGCCTCGACGGGACGGCGGTTGCGATCAAGAAGCTGTCTGGCGTGGTGACGCAGCAGGCCTGGCTCCTGTCCTTCATGGACGTGTTCATGGGGCTGACCGTTCTCTTCATTGCTCTGGTGTTCCTGGTCTTGCTGCTGAAGAAGCCGCAGGGTGCCGCACCTGCAGGCGCCGGTCACTGACATCTCCATGCCCGCATAAGCTTCGCGGTCCAGTTTCTAAATCGATCTCCAGATCTCGGCCGTCCCAAGTTGGGGCGGCCATTTTTTTGTATGTAAAAGAGGTACGTACATCAGTTTCTGATTTACGTACCTCATGAGGTGGTGTAGGAACGGCGCCGGAGGAGAGAATGAAGCCGACAGTCCACGACATCGCGAGCCATGCAGGCGTGAGCCTCGCCACCGTCGACCGGGTTTTGAACCGGCGGCCGGGTGTGAGTGCGCGCACCCGCGAGAAGGTGGACAAGGCGGTGCACGAACTTGGCTTCGTGCGCGACGTGGCGGCGGCCAATCTTGCGAAGGGGCGGACCTATCCGCTGACTTTCCTCATTCCCTCGAACGACAATTCCTTCATGCGGGGCCTGCGGCTTGGGCTCGACGAGGCGCGGGACCGCGCGGGCGTCGAGCGGATCGCAATTCGCCTGGTTGATGTACCGGCATTTGACGCAGACGCGCTTGCCCGGGCGCTCAGAGATGCAGCGGCCGAGCAGCCGGCCGGCATCGCCTTTGTCGCCGTCGATGCGCCTGAAGTGGCGGCCGCTGCATCCGAGGTCATCGCCGCCGGCATTCCGCTGGTCACGCTGGTGTCGGATCTCTCCGGCACGGAGCGCGATCATTATGCCGGCATCGACAATGCGGCGGCCGGACGCACGGCCGCCAGTTTGCTCGGTCGTTTTGCAGGTGGTCGGCAGGGCAAGGTCGCGGTGCTCGCCGGCTCGATGCTTGTTCGCGACCATCGTGAACGCTGCGAGGCCTTCGCCTCCGTCATGGCGCGGGACTTCCCGACGCTGGAGCTTTTGCCGGTGCTTGAGGGCCGAGACGATCCTGCCGTCGTCGAGCGGCTGGTTGCGGGGCTCTTCTCCGGGCTTGACGATATCGTCGCGCTCTACAGCCTGGGCGCTGGCAATCGCGGCCTCGTCAAGGCGCTGGAACGTGTGCCGGCCGAGCGGCGTCCGGTGGTGATCGCCCATGAACTGACGGAGACAACGCGCGGTGCGCTGCAATCGGGGCTGATCGACGCCGTGCTCAACCAGGATGCGGGGCATGAGGTGCGCAGTGCGATCCGTGTCCTGAAGGCCAAGGCCGATGGGCTGCCTGTTGTTGCCGACCAGGAGCGCATTCGTATCGACATATTCTTGAAGGACAATCTGCCCTGAAGGCAGAGGAATGGAGGACACCCATGTATCTCGGATTGGATCTCGGCACATCCGGCATCAAGGCGATGCTGATCAACGACGCCCAGCAGGTGATTGGCGTTGGTCATGCTGGTCTCACCGTGCAGCGGCCACATCCCGGCTGGTCGGAACAGGCGCCGGGCGACTGGCTGCATGCGACGGAAGAGGCGATTGCGGCGCTGAAGGCGGCGCATCCCAAGGAACTGGCAGCTGTCCGGGGCATCGGCCTTTCCGGCCATATGCATGGTGCGACGCTTGTTGACGCCAAGGGGCGGGTGCTTAGGCCCTGCATTCTCTGGAACGATACGCGCAGCCATGCGGAAGCAGTAGCCCTCGATGCCGATCCGCGATTCCGCGCACTCACCGGCAACATCGTCTTCCCCGGCTTTACCGCACCGAAGCTCGCCTGGGTGAAGAACAACGAGCCGGAGACCTTTGCCAAGGTCGCCAAGGTCTTGCTGCCCAAGGATTACCTGCGCTTCTGGCTGACGGGGGAATATCTCTCTGACATGTCCGACTCGGCTGGCACGAGCTGGCTCGATACGGGCAAGCGGGCCTGGTCGACGGAACTGCTCGACGCCACGGGGCTGACGATCGAGCAGATGCCCGGTCTCGTCGAGGGAACTGATCGGGCCGGTATGCTGCGTGCCGAACTGGCCGAGAAGTGGGGCCTCGGGTCTAATGTCGTGATTGCCGGCGGGGCAGGGGACAATGCGGCCTCGGCCTGCGGCATGGGCACGGTTGCCGAAGGCCAGGCCTTCGTCTCGCTCGGCACATCGGGTGTGCTGTTCGCGGCCAATGCTTCCTATCTGCCGAAGCCGGAAAGCGCCGTGCATGCGTTTTGCCATGCGCTGCCCAACACCTGGCACCAGATGGGTGTCATCCTATCGGCGACCGATGCGCTGAACTGGCATTCGGGCGTGACCGGTAAATCGGCGGGCGAACTGACCGGCGAACTCGGCGATGGTCTGAAGGCTCCGACTGGCGTCACCTTCCTTCCCTATCTCTCGGGCGAGCGCACGCCGCACAACGATGCGAAGATCCGTGGTGCCTTCATCGGGCTTGGCCATGAGAGCGACCGCGCGGTGCTGACGCAGGCGGTGCTGGAAGGGGTGACCTTCGCAATCCGCGACAGTCTGGAGGCCCTGAAGTCTGCGGGAACCACGATCAGCCGCGTCACAGCGATCGGGGGCGGTTCGCGCTCGCGCTACTGGCTGTCCTCGATTGCGACCGCGCTCGACATGCCGGTCGACATTCCCGCCGACGGCGACTTCGGGGCAGCCTTCGGGGCAGCTCGTCTCGGGCTGATCGCGGCGACCGGGGCGGATCCGCTGTCGGTCTGCACGGCACCGCAGACGGCTGAGACGGTGGAGCCGGTCAGGGCGCTGACGGGTGCATACGAGACGGCTTACGGGCGTTACCGGGCGCTGTATCCGGCGATCCGTTCCCTCGGCAGCTGACGCCCCCTCATCCCCGGCGCAACACGTTGCGCCTGACCTGCCGGCACCTTCTCCCCGCTGGGGAGAAGAGACAAGCGGCAGGCGCCGACATCTTCCTCTCCCCAGCGGGGAGAGGGCAGGGTGAGGGGGAACCCCACCCAGTGCCATCACAAATTAACGAACACACCAAGGAGGACTACCCATGAGCACAGGTTTCTTCGGCAACATCCAGAAGATCAAATATGAAGGCGAAGGCAGCACCAATCCGCTGGCCTTCCGCCACTACAATCCCGACGAAGTGGTGATGGGCAAGCGCATGGAAGACCATCTGCGCTTTGCGATTGCCTATTGGCACACCTTCGTCTGGCCGGGCACCGACCCATTCGGCGGCAACACGTTCGAGCGCCCATGGTTCAAGGACACGATGGATGCTGCGAAGCTGAAGGCAGATGTCGCCTTCGAATTCTTCCAGCTGCTTGGCACGCCGTATTACTGCTTCCACGACGCCGACGTTCGCCCTGAGGGCAACAGCTTCGCCGAGAACACCAAGAATCTGAACGAGATCGTCGACTACTTCGCCAAGAAGCAGGAAGAGACGGGCGTCAAGCTGCTCTGGGGTACGGCGAACATGTTCTCGCATCGCCGCTACATGTCGGGCGCTGCCACCAACCCGGATCCTGACGTTTTCGCTTTCGCCGCTGCGACCGTGAAGACCTGCCTCGATGCGACCCAGCGTCTCGGCGGTGAGAACTATGTGCTTTGGGGCGGCCGTGAAGGCTATGAGACTCTGCTCAACACCGACCTTTCCCGCGAACTCGACCAGATGGGCCGCTTCCTCAACCTCGTCGTCGAATACAAGCACAAGATCGGCTTCAAGGGCGCGATCCTGATCGAGCCGAAGCCGCAGGAGCCGTCGAAGCATCAGTATGACTACGACGTTGCCACCGTCTACGGCTTCCTGAAGCGCTACGGCCTCGAAAACGAAGTGAAGGTGAACATCGAGCAGGGCCATGCGATCCTTGCCGGCCACTCCTTCGAGCACGAGCTGGCACTTGCCAATGCGCTCGGCATCTTCGGCTCGATCGACATGAACCGCAACGACTACCAGTCCGGCTGGGATACCGACCAGTTCCCGAACAATGTTCCGGAAATGGCGCTCGCCTATTACCAGGTTCTGCAGGCCGGCGGCTTCACCACCGGTGGCACCAACTTCGACGCCAAGCTGCGCCGCCAGTCGCTCGACGCCGAAGACCTGCTGATCGGTCATATCGGCGGGATGGACTGCTGCGCCCGTGGCCTGAAGGCAGCTGCCAAGATGGTCGAGGACAAGGCCCTGTCGGCACCGCTCAACAGCCGTTACGCCGGCTGGGACAAGGCCGAGAACCAGAAGATGCTTCGCGGCGAAGAAAGCCTCGACGCCATCGCTGCTCGCGTTGAAGCCCAGAACGTCAATCCGCAGCCGGTCTCCGGCAAGCAGGAACTGCTTGAAAACGTGGTCAACCGCTACGTTTGATCTTAGGGTTTAAGTGCAGAGGAAGGCCGGGGCGCGAAAGCGTCCCGGCCTTTCGCATTCCTCAACCGTCGTCATCCTCGGGCTCGTTGCCCGAGGATGACGACGTCGGCGGATTTGCGACGTCCGTTGCAGGCCTCGGGTATGACCGCGGTGAAGGCGTCGCAGGACGTCCGGCCCTCAAGCTATGGCCGTAATCTCCAACTCCTGGTCGCCGACCGTCACCACATCGCCGACCGCCTTGCCCATCAATCGGGCTGCAACGGGCGAAACGAACGAAATCGAGCCGGCCTTGGGATCAGCCTCATCCTCACCGACGATGCGGTAGGTCTGGACGCGACCGTCGTCTCGCTCGAAGGTGACCTTGCTGCCGAAGGCGACAACGGCGTTGGTTTCGGGCGCCGGGATCACCTGCGCGGTGCGCAGACGCTCCGTCAGGTATTTGAGGTCACGATAGGGGACCGCCGATTGGCGACGACGCTCGTTCACATCCTCGACCGCCTGTGCCGCGAGATAGGCGATGCGGGCCTCTTCCGCCTCGGCCTCAAGCCGCACCAGCCCTTGCGCCGTCACCAGGTTCGGATGAGGCGAGATCGGACGATCCGGCAGATGGAGTTCTGCTGCGGTTTCCGAACTCTCTTCTTTGGTGAAAGCGACACTCATGGGGTATTCCGATCATAAATCGTGGGCTGCCAACATAGGGGCAGCGGGCTTGTATGCCAAGAAGTGTGGGCGCCGGCAGAGGTGCAGTTACAGCTGCAGTTGCATTCGGTCGGGCGTTCCCTCAGTCTCCTAACAGTTTCAGCACCCAAGTGTTTCCATGGCGAAAATCGCGATCCGGATTATTCTGTTCATTCTGCTTACAGCGCTGACACAGCTGGGAGGTCTCGCCTACATTGCCACACTCGGTGTGGCCAGGGCCTTGCGCCTCGGCAGTGTGCCTATGAGGCTCAGCCCTTTCCTTGCCTTCTACATAGGCGTAACCTACGCCGCGACGTTCATCGCCCCGCATTTCGGCCGCGTAGCGCTCTCCTGCTTTGCCAAGCCAGCGGATCATCTCGTTGTGCGATCGCCCCTCTACTGTGCCCTCAACCGGAACTATGTCACGCCCGGCCTGTTGCGGATGGCCGAAGGGTTGGCGGACCACATGCATACCCGTTTCCCTGGCACGGTCACCGTTGCCCTGGATGCCAACTTTCCGTTCATCGACGGGTTTCCGCTGCTGCCGCATCTTTCCCACGCCGATGGCAGGAAGCTGGATCTTGCATTCTACTATCGCGACGGCGAGGACCGCTTCCTCAATGGCGTCACGCGATCGCCAATTGGCTATTTCGCCTTCGAGCAACCGAATTCAACGGACACGCAGCCGTGTGCCGGGCGTCAAGACTGGCTGACAACTCGCTGGGATCTCGCATGGCTACAGCCGTTGTTTCCTGTCTACGGGATCGAGCCCGAGCGAATGCGCGCGGCCGTTTCGTGGCTCGCGGAGACAGGCGTTGCCGAGTTTGGGGTCGAGAAAGTTTTTCTTGAGCCGCATCTCACGGATGCGCTGGGCGTTGCGGCTCCGGCGGTCCGCTTCCAGGGGTGCCGTGCCGCGCGTCACGACGACCACATCCACGTGCAGATCCACTAGGGCTGCTGTATCGTCTTATCGCCGAGCAGGCCCCGTCACAGACCCCCGCACGATCAGATCCGGCATCAGCAGGATTTCCTGGCGCTCCATTGTGCGGTCGCCGAGGGACTTGATCAGCAGTGACATCGCCTGGCGGCCGATGGCGGTGCGGGGCTGGCGGATGGTGGTGAGCGCGGGGTTCACATAGGTCGCCTGGGGCACGTCATCAAAACCGATGACGGAGAAGTCGTGTGGCAGGTCGTAGCCGCGGGCGGTGAGGCCGTTCAATACGCCAACGGCCGTGGCATCGTTGACGCACATGAAGGCCGAGGGCAGTTGGTCGCGCATGAAAAGCTGCTCGACGGCGAGGCGCCCGCTTTCGATGGTGCCTTCGCCTTCCAGCACGAAGCGTTGATTGGGCGGAATGCGGGCGGCATCCAGTGCGATGTCGAAGCCCTGGCGGCGGCGCTGGTGGCCGAGCCGCGTTTTGCTGTCGCCGATGAAGGCGATGGAGCGGTGGCCAGCCGAGAGCAGGTGTTCGGCGGCCTTCCGGGCTCCTGCCACATCATCGACGCCGACATAGGAGATCTTCGAGCCGAAGACGGGTTCGAAAACGGCGACCGACGGCGGCAGGCGCTGGCCGAGCACCTGGTGGCCGAAGGGCTCGTGGCCGGTGAAGAGCACCAGGCCTGTTGCCTGGCCGGAACTCAGGAATTTCAGGTATTCGAGGCCGCGTTCCGGATCATTCTGGGTGTGCCCGATCAAGACGCCATAGCCATGGGCGCGGGCTTCGTTTTCGAGTCCGATCAGGGTGGAGGAAAAGTTGGGGTCGCCGATATCGGGGGCGAGGATCAGGATCATGTTCGACCGGCCCATGCGCAGCGAGCGCGCCATGGCATTGGTCGTGTAGCCGGTGATGGCAATGGCCTGGTTCACCCGCTGCCGGGTGGATTTCGCCACCTTGTCGGGCGTGTGGATCGCACGGCTCACCGTCGCGATCGACACTTCCGCGATGCGCGCCACATCCTCGATCGTTGCTGGTGCTGAATTCGGCACGCGGCTCCATCCCCCTATCCGCATGGAATCGTTGGAGACCTTACCGTTCCTGTTGCGGCTGCGAAAGCCGGCAGGGCTCAAATTGTCCCCTTGATCGGATGATGTAAACCTTTACATCGGCCATGTAAAGGTTTACACAAATGGCATAGCGGTTGAGGAGCCGCCGGGAGGATTGCATGACATTGGCTGGGGGCGAAGCACGGACACCCGTGCTCGTGGCGGAGCGTATCTCCAAATCATTTGGCGACGTGCAGGTGCTGTTCAGCGTCGATTTCGACGTCATGCCGGGCGAAGTACATGCGCTCATGGGCGAGAACGGCGCGGGCAAATCGACGCTTGTGAAGATACTCTCAGGCTTCGAGCAGGCGACGGCGGGGCGCATCCTGCTCGACGGCGAGCCGGTGATCCTGCCGGCGAATGGCTCGGCCGAGGCGCTCGGCATCGTGCTCATCCACCAGGAATTCAATCTTGCCGATCATCTGACGGTCACCGAGAGCCTGTTTCTCGGCCGCGAGGTGACGCGTTTCGGCGTACTCGACCGCAAGGTCATGCGAGCCGAGGCGCGGCGCGTGCTCGACCAGCTCGGCTCCCGCATCGACGAGAATGCGCTGATCAGTTCGCTGGCTGTCGCCGACAAGCAGATGGTAGAGATAGCCAAGGCGATCAGCCGCAAGGCGCGGATCGTCTTCATGGATGAGCCGACGGCCGTCCTGTCGCGGGACGAGACAGAAGTGCTGTTCGATCAGGTGCGCAAGCTGCGCGCCCGGGGCACGAGTTTCGTGTTCGTCAGCCACAAGCTCGACGAGGTGATGGAGCTCACCGATCGGGTCACGGTGTTACGTGATGGCCAGTGGGTGAAGACTGCGCCGACCTCGGCGCTCGATGGCGAAGCGATTGCGCAGCTGATGGTCGGCCGTGAATTGTCGAGCCTCTATCCAACGAAGCACGAACCCAATGTCGATGAAGAGGTCGTGCTTTCCGTCAAGGATCTGACGACAGGCTTTGTGCGGAATGCCAGCTTCGATCTGAGGCGCGGCGAAGTGCTCGGTTTTTCCGGCCTGATCGGCTCTGGCCGAACGGAGCTGATGGAGGCGGTCGCGGGGCTTCGTCCAAGGCTTTCGGGCGATGTCTGGCTGAAGGGCACGGTGCTCGACCAGCAGGATTTTCGCGAGGCGAACCGGCGCGGGCTCGCCTATATGACCAAGGATCGCAAGGGCAAAGGGCTGTTGCTCGGCGAGGGCATGACGGCGAACCTGACCTTGCAGTCGATGGACAATCACGTCCGCCATGGTTACCTCGACCCGGCCAGCGAGGCGAAAGCCATGGCGCGAGCCAAGCGCCGTTTCGATATTCGTGTGCGCGACGAAAAGGTGCGGGTCGGCCGCATGTCGGGCGGCAATCAGCAGAAGCTGCTGCTCGCCAAGATCATGGAAGTCGAGCCTGACATCATCATCATCGATGAGCCGACGCGCGGCATCGATGTCGGCACCAAACAGCAGATCTATCATTTCATCGCAGCGCTTGCCCGGGAGGGCCGCTCGATCATCGTCATCTCCTCTGAAATGCCCGAGGTGATCGGCCTTTGCACGCGAGTTGCCGTCATGCGTGAAGGCCGCATGGTCGGCATGCTTGAGGGCGACGACATCAACGAACAGACGATCATGCGCTACGCCGCCGGCCTGAAACGGCAGATGGCGAGCTGAGCGATTGAGACAGCCCGGCGACAAGACCGGGCTTGAAAACGAAGACTTCAGGGTGCGCGACCTCCAGTCGAGGTGCGCGGGAGGAGACGGGACAAGATGACTGCCGAGACTGAAACGACCACCTCTGGCCGTGCCCGCCGAACATGGCGTGATGTGGATATGCGCGCCGTGGCGCCCTTTGCCGCACTTCTGATCCTCCTGATCGTTGGCGCGCTGGTGAACCCGAACTTCATCGGCCTCACCAATCTTGCAAATGTCGCAACACGCTCCGCCTTCATCGCGATCATCGCCGTCGGTGCGACCTTCGTCATCTCCTCGGGGGACCTTGATCTGTCAGTCGGTTCGATGGTCGCCTTTGTCGCCAGCCTGATGATCCTGTTCATGAATTCCGGCGCGATTGCCGATCCCGGCCTGATGATTGCGGCGGCCATGGCGCTCGCTGTCATCATCGGTTCGCTCTGCGGTCTGGCCAACGGGTTGATCACCACGGTCGGCAAGATTGAGCCATTTATCGCGACACTTGGCACGATGGGTATCTATCGTGGCCTCACCACCTGGCTCTCCCAGGGCGGTGCGATCACGCTGCGCGACCCCGCCCAGCAGGAAATCTATCGGCCCGTCTATTTCGGCTCGATCCTCGGTCTGCCTGTGCCGATCGTCATCATTCTGGTTGTGACCGCGATCGCCGCCTTCGTGCTTTACCGCACCCGGTATGGCCGCCATGTCGTCGCCGTCGGCTCGAACCGCGATGTCGCGCGCTATTCTGGCATTGCCGTCGACCGGGTGCGCACCATCGCCTTCGTCATCCAGGGGCTTTGCGTGGCGATTGCCGTGCTGCTCTATGTGCCGCGTCTCGGCTCAACGTCCGCCACGACAGGCATTCTATGGGAGCTGCAGGCAATCACGGCGGTCGTCGTCGGTGGCACGGCTCTCAAGGGTGGGGCGGGCCGTGTCTGGGGTACCATCTGTGGCGCCTTCATCCTCGAGCTCGTCGGCAACATCATGCTGCTCTCGAATTTCATCTCCGAATATCTGATCGGCGCCATCCAGGGCACGATCATCATCATCGCGATGCTCGTCCAGCGATCGCTGGCGCGCAAGGCGTGAAGAAACGACCGGGCAGGAGGGTCGCCCGGTTCGTTCACACTCGACCCTCGTCACTTTGGGAGGAAACCAATGCACAAGAAACTTATGGGTATGGCTGTCGCCATGACCGCGCTGGTGTCGATCTTCGGCGCAGCGCAGGCCCAGGACGCCAAGACGATCGGCGTTTCGATCCCGGCTGCCACGCATGGCTGGACATCGGGCGTCATCTATCACGCCGAGCGTATTGCCAAGCAGCTCATGGAGCGTCATCCGGGCCTCAACGTGGTCGTCAAGACCTCCGCGGATCCGTCCAGCCAGGCGAATGCCGTGCAGGATCTTGCCACGCAGGGCATCGATGCACTCGTCATCCTGCCGACGGATCCGGATCCGCTGGTCAATGCCATCCGCCAGATCAAGGACAGCGGCAAGTTCGTCGCTCTCGTCGACCGCGCGCCGTCGGTGAACGACAACACCGTTCGTGACCTTTACGTTGCCGGTAATAACCCGGCTCTCGGCGAAGTCGCCGGCAAGTACATCGCCGAGAAGACCCCGGACGCCGAAGTCGTCGTCATCCGCGGTATGCCGATCCCGATCGATCAGCAGCGTCAGGATGGTTTCGACAAGGGCATCGCCGGCTCGAACGTGAAGATCCTTGATCGCCAGTTCGGCAACTGGAACCGCGACGACGCCTTCAAGGTCATGCAGGACTACCTGACCAAATATCCGAAGATCGATGTGGTCTGGTGCCAGGACGACGACATGGCTGTCGGCGTGCTGCAGGCGATCGAACAGGCGGGCCGTACCGATATCCAGTACATCATCGGCGGTGCCGGTTCGAAGGACATGATCAAGAAGGTCATGGATGGCGACAAGATGGTTCCGGTCAACGTTCTCTATCCGCCGTCGATGGTTGGCACGGCGATGGAAATGACGGCTGCAGCGCTCTACGACAGCGTTCCGGTGCATGGCACCTACACGCTCGACGCGACGCTGATCACGCCTGACAACGCGAAGAACTACTACTTCCCGGATTCGCCGTTCTGATCCTCAGAACTTCAACGTCATGGTCTGCCCGGGTTTTTCCCGGGCAGATTCCCGCTGTGAACATCATTGCGGTTGTGTCGAAATTCCATCTCCTGTAATCGTTCACGGAAACGTTGCAGGAATACTCAGGGAGGAGAATTCATGAAGACGATCAAGGGACCGGCGATCTTTCTCGGCCAGTTTGCGGGTGATGCCGCACCGTTCAATACCTGGGATGGGATTACGAAGTGGGCGGCCGAAAAGGGCTATGTAGGCGTGCAGGTCCCGACCTGGGCCGGCCAGCTCATAGACTTGAAAAAGGCCGCTGAATCCAAGGATTATTGCGACGAACTCGCCGGCGTGGCGCGGAGTAACGGCGTCGAGATCACCGAGCTTTCTACCCACCTTCAGGGCCAGCTGGTCGCGGTTCATCCGGCTTATGACGAGGCTTTCGATGGCTTTGCCGCACCCGAAGTGCGCGGCAATCCGAAGGCCCGTCAGGAATGGGCCGTGCAACAGGTGAAATATGCGCTGAAGGCCTCGCGCAATCTCGGCATCAAGGCGCATGCGACCTTCTCGGGCGCGCTTGCCTGGCCCTATATCTATCCCTGGCCGCAGCGTCCGGCCGGTCTCGTCGAGACCGCCTTCGACGAACTTGCGCGCCGCTGGCTGCCGATCCTCGATTATGCCGAGGAGCAGGGCGTCGACGTTTGCTACGAGATCCATCCGGGCGAAGACCTGCATGACGGCGTGACCTTCGAGATGTTCCTCGAGCGCGTGAAGAACCATTCCCGCGCCAACATGCTCTACGACCCCTCGCACTATGTGCTGCAGTGCCTCGACTATCTCGACAACATCGACATCTACAAGGACCGGATCAAGATGTTCCACGTCAAGGACGCGGAGTTCAATCCGACCGGCCGACAGGGCGTCTATGGCGGCTATCAGGGCTGGGTCAACCGCGCAGGGCGCTTCCGCTCGCTCGGCGACGGCCAGGTCGATTTCGGCGCGATTTTTTCCAAGATGGCAGCGAACGATTTCGACGGCTGGGCCGTTGTCGAATGGGAATGCGCGCTGAAGCACCCGGAAGACGGCGCCCGCGAAGGAGCCGATTTCGTCCGGGCGCATATCATCCGCGTCACCGAGAAGGCGTTCGACGACTTCGCTTCCGGCGGTACGGATGATGCTGCGAACCGCCGGATGCTGGGGCTCTGATCGTCAGACTTGCTTGAGTGCGGCGACGTCGCCGCTCTCAAGGTGGGGCAGGGCAAGTTCGATCTTGTCGAGCGGCCAATCCCACCAGGCGAGTGCTAGCAGGTCGGCAATCTCCTCGTCCGTGAAGCGCTTTCGGATCACGGTTGCCGGGTTGCCGCCGACAATGCTGTAGGGCGGCACATCGCGGGTCACCACGGCGCGGGCGGCGATGATGGCACCGGATCCGATCGTGACCCCCGGCATGATCGTTGCGCCATGACCGATCCAGACGTCGTGGCCGATGATGGTGTCTTGGAAAGGCAGGTCCTGATAGCCGCCGATGGTGTCAGGGCTGAAGACGCGGAAGGGATAGGTTGTCACACCCGACATGGCATGGTTGGCCGAACTGGTGATGAAGATCGCCTCGCGGGCAATCTGCACGAAGCGGCCGATCACCAGCCGTTCCTGGCTGAAGGGGTAGAGATAAGGCGCGATTGTCGCTGCCGTCTCTTCTGCCGTGCCGGAATGGGTGAAGTAGCTGAAGTCGCCGATCTCCATTCGGGGATGATCGATGACGGCCGCAAGCTGAACGGTCTCGCGATAGGGCGTCCCATCGGCGAGCGTGATCGGATAGGGTTGTCTCGGGTCGAGAAAAGGCATGGTTGAGATCCTTGCAAAAGCTTCCATTCAGCGTCGCGGTGATCGCTGACGCGGGCTTGTTCGCTTTGCCTCAGAAGAGGCGGATCTCAGATGTTCACTGTCAGGGCATCCTTCTTCTCGGATGCCAGTCTAACGGATCTGGAGCGTGAACTCCAGACGCAGCTCATAGAAGGAGGACGCATCATGGCGATCGAAGCAAGCAAATCGGGCGAACGGACACCGAAGATCCGGCTGGGCATGGTCGGCGGTGGCGCTGGCGCGTTCATCGGTGCGGTGCACCGCATGGCAGCCCGTCTTGATGACCAGTACGACCTCGTTGCTGGCGCACTGTCGTCGACGCCGGAGAAGTCGGTGGCGTCCGGCCGCGAACTCGGGCTCGTTCCGGAGCGTTGCTACGGCTCCTACGAAGAGATGGCGGAGAAGGAAGCGGCGCGTCCGGATGGCATCGAGGCGGTATCGATCGTCACCCCGAACCATGTGCATTTCCCGGCGGCCAAGGCTTTCCTGGAGCGCGGCATCCACGTCATCTGCGATAAGCCGCTGACCTCCAACCTCGAAGACGCCAAGGCGCTGAAGGCGGTTGCCGACAAGGCGAAGGCGCTGTTCATCCTGACCCACAATTACACCGGCTATCCGATGGTGCGGCATGCGCGCGAACTCGTGCGCTCCGGCGAGCTTGGCGATATCAGGCTCGTGCAGATGGAATATCCGCAGGATTGGCTGGTGGAGCCGATCGAGCAGACCGGCCAGAAGCAGGCCGCCTGGCGCACGGACCCGAAGCAGTCGGGTGCGGGTGGATCGACCGGCGACATCGGCACGCATGCCTATAATCTTGGCTCGTTCATCTCTGGTCTCGAACTCGATGAACTGGCAGCCGACGTGCACACCTTTGTCGAGGGCCGTCGTCTTGATGACAATGCCCATGTGATGCTGCGCTTCAAAGGCGGCGCCAAGGGTCTGCTGTGGTGCAGCCAGGTGGCGACCGGCAACGAGAACGGGCTCAAGGTTCGCATCTATGGCACCAAGGCCGGCATCGAGTGGACGCAGGCCGATCCGAACTATCTCTGGTTCACGCGTCTCGGAGAGCCGAAGCAGCTGATCACGCGCGGCGGGGCAGGGGCGAATGCCGCAGCTGGCCGCGTGACGCGTATCCCGTCGGGGCATCCGGAGGGTTACCTCGAAGCGTTTGCAACGATCTACACGGAAGCGGCCCATGCCATCAATGCGGCGAAGGCCGGGACTGCGGTTGATGTGGCCGTGATCTATCCGACGGTTGATGATGGCGTGAAGGGTGTCGCCTTTGTCGAAGCCTGCATCGCGTCGTCGAAGCAGAATGGTGGCTGGGTGAAGGTGTAAGGTTCACCTTCCCCTTCAGGGGGAAGGTCGCGCGGCACGCGCGGGTGGAGGTGAACCTGTAAACTTGCCCCTCACCCTACCCTCTCCCCGCAGGCGGGGAGAGGGAGGAATGTTTGGCCAGCGGCGAGGCCTTCTCCCCGCTCGCGGGGAGAAGGTGCCCGAAGGGCGGATGAGGGGCATGGTTCATGAGCCATGCAGATGCCCCGCCGAACTGCCCCCTCACCCCGCCTCCGCTTCGCTCGGCGACCCTCTCCCCGAGGGGAGAGGAGGTGACGCCGGCGGTCACCCCGCCCCCGCGGTTGCACTCCGACCCTTCGTCCTAGGGGAGGGTGGATTTCCTGCAACGTTGCAGTTTTTTGTTTCCTGCGTCTTCACCGCGTCGCGCGATTGCTCTAAATCGCTTGTCACTGACATCGGGCGCCCCTGTTCGCCCTGATATGACGAAGGACATGTTTGATGATCGATCCCAAGGCGCTCGCCTCGCGTTTTCCCGGTGACTTCCTCTTTGGTGTGGCCACCGCATCCTTCCAGATCGAAGGGGCGTCGAAAGCCGATGGGCGCAAGCCGTCGATCTGGGATGCCTTTTCCAACATGCCGGGCCGGGTCTTCGGGCGGCATAATGGCGACATGGCCTGCGATCATTACAATCGCTGGGAAAGCGATCTCGACCTGATCAAGGACATGGGCGTGACCGGCTATCGCTTCTCGATCGCCTGGCCGCGCGTGTTGCCTGAGGGGACCGGGCCGATCAACGAGAAGGGCCTCGATTTCTACGACAACCTCGTCGATGGCTTGAAGGCACGCGGCATCAAGGCCTATGCGACGCTCTACCATTGGGATCTGCCACTTGCACTGATGGGCGAGGGCGGCTGGACGGCGCGGTCGACGGCTCAGGCCTTCCAGCGCTACACCAAGGTGGTGATGGAGCGGCTCGGCGATCGGCTTGATGCGGTCGCGACCTTCAACGAGCCGTGGTGTTCGGTCTGGCTCAGCCATCTCTACGGCGTGCATGCGCCGGGTGAGCGTAGCATGGATGCCGCCCTGCATGCGCTGCACTACACCAACCTGGCCCACGGTCTGTCGGTTCAGGCGATCCGCGATGTGGCGCCCAAGGTGCCGGTCGGGCTGGTTTTGAATGCGCATGAGACGTTGCCGGGCTCGGACAGTGCTGCCGATCTCGCTGCCGCAGAGCGGGCGCATCAGTTCCACAATGGCGTCTTCTTCGATCCGGTCTTCAAGGGCGAGTATCCCGCCGAGTTCCTGTCGGCGCTGGGGCATCGCATGCCCAAGATCGAAGACGGTGATCTTGCCATCATCAACCAGCCTCTCGACTGGTGGGGTCTCAACTACTACACGCCAATGCGCGTCGCTGACGATCCGACGCCCGGTGCCGAATTCCCGGCGACCGTCAACGCGGCGCCTGTATCGGACGTGAAGACGGATATAGGCTGGGAGGTTTATGCGCCGGCGCTCAAGTCGCTCGTCGAGCGTCTTTACGCCCGCTACGAGCTGCCGCCCTGCTACATCACCGAGAACGGCGCCTGCTACAATATGGAAGTGGAAGGCGGCGAGGTCGAGGACCAGCCGCGGCTCGACTATTACGCCGAACATCTCGACAAGGTCGCCGACCTGATCGCCGAGGGCTATCCGATGCAGGGCTATTTCGCCTGGTCGCTGATGGATAATTTCGAATGGGCGGAAGGCTACCGGATGCGCTTCGGCCTTGTTCATGTCGACTACGACACGCAGGTTCGCACCATCAAGAAGAGCGGCAAGTGGTATCGCGATCTGGCGCTCGAGTTTCCCAAGGGGAATTTCACGGCTGACTGAGGTGGCGGGGCTTCACGCCCCGTTTGCCGTGATCAGCCCAGCTTGATCAGCTTGTTGCCGGCATCAGCCTCGGTGCGCCGGTCGAAGTCGGCGCGGGCCGTCTGAATCCTATCGTGATGGGTGAAGACCCAGCCACCCAGCGCACGGATCGGCTCGCCGAAGGAGCGGCCGAGATCGGTCAGCGCATATTCCACCTTGGGCGGAACGGTTGGATGCACGGTGCGTTCGACGATGCCGTCCCGCTCCAGTGAACGCAGTGTCAATGTCAGCATGCGCTGCGAGATTCCGACCACCGATCGCTTCAGATCAGAGAAGCGCTGGGGCCCGTCTCCGAGCATCATGATGACCAAAACCGTCCATTTGTCGCCCAACCGGGCCAGCATTTCGCTGACGGTCTGGCACTTGGTCGGGTCATAATTGTCGCACATGGCGGGTCCAATCGTTCACTCGATGTTACCTGGTATCAAAAATGTGCCTTCTTGCACAAAATTACCGGTTACATATCTAGGCCTGGTTACGAATTGATACCAGACCTCGTTCGCGATGCCAACTCCCACTGGCGCGCTCAGGGGTCCAACCAGGATCGACACCATGTCCGCACTTATCGAAAAGCTGAACTGGCGCTATGCCACAAAGAAAATGGACCCGGCCAAGACCGTCTCCGAAGACAAGGTCGAGCGCATTCTCGAAGCGGCCCGCCTCGCGCCCACCTCCAGCGGACTGCAGCCCTTCGAAGTGATCGTGGTGACGAACAAGGACGTTCGCGCCAAAATCCAGGAGATCGCCTGGAACCAGGCGCAGGTCACCGAAGGCTCGCATCTGCTCGTCTTCGCCGCATGGGACAACTACACGGTCGAGCGCATCAACCATATGTTCGACCTCACCAATGAAGAGCGCGGCTTCACGAACGAAGGCTTCGAAAACTATCGTCAGATGTTGCTCGGCATGTATCCGGGCCGCGATGCGGAGGTGAACTTCGAGCACGCCGCCCGCCAGGCCTATATCGGCTTCGGCATGGCTGTTGCGGCTGCCGCATTTGAGGGCGTCGATGCGACCCCGATGGAAGGTTTCGACGCTGCCAAGCTCGATGAGATCCTCGGCCTTCGCGAAAAGGGCCTGCGCTCAGTCACCATCCTGCCGATCGGCTATCGTGCGGCTGAGGGCGACTGGCTTGCTGGCCTGAAGAAGGTGCGCCGTCCGAAGGACGAATTCGTATCCGTCGTCGCCTGATCGACACATGAGGGGCCGGTGCCTCCAGGCCGGCCTGCTAAGGGCTCCGGGCAACCGGAGCCCTTTTTCGTTGAGCGAATATTCGTTTAACCGGATCATTCGTTATTCTGCATGCTGTTCAGTATGTTAAGTCAAATTGAACACATTCTGCCGCAAGGTGGCGCCTCAGCCTTGGGTAATGTGTATGCGGCTTCAGCATTTGGACAGACGGCTCCGGCCTCTTGCGACCCGCCGCGCGGCGGTTGCGGTGTTGCTCGTGGTGTTCGCGACCATGGCGATGATGGTCGCCTCGATTGTGATGACGGCGCTCGACCGGGTCGCCAGCTATGCCAATCATCTCGACGAAGAACGCTCCCGCGAGACGCTGGTCGGTGCGGTCCAGACCTTCGAACATCAGCTCGGCGCGACACTCCTCGACTACACCGCCTGGGATGATGCCGCCGCCAATGCTTACGACCATCCCGACATGGCCTGGATGATCAGCAATTTCGGCGACATGACCTTCGACAGCGACCTGTTCGACGTGGCAATCGTGCTCGATGCCGAAGGGCGTCCGCAGATGGCTTATTCCGATGGCCAGCCGCTCGAAGGGCGCGTGACGGGATATCTGACGCCGGCGTTGATGGGGCTGTTCGACACGGTCCAGAGTGGCAAGAGCGGCCTCGTCCCGCAGGCGCTCGGCTTCATCCGGACGCAAAAGGGGATCGGTTCGGCTGGTGTGGCGCTGATCCGTCCGAAATCCGGGGAGATCGGACAGCCGCGCGAAAACTACGTTTATCTCGCCTTTATCCGGCATCTGTCTTCGTCGACGGTCGAACGGCTGTCGGACGCCTATGTGTTGCCGGGCCTCGCCCTCGTGCCGCCATCGACGAACCAGACCTCCGTCACCATTTCCGCGCCCTCAGGAGAGGCGATCGCGTCGCTTGCCTGGACACCGCGCGCGCCGGGCGACCAGAGCCGCGAACAGGTGAAGCCGCTGATCAAGGCCGCCCTCGTGATCGTCACGATCTATGCTCTCCTGCTCGTGGTCATTGGTAATGCCGAGATGCGCCGCGTTCGGAGGGATGAGGCAAATGCGGTCAAGCTTGCGCAGACCGACCGTCTGAGCGGCCTTCTCAATCGTGCGGGATTGAACCAGCTGCTCGAGGATACGGTTCGCCATGGGCGTGATGTGGGCGAGGACGTGGTCCTTCTTTATCTCGATCTCGACGGGTTCAAGGAGATCAATGACGCCTATGGCCATGCCACCGGTGACCGGCTGATCCGCGCCGTGGCCGCTGGCCTCGCTGTACTGGTGGGTGAGGGGGCAGGGCTTGCCCGTATTGGCGGAGACGAATTCGGCATCGTGCTGACGGGCCAGGATGCGCAGGCGCGCGCCTATACGCTTGCCTCCTCGATCATCGCCTTCTTCGACGAGCCGGTGCTGCTTGGCGAACGCACTGTCGTCGTCGGCTGCAGCATCGGCATCTGTGTTTCCGAAGGCGGCCAGGTGGAAGGCGGCGAGCTGACTCGTCGTGCCGACATGGCCATGTATTCCTCCAAGGACGGTGGGCGGGGGCGCTGGACGATCTACGACCCGCGCATGGACGAAGAGCGCGAAACCCGCAACCAGATGGAAATCGATCTCCGGAGCGCGATCGCCCGTGGCGAGATCACCGTCGTCTATCAGCCGGTTGTTGATGCGAAGACCTTCTCGCTTGTCAGTGTCGAGGCGCTGGCGCGCTGGACCCGCAAGGGGCATGGACCTGTTTCGCCCGATGTCTTCATTCCGATCGCCGAAGCGAGCGGGCTGATCGACCAGCTTGGGCTTTGCGTGCTGAGCCAGGCATTGGCGCAGCTTTCGCACTGGCCCGACCTGAAGCTGTCAGTGAATGTTTCTCCCGGACAGTTCCGCGACCCCGCCTTTGTCGATCGCGTTGCAGATCTCTTCGAGGAGGCAAACATTGAGCCGGGCCGGGTCGTTCTGGAAATGACCGAGACCTATTTCATCCAGAGCCCGGACCGAGCACGCCTTGCACTGGAGCGGCTGAAGGCGCTTGGGCTACGCATTGCGCTCGATGATTTCGGCGCCGGTTTCTCGAGCGTCGGTTATCTCAGGCAGTTCGGGTTCGACCGCATGAAGATCGATCGGTCACTGGTCCAGTCGCTCGACCGGGGGCATCGCGCCGTCGAGATGCTGCAGGCGACGGTGGCGCTTGCGCGGTCGCTTGGCATCCCCGTGACGGCCGAGGGTGTGGAGACCGAACAGCAGGCCGTCATTCTGCGACTGGCCGGCTGCGATCAATTGCAGGGTTACCTCTTTGGCCGCCCGCAAACACCGCGCGAGATCGGCGAACTGATGATGCGGCCGATGGAGCTGCGCGCCAAGGCAGCCGAACTTGCCTTCGCGGCCAGCCGCGATGGTGGGGTGCTGGTGTGAGGTCCTGAGGGAAGCCGCAGCTATGCTCAGGGCTTCTCCAGTGGCCGTTGCTCAGCTGCCGATGTGCCTTTCGCCGCGCTTCCTGGCGAGGGCGATCTGTAGCTGGCGCTGGCGATAGCGGTCGCGGTCAGCCTCGGTGCGGCTCTCGTAGCAATGGCTGCAGGAAACACCTTCCTCGTAATGGGAATGGGTCAGCTCTTCCACCGTGATCGGGTTGCGGCAGGCGTGGCAGAGCTTGTGATTGCCTTCCTTCAGGCCATGGGTGACCGAGACGCGTTCGTCGAAGACAAAGCAGGCGCCGTCCCACAGGCTCTGTTCTTCCGGCACTTCCTCCAGATATTTCAGAATGCCGCCCTTGAGGTGGTAAACCTCGTCGAAGCCTTGTTGCTTCATGAAGGCGGTTGCCTTCTCACAGCGGATGCCGCCAGTGCAATACATGGCGATTTTCGGCTTGTTGTGCAGGCCGGGATTGTTCTTCACCCAGTCCGGGAATTCGCGGAATGTCTTGGTGTTCGGATCGACCGCGCCGCGGAAGATGCCGATGGCCGTCTCGTAGTCGTTGCGGGTGTCGATGACGATGGTTTCGGGGTCCGAAATCAGCTCGTTCCAGTCCTGCGGATCGACATAGGTTCCGACGATCTCATTGGGGTCGATGTCCTCGACGCCCATGGTCACGATCTCTTTCTTCAGCCGCACCTTCATGCGCAGGAAGGGCATTTTCGAGGCCCGGCTTTCCTTATGCACCAGGGCCGTAAATTCCGGCTGGCTTCGGATGTAAGCGAGAACGGTCGCGATGCCGGCATCGGTGCCGGCGATGGTGCCGTTGATGCCCTCATGGGCGATCAGCAGGGTGCCCTTGACGCCTTCAGCCTTGCACAGGTTCTCCAGCGGCTCGCGAAAGCTCTCGAAACGCGGAAATTTGGCGAAGTGATAGAGGGCAGCGACGCAAAAGGCGCCGCCTTCTTCGTGGCGGGGGGCTTGATCAATGTGTGTCATGGCCTTGCGAAATACCGCCTCGGACCTTGGCGTGCAACGGATTTCCGTAGGGAGCGCGAAGTTTGAAATTCGTCAAGTCCACGGGCGAGGCATGGGTTGTGTGGAAAGGCGAAAAGGATCTGGACAGCCGGGGAGTGGTTCAGTAAATGACGTTACGTTATTACATATAGGTGAGAATCATGATCAAGAATATCATCGCATTGTCCATTCTCGCAATGCTGGCGGGAACAGCGCCCAGCATTGCTGATGACAATGTCGTCGATGTCGTGGCGCCCTTCGAGATCACGGGGCTCGACCCGGCCAAGTCCGGCGACATCTTCCTGCGCATGCGGATCGTTGAGACGCTGGTCGAGGCCGACAAGGACGGCAATCCGCTGCCGGCGCTGGCCAAGAGCTGGACCGTCAGCGAAGACGGCCTGACCTGGCGGTTCGAGCTGCAGCCGGGTGTCAAATTCCAGGACGGCACGCCGCTGACGGCCGAAGCGGTCGCGTCCGCGCTCACCATTGCCAAGGGTAAGGCTGGGCTTTTGAGCAAGGCGCCGATTTCCGAGATCAAGGCCGACGGGGAGGGGGCGGTCGTCGTTTCGCTGTCGAAGCCTTTCGTTCCGCTGCTCGCCTTTCTCGCCGAAAACCGGGCCCAGATCCTGGCGCCTGCGGCCTATGAAGGGGCAGAGGTCAAGGCAATCATCGGCACAGGTCCGTTCAAGCTGACGAAGATCGAGGCGCCGCAGAGCCTTTCCGTCGAGCGCTTCGCCGAGTATTGGGGGCAGAAGCCTGAGATCGAGAAGGCGACCTATCTCACGGTCAGCCGTCCCGAGACCCGCGCGCTGATGGCCGAGAGCGGCGATGCCGACTATGTCTTCAACCTCGATCCGGCAAGCCGCACGCGTCTGGCCAAGAGCTACAAGGTCGTGCTGCAGTCCGTGTCGATCCCGCGCAGCGTGCTGCTCAAGGTCAATGCCGGCCATGCCTTCCTTTCCGATGTGAAGGCACGCGAGGCGCTGAGCCTTGCCATCGACCGCGAAGGGCTTGCTGTCGCGATCCTGCGATATCCGGCGGCTGCCACGCAGCTTTTCCCGCCAAGCCTGAAGATCTGGCACGATGCCGATCTTGCGCCACTCTCCTACGATCCTGAAAAGGCAAAGGCGCTTCTCGCCGAACTGGGCTGGACGCCGGGTGCGGATGGCATCCTGGAGAAGGACGGCAAGCCGTTTGCGCTGACGCTGACGACCTATCCCGATCGTCCCGAGCTGCCCTTGATCGCCGCTGTCCTGCAGGACCAGCTCAAGGAAATCGGCGTGGCGCTGACGATCAACTCGACCAATTCCTCCGAAATTCCGGCCAAACATCAGGACGGTTCGCTCGAACTCGCGCTGATGGCGCGCAACTTCGCGCTGGTACCGGATCCGATCGGCACCATGCTCTCCGATTACGGCCCAGGTGGTGGTGACTGGGGTGCGATGAACTGGACGAATGCCGGCTTTGAAAAGGCACTGGATGATCTCACGCGCGTCACGGATCCGGCAGAGGGCGAGACGCTTCGCCATCAGGCCGTGGCCGCGATCCAGGCTGACCTGCCGGTCATTCCGATTGCCTGGTACCAGCAGACCGTCGCCTTCTCGCCAAAGCTGGAGGGCGCCACGATCGATCCGTTCGAACGTTCCTTCGGTCTGGAAACCATGCGGTGGGCGAAATGAGCAAGGCCATCCTGAACCGTCTCATTCAGGCGGCTCTGGTCGCGTTCATGGTGGGTCTCATCTGCTTCGTGATGACGAGGTCGCTTCCGGGCGACCTCGCCTACCGGATCGCTGCCGGCCGCTATGGCTTTGACGTCGTCGACAGCGCGGCAGCTGCCAAGGTGGCCGCTGAACTCGACCTTGGCAAACCAGCCATCGTCGCACTCTTCGACTGGATGACCGACCTCCTGCGCTTCGATCTCGGAACTTCGCTGGTCACCGGCAAGCCGGTGATCGAGGAAATCGGCATGCAGCTCGGCCATACGATCGAGCTTGCGCTGGCCGCGATCGTGCTCTCGCTGTTCATCGGTCCGCCGCTTGGCATCCTCGCGGGCTTGAGGCCCGGCGGCGTGCTCGACCGGACGCTGATGCTGGTGTCGACGGGGCTGCGAGCGCTGCCGCAATTCGTGTTGGGCCTCATCCTGATCATCATCTTCGGCATCACGCTCAATGTGCTGCCGGCGGCGGGACATACCCATGGGGCACATCTGGTGCTGCCGGCACTGACTTTGGCGCTGGGACTGGCTGCGGTTTCAAACCGCGTGGCCCGCGATGCTATGGTCGCGGTGTCGCGGTCGCCCTATTACGCCTTTGGCCGGACCAAGGGCCTCTCCGAATGGCAGGTCTTTTCGCAGCACGGGTTGCGCAATGTGGCCGTCCCGATCGTCACCTATCTCGGCGTGCAGTTCGTCTATCTTGTCGAGGGCGTCGTGGTGGTCGAGACGCTGTTTGCCTGGCCGGGCATCGGCCATGCGCTGGTGCATGCGATCTTCGGGCGCGACGTGCCGATGATCCAGGGAACTGCGCTTGTCATGGGGCTGATGTTCGTCGCGCTCAATGCGCTGGTCGATCTCTTCTGCCATGGCGTGGATCCGAGGAGGCGCAGCGCATGACGACGTTCGATTATGTTGCGCCGCGCCCGGCGCGCTGGCCGCTGCGCCGGCTTGTTGGTGTGGCGATCCTTGGCGGTTTGCTTGCTTTCGCCTTTCTGCCGCTCGTGATGGGTGGAGCCGATCCGCTGAAGCAGACCTTGCGTCTGACGCTGCAGGGACCGAGCGTTACCGACTGGTTCGGTTACGACCATCTCGGGCGCTCGATGCAGGCGCGGCTGGCTGCAGCGCTTCGCCTCTCGCTCGGGCTGGCACTGCTCTCCGTCTTCACCGCAATGATCCCCGGCGTGCTGCTCGGGGTTCTCGCTGCTTGGCGCGGTGGGTTTGCCGACCGTGCCGTCGGCGCGGTGTCGGAAGCCTTCTTGGCGCTGCCCGGATTGCTTCTTGTCTTGATGCTGACGGCGATCGTGCCCGACAATCCGGCCATGCTTTATATCGGCATCTCGCTGGTGCTCTGGGTCGAGTATTTCCGCCTGACGCGTGCCATGGCACGGCCTCTGCTGCTGTCACCGGCGGTGGAAGCCTCGCGGCTGCTCGGCTTTGGTCCCGCCTATATCCTGCGCCGGCATCTCTGGCCGGAACTGGCGCCGATGCTGCTGACGGTTGCCGCCTATGGTGCGGCCTCCGCGATCATGGCGATTGCCGCCCTCGGCTTCGTCAGCGTCGGGGTCCGTCCGCCGACACCGGAACTCGGTTCGATGATGATCGAGCTTCTGCCCTACTACCAGGAAGCGCCGCATGCGCTGTTGCAGCCGATCGCCGTAATCTTCCTGATGGTGCTGGCACTGCAGCTGATCGGCGGAAAGGACAAGCCATGACCATTCTTCTTTCCGTCGAAGCAGCCTCTGTCTCTGCCGCGACCGGCGAGATCGTCGCCCCGGTCTCATTCTCCCTCAAAGCCGGCAGGCCCTTCACCATCCTTGGCGAAACCGGCTCGGGAAAGAGCCTGCTCGCCCAGGCGATCATCGGTATTCTTCCGGATGGGCTGACCGCGACGGGATCGGTCACGATCGAGGGGCAGACGCTCTCGCTTGCCGCGCCGAAGCTGTTTCGACCGCTCTGGGGCCGCAAGGTCGGCGTGCTGCCGCAGGAGCCGTGGCTGGCGCTTGATCCCACCATGGTGGCGCTCGAGCAGGTGGCCGAGGGGCATCGCTATCTCGGACGGCTCGGGGAAGACGAGTCGATCTCTGCCGCGCGTACTGATCTCGAAGCGCTGGGCGTGCTCGACGCCGAGGCGAAGCTTCCCGGGCAGCTCTCCGGCGGCATGGCGCAGCGCGTCGCCTTTGCCGCTGCGCGTGCCGGGGGTGCCCGGATCATCATCGCCGACGAGCCGACCAAGGGGCTCGATGTCAGCAGGCGCGACGAGGTGATCGCGCTTCTGATGCAGGAAGTGGCGGCCGGCGGCACGGTGCTTGTCATCACCCATGATCTGGCGCTCGCCCGGCAGATGGGCGGCGATCTCGCTGTCATGCTGGAGGGCAAGATCATCGAGGCGGGCGACGCGGCCGACGTGCTTAGCGCTCCGTCGCATGACTATACCCGTCGCCTGATCGCGGCGGAGCCGGAAAACTGGGCTGCCAGGAGTTCAGCGGCACCTGAGGATATTGATCCGATCCTGATCGCCTCCGGCCTCGCCAAGACGCGGGGTGGCAAGATGCTGTTTTCGGGGCAGGACCTGTCGCTTCGTCCCGGCGAGATCGTCGGCATCACCGGTCCGAGCGGATCGGGCAAGAGCTCGCTCGGTGATGTGCTGCTGGGATTGTTGAAGGCCGATGCCGGGCAGGTGACACGGCTGCCGCAGGCAAAGCCCGTTCGCTATCAGAAGCTCTACCAGGATCCGCCCTCGGCCTTTCCGCAAAAGATAACGCTCGGCGAGGCGATCGCTGATCTCGTTCGCCTGCATCGGCTCGACGCATCCCGCGTTCAGCCGCTGATGGAGCGTCTCAGGCTTTCGCCGGTACTCCTGACGCGGCTGCCGACTGAGGTTTCCGGTGGCGAGTTGCAGCGGTTCGCACTCTTGCGTGTGCTGTTGCTCGATCCGGTCTTCCTTTTCGCCGACGAGCCGACCTCGCGTCTCGACCTGATCACCCAGCAGGAGACGATCGATCTGCTGACCGAACTGGCGCGGGAGCAGAACTGCGCGGTGCTGCTGGTCAGCCATGACGCTGTAATGATCGAGAAAACCTGCGACCGGCAGGTCCAGATTGGCGGCCTCTAGGTCGCCGCTCGCATCCACAATGCCTCGATGATGCCGGCCTCGCTCTTCGCGGGGTCGGCGAAAACCTGGTCGGCCAGGGCGAGGGCCTCCCGGCGCAGGTCCTGCTGGCGGCGGATGATGATGGCGAGGAGGAAGGACAGACCTTCGCCATCGCCAAACGTCTCGGGTTCATGATCGATCAGCGTGGTCAGCACGGTCAGATCGTGTTCGTGGCCGAGAAGGTCGACGAGTCTCTTCGCGTCCGCGCGTTTGGCATCGAAGGCACTCGGCCAGAGGTCGCGCAAGAGGGAAAGGTTCATCCAGTAGGCCTGGGCGGCTTTGCGCAGGTCGTGAAAGGCCTCGCCATGGCTTTCGCCCTTGCAGATTTCGAGCGACTTGCGTGCCTCGTCGAGCCCCTTGCGCCAGCCTTTGGCCATGAGCCGGGCAGCGTGACCCGTCTTGGAGGGGAGAGACAGGCCCTCAAGAGCCTCGATCCCCGACCGGCAGTCGGCGACCGCGGCCGCCACCTTGGCCTCAAGATCGCCTTCAGTCTCCGCGATTTCGTCACGGCGGAGAGCCAGCACTTCGCGGGCGGCCGACAGCGTTTCGGCCTCATCCTCGGTCAGCGTATGATTGCTCAGGTGCTGGACGGTTTCGATCAGGGCCGTGGCGTCGCGCATGCGTGATAGGCTGCGGGCCGCATCGCGCAGCCTTGCGTTTTCTGCCTTCTGGAACGGCTTGTCGCTGCTTGCGACCAGCCGATAGAGATTGCGAAGCCGTTTGAATTTCTTGCGGGCGGCGTGGATGGCCTCGTGTAGACCGTCCGGTCTCGCCTCCAGGGTCTCGATCGCCTTGTCCAGCTCCTGGCGGGCAACAAGCCGAACTTCGGCAAGAAGAGGCCGGTCCGGCCTAATGCGATATGGCATGCACCAGCTCCGGCCGCATGCGCTCGGTGGCAAGGGCCTGGTTGGAATAGCGCTTGTCGCCCGTTACTTCACGGCCGAGCCAGGTCGGCAGTGCCGGAGCGTCGTCTTCGGATGCCATCTCGACCTCGGCTGTTATGAGCCCGCGATAGACGCCTTCGAAGACATCGATCTCCCAGGTGAAGCCTTCGAAGTCGACCGTGTAGCGGGTCTTCTCGATGACGTTACCAATCGAGAAGGCCAGCATTTCCAGCGCATCGTCATGGGCTATCGGATATTCGAATTCGTCGCGGATGAGATGGCCTTTGCCGAACTTGATGGTCAGCTGGGCGGTCTGGTCGTTGCGTGTACGAACGCGGACCGAACGATCCGGTTCGGCTGCAATATAGGCCTGCCGGATTCTCGTCTCGGAAGTGACGGCGTTTTTCCAGCCATCGGTCCGGACGAGAAACTTGCGTTCTATTTCTTTCGCCATACACACGCGCTCCGAGAAATTCCGCAATACACCATAGCGGAGCTCCTTCTGTTAGGAAACTGTAAAGATTCGGTGCATTCTGTCGGCTCGACATCCCGGAGCGTCCGCGCTAGGAAGTGTCCCGATCTAATCGTTTTAAAAGAGGGTCCTGCCATGGGCGACAAAACCGAAAAGCTCCTCTCCACCCTGAAGCTGCAGCCGGTCGTGCCGGTCCTGATCATCGAAGATGCCAAGACGGCTGTGCCTCTGGCGCGCGCGCTTGTCGCCGGCGGTTTGAAGGCGATCGAGATCACGCTGCGCACCGAGGCAGCCCTTGAAGCGGTGCGGCTCGTCGCTCAGGAAGTTGAAGGTGCCGTGGTCGGCGCCGGCACCATCCTCAACGCCGCTCACTATGCCGCAGCCGTTGATGCGGGCTCGCAGTTCATCGTGAGCCCTGGCACGACGCAGGAACTGCTCGACGTCGCTCGCCAGTCCGACATTCCGCTTCTGCCAGGTGCGGCGACTGCATCCGAAGTCATGGCGCTGCGCGAAGAGGGCTACAAGGTTCTGAAGTTCTTCCCCGCCGAACAGGCCGGTGGCGCCGCTTACCTCAAGGCCCTCTCTTCGCCGCTCGCCGGCACGCTGTTCTGCCCGACGGGCGGTATCTCGCTCAAGAACGCCATGGATTACCTGTCGCTGCCGAACGTCGTCTGCGTCGGCGGCTCCTGGGTTGCGCCGAAGGAACTGGTGTCTGCCGGTGACTGGGCTGGTATCACCAAGCTCGCCAGCGAAGCTGCAGCCCTCAAGGGCTGACATTTACGCCAGCTTCATCGCCATCCTCTTTGTAATGTCGAAGTCGCTTCCTATCTAGGGAGCGACAGAGACAACAAGGAGACCGCGATGTTCGACGCCAAGAAGCTGCTGGATCAATTTCTGGGATCGCAGATGCCGGGAGCATCAGGCTCGCTCGGCCAGAAGGGGAACGATCTCCTGGGTATGGCGAAGGCCAATCCCTGGAAGAGCGGTGCGCTTGCGGCCGTGCTGCTCGGCACGAAGACCGGACGCTCGCTCGGCGGCAATGCCCTGAAGCTCGGCGGTCTCGCCGTCATCGCCGGTCTCGGCTACCAGGCCTACAAGAATTACCAGGCTGGTCAGAAGCCCGAACCGACCCAGGCCTTGCCTGAACTCCTGCCGCCGCCGAAGGATTCGCCCTTCAGCACCGAGCCCCAGGCTGTCTCCGATGATTTTGCCCTGTCGCTGGTGCGCGCGATGATCGCCGCCGCCAAGGCCGACGGCCATATCGATGCGAGCGAACGGGCGCGGATCATGGACAAGGTTCATCTGTCAGGCCTCGGCGCCGAGGCGGAAGCCTTCATCGAGGCCGAGCTTGCCAAGCCAATCGATCTGGACACGCTGGTTGCCTCGGCCAAGACTGAAGAGCAGCGCGTCGAGATCTACACTGCCTCGCGCCTCACCATCGAGCCGGATACCCGCACCGAGCGCGGCTATCTCGACATGCTCGCCGGCCGCCTTGGCCTTCCGGATGCGCTGGTCGACCATATCGAGGCGACGGTCGCCTCTGCCAAGATCAGCCTTTGATCAAAGTCGTCTGCGGCATCCGGTCCACCCGGGTGTCCGCCTCGGCGGTTGCCTTTGCCGCCTGCGTGACTTAAGCCTCGGGCAATTGTTTGAGCCCGAGACTTTGCCATGCGTGACCTATCCAGCTTCAAGGGATGTCCGGCTCCCCAGCCCGTCAGGCTGGAGGGTCGTTTTGTCGTGGTCGAGCCTTATGAGCGTGCTGTTCATCTCGAGGCCCTCTGGGATGGGCTGGGCGGCATGGCGATCAACCCGCTTCTCACCTATTTCACACAGCCGGACTTCAAGGGTATCGAAGATTTCGATGCCTGGCTGAGCGCCGTTCAGAAGGGCGGATGGGTCACGGAAGTGTTTCGGGACAAGGCGACCGGGAAGGTCGTCGGCATGGCCAACTATATGCGGCCGGATCCGGCAAACGGCGTGGTCGAGGTCGGTGGCGTGGCGCATGGCCCTGCGATGAGCCGTTCGCCGCTGGCGACCGAGGCGCATTATCTGCTCGCCCGGCATGTCTTCGATGATCTTGGCTATCGGCGTTACGAATGGAAGTGCCACAATGAAAACGAGCCGAGCAAGGTGACGGCCAAGCGCTATGGCTTCAGCTTTGAAGGCATTTTCCGCCAGCACATGCTGTCCAAGGGCAAAAATCGTGACACGGCCTGGTTCTCGATGATCGACGGCGAATGGCCACTCATCCGGGCTGCCTTCGAGGCCTGGCTCGATCCTCAAAATTTCGACGATGCCGGACGCCAGAAGCGTCGGCTGGAAGAGCTGCGGGCCGAGATCGCAGCCTCCGCGACCTGATAGGAAATGACACCGTGAAGCCGAACATCTTCAGCATCATCCTCAATGTCGGCACGGCTGTCGTCGTCGCGGCACTCGCCTATGCGAGCTACAAGAGCGCGACCGTTGCCTGGTCGGTCGGCCTTTGCGTGGCGATCGGTCTCGTGGTCTATGCCTTCCGCTTTCTGCCCGAGCCGAAGAAGGCTGTCCGTAAAGACGGTGCTGAACTGTCTCCGCGCTCTCAGACGAAACAGGCCGCTGTCGTTGTCGCCGTCATCTTCGGGCTGATGCTCGTGGTGCCGACGGTCGTGCTGTGGCTCGGCCGCTACTCGCCGGAACTCGGCGCGCTTGTCGGTGCCGTCGCCTTGATGGCAATCTTCCTAATCCTCTGGCTCCGCTCGCGCCATCAGCGCAGCCATGAGGCTGACGAGGGCTGATCGCCTCAGGCGGTCAGGCTTGCAGCCAGGAGCAGTGCGCCGAGCAGGATCACCAGCAGGGCAGCACCGACTTCGATTGCGCCCGCGACGATGCCGGCTCGACGGGAGCCGGGGCCGGAAAGCCTGAGAGCCACACTCTTGGCGCCGACGGCAAGGCTTGCCAGCACTGAGACGGTGATCGCGGTGCCAAGCGCCATTGCGAGCACGGACAGGATGCCGCCGAGCAGCAGGCCGTTCAGCAGCGAGAACGTCATGACGAGCAGTGCCCCGGAGCAGGGGCGCATGCCGACCGCAATCACCGCCGACCAGGCATCCCGCAGGCTGAATGTGCTGCCGCCGACCAGGCGCGGATCCGGCACATGGGCGATCCCGCATTCATGGCAGACGGAGCCTGGGGTCAGGGCATCATGGTCATGGGCGACTGCCATGGCGCGGAAACGGGAGCCACCCGTTTCGCGGGGCGTCGCGGTTGTCGCCGGTTCGGCAAAGAGCGAGGCGGTGACGCTGCCGGTGGCGGGCGTTTCCGGGGTGCCGAACAGCGCGCCGGTGCCTGCGGTCTGCATTGTGGTTGCGAAGGATGCCTTCAGCTTGCGGACCAGTAGCCAGATGCCGAAGGCGACGATCATCGCATAGCTTGCGATTTCGAGCGTCCGGGTTGCGTCGGTCATGCTGATCGATGTGCCGCGCAGAGCCAGGTAGGTGACGCCGACGACCGTGATCGCGACGACCGCCTGCAGGAAGGCCGAGACGAAGGAGACGAGGATCCCGCGGCGCAGCTCGATCTCGTTGGCGAGCAGATAAGACGAGATGACCGCCTTGCCATGGCCGGGACCCGCCGCATGGAAAACACCATAGGCAAAGGAGAGGCCGACGAGGGTCACAAGGCTCCAGGGATCCTCGCGCATGGCCTTGAGGGAATTCGTCAGGGATCGGTAGAAGGCCTGCTGATGCGTGTTGATCCAGACCAGCAGCTCGGCGAAGGGGCCGCCTGTCGGCTGGTATGTCGGTTCTGCCGTGCCGATGCCGAGCGGGGAGGCTGCATGGGTGAAGCCGGCGAGCAGGAGGCACAGAAGGACGGCGACGGCGAAGCGTGCGAGGGACGGATGCCCGGCAATCTTCAGCATGTCACCTCCAGCCGCGTGGCGAAGAGCTTGCCCATGTCGGTACCGGCCGGATCGTTGAAGAAGGCTTCCGTCAGGTTCGACTGGTTCTGGGCGATCACCTGATCCGGATCGGGGCGGACGACCTTGTGCGTGCAGGCCTCGAAGGGCTTGCCCTCCACCACCATGTCCTCGTCCTTGGCAAAGTCGATCGCCGTGTAGAGGGTGGGATCGTAAACGCCGAAGGTCATGCGGCCACCGATCTTCAGTGGTGTCTTGGGCTTGGCGACGAAAAAGACGAGAAGCTGGTTGTCCTTGAAGTCGACATTGAAGATCTCGGGCTTTGCGATCTCGCTCGATGCCCCGTCCTTCGAGATGAAGGTGAAATAGCTGTAGTCGCCGAGGGAATCGCGGATCGTGTTGGCGATCTCGTTCAACTCGCTGTGGTCGAGCTTCAGGTCGCTGTTCTTGTCGAAATCCATGAGGACGCTGGAGGAGAAGATGTCGTCGAAGCGCCAGACATTGCGCAGCTCCTTCAGCGTCCCGTCGTCCGTCGCGACGATCTCAACGCGAGCCTCGGCAAAGATGTGCGGATGGGAGAGGGCCGGCGATGCAAACGCCATGACCGCTCCGGCCGCGCAGTAACCGAGGCTTTTTCGCATGCTTCCAGTACCCTTCCCGAATTCCAGCTGTTGGTCTCTCCCTGTCCGATGATTGGGACAAAAGTGGGACCCTGTGCCGGCTCTATGGCTCAGGAATAGCGCTTGAACCATGCGTGAAGGTAGTCAACGAAGGCCCGGACCTTGGCCGGCAGATAACGGCGATGGGGATAGACGGCATAGATACCGCGGTCCTTGGCGATGAAATCGTCGAAGAGCGAGACGAGTTCGCCGGAGGCGAGATAGGGCCTGGCGATGAAGTCGGGGATCATTGCGATGCCCATGCCGGCGCGGGCAGCCCTGAGTGTTGCAAGCGGACTGTTCACCTCGATCGGCCCTGTGACGCTGACCGAGATCATGTCGCCATCGGTATCGAGAAAGCGCAGGCTGTTGTGGGACCGGGAGTTGGTGTCGATGAGGAAGGGGATGCGCGAGAGTTCGCTCGGATGCGTCAGCGGTCCATTCTCGGCGATGAAGGCGGGCGTGGCGCAGGCGTAAACCCGGAAGTCGGAGAGCTTGCGGGCGATCATGCCGGAATCGTCGAGCTTTGTGATTCGGATGCCGAGGTCGAAACCTTCTTCGATCAGGTCGACGAATCGATCTTCGGCGACGATTTCGAGCGAGATCAGAGGATTCTCCTTGGCGAAATCGATGAGCGACTGGCCGACATCGGCATCGATGAAGGTGCGGGGGACCGTCACTTTCAGCTTGCCCTTGAGGTCGGCATTGTTCTCGCGCACGAGATCGGCGAGGTTGTCGATCTCCTTCAGGATGTCGGCTGCCGTCCGGAAATAGGTGTGCCCGGCCTCCGTCAGTGAGAATTGCCGTGTGGTGCGGTTGAGCAGCAAAGCGCCGAGCTCATCCTCCAACTCTCTGACATATTTGGACAAAAGTGCCTTGGAGCGGCCTGTCTTGCGGGCGGCTGCGGAAAAGCCCTCGGCTTCGACCACATCGATGAAGGCACGAATACGAGTGAGCGTGTCCATCCCAATCCCCCAAAATTTACCGCTATTTGTGAACGTATGGAGGAAATTGTTCAAAGAAAAGTGTCCAAGTCGGCAAAATTAACCAGGGGCGAAAAAACCTCTTGATTATGACCGACACATTTCTTATCTCGTGTTCAGCCCAAAGTCGCACGTGCCCGTGTGTGTCCGCCGACCCTCGAATGGGGATTAATCCCTAAGGTGAGGTCATCGGTAAGGTACCTGGAACTAACCCCTCCAGTCGCTATTCCGGCCAACCGGAAAATGCGAGGACATACGAAGCAACGACGGTGCGGGCCTTTCTAGTCTCTTCCGGCTTTCCATCAGCTGGAGTTACTTCAGAGGCACACCATCATTGCCGGAAGTGCGGTAGGGTCTCCCTCCAATCCATGGCAGACAAAGCGGATTATTGTACTCGTTTCCAGAGTGCGTTGATCCATCGTTTCGCGCGTCGAGCGTTCGTACGGTACCGGTGTCTCCACCGACTGGTTTCGAGCGATGTCTCGCCGTCCTTTGTCCATCCGAAGCTTGGCAGCTTCTGATATCGTTGGAATTTGGAAGGTTACATCGATGACCACTGCTCGCATCCTCGACTTCATCAACACCCGACGTCCCGAAGGTCCCTGCCTCGTGGTTGACCTCGACGTCGTGCGCGACAATTTCGGCGCCTTCCGTCATGCCCTGCCGGACAGCGCCATCTACTACGCAGTCAAGGCGAACCCGGCGCCGGAGATCCTCCAGCTCCTGGCCTCGCTGGGCTCGAACTTCGACTGCGCTTCCGTTGCCGAGATCCAGATGGCGCTCGATGCCGGTGCAGATGCTTCGCGCATCTCGTTCGGCAACACCATCAAGAAGGAGCGCGACATCGCGCGTGCCTTCGCACTCGGCGTCAACCTCTATGCCGTCGACAGCCACGAGGAAGTCGAGAAGATCGCGCGTGCCGCCCCCGGCGCTCGTGTGTTCTGCCGCGTCCTGACGGACGGCGAAGGCGCCGAATGGCCGCTTTCCCGCAAGTTCGGCTGCGTGCCGCAGATGGCCGTCGACGTTCTCGTCTACGCGCACCAGCTCGGTCTCGAATCCTTCGGCGTCTCGTTCCATGTCGGTTCGCAGATGACCAAGGTCGATGCCTGGGACGGCGCTCTTGCCGATGCCAAGCGCGTGTTCAACTCGCTGGCCAAGCAGGGCATCGTGCTCCAGATGGTCAACATGGGTGGTGGTTTCCCGACCAAGTACCTGCGCGACATCCCGTCGGCAGAAGCTTATGGCCTGGCGATCAAGGCGTCGCTGAAGAAGCACTTCGGCAACAATATCCCCCAGACCATCATCGAGCCGGGCCGCGGCATGGTCGGCAATGCCGGCGTGATCAAGGCCGAGGTCGTGCTGATCTCGAAGAAGTCTGACAATGACGAGCACCGCTGGGTGTTCCTCGACATCGGCAAGTTCGGCGGTCTCGCCGAAACCATGGACGAAGCGATCCGTTACCCGATCCGCACCGCCCATGACGCCGACGCGATGGAGCCCTGCGTTCTCGCCGGTCCGACCTGCGATTCGGCCGATGTGATGTACGAGAAGAACATGTATCCGCTGCCGATCTCGCTTTCGATCGGCGACGAGGTTCTGATCGAGGGCACCGGCGCCTACACCACCACCTATTCGGCGGTGGCGTTCAACGGCTTCGACCCGCTGAAGTCCTACGTCATCTGACGTCTCCCGCGCCGGCCAACCGGCGCGGACCTTCACAATCATCGTCATCGCTTGGGATAGGAGGCCAGAATGGCCGCTGTTCTGACCAGCATGCGCGCGCTTTTCGCGCCGGCGCCTGCATTCGTCATTGATCATGAAACGCCGGCCGACGTCGTGGCACGCGAGGCTTTGCTCGACCGCGCCATGGGTACGGATCGCCGGAAGAAGTCGTCGGAGAAGATCCGCAGCGGCAGGATTCCGGCCGAGGGCCTGGCGCTCGTCGCACGCGATGCTGCCGGCCATGTCATCGGTACCGTGCGGCTTTGGAACGTCGAATCCGGCATCAGCCGTGAGGGCAGGGCGATCGACGCCCTTCTGCTCGGCCCGCTCGCGGTCGACGAGTCACATGAGGGCAAGGGCATCGGTGGCGCCTTGATGCGGGCAGCGCTTCTCGAAGCCCGCAAGCGCGGACATGGCGCCGTGCTTCTCGTTGGTGACGCCGCTTACTACGAGCGCTTCGGCTTCTTTGCCGACAAGACGCAGCATCTGGTGATGCCGGGTCCGTTTGCGCGCGATCGCTTCCTGGCGCTGGAACTCGTGCATGGCTGGCTCGAAGGAGCTGCTGGCATGGTGGTCGCGTCCGGTCGTAAGCTGTCGCAGCCGACGGCCTTGCGCCGCGCAGCCTGAACAAGGCTCCCGGATGCTCGCTGAAGGGCCCGGCCGCGATTCGTCGCGCCGGGCCCTTTCCTTTGCGCTCAGTTCAGGCGGGGTTTCTGCCGTGTTTTTCAATCGTCAACTCTGGCTGTGTCGCGCCGGTCACAGTGACACGGGCGATGGTTTTTTTATATAATTAAGCTCTAACCTATTGATCTGGCTCAAGATGCTCGTCTTTCCCGGGCTGCTAGCTGGCGTTGGCTCAACGCCAGAAGTTGTTTCAAGGAGAGAATGATGACCACCGTCCGGACTGCCTCGACCCGCGCTCTTGCCGCGACCGCCACACTGTTTCTGCTCGCTCCGGCTGCCTTTGCCGCGGACATGGCGTCGCTCACGGAACCGGCACCGGAAGTGGCGATCGAGACGGTTGCTTCGGCCAGCCCCTGGCAGATCCGTGTGCGCGGTCTCGGCGTCGTCACGCATGATTCGGGTTTCGTCGATGGTGCTGCCGGTTCGGGCCTGTCCTACAGCGACAGCGTGATCCCCGAGCTGGATATCAGCTACTACCTGACCGACAATATCGCGGCCGAACTGATCCTCGGCACGACCTCTGCCAATATCTATGGTGAGGGTAGTCTGGCCAGCCTTGGCAAGGTGGGCAAGACCTGGGTGCTGCCGCCGACGCTCACGCTGCAATACCACTTCACCGATTTCGGCGCCTTCAAGCCTTATGTCGGCGCGGGCGTGAACTACACCATGTTCTACAGCCAGAAGGGCGATGCGGCGAGCAGCCTCGACGTCAAGAACACATTCGGTACGGCTCTTCAGGTTGGCGCTGATTATATGGTCAACGAGCACTGGGGCGTGAACTTCGACGTCAAGAAGCTCTTCCTCAAGGCCGACTTCGAGGCCACCGTCAACGGTTCTGCCGTCTCTGGCAAGGCGAAGCTTGATCCGTGGCTTATCGGTGCGGGTATCACTTACCGCTTCTAGTTGCCTTCTGGACCAAGTTTTCTTTGAGGGGCGGTTGCCGATGGCGGCCGCCCCTTGCCGTTTGCTCAAGCGGGGGAGCCTTTCGCCAAAACTTGCTGCAATGCCAGACACTTGGTCATCGGGTATTCAGTGCCCAGCTTCCGTGTCTCAACAGCCGGTGTTGCAGATCTCACGCACTCCTCACGCCTTCCTGAAACAGTGGATCTTTTTTCCGCCATACCAAGGAACCATTTTCCTGCTTGGAGCTTCTTGCTGCGGGGTCCGGCGCGAAAATATCGCACAGGCGGGAACAAAAGCGCCGGTTGTGTTTAGATGGTTATGTTGTATAATCATCACATACTTTAACCAGAGATGGCGTTATAAGTGGCCTTGTAACACAGGAGTTAAAAACATGATGAAGAGCATCCTTCTCGGATCTGCCGCCGCTCTGGCGATTTCGACCTCGGCTTTCGCGGCTGACGCAATCTACGAAGCTCCGGCAGAACCGCCGGTAGCTGTCGAAACCGTGCCGCAGTTTTCCTGGGCAGGTGGCTATGCAGGTATCCTGACCGGCTACGGTTGGGCTGATGGCGACGTCGAAGGCTTCGGCACCGAAAGCTTTGACGGTGCACGTCTCGGCGGTTTCGTCGGCTATAACTTCGATCTCGGCAACCAGCTGGTCGTCGGTCTCGAAGGCGACCTGAACTACGACTGGAACGAAGAAAGCGTTGGCGGCTTCGATTACGACACCGGCATGAACTGGTCCGCTCGCGCCCGCGTCGGCTACGCCATGGACCGCGCCCTTCTGTTCGCGGCTGGTGGTTACACCGGTACCAATGCTGAAGGCCCGCTCGGCGACGACACGCTGCATGGCTGGACCATCGGTGGTGGCGTCGATTACGCCCTGACCGACCGCATGTTCACCCGCATCGAATATCGTTACAACGATTTCGGCAGCGGCGACCTCGGCGGCACGGATATCGACCTCGACCAGCACACGGTTAACGTCGGCCTCGCCGTCAAGTTCTGATCCAATCGATCTGACATAGAAAAGCCCGGCTTCCGCGAGGAGGCCGGGCTTTTTCGTTTTTGAACAGTGGTCAGGCGGCGCGGTGGTCGATCTGGCGGGTGCTTTCTGCCCTGATGTCGTTGCGCCGGTTCAGCTGGAAACGGTTGACCAGCGAGGTCAACTGCACGGCGCCCTCCGCCAAAGTGTGGCTGATCGCTGTCGTTTCCTCGACCATGGCGGCATTCTGCTGCGTCATCTGATCGATGCTGTTGATGGCGGTGCTGATTTCCTGCAGGCCAACCGCCTGTTCGCGGGCAGCGGTTGCGATCGCATCGACATTGGTGTCGATCCGGCTGACGAACTCGCCGATCTGGTCGAGCGCGCTCCCCGTTTCGCCGACGAGCTGGACGCCGGACGAGACTTCGATGCTGGACTTCTGGATCAGCCCCTTGATATCGCGTGCAGCGGTGGCCGAACGCTGGGCGAGCTCCCGCACTTCCTGGGCAACGACCGCAAAGCCCTTACCGGCTTCCCCGGCACGCGCCGCTTCGACGCCTGCGTTGAGCGCAAGCAGGTTCGTCTGAAAGGCGATTTCGTCGATGACGCCGATGATCTGGCCGATCTCGGACGAGGCCGTTTCGATCCGCTCCATGGCCGACACGGCCGATCGCACGACGCCGCCTGAGGCGACGGCACAGTTCTTGGCCTCGCGCACCAGTTCGCGTGTATCGCTGGTGCGCTGCGCAGAAGCACGCACCGTTGCCGTCACCTGTTCGAGTGCGGCAGATGTCTGTTCGAGTGCTGCGGCCTGCTGTTCGGTGCGGTTTGCCAGATTGCTGGAGGCCTCGCGCATCTCCTGGCTGTTTTCCAGCAGGCGGCGAGTTTCCTCCATGACCTTTTCCAGCGTCGCCTGGAAGGTGGCGATCGAATGGTTGAAGTCCTGCCGCAAGGGTTCGAAGCGGGCGTCGAAGGCGTCGTCCAGGGTCATGCGGATATTGCATTCCGCAAGACGGTGCAGGCCGGCTCCAAGGGCCTCGATAACGAAGCGCAGGGCTTCGGCCTCGATCAAGCGGTCCTGGTCACGCAGGTTGCGTTCCCGGTCGACTTCCGCGCGGGCGGCCTCCGTTTCGGCCTGGAGACGCTGATTTTCGAGGCCTGACTGACGAAAGACCTCGACGGCCGCAGCGATGTGGCCGATTTCGTCATGGCGGTTCGCGTGCGGGACGGTGGCGGTGAAGTCGCCCGATGCCATGTTGGTCATGAAGTCGGTGATTTCCCCGAGCGGTTTCAGCGCACGGCGGTGGATGAAGAAGACGCTGCCGAGTGCTGTCGCAATCAGGAGTAGGCCGAGGGTCAGGACAAGAGCCTCGCGGCTTGCGGATTCGGCTGCTGCAAACCCTTCCCGATCAACCAGATACTCGCTCGCCATCGTCACGAGTTCATTCACCGAGGTCTCGTGGTCATGGAATTCGAGCTTGAGCTTCGACAGGATGGGTGTGATAGCGCTGGCATCACCGGCAACAAGTGCGGGCTTGAGGTCGTTCTGCAACGTGGCCCAATAGAGATCACCCTTGGCGATGACCTCGTTATAGAGCTTGGCGCGCAGATTTTCGGGCAGCGTCGAGTTTTTCCAGTATTCCCGGCGCTCATCATAGAGTTTGTTGAGCAGATCGAAGCGGGGCAGGTTTACACCTGCCGTATCCGGATGGACGAAGACCTCATTGGCCAGCGCATAGGATTCGATCAGGTAGAGCGGCGGCGGGAGGATGTCCGCTATCAGATCCTTGCCGTCCACGATCTGCTTATAGATCGGGCCGTTGACCTTGAGCGTCTGCAGCGTCTGGGCACCAACACCCGCGACGGCGACTATCCCGGCTGCAAGGCAAAGACCTGCTGCCGTCACCACAATTTTCAGGTTGAGATTCATGTTGCGTCCGTTCGCAGTCCGCCCGTCGGCGCGGCGCATGGATAAGCGCCCGCGGCCAGGCAGCCGTGGTTGAAGAAGAATTGAATAGGCTATGGTGGAATGATTCCCAGTCCCGACGAGACGCGGCTGTTTTGTCTCTCGCTCGTCCTCCCTCAAATTAGGGAGGTAATTACTACCACATGGTTAAGGTGAGTAATTGATGAACGAGACAGTGCAAATTTTTATACTATTTGACCTTAGGCGCGATTTTTCACGCCTTTACACGCAACTAAAACGCTTTGAGGCGTGATTTTCAGCAATCAGCCGGTGATGTCGACGACGCCGCAGTCGCCCGCTTCGGAGGCGAAGGCGAGCAGTTTGCCGGTGCTGCTCCAGGCAAGCGAGGTGATCGCACCCTTGCCCGGGCGGCGCAGAAGCGCCTCCTTGTTGTCGGCGATGCGGACCGCGAGGATCATGCCGTCGATGAAACCGATCGCCAGGACCTCTTCCATCGGATGGAAGGCGACCTGGGTGACAAGGATGTTGGCGCGGGTGCCGAGCTCCAACGGAGCCTTACCCATCGGGCCGTCCTTGCCGGAGAATGGCCAGACAATTGCGGCCGGTGCGCCTGACGAGGCGAGCCACTTACCCTTGGGCGACCACGATAGAGATTTGACCTTGGCGGGGTAGCCGGTCATGCGCATGTGGCGGGTGTCTGCGGCCTTGCCGTCGAGTTTCCAGCCGTGGAGCGCGCTTTCCTGCATCATGGTGACGACGAAGCGGCCATCGGGCGAGAAGGTGACGCCGGTATGGGCGCCCTTCCAGTCGAGATCGACAGGAGCCCCTGCCGTGCCGACCCAGTGGAGCGTGACGCCATTGTAGCGGGCGACGGCGATGCGCAGGCCCTTGGGCGCGAAATCGACCGCTTCGACCGTGCGCTCCTCGGTGAATTCCTTCGTCGTGCCATCGGCGAGGCGGACGAAGGTCGACTTGCCATGGGCATACGCCACGGCCCCTTGCGGGCCTGGCGCCACAACCGAGATCCACTTGCGCGGCACATGGGCAAGTTCGCTCACGGTGCCGTCATGGGCGATGCGCAGCACGCGACCATCTTCGCCGCCGGTGAGCAGCGTCTGGCTCGCGGCATCCTTGACGCAGGTGAGGAGGCCGGCATTGGCCTCTGTTACCTTTTCGCCGCCGTCCAGCCGATGGATGGCGCCCGTCGCGGCAGCAAAGACCGGGATGTCTCCCAGGAAATGGGTCGAGACAACGTGACCTTCGATATCGAGAGGGGCGACTGTCGGCATATTACAAGGCTTTCTTTCAGGCAGAGGTCAGGCGGAGAAGGGCGCAAGCGCGCCCCGCTCGTTTGGTTCAGGCAGAGGCTTCGCAGGCCTTGAAGCTCGCTTCCAGCTTCTCGCGGTCGAGCTCGCGACCGATGAAGACGAGGCGGCTTTCGCGCTTCTCGCCATCCTTCCACGGGCGCTGGTGGTCACCCTCGACGATCATGTGCACGCCCTGGACGACATAGCGCTCCTCATCGCCCTTGAAGGCGATAATGCCCTTCAGGCGCAGGATGTTCGGGCCTTGTGTCTGGGTCACCTTCTGGATCCAGGGGAAGAAGCGGTCCGGGTTCATCTCGCCGCCTCGAAGCGAGACGGAGGTTACCGTCACGTCGTGGATGGCAGACGGGGCGTGGTCATGATGGCCGTGGCTGTGTCCGTGGTCATGATGATGGTGATCATGCCCGTGATCATGGTCATGATGGTCATGACCATGATGGTGATGATCGTGATCGCAATCCGGGCCGCAGACATGGTCCGGGTCGTCGTGATCGAGGAAATGCGGATCGTTTTCCAGCGCGCGCTCAAGGTTAAAGGCGCCCTGGTCGAGGACCTTCGACAGATCGACGCCCGACCGGGTGGTCGAATAGATGCGGGCCGACGGATTGATCGCGCGCACGATGTGCTCGATCTGATGCAATTCATCATGGCTGACGAGGTCGGCCTTGTTGATAACGACGACGTCGGCAAAGGCGATCTGGTCTTCGGCTTCGCGGCTGTCCTTCAGGCGCAGCGGCAGGTGCTTGGCATCAACCAGGGCGACGACGGCGTCGAGCTCGGTCTTGGAGCGAACATCGTCGTCCATGAAGAAGGTCTGGGCGACGGGAACCGGGTCAGCCAGGCCCGTGGTCTCGACGATGATGCCGTCGAAGCGGCCCGGGCGGCGCATCAGGCCTTCCACGACGCGGATGAGGTCGCCGCGCACGGTGCAGCAGACGCAGCCGTTGTTCATCTCGTAGATTTCTTCATCCGACTCGACGATCAGGTCGTTGTCGATGCCGATCTCGCCGAACTCATTGACGATGACAGCGTATTTCTTGCCGTGGTTCTCGGAGAGAATGCGGTTCAACAGCGTCGTCTTGCCGGCGCCGAGGTAGCCGGTGAGCACGGTGACGGGTGTCGGTTTCGCGGATGCTTCGGTCATGAAAGCCTCTGATGTCAGGGGGCGCCGGGCGGTGCGGCTGTAATGGTGTTACCCCCATATAGGCGTTCCGCTTTGCCAGTTCAAAGGCTTTCGTGTGGGGAAGTGGTGAGCTCCGCGGCATCAAACCGGTGCACGTCCTCCAGCAGTTCCAAAATGCCCCTCACAGCATGCACAATCAATTGCTCGCCCCGTTCCGCGGTTGCCGCCGCCGCGTTGCCGGCGACGCCGTCGGGGTTCAGGTCCGACATCTTCCAGCCGAAGGCGTGGGGGCCATAGGCGCGCAGGTGTTTGAAACGGGCGGAAAACTCGGATTGGCGCGAGGGAAAGGCGGCGGCCTTGGTCATATCGACCTTCTCAGGGGCCAGCGCCAGCATGACCGAGGTCTCTATGTCTCCGCCGTGGATATCGATTGCCTTGTCTTCCGGGCTGATCCAGCCCTCCGGCTGGCCGAAGCGGGTCCAGCTGGTGGCGACCACCAGCATGTCGAAACGAACCCGGGCCTCCGTCGCGACAATGGTCAGGAGTGGTGAATTGCCGCCATGGGCATTGAGCAGGACGAGCTTGCGGATGCCCCGGCGATGGAGGTCCTCGGCGATCCCGAGCCAGCGATTGATGGCTTCGTCAAAGGCGAGGCTGCGCGTGCCCTCGACGTCCATATGTTCGATGGAATAGCCGACCGGTTCGACCGGTAGCATGGTGACCGGCAGGTGTTCGGCAAGTGCTGCAACGACACGCTCAGTGATGCCGGTCGCAATGATTGTGTCGGTCTCGAAGGGCAGGTGGGGGCCGTGCTGCTCATGGGCACCGAGTGGCAGGATGGCGATCCAGTCGTTCCGATCGGCTGCAGTCAGTTCCGGATCGTTATCCTTGAACCACGGGGCTGGTTTCGCCATCTGGTCTAAGCTCCTGATCTTCGTTATGCATTGCAGCCATCGCTGCGCGTATGAAGTGGCGACCGCAGCGTGTGTCGACCGGGGAGAGTCATGGCGAAAAAGGACAAGGCCGACAAGGACCGCGGCGAAAAGAAGAAGGGCAAGAAGAAGGAGCCGCCAGGCTCCGGCGTTCTGTGTGCCAGCGTTACCCAAGTTGCGCGTTCGATGCGCACCCATCTTTCCCATGGTCTTGCCGCAAGCGGTCTTTACCCCGGCCAGGACGGCGTCGTGCAACTGCTCGCCCAGGAAGACGGGCAGACGCCCGGGGCGCTCGCCCATCAGCTTGGCGTTAAGGCTCCGACCATGACCCGCACGATCGGCCGCATGGAGGCGCAGGGTTTTGTCCTGCGTCGCACCGACGATCGCGACGGCCGGCTCACCAAGGTCTATCTGACCGATGAAGGTCGCGGCAGCGTTGCCCGCATCGCAGGCGCCATGGAAGCCTGCGAGACGCAGGCGGTTCAGGGTTTGTCGGGCAAGGAGCTGAAGACGCTGGTGAAGCTCTTGTCTCTTATCGAGGGCAATCTATCCGGCAACGTGGTCATACGACCTTCGAACGAGGCCGAGGAAGACGATTGAAACGCCTCCTTAAATTGTTTAATTAAAACTTTTAAGGGCGATGAAACGCCCGCCGTTCTGCTGCGAGGGAGGAAACGTGGCACAAAAGGTAAAGCTTTCGACCATTGCGGAGTCGCTCGGTCTTTCGACCGCCACCATCTCTCTTGCGCTTCGTGACAGCCCGCTTGTCGCCGCCGATACCCGCGAGAAGATCAAGGAACAGGCGCGCGCCCTCGGCTATATCTACAACCGTCGTGCCGCCAGCCTGCGCACCTCGCGCTCCGGGATCATCGGCGTCGTGGTGCATGACATCATGAACCCGTTCTACGGTGAAATCCTGAAGGCCATCGAGACCGAACTCGACCGCAGCCGCCACACCTTTATTCTTTCCAACCATTACGACAGCGTCGACAAGCAGCGGATGTTCGTGGAGACGCTGCTGCAGCTCGGCGGTGACGGCGTCATCATGTCGCCGGCGATCGGCACGCCGCCCGAGGATGTGCTGCTGGCGGAAAACAACGGCATGCCGGCCATTTTCATCGCGCGTTCGATGGAGGGGCTCGACGTTCCGATCTATCGCGGTGACGATACCTACGGCATTTCTCTCGCCACCAACCATCTGATCGGCCTTGGCCATCGCTCGATTGCCATGATCGGCGGCACGGACCAGACCTCTACCGGGCGCGACCGCTATCAGGGCTACGTCAACGCGCTGCGCAAGGCTGGCATCGAGGTCGATCCCGGTCTGCGCATTCCGGGTCCCCGCACCAAGCAGGGTGGCTTCGAGGCCGCGGTGAATTTCCTTTCGCTCCCCCAGAAGCCGACGGCCGCCGTCTGCTGGAACGATCTGGTCGCCATCGGGTTGATGAACGGCATTGCGCGTGCGGGGCTCATTCCCGGCCAGGACATTTCTGTCACTGGTTATGACGACCTCGAGGAAGCCTCGATCGCCACACCTTCGCTGACCACCGTCTGGAACGGTCAGGCGGAAGTCGGGCGGCTTGCGGCCCGCGCGCTTCTCGACAAGCTTGCCGGCAGCCATGAGCCTGACGGCATCCACCTGATCAAGCCCGAGATGCGCATCCGCCAGTCGACGGGTCCGATCCGCCGCTGAGCGTCGGCCGGTTGTTCAATCCGGCCGCTCCCCATACTTGCCTGCCAGGAGACAGTCATGTCCGATCGCCCCCTCGTCTTGATCCCCGGTCGCATTCATTCGCGGGTGCGTTCCCGCCTTGCCGAAACGTTTGAACTGCTGGAGGTCGCTGACGCGTCGGCAAAAGAGGCGACGCCGGAGCAATTGTCGCGCGTGCGCGGAGCTGCTGTATCAGGCCGTTTCCCAGCCTCGCTGATCGAGCGCCTGCCGAAACTCGAAGTGATCGGCAGCTTTGGTGTCGGTTATGACGGCGTCGATGTGAAGGCTGCGGCCGCGCACGGCATCGTGGTCACCAACACGCCTGATGTTCTGAACGATGAAGTGGCCGATACGACGATCGCGCTGCTCCTCAATACCCTGCGCCAGTTCTTCTTCGCAGAACGCTACCTGCGTGAGGGGTGTTGGGAGAAGGAAGGTGCGTTTCCGTTGTCGCCCCTATCGCTCAAGGGGCGGAAGGTCGGCATTCATGGTCTCGGTCGGATCGGCATGGAGATCGCCTCGCGGCTTGCGCCATTCAAAGTCGAGATCGCCTACCACACGCGACGACCGCGCACGGATGTGCCCTATGCCTATCACGACAGCCTCGTCGGGCTTGCAGCGGCTGTCGACATCATGATTTCGATCGTGCCCTCGACCCCTCAGACCAATGGGGCTGTTAATGCCGAGGTGCTGGAAGCGCTTGGATCGAAGGGCGTGCTCATCAATGTCGGTCGAGGCTCGACCGTGGACGAGCCAGCGTTGATCGCGGCGCTCCAGAAGGGGACGATTGCTGCAGCCGGCCTCGATGTCTTTGCGGATGAGCCTCGCGTGCCTCAGGCGCTGATCGACTTGCCCAATGTATCCCTGCTTCCGCATGTTGCGTCTGCTTCCGTGCCGACGCGCGATGCGATGGCCGACGTCGTTGTCGACAATCTCGTTGCCTGGTTCCAGACCGGCAAACCGTTGACCCCGGTGCCGGAGACGCCACACAAGCCTGACTGATTCGGCAGTTCAGCCTTCCGCAAGCTTGAGGGAGCATCCTGTTCGGACATGGGGTTTCGAGCGGAAGGATGCTCCGATGAACGCCTCTCTCGTCATTGTGACGACGGCACTGGTGTGTGCAGGTGTTTCGGCAGCCGGGCTCAGTTTCTGGGCCATGCCGCAGCCCTCCGAGTCCTTAGTGGCAGATCCGATCGTGCTTGGGACGATCCCGACGCCGGGCGCTTCGCCGTCTGGACTATCCGCCACGTTGCAGGCGGGCACCGTTTCCCCGCCGGCCATCTTTTCGGTCTCCAACTTTACCCGCCGGACGGTCTGTCTCGTCGAACGCGGAGCGGCCTTGACCAGCCGCAGCCGGGATTTCTTTGCGCCACCCGATTGTGAGCAAGTCTGGCCCGGCCTGACGCGCGCGAGCAACTGGACGCAGAACGAAGACGGCAGCGTGACGATCAGCGATGCCGCCGGGGCGACCGTGTTGACGCTCGTGCGCGGGCAGCACTTTTCCTATGAGGCAACAGACGCGCCGGATGCTGATCTGGCGCTCCTCATGTTGCCTTGAGCGGGCCTGTCACCGGTCGAAACTGTCCTTGTATTAATTGCTCGCGGATCGCCCTGGTTGCAGGTCTCCTTGAAGTAAGTGCGTGTTCGCGCTAACATCGCGGTTGATCAAAATTGGCACGCGCAAGTGAAAGCTCTCATCCAAAAGAATAGCTCCCAAGCGCTTGAAAGGCTTTGGACAAAATGGTTAGCTCGCGCATCGCTGCCGGGAGGGGCCGACGATGCCCGCCGGTGGGGCAACAACTGGGAGGTAGTTCATGGATCGTCGTTCATTCATCAAGAAGGCTGGCGTGGCCAGTGCAGGCGCCGCTGCGTCTGCCGTCTTGGCAGCACCCGCCATCGCGCAGGAAAACCCGAAAATCACCTGGCGCCTGACCTCGTCTTTCCCGAAGGCACTCGACACCATTTTCGGTGCTGCCAACGACGTCGCGGAACGCGTCAAGGCCGCCAGCAACGGCAACTTCGAAATCCAGGTCTTTTCTGCGGGTGAAATCGTGCCCGGCCTTCAGGCCAACGACGCCGTGGCCGCGGGTACCGTCGAAATGTCGCACACCGCCAACTACTATTACTGGGGCAAGGACCCCACCTACGCCCTTGCGACAGCCGTCCCGTTCGGTCTCAATGCCCGCCTTCAGAACGCCTGGTTCTATCAGGCGAACGGCAACGAGCTGCTGAACGAATTCTTCGCCACCCAGGGCCTCTACGGCCTGCCGGCCGGCAATACCGGTGCGCAGATGGGTGGTTGGTTCCGTAAGGAGATCAATACGCTCGATGACCTCAAGGGTCTGAAGATGCGCATCGGCGGTTTCGCCGGCAAGGTCATCGAAAAGCTCGGCGTCGTGCCGCAGCAGATCGCTGGTGGCGATATCTATCCGGCGCTGGAAAAGGGCACGATCGATGCCACCGAGTGGGTCGGTCCTTATGACGACCAGAAGCTCGGCTTCTTCAAGGTCGCGCAGTACTACTACTATCCCGGCTGGTGGGAAGGTGGCGCTACGCTGCATGCCATGGTCAACCTCGAAAAGTGGAACAGCCTTCCGGCCCACTATCAGGCAATCCTGCATGACGCCTGCGCCTTCGCAAACGCCAACATGCTGGCGAAGTACGACGTCAAGAACCCGGTCGCGGTCAAGGAACTCGTTGGCTCCGGCGCCGTGCTGCGTCCGTTCAGCCAGGAAATCCTGACAGCCTGCTACGAAGCCTCGCTGGCGACCTATGAAGAGATCAATGCCTCCAACGCTGCCTTCAAGAAGATCTATGATAGCCAGCTGGCGTTCAAGAAGGACGCCTATCTCTGGATGCAGCTGCCGGATTACACCTTCGACACCTTCATGATGATGCAGCAGCGCGCCAACAAGCTCTGATCAACAATTGCATCTCGACAGTCAGTAGCCCCGGTCCTCGCGACCGGGGCTTTTTCGTGCGCCTTCGGGCAAAACAAAACCCCGGCGCGAGGCCGGGGTTCTGCAGATTTCTCGTCGTGCTGTGGGCCTCAGCCGCCGCTACTGAATGACAGGCGGCTGGCTAAGGTCCATCGACGGTGCCGGGGCAGGGGCGGCTGGTGCCGGGGCAGGGGCAGCGGGTGCCGCGCCTGCTGGCGGCTGGATGGCCGGCGGCTGGCCGAGATCGAGGGGCGGCAGGCCGAGTGCTGGCTGCTGGCCTGCACCGCCAGCCGGTGCCTCGCTGCCGAGCGGTGGCAGGCCGAAGGATGGCATGGTAATGCCGCCACCGTCGGTCGGCTGCGGGATTGTGATCTGGATCGTACTCGGATCCTGGACCACCGCGTCGCCCTTGTAATGCATCACCAGACCCGGGAAGGCGATGACCGTGATGATCGCCAGGAACTGGATGATGATGAAGGGCAGCACACCCTTGTAGATGTCCAGCGTCTTGATGCCGTCCTGCATCTGGCCGGTCACCTTGTCTCTCCATCTCCCCTCGGGCGCGACCGAGCGCAGGTAGAAGAGCGAGAAGCCGAAGGGTGGCGTGAGGAAGGAGGTCTGCAGGTTGATTCCCAGAATGATGCCGAACCAGACGAGGTCGATCCCCAGGCTCTGGGCGACCGGGACCAGAAGCGGCACCATGATGAAGGCGATCTCGAAGAAGTCGAGGAAGCAGCCGAGGATGAAGACGATGATCGTGACAACGATCAGGAAGCCGTATTCTCCGCCCGGCAGGGCCAGCATCAGGTCTTCGACCCAGACATTGCCGTTGATGCCGTAGAAGGTCAGACCGAAGACGCGGGCGCCGATCAGGATCATCATGACGAAGGCCGAGAGACGCGTGGTGGCGTCGAGGGCATTCTTCAGGATGGCGAGGTTCAGACGTCCCTTGGCTGCGGCGATGATCAGAGCGCCTGTCGCGCCCATGGCGCCGCCTTCTGTCGGCGTTGCAATGCCGAGGAAGATCGTGCCGAGCACCAGGAAGATGAGCGCCAGCGGCGGCACCATGACGATGATGACTTCCTGGGCCAGACGCGAGATCACGTTCAACTGCATACCGCGATTGACGAGCGCGAAGACGTAGACGGAGATGACGCCGAAGGCGAGTGCTGCCACCAGCTGCCACTCGGCGCTTGCGATGCCCGTGAACAGGATGTGATAGCCGAGGAAGTAAAGCCCCGTGCCGATGGCGATCATCACCAGAAGCGAGGTTACGCCATCACCGAGAGTGCGGGCTTCCTTGGGAAGGGCAGGTGCCCATTCCGGCTTGATGATCGTGACCGCGAAGATGTAGGCGCAGTAAGCTGCAATGATCATCAGGGCCGGGTAGAGCGCTCCGACATACATGTCGCCGACGGAGCGGCCGAGCTGGTCGGCCATGACGATCAGGACGAGCGAAGGCGGAACGATCTGCGCAAGCGTGCCGGAGGCCGCGATCGTTCCCGAGACCAGCGGACCATTGTACTTGTAGCGCAGCATGATCGGCAGCGAGATCAGGCCCATGGCCATAACCGAGGCTGCGACGACGCCGGTGGTGGCGCCAAGCAGCGCGCCGACGAGGATGACGGCATAGGCAAGGCCGCCACGGATCGGGCCGAACAGCTGGCCGATCGTATCGAGCAGGTCCTCTGCCATACGCGATCGTTCCAGAATGATGCCCATTAGCGTGAAGAACGGGATCGACAGCAGCGTGTCGTTATACATGATCCCGTAGATGCGCTCTGGATGCGACTGGAGCAGCGGCCAGAAGAGGCGGATCTCGGACGAGAAGATCGATAGTTCGACGCCGAGCACGAAGTAGATCAGACCACCGGCTGCAAGCGTGAAGGCGACCGGATAGCCAAGCAGCAGCATGGCCATGACGGTCGTGAACATGATCGGCGCGAGATTGTGGGCGATAAGGTCGATCATCTCAGGCCTCCCTGCCTTCGGTCTCAGTTTCTGGCTCAGGCGTGACTGCGTTCGGCTCCTCGATCCGGCCCATCAGCACGGCGGCGCGCTTGATGATTTCGGAGAAGGCCTGCGCCGTCAGCATCATGAAGCCAAGCAGGACCATTGCCTTGGCGGGCCAGATGATCAGGCCACCGGCGCTCGACGACATCTCTCCCGAACGGAAGGACAGCCAGAACCACGGCCAGGCGAGATAGGCCATCAGAGCCGCGAAGGGCACGAGGAAGATGGTGTGGAGGATCAGGTCGATCCAGTCGCGCGTCCTCTTCTTCCAGCCGCTCGACAGGATGTCGATGCGGATGTGTTCGTTGCGGAGCAGAGCGTAAGCGGCGGCGAGCATGAACACGGTGCCGAAAAGGTACCATTGCAGCTCGAGCCAGGCATTGGATGAAATGTCGAAGACTTTGCGGATGACGGCATTGCCGGCGCTGATCAGAACGGCGGCCAGGAGCAGCCAGGAAACCCAGCGCCCGATGGCCCCGTTGATCGCGTCGATCACCCGGGAAACAGCCAACAGGATTGTCATTGTGTTTATTCTCCCCTTGTCTTTTTGTGCTTAGAGCAATGGTAAACCGCGCGCAACTGGACAGCACCTGTCCTCCCGTGAGGCATACCAAAGTCGAAGGTTTGCGGTTCGGTGCGGTCTGTCTCGGAAGAACTCGTCATGCTTTGCCGTTTCGCCTTTTGGTCGCATTTTACCGGTTTCCCTATGCCGGCCTTAACAGGTTCTCACTTACTTGTTTGCGTCCCGCTTCGAAGCAGTGCATTTTAGCACTTGCTTCGCTTTGCGCATTACTGTGACGTTTTAGAACATGCATTTTGCCCCCGGAAACGGGACCAAGGATTGGAAGAGACATCATTTGACACCTGAGGTTTCGAGTCCAACCTCGCCGGGAGGGCAAAATATGAGGGCCGCCAAGGGGCATGACCACAATGTGCCCACGGATGTGTATCTGTCGTTCGTGAGCTCTCTATTTGACAACCGCTTCACGCTGTTCACCGGCATGGTTGTCCACATCCTGACCTTCGTCACCGTCTATGTGCAGACGGGTGCCTCCTTCTACCTCCTGCTCTGTGCCTGTTTCGTGCTGGTTTTCTCATTCCGGCTGCACTCCTTCTTCCTGTTCGACCGCGAGGACAAGGCGAAGCTGACGCGCGAGCAGATTGCAGCCTGGGAACGGCGTTATGTTCTCGGCGGCGCATTGACCACGGCCATTCTGGGCATTGGCAGCGGCTATGCGATGCTGGCCTTCCAGGACACGTTTGCCGAACTCGCCTGCATTTCCGTCGCCATGGCCACCATGGTTTCGATCGTCGGGCGGAATTACGGCTCGCGTCTGGCCGTGGATCTGCAGACACTTGCCTGTTGCGCGCCCATGGTGATCGGCAGCCTCCTGGCGCAGGACATCTTCAAGTCGCTGCTGTCGCTGATGCTGATCCCGTTCTGGCTGACGACCCGCGCCATGGCCAATGGCGTGCGCGACTTCCTCTACGAAAATGTCATCGCCTCGCGCGAGATGGCCAAGATTGCCGACAGCTTCGATACCGCGCTCAGCAACATGACCCATGGTCTCCTGATGCTCGATCCGAACAACCGGATCGAGGTGGTCAATCGCAAGGCCTGCGAACTCTTGAGCCTTGGCGACAGACGGCGCCTGGCGGGCTGTGATCTGGACGTGGTGCTGCGCTATGGCGTGCGCCATACCTTCATCGACGGGTCCATGCCCAGCCTGTTGCAGAAGCAGCTCGCGCAGCTCACGCAGGGTCTTTCCAATCGTGCCGTCATGCATTTCTCCGAGGATCTGGTGCTGGAATTCTCTGCCAAGCGGCGGGATGAAGGCGGCGTGGTTCTGATCTTCGAAGATGTGACTGCACGTGTCCGCGCCGATCGCAAGATCCTACATATGGCGCGATACGACAGCCTGACGGGCCTTCCGCAGCGCGGCTATTTTACAGAACTCGTGCGCGAACGTCTGGAGCGTCCGGGTGAGTTTGGACCCGTGGTCGGTCTGATGATCCTTGACGTGACCGACTTCAAGCATGTCAACGACCTCAAGGGGCACTTGACCGGCGACAAGCTGCTGGTGGCGATCGCTGCCCGGCTGACCGAGCTTGCGGCCGGCAAGGCCGTCGTCGGTCGCCAGGTCGGTGATCACTTCATCTGCTTCTTCCCCAATGTCGAGGGGCGCGGGGATCTGGATGAAGAGATGCGCAGCCTGCACGCGGCTGCCTGCAGCAATTTCGAGGTCGACGGTGCCATCATTACCGTCAGTTTCTCGGCCGGCGCGGTGCTGCTTGAGAGCGCAGACGTCAAGATGGACGAGTGGCCCGTCAAGCTCGACATTGCGCTCTTCGAATCGAAGGCGCGCAGCCGCGGCCAGTTCACGCTCTTCGCCAAGGAAATGGATGCCCGCTATCTGGAGCGCCAGCGGCTCAAGGCAGACCTCAGGGCGACTGTGGACGACCACGGCATCACCGTCGTCTATCAGCCCATGTTTACCCCCGATGGCCGCGTGCTCGCCTGTTGCGAGGCGCTTGCCCGGTGGCATCATCCGGAGAAGGGGCCGATTGCGCCCAATATCTTCATCCAGATTGCCGAAGAGATGGGTATAGTCACTGACATCACCCATCAGGTCTTGCGAAAGGCTTGTGCCGATTGCCGGACCTGGCCGGAGCCGATCGGCGTGTCCGTCAACCTTTCGGTTCACGACCTCCGTCACGGGGACCTTGCCGCAACGGTCGCAGAGATCCTCAATGACACAGGACTGTCGGCCAAACGTCTGCACCTTGAAGTGACCGAAAGCAGCCTGATCGAGGAGCTTTCTGCGGCCCGTGCCGTGCTCGACCGGCTGCGCGCCCTTGGCATTACCATCTCGATCGATGACTTCGGCACCGGCTTCTCTAGCCTGAGCTACCTCGACACGCTGCCGGTCGATATCGTGAAGATCGACCGCTCCTTTGTGCGCAATATCGGGGAGGATCCCCGTCGCCTCAAGCTGCTTCGGGGCATCGTCAGCCTCACGCGTGGCCTTGATATCGGCATCGTCGTCGAGGGGGTGGAAACGCGCGAGCAGCTGTCACTCATCAAGAAGCACAACTGCGCAGACCTCATCCAGGGTTATGTCTTCTCGATGCCGATCGCCGCTCATGCGATTGAGGCGCTTGCGGAAGAAGCGGCGGCGACCGGACTGGCTGAACGGATCGGCGTTGCCTGACGCTGCGGCTTGAATTCCACCTGATCCCCTTGTCTCGAAGGTCCAGTGAGCAGCCCGTTCTGGGCCTAGCGGTGTCAAACGATACTGTTAACCTTAACTTATGGAGTGTTAATTTGTTATTAATATTCGGGGGAGCGAGGGTGCGGAATGCGTGATACCCGTTCACATGGTGTTAACCATGATGGGCGGCAGAAATATGGAATTGGAAGGCTTTTCGGAGCGATTGATGCGGCATCTCGACTTTATCGAGTACCGTCGAATTGAGACACAGGAGGACTTCGAGGATATCGAACAACTCCGCTACAAGACCTACAAGGCCGCCGACATGATACCGCGATCGGCTCCAAGCATGATCGACGAAGCTGACTTCGATCCGCACGCCTATGTCTTTGGAATCTATTACTTCGAGGAGTTGGTCAGCACCATCAGGCTTCACCACGTGACGCCGGACCATCGGCTGTCGCAGTCGGCTCAGGTGTTCCCTGACATCATGCAAGCCTATCTGGATGCAGGGCTGACGATCATCGATCCTGCGCGTTTCGCTGTGGATCCAGCCTTTGCAGCCGAGGTCCCGGTTCTTCCCTATATCACGCTTCGGCCGAGCATCGTGGCGGCGGCTTATTTCAAGGCCGACAGGGTCCTTCAGCCGGTACGCCCTGCACACGCGGCGTTCTACAAGCGCGTCTTCTACGCCGAGACAGTGGTCGACCGCCGGATGACGGAGATCTATGGCCGGGAGCTCACCCTGATGGCGACCAATACCCACACGACCGGGACCAAGCTCCTGAAGCGCTATCCCTTCTTCGATTCGGGCGTGCACGAGCGGCGGCTGATGTTCGGGCGCGGAGTAGGGCCCTTGCCGACAACGCCGCTGACCATCCTGCCGTCTGCGCGGCTGGTGGCGGATGGCAAGATCACAGGCGCGATCGCCGGTCGGGATTATTGACCACGAACCCCGGAGGCGATTGCACTCGGGCTGGCGTTTGTGTATGCGGGAAAAAGACAAAATTTTGCCCACGGCTGCGTCCAGCGTGATTCTGCCGTGGTGCCGCCAGTCCTACGATTTGGGAGATCGAACATGAGCGAACATCATTCCGGTCCGGTCGAAACCGGTGCTTCGATGGACTACAAGGAACACGAGAAGACCTACGACCTGTTCATCGCAGGTGCCAAGTATGGCACCGCACTTCTGGTCGCCCTGATGATCGCCATGGCTGCGGGTTTCTTTGCCGGTGCAGGCCTGCTCGGCGGGTTCTTCATCTGGATCGTTCTGTCGGTTGCCGGCGTCTTCATGATGCGCTGAGCCGCGACACAGTTTGCATGCACAAAAGGCGGTCCGGAAACGGGCCGCCTTTTTCATTTTGTGCTGTCGTAAACCGGAGTGTTGATCGAGCATAAAAAAACGGCGGGTTGCCCCGCCGTTCTGATCTGCCTGCCTGAGGTGAATTTCAGGTCGTGCCGCGTGTGCGGGCAAGGCCCTGCTTGGCGGGTTCGTATTTCGGGTCGAGCCGCAGCGCATGGCTGTAGGACTTTGCCGCGCGTGCCTTGTCGCCGCGACGCTCGTAGACGAGCGCCTGGTTGGCCCAGCTTTCGGCGATGTTGCCGTTGAGCTCGATGGCGAGGTTGAAGTCGGCAAACGCGTTTTCATCGTCGTTGAGCGCGATGTAGGAGACGCCGCGACCGTTATAGGGTTCCGGTGCGCGCGAGGAGAGCGAGATGGCCTTCGAGAAGTCGTCGATCGCTTTCGCGTGGTCACCGCGCAGCTGATAGATCAGGCCACGGTTGTGGAAGGCGCGACCATCCGTCGTGTCGAGCTGGATGGCGCGGTTGAAATCGCCGAAGGCTTCGTCAACGCGGCCGGCCTGGCGGTAGATATTGCCACGGCCGATATAGGCGACGTCGTAGTTCGGGTTGATCTTCAGCGCCATATTGTAGTCAGCGGCGGCTTCGACCGGCTTGCCCATGTTGCGATAGACGAGGGCGCGGTTGGCATAGGCCTGGAAGAACTGCGGATTGAGCTGCAGCGCCGTGTTGAAATCGTCGAGGGCCTGCTTGAACTGGCCCGAGCGGCCATAGGCGGAGCCGCGCACGTTGTAACCCTCGGGGTCACGCGGATTGGCCTGGATGACGGCGGTCAGCGACGCAATGTTTTCGTCGGATCCCTGGGCGCGATCGATGCGGATGACGTCGGTCGTCTCCGTGGTCGTGGCGCATCCTGCCAGTGTCATGGCTGCGAGCAGGGCCACGGCGGATGCCAGGCGATGCTTGCGGTCGGAATGGGAGGCAGTCGTCAGCACGGAGGTTTTCGTCATGAGGCGCATCGTCCGGCCGCTGCCTGCGCCGCATCAGGCTTCAGACAGCGCAAGTTGGTGTTTCATATCAAAAGAGCGGCGGCGATTCGTCTCGCCCCCGCCCTCATTTCATAGGAAAACGTCTAAATCTAGGCTGATCAGCGAGCGCGAGCAGGAGCCGGCAGAAGGCCTTCGCGCTGCATCTTCTTGCGTGCGAGCTTGCGGACGCGACGAACGGCTTCGGCCTTTTCGCGTGCACGCTTCTCGGACGGCTTTTCGAAGAAGTCGCGCATCTTCATTTCACGGAAGATGCCTTCGCGCTGCATTTTCTTCTTGAGAGCGCGGAGCGCCTGGTCAACGTTGTTGTCGCGGACTAGTACCTGCACGTTTATCCCGTTCCTTTGGTTCTTTGAGTTGGTCCTTCCGCCGATGGAGGTCACATCAACGGAAACAGCATAAAAGTTCGCCCGGCCAAGTGAGTCCGGCGATTGGGGTGCGAATTACCAGAACAAAGGGGCGAAGTCCATATGGCGCAAGGCTTCTGGCCAAGAATTTTGCGTCGATGAGTGCCCTTCTGACAGGGTGTCGAAAGACGGATGATAATGCGTCGCAAAACGGACGTCACGACGTGGGTTGATCTGCGAGGTGTATCGTCCTACCCCAGTGCCTGAACCACAGGAGTTTAAGGCGAATGCGCAAATATTCGGTCTTTGCCGTTGTCCGTGAGGCCATGCGTGCCCACAAGGGATGGGAGGCTCAGTGGGTCTCTCCCGAGCCACGGCAGTCCTATGACGTCATTATCATCGGTGCCGGCGGCCACGGCCTGGGCGCGGCCTATTATCTGGCCAAAGAGCACGGCATCACCAATGTCGCGGTAATCGAAAAAGGCTGGCTCGGCGGTGGCAATACCGGCCGAAACACGACGATCATCCGGTCCAACTATCTCTATGAAGAGAGCATGGACATCTACGAGCATTCGCTGAAGCTCTGGGAGGGTCTCAGCCAGGACCTCAACTACAATGTCATGTATTCGCCGCGCGGCGTGATGATGCTGTCGCACAATGTGCATGACCAGCAGTCCTTCAAGCGTCATGTGAATGCCAATAATCTCTATGGCATCGACAATGAGTGGCTGACGCCGGAGCAGGCCAAGTCTTTCTGCCCGCCGCTCGATATCTCCAAGAATGCCCGCTACCCGATCAATGGTGCAGCGCTTCAGCGTCGTGGCGGCACGGCGCGTCACGATGCGGTCGCCTGGGGTTATGCGCGTGCAGCGTCTGATCGCGGCGTGCACATCATCCAGAATACCGAAGTGACGGGTCTCCGTCGCGGCCCGAACGGCGAAGTGACAGGCGTCGACACGACCAAGGGCTTCATCGGCGCAAAGAAGGTCGGCGTCTCCGCTGCCGGCCATTCCTCCGTCGTCATGGGCATGGCCGGCGTGCGCTTGCCCGTTCACTCCACACCGCTGCAGGCGCTCGTCTCCGAGCCCTTGAAGCCGATCTTCCCCTGCGTGGTCATGTCGAACACCGTGCATGCCTATATCTCGCAGTCGGACAAGGGCGAGCTGGTCATCGGTGCCGGTACCGACCAGTACAATTCCTACAGCCAGACCGGCGGCATGCAGATTATCACGCATACGCTCGACGCGATCTGCGAGCTCTTCCCGATGTTCCGTCGTGTGAAGATGATGCGCCAGTGGGGCGGGATCACCGACAACACGGCCGACCGTTCGCCGATCCAGAGTGTGACGCCGGTTCAAAACCTGTTCGTCAATGCCGGCTGGGGTACGGGTGGCTTCAAGGCGACGCCGGGGTCTGCGAACCTGTTCGCTCATCTCATTGCCAAGGGCGAGCCGCATCGGCTGGCCCAGGGTCTGACGCTCGACCGGTTCCGCACCGGCCGCCTCATCGACGAGGCAGCCGCCGCTGCCGTGGCGCACTGAATTAGGGATAGCCAAACATGCTGGTCATCAAATGCCCCTATTGCGAAGAAGAGCGTGCAGAGCTCGAGTTTCGCGCTGCCGGTGAAGCGCATATCGCGCGTCCCGCCGATATTGCCTCGATCACGGACGAGGAATTCGCCGACTACTTCTTCCTGCGCGACAACCCGAAGGGTCTGATCTTCGAACGCTGGCGCCATATCCATGGCTGCGGTCGCTTCTTCAACGCGGCCCGCGACACGATCTCCGACAAGATCCTGCTGACCTACAAGGCCGGTGAACCCATGCCCGATCCCGCAACATTGCTTGCCCCGTCTGCATCGAAGGGAGAAAAGGCATGAGCGCTGCCAACCGTATTCCCGGCAAGGGCCGCCTGACGCCGGCGCTGACCGCCCGCTTTACCATCGATGGCCGCACGCTCACGGCCTACGAAGGCGATACCGTTGCGTCCGCCATGATCGCCAATGGCATGCATCTCGCCGGCCGTTCGTTCAAGTATCACCGTCCGCGCGGCATCCTGACCGCTGGTCCGGAAGAACCGAATGCGCTGCTCGACGTTTCGCGTGACGCCGCCCGCCGCCAGCCGAATGTGCGTGCAACCGTGCAGGAAGTCTTCGACGGGATGAAGATCGAGACCCAGAACCGCTGGCCGTCGCTGTCGCTCGACATCGGTGAGGTCAACAATCTGCTGTCGCCCTTCTTCGCTGCCGGCTTCTACTACAAGACCTTCATGTGGCCGAAGGCTGCCTGGCACCAGATCTACGAGCCCTTCATCCGCCGTGCGGCCGGTCTCGGTCATGCGCCGAAGGAAGCGGATCCGGATCATTACGCCAATCGTTACGCCCATTGCGACGTGCTGGTGATTGGTGGCGGTGCTGCCGGTCTCGCCTCTGCACTGGCTGCCGCCCAGACGGGCGTGCGCGTCATGATCGTCGACGAACAGCCGGAAATGGGTGGTGCCTTCCACTTCGACACGGGCGCCACCGTCGACGGCCAGAGCGGCTGGAACTGGGCGCAGGCCAGCGTCGCTAAGCTCAAGTCGATGTCGAATGTCACCGTGCTCTCCCGCACGACCGCCTTCGGCTATCACAACCACAATTACGTGGCGCTGGTCGAACGCGTCACCGACCATGTTGCCAAGCCGTCGAAGAACCAGCCGCGCGAGCGGCTGTGGCAGGTGCGTGCAAAGCGTGTGGTGATCGCCAGCGGTTCGATCGAACGGCATATGGTGTTCGCCAACAACGACCGTCCGGGCATCATGCTGGCCTCTGCCGGCCGCACCTATCTCAACCATTTCGGCGTTGCCGTCGGTGCCAAGGTCGGCATCTATACGGCGCATGACTCGGCCTATGAAGCGGCGATCGATCTGAAGAAATCAGGTGTATCCGTTCCCGTGATCGTCGATGCCCGCGAAAAGCCGGGCGAGGGCGTTCTGGCCCAGGCGCGTGCGCTCGGCATCGAGGTGCTGACCGGCCACGGCGTGGTCGATACGTCCGGCCGTCTGCGCGTTCGCTCGATCACCGTTCGCCGCAATGGCGGTGGTGCGAGCCGCAAGATCGAGGTCGATGCGCTGCTGATGTCGGCCGGCTGGACGCCGTCCGTACACATGTTCTCGCAGTCGCGCGGCAAGCTGAAATATGATGCGGCCAACGACCGCTTCCTGCCTGATGTCTATGTGCAGGATTGCGTCTCTGTCGGTGGCTGCAACGGCACCGACGATCTGCAGGCGCTGCTCGACGAGGCGACCGCTGCCGGCCTTTCCTCGGCCAAGGCTGCGGGTGCGGCCGAGACGCCAGCCGTTTCGCTTGCCGGTGCCAATGCGCATGCCTGGACGGGTGGCATGATCGGTGCTGCCGAAGGCGCTGGCCGCGAAGACAACGTCAAGGCCTTTGTCGACTTCCAGCACGATGTCTGCGCCAAGGACATTCGTCTGGCCGTGCGCGAAGGCATGCATTCGATCGAGCATATCAAGCGCTTCACGACGAACGGCATGGCGTCCGACCAGGGCAAGCTCTCCAACATGCATGGCCTCGCCATTGCAGCCGAAGTGCTCGGCAAGGAAATCCCGCAGGTCGGTCTCACCACCTTCCGCGCGCCCTATACGCCTGTGACCTTCGGCACGCTGATCAACCATTCGCGCGATGCGCTGTTTGATCCGACCCGCAAGACGCCGATGCATGCTTATGAAGTGTCCCAGGGCGCCGTCTATGAAGACGTCGGCAACTGGAAACGCGCCTGGTACTACCCCAAGGCGGGCGAAGACATGCATGCCGCCGTCAACCGCGAAGGCAAGACGGTTCGTGAGGCCGCCGGCGTGTTCAACGCCTCGACCCTCGGCAAGATCGAAGTCGTCGGCCCCGATGCGGCCGAGTTCCTCAACCTCATGTACACCAATGCCTGGGACACGTTGAAGCCCGGCAAGGCACGTTATGGCATCATGACGCGCGAAGACGGCTTCATCTATGACGACGGCGTCGTCGGTCGTCTCGCCGAGGACCGCTTCCACGTGACCACGACGACGGGCGGTGCGCCGCGTGTCATGCACCACATGGAAGACTATCTGCAGACGGAATTCCCGCATCTGAAGGTCTGGCTCACCTCGACCACCGAACAGTGGGCGGTCATTGCCGTCCAGGGCCCGAAGGCCCGCGATATCATCGCGCCCTTCGTCGAGGGCATCGACATCTCGAACGAGGCCTTCCCGCATATGAGCGTGGCCGAAGGCACATTCTGCGGCGTGCCGACGCGTCTCTTCCGCGTGTCGTTTACCGGCGAACTCGGCTTCGAAGTCAACGTGCCCGCCGATTTCGGCGCCGATGTCTTCCGGCAGATCTGGGAGCGGGCGCAATCGCTCGGCGCCTGCCTCTATGGCACCGAGACCATGCACGTGCTGCGTGCCGAAAAGGGCTATATCATCGTCGGCCAGGATACCGACGGAACGCTTACGGCTGACGATGCCGGCCTCTCCTGGGCGGTGTCGAAGAAGAAGACCGACTTTGTCGGCATTCGCGGCATGAAGCGGCCGGATCTCGTCAAGGAAGGCCGCAAGCAGCTGGTCGGCATCTTCACCAAGGATCCGAACGAAGTGCTGGAAGAGGGCGCGCAGATCGTCGCCAACCCGAACCAGCCGAAGCCGATGACCATGCTCGGCCATGTGACCTCGTCCTACTGGTCGGAAAACCTCGGGCGGTCGATCGCGATTGCCATGGTGGCCGGTGGCCGCGGCCGCATGGGCGAGACGCTTTACGTGCCGATGAAGGACAAGACCATCGCGGTCGAAGTCACCGACATGGTGTTCGTTGACAAGGAAGGAGGCCGCATCCATGGCTGATATGTCTGTTGCAGACCGCAAGACGGTTCTTGCCGGCTTCCACGGCGGCAGCGCCAAGGTGCGGTTGACGCCAGCGCTTCCCGCGACCCGCGTATCCTTGCGCGCTGGCGCTGATGCCGTGGCCGGCCTCTCCAAGACGCTCGGTCTCAAGCTGCCTGTAAAGCCTAAGACGTCCGCCTCGGCCAAGGGCCGCACGGCCTTCTGGATCGGTCCGGACGAGTGGTTGCTGATCGATGAGAAGGGTGATGCCCTGATGGCCGACTGCGCCGCCTCCGGCGTCGTCCACTCGGCGACCGACATCTCCCACCGCAACACCGCGATCATCGTCTCGGGTCCGGCTGCCGCCGATACGCTGAACGCTGCCTGCCCGCTGGACCTCTCGCTTGCCGCCTTCCCTGTGGGCGCCGTCACGCGCACCGTCTTCGGCAAGATCGAGATCATCCTCTACCGCGTCGAGGAAGAGACGTTTCGCGTCGAATGCTGGCGGTCGTTTGCGGAGTATGCGTTTGGCATGCTCGCCGAGGGCGCGGAGGATGCCTCGCTCTGAGGGGCGGGTAATTGAAGGTGTTCGAGGAGGCCGGGGTGACCCGGCCTTTTTTGTGTTGGCTCGCTGTCTCGCCTCGGTCTTGTCCGCATGTTACTGTGGCGGTCAGTATACCAGAGCAAGGAGGTCAAATGCGATGAAATCCTTGGGACATGAGACCCTGAAGGCCGTGGAGGATCTGGTTGAGATCGGCGGTTTTGCGTCTGCGGACGAGGCTGTGCTTGCTGCCATCGAGGCCTGGCACCAAACGGCTGATGATCCCGCTCAGCAGCTTGAGACCATCCGGCTGCGGGTGCGCAGGTCGATCGACGACTCTCGTCCGAGCCTCAGCATAGAAGAGGTGGATGCCGCACTTGACGAGATGATGGCCGAGGCGCGACCGGTGTCGGGACGTGCGGCGCGCTAAGGTCCGTTTTCGCCCCGAGGCGTTGAACGATCTTCGAGACATATTCGTGTTCGTGCTGTCGCTCAGCCAATCGCCAGAAACTGCAAGACGCTATGTCGGTCGTATTCGTGCGCGCTGCGAGAAGATTGGTGATGCGCCCCACGGCGGAGTGTCGAGAGATGACTTGGCTCCTGGGCTGCGCATGGTTCCGTTCGAGCACAGTGCAGTCGTGCTCTACCTCGTGCACGAGAGCGGCGTTGTGATTACCAACATCTTCTATGGACGCCGAAACTACGCGGCTCTGTTCGGCTCAACCGGCTGAACCTTCCTACCCCACCCATTTCACCCAACGCCCATGAAAATCCGCGCGGCCGATTTCGCGGGTTTCGCCTGTCGGCCAGAGTGTGAGCAGGAGTGCCGCCCCCTCGGGCTTGCCATCGGCCTCCAGCTGCAAGCGGGCAAGGGGCGCGTCTTCCGTCGCGCGGGCGCCTGTTTCGGCGATCAGCGCTTCGCCTTCGGCCTTCAGCGCCGGCGGCAGATATTGCCAGGCGATGGTGTGGTAGATCACGTGCGTCAAACCTGGACGCGGTGTGGCCAGACGCTTTCGCAGCCAGTCGATGGCGTCGGCTTTTTCGACCTTCAATCCGCTCTCGGTGGCCATGGCGAGCGCTGCTGCGGTGCGGTCGAGGCGGTCCTGCTGGTCGGCCCAGATGTAGGAGAAAAGGCGTAGGCGGTCGTCCTCGGATGACGGGTCGAGCGGATTGAGATCGCAGCCGGCGCGTTCCGCAACCTCGATCGCAGCCTCGGGTGGTGGCGGGCCCTCCCAGCGCGGGGCCAGTTCTACCGGGGAAGCCTTGCCCCAGCCGACGCCGCCCAGCCTGTAGGCATAGCGGTCCCACTGCAGATTGAGGCCGGCACTGGCGCCGACTTCCGACAGAACGAGTGGTTTGCCGGTCAGTGCCGCAATTGTCAGGAAGCCTGGCAAGAGCGCCGAGGAGCGGCGCACCTCGTTGGTCTGCGGGGCGGATTTCAGGCGCTCCAGCATGAAGGCTTCGTCGCGGCGCAGGGCGACCTCGACGGTGGTCCAGAGCGTGTCGTCGTCGACGGCATTCGGCGGATAGACGGCTGTCAGGGCGGGGTCCTGTGCGGAGCGGACCAGCGCATGCAGCGTGCCGGCGAGGCGAAGGGCCAGCGCATCGCCGGTACCATCGGGATTGCCGGGCCAGCCGAGGATCATGGCGCCGACCGATGTTTCGGCGGTCAGCCGCTCTGCCGCCAGCGTGCAGAGGCGGGCGGTGAAGGGGGAGCCGAGATCGGCGCAGGCTTTCGCCTGGCGGAGGAAACTCTGGCGGATGAGCTTACTGCGGTCGTCGGTCATGCCAGTCTCCACCTCTCGTATCAGACGTTCTCCGGCCGATCCTTCGGATCGAACTGCGAGATGGTGATCCAGTCGGCGGTCAGCGCCGGCTTGCGCTCGTCCTCGATCTCAACCGTCACCTCATAGGTGTTCATCAGCATGCCGGCGCCGCGGAAGCGGGCTTCCGCGAGCTTGAACGAGCCTCGGATCCGCTTGCCAGTCTTAACCGGCGACATGAAGCGCAGTTTGTCGAAGCCGTAGTTGATGCCGAGCGTCTGTTCGCGGATCTTGGGCAGACAATTGTAGTTCATGGCGGAGAGCAGTGAGACGGTGAGGAACCCATGGGCAATGGTGCCGCCGAAGGGTGTCTCGGCGGCAGCCCGGACGGGGTCGGTGTGGATGAACTGGTGGTCCATGGTGGCGCCGGCAAAGGCGTCGATCATGGTCTGGTCGACGGTAATCCAGTCGGATACGCCGACGATGGTTCCAACGAGGCCCGGCACGTCCTTGAGCGAAATCTCTTGCGGCATGAAAAGAACCTGATCCTTCAATAATTCCCGCAGGCTACAGCCGCTTGATGTCCTGAGGAAGAGGCGAAAGTCACTGGTGGGGAAAAACTCAAGTTTCGATCCAGAAATCGACACTGCGCGCCTTCACCGTCAGCTTGGCGGCGCTCCGGCCCGTCTCGAGGCGGCGCCATTTGCGCTTGTCGTGTGCGGGGAGCGCGAAGTCCCTCGGCTCAAGTGATCGATTGAAGAGTACGGCGACATGGCAGTCCTTGGCCGTCTCGCGATCGATACCGGCGAGCAGCATGGCAAAGGCGCCGAGATCGGGCGTTTCCCAATCGGCGACTGTCATGGGCAGACCGTCAGTGTTCAGCCAGCTGACATCGCCGTCGCCGGTCAGGACACTGGTGTCCATGAAGCAGGAGAAACGCTGGCGCATGGCGGCGAGGCGGGCGGTCGTTTCGATCAGCTCTTGATCCGCCTTCGACCAGTCTAGCCAGGTGAGCGCATTGTCCTGGCAATAGGCATTGTTGTTGCCGCCTTGGCTGCGACCGAATTCGTCGCCTGCCGTCAGCATCACGGCACCCCGGCTGGCGAAGAGGGTCGAAAGCAGCGCTTCGACATCCTGCCTTCGCTTCTTGACGATTGTCTTGTCCGCGGTTTCGCCTTCGACCCCATTGTTCCAGGAATGGTTCTCGTTGTGGCCGTCCCGGTTTGCCTCCCCGTTCGCCTCGTTGTGTTTGTGCTCGAAGGAAACGAGGTCGTAGAGCGAGAAGCCGTCATGGGCGGCGATGAAGTTTACGCTGCGGGTCTGGCCGTGGCCGTCATGGGCGAAGAGATCTGCGGAGCCGGCAATCGCCGTTGCAAGATCGCCTGTCGTGCCGGCGTCGCCGCGCCAATGGCGGCGGAAGGTGTCGCGGGCGCGGTCGTTCCATTCGAGGAAGGCCGGCGGGAAACGGCCGAGCTGGTAGCCGCCCGGTCCAATGTCCCAGGGCTCGGCTATCAGGATGCGGTCCTCCAGCACCTCGTCCTCAAGGATTGCCCTGAGCGTCGGGGCATCGTGATGGAAGCCATCCCAGTGCCGACCCATGATCGGCGCGAGGTCGAAACGGAAGCCGTCGACGCCGGCTGCGAGAACGAAGTGACGGAGCGTATCGACGATCAGTTGGCGGATAAAGGGATGGTCGCAGGCGAGCGTATTGCCGCAGCCGGTGTCGTTGACCAGCGTGCCGGGATCATCCGCGACATGGCGGAAGAGCGAGCGGTTGTCGATGCCGCGCATGGAGAGCGTGGTGCCGTGCACATCGCTTTCGCCGGTGTGGTTGAAAACGAGGTCAAGTATGACGCCGATGCCTTCGGCATGCAGGGCGGCGACCGTGTCGCGGAGTTCCCGGACGCCGCCCGGCACTAGGCGCGGGTCGAGTGCCATCATGGCGACGGGATTGTAACCCCAGCTGTTTGTCAGTCCGAGAGGCGGCAGGTGCCGTTCGTCGATCCAGGCTGTGATCGGCATCAGTTCGACCATGTCGACGCCAATGCGCCTGAGATGGGCGAGGACGGCGGGGTGGGCCAGCGCCGCGAGTGTTCCTCGTTGGGATTCGGGCACGTCAGCGTGCAGCATGGTCAGCGCCTTGACGTTGACCTCGTAGATGAAGCCTGTGCGCTCGCCGAGCGGCATCATGGGCTTGAGCTGCTTGTGGGCTTTCAGGATCGCCTTCGGCATTAGGTCGGCGGTGTCGACGCCGAACTGACCGAGGCGTGCGTCGTAAACGAAGGGGCGGTCCAGCTCGGTGGCGTAAGGGTCGATGAGCAGCTTGGATGGATCGTACCAATGGCCTTGCGCCGGGTCATAAGGACCATGGATTCGGAAGCCGTAGCGGGCGCCTTCCTTCAAACCCTCGACGAAGACATGATGCACATCGCCTTCGCAGCGGGTCATCGAGAGGCGGGCCAGTTCGGCCCCGCCACGTTCATCGAAGAGGCAGAGCTCCACGCGTTCGGCATGATGCGACCACAGACGGAAATCGGCACCGGTCTTGCCGATGATAGCTCCGAGCATCGCATCCGTCATGTCTCGCCTCGTGGTCCGGGTTGATTCGCTCGCCTGATGGAACAATAGCAGGCGAGCGATCTTCGGCCAGAGCGGTTGCGCTTACATGGCCTTGAGGTTCACCGCTTTCACTGCCTCTTCCTTGCGCTCGCTGTAGCGATCGGTGAGGTAGTCCGAGATGTCGCGGGTGAGAAGCGTGAACTTCACCAGTTCCTCGCAGACGTCGACGACCCGCTCGTAATAGGACGACGGCTTCATCCGGCCTTCGCTGTCGAATTCCTGGTATGCCTTGGCAACCGAGGACTGGTTGGGGATGGTGATCATCCGCATCCAGCGACCGAGCAGGCGCATGGCGTTGACTGCGTTGAACGACTGAGAGCCGCCGGAAACCTGCATGACGGCGAGCGTCTTGCCCTGGGTCGGGCGGACAGCGCCGACCGACAGCGGGATCCAGTCGATCTGTGCCTTCATGATGCCGGTCAGCGTGCCGTGGCGCTCGGGGCTCACCCAGACCTGGCCCTCGGACCATTGGGACAGGTCGCGCAGTTCCTGCACCTTGGGATGGCTCACCGGTGCATCGTCGGGCAGCGGCAGGCCTGAAGGGTCGAAAACCCTAACCTCGGCGCCGAAATGCTCGAGCAGGCGCTTGGCTTCCATCGCCAGCAGGCGGCTGAAGGACACCTGACGCAGCGAGCCATAGAGGATCAGGATACGCGGCTTGTGGGTCGAGAAGGGGCGGCGCAGTGCCTCCAGATCCGGCAGGCGCAGGTGATCGAGATCGGCAGCGGGCAGGTCTATTTTTGCATCAGACAATGCGCTTGCCCTCCGCATCGAGCACGGCCTCGCCGTCTTCCTTGACGAAGGCAGAGGTGAAGGCGTCGGCGGGGAGGATGTCGAGCACCACTTCCGACGGGCGGCAGAGGCGCGTGCCCATCTCGGTGACGACAAGCGGGCGGTTGATCAGGATCGGGTGGCTGATCATGGCATCCAGCAGCAAAGTGTCGGTCAGGGCAGGGTCGGCCAGGCCGAGTTCCTCATAGGGCGTGCCCTTTTCGCGGATCGCCTCGCGTACCGAGAGGCCGGAGTCGGCGATCATCTTCGCAAGATCTTCCTTGCTCGGCGGGGTCTTCAGATATTCGATGACCACAGGCTCGATGCCGGCATGGCGGATGAGGTCGAGCGTGTTGCGCGAGGTGCCGCAGGCCGGGTTGTGGTAGATGGTGACGGTCATGGTCATCAGGCTCCTTGAGAATTTGTCTTGTGGGTCGCGCGGCGCTCATCGGCAAACAGCCAGGCGGCGAGCATGGACGCCAGCACTGCGCCGACGACCTGCGCGATGATGAAGCCCGGCAGGTCGAGGGGACGAATGCCGGCAAAGGTGTTGGTCAGGCTGCGGGCAATCGCCACGGCCGGATTGGCGAAGGAGGTCGAGGCGGTGAACCAGTAGGCGGCCGTAATGTAGAGGCCGACCAGCATGGGAATGGCATCTGCCTTGAAGCGCAACCCGCCGAGGATGGTGAGGAGCAGGCCGAAAGTTGCCACCGCTTCCGCCGTCCATTGCGCCGATCCCGTACGGACCGTTTCCGAGACCTGGAAGATCGGTAGCTCGAACATCACATGGGCAATCAGCGTCCCGGCGATGCCGCCGAGGATCTGGGCGAGAACGTATGGCAGGATGGCGGAGGCCTCCAACTCCTTGCGCAGGGCAAAGACCATTGTCACGACCGGGTTGAAATGGGCGCCGGAGATCGGACCCAGGATCGTGATCAGCACGAAGAGGATGGCGCCGGTCGGGATCGTATTGCCGAGCAGGGAGACGGCGACATCGTCGGAGAGCCGGTCCGCCATGATGCCGGAACCAACGACGGTTGCGACCAGCATGGCGGTGCCAAGTGCCTCTGCTGCGAGGCGGCGGGAGAGATCGGCCATGGTCTTCAGCCGGCCGTCTGGGTGCTGCTGCCGATTTCATTGAGCCGCTTCTGCAGCGAGAGCTTGTCGAGGCTCGCCATCGGCAGGCTGACGAAGATCGAGATGCGGTTGTTGAGCATGCGGTAGGCCTCTGCAAAGGCGAAATGCTTCTCGCTATCCGTGCCTTCGGCAGCGGCCGGATCCGGCACGCCCCAATGGGCGGTCATCGGCTGGCCGGGCCAGACAGGGCAGGCTTCGGCTGCGGCGTTGTCGCAGACGGTGAAGACGAAATCGAGCTCAGGCGCGCCGGAGACTGCGAACTCGTCCCAGTTCTTCGAACGGGCAAAGCTCGTGTCGTAGTTCACGCCCTTCAGGAGCTGCAGCGAGTAGGGGTGAACTTCACCCTTCGGCTGAGAGCCTGCGGAATAGGCCTTGAACTTGCCCTGGCCGAGTCGGTTCAGGAGCGCTTCGGCGATGATCGAGCGGGCGGAATTGCCAGTGCAGAGGAAGAGCACGTTGTAGATCTTGTCGGACATGGCCGGTCTCTCAGTTGGGGCGGGTGACGTCGAGGGTGGGTGAACAGCAGGCGAGATCGTCGATCAGCGGCTGGCAGAGGCTGGCATTGCCGCCGCAGCAATCCTTGAGCAGGTAAAGGGCAACGGCGCGGAAGCGATCGAGATCGGCGCGGTAGATAATCGAGCGGCTCTGGCGCTCGCCGGTGACGAGGCCTGCCTGGGAAAGGGTCGACAGATGCGCCGACATGGTGTTCTGCGGCACACCGATCAGGCGCGCGAGTTCGCCGGCGGGCACACCATCGGGTTCATGCGCCACCAGCAGGCGAAAGGTCTGCAGGCGTGTCGGTTGGGCCAGGGCGGCGAGGGCCGCGATTGTTGTTTTTTCATCCATATATCCAGAATAATGGATATGAGTGCGGAGTCAATCGGGGTCATGCCGCAGGCAAAGAAAAACCCCGGTGTCGAAGACGCCGGGGTTCCGATGTTTGAGCGAAGGCCTCGATGTGGTCAGGTGATGACCGTCGGCTCGTTCATGCCGGTGTAGCGCTTGATCTCGGCCACTTCCTCGGCTGCGGCGATCAGGTCGGCAAGTGCTGCCTGCGTCTCGATGCCGTGGCGGCTCGCGTCCGGCTCATAGCGCTCGACATAGAGGCGGAGCGTCGCGCCCGATGTGCCGGTGCCGGAGAGGCGGAAGACGATGCGGCTGCCGCCTTCGAAGAGGATGCGGATGCCCTGGTTCTTCGAGACGGAGTGATCGATCGGGTCATGATAGGCGAAGTCGTCGGCGGCGCTGACTGTCAGGCCGTTAATTGCGGTGCCGGGCAGATTGTCGAGTTTTGCGCGGAGGGCGGTGACAAGCGCGTTGGCATTGTCCGTGTCGACGCCTTCATAGTCGTGGCGGGAATAGTAGTTGCGGCCGTATTCGGCCCAATGGGCCTCGACGATCTGCTTCACGCTCTGTTTGCGGGCAGCAACGATGTTGAGCCAGAAGAGCACGGCCCAGAGACCGTCCTTCTCGCGCACATGGTCGGAGCCGGTGCCGAAGCTTTCTTCGCCGCAGACGGTGACCTTGCCGGCATCCATCAGGTTGCCGAAGAATTTCCAGCCGGTCGGGGTCTCGTACATGCCGATGCCGAGCTTTTCAGCGACGCGGTCGGCGGCAGCACTCGTTGGCATCGAGCGAGCGATGCCGGCGATCCCGTTTTTATAGCCGGGTGCGCAGGTGGCGTTGGCGGCGATCATGGCGAGGCTGTCGGAGGGGGTGACGAACATGCCCTTGCCGACGACCATGTTGCGGTCGCCGTCGCCGTCGGATGCCGCGCCAAAGTCGGGGCCGTCGGCGCTCATGACGTCGTCATAGAGTTCCTTGGCATGCACCAGGTTCGGATCCGGATGGTGGTGGCCGAAGTCGGGCAGGGGGACTTCGTTGCGCACGGAGCCTGAGGGAGCGCCGAGGCGCTTTTCGAGGATCTCGACGGCATAAGGGCCGGTGACGGCGCTCATCGAATCGATCACCACGCGGAAACCGCCAGAGATCAGCGAGCGGATGGCGGGGAAGTCGAAGAGCGTTTCCATCAGGTCGGCATAGTCGGCGACCGGGTCGATGACCTCGACGGTCATGCCAGCAAGGTCGAAGCTGCCGACCGTGTCGAGGTCTATGTCGGCGACGTCGGCGATCTTGTAACTGTCAATGTTACGGGTGCGGGCAAAGATCGCGTCGGTGATCTTTTCCGGTGCCGGGCCGCCATTGCCGATATTGTATTTGATGCCGAAGTCTTCGGTCGGGCCGCCGGGATTGTGGCTCGCAGAAAGCACGATGCCGCCGAAGGCATGGTATTTGCGGATGACATGCGAGGCTGCCGGCGTCGACAAGATGCCGCCCTTACCGACCATGACCTTGCCGAAACCGTTGGCGGCAGCCATTTTCAGCGCCACCTGGATGACTTCGCGGTTGTAGTAGCGGCCGTCGCCGCCGATCACTAGCGTCTGGCCTTCGAAGCCCTCAAGGCTGTCGAAGATCGCCTGGATGAAGTTCTCCGCATAGTTTTCCTGCTGGAAGACCGGAACCTTCTTGCGCAGGCCGGATGTGCCCGGTTTCTGATCCGCATAGGGTTTCGTGGAGACGGTCGAGATCATCGATTACTGGCCTTTCGAGACGAGGCGTTGATAAAGATCGGCATAGGTCGCGCCACTCCTATCCCAGGAGACGTCGGACTTCATGCCCTGCGTCTGCAGTTGCGACCAGAGACGCTGGTCACTGTAGAGCCTGAGCGTACGGCGGATCGCCCGGCGCAGAGCTTCTGATGTTACCGGGGCAAACTGGATGCCGGTCGCGACACCCGCAGCAAGGGCCGCTTCATTGGCGTCGATAATGGTATCGGCAAGGCCGCCGGTGCGGGCGACGAGTGGCACGCAGCCATAACGCAGTGCGTAGAGCTGGGTCAGACCACAGGGCTCGAAGCGCGAGGGGACGAGAATGATGTCCGACCCGGCCTGCATCAAGTGCGAGAGTTTCTCGTCATATCCGAGCACCATGCCGATCCGGCCGCGGTTGTGGGCTGCTGCCCCTTGCAATGTCGCTTCGATGCCGCTCTCGCCGGACCCGAGGATTGCCAGTCTGCCGCCTGCTGCGAGAATCTCGTCGATGACCTCAGGCAGGAGGTCCAGACCCTTCTGCCAGGTGAGGCGGGATATCACGCAGAAGATCGGGCCGTCGTCACCATCCAACCCGAAGCGTTCTACGAGGGCTGCGCGGTTGCCGGCTCGCTTCTTGAGCGTCGTGGCCGAATAGCCCGACGGCAGGAGCGGATCGCTGGCCGGGTTCCAGACATCGGCATCGATTCCGTTAACGATGCCATAGAGGTCGGAGGCGCGGCTGGCGATGACGCCATCGAGGCCCATGCCGAATTCGGGTGTCAGGATTTCCTCTGCATAGGAGGGGCTGACCGTGGACAGCGCATGGGACGTCAGGAGCCCGCTCTTCAGGTAGCTGATCGTGCCGTAATATTCGAGCGCCTCGTGCCAGGCGTGCGTGGGGAGGCCGAGATAGGGAAAGAGCGTTGCGCCAAACTGGCCCTGGAAGGCGATGTTGTGGATGGTGATGAGGCTCGGGACCTCCGGCGCCTCGGAATACCGCATGTAGACGGGCACCAGAGCTGCCTGCCAGTCATGCACATGGACGAGATCCGGCTTGAAACCCGCAACGGCTCCGGCTGCGATCTCTGCACCGACCTTGGACAGCACCGCGAAACGCTTCCAGTTGTCCGGATAGTCGCGGCCCTGGGTGTCGAGATAGGGACCGCCCGAGCGTTCGTAGAGCGGCGGGCAGTCGAGGATCAGAAGATCGAGGCCTTCGTGTTTCACCTCGAGCAGTGTCGCCCGCTCGTCGAGGATATCCTCGAATTCGTGGACCTTTTTCGGCTTCTTGATCGCCTTCATCACGGCGGGATAGCCGGGAATGAGCGTCTTCGTCTCGACGCCATGGGCGGCGAGCGCGATCGGCAGCGCGCCCGCGACATCGGCGAGGCCCCCGGTCTTGATCAGCGGATAAAGTTCGGAGGCGACCGAAAGGACCTTCATCGAATTGGCTAACCCAGTTTGTCGATCATCGCCTGTGTGATGAGGCAGATCCCGTTTTCGCTGCGGCGGAAGCGCTTGGCATCCATTTCCGGATCTTCCCCGACGATCAGTCCTTCGGGGATCACCACGCCATGGTCTATCACGACATTCGTGAGACGCGCATGACGGCCAACCTGTACCTTCGGCAAGACCACTGCGCCCTCAAGGCGGGAATAGGAATTGGCGCGCACGCCGGTAAACAGCAGGCTCTTGTAGAGCGACGATCCGGAGATGATGCAGTCGCCCGAGACGAGCGAAGAGATGGCCGAGCCACGGCGCCCTTCGTCGTCATGGACGAACTTGGCGGGCGGGGTGATCTCGGAATAGGTCCAGATCGGCCAGGTCTTGTCGTAGAGATCCAGTTCCGGAACGATGTCGGTCAGGTCGATATTGGCCTGCCAGTAAGCGTCGATCGTGCCGACGTCGCGCCAATAGGGTTCGCGCTCGAAGTCTGAGCGGACGCAGGACTGGGCGAAGCGGTGGGCGACAGCCTTGCCGCTCTTCACTACGTAAGGAATGATGTCCTTGCCGAAGTCGCGGCTGGATTCCGGATCGGCGGCGTCTCGGCGCAGAAGTTCCATCAGGAACTTGGTGTGGAAGACGTAGATGCCCATGGAGGCGAGGGCCAGGTCCGGATTGCCCGGAATGCCCGGCGGGTCGGCGGGCTTTTCGACGAAGTCGATGATGCGGTCGGTCGCGTCAACATGCATGACGCCAAAACCCGTCGCTTCCATGCGCGGCACTTCCAGGCAGCCGATGGTTACGTCTGCACCGGAGGTGACGTGCTGCTGCAGCATCAGCTCGTAGTCCATTTTGTAGATGTGGTCGCCCGCGAGGATGACCATGTATTCCGGCGCGTAGGATTCGATGATGTCGGCGTTCTGGTAGACGGCATCTGCCGTGCCCTCGTACCACTGGGTCTCGGACACGCGCTGAGAGGCGGGGAGGATGTCGAAGCTCTCATTGCGCTCCGGCCTGAAGAAGTTCCAGCCGAGCTGCAGGTGGCGGATCAGCGAGTGCGCCTTGTACTGGGTGGCGACGCCGATACGGCGAATGCCGGAATTGAGCGCGTTGGAGAGGGCGAAGTCGATAATGCGTGCCTTGCCACCGAAATAGACGGCGGGCTTTGCCCGGCGGTCCGTCAATTCCTTCAGGCGGCTGCCGCGCCCGCCGGCCAAAACATAGGCCATGGCATCGCGCGACAGGCTTCTTGCCGTTTTCTCGGTCATGTAATTCCTCCCCTTACTGTTCCAATTCCAACATGATCACGGCGAGCGGCGGAAGGGTCAGACCCGCCTTTGCCCATCCGCTTCCTGTGGCATGCGCCTCCACGCGTCCACCATTACCCTTGCCGCTGCCGCCATAAATCTCGGCATCGGTATTTAGTATCTCACGCCAACGACCGGCGGCAGGCAAGCTCAATTCGTACCTGTCGTGATAGGCCGGCGTCAGGTTGCAGATAACGGCGATCGGCTTCTCACCGGGCGCCTTGCGGAGCCAGGCGAAAACGGAGTTTTCCTGGTCGTCTCCGACGATCCACTCGAAGCCCTCGCCTTCGCAGTCGCGGGCATGCAGCGCTGCCTTCGAGCGATAGGTGAAGTTGAGATCGCGCACGAGCCGGCGCATGCCTTCATGCGGGGCGTAGTCGAGCAGGTTCCAGTCGAGCGAACGCTCCTCGGACCATTCACCCCACTGGGCGAATTCCTGGCCCATGAAGAGCAGTTTCTTGCCGGGATGGCCCCACATCATGCCGTAATAGGCGCGAAGATTGGCGAATTTCTGCCAATCGTCGCCCGGCATCTTGGCGATCATCGAGCCCTTGCCATGCACGACTTCATCATGGCTGATCGGCAGAACGAAGTTCTCCGAGAAGGCGTAGAGCAGGCCGAAGGTCAGCTCCTGATGATGGTACTTCCGGTAGATCGGATCCCTGGCGAAATAGCTCAGGGTGTCGTGCATGAAACCCATGTTCCACTTGAAGCCAAAGCCCAGGCCGCCTTCGTGGACGGGCTGCGAGACCTTGGGCCACGACGTGCTTTCCTCGGCTATGGTCATGATGCCGGGGTGACTGCCATAGACATGGTGGTTCATCTGCTGGAGGAAGCGCACCGCCTCCAGGTTTTCGCGACCGCCATATTCGTTGGGGATCCACTCGCCTTCCTTGCGGGAGTAATCGAGGTAGAGCATCGAGGCGACCGCATCGACGCGCAGGCCGTCGAGATGGAATTTCTCGGCCCAGTAGAGCGCGTTATTGATCAGGTAAGACAGGACTTCCTGACGGCCGAAATTGTAGATCGCCGTGTTCCAGTCGGGATGGAAGCCCTGGCGGGGGTCGGCGTGTTCGTAAAGCGCCGTGCCGTCGAAGTTGCGAAGCCCATGGGCGTCCGTCGGAAAGTGTGCGGGCACCCAGTCGAGGATGACGCCGAGGCCGACCTTATGGCAGCCGTTGACGAAGCGGGCAAAGCCCTCCGGCTCGCCAAAGCGGGCGCTCGGGGCGTAAAGGCCCGTCGTCTGATAGCCCCAGGACGGGTCATAGGGGTGCTCGGTCACCGGCATGAATTCGATATGGGTAAAGCCCATGTCGACGCAGTAGGGGATCAGGCGCGCTGCCATTTCGTCCCAGGTCAGCATGGAGCCGTCGTCGCGACGCTGCCATGAACCGGCATGAACCTCGTAGATGGAGATCGGCTGGCGGCGCTGGTCGATGCTCGACCAATGCTTGCGATGCGCTTCGTCGTCCCAGACCTGCTCCAGTTCCGGCGTGGTCATGGAGGCGTTCTTGGGGCGCAGTTCGGCACGGCGGGCGTAAGGGTCGGCCTTCAGGGGCTGAACGTCACCATGCGATCCGACAATCTCGAATTTGTAGGTGGCACCTGCGCGAACATCAGGCGCGAAGATCTCCCAGATGCCGGTGTCGCGGCGTAGCCGCATGACGTGGCGGCGGCCGTCCCAATCGTTGAAGTCACCAACGACGGAGACACGGCGGGCGTTCGGTGCCCAGACGGCAAAATGGAAGCCGTCGACACCCTGGTGCTTGATCGGATGGGCGCCCATCTTGTCGAAGAGGCGCAGGTGCGATCCTTCCTTGATGAAGTAATCGTCCATCGGTCCGAGGATCGGCCAGAAGCTGTAGGGGTCGGTCACCGTCCATTCGGCGTCGCCCCGGGTGGCGCGGTAACGGACGGGCAGGACGCCGTCGAGCTTGACCGAGCCGGAGAAGAAGCCGCCATCGTGCAGACGGGCGAGTTCGCCGATCTGTTCGCCTGCGAGATTATAGGCGACCACGGTCTCGGCACCCGGGATGAAGCAGCGGGCGACGTGGCCCGTGCCTGCCTCATGGACCCCTAGAAAGGCGAAGGGATCGCCGTGGGTGCCTTGAATGATCGCTTCGATTTCTGCTGCCGACGGTGTGTCCGGCTTCGCTACGTCACCGCTCCTCTTCGGTGATTTTGCCATCAAGCTCTCCAGATGTCCGCGTTGTACTGCCGGATGGTGCGGTCCGACGAGAACCAGCCCATGCGGGCCGTGTTGCGGATGGTCTTGGAATACCAGGCCGAGGTATCGGTCCAGATGTCGTCGACCTGACGCTGCGCCTTGGCATAGGCGTCGAAATCGGCGGCGACCATGAACCAGTCATGCTGGTAGATGCCCTGCATCAGATCGGCATAGCGGTCGCGGTCATCTGGCGAGAAGACGCCAGATGCGATCGACGACAGGGCCTGCTGCAGTTCGCGCGAGGCGTCGATTGCGGCGCGGGGATTATGTCCATCCGCTCGCACGCGTCCGACCTCGTCTGCGGTCATTCCAAAAATCACAATGTTCTCCTCGCCCACATGATCGCGCATTTCGACATTGGCGCCGTCGAGCGTTCCAATTGTCAGTGCACCGTTCAACGCGAACTTCATGTTTCCGGTTCCGGAGGCTTCCATGCCTGCGGTCGAAATCTGTTCGGAGAGGTCTGCCGCCGGCACCATGACTTCGGCCAGCGAGACATTGTAGTTCGGGATGAAGACGACCTTGAGCAGGCCACGGACAGAGGGATCCGTGTTGATGACGCGGGCAACGTCATTGGCCAGTTTGATTATCAGCTTGGCGTTGTGGTAGCTCGGTGCTGCCTTGCCGGCGAAAAGCTTCACGCGCGGTACCCAGTCGCGTTCCGGATGCGAGCGGATCTGGTCGAAGAGGGCGACCGTTTCGATGATGTTCAGAAGCTGGCGCTTGTATTCATGGATGCGCTTGATCTGAATGTCGAACATCGCATGCGGATCGAGCTTGATGCCCATGCGGCTGGCGACGAGGCTGGCGAGCTTCTGCTTGTTGCCGAACTTCACCGCCGCGAACTTCTGCTGGAAAGCCGCGTCGTCTGCAAATGCGTCGAGGTTCTTGAGCTTCGTAGCGTCGTCGAGGAATTCCGGGCCGATCGCTTCCTTGATCAGGTTGGTCAGATCAGGGTTGCACTGCATCAGCCAGCGCCGCGGCGTGATGCCGTTGGTCTTGTTGTTGATGCGCGTCGGGTAGAGCTTGTGGAGATCGGAGAAGACCGTCTCCTTCATCAGCTCGGTGTGGAGTGCAGAGACGCCATTGATCGAGTGGGAACCCATGAAGGCAAGGTTACCCATGCGCACGCGCCGGTCGCCGCTTTCGTCGATCAGCGAGATCTGGCGGATTTCATGGTCGTTGAAGCCGCGCTTCTTGCGGGCATCAAGCAGGACCTTGGCATTGATCGCGTAAACGAGCTGCATGTGGCGCGGCAGGAGGCGTTCGAAGAGCGGCACGGGCCAGCTTTCCAGCGCTTCGGGAAGCAGGGTGTGGTTGGTATAGGAGAAGGTCTTGGAGGAGATCTCCCATGCCTCGTCGAAGGCAATGCCGTGCACGTCGACCAGAAGGCGCATCAGTTCGACGACGGAGACGGCCGGGTGGGTGTCGTTCAGCTGGATCGCAACCTTATCCGGCATTTGTGCGAGCATGTTGCCCTGCTGCAGATGGCGGCGGACGATGTCCTGCAGTGACGCCGAGCAGAAGAAGAATTCCTGGCGCAGGCGCAGTTCCTGGCCGGCCGGCGTCGCATCGGCCGGATAGAGCACGCGCGTCAGGGATTCGGCCTTGTTGCTCTCGCGGAGCGCGCCGATGTGGTCGCCGGCATTGAAGGCATCGAGCAGGATCGGGTCGATCGGCTGGGCCGACCAGAGGCGCAGTGTGTTGACGCGCTCGCCGCGCCAGCCGACAGCCGGCGTGTCGTAGGCTGTGGCGATGACGCGCTCGCCCTGTTTCCAGACGTAGCGTGGTTCGCCGTCCGGGCCGTCGACGGTTTCGACGGTGCCGCCGTAGCCGACTTCATAGGAGCTTTCGCGTCGTTCGAATTCCCAGGGGTTGCCGTGGGCAAGCCAGCTTTCCGGCAGTTCGACCTGCCAGCCGTCGGCCATCTGCTGGCGGAAAAGGCCGTGCACATAGCGGATGCCGTAGCCATAGGCCGGGATGTTGACGGTCGCCATACTCTCCATGAAGCAGGCGGCGAGACGGCCAAGGCCACCATTGCCGAGCGCTGCGTCCGGCTCCAGGCCAGCGATCACGTCGAATTCGACGGAGAGAGAGGACAGCGCCTGGCGGATGTCGTCGATGAGGCCGAGGTTCGACATGGCGTCGCGCAGCAGGCGGCCGATCAGGAATTCGAGCGATAGGTAATATACCCGCTTGCCGTTGTTCATGTAGGTGGTGCGGGTGGATTCCATCCAGGTGTCGATGATGCGGTCGCGGACCACGAGGATGGTTGCCGTCAACCAGTCATGCGGGGTCGCGACCTTCGCATCCTTGCCGATGCTGTAGGTCAGCTTATCCATGATCTCGGCGGCCAAGGCGTCCGGATCGGAAACACCGCGCTTGGGAAGGGGAAGGTCGACTTTGTGGGGAGTCTTGATCATCGGTCCGCCTGGCGTTGTTCGTGTCTCCGGGCGGCGCCGATGCGATGATGGTGCCGCTTCCGTGAACGCCAGTTTACGCATCGAAATGAGACAGTTGCAACAGGCGGGACGCGGCGTGCGGAAAATTGTTCCCAATCCAGGAGGCGCAAATAAGTGTCTGTTCTAACTGTCTTATCTTGACATGAGCAGAAACGATAAGACCGCAGCCATGGAGGCTGCGGTCGAATTGCGTGGAAAATCCAAAACGTTTTGGATGTTTCAGTTGGTGAGGCGTGTCGAGGCCATTGCCGCAGCCTTGCCGATCTCACCGAAAGCATCGACTAGATCGCTCATCTTCTGCGGCTCATAGTAGTGGTCGTCCGATGTCGCGCAAGCGGACAAGAGCGCCTTGCCTCTCGCAGGGGCCATAAAGGCGACTGTGAACACCTGGATACCGTCGTTCTTGGCAAGGGTGCAGTAATCAAGAACCTGGCCGTCTATGGTCGGGTTCCAGGTTGCGCTGTTGCCGGTCATCTCGCCATCCGTCATCAGGACGATGTACCGGCTGAAGCCCGAGTTGCGTTTCGCCGCATGGGCGCTCTTCTCGGTTTCATTGCCTTTTGTCAGCGCGTCGTATGCCACCTTCATGCCGCCCGAGGCGTTGGTGCCACCGGTCGGGACAGATGGCAGAGCGGTGATGTAGTTGGAAGCGGTTGTCACACCCCATGCCATGCCGGAAGGCGACTGGGTGCTGTCATTATAGGACACTGCACCAACACGAATGAGATCGGCTTCAGGATCTGCTGTCACCAGCTCATTCATCATGATCGCCGATGCCGTCTTCAGCGCCTGGATCTTCTTCACGTAGCATGGCTTCGTCGGCTTGATGTAGTTCTTGTCACGGGTTCCTAAATCTTTGTAGGCCCAATTCGACGCGCTGTAATTCACGCAGCTTGCGACAGATGTATCTACGGTATCCGTGGTGAATGACATCGAGCCAGAGCGGTCCAGCACAAGATACATAGACACAGCCGCGCCGCTTTCGGGCGTCGACTGCGCGGTCGCTGTCACGCTGATCGTGACTTCATCCCAACCGAGAAGGCCGGTCATGCCATTGGTCGGCATGGTGTACTCCGGAGACAGGGTGACCTCTACGGATTTGCCGCTGGGGCCCAGGTCCCGCTCCACGTTGCCGACGGCACCTGCCAGCGGATCCTCTTCGACGTTTTCGTCCGACTCATCGCTGCCCTCGCCGGCGACGACGTTGGCGAATTGCGCTTTCATAAACTTGCGGGCGAAGTCGAGGATTTCCTCGTCCGACATTTCGTCATTCCGAGCAAGCGCGTTCGCCGCCGACAGAACTGCGGAGTCGGCCGATTCCTGCAATGCGGCTCGCACCTGGATCATCTTGTTGAGGTCCAGCGCAACACCGGCGGTGGCTGCGGCCACCGGCAGGATGATTGCGGTCACCATGCCGAAGTTGCCGGCGCGGTCGTGCCAGAGGCGGGAAATCAAAGATTTCTTGGGGCTGTGAGGCGTAGTCATCATGTCCATCCAAAAGCAGCGTTTGGATGGTTGTAGATCAAGCGTATTGCGATCCGTTTAATGCGGTCGCTAAAATTTGACGGAAACCCGTTCTACTGCTTGACCGGGATGACATCGACCGCTTGTGCTGTCTGATGACTGCCGTAACTCTTCAGGACGCCAATCACAGGCGCCACATCTGCATAGTCACGGCCATAGCCGACAACGATATGGTCGGTGCCGGCCGCAATGTCGTTGGTCGGGTCAAGTTCCAGCCAGCCGCTCAGCTTGCCGCACCAGACCCTGACCCAGGCATGCATGGCATCTGCCCCTTCCAGGCGCTCCTTGCCCGGTGGCGGGATCGTGCGCAGGAAGCCGCTGACATAGCCGGCGGGAATTCCGAGGCTGCGAAGCGCGACGATCATCACATGGCTGAAGTCCTGGCAGACGCCGCGCTTCTTGGCGAAGGCTTCTGCCGGCGTCGAATCCACGGTGGTCGCTTCGGCGTCGTATTTGAAGTCCTTGTAGATGCGGCTGCAGAGCGTCTCGGCGATCTGGCGCACCGTCATGCTCGGCTTCAGCATGCTGCGCACATAGGCGGCAATTTCCTTGTCGCGGGGCAGGCGGGGGCTGGTGCCCAGAAAATGGTGCGGTGACTCGGCATCCAGCGACCAGGTTTCGCCGATCTCCTGCGGCAGGCGGTCGAGCAGGGGCGAAAAGTCTGCGGTCATCGGCTGGGCCTGCACCATGACGCGGGCCTGCATGCGGATATCGAGTTTCTCGTGGGGGCCGCGGAGGATCGCATGGCTCGCGGGATGGTGGAAGAAATCGCTGAAGGTCGAGATCTCGTCCGGCTCCGGCGACACGGTGATGGCACCAGCGACGAGGCGCTGGCGATCGGGGAGGGAGAGCGGCAGAAGGCGCAGCATGTGATGCGCGCCCGATGCCGGGACTTCGTAACGATAGCCGATATGGAGCGAGAGGTCATAGAGCATGGCGTCAGCTCAGATAGGACTGGGCAAGGATATCGGAGAGCTTCTCCAGTTCCCGTTCCAGATTGGTGTAGACCTCGGCCGACATGGTTTCCGGCGTCATGACGGCGAGGCCCGAATGCAGTCGCATGGCTTCGCGGAAGAGGCTGGACATCTGGCCGTTGACCATGGCGTTCGGCAGTTGCTCGACCTCGATGCGGATCTCGTTCAGCTGGAAGAGGATCGAGCGCGGGTTGAGCGGATCGAGAGCGAGCAGGTCGGTGACCGTCAACCGCGCCGTCGAGACATTGTAGCGCCTGCGGTGGGTCATGACGTTGTCGCCGATCTCCAGGAGCATGTCGAGCGCGCCGTCGGGGGCGTCGGGACCGGTCATGTGGCCGAGCAGGCGGGTCATGTGCAGGCCGCGTTCCAGCAGGCGACCAATGGTCAGGAAGCGCCAGCCGGTGAAGCGATACATGTTTTCATGCACGAGACCGGCAAAGCCCGCGAGCTTGCGCAACAGGATGGTCATGGCATGCGCTGCGTCGTCGCCGGGCTTGACCTTCTCGTGGAAGCGCTTGGCGGTTTTCGACAGGTCGTTCAGCGCCAGCCAGCCGTCGGGTGAGAAGCGATCGCGAATGTTGCTTGCCGAATAGACGGCGCTGTCGATGTTGCGCAGCAGGCTTTCCGGCACGCCCGATTTCGTGTCGACGTCGATGTCGGAGAGGTATTCGCTGACAAAGGCGAGCAGCGGCTGGTCCGGATTGGCGCTTTCGGCATAGCGGGCATGCCATGCACGCAGGATGCGCAACACGCCTTCGGCGCGCTCGATGTAGCGGCCAAGCCAGAAGAGATTGTCGGCGGCGCGGCTCGGCAGGCTGCCCGGCATGTTGCGGTTGAAGGTCTCCTCGGCCGGCAGCAGCGAGGTGCGGTCAACCGGCTTGTCGGAGACGATCCAGACATCGGCGGCGCTGCCGCCTGCCTGCATGGCGATTGCGGAGACGTCGGAGCCGCTGCCGATGCGGGCGAAGCCGCCCGGCATGATCTGCCAGCCGTTCTTCGTGCGGGCGGCAAAGACGCGCAGCGACATCGGGCGTGGCGTCAGCTTGCCGTCGACGATCGCCGGTGTCGTCGACAGGGTGACGACTTCCTGGCCAACCAGATTTCCGGCTTCCGTTTCCAGCCATTCGGCGGTGGTCCGGCCCTGCGGGTCCTTGTAGCGAGAGCCCATCACCGAGCGCCCACCATCGTCGAAGAAGGGCAGGCGGGAAAAGGCGGAGCCGATGACCATACGGTCGAGGTGCGCCGCGACATGCTCGCGTTCGGCCTTCTGGCCGCACCACCAGGTGGCGATCGAGGGAAGCTTCAGTTCCTCGCCCAACAGGTGGCGGGAGAGGGTGGGCATGAAGGCGAGAAGCGCGCGGGTTTCCAGGATGCCGGAGCCCAGCGCATTGACGAAGGTGACCGCGCCGTTGCGCAGCGCCTGCACCATGCCTGGCGTGCCGATATAGGAGTTCTGGTCGAGCTCCAGCGGATCCGCAAACGCTGCATCCAGGCGGCGCCAGAGCACGCTCACGGGCTTGAGGCCAGCCACCGTGCGGACCATGACCTTGCCGTTGACGATGGTCAGGTCTTCGCCTTCGAGCAGCATGATGCCGAGATAGCGGGCGATATAGGCGTGTTCGAAATAGGTTTCGTTGGCGGGACCGGGCGACAAGACGGCGATGCGTTCATCACTGCTGCGGGTGCTCGCCTGCAGCGCCTTGCGGAAGGCACCGAAGAAGGAGGCCAGCCGATGAACATGCGTCTCGGCATAGATATCGGAGAAGGCACGCGCGGTCGCGACGCGGTTTTCCAGCGCAAAGCCGGCACCCGAAGGCGCCTGAGTGCGGTCGGCCAGAACCCACCAGTTGCCGTCGGGGCCACGGCCGATTTCGAACGAACAGAAATGCAGGTAGTGGCCGCCGGCAGGCTTGATGCCGACCAGTGGGCGCAGAAATTCGGGGTTGGAGGCGATCAGCTGTGGCGGCAGGAAGCCTTCCTGCACCAACTTGTTTTCGGAATAGATGTCGGCAACGACGGCTTCGAGCAGGTCGGCGCGCTGGACCAGTCCGTCGGCGAGCACCTGCCATTCGGCTTCGGAGATCATCACAGGGATATGCGAGAAGGGCCAGGCCCGTTCGCTCGATCCGCCGGAACCGTAAGCCCGGTAGAAGACGCCGGCGTCGCGCAGATAACGATCAGCCCTGGCGAAACGCTCGTGCAGCTCGTTTTCCGGCATTGTGTCGATGGCCGAGACCAGGGCCTGCCAGACGGGGCGCACATTGCCCTTGTTGTCGAGCATCTCGTCGGCGGCGCCCGCCAGCGCGCGATAGCCGGCCGTGCGGGCCTCGCTCATCGGCGCCTCTGGCGGGGATAGCTCCGCTGCCGTCTTCTGTGCCATCAGATCAGATACCTTGCGGTCGTCTCAGGTCCAAAGTGTGCGGAAATTCCGGCGACACGGTTTCGGGCCATAGGGGATAGGAGCCGGCTGTATGGCCCCAAGGCTCGAAACGTGCAAGCCGACGGGCTTCCGCTTCATTCCCATTCACAGGGAAAGTGTCGTAGGTCCGGCCGCCGGGATGGGCAACGTGATAAACGCAGCCCCCGATCGACCGGGAAGACCATGTATCATAGATGTCGAATGTTAGCGGTGTATTGACGGGCAGGACCGGATGCAGACCAGAGGCCGGCTGCCAGGCCTTGTAACGGACGCCGCCGACTGCGACACCATTCACGTCCGACTTGCGCAGCGGCACCTGGCGTCCGTTGCAGGCCACGACGAAGCGCTCGGGGTTGGCTGTCTCCAACTGGACCTGCAGACGCTCGACGGAGGAGTCGACATAACGGACCGTGCCGCCAATCGCACCTTCTTCACCCATGACATGCCAGGGCTCAAGCGCCTGTCGCAGCTCCAGCTTCGAGCCCTCGTAGGTGACCTCGCCGACAAAGGGGAAGCGGAATTCGAGCTGGGCTGCAAACCATTCCGGCTTGAAGTCGAAACCGTTCTCACGCAGGTCGGCCAGCAATTCGAGGAAGTCCAGCCAGAGGTAATGCGGCAGCATGAACCGGTCATGCAGGCTCGTGCCCCAGCGGACGAAACGGCCGCCGATCGGGTTCTTCCAGAAGCGGGCAATCAGTGCGCGGACCAGCAATTGCTGGGCTAGCGACATGCGCGCGTTCGGCGGCATTTCGAAACCACGGAACTCGACGAGGCCGAGGCGACCTGTCGGGCCGTCCGGCGAAAACAGCTTGTCGATGCAGATTTCCGAGCGGTGGGTGTTGCCGGTGACGTCGATCAGGAGATTGCGGAACAGTCGGTCGACGAGCCAAGGCAGGGGGGCTGCCGCACCACTCGCCGGCATCGGCACCTGGGCCATGGCGATTTCCAGCTCGTAGAGACTGTCGTGGCGGGCTTCGTCGAAACGCGGCGCCTGGCTGGTCGGGCCGATGAACATGCCGGAGAACATGTAGGAGAGCGCCGGGTGGCGCTGCCAATGCAGGATCAGGCTCTTCAACAGGTCCGGACGGCGCAGGAAGGGGCTGTCGGCGGGATTGGCGCCACCGACCACGACATGATTGCCACCGCCGGTGCCGGTGTGGCGGCCGTCGATCATGAACTTGTCGGCGCCGAGGCGGGTCTGGCGCGCTTCCTCATAGATGGCATTTGTCGTCGCGACGCAGTCATCCCAGCTGGAGGCCGGGTGGATGTTGACCTCGATGACGCCCGGGTCCGGGGCAACACGGATGACGTTGATGCGCTCGTCCTGAGGCGGCGCGTAGCCTTCGATATGGACCGGCAGGCCAAGCCCACGGGCGGCAGTTTCGGCGGCAGCCACCAGTTCGAGATAGTCCTCGACGGCCTCGACCGGGGGCATGAAGACGCAAAGGCGGCCGTCGCGGGGCTCGACGCTCATCGCCGTGCGCACCGCGCCCCGGATGTCACCCGCCGAACCTGTGATGTTCTGCTCGTTGCGATCCTGCTGGGCCTCGCCGCTCTTGCGGGAGGCCTCCGGCATGGCGCGACCCTCGCGGACCTGCGGGCCAAAATCGGGCAAGGGTGCCCGCGGGATCGAGGGATCGGTGGTGTGGATATAGGGATATTGCGACGGCGGCACGTAAGGCAGGGTGCCGAGCGGCATGCGAAAGCCAATCGGGCTGTCACCGGGGATGAGGAAGATCTTGCCGCGACGGGTGCGCCATTTTTCGCTGACCCAGCGACGGCCGCCGGCCTTGGCGTTCCAGGCCTGGACCGGCAGGATATAGCCGGTGGGTGTCGTCAGGCCACGTTCGAAGACCTTGGCGATGCGGGCGCGCTCTTCCGCGCTTTCGAGCTTGGAATTCGAGGGGTCGACGTTTTCGGGCAGGCTGCCTTCCTTGATGATCCACTCGGCCGGATCCTCAAAGGCCGGGATGATCATGTCGGACTCGATTTCAAGCTCGGCAGCGATCCCGGCCATCAACGCTTCGGCCTGTTGGTGGGTGACGCCGGTGTCCTTGTGTTCGGCGGCAATCAGAGCCGGATCATGCCAGATCGGCTTGCCGTCTTTCCGCCAGTAGAGCGAGAAGGTCCAGCGCGGCAGGCTTTCGCCCGGATACCACTTGCCCTGGCCGTAATGGAGGAAGCCGCCGGGGGCGAAGCGCTCGCGCAGACGCCGGATGAGTTTGTCAGCGAGATCGCGCTTGGTCGGGCCGACGGCATCGGTGTTCCATTCGGCGGACTGGAAGTCATCAATCGACACGAAGGTCGGTTCGCCGCCCATGGTAAGCCGCACGTCATGGGATTTCAGGTCGGCATCGACTTTCTGTCCGAGGGCATTGAGGGCGTCCCAGCTGTCGTCCGAGAACGGCTTGGTGATACGGGGGTGCTCGGCGACGCGTTTCACCTGCATGTCGAAGGCGAATTCGGTATTGGCCTGGCCGACATAGCCGCCGGAGATGGGAGCGGCGTTCTTGTAGTGGGGGGTTGCGGCGAGAGGGATGTGGCTTTCGCCGGTCAAGAGGCCCGAGGTCGGGTCAAGGCCGATCCAGCCGGCGCCTGGGATGTAAACTTCCGTCCATGCATGCAGGTCGGTGAAATCGACTTCTGTGCCAGAGGGGCCGTCAAGCGCCTTCAGGTCCGGTGCGAGCTGGATGAGATAGCCGGAGACGAAACGTGCAGCAAAACCGAGGCGGCGGAGGATCTGGACGAGCAGCCAGCTCGAATCGCGGCAGGAGCCGCGGGCGGAGGTCAGCGTTTCCTCCGGCGTCTGGACGCCCGGCTCCATGCGGATCACATAGCCCACGTCGTGCTGCAGGCGAGCGTTCAGGCCCACCACCATGTCGATTGTACCCTGGTCGGGCGTCGTGTCGACGGTTGCCATGAAGGCATCGAGCGCCGGGGACGAAGGCTCCGGCGTCATGTAGATCTTGAGGTCGTCGCGCAGATCTTCCGGATAGTCGAAGGGCCATTTGACCGCGACTTCCTCGGTGAAGAAGTCGAAGGGATTGTAGACCGTCATGTCGGCGACGAGGTCGACCTCGATCTTGAATTCGGTCACCGGGTCCGGGAAGACGAAGCGGGCGAGGTAGTTGCCGTAGGGGTCCTGCTGTAGATTGACGAAGTGGTTTTCGGGCGTGACCTTCAGCGAATGGGAGAGAACCTTGGTGCGGGAATGGGCGGCAGGCTTCAGCCGGATGATCTGCGGTCCGAGCTGGACCGGGTTGTCATACTTGTAGTGAGTGAGATGATAGATGCTTGCCTTGATCGCCATTCTTTACCGCTTCACTGTTCGCCCTGCCGCTTTTTCCGGCTTGCTTCGATCTTGTGCAATGCAGCGCCATAAAGCAAGCGGCCCGGACGGTGGAAGCCGCCGGGCCGCGCGTGTGCAGTGGATGATGCTGTCTCAGCTGCGGCCGAATTCGTCGACCAGGCGGATGATGTCGTCTTCGCCGAGATAGGAGCCAGTCTGGACCTCGATCACCTCGAGGCGGATCTTGCCGGGATTGGCGAGGCGGTGGACGGAGCCTTGCGGGATGTAGATCGACTGGTTCTCGTGCAAGACGGTCACCTTGTCGTCGATGGTGACTTCCGCCGTTCCCTTGACGCAGACCCAATGCTCGGCGCGGTGATGATGCTTCTGCAGCGAGAGCTTCTTATCCGGATGGACGAAGAGGCGTTTAACCTGGAAGCGGTCGCCGTTGAGGATCGAGGTGTAACCACCCCAGGGGCGCAGTGCCGTCGGGTGGTTTTCGGTCAGATGCGCCGTTTCCTTGTTGGCGGCGAGCATCTTCACCAGATTGCCGACATCCTGGCTGCGGTCGAGGCGGCCGACATAGACGGCGTCTTCCGAGGCGATGACGGCGACGCCCTCCATGCCCTGCACAGCGAGATGGGCGTTGCGGGACATGATCAGCGAATTGGTGGTGTCGGAGACGGTGGCGTTGCCATTGACCACATTGCCATGCTCATCGCCTTCGGCGAGCTTCCAGATCGCATCCCAGCTGCCGAGGTCGGACCAGGTGATGGGGGATGGGACAACGGCGGCGTTCGGCGTCTTTTCCATGACCGCATAGTCGATCGAGATGCTGGGGCTTGCCGCGAAGCTGTCTGCGTCGAGGCGGGTGAAGTCGAGGTCGCCCTTGGCGTTTTCGACCGACTGTTCGACAGCTGCGAGCACTTCAGGCGCCAGGCTCTGGAGCTCCGAGATCATCTGGCCGGCGGAGAAGACAAACATGCCGGAGTTCCAGGCATAGTTGCCGCTTGCCAGCATCTTTTCGGCGACGTCGGCATTCGGCTTTTCGACGAAACGCGTGACCTTGTGGACGCCACTGCCGAGATCCTCGCCGATCTCGATATAGCCGTAACCGGTTGCGGGCTCGGTGGGGGTGATGCCGAAGGTGACGATCTTGCCATTGCGGGCCGCATCGGCGGCTTTGGCGACACAGGCGCGGTAAGTGTCGTCGACGGTGATTTCGTGGTCGGAGGGCAGGATCTGGATCAGGGCGTCGCGGCCATGGCGCTGGCTGACGATGACCGCGGCAGCGGCCACGGCTGCTGCCGTGTTGCGCGCCTCGGGCTCCAGGACGATGCCATCCAGCTTGACGCCCAGTTCGCGGGCCTGCTCGGCCACCAGGAAGCGGAAGTCCTCATTGGTGACGACGATCGGTGCGTCATAGATCGCGGCGTCCGAGACGCGGGCCAGGGTCTTCTGCAGCAGCGTCTCGTCGCCGAGGAAGCGGATGAACTGCTTGGCGGCGGCTGCGCGTGACAGCGGCCAGAGCCGGGTTCCCTTGCCGCCGGCCATGATGACCGGTACGATCTTGATGCTCATATTCTTGCCTTTCGATGTCTTGCCGGGACGATAAACCTTCTGTCTTCGCCCTGTTCGACGGATCTTCTTCACGCTTTATGCAACGCGGTCGCGGCGGTTTTGTTACATGTTTGGGCCGATGTTCCAAGCCCGCTCAGCGGATCGCTTTCCGCCAACATTGCACCATTATCAATGATGCGTAACGATCTGGCGGGCGTTATGCTGGATGTGTCGCAGCGTCTTGCTGCGATCCTTGCGTGTCCCATCCGAAGAGAGTGTGCCTTGTCCGCATCCCGTCCGCTGTTTTCCGTGCCGTCCGCCCCACTCGTTCCGATCCTGGGGCTCGATGAAGGTTTCCCGATCCACCGCATCTTCTGTGTGGGACGCAATTACGCGGCGCATGCCGCAGAGCTCGGCAATGCGGTCGACCGTGTTGCGCCCTTCTACTTTACCAAGCCGCCGACCGGCCTCGTTCTCGAAGGCGGCACGATCGCCTATCCGCCGGGAACGGAGGACTATCACCATGAGATCGAGCTGGTGATCGCGATCGGCGCGCCGGCCTTCCGCGTCTCTGCCGATGAGGCGATGGGTGCGGTCTACGGTTATGCGGTTGGCCTCGATATGACCCGTCGCGACCTGCAGAACGCGATGAAGGAAAAACAGCGGCCCTGGGATATCGCCAAGGCCTTCGAAGATTCGGCGGTGATCGGTGCGATCACGCCGGCTGCGACCTTCGAACCCGGGGCGCAACGGATATCGCTTCTCGTCAATGACGGGCTGCGTCAGGAAGGGCATCTCTCCGACATGATCTGGTCGGTGCCCGAGATGATCAGCCATCTCTCGCGCTACTATCACCTGACGCCCGGCGATCTGATCTTCACCGGCACGCCGTCTGGCGTCGGGGCGCTCCAGCCGGGCGACCGGCTTGAAGGAGCCGTCGAAGGCCTCTCGCCGATCACCGTCACCATCGGCCCGGCAGTCTGACATGGCTTTCTCGGGTCAATGGCAGGGCCCGGCGCTGGTGCCGGGCCGCGATTGCGGCAGTTGTTCGCTCTGCTGCATCCTTCCCGATATCGCAGAATTCGACAAACCGGCGAACGAGCCGTGCCGCCACTGTATGCCCGGCGGCGGCTGCGACGCCTATGATGCCAGGCCCTCGACCTGCCGCGACTTCTACTGCCTCTGGCGCACCGATCCGACGCTCGGGAATGAATGGGAGCCGAGGCAAAGCCAGATGATGATGTACGGGCAGGGGCCGCAATTGACGGTGCTGGTGGAGCCGGAGGCTGGCTCGATCTGGCGGGAGGCGCCTTATCTCGGGGAGCTTCAGGCGCGGGCGCGGGCGCTGAAGCCAATGGGCGGCTATGTGGTCGTTTATGCAGGGGAAGATGTTTCGGTGGTGAAGGGGTGAGGTCTCAGAGACCCGCGGCCTTCTTCAAGATGTCGTCAATCCGTTTCTGCCAACCCGGGCCGGTCGCCCGGAAGTGATCAACGACCTCGGGCGAGAGACGGATCGAGACGGGGATTTTTATCGGCGCCTTCTGAGTGCCCCGTGTTTTCGGAAAGAAAGCGCGCAATTCCTCTGGCAGCTCCGATCCCGGTCGGGCGCGGGCGAAATCCGATGCCGTCCATTCGGGGTTGTCGGGATCATCGCTTGGCTTCGACATAACGCTCAAATTCCTTCCTATGGGCTCGTCGCAGGCTGATCGCTCTTACGTGCCCATCGCGATAGGTGAAGGCCAGGCAGTGAGGTTGGTCATCGATCAACCCCCATGCCCTGTAACGGATCTCGCCATAGGCGTTTCGATCGTCCTCAAGAAGAGCGAGAATATCGATATCGCCTGCACGTTCGAGCGAGATACCGTGCTTTTGAATGTTGGCCTCTTCCTTGGCCGGATCATATTCGATGATCATCAAATTGTATACACGATTTGAATTTGAAGTCGCGCTCCAGCATCGGTGGTGACGATGGATTTCTCAACTATAAATCCGTGCAGCCCCCGACTTCGCGCAAATGGTGATTCGGATAGCCGCTTTGAGCCCTGGGGTGTCTGTCGCTGGAAAACCAAAAAGGGCTCGCCGTTTCCGGCAAGCCCTTGAAAGAATTCGAATGGTGGGCGTGACAGGGATTGAACCTGTGACCCCTACGATGTCAACGTAGTGCTCTCCCGCTGAGCTACACGCCCATTCGATGAGCGGCTTAAGACCACAAAACCTGTTCGCCCGTCAATAGGCATTTTGCAGTTTTGTGAAGAGATTTTTTCAACCCCTTCGGCAGGCCTTACGCAGCAAGGAGTTTGTTCACTTCGTCGACGAGATCACGGAGGTGGAAAGGCTTGGACAAGACCTTAGCATCCTTCGGCGCCTTCGAATCGGCGTTCAGGGCAACGGCTGCAAAGCCGGTGATGAACATGACCTTCAGGTCCGGATCGAGCTCGGTAGCGCGGCGCGCCAGTTCGATGCCGTCCATTTCCGGCATCACGATGTCGGTCAACAGAAGCGAGAAGGGTTCTTCCCGGAGGCGGTCATAGGCGCTGGCGCCGTTGTCGAAGGAGGAAACTTTATACCCCGCCTTTTCCAGCGCCTTCACCAGGAACCGGCGCATGTCGTTGTCGTCTTCGGCGAGAAGGATTTTCTGAGTCATTTAGGGACCGCTGTACTCGATTGCATAGGGAAGCTCGCAGTCGCTCACTTTAGGGTCGGCGCAGTAAAGAACCGGTGAACAACGAAAAAGTGAGCCTGCTCCGCCATTTCCGGCAGTATGGACTTCCCGGCGGCCAACTGGCAACATGGCGAACACAACAAGTTTGTGACTTGGTAAAGAAGAGGCCCTGGGAAGCGGATGACCAACGAATTCGAGCTGTTCGAGGTTCGAGAGCCCGCGATCCAGACCATTCCCTTCGTCTATAATTCCCCGCATAGCGGTCGTCGCTACCCGTCGTCGTTCCTGGATGAGTCGCGACTCGATGATGTCTCGATTCGTCGATCTGAAGACCATTATGTCGACGAGCTGTTCTCGGCGGCGCCCGGATTCGGTGCGCCGTTGCTCGTTGCGCATTTCCCGCGCGCCTATGTGGACGTCAACAGAGAGCCGTATGAGCTCGATCCCCGGATGTTTTCCGATCCGCTGCCACCGTTTGCCAACAGCAATTCGGCGCGCGTGGCCGGCGGGCTTGGCACCATTCCGCGCATCGTCGCTGAAAACATGGAGATCTATCAGCGGCGCATGCCGCTTTCGGTCGCCATGGAGCGGATCGAGAGCTGCTACAAGCCCTATCATGCCTGCCTGAGAAGGCTGATTGCCCGCACCCATGCGATGTTCGGCTTCGGTGTCTTGATCGATTGCCATTCCATGCCCGGGAATATTCGAGTGGCCGGCAGTGGACTGAAGCCCGACTTCATCGTGGGCGATCGCTATGGCACAAGCGCGTCGGCGGATCTCAGTCAGGCGGCGCTGCAGTTCCTGGAAGAACTTGGCTATACGGCTGTTCGTAACAAACCCTATGCCGGTGGTTTCATCACCGAGCATTATGGTCGTCCGGCGCGTGGACTGCATGCGCTGCAGATCGAGGTCAATCGTTCGATCTATATCGACGAGACGACGCTGGAGAAGCGGGCCGATTTCGATGCCCTTGCCGGCTCGATTGCCGTCTTCATGCAGCAAATGGCGGATTTCGTCGCGGATTACGCGATCGATCAGGCGCTCGCGGCCGAGTAAGGCTTTCCAATCCACATTGTCCCTGAAGCCCCCTTGCATTGCAGCGGGCAAAAAAAACCGCGCTCGTGGCGCGGCTAAGTCTAGGGAGGAAACACCCAAGGAGGGTATTTACAGTCAGAAGACTGTAAGTGAGACGTTAGATGTTGCGGCGCACCATTGTCAAGTCGATTTTTGGTGCTTTTTTGAGCAAGGCCAAAATTTACGCAGTTTCGCTCCTGACGGTCGCCGGAAGGGCCTGCGGGCAGCGATCCGTCGCGTTCGGATGTTTTCTTTCCGCGCAACTGGCTTTATGACGAACGCTCCCTCCAGACGACGGACTTTCCCATGCGCCCTGACCGTGAATTCTTCTTCCGCCTTGCCGATGCCGCCAAGGCCGAGACCCTTCCGCGTTTTCGTTCGGGCCTCTCCGTCGTCAACAAGGAGAAGGCCGGTTTCGATCCGGTCACAGAGGGGGACCAGGCCGCCGAGATCGCGATCCGTCAGCTGATCGAGGCGGAGTTTCCGACCCATGGCATTCTCGGCGAGGAGCATGAGAACATTCGCATGGATAGCGACCAGCTCTGGGTCATCGATCCGATCGATGGCACGCGCGCCTTCATTTCCGGCGTGCCCGTCTGGGGCACGCTGATCGGCTTCCAGGAGCATGGCAAGTCGGTCATGGGCCTGATGGAGCAGCCGTTCACCGGCGAGCGCTATTATGCCGATGGCGAGCGCTCCTGGTACTCAGGTCCCGATGGCGAGCGCCAGAACCAGGTGCGCGATTGCGGCAACCTCGAAAACACGATCCTCTTCACCACCTCGCCGCATCTCTTCAAGGATTGGGAAGTCGAGCGCTTCCAGGCGGTGCAGGACAAGGTCAAGCTCTTCCGCTACGGCGTCGACTGCTACGCCTATTGCCTGCTGGCTGCCGGCCATGTCGATCTCGTCATCGAGACGGTTCTGAAGCCCTATGACGTTGGCGCGCTCATCCCGATCATCGAACAGGCGGGCGGCATCATCACCACCTGGGACGGCGGACGTCCGGAAGCCGGTGGTTCGATCATCGCGGCTGGCTCAAAGGCCGTGCATGCTGAGGCCATGGAGATGCTGAAGCGCCGCTAAGGGCGGTCGTTCAGCTAATAGCTCAGGCCTCTAGCGCCGAATCGGTCAGTTCCCCGACAGGATCCGCCTCGTCAGGCTCACCGCCGGGCATGAAGGCGAAGATGGCTGCCAGCGCCTGTTTGCGGTAGCGGTCCTGCTCCTGCAGGATCTCGTGGCGGGCGCCGGGCACGGGCACGAGTTGTCCGGCACGGAAATATTGCGCCAGCGATTCCTGAAAATGGTAGGGCACGATCGGATCGTTGCCGGGGGCAATGATGACGGTCGGGACCGTGATCGAGGCGAGATGGCCCGGGCGCCTGATAGCGTCGATCGCCTTCTGGCTCTCATAGAGCCAGCGTGCCGTCGGTGGGCCAAGCGCCAGTTCCGGATGCTCGATGAGGATCTTCTGGTTGCGGGCGAAGCGGAATTCGTCCGTCGTCAGCGGATTGCCCTCGAAAGGCTTCAGCGGTTCGTCCTTGTTGAGGTTGATCTTGCCGAAGCCGGTGAAGGAGGCGAGTGTCGCCATCCGCCTTATGTTTTCCGGCGAGGTCTTCTGGCCGCCGAGGCCAACGAAGGGGGCGGTCAGCACCATGCGCTCGATGCGGTTGGCAAGCCTGGGTGCCGCCTTCAGGGCGATCAGGCCGCCGGTCGAATGGGCAAGCAGGAAAAAGGGCAGGCGGGTGTCCGGTAGGACGATCTGCTCAAGAAAGATCTCGAGATCCCGGACATAATGATCGAAGCGGCCGACATGGCCCTTGCGCGCGTCCTTGAGCAGGCGCTCGGAGCCGCCCTGGCCGCGGAAATCATAGGTCGCTACCCAAAAGCCTTGATCGTTCAGATCGCGGATTGTCTCGAAGTATTTCTCGATGGCCTCGTTGCGCCCATGCACGAGAACAATGGTGCCCTTGGTCCTGGCGGCACTCGACCGGAAGACCGCGTAGCGCAGCTTCACGCCGCGATGTCCCTCGAAAAAGCCGACCAGCGGGTTCCCTGGAATGGGATTGCCGGGGGTGGCGTGAAGAATGGCATCCATGCCTGCAACTGCCTGTCGGTTGAGAGCGCCTCGGGTTTCTCCGGGATAGGATGCAGCCCCCGCAGAAGTCAAAGAAAAAAGCCGGAACCGCATACGGAGGGACGCGGTTCCGGCGAAGCCTGGCCGAAGTGGAAGGGACGATATCTCCGGCCTGGTCGGTCGAGACAACCGATGAATGGACACTAGAGCAAACCGCTTGAATGCGGCTTGAACCGTGCGTTCACGGACTATTCATCGCGGCGGTCAGGCCGCGAAACGGACGATCTTGAATTCGCATCGGGCATTTCCCACATCGGGATTGCGGACGCCAAACGGGTCCGCGAACCGCCGCCAGCATCGCCCCATGCGGGATGCGCGCGGCATCCAAAACGCCAACGTCGCTTCAAGGAGGACATCATGCGTCACGTCGATTTTTCCCCGCTCTACCGTTCTACCGTCGGTTTCGATCGCCTTTTCACCATGCTGGATAGTCTCGGTCAGCCAGAACAGGCCCAGAGCTATCCGCCCTACAACATCGAGCGCACCGGTGAGAACCTTTACCGGATCACCATGGCCGTTGCCGGCTTCGACGAAAGCGAGCTTTCGATCGAGGCGCATGCGCATGTGCTGACCGTCAAGGGTGAGAAGGCCGAAGACGAAAAGGCCGAGCAGAGCGAATTCCTGTATCGCGGCATTGCCAAGCGCGCGTTCGAGCGCCGCTTCCAGCTTGCCGATCATGTGGAAGTGACCGCCGCTTCGCTGAAGAATGGCCTTCTGCACATCGACCTTTTGCGCAACATTCCGGAAGCCATGAAGCCCCGCCGGATTTCGATTGCCGCAGAACCTGTCGGCACGGCACCGAAGGCCATCGAGGCGCATGTGAACTGATCACAATCGCTGTAACAAGGTCCCAGTCAGGCGGTCGGCGCAAGCCGGCCGCCTTTTGCTTGGGCGCTCATGCGGCGCGTCCACACGGTGCAGAGCAGCTTGTCGAGCGAGACGAGGCCTGCCCCCTTCACCACGAGATAGACGAGCGGGAAGATCCAGAGCAGGCGCTGGTCGAGGATGACGCTGTCGGGGAAGCGATCGAAGAGCGCGCCGATCGTGGTGGCGTCGACATTGTGCACGAGGATGTCGGTCAGCGTCTGGACTATGATGAAGCCGATCATGCCAAGGGCCGCGATGCGGGTGAAGAGGCCGGCGACCACAAGCAGGGGCAGGATGACCTCACCGTACGAGCCGAGAAACACCATCATGCCCCAGGGGAAGAAGGAAACGGCGGACACATCCCCGCCTGCCGCATCCACGGCCGGTAGCGCGATCTGGTAATAGGCGCCGTCGGCGATCGAGAAGGGGCCGTCGAACTTGGTGAGTGCGGAATTCAGGTAGTAGGGCACCAGCACGGCGAGGAAGATGATGCGCGCGAGGAGCCCGAGGAGCCAGCGATCGAGCGCGGTTTCCAGCCCACGGACGGCCCGGCGATAGAGTTCGATGAGCGAGACGGCAGAGGTCATGGGGTCGGGCTTTCGTGATGGATGTCGATTGCGCTGAAGGCGCCGTTGGACAAAGCGAGGCCGAGCAATCCGGCGATATCAGTGTCTTCATCGCCTGCGGCGGCGGCAAAGGCTTCGCCGAGCGTTTGCCCGGCGATGAGTGCCTCGAAGAAGGTCGCGCCGCCTGACGGCAGCAGTTCGACCGCCACGTCGCAGTCCGGGCGGGTGATGAGCACACCCTCCGGTGCCATGGGGTCTACGCCGTCAAGCGTGATGCCGGCCCGGTCGCGGCGGGTGATGGTGCCGCCTGCGTACCTCAAGCGCACAATGCGCATGGCGGGATGCGGGCGAAAGCGGATGCCGGCCAGCTCTTCCGCCGGGACCTGTGCAAGGGCGGCCGGATCGAGCGGTTGGGCATCTGCCGCGTGATAGGCGTCGAGCCAGAGGCGTTCGATGCGTGCGACGTCAGCGATGAAAGGAAGGTCCGCCGCCGGTGGGAAGCTCTCCAGGAAAGCCGGAAAGCTCTCGCCATAGGCGAAGAGCAGAGGCGAGGTCGGCGGATGGGCGGTCACATAGAGCCGCGCCATCGCCCGGAAGAAGTCTTCGCCGACAAGGTTTTGCACGGTCGGGAAGATCGAGGCCATGGCATCGATCAGCGAAACCGTGACGTTGTTGCGGTAGACGGCAAAACGGCGCTCCGGTCGCACGTGATCGCGCCCCGCCAGCCCGTCGGGTGCCGGGAGGTCTGGCGTGAAGAGGGCCTTAGCAAAGGCGCCGCTCTGGACCGGATCAGGACGCATGACGACGTCCCAGTTCGACAATGGCGTGGCGGTCGAGAACAGCATCGGCGCGCTGCGCTTCACGCTTCAGCACCGGCCAGTCCGGCACCTCGTTGTCCCATTCGACGAGGGTTGGCAGCGGGCCGAGCTTGGCGATGACATGGTCGTAGAGATCCCAGACGAGATCGTCGACCGGGCGATCATGGCTGTCGATGAGCAGCGGCAGGCCGGCATCATCAATATCTTCGGCATGGCCGGCCAGATGGATCTCCTCGACGCTGAGAAGGGGAAAATCGGCGAGATAGTCGCGGGCGCCATAGCCGTGATTGGTGGCCGACACATGGACATTGTTGATGTCGAGCAGAAGGCCGCAGCCGGTGCGACGGGCGATCGCCCGGATGAAATCCGTCTCTGACATGGTCGAGGCTTCGAAGCCGAGATAGGTCGAGGGGTTTTCCAGCAGCATCCGGCGGCCAAGCGCCTCCTGGACCTGGTCGATGTGGTCGCAGACCCTGTCGAGGGTTGCCTGGTCATAAGGGACCGGCAGCAGGTCGTTGAGAAAATGGCTGTCATGGGTCGACCATGCCAAGTGCTCGGAAACCTGTTCCGGTTGGTAGCGGTCGACAACGGTCTTCAGGCGGGCGAGATGCTCGGGGTCAAGGCCGGTCGGGCTGCCGATGGAAAGACCGACGCCGTGGATCGAGAGCGGGAAATCCTCGCGCATGCGCGTCAGGATGCGGTGCGGGTGGCCACCGGCGCCCATGTAGTTCTCGGCATGGACTTCGAGAAAGCCGATGCGGAAGTCGTCTTCAAGGATTGCATCCGCGTGCTGAGGCTTGAAGCCGGCGCCGGCGCGGGCGGGGAGGCGGGCGGCAGTGCCCTGACGGCTTCTGTCGGAACGGGTGATCTCTACAGCGGGATGGACAGACACGGCCGGCTCCTCAAGCATTCATCTCGGAAAGAAAAGCGGGACGGCACCTGCGGACTTGCCGCAGATGCCGTATCGGTTCAGGCCTTGGGGAGGTCGCGGTCGAGGGCTTCAAGCGAACCCATGCGACCATCGGGAGCGGCCATGGTCATGCAGGTGCCCTTGGCGACGTATTTCCAGGCATTGCCCTGGAAGTCGACCTTGGAGGTGCCGGCGCAGGTGGTGCCGGGGCCGGCTGCGCAGTCATTCTTGCCGGCCATGGAGACGCCGAAGCACTTTTCCTTTTCCTGGGCTACGGCCGGGCCGGACAGGAGGGCGGCGCTGCCGATCGCCATGGTGACGGCGGCGGCGAGGGCGGCGGTGTTGAGGGTGGTCTTGGTCATGAAAGTTCTCCTCGGATCGTGATGCGCGTTGTTGGTCCAGCCCTCGTCGGGGCTGGCAAACACATCATGTCGAGGAGTTGCGACTTTGAAAAGTCAAGGTTTTTTGTAGCAGAAGTGCGCGTTTCGACTGTAAGAAACGGTTCCCTCAAACGACTTCTATGAATTGATCGACTTCATCGGTCGTCGTCGCGAAGCTCGTTACCAGACGAACTAGTGTTTCATTCTCAGCCGGCAAGGGGAGCCAGCCCTGTGGCGGCTGCCAGTCGTAGAATTTCGCGCCTTTGTCTCTTGCGCGTTCGGCTGCCGACTTTTCGATCACGGCGAAGACTTCGTTGGCCGAAGTATCCCAGGCCAGGCGCGCAGTATTCTTGGCCGAAAGGCCAGTGCGCAGGCGATCCGCCATTGCATTCGAGTGCTGGGCCAGTTCAAGCCAGAGGCCATCATCCAGATAGGCTTCGAGCTGCGCCGAGATGAAGCGGCTCTTGGAGAAGAGCTGGGCCGAGCGTTTGCGAATAAAGGGCATGTCGGCTGCCATGTCCGGATTGAAGAAGACGATCGCCTCGGCGCACCAGCAGCCATTCTTCGTGCCGCCGAAGGAGAGGATGTCGATGCCGCGCTTCCAGGTCATTTCAGCCGGCGTCACGCCCAGCGATACGAGAGCATTGGCGAAGCGGGCGCCGTCCATGTGGAGCGGCAGGTTGCGCGACTTGGCGACGGCTGCAATTTCGTCCAGTTCGGCGAGGGAATAGACGGTGCCGACTTCGGTCGCCTGGGTCACGGTCACTGCCATGGCGCGGCCGTGATGCGGGGAGACGGGTTCGAAACGGGCGATGGCGGCGTCCAGCGCCCGTGGGTCGATCCTGCCTTCCTTGCCTTCGACGGGAAAGAGCCGCGTCGCGCCTGTCAGGAATTCCGGCGCGCCGCCTTCGTCCGCGTTGACGTGGGCATCGGCGTGGCAGAAACTCACCCCGCCCGCCTTGGCGAGGCTTGCGAGCGCCAGAGAATTGGCAGCCGTGCCGGTGGCGACGAAGAAGACGGCGACGTCGCGTTCGAAGATGGCGCTGAACCGGTCTTCCACGGCCTTGTCCAGATCGCTTGTGCCATAGGCGGAGGCGAAGCCGGCCGCATTGCGGGTAAGGCTCTCGGCGATCCTGGGATGGGCGCCGGACCAGTTGTCTGAAGCGAAGTGCATGGGCATCTTTCCTGAGGCGAAGGTGGGTGTGCGGACTTTAGCCACTTCCGCCTCGCTATCAATCCGGCCCGTGGACAAGGCGCTCGCGGAGATCAAGTCCGCAAGAAGCCGAAAGAATGGTGCAGGGCTGTGTAATTAAATTTCGCATCGGCGAGGGTCGTCGTAATTTCGCGTCCTTTGCCCGGTTAATTTTCCTGGCCGCGTCTTGCATGAGCGTTTACTTTCTGTCATAGGAAAAGCAGAAATTAGGTCAGACTAGTTGACCTAATTCCGGTTTCGAAGGCGACATGTTTTCGGGCGTCATGGGGTGGTCAAGCAATCCGTATAGGGATGGCGAGGCTATCGCTGGCGCCCATCGGCGCCTGAAATGGGTCCAATCAGCCCGGCCAGTCCGGCTTCAACGGAGGTAAAGGTCATGACGAAGGTTCCGTCATCCGAAGAGATCATGCGGTCCGCCAGTGCGGAAGCAGTCGCCGAGACGGCGATCGCGCGCACCGGTCTGCCTCCGAAACAGGGTCTCTACGACCCCCGCAACGAACATGATGCCTGCGGCGTCGGCTTCATCGCCCATATGAAGGGGCAGAAGTCGCATCAGATCGTCAAGGACGGCTTGTTCATCCTGGAGAACCTGACACACCGCGGTGCTGTCGGTGCCGATCCGCTGATGGGTGATGGCGCCGGTATCCTGGTGCAGATCCCCGATCGTTTCTTCCGCGAAGAGATGGCGGCTCAGGGTGTCACCCTGCCGAAGGCTGGCGAATATGCCGTCGGTCACTTTTTCTTTCCGCAGGACGAACAGCAGATCGCCCATTTCAAGCAGGTCATCGCAGAGGTCTGTCAGTCCGAAGGCCAGACACTGATCGGCTATCGTGATGTGCCGGTCGACAACTCCTCGCTGTCGAAGGCTCCGGAGATTGCCGCGACCGAGCCGCGCCAGATCCAGGTCTTCATCGGCGCTGGCCGCGATGCCGCGACCCAGGACCAGTTCGAACGTCGCCTGTTCCTGCTGCGCAAGGTTATCTCCAACCGCATCTATGACCAGTATGGCGGTCAGGAAACCGGCTTCTATCCCGTGTCGCTGTCGTCCTCGACGATCGTCTACAAGGGCATGTTCCTCGCCTATCAGGTTGGCGCCTATTACAAGGACCTCGCCGATCCCCGCTTCGAGTCGGCGGTTGCCCTCGTGCACCAGCGTTTCTCGACCAACACCTTCCCGTCCTGGAAGCTGGCGCACCCGTACCGCATGGTCGCCCACAACGGCGAAATCAACACACTGCGCGGCAACGTCAACTGGATGGCGGCACGTCAGGCGTCGGTGTCTTCGCCGCTGTTCGGCGACGACATCTCCAAGCTCTGGCCGATCTCGTATGAGGGCCAGTCGGACACGGCCTGCTTCGACAACGCGCTCGAATTCCTGCAGCGTGGCGGCTATTCGCTGGCGCATGCCGTGATGATGCTGATCCCGGAGGCATGGTCGGGCAACCAGCTGATGTCGCCTGAGCGCAAGGCGTTCTACGAATATCATGCCGCGATGATGGAGCCGTGGGATGGTCCGGCTGCCGTCTGCTTCACCGATGGCAAGCAGATCGGTGCCACGCTGGACCGTAACGGTCTGCGTCCGGCCCGGTATCTCGTTACCGACGACGACCGTGTGATCCTCGCATCCGAAGCCGGCACGCTGCCGGTTCCGGAAGAGCGCATCGTCAAGAAGTGGCGCCTGCAGCCAGGCAAGATGCTGCTCATCGACATGGCGGAAGGCCGCATCATTTCCGACCAGGAAGTGAAGTCGCAGCTTGCCGGAAGCCATCCGTATCGCGAATGGCTGGATCGCACGCAGTTGATCCTCGAAGACCTGAAGCCGGTGGAGCCGCGCGCTCTTCGCCGTGACGTTTCACTGCTCGATCGCCAGCAGGCTTTCGGCTACACCACGGAAGACACCAAGATCCTGATGTCGCCGATGGCGACCACGGGCCAGGAAGCCATCGGCTCGATGGGCACCGACACGCCGATCTCGGCGATGTCGACCAAGTCGAAGCTGCTCTACACCTACTTCAAGCAGAACTTCGCCCAGGTCACCAACCCGCCGATCGACCCGATCCGCGAAGAGCTCGTCATGAGCCTCGTCTCGTTCATCGGTCCGCGTCCGAACATCCTCGACCATGAAGGCATGGCGAATGCCAAGCGCATGGAAGTGCGCCAGCCGATCCTGACCAATGGCGATCTCGAAAAGATCCGCTCCATCGGTCACATGGAAGACCGTTTCGACACCAAGACGCTCGACTTCACCTATGACGTGGAGCGCGGCGCCGAAGGCATGCCTGAGATGCTCGACCGTCTCTGCGAGCGGGCGGAAGCGGCCGTGCGTGGCGGCTACAACATCATCGTACTCTCCGACCGCCAGATCGGCCCCGACCGCATCGCCATCCCGGCGCTGCTCGCGACCGCTGCCGTGCATCACCACCTGATCCGCAAGGGCCTGCGCACCTCGGTGGGTCTGGTCGTGGAATCGGGCGAGCCGCGCGAAGTGCATCACTTCTGCTGTCTCGCCGGTTATGGCGCCGAGGCGATCAACCCCTATCTCGCCTTCGATACGCTGCTCGACATGCACAAGCATGGCGAATTCCCGAAGGAAGTGTCGGAAGACGAAGTCGTCTATCGCTACATCAAGGCCGTGGGTAAGGGCATCCTTAAGGTCATGTCCAAGATGGGCATCTCGACCTACCAGTCCTATTGCGGCGCGCAGATCTTCGACGCGATCGGCCTGTCTTCCGAGCTGGTCGACAAGTATTTCTTCGGCACCGCGACGACGATCGAGGGCATCGGCCTCTCCGAAATCGCCGAGGAAACCGTCACCCGTCACGCTTCAGCCTTCGGCAAGGACCCAGTTCTCGCCAACACGCTGGATATCGGCGGCGAATATGCCTACCGCATGCGTGGCGAAAACCACGCCTGGAGCCCCGACTCGATTGCGTCCCTGCAGCATGCCGTTCGCGGCAACAGCCAGGACCGCTACCGCGAATTCGCCGAGATGGTGAACGACAGCAATCTGCGGATGAACACCATTCGCGGCCTGTTCAAGATCAAGTCGGCGGAAGCGCTCGGCCGCAAGCCGATCTCAATCGACGAGGTTGAGCCTGCCGTCGACATCGTCAAGCGTTTCTCGACCGGTGCCATGTCCTTCGGCTCGATCAGCCGCGAGGCGCATACGACGCTCGCCGTTGCCATGAACCGGATCGGCGGCAAGTCGAACACCGGCGAGGGCGGCGAGGAAAGCGATCGTTACCTGCCGCTGGCGGACGGCTCTGCCAACCCCGAGCGTTCGGCCATCAAGCAGATCGCGTCCGGACGCTTCGGCGTGACGACGGAGTATCTGGTCAATGCAGATGTGCTGCAGATCAAGGTCGCCCAGGGTGCAAAGCCCGGCGAAGGCGGTCAGTTGCCCGGCCACAAGGTCGATGCGACGGTCGCCAAGACCCGCCACTCGACTCCTGGCGTCGGCCTGATCTCGCCGCCGCCGCATCACGACATCTATTCGATCGAAGATCTGGCGCAGCTGATCTACGACCTGAAGAACGTCAACCCGGAAGCCGATGTCTCGGTGAAGCTCGTCTCGGAAGTCGGCGTCGGCACGGTTGCCGCCGGTGTTGCCAAGGCCCGCGCCGACCATATCACTGTCTCCGGCTTCGACGGCGGCACGGGCGCATCGCCGCTAACCTCGCTGAAGCATGCGGGTTCCCCTTGGGAAATCGGTCTCGCCGAGACACAGCAGACGCTGGTGCTGAACGGCCTGCGTTCGCGTATCGCGCTGCAGGTCGACGGTGGTCTGAAGACCGGCCGTGACGTCATCATTGGCGCACTGCTCGGCGCTGACGAATTCGGCTTTGCCACCGCTCCGCTGATTGCGGCCGGCTGCATCATGATGCGCAAGTGCCATCTCAACACCTGCCCTGTTGGCGTCGCCACCCAGGATCCTGTTCTGCGCAAGCGCTTCAAGGGCACGCCGGAGCACGTCATCAACTTCTTCTTCTTCGTCGCCGAAGAAGTGCGCGAAATCCTCGCCTCGCTTGGTGTCACCAAGCTCGACGAGATCATCGGCGCTTCGGAGCTGCTGGAGAAGGACGAGATGCTCGCTCACTGGAAGGCCAAGGGGCTCGATTTCTCGAAGATCTTCCACAAGGTCGATGCGCCGAAGTCCGCCACCTACTGGACCGAGCGCCAAAACCATCCGATCATCGACATTCTCGACCGCAAGCTGATCGAGAAGGCGATGCCGTCGCTTGAAGCCAAGCAGCCTGTCGTCTTCGACGTCGACATCAAGAACGTCGACCGCTCGGCCGGCGCCATGCTGTCGGGCGAAGTCGCCAAGCGTTACGGCCACAAGGGTCTGAAGGACGACACCATCCATGTCACGCTGAACGGCACCGCCGGTCAGTCCTTCGGCGCCTTCCTGGCACGTGGCATCACCTTCGACCTCGTGGGCGATGGCAACGACTATGTCGGCAAGGGCCTGTCGGGTGGCCGCATCATCGTGCGCCCGCCGGAAAATGCCCGCATCATCGCGGAGAACTCGATCATCGTCGGCAACACCGTGCTCTACGGTGCGATCTCCGGCGAATGCTATTTCCGTGGTGTGGCCGGCGAACGTTTTGCCGTCCGTAACTCGGGTGCGATTGCCGTCGTTGAGGGCGTGGGTGACCACGGCTGCGAATATATGACCGGCGGCGTGGTCGTCGTGCTCGGCGAAACGGGCCGCAACTTCGCAGCCGGCATGTCGGGTGGTGTCGCTTATGTGCTCGACGAGAGCGGCGATTTCGCCAAGCGCTGCAACATGGCCATGGTCGAACTCGAGCCGGTTCCGGAAGAGGACGACATGCTGGAGAAGCTGCACCATCACGGTGGCGATCTCATGCACAAGGGCCTTGTCGACGTGTCCGGTGACATGACCCGCCACGACGAGGAGCGCCTCTACCAGCTGATCTCGAACCATCTGCATTACACGGGCTCGAACCGCGCCAAGCAGATCCTCGACAGCTGGGCCGAGTATCGTCCGAAGTTCCGCAAGGTCATGCCGGTGGAATACCGCCGTGCGCTTGAGGAGATGGAACGCATGCGCATGGGCGTTGCTGCAGAATAAGTTCTAGGGGCTCAAACGATGTGATATGCTGTTGGCATATCGCAACGATGGGGTCCGACATGAACGAGCATGTGAAAGACGCTGGTGAAGGTGGCGAGGTTGCAGTCGCCATCTTCAAGAATGGTCGAAGCCGGGCGGTTCGTATTCCCAAGGAGTTCGATCTTGAAGGTGATCGCGCCGTCATGGTGCGGCAACCGGATGGCTCGATCCTGATGCGGACGGCAGTGACTGCCGGACTAATCGAGTATCTCAAGCAGGCGGAAGCCTGGAGCGGAGAGGATTTCGTCGAGAATGACGATGATCTGGCGCCGCTCGATGAGGTCGAGATCTGATGCGGTACATGCTCGATACCAACATCGTTTCGGCGATCGTGAGGGATCCGCGTGGAAAGGTTTTCGAACGGCTTGTCGAGGTTGGAGAGGAGAACGCCATAATCAGTGTCATCACCCATGGTGAGATCTGGTACGGCGTGAAGAAGAATGGCTCCGAGGAGCTTTCGCAGAAGGTGTCAGCGGTGACGCGGCGCCTTTATGTGGCGCCCCTTCAACTGCCGACTGACCAACGATATGCCGAGGTTCGGCTGGCGCTGAGGCAGGGCAAGAATATCGGTCCAAACGACCTTTGGATCGCGGCACATGCGCTGGCGCTCGACGCCGTGCTGGTGACGAACAACGAGAGTGAGTTTTCCCGGGTTCCGGGATTGCAGATCGAGAACTGGCTGCGATAGCGGCGGAGATTGAGGAAAGTAGACATGGGCAAGGTTACAGGTTTCATGGAAATCGACCGGCAGGTGGCGAAGTATCAGCCGGCCTCCGACCGTATCCGCCATTTCCGCGAATTCACCATCCCCATGTCGGATGCTGAGGTGACCAAGCAGGCGGCGCGCTGCATGGATTGCGGCATTCCCTATTGCCACGGTCCGACCGGCTGTCCTGTTCATAACCAGATCCCTGATTGGAACGATCTCGTCTATAACAACAAGTGGGAGGAGGCGATCCGCAACCTCCACTCGACGAACAACTTCCCGGAATTCACCGGTCGCGTCTGCCCGGCCCCTTGCGAGGAAGCCTGCACGCTGAACCTCGAAGACACGCCAGTCGCGATCAAGACCGTCGAGCAGGCGATTGCCGACAAGGCCTATGAGCTCGGCTTCATCGTGCCGCAGCCGGCAACCATCCATACCGGCAGACGCGTTGCCGTCATCGGCTCTGGCCCGTCGGGTCTGGCGGCTGCCCAGCAGCTCGGCCGCGCCGGTCACGAAGTCCATGTCTATGAGCGCGAGTCCAAGCCCGGTGGTCTGCTGCGTTATGGCATCCCGGACTTCAAGATGGAGAAGAACTTCATCGATCGCCGTGTCGAGCAGATGAAGGGCGAAAACGTCACCTTCCATTGCGGCGTGAATGTCGGCGTCGACGTGACCGTCGAGAAGCTGCGCGCAGACTATGATGCGGTGCTCTATTGCGGCGGTTCTGAAACCCCGCGCGAAGCCGGCATTCCCGGCGTCGAGTTTCATGGCGTCCACGATGCCATGCCCTATCTCGTGCAGCAGAACCGCCGCGTCGGTCGCGAAAACATCGACAGCGTCGGCTGGCCGGCCGATCCGATCCTCGCCGGCGGCAAGCATGTCGTCGTCGTCGGTGGTGGTGATACGGCGTCGGACTGCGTTGGTACCGCCTTCCGCCAGGGCGCCGTCAAGGTGACCCAGCTCGACATCCGCCCGCGTCCGCCGCAGACGGAAGACAAGCTCGCCATCTGGCCCTTCTGGGCGACCAAGATGCGCACCTCGTCCAGCCAGGCCGAAGGCGCCAACCGCGAATTCCAGGTGGCAACGCTCGAATTCGTTGGCGAAGACGGCGTGCTGACCGGCGTGAAGTGCTGCCAGGTCGACGAGCGCCGCAAGCCGATCCCGGGCACCGAGTTCATCATCAAGGCTGATCTCGCTTTCATCGCCATCGGCTTCTCCGGTCCGTTCACCGATAGCGTGCTGAAGGATCTCGACGGCAAGCTTGAACTCAACACCGACCGTCGCGGCTCGACCAATGTCGTTGCCAACGACAAGGACTATCGCTCTTCTGTCGACAAGGTCTGGGTTGCCGGCGACGCCCGTCGCGGGCAGTCGCTGGTCGTCTGGGCGATCCGCGAGGGACGTCAGGCCGCTCGTGCGATCGACGAGGCACTGATGGGCGAGAGCGTGCTGCCGCGCTGAGCCTGCGCACATTGAGAAACGATAAAGGGGCTGCTTTCGAGCGGCCCCTTTTGATTTTGGATGATGTTTTCGAGAGCTTAAGGCGTGGCCGTTGCCGGCGTTGTCGCTGTGGTTGCCGGCACACGCTTCACATAGTCCACACGGCCGACCGGCGGATCCGGCAGGCGACCGTTCTGGACGAGCTGGTCGCGGGGCGTGGGGAAGCTGGAGGAGGGCGGGAGCGTGCCTCCCAGCAGTTCATCCGCGCCGTCGAGCTCTGGATCGAAGAGGTCGATCGGCGGGGTGGTGACGATGGCTTTGCTTTCTGATGGTGGCAGGCTCAGCAATTCCGGCAGGTTGCTACCATCGAGGCGGACGAGATCGGGGCTCGTCATGTCCCCGAGATAGCGGCGCGCGGACTTCTCGACATAGAAGGCGAGCTTGCGCTTGCCGGGGCCGGTGAAGTTGATGCCGTCATTGCCACGCAGGCGCACCGGCTGGCCATTGATGTCGGAGCCGGTGACGATGAAGCGGCCCTCCTGGTCGACGAAGCCTTCCCAGACGTCGACGAACTCGCCGCTGACCTTCTCGATGCTCGATCGATAGATGGTGTTGAGACGCAGCGCATCCGCTGTCATGTTCTGCGGGCGAAACGCCGGCAGGCCGACCCAGATGACCGGCACGCGCGTTTCAGCAGCCACCGTCGCAAGCCGGGCCACACGCTCGCCATATGCGGCGAACCAGGGATCGGTGCGGAAATCGAGGCGGCCTTCGGCGGTCACCAGTTGCTGGCGGTCATTGGCGCCGATCTGGATAACCAGCACGCTGGGTTTGATCTCCGAGACCAGCGAAGGGAGTGCAGCCGGCCAGTCGTAGAAATCGTCGCGCACCAAGCCGGACGAGCCGTTGGCCCGGCTCTCGACGATGACGCCCGGCGAATCCTCGAAGGCCGCTTTCAGGCCGTCTCCAAGCGCATTGGCGACGAAATCGCCGACCACGAGCACCTTCTTGGCCGTGTCGAGCTTTGGCGGTGGCGGCGGAGCGGCCGCGGTGCGTGTCGTTGGGGTGCGGGTCTTGATGGTGGTGACGCTGCCGCTGTTTTTCTTGCGGGTCTTGCCTTCCCTCGGCGGCTGAACGTCCTGCGGCGGCACATAGGCCGGCTGTCGCTGGCCGAAGAGCATGTCCAAGAGGGTGCGGCGCCGCTCTGGTTGCTGCGCTTCTGCGGTCGAACCAAGGAAGGTCGTTGCGGCCAGCATCACGGCCAGGCCGAGGCACAGCAAGCGGGCAAGGGTTCCGCGGGGGCTCTTCACGTCAAACTCCTTCGGCATCGTCGCGGCAGCGTTCAAAAACAATCCGCCGCGATCCCATGTTTCTGGATCGCGGCGGAAGGCAAGTCAATCGTTCCGTCGAGTGGAGCGGTCGCGATCAGTTGCGAAGCGCGTCGAGCAGAACGCGCGACGGCTGGCCGTCTGTAGCCATGCCGAGGCGCTGCTGGATGGCAGTGATTGCCGCCTTCGAGCCGGAGCCGAAATTGCCGTCGATCTTGCCGTCGTAATAGCCGAGCGCCTGCATGCGGCTCTGTAGCTCGAACTTCTCCTTGATGTCGAGCGATCCATCGGGACGGGGCCAACGCTGCTTCATGCCGCCGTAGCCGGCGATTTCGTCGGCGAGCAGTCCAACGCCAAGGGCATAGCTGTCGGCAGCATTGTAGCGCTTGATGACGAAGAAGTTCTTGGTCATCAGGAAGCCCGGTCCGTTCGCGCTGCCCAGCATCTTGAGTTCGGCCCGTTCGGCACCGTTCTTGAAGCCCTTGCCGGTCGGACGGGCAAAGCCAAGCGCCTGCCACTGGGCAAGCGTCTTGGTCTGGCCCGTGAATTTGCTGCCACCACGCGGGACGACGATTTCGTAGCCCCAGGTGCGGCCGGTCTGCCAGTCGTTCTTGGCGAGCAGGTTTGCGGCCGTTGCGAGAGCATCCGGGATCGAATGCCAGATGTCCTTACTGCCATTGCCGTCGGCGTCGATGCCGTAAAGCAGGTAGCTCGACGGAATGAACTGGGTGTGGCCCATGGCGCCGGCCCAGGAGCCCATCAGATTGTCATTGGACACGTCGCCGTTCTGCAGCATCTTGAGCGCCGAGATCAGCTGGGTGCGGGCATATTTCGCCCGCTTCTTGTCGGCATAGGCAAGGGTTGCCAGCGAACGCGGCACATTGTGCAGGCGGTCCGGACGCTCAAGGGCTGCGCCGTAATTCGATTCCATCGACCAGATGGCAAGCAGGACATGCTTGTCGACGCCGAAGTGGTTTTCCAGTGCCGTCAGCAGGCGGCCATGCTTGGAGAGCATCTCCTGGCCGATCTTGACGGTATAGGGGTTCACGCGGCTGTCGAGGTAATCCCAGATCTGCGACTTGAATTCAGGTTGGTAGGCCGCTTTCTCGAGCACGAACTGGTCTGGCTCGCTCACGCCCTTGAAGGCCTGGCGATAGGTCCGCTCGGTGATGCCGGCCTTGGCGGCCGTCGGATAGAAGTCTCGGATCCACTTCTGGAAACCGGCGTCTGCAAAGGCATCCAGCGGGATAAGCGCCGTCGATAGCGTCAAGGCGATCGCGCCGAGCAGGCTGGGGCGGTGTCTTTTCATGGGCATCTCCCGTGCATTCTCGTGTTGGCAGCCGGAACAAGGCTGTTCACCACAGGTTAATGCTGTTCAGTCAACAAACCCTTTACCACGTTGTCCGCCCAAGCTTAGTCTTTGCCAATTTGAAGCAATTGTATGTTACTGGCCGTGACCGCGTTATGAAGGCGTTAATCGATTATATCCTCGAGGAGGGATGAGTGGTTCAGTCTAAAAAGCTCCGGAAAGCCGTGTTTCCCGTTGCCGGTCTCGGCACCCGTTTTCTGCCCGCCACCAAGGCCGTGCCGAAGGAAATGCTTACAGTCGTCGACAAGCCAGTCATCCAGTATGTGGTTGACGAGGCCATCGAGGCTGGCATCGAACATTTCGTATTCGTGACAGGCCGCGGCAAGGCGGTCATCGAGGATTATTTCGACATCCAGTTCGAGCTTGAGCAGACGCTGAAAGCCCGCAACAAGAATGCCGAACTGTCGCTGCTCGATTCGTTGCAGCCGACTGCAGGCCAGACCAGCTTCACGCGCCAACAGGAGCCGCTGGGTCTCGGACACGCCGTCTGGTGCGCCCGTGACATCGTGGGGCACGAACCCTTCGCCCTTCTTCTGCCTGACATGATTATGCGCGGAGAAAAGGCCTGCCTCAAGGGCATGGTCGAACTTTATGAAAAGACCGGTGGCAATATCGTGGCCGTCGAGGAATGTGCGCCAGAACAGGCCCACAAGTATGGCATCGTCGGTGTCGGCGAGACGCTCGAAGGTGGCTTCAAGATCACCCAGATGGTTGAGAAGCCGGCCAAGGGAACTGCGCCTTCCAACTTCTTCATCAACGGTCGCTACATCCTGCAGCCAGAGATCTTCGAGATCCTGTCGACCCAGGAACGCGGTGCGGGCAACGAGATCCAGCTCACCGACGGCATGCTGAAGCTCGCGCAGGCCCAAGATTTCGCCGGTTACCACTTCAAGGGCGAGACCTTCGATTGCGGCTCCAAGGATGGCTTCATCCTCGCCAATGTCGCCTTCGCCATCGAGCGTGCCGACATACGTCCGGCCATCGAAGATCAGCTCAAGGCGCTGCTTGCAGCGTTGAAGTGATCTTGCATTCCTGACCGCCGGGCTCAGCGCTTGGCGGTCAGGCCTACCAGCGCCGTCAGGCTGTCGTTGTCGCTGCCGGTCTTGTAGTTCGTCCGCTCGTAGTTCAGATCTGCCGTCGCATCGAGATAGCGGTTTACCTTCCAGGTCAGCCCCGCGCCGGCGAGATAGGCGGTCGTATCGCTCGATGCAGCATCCCCATCATAATTCGTGAAGGTCGTACCACCGGTCAGACGGGCGACAAGGTTCGTGCGCAGGTCATGCGCGAGCTGCGCCGTGACCCGATGGATGGTTGCGCCGCTGACGCCTGCCGTCGTTGAGGGGTCTATGCTGGTGTCGAGGGTCATGTCGATGCTGGTGCCCTCGCGGGGTGACCAGAAGATGTTGCCGTCCACGGTCAGTGCGGAGAGTTCTTCGAGGCGCACGTCTTCGTATTTCTGGTGTTCGTAGCCGACCGCGATTTCGCCGCGCAGCTTTTCGCCCAGATCCACGGCGACGCCGGTTTTCGCACCATAGAGATCGGCAGAACGGCGGTATCCAGCCGAATCCTCCGCATCGTCATAGTCGATCTTGCCGATCGTGCCCTCGATGAAGGGAATGAGAGCCGGCGAGAGTTCGTAGCCGAGGCGGGTGCTCAAAGCGTAGCGGTTGCGGTTTCGATCGCTGCGCTCCAGCGTCGAGCCGTCCGAGAGTTCGGCGTCGGAGTATTGGTAGCGGGTGATGTCGGCGGCGATAGAGCCTCGGATCAGGCCGAAGTCGCGTTCGATGGAAGCGCCGGCGCCATATTCATTCACGCCGGACTGGACGCGCGCGCCTGATACAGCGTTCGGATCATCCGTGTCTTCGCGGCTGAAGCTGTAGGAGCCGGACAAGGTGGCGATGGTGTCGTCGGCGAGGTCGAGGCGCAGGCGTGCGTCGATGTCTGCCCGCGGCTTGTCGGTGCCGTCGCCCGATAGCGTTTCCTGCCATGCGCCCTCGGCACCCACGGACAATTCATGGCGCGACCAGTCGGAGGTGATCGTGCCCTTGAGGCCGGTTTCCGAGAAGATCCTGTCTTCCTTTACGCCGCCGCTCTTTTCCGTTTCGCTGCCCAGCTTCTGGCTGATCGAGGGGCGCAGGATAAGCGTGCCGAGGCGGAGGCCACTATCGGCTTCGGAATCGAGTTCTCGGTTGATGCGGTCGGCTGTGGGGTTGTCGAGGCGGGTCTCGCGGAGGTTCTGGCGCCCCAGGCTTTCGTCGACCGGGATGGCGTCGGAGTCGGCGAGCGGTTCCAGGGGCTGGGTGGCTGGAACGACAGAGCCGGTCGCCAATGGATCGGCTGCTGCCGAGGGGGAGGTTGCGACGTCCGTTAAGGCGGATGCCCCATTGGCAGCGGTGGTCTGTCCTGCCGTTGGCAAGAGGGAAACGGAAGAGGCCGTCGCTGTCGTCGGTTGGGTCTGTTGTGCTGCCAGCAGTGACGGATGCGCGAGCACGGACAATGCCAGCACGCTTGCAAAAGCGCGCAGCCCGAGGCGGCCTGTGCCGCGCGTGTCCCGATTTTCGATTGAATTCATCCCTGCGCCCGGCAATCTGCAATGCTTACCCAAACGTAAAGCCTGATGGTTAATGTTTGGTTTCGACGCCATCGGGCGGACGCGCTCCTGCGCCTCCGCAGCCCGCCGCATCGCACGAGAATTTACACCAGCCCTCAAACGCAGTATGGGACGGCATGATCAAGCGCGCAGTCAATCTCGTCGAAGCCAGTGCCACCGAATCCGCCCTCCGGGTCATCTCGACCGAGCGCGAAGGATTGCGGGTGCTCGAGGAAGCGCTGGCGGGTCCGCTCGCCGCGCCCTTCTGTAATGCCGTGAAGACCATCGGCGACATTGGCGGCCGGGTCATCGTCACCGGCGTCGGCAAGAGTGGCCATATCGGCTCGAAAATTGCGGCGACTTTCGCCTCGACCGGTACGCCTGCTTTCTTCGTGCATCCCTCGGAAGCCAATCACGGCGATCTGGGCATGATTGCGCAGGACGATGCGATCCTCGCCATCTCCTGGGGTGGAGAGACCGCGGAGTTGCAGGGCATTCTTGCCTTTTCTCGTCGCTTCTCGATCCCGTTGATCGCCATCACGGCCGGCGAAAATTCGACGCTGGCGCGCAACGCCGATGTCGTGCTGCTGATGCCGAAGGTTCAGGAAGCCTGCCCGCATGGGCTGGCGCCGACAACGTCTGCCGTGCTGCAGCTGGCGATCGGCGATGCGATTGCTATTGCCCTTCTCGAAGCGCGGGGTTTCTCGCCATCGGATTTCCGCACCTTCCATCCGGGCGGCAAGCTGGGGGCGGCACTCACCCATGTGCGCGACATCATGCATACCGGCGACCGCGTGCCGCTCGTTCCGCTCGGTACGCCAATGCCCGAGGCCGTGAAGACGCTGTCGAACAAGCATTTCGGCTGTGTTGGCATTACAGATGAGGCCGGCCGGCTCTGTGGTATTGTCACAGAGGGCGACATGGCACGCAATCTCGCCCGCGATCTCTCTATCCTCAACGTCGAGGACGTGATGACCCGTAATCCCAAGGTGATCAAGGGCGATGCGCTGGCGACGACGGCAGCCGCCATGATCAACAAGCATGGGATCGGAGCGCTGATTGTGGTCGATGAAGACAATACGCCCATCGGTCTCATTCACTTCCACGACCTACTCAGGATCGGCGTGGCCTGAGCAGGCTTTACGCTTCTTCGACCATAAGATCGCGTCCGTTGCTGGAGACGATCCTTACGCGAGCGCCACCCGGCAGGTCGGGGCCTGATACCAGCCAGAAGGTGTCATCCAGGCGGATGCGGCCGCGGCCCTCGCGGATTGGTTCGGCGAGCACCGCCGTGCGTCCCACAAGGCTTGCGCCCCGCTGGTTGAGGAGCGGTTCGTCGCTTTCGGTTTCGAGGCTGGAGAAGTAGCGGCGGCCCGCCAGGGTGAAGATCACAGCACTGGCGGCGAAGACAAGCGACTGCACCTGCCACGTCCAGAAGCCGGCATCCCAGAGCAGCAGCGATACTGCTCCGGTCAGGATTGCGCCGAGCCCGATCCAGACGAGGAAGACGCCGGGCATCACCAGTTCGGCCGCCAGAAGCAGCATGCCGAGCACCCACCAGCTCCAGGGGCCGAGTTCTGCAATGATGCGGCCGATCATGGCCATCACTCGCCGTTCGGGTTGAAGGAGGAGATCGGCGGTGTGGTGCGCACCGGTGTCGCGGGACGGGGCGTGGCAGGGCGCTTGTCTTCGCCGAAGACTTCGCGGGCAATTGCCCCGATACCGCCGAGCGAGCCGATCAGCGCGGTTGCTTCCATCGGCATCAGGACGATCTTCGAATTGTTGGCCGTGCCGATCGCGGTCATCGCTTCGGTGTATTTCTGGGCGACGAAGTAGTTGATGGCGTTGACGTCACCAGCCGCGATCGCTTCAGACACCAGGCGCGTTGCCTTGGCCTCGGCCTCGGCCAGACGTTCACGAGCCTCTGCCTCGCGATAGGCGGCTTCGCGCTGGCCTTCAGCCTCAAGGATGGCAGACTGCTTGGCACCCTCGGCGCGCAGGATCTGCGCGTTGCGGAAGCCCTCGGCTTCGAGAACCTGGGCGCGCTTCTCGCGCTCTGCCTTCATCTGGCGGCCCATAGCATCGACCAGATCGGCGGGCGGCTGGATGTCCTTGATTTCGACGCGGGTGACCTTGATGCCCCAGGGGCGAACGGCTTCGTCGACGACGCGCAGCAGGCGATCGTTGATCACCTCGCGGTTGGAGAGCAGTTCGTCGAGATCCATCGAACCCATCACTGAGCGGATGTTGGTCATCGTCAGGTTCAGGATCGCGTTTTCGAGATTGGCCACCTGATAGGCGGCTTCAGCGGCATTCAGTACCTGGTAGAAGGCCACGGCATCGGCCGAGACCGACGCATTGTCCTTGGTGATCACCTCCTGGGTGGGCACGTCGAGGACCTGCTCCATGACGTTCATCTTGGCGCCGATGCGCTCGAAGAAGGGAATGATCAGGTTGAGGCCCGGCTCGAGCGTGCGCGTGTAGCGGCCGAAACGCTCGATGGTGTAGCGATATCCCTGCGGCACCGTCTTGATACCGGCAAACAGCACAAGGATGACGAGCACGACAAGTGCGATGACGACGATATCAGGACCGGTGATCGGCATGAATTCCTCCAGCAATGGCGCGAGAAACGATCGCGCCCCCATGCGCTAACATCGTGGGGTGACAGGGGAATTGCAAGGGTGGGAGATCACAGCCGGGGGAGGCAGAGGTGGATCATCACAGGATGGGGGCCTGCCTAAAAGCAGAAGGGCGGCGGGATTGATCCCGCCGCCCTTTCGTTCCTGTCTGATATGGCCTGGACTTAGAACTCTTCCCAGTTGTCCTGAGCGACTGCCGCATTGCCGTGGCTGCGCGGGGCAGGGGCGGCGTGGCGGGCGGGTTCGGCGGCACGTGGCGCCGGGGAACGATGGGCGGAAGGCTGCGCCATGGTGCGGGCAGTTTCGCGCAGTGCCGAAGCCTGCGTTTGCTGCACGCCGTCGATGGTGAAGTGCGAGATCAGGTCACGCAGCTTTGCGGCTTCTGTTGCCAGGGCGCCGGAGGCAGCGTTGGATTCTTCCACCATCGCAGCGTTCTGCTGGGTCGTCTGGTCCATCGAGTTGACGGCGTGGTTGACTTCCGAAAGACCGGTTGCCTGCTCCTTGGCGGAGATGGCGATCGCATCCATGTGGGTGTTCATCTCGGTGATGAAGCCGCCGATCGTGCGAAGTGCCTCGCCGGTCTTGCGAACCAGGTCCACACCGCCTGCAACTTCCGTCGAGGAGTTCTGGATGAGCGCCTTGATCTCCTTCGCCGCATTTGCAGACCGCTGCGCAAGTTCGCGGACTTCCTGGGCGACGACTGCGAAACCCTTGCCGGCTTCACCGGCGCGAGCCGCTTCGACGCCTGCATTGAGCGCGAGCAGGTTGGTCTGGAAGGCGATCTCGTCGATCACGCCGATGATGTTGGAGATCTGCTGCGAGGAACCTTCGATGCGGCGCATCGCGTCTTCGGCCTTGGCAACAACGTCGGACGACTGGGTCGCGGAGGTGTTGGCCTGGGCCGCGACGGAGCGGGCTTCTTCGGTGCGCTTGGTCGAGTTGACGACGTTTGCGGTGATTTCCTCTACGGCGGCTGCTGTCTGTTCGAGGGCTGCGGCCTGCTGTTCGGTGCGCTTGGAGAGATGATCGGTGCCGGAGGCGATCTCGCGGGTGCCGGTCTCCATGGTCGAAACGCTGTTGGTGATGCCGGCCATGGTCTGGTTCAGCTGGCGGACCGACTGGTTGAAGTCGTGGCGCAGGGCCTCGAAATCGGCTGCAAAGGCTTCGTTGATCTGGAAGGCAAGGTCGCCGGCTGCAAGGCGCTTCAGACCTGTCGCAAGGCCGGAGGTCGCGATCCGCAGACGCTCCGCTGCATCAGCCTCGGCACGCTGCTGGGTGGCGATGCGCTCGGCTTCGGCGCGCTGGCGGTTGCCTTCGGCTTCCGATTCCAGACGCTTGTTGGCGATGGCTGCCTCGCGGAAGATCTGCATGGACGCTGCCATCTGGCCGATCTCGTCCTTGCCGCCCGACACGATCTCGACATTGAGATCGCCGTTGGCGAGCCGGTCGGTCGCCGTTGCGAGCCTGGTCAAGGGGCGCGAGACGAGTCGGTAGTTCAGGAAGCCAAGGAGTGCTGCCGCAGCAGCGACGATGATAGAGGCAAGCAGGCTGACAGTCTCGACGATTTCGAGCGCTTCATTCTGGCCGGCCGTCGCAGTTGCTGCGCGGGTAGCCATTGCGCTCTTCACTTCGCTCAACTTGGTCTGGAATGCGGCAGCAAGAGCCTCACCTTCGCCCGTGACTTCGATTGCGCGGGCGAGCTCAACGGTCGCGGGGTCGCGCATGAGCAGGATCTGGCGATCAACGAAATTGGTCTTCCAAGCATCCAGTGAGGCAAAAGCTTCGTTCAGCTTCGGCAGTTCCGACGGGGCAGCCTCGGTGAAGAGCTTTTCGAGTGTCGCCTTTTCCTTCGACATTTCGGCGACGACGTCCTGCGCTGAGGCAGCGTAGTCACGATTGCCTGTCAGCAGGAATGTCTTCAGCTGCAGGTTTGCCACAGACAGGTCGGTGCTGAATTCTTCAATCGCCGCCGCGACCTCGTTAACGGTTGCTGCCTCGGAGACCTGCTCATGGGCGACAATCGATCTGTTGTAAATGAATGTGGAAGACGCAATGGCGATGGTGGCCAATATCCCGAAAGCGATAAAGCCTTTTGCGCTCACGGATAAGTTGTTGAGCATGACGCTGGTCCAGTCTCAGTCAGAGAGGGAAGAGTTGACATTCTTTCATCGACACCGGCGCGTTCATGCACCAGCCACTAGACCGTTCAGGACGCGGCCAGCAGTCGTCTTTCAAGCTCGGTAAGGTTGATTTCCATGGTCACGGCGCCGATCTTCTTCTTGGAAGCGTCGAGCAGCGTGAAGCTGACCTGGTTGCGCCAGATCTTCGCCTCGTCGTCCCATTCGGGGGCGTCGACGAACATCGCGTCGTCTGCCACGTCGAAGGTCTTCTGGAACTTGTCCTCGTCACCCTGCCAGAAGTCGCTGGTCACAGAGCTCTGGCCGACGTTCAGGCCGTTCTGGTCCATGACGAAGATTTCGGCATAGAGACCAAGCGACTTGCCCTGGATGCGGGCGAGGTAAACGGACAAGGGGCTGGAGAGGGTTGCTGCGATCAGCGGCTTGTCTGCCGCCTCGCGCTCCGCCTTCCACTGGTTGTCGAGCGCATCGATCTGCTCCTGCGCCATGTTCGTCAGACGCTTGTTCTGGGCGTCGACCGATACCTGTACGATTTCGGCGTTGATGATGCCGCGCATCTCTTCGATCAGTGCCGGCGAAATGAGCTTGTTGACGTCCGGCTCCGGCGTTTGCGCATGGGCCGGCATGAACGACATCGCGACAAGGGCGGATGCCAGGGTCATACGGAAGTGATGCATGGGTGCTCTCCTTTAATGCCCTAATTCTAGGCATCATTATTAAACGGACCGTTAATATAAGAAATCGTTCCCGTAAAATTATATTTAAATCCAATGATTTATGCGGTTTCCCGCAATCTTTGAGGCGGAAGCCCGACAGCCCGAGGTTGCCTCGGGAACGCGCAAGGAGGAGCGGATTACCGCACTAACCAGATGAAAAAGAATGGCAAAACTTGCACGGACCACGTTGCAACCTGGTACCCGCTTCATTTGATCGTGAGCGGTAAGACGTTCTGGTTGCATACATGCAGCCGCGCTGAAATGAGACGGTCTGCGGGTGGAATATAAGAGCCTGCTGAAACGAAAACGGCCGCCTCTCGGCGGCCGTCTGTCAAAATCCATGGCTCACACCGGTTCAGGCCCAGCCCTGCAATTCCCGCCGAACGACGTTTTCAATCACCCGCATGCCGTCCTCGCTGTCGTTGAGACAGGGGATGTGCGTGAACTTTTCGCCGCCATTGTGCAGGAAGTCCTCGCCCGCTTCGCCGGCGATTTCTTCCAGCGTTTCCAGGCAGTCCGAAACGAAGCCCGGGTTCAGGATGGCGATGCGCTTGACGCCTTCCTTGGCGAGCTTTTCAACCGTCTTGTCAGTGTAGGGCTGCAGCCATTCTTCCGGCCCGAAACGGGACTGGAAGGTGACCATGAGCTTCTCCTTCTCCCAGCCGAGATGCTCGCGCAGCAGGCGCGTCGTCTTGTAACACTGGCAGTGATAGGGATCGCCCTTCATGAAGTAGGACTTCGGAATGCCGTGATAGGAGGTGATCACCAGCTCTGGCTCCCAGTCGAGGGAGGCGAGGTGGTTGTTGATCGAGTTCGCGAGGCCCGCGATATAGACCGGGTCGTCGGCATATTGCGGAACAGTGCGCAGTGCCGGCTGCCAGCGCATCTTGAGCAGGGCCTTGAAGGCTTCGTCATTGACCGTTGCCGTCGTTGCCGCTGCATATTGCGGATAGAGCGGATAGACGAGGATGCGCTCGCAGCCTGCCTTCTGCATTTCGTTCATCTTGGTCTGGATGGCCGGCTGGCCGTAGCGCATGGCCCAATCGACATGCACGTTTGGCAGGTCCTTCAGGGCGACCGCGAGCTTTTCCGCCTGGCTGCGGGTGTAGGTGCGCAGGTAGCTCTCGTCGAGTTCCTTGTTCCAGATCTCCTCATAGGCCTTGCCGACCTTCTGCGGACGCTTGTTGAGGACGATGCCGTAGAGGATCGGATACCAGAACCAGCGCGACCATTCGATGACGCGCTTGTCCGTCAGGAACTCCTCAAGATAGCGGCGCATGGACTTGTAGTCCGTGCCGTCAGGTGTGCCGAGGTTGACGAGCAAGACGCCGACCTTGCCGAAATTCACGGGCGGATGGTCGGAAGGCCAATGGGCGGGAAGTGCATTCATCTTGATATCCTGGTGATGAGATCTCGACCGATACGTCATGGAGGCTTGTTGAGATCATCTGATAAAAGCAAAAGCCGGCCCGGGGAAGCCCGGACCGGCTTTTGTCGTGCGTCAAACGGTCTTACTTCGCCGGCAGCTGCAATTCGCGGCCGATGGAGATCACGTTCGGATTGCGCAGCGTGTTGGCTTCCGCAATCTTGCTCCACATCAGGCCGTCGCCATAGGTGGCCTCGGCGATCTTCCAGAGGCTATCGCCGGCAACCACCTTGTAGACGGTGGCTGCGGTCGCGACTGCAGCTTCCGTGGCGGTCGCTGCTGGGGCCGGAGCCTCGGCAGCAGGCGATGCGGGTGCCGCCGCGGCAGCTGCAGGTTCCGTCGTTTCGCCCGCCGGCGGAGCCGTTGCGGCGATCACCGTGATGCGGCCGTCGGTGTAGGGCTTGTACGGGCTGTTCTTGGAGATGTAGTCGGCAAGGACAGCCTCAAGGCCGGGGCCGAAGTCGTAGGCGTTCTGGCCGCCGGTTGCGAAGACCTTGTAGCCGTCGCCGCCGGAGCGCATGTAGTTGTTGGTCGCAACGCCGTAGACCTTGTTCGGGTCGATGGCGACAAAGGCATCGCCTTCCTTGACTTCGACCGAGGTGATGCGGCTACCGGCCGGCTTGGTGAGGTCGGCGGTGTATTTCAGGCCGGAGACCTGGGGGAAACGGCCAGCGGCCTCTTCAACCTGGCTTACGCCGTTCTCCAATGCGGCCACGACGTCCGAGCCCTTCAGCTGGAACGAAGCGAGCGTGTTTTGGAAGGGCAGGACGGTCAGGACTTCGCCCATGGTGACGGTGCCGGCATCGATCGATGCGCGCAGGCCGCCACCGTTCTGGATGGCGATGGTGATGCCCTGGTCGCTAAGGCGATCGACCATGGCGTCGGCGACGAGGTTACCCATGGTGCATTCCATGGCGCGGCAAGTCTCGCGCGAACCATCGACGCCTTCGGCCGTCGCGCCGATTTCCTTCTGCTTCAGCTCTTCGATCGGGCCTGCAAGTTCGGCGACCTTGGCGACGAAGCCAGCGTCCGGGGTGACGGATGCATCCAGCAGCTTCGGCTCACCAGTTGCCGTCTTGACGACGCCGGCATCGTCGAAGACGACCGTCAGATCGCCGAGATACTTGGAATAGGCATAGGCCTGGACGATCGGGACATCCTTGCCGGCCGGGTTCTTCACCATGGTCGGATAGGGGCCGGCCGCCTTGTCGTCGGTGTTGGAGAGCAGCGTGTGGCTGTGGCCGCCAACGATGATGTCGATGCCGTCAACGGCTGCTGCGATTTCCTGGTCCTTGACGTAGCCGACATGCGAGAGAAGCACGATCTTGTCGATGCCCTGGCCCTCGATCTCCTTCACGGCTTCCTTGAGATAGCCGATCTCGTCGGAGAACAGGACTGCATCGCCCGGAGAGGAGGTTTCATCGGTGTCGGTCGCGAGCACAGAGACGATCGCCACCTTCTCTTCGCCGAATTCCTTGACGATGTAGGGCTTGAACTTGTCAGCCACCGGCGAGTTGAGGCCGGCCAGAGTGTTGCCCGAGATCATCGGAAACTTCAGCGCGTCGATGAACTTTGCCAGTTCTTCCGGGCCGTCGTCGAATTCGTGGTTGCCGATCGCCATGGCGTCGAAGCCGATGCTGTTCATGAAATCGGCGATCGGGGCGCTCTTGTAGGTGGTGTAGAAGAGCGAACCCTGGAACTGGTCGCCGGCGTCGAGCGTCAGCACGTTCTTGCCGGAGAGTTCTGCGCGGCGGGCGTCGATCGCGGTCTTCACGCGGGCAATACCGCCGAAGCATTCATTGGCGGCCGCATCTTCTGCCGAGCAGGTGGAGTCGGACTTGCTGATCGCTTCGATGCGCGAATGCAGATCGTTGATGTGCAGGATGTTGAGTTCGAAATCGGCCAGAGCGGTTCCGGCCGTCAGGGCCAGCACCGAGGCGCTGAATAGGCCAATCTTCAAGTGTTTGAACATCTTGTGTCTCTCCTGTTCCAATCCATCACACCCATCTGGCACGCAATCATGACAGCCGCATGCCAGAATTCGGATGGCGGATGTTTTCATCAAGGCCGGGGCAGGGCAAGTAAAAATCCGTCGCTGCCCATATGTTAGTGGTTGTAGAACGACAAAAGCGGCCCCTGGGGGCCGCTTTCGAAATCACCATCAAATTGAGTCTGATCAGACGCTGCTGCGGGCGAGCGAGAACTGCGCGCCGCTGTCGGAGGTGCAGTTGAGCTGCGTCGGGGTGACGAGCGCACAATTGACCTTCTGCCGGGTGTTGCGAACCAGCGAGGTCATGTTGATCTCGACGAGGCGGTCGTTGACCAGAAGATAGGTGCCGGAGGCCAGGATCTGGTTCGAGTCGGTGGTGCGGGTGGTGAAGGTGCCACCCTGGAACGTGGATGTGATCCCGTTCGGGTCAACCCATGCACCCTCGATGGAGGGACCCTGCTGGACAGCCGGCAACTGGCGCGGCGGGCTCGAATAGCAGGACGTGAGCGCGAGGCTCGCTGCTGCGACGGCGACCAGGGACTTGGTTTTCATTCTTGTCTCCCACCAACTCGGCGGTTCGGCTGTGCCGCCCGCCTTCTGCATTGTCATCAAAACATGCCGCGAAGCCTTGGTCAAAGCAAGGCGATACCCCTGCGTTGTCGGGGTTATCCCGGGCTTGCTCTGCATGGCAAAAAGCCCGCCGCGAGCGACGGGCCTCCATTGCGTGCGTAAATCGCTCAGCGGACCAGAATGTTCCGGAACTGCCACGGATCCTTTTCGTCGAGGTCTTCCGGGAAGAGGCCCGGGCGACCGTCGAGGGGGGTCCAGTCGGTGTAGTGACCTTCGACCGGGCCGAGATAAGGCGACTGCACTTCGAGGCAGCGCTTGTAGTCCATCTCGTCGGCTTCGACGATGCCGGCCTTCGGGTTCTCGATGGCCCAGACCATGCCGGCGAGCACTGCAGAGGTTACCTGCAGGCCGGTTGCGTTCTGGTAAGGGGCGATCTCGCGGGTTTCTTCGAGCGAGAGGCGAGAACCGTACCAGTAGGCGTTCTTGTCGTGGCCGTAGAGCAGCACGCCGAGTTCGTCGACGCCGTCGACCAGCTCATCCTCGTTGAGGACGTGCAGGACCGGCTGCTGCGTGCCACCATTACCGAACATCTCGTGCAGCGAAAGCACGGCGTCGTTGGCCGGATGGTAGGCATAGTGGCAGGTCGGGCGGTAGGTGACTTCGCCATCCTTTTCGACGGTGAAGTAGTCGGCGATCGAGATCGACTCGTTGTGGGTGACCAGGAAGCCGTATTGCGGACCCGGCGTCGGGCACCAGGTGCGAACGCGGGTGTTGGCGCCCGGCTGCTCCAGATAGATCGCGGCCTTGCAGCCCTTCTTGTGCTTCTTGGCGTTCTTCGGCATCCAGTTCTCATGGGTGCCCCAGCCGAGTTCGGCAGGCTGCAGACCTTCGGAGATGAAGCCTTCTACCGACCAGGTGTTCCAGAAGACGTTGAGCGGCTTCGGGTTCTTGGTGCGCTGGGTGTCGCGTTCGGCGATGTGTACGCCCTTCACGCCGACCTTCTTCATCAGCTTGGCCCAGCCTTCGCGATCGTTCTGATCCGGCTCGTCGAACTTGATGCCGAGTTCGTTGGCAACATTGACCAGAGCCTGCTTGACGAACCAGGAGACCATGCCCGGGTTTGCACCGCAGGTGGAGACAGCCGTCGTGCCACCCGGGTTCTTCGCCTTTTCCTGGCGGACCGTTTCGCGCAGTGCATAGTTGGTGCGCTCGGAATTCTTCATGTTCTTGTCGAAGTAGAAGCCGAGCCAGGGCTCAACAACCGTGTCGATGTAGAGAACGTCGAGCTTGCGGCAGAACTTCATCAGGTCGAGCGAGCCTGTGTCGACCGAAAGGTTGACGCAGAAGCCCTGGCCTTCACCTTCGGTCAGAAGCGGCTTCAGAAGCTTCTTGTAGTTGTCCTTGGTGACATGCGCCTGGATGTGCTTGATCCCGTGCTTGGCCAGCAGTTCCGCTTCGTCGTTGCGGGGATCGATGACGACCATCCGGCTCTTGTCGAACTTGAAGTGGCGTTCGATCAGCGGCAGGGTGCCGCGGCCGATCGAGCCGAAGCCGATCATCACGATCGGGCCGGTGATCTCGCCATAAACCGGGTAGGTCTTTTCGCTCATTCTTGTCTCCTTGGAGGCCCGGTTCTTTTGCCCGGGCCATGTTTCCGGCCTGTGATTTACGGCCAGAGCGATACTGGCGGTTCTAGATCACAAAACTCTGACACAATAAAGAGTGCGGGCGAGGGGCAGAGGCGTCCTAGCTGCGATTTTCAGACGCTGCATCTTGCCGCAGCCGCGCCACGAGCCTTGATCGTTGTCGGTCAAGGCCTTTATAGCGAAGCTGGGCCTCGCTCAGAGCCTCCAGCTGGTCGGCGAGTGCCAGCGCAAGCCGCCTGCCGTCCCAATGTTTATCGAAGAGGGTGACGGGGTCGAGATAGATGCGGATCGTGAAGACGATGGCCCCGGTCTCCGGCAGTTTCGTCAAGGTCTGGCGCTCGACCCGCACGACGGCCTCGTCCGGGGCAGCGGTGTCGTCACGTCCGGTTTCGGGGTGAAAGAGCTTCTCTTTCCAATTGATCGACCAGTTGAAGCGTTCAGCGGGCAGACCGGGCGCCAGATTGTCGAAAATGCGGTTAATCATCGCGGCATTGCGCGTGCCGCCTTCGAAGCCTGGCACATGCTCGTGGACTTCCTCCATCGGCCGATTGAACTTTTCCGCAAGCAGCCAGGAGGAGGGAAAGGAGAGATGGGCCGCGGCGATGTACCAACCCGCCTCGCGCCTCATCATGATTACGAGGTCGTCCTGAACGAGCATGCCGGCGCGCAGCAGCGGTGGGAGCGTTTGGTCGGAAAGGTCGAGGGTATGGCCAACGACATGCATGAGGTTGCCGTCGCGACGGTAAAGCTCCTGATGATTGGTCTCCAGATGCGAGACAAGTTCGGTCAGACACTCCTGCTGAGCGGCTAGACTATCGTCCGTCGCACGGAAGATCTCGGGGAGGCGGGTCGCTGCGAGGTCCCGCTTCTCGGCGAGATAGCGGGTCAGATCGCTGTCCGGTTCGATCCAGCGGGATGGATCGAGGGCCGAGAGGCCGATGGTGAAGGGGCGTGTTGGGCCGGCATAGGGGGTGTGGGTGAGATTGGTCAGAGTACCGCCCATTGGTCAGGCCGAACGCTCGATCTCTTTGCGCGCACAGCTTGCCAGAAAAGCAGAGCGCGTCAGGCCACGCTGTTTTGCCGCCTGGTCGATTGCCGCAAGGGTTCCGGCTTCCATCGTAATGTTTGCCCGGACAGTCCGTGTATCGTCCTCGATCAGCGGGACGCGGATCAGAAAGGCGCCCGCAGCCAGTTCGTCGCGAACGTCGGGGTGCTCCACGATGTCCTGATGAGGGGAGGCTGCTGGAAGCTCCTCATCCTCCGCCCAAAGCCTTAAGGCCTCAATTGCATTGGTGACCAGATCTTCGTCGCTGTCCGCCGCCGAAAAAACGGACGGCAAATCAGGGAAACTGATCCCGTAGGCGCTGTCCGGATCCTTATGCACCAAAGCCACATAGTATCGCATTTGCCGCTCACTTTTGCTTTTCAGATCCAGCCAGCCTGTTTGGCAATCGCCCGTGCCGTGCCCAATGGAAGGTCCTTTTTCGGATGCGGCACAATGATCGTTTTGTCGTCTTTCCGAAATTTGTGATGGGAGCCGGACACCGAGACGAGCTCATACCCTTCGGACCTGAGCCGCCGGATGATTTTGCGAGAGTCCTTCTCCATCTCTGCTCCAGTGCGCAAATATATGCGCATTCCAGGCTGCTTTCAATGACTAGGTTTTATCCCTTCAACTCTTCCAACCCAACCGCCGTTCGCGTCACAGCCACTTCCGTCACCTCATACACGGCAACACCCTGTGCCGCGAAGGGATCGGCTGCGACATAAGCCTCGATCTCGGCTCGATCGCCCCGGGCGAGGATCACTCCACCGGTGCGTGGGTTCTTGCGGCCGGAGGCAAGAAACAGTCCGTTGTCATAGCCAGCATTCACCCAGTCCATATGCGGCTGCATCAGGCGGTCGGCTTCTTCAGTGGGCTTCACATAGGTGAGGGAGAGAATGAACATCTGACTATTTCCATTGGGGCGAGGTCTCGGCGTCACGGCGCTCGCGCGCCAGAACGAGGAGGCAGGTTGCCGCTGCGAGTAACGGCAGGATGCGGTGGTGGTAGCGGTCGGGTGGGCCGGAGACCACGGCGAACAGGCTGTCGTTGGCGAGGCAGATCAGCAGCAGGATGAAAAACCAGCGCCTGTTTTCGTTGCCGGTCCTGCGCCAGCCGACCACCAAGGCTACAGCAAGGCTTGCATACAGGACCCACCGCAGTCCCGTCAGGCCGGCGAGGTTGGCATCCGATTGCCAGATGCCTTGTGCCTGCCAAGAGGTCGAGAATGGTTGTGGCATAGGTTCGTTGAGGCGCGCGATGAAATCGAGGCGCGTTCCGGTGCCGTAGAAGCTGAATAAATCCCGGAGGATGATATCAGCCGTTTTGAGCGGCATCTGCGTGATCGCGGCCCGGATGATCTGCCAGGCATGGTCGCGTTCGAAGGCGGCGAGTTCGAAACGGTCGGGAAACGCGCGCATCAGGTCCCAGAAGAAATCGCGCCGACCGGCATTCTCCGGACGCTCCCGGATCGTTTCGATCAGACTGGCAGCGTCACACAGGACGACTGCATCGCTGCGCTCGCACTCTCCCCGCAGCAGTTCGGGTTGGACGGAGAAGAGCCGCGCCGCGAGGAACGTGCGTCCGAGAGACGGGGTCTCGGGGAAATATTTGGCGTCGAGAAAGCTGCTGACACCAATGCTGGTGGCGATGGCCACTACCGGCATCACCATTGCCTTTCGGAAGCCGAAGAGCAGCGCCACCAGCACGGCCAGCACGCTTGCCAGGATCAGGCCGCTGGCGTGGCCGGAGACGAGGATGCCGGCGGACAAAGCGAGAAACGGGCTCTTGCTTCGGATCGACACGATCAGGAAGACGACTGCGGCGAAGAACCAGGAATCCACGAGCACGGCGCTCGTGTAGAGCGGCTGCAGGGCGAGCACGGCGACCGGGATAATGAGCCAATATCCGCGCAGATCGAAGCTGCGGATGAGCAGTAGCCAAGCCGCCGCATTCACCACCGCGTTGAAGACCGGCAGGGCCCAGTAGCCGATGAGGCTATGCAGCGGGGCAATGAGGACCGCGGCCGTCTTGGCCCGCATCCAGTTCACGCCTTGTCCGGAATAGGCGATCGAATCGTCCATCACCCATGGGAAGCCGTTGAGAAATGCGGGCAGGAGGAAGAGCGCCACAAGGGACAGGCCCATGAGTGCTGTGGCGGCATTTGAGGTTTCGGGAACGGCTGCGTTCGTGGGCAGGGGTTCTGCCATTGCCGTGCCTATTCGACCAGTTCGGCGGGGATCAGGCCGCGCAGGGAATTGCCGACGAAGAGTTTGCGGTGGCGCAGGTCATCGAGTTTCAGCACCTCGCCACGCGCCTTTCGCTCACGTATCAGTTCGGCGCGCAAGACGCCGGGCAAAAGCCCGCTGGTAAGCGGCGGTATGAGCAGAATGCCGTCGGCTGCTTCGGCGAAGATATTGGTGATCGTGCCCTCGCAGACCTCGCCGCGCTCATTGAGCAGGATCACCTCGTCGGCTTCGTCCTTCGAGAATTCGGCGCGCGCGGCTTCATAGGGTTCGCGACGGGTGGTCTTGTGGCGGAAGAGGCTGTCTTCGGATTGCAGCCGCGTCTTGGCGATCTTCAATCGCCAGACGCTTTCTTCCGGCACTGGCTCGAATGGCGTGGCACTCACGTCCATCTTGCCGCGATAGGTCATGACCAGGCGGACGCGCAGAGGTTCGCTGCCGGAGACTTCCTTTTCCAGTTTGCCTTTCGCGTCCTGCGGCTGGCGGAAGCCGAGCGCATCGGCCGAGCGGGAAAGGCGACGCAAATGCTGGTCGAGCCGCAGGAAACCTGCGTCCGGCTGCCACCGCAAAGTCTCGATCAGCGAGAAATCCATTCGTCTCCCACGGCAAAGCGCGCCTTCAACAGGCATTCCTCGTATTCGGCTTCCGCCTTCGAATCGAAGACGATGCCGCCGCCGACATTGAAGACGGCGCGGCCCCCGTTGAAAAGGGAGATCGTACGGATCGCAACCGAAAATCGCATCGGGCCGGCTGGATCACACCAGCCGATCGCGCCGCAATAGATATCGCGCGGGCCGGCCTCGAGTTCATGCAGGATGCGCATCGCCCACATTTTTGGCGCGCCCGTCACGGATCCGCAGGGGAAGAGGGCCGCCATGATCTCCGGAAGACCGATATCGGGCGAGAGTTTTGCCCTGATGTAGCTCACCATCTGGTGGACGGTTGGATAGGTCTCGATGGCGAAGAGCTTGGGGACGGACAATGTGCCGACCTCGGAGATGACCGAGACATCGTTGCGCAGGAGGTCGACGATCATGCGGTTTTCGGCTTGCGTTTTTTCGTCGCCGAGCATGGCGGCGATAATCGCCTCGTCTTCCTCCGGGGTAGCACCCCGGGCGGCTGTGCCCTTCATCGGGCGGGTTTCGAGCCAGCCGTCGTCGTCCACGGAGAAAAAGAGTTCGGGCGAGCGGGACAGGACAACTGGATCGCCGAAATCGATCAGTGCGCCGTAGTGCACCGGCTGCCGCCCGACCAGCGACCAGAAGGCGGCGCGGGGATCGCCTGACCAGCGGGCCTCGACCGGCATGGTCAGGTTGGCCTGGTAGCAGTCGCCCTTGCGCAAATGGTGATGCAGGCGATCGAAGCGGGTGCGGTAGGTGTCGAGATCCCAGCCCGCTCTGGGTTCGGTAAGCAAGGGGGCGTTTGGGATATTCGTCGGCGCTTCCGCCAGCGGGTGTTCGGTCGGTGCGGGGGCCGCGAAGACCCCCATGGAGATGAGTGGGGTTTCCCGCCCGTCTTCCACCAGAGGACGCAGCTTCGGCTCAAAGACGAAGCCCGCTTCATAGGACAGATAACCCGCCAGCCATTTGCCGGCTTTCCGGTGCGCTTCCAATCTGGCGAGCGCAGGCTCGACCTCGTCCGCCGTCCGGGCGACGACGAGCGTCTCCGGTTCGGCAAAGACGAGGCTCGTCCCCGCGCGGTCGTCGCGGAAGAGCGCGTAAGGCGCGTGGTCACGCATGGGATATCGGCGGCTCCGGTTCAGGCTGCCTTATCTAGCGCTTCCAATTCGTCGATCAGCCCCTCGATCATCGACAGACCCTTGGCCCAGAACGACGGATCGGTCGCATCCAGCCCGAACGGAGCGAGAAGCTCCGAATGGTGTTTGGTGCCGCCGGCCCTCAGGAGCTCGAAATACTTATCCTGGAAGCCCTGATCGGCGTTCTGGTAGACGGCATAGAGCGAGTTCACCAGGCAGTCGCCGAAGGCATAGGCATAGACATAGAAGGGGGAGTGGATGAAGTGGGGGATATAGGCCCACCAGGTCTCGTAGCCTTCGGAGATCTTGATCGCCGGCCCGAGGCTTTCCTGCTGCACGGAGAGCCACAATTCGCCGATCTTCTCGGCCGTCAGTTCGCCTTCTTTGCGGGCCGTGTGGATCTTGCGCTCGAACTGGTAGAAGGCGATCTGGCGCACGACCGTATTGATCATGTCCTCAACCTTCTGGGCGAGCATGGCCTTTCTCTCGCGCTTGTCGGTCGTCTTGTCGAGCAGTGCGCGGAAGGTCAGCATTTCGCCAAAGACGGATGCGGTTTCGGCAAGCGTCAGCGGTGTCTGGCACATCATCGCGCCCTGACCACCGGCCAGCACCTGATGCACTCCGTGGCCCAGCTCATGGGCCAGCGTCATGACATCGCGCGGCTTGCCGAGATAGTTGACGAGTACATAGGGGTGGGCGGACGGGACCGTCGGATGGGCGAAGGCGCCCGGGGCCTTACCCGGGCGAGCGGGGGCGTCGATCCAGCCGCCGTCGAAGAAGCGGCCGGCGATCTCGGCCATTTCAGGCGCAAAGCCGCCATAGGCCGAGAGCACCATGTCCTTGGCTTCGTCCCAGGAGATCAGACGGTCCGGCGTTTCGGCCAGCGGCGCATTGCGGTCCCAGAAATTCATCTGGTCCATGCTAAGCCACTTCGCCTTCATCTTGTAATAGCGGTGCGACAGGCGCGGATAGGCCTCGCGTACGGCCTCGGCCAGGGCATCGACCACTTCCCGCTCGACGCGGTTGGCGAGGTGGCGGCTATCGGCGATGTCCTCGAAGCCGCGCCAGCGGTCGGAGATGTCCTTGTCCTTGGCGAGCGTGTTGGTCACCAGGGTGAAGATGCGGATATTGTCCTTGAAGGTCTTCGACAGCGCTTCGGCTGCCTCGCGGCGCTTTTCCGGATTGGCGTCCTGCAGAAGCGTCAGTGTTGGCTCAAGCGGCATTTCCTCGTCGCCGATCTTGAAGCGCAGCGAAGCCAGCGTCTCATCGAAGAGGCGGTTGAAGGCGGCGGCGCCGGTCTGCGACTTCTCAAGGAAAAGCTGCTCGATCCGGTCGTCGAGCTGGAAGGGCTTGTCCTTGCGCAGATCGACGATCCAGGGGCGGAAATGGCCGAGTGCGGGGTCGCGGTCCATGGCGGCGTCGACGGCATCATCTGCCAGACGGTTCATTTCCAGCGGGAAGAAGAGGAGGCGGGCCGACATGTCGGTGAGCTTCGCCTGAATGTCGCCGAAGAACTTGCCGTTCGCCGGATTGGTCATGTCGGAATAATAGGTGAGGCCGGCATAGGAGGCGATGCGGCCAAGCAGGTCTTCGAGCGCATCCATCTCACGCAGGGCCTGGGCCAGCGAGTTTTCACCGACGGTTTCGAGCGCGATCGAAAGCTTGCCCTTCCATTTGGTCTCGAAGGCAAGCGCATCGGATCCCGCCTTCTCGATGGCGCCGAGAAATTCGCTCGAGGTCTGACCCGGATAGAGATCGTCCAGCTTCCAGACGGGCAGGTCGCCGAGGTTCTGATTTCCGCTGGCGGAAGCCGGGTGGGCGGGGCTCAGGATGGGGCGGCGGTCGATCGTCATGGCGATGTCCTTTCTTCTCTTCGTTCCGGAGATGTAGTCAGTCGCCTGCGGATCGGCAAGCAGCCGGGTGTGCCGCCATGGTGCGACATCCGTGTCCGCACGCACCGAGACACCTGTGGATTGTGCCAGAAACGGTTAAGGACCGTTAAAATGCGAGGCTTTCTCCCAAGAACATCTTCAGGCCTTTCTGGCAGTCTCCCCGCGATAACCCAGGAGCGCGAATGCGCCGAAACAGCCCCGGGGAGCGCAAGTTGACCGCACAGATTCTACTCATCGATGAAGATGCTACCGAGCGCCGCAGCATGAAGGCTGCGATCGAGGCGCACGGCCACGCCGTCCATGTTGCCGATACCGCACATGCCGGCATCGATCTTTTCCGCCGCCATCGCGACGCCATAGGTGTCGTTGTGATCGACGCGGCATCCGCCGAGGGCCTGAACCCCAACATCATACCCATGCTGGCCGAGATCAACGCGGCCGTGCCTGTGATCGTCGGGACTGCTGAAGGTGCAACGGAGACGGCGCTTAATGCGGTGCGTGCCGGTGCTTTCGACTTTCTGGTCAAGCCGATCGCCCAGGAGCGGCTGATCGGCGCCATCGAATCCGCGCTCAAGATCCATCGCACCAGCCTGCAGGGCAGGGCGCCACGCCGGGCCCGCAGTGGGTCGGTTAGTTTCGCCGATGTGATTGCCGCAAGTGCCGCCATGTCCCGCGTCGTCGAGCTCGGCCGCCGGGCGGCACAATCGACCATCCCCGTCATGCTTGAAGGGGAGGCGGGTGTCGGCAAGGAACTGGTCGCGCGTGCCATTCATGCCGCAAGCGATCGCTCGTCGCGTCCGTTCGTCGGCTTCAACTGCAATTCCATTTCTCCGGCCCAGATCGAAGAGGTGCTGTTCGGCAGCGAAAGCCAGATCGGCAAGCTTTCCGAGGCCGAAGGCGGCACGCTTTTCATTGAGGAAATCAGTGAGTTGCCGCCCGGCGGCCAGATGCGCCTGCTGGAACTCGTGCAGACGGGTGAGGTCCATGGCGGCGGTCAGCAGCGTTCGGTGAAGGCCAATGTCCGACTGATCCTTGCGACCAACAAGGACCTGATCGAAGAGGTCAAGGCCGCGCGTTTCCGCGAGGACCTCTATTACCGTCTCAACGTCTTCCCGATCACGATTGCCTCGCTGCGCCGACGCAAGGAAGACATCCCGCATCTGATCCGGGCCTTTGTCGAGCGTTTCTCGCTGGAGCAACGTCTGCCGAGGACGCTTCAGGTGGAATCACCGGCGCTTGCGCTGCTCACCTCCTTCGACTGGCCAGGCAACACACGGCAACTTGAAAACGCGATCTTCCGCGCTGTCGTGCTGGCTGATGGTGTGAGCCTTCGCGAGGCGGACTTCCCGCAGATCTCGGCTCAGATGAAAGACAATCGCAGCGGTACGACCGGTCCGGATGCGCAGCCATCCGTTCCGGAGCAGAGCCCGATTGCCAAGGTGCAGGCGGCTCTTGCCGAGCGGGCGGCGGGTCTTGTGGGCAATTATTCGGCTCCATCCACAGGTTTCAGCAGCGGCGCATCCGGCAATGTCATCGTCAGCACGGACGAGGCCGGCAATGTGCGCAAGCTCGCTGAAATCGAGGAGGAACTGATCCGTTTCGCGCTGAAATTCTACCGCGGCCAGATGAGCCAGGTGGCGCGAAAGCTGGGCATCGGGCGCTCCACGCTCTACCGCAAGCTCAAGGATTATGGAATCGATCCCGACGACCCGCAGAAGGATGCCGCTTGATTTGCCTCAACCGTTCGATGTTAACTCTGGGGTAAGCTTAATCGCCTACCAAAGGGCTAAGCATTTGTTAGGCAAGCGTTCACCATAAATGGACAGCTTGTGCGGATGTGGCAAATTTGCCATGGTATGACCGCATTTGACGTTCATTTCGGTTGGCGTGGGACGTAGTCTTTCGGACGGGGATTGCATTGCAGGCATCGCAGGACATCAGCGCGCTCCATACGCAAAGCGGGCGCAAAACCCGGCTTGCGTCCGCGCAGTTGGCAGCGAAGCTGCTTTTTTCGCTGTCTGCCGTCCTTCTGATGGCTTTCGGCGGACTTCTGGGTAGCGTTGGTTCGGCACATGCCGAGAGCCGCACACTCAATATCGAATTCGTCCACACCGGCGAACGCGCGTCGATCACCTTCAAGCGCAATGGCCGCTATGACCCCAAGGGTCTGAAACAGCTCAACTATATTCTCCGTGACTGGCGCCGCAACGAGCCGACGAAGATGGACCCGCGCCTCTTCGACCTCGTCTGGGAAGTCTATCGCCAGTCGCGCGCCAAGGGTTACATCAAGGTCGTCTCCGCCTATCGCTCTCCGGCCACCAACTCGATGCTGCGTTCGCGCTCGAAGGGTGTTGCCAAGGAAAGCCAGCACATGCGCGGCACGGCGATGGACTTCTACATCCCCGGTGTACCGCTCAAGACCCTGCGCGAACTCGGCGTGAAGATGCAGGCCGGTGGCGTTGGTTACTACCCCAATTCCGGTTCGCCCTTCGTGCACATGGACGTTGCAGGCGTGCGCGCCTGGCCGCGCATGAACCGCCAGGATCTCGTCCGCCTCTTCCCGGACGGCAAGACCGTGCATATTCCCGCCGACGGCAAGCCGCTGCCGGGCTATCAGCAGGCGCTCGCCGAGTACAAGCGCCGCGTTGCCTCTGGCAATACCGTGATGATCGCCGAGGAAAAGTCCTCTTCGCGTCCGCGCAATTTCCTCGCCATGCTGTTCGGCGGTGGTGACGAGGATGAAGTCGAGGATGTTCCGGAACCCGCAGCGCGTCCTTCCGTGGCACAGCCGCAGCAGGCTCCCGCCGCACCGCGCGAGCAGCCCGTCGTAACCGCTTCCGAGCCTGTGATGGTCGCCAATGCGCTTCCGGGTGTGGATGCGGCCGATGCGCCCGTTCCGCAGGCACGGCCTTCGCTGCGACCGGCTGACAACAGCCTCGCCGTGGCTCTTTACCAGCCGCCGCGCAATGCGGCTGAGGATGCCCTCCAGCAGGTCGCAAGTGGTGTGCCGGTCCCGGCCTCTGCGCCAGCGGATGAGTTCACCGATCTTGCTTCTTTGACCACCGTGCCCGTGCCGACCCTTCTCAATCCGCGGCCGCAGGCTGGCGGCGCAGAGCAGGGCGTCATGACCGCCTCGATCGATCCGAGCTCCGAAGCCATGCTTTTGGCCGAGGGTATGGCTGTTCCGGTTCCTGCGGCCCGTCCGCAGGTGGCGGAGGCTCTGCTTGCTTCGTCGCAGGCTGAAGCCGAAGCCGAGGTGGACGAAGTCGAGCAAGCGATCCTGTCGCCGGAAGCGGCCGCCGCACTTGAAGACAGCACCATTCCGGAAATGGCAGCCCCGATCCCGTCAAGCGCGCCTGTCCAGGCTGAGCTGACCGCTGCCCCTGAGCAGGCTCCGGCTCCCGCCCAGCAGCCTGTCGAGGTCGCATCGATCCCGCAGGAAACGGCAGCCGTGGAAACCACCACGCAGTTCGGCGACATGTTCGACGCTCCGTCCGACGCCGTCCCGAATGCCGATGCCTCGCTGCCCAAGAAGGGCGGTCGCCCGGGTCAGGAAGATGCCGAACGTGCACATATGGCCATGTATGGTGGCACCAAGCTCACCAAGGGCATGATCGAGCAGTGGGCCCTGAACCAGGGCAAGTTCGACGCGGTCTCCAAGCCGGTCAAGGCGCCCCGCGTCGTGTCGCGCTCGCTGGTCGCTCCTGCCACGGCGGTTCCGGATGGCTTCCGCCTCGATGCGACAACCATCGACCCGAGCCGCTTTGGCGCGCCCTGATCGTCAAATCAGACAGATGATAGACAATAAAAAACCCGCCGGATTGGCGGGTTTTTTGTTGGCTTTAGAGAGGTCGCTCAGCCTTCCGGCGGGCTCTCGATCATGCCGAGCGCGTGCAGGTAGGTGTCGAGGATCAGATCCTCTTCCATGCGCTCCTGGTCGTCCTTCTTGCGCAGCGCAATGACCTTCTTCAGGATCTTGGTGTCGAAGCCCATCGACTTGGCTTCGCCGTAGACGTCCTTGATGTCGTCGGCGATGGTCTTCTTTTCTTCTTCCAGGCGCTCGATGCGTTCGACAAAGGCACGGAGCTGGTCGCGGGCGACGCCGTGAGCGGCATCAGACATGGGCAATCTCCTTCATTGCAGGGATGGCATTCTTGAGGTGGGTTTTCGTGGCGATCACGTGCCGCGAAGCGGCGTCCGCGTCAAGCCCCAAAGCTCGGGGACGTGATCATTCCTTCGGGCGGTTCTTCTCGAACGCCTGCTGTTGGTCGGTGCTTGCCTCGCGCTGGTGCAGCGCCTTCCACTCTTCATAGGGCATGCCGTAGACGATCTCGCGGCTCTCGTCCTTGGTGAGGTCGAGGCCGGTTTCCTTCGCGGCGTCCAGATACCAGTTCGACAGGCAGTTTCGGCAAAAGCCGGCGAGGTTCATCAGGTCGATGTTCTGGACCTCGGGGCGATTGCGCAGATGGGAAACGAGCCGACGGAAGGCGGCGGCTTCGAGTTCGGTTTGTTGGTCCTTGGTGGGGAGCGTCATGCAGTCCTCCTTCAGGGCGCGATTGGCGGGGTAGGGTAAGGGCCGGTGCGCGAAGCATGGATCCGATACTCGTGCAGCATCGGGTCGGCATTGAGGCGTTCGAAGATTGGCGCAAGGCGATCAGCCCAGGCGGCGACGCCGGCCTCGTCCCCGATCAGATCCTGCCGGACCTCCAGCAGCGCATGCGGGATGCCTGTTATCATGCAGTGACGATACATGGTGTCGCCCTTCAAGGCGCCATCATAGGGTTCGTTGTCGCCGACGAGGATGTCGCCCGATGCTTCAAGGCCATCGATCAGTGGGCGCACGGCTCGGTCGTCGGTATCCCAGAGAACGGCGGCATGCCAGGGACGCGGCACGCCCTTCCAGGCCGGCGTGTAGGAATGCAGCGAGAGCACCAGCGGTGCCTTGCCCGAGGCTTCAGCGACGCTTGCGATGACATCGGAGACGGCCTGGTGATAGGGGCGGTGATAGGTCGCAATGCGGTGCTGCCACTCCTGCGGCGTGATCGGATGGTTTCCAGGAATGATGGCGCCATCCGATATGCGCATGATGATCGTCGGATCATCCTCGCCGCGATTCGGATCGATCAGCAGGCGGGAGAAGCGCGACATTACCGCCGGCACACCGAGGCGAGCCGCAAGCTGACGGGTGAGCGGCTCGATGCCGATGTCATAGGCGATGTGGCGGCCAAAGGCGCTGTCCGGCAGGCCAAGGCGGCCATAGGGCTCGGGAACAATGTTCGTCGCATGGTCGGCGAGAAGCACGAGGCCAGCATCGAGGCGGCCTTCTAAAATCTCAAAAACGGGGGAAACATTCATCAGTTTGAAGCCATCGTCTGCTACATGCGCTTGATCGCATGGGGAATGGGGGAGCGCAAGCTTTCATGGCTGTCACGTTTGTGCCAAGATCGGACATATAGGTTCCAGTACTGACCAAAGACAGAAAATATAATCGATTAGAGTTGCGTTGACATTCTCTGGTCAGCATCGCAAGAAGGCATCCCATGCGCATTTTTGGAGTTCCGGCGGCAATCGTGCATCACTCGATCAGACAGACTTTTGACCGTGCCAAGGCACGTTTTCTGAAGCCCCTCCTGATCGCGGGTGCGCTGTTTTCGCCACTGCTGGCAGCCGATGCCGCCCATGCCGAGTTCCGTGTCTGCAACGGCACACCGAACCTTGTCGGCGTCGCCGTCGGCTACCGGGCGGAAGAGGGCTGGATTACGGAAGGCTGGTGGCAGGTTCCGGCCGGCACCTGCGCCACACTGATCGAGGGCGAACTCCAATCGCGCTATTATTATCTCTATGCTGAGGATGCCGCTCGCGGTGGTCGATGGACCGGTGACATCAACATGTGTGTCGCCGAAAACGAGTTCAAGATCGTTGGCGTGAAGGACTGCTTCGCGCGCGGTTATCAGCAGATGGGATTCAAGGAATACGACACCGGCAGGCAGGGGAGCTGGATGGTCCAGCTGTCCGATACGTCGGGCACCCAGGAAAGCCAGAACTGATGAAGCGAAACCGCAAAGTAAAGATCCTCGCCACGCTTGGTCCCGCATCTTCCGACGAAGCGATGATCCGGAAGCTCCACGAAGCCGGGGCTGATCTTTTCCGCATCAATATGAGCCATTCGAGCCATGAGATGCTGCGGACGCTCATCCAGCGCATTCGCAGTGTCGAGGCAGCCTGTGGGCGCCCGATTGGCATCCTCGCCGACCTGCAGGGACCGAAGCTGCGTGTGGGCAAGTTTGCCGAAACAACCGTCGAGCTGAAGGCCGGCCAGACCTTCACCCTCGACAGCAACGAAGCGCCCGGTGACGCGTCCCGCGTCTACCTGCCGCATCCGGAAATTCTCGAATCGGTGAAGCCGGGCGACCGCCTGCTGATCGATGACGGAAAGCTCCACCTGAAGGCCGTCAAATGCGATGGCAAGACGATCGTGACCGAGGTCGTCTCCGGCACCAAGATTTCCGACCGCAAGGGCGTGAGCCTTCCCGACACCATCCTCGCCACCGGCGTGCTGACCGACAAGGACCGCGCCGACCTCGATGCGGTACTGGCGACCAATGACGTCGACTGGGTGGCGCTGTCCTTCATCCAGCGTCCGGAAGATCTGGCGGAAGTCCGCAAGATCGCCAAGGGCCGCGTTGGTCTGATGTCGAAGATCGAAAAGCCGCAGGCTATCGAGCGGATCGACGAGATCATTGCTCTCTCCGACGCCCTGATGGTTGCTCGTGGTGACCTCGGCGTTGAAATGCCGCTCGAGCGCGTGCCTGGCATCCAGAAGCAGCTGATCCGCGCCTGCCGGCGCGAAGGCAAGCCTGTTGTCGTTGCGACCCAGATGCTGGAATCGATGATCACAGCACCGGTTCCGACCCGTGCGGAAGTCTCCGACGTCGCGACCGCCGTCTTCGAAGGCGCCGACGCCATCATGTTGTCTGCCGAGTCGGCTTCCGGCCAGTATCCGGTCGAAGCCGTCGCCACCATGGCGTCCATCGCCCATACGGTCGAGCGCGAGCCGCACTATCCGGGCATCATCTACGCCCAGCGCGCCCAGCCGGAAGCGACGGGCGCTGATGCCATTTCGCTCGCTGCCCGTCAGATCGCCGAGACGCTGCGCCTGCAGGCGATCGTCTGTTACACGTCTTCGGGCAATACCGGTCTGCGCGCCTCGCGCGAGCGTCCGGAAGTGCCGATCATCGCGCTGTCGCCGGTCATCCAGACCGCGCGTCGTCTCTCGGTGGTCTGGGGACTGCATTGCGTCGTGTCTTCGGAGCCGACCGATCTCGACGAGATGGTCAACGGTGCCTGCCGCATAGTCGTGGACGAGGGCTTCGGCAAGCCTGGTGATCGCATCATCATCTCGGCCGGTGTGCCGCTCGGTACGCCTGGCTCGACCAACATGCTGCGTATTGCCTATATCGGTTCGGACGGTCAGACGGGGATCTGATCCCTGTTCTCAATACTAGGTTTGGAAAAGCCGCCTTCGGGCGGCTTTTTCATGGCGGCTACTGTCCAGCCTGGAGGGAAGGAGCTTCACCCGCCGGTTCCACACGTGTCGCGGCGAGCCTTGGCTCTGCCGCGCGTGCCATGGCCTGCAGGTCGCGTGTCTCGCCGGCGATTTTCTCTAGGGCAGCGATGGCGATGTCTGTCACGATATAATCCGGCTTGTGGCCAAGGCCTTCGATCCAGACCAGTTCGGAGCCTGCGATGTCGCGAGCGAGGCCCTTCGAATGGATTTCCTCCAGCACGATTTCGTCTGCGTCGCCGGTGATGACCACCGTCGGCTTGGCGATCTCGCGGTAGCGCGCGGCGAAGGTGCTCACATAGGCATGCAGGCCGGCGACATCCTTTGCATTGGACCGGAAGGTCGAGGGGCGCAGAACGAGGGCCGGGCCCGTGTTTGCGAGATAGGTATCGGGACGTGGATTGGGCGCGAAGACATGATCCGTCGCCGCCTCTATGCGCATCATGCCCGCATGCAGAGCCAGCGTATGGCAGAAGATCGGGCCGATTACCGGGGCGGAGGCGAGGTGATAGTACCAATCGACGCCGCCCGGCCAGGGATGGGTGGCGGCGGCGAGGAAGACCAGGCCCTCCACCTTATCAGGATGCAGCACGCCGAAGCTTACGGTGATTGCGCCGCCGAAGGAATGGCCGACGATGATCGCTCGTTCGATACCCTTCTCTTCCATCAGCCGCGCAATCGCATTCGCCTGGCCGTCCGGCGTATCGTTCTCCGGCCCGCCGCGCTCGGAATAGCCGTGTCCCGGCCTGTCGACGAAGAGAAGCTCGGCACGCCCGCGCAGAGGCTCAAGGAAGGCGCCTGCCTGATCTCTGAGGTTCCCGGAGGCGCCGTGGATGAAGACGATGGGCGGCAGGTCTGCGTCGGGGCCTGCGGGCACGTGGAGGGCATTCAGGCTGAAGCCGCCGACATCGGTTAGTTCGCCGACATTCGGCGCCTCGGTCTCGATGGCGCGCGCGCGGAGTTGGGTGGCGATGGCGAGGACCGCGAGCACGGCGATGATCACGAGGAGTATGACGAGCAAGACGAAACCGATACGGGGGAGGAGCAAGAGCGAAGTTTCCGAGCTGGACGATATGGCAACAAGATCGTGCTGCAGTGCCGTTCGTCAAGGTTTTGCTCGGTTTGCAGCGGAAGCGTAGGGGGGAGAGTTGTTGTCGATACGGAAATTCCGTATGCTGCCTGCATCAATGAGCGGTTCGATCCCGAGAAGGACCAGATCAATCAGGCGAAGCATGGCGTTTCGCTGGTCCTTGGAGATCGTATCTTTGATGACATCGATCATCTCATCATCCCCTCGTTCCGCGAACGTGACGGTGAGGAGCGGTATAAGGTCATAGGTACGGTGGAAGACCGACTGTTCACCGGAGTGTTTGTTTGGAGGGGCGAACAGCCTCGCTTTATCTCGGTTCGAAGGAGCAATCGTGGAGAAGAGCGTGCCTATCGCGATACCGGCTGATCCAACCGACAACGAGGACTTCGATGTCTCCTCGGATGCGCTGGATCGGGCGCAGCGTGCGCGACTGATCCGACGGACACGCACAGCGCTCGGTCTGTCACAGACGGAGTTCGCGTCACGTTTTCGCGTGCCTGTGGGGACGCTGAGAGATTGGGAGCAGGCACGGGCAACTGCGCCAGACTTTGCCATTGCCTATGTGCGTGTGATTGCCCAGCATCCCGATCTGGTCGCGAAGGTGGTGGGCTGAAGCAATTCTTCGTTGGGGAAATTACGTCCGCTGGCCGGCCAGTTCTTCCGAGAGCTTCGAGACGATCTCCTGGGCCTCACGGTCGGCGGGGAAGATGTCCAGGTAGCGTTCCCAAGCCTTCAATGCCGCATCCTTGCTGCCGCGCTCGGTGAGGATGCCCGCAAGACCGGCGATTGCGCCGAAATGCCGAGGCTCGAGTTCCAGGACTTTCTCGATGTCCGAGACGGACTTCTGATAATTGCCCATGGTGAAGTGCAGTGTCGCGCGCTGGTTCCAGGCGCCGACAAAATCCGGTTTCAGGATGATGGCCTGGTCGATGAAGTCGAGGGCCGCTGCATTCCGCTTTTCGCCTGCTGCCTTGGCGGACCATTGCATGAGCAGATTGATCGTCGGGCTCGACGATTCGCTCCAGGTCGCCATCGTGGAATTGGCGATCTGGCGGGCGGCCTGGGGATTGCGCTCCCGTTTCAGCTCGGCCAGCAGGTCGTCAACAGTCTTGGGCTTGGCCGGTGGCTTCAGCGGGATCTGTTCGACAGGGGCCTGGGTCGCTTGCGCGCCGCCCTGTTCTTCGGGTGCCTGCGCTGAGACGGTACCTGCGGTGAGCAGGGCGGGAAGGAGCAGGTGGCTGAGGGCGAGTCGCAAAGAAAAACGGCGCATACAGGGAAGGTAGTCCCTCAGCGCCGTCTTTCAAACTCAAATTTCCGATATCAACACGCCGCAGATGCGGCGGGCAGTCCGTCAGGCTCATGGGATCCTGAGATCCCGGGGCATCAGCCCTGGCGAGCCTTGAAGCGCGGGTTCTGCTTGTTGATGATGTAGATACGGCCCTTGCGGCGAACCAGACGGTTGTCGCGATGACGGGCCTTAAGCGCTTTCAGCGAGTTCTTGATCTTCATTTTTCTGGTCCACAACGATTGTCGGGGAATGTGTCATTCACCCACTGTGTTCAAACAATCAAAAGCGCGCCGCTGGGCGCGCCCTTGAAGAGTTGGCGGCAATTAGCCCGAGGGAGGCCTTGATGTCAACATGCCCGGCGGAAAATGCGGGACCCATCAGGCTAAAAAACCGGGAAAATCAGTCGCGAAACGGCAGGATTTCGGTGACATGGCCCATCTTGCGGCCGGGTCTGGCTTCCGTCTTGCCATAGAGATGGACGAGCACGTTGGGCTTTGAGAGCCAGGCCGGTACAGAATCGATGTCGTCGCCGATCAGATTCGTCATCACGCAATCGGAGTGACGTACGGTGTCGCCGAGCGGCAGAGAGGCGACCGCGCGGATGTGCTGCTCGAACTGCGAGACGATGCAGGCCGCCTCCGTCCAGTGGCCGGAATTGTGGACGCGGGGCGCGATCTCGTTGGCGATCAGGCTACCATCTTCGAGCACGAAGAACTCCATGCCGACCACGCCGACATAGGCCAGGCCGTCGAGCAGCTTGGTTGCAGCCTCACGGGCGGCCTTGGCCGTCTCCGGCGTGATGGCGGCGGGCTGGGTCGAGGTGTGCAGGATGCCGTTGCGGTGCACGTTCTCGGTCGGGTCGTAGCAGCGGACTTCGCCATCGGTGCCGCGGGCGGCGATGATCGAGATCTCGCGGACGAACGGCACGAAGCTTTCGAGAATCAGCGGGACGGCGCCCAGGGCTTCATAACCGCCGTCGGCGGCTTCACCCTTGCGGTAGACCTTCTGGCCCTTGCCGTCGTAACCGAGGCGGCGGGTCTTCAACACGCCTTCGCCGCCGAAGTCTGCGAGGGCTGCTTCGAGGTCGGCTTGGCTATCCACGGCGTGAAAACGGGCCGTCTGGATGCCCGACGCGTTGAGGAAGCGCTTTTCCGTCACGCGGTCCTGGGCAACTTCAAGTGCCTTCGGTGGCGGATAGACGGGCACGCTTGCGGCAAGCGTCTCGGCGGCGGTCACCGGCACGTTTTCGAATTCGTAGGTGACGACGTCGCAGAGGCGGGCGAGCTCTGCCAATGCTGCCGGATCGTCATAGGCGGCGGTGACCTGATGGTTCGCCACTTGCGCGGCCGGGCTGTCGGCCTGAGGCTCCAAGATCACGGTGCGGAAGTTCAGGCGGGCGGCAGACATGGCCAGCATGCGGCCAAGTTGGCCGCCACCGATGATGCCGATGGTGCGGATGGTCATGGGGCCTCGTCCACGGGATATTCGGCGACGGATGCCGTCTGGCGCTCGACCCATTCGTCGAGGCGATCAGCCAGTTCGTCGTCATAGACGGCCAGAACACGGGCGGCGAGCAGGGCGGCGTTGACGGCACCGGCGCGGCCGATGGCCAGCGTGCCGACGGGAATGCCGGCCGGCATCTGGACGATAGAGTAGAGACTGTCGAGGCCGGACATCGATTTCGACTGAACGGGGACGCCGAAGACGGGAAGCGTGGTCAGAGATGCGACCATGCCGGGCAGATGCGCTGCGCCGCCGGCCCCTGCGATCACCACTTTGAAGCCCTCGTCGCGGGCTCCTTTGGCGAAAGCATACATGCGGTCGGGCGTGCGATGTGCCGAAACGATCCGGGCTTCATAGGAGACGCCGAGTGCGTCGAGCGTGTCTGCAGCGTTCTTCATGGTCTCCCAGTCCGACTGGCTTCCCATGATGATGGCGACGGGCGGGCACTCAGCGGTCATCTCGGATCCTTCTGTGTCACGCAATGATGTCGGGGATGATCTGGTCTTCAAGCGCCGTGATCTTGTCCTTGATGGACAGTTTCTTCTTCTTCATGCGCTGAATTCGCAGGGCGTCGCAGCCGACGGAGATCATGGCGTTGATCGCAGCATCGTAGTCTTCATGCTCCTGGCGGAGCCGCGCCAACGAGAGCCTGACGTCAGCCTGTTCCTGATCGGCCATGCTTGTTCCCCATATCGCCGTTTTGCCCATCCTTTAAGGATGCCCGGAAGATTCGCGCAAGCTCCTATCACCAAATACCGGTAACGGGAAGTTATCCCTGTCTTGGTTTTTGATGGTCGTTTTTGCCCAGTTCGCCTTCGACAAACCGCATTTCTCGTGTCACATTATCTTCGCAAAGCCTGAAACTCCAGCGGATGAGGGCTGGAGGTAGGCGAGAAGGAAGGACGCATCAAATGACCATACAGGCTCATCTTGAATCGCTGCAGAAGAAGCACGGAGCCCTGGAGGACAAACTCCATGACGCACTTGCATCTCCCTCCGTTGATGACCGGCACATTGCCGAGCTGAAGCGCCTGAAACTGCGCCTCAAGGATGAAATGGAACGCCTGAGGGCTTCCACACGCCACTGATACCACCCTTCCGGCTGCGCCGGGATCAGGCGGACCCAAAGACCGATCCCGATGTATTCATGAAGCAGCCAATATCCCACCTTTGGCCCCGGAGTTCACAGGACTTCGGGGCTTTTATTTTGCCTGTTGGGTGGAGGGCAGAGAGGGCTTAAGACCAGAACTGGTCGAGCCACATGTTCATCCGGTCAAAGCCCGGGCGGTTGATGAAGTAGATGCGGCGGGTGCCTTCGGAACGCACATGCACCAGACCGCTGTCGAGCAGGGCTTTCAGGTGCTGGGAGACGGCCGGGCGGCTGATCGGCAGCTGGCCTGCCAGTTCATTCACGGTCTTTTCCCCCCGCCGCAGATCCTCGAGGATGTGTCGCCGGTTCGGGTCTGCGATCGCCATGAACGGGTCTGCGTTCGTCATGGCTGAAAGGTTATGTCAAAGGTCCCTCGGCGGCAAGCGCAGATGTGCGGCGCAGCAAAGGCTTTGTCCGCACGGATGTCTGCTTCAAATGCCGGTCAGTCCGCGCGTTCCATCCCAGAGCAGCTTGCTGCCGGCGATCAGCACCATGCCGTACATCAGGGGGTAGAAAAGCTGCGGCTTCAGGAAATGCACGAGGCGTGCGCCAGCGAGCGTCGAGATAAGGGCGACCGGCAAGAGGGCGCCTGACAGGCTGAGATTGGTTGCATCCAGTTCCCCAAGCGCGAAATAGGGGATGACCTTGATCGCATTGAGGATGGCGAAGAAGCGCGTCGAGGTGCCCGTATAGGTGAGCGGATCAAGCTTCAGCGGCAGGACGTAGATCTGGAAGGGCGGTCCACCGGCATGGGCGACGAAACTTGCATAGCCGGCAAGCGAACCCCAGAACGAACCGGCGACAGGCCGTTCGCCGACCGCTTCGGTTTCCTTGCCCTTGTAGGCCAGCCAGCTTTCAAGGAAGTATTTGAGCGCAAAGACGACCGATATCGCGCCAAGGACAAGGCGCATGGCGTCTGCCGAGACATAGGTGGAGGTGGCCCAGCCGAGCCCGATGCCGATCACGGCACCTGGCAGCATAGCAATCAGGGTTGCGCGGTTGTTATGATGGCGCCAGGCCCAGAGTGCCACGGCGTCCATGACCAGAAGGATCGGCAGGAAGATGGCGGCGGCCTGCATCGGCGGTACGGCAAAGGCGAGCAGTGGCACGCCGATCAGCGCGAAAGCGCCACCGAGACCACCTTTCGACAGGCCGACAAGGGCAACAGCGGGAATGGCGACGGCATAGAAGTTCGGGTCTGTCAGCATTGCGCGGTTGATCCTTTCGGAAGAGCGGTCTATCGGATTTGTCTAGAGAAAACGAGGACGAAATCCGCGAGATACGGACCCGTCCCGCACACGGAAACACCGCGCATGACCGAAGACCGCTGCCGCCTCGTCCTCATCGTTCCCGATATCGCTGATCCTGCCGAGCGCACGGAGGTGTTGCGGAACGCCTTGCGTGGCGGCGATGTGGCATCGGTCATCATCCCGCAATACGAACTCGATGACACCGTGTTCCAGAAGCATGCGGAAATGCTGGTGCCGGTCATCCAGGAAGCGGGAGCGGCGGCGCTGATCGTCGACAACAGCCGTGTGGCCGGGCGCGTCAAGGCCGATGGCCTGCACATTTCCGGCAATGCCGCTGCACTTGCCGAGGCGGTCGAGAAGCACGTGCCGAAGCTGATCGTCGGTGGCGGTAATGCCATGGACCGTCACCACGCGCTGGAGATGGGAGAAATCCAGGCGGACTACATCTTTTTCGGCAAGATCGACGGTGACATCAAGCCGGAGGCCCATTCGAAAAACATCGCGCTTGGCGAATGGTGGTCGTCGATGATCGAGCTTCCGGCCATCGTCATGGGCGGTAGCGATGCCTCGTCGGCGGTCGTTGTTGCCGAGAGCGGCGTGGAATTTGTGGCGCTCGGAAAGGCCGTGTTTGCCGATCCGGCCCAGGCTGCCGCAATCGTGACCCGTGTGAATGCAGAGCTTGACGAAAAAGCGCCACGGTTTGAGGCTTGAACCGCCTCATGCGTTCAAACTCGTCCCTCCACCGTCTGATTCTCGCCGCACTCGCCGGGGCATGCCTTGCGGTGGGCACGCCTGCCAGCGCGCAGGAGAGCGAGGATGGTATCGCGATTGGTGAGCAGCCGGCGATCCTGCCGGCGGATCCATCCGATGCGGGCGAGATCGAACGCGGCGCTCGCGACAGCAGCAGTACCGGGGATGCCAACAAGCTCGATCGTGGCGATCTGGATTCCACCTTGCCGGTGACGAAGGGTGCCAAGCCGACCGCGGGCGATAAGCCCGATGAGTTGCAGGGCATCAACATCTATCTGCGCATGGGCGCCCCCTTGCCGGACGTGCCGGCGGAAAAGGCCTACGAAGGCAAGCCTGACGATGCTTACGGCGCCTTCCAGCGCGGCCTCTTCCTGACAGCTGTCGACAAGGCTTTGCCGCGCGCGCAGCTCGGGGATCCCGCAGCGCAGACGCTGCTGGCGGAGATCATGTCACGCGGCCTCGGCGTTAAGCGTGACCTGAAGGGCGCGGCCTTCTGGTATGGTCAGGCCGCCCAGGGCGGTGATCCGGCTGCAATGTTCAAATATGCCCTTCTCCTGATGGAGGGCCGGGAGGTCCCGCAGGACAAGGCTAAGGCGGATGACTACATGCGCCGCGCGGCGGACGCCGGGAATGCATCTGCCCAGTTCAACTGGGCGCAGATCCTTGTTGCCGGCACACCCGGCGTGCGCGGGCTGACGGCTGCCATGCCCTATTATGAAAAGGCTGCCGAGCAGGGCATTGCCGATGCACAATATGCGCTGGCGCAGGTCTATTCGGCGCTGAAGGACGTGCCGGACGAGAAGAAGTCGCGGGCGCGGGAATGGATGATGCGGGCCGCACGTGCGGGCTTCGATACCGCTCAGCTCGATATCGGGCTCTGGCTGGTCAATGGCTACAATGGACCGCGCGACTATGAGGCCGGCTATCGCTGGCTGAGCATTGCGGCTGCGCGCGGCAATGTGGTGGCGCAGAACCGTATTGCCCATCTCTACATCAATGCGCTCGGCACCAAGCCCGATCCGGTCGAGGCGGCGAAGTGGTATGTGCTGTCGCGCCGTGCGGGTCTGAAGGATCCGGGGCTTGAGGATTTCTATCTCGGTCTCAACGAAGAGCAGCAGAAACAGGCGATCGATCTCGCCAACAGGTTCCGGCGAACCTGACGCAGCCCGCTCTGCCGCTGTATACCAAGTCTCTATGATATGAACGTCTAAGCCGCCTCCGGTTGAGCCGATCCTATGGGTGGCTATCATCGAGATTTGGGAACACGGGGAGGGCGGCGGTCATGGATCTCATCGATATCTTCCAACGCCTCGGTCTGGCACTCGCCATCGGTGCTGCTGTCGGCGTCGAACGGCACTGGCGCGAGCGTGACGAGCCGGAAGGCGCGCGGATCGCCGGCATCCGCACCTTTACCCTGATCGGCATGACGGGCGGGATCGCCGGGCTGCTGGATCAGGGCCTGACCCCGGATGGCCTGTCCGGTCTTGTTGTCGCGAGCTTCCTGCTCGCGGTTGCCATGGTCATGCTGCGTTTCGGCCTCATGGAGGCGCGTGCCGAGGGTTCGTTCAGCGCAACGACCGTCATCGCTGGCATCACCACTTTCGGACTTGGGGCGCTTGCTGTGCTCGGCGATATGGCGGCGGCGTCGGCTGCGGGTGCCGCCATGGTCACGGTGCTTGCCAGTCGCGAGTTCCTGCATGGCGCGATCCGGCGGCTCACCTGGGTGGAATTGCGCTCGGCCGTCGTGCTCCTGGCCATGGGTTTCGTGCTTTTGCCGCTCATTCCGGCCACCCCTTACGGTCCCTTTGGCGGTGTGTCGCCACGCAGCCTGGTGATCCTGGTCATCATGCTCGCCTCGATCTCCTTCGTCGGCTATGTCGCGGTGCGCCTGATCGGTGGCGGGCGCGGTGATCTCGTGGCCGGGGCCGTGGGTGGTCTTGTCTCTTCCACGGCCAGCACGCTTGCCATGGCGCGGCAGAGCCGAGCGGTCGCAGAAGGCTCTGCAGGGCCGGCCGCCGGAGCGATTGCGGCCGGGAGTGTGTCGCTGGTGCGCACCGGCTTGCTGCTGCTTGCGCTGGCGCCTGCCGTTGCGGAGCGGCTGCTCTGGGGGCTGCTGGTTGCCGGTGCGCTGATGATGGTAGTGGCCGTCTCGCTCGTCGCACGCAGAGGGGCGAGTTCTGAGGCCGCCCTGCCGACCAATCCTTTTGAACTGCTCCAGGTGCTCAAGATGGCGCTGATGATCACCGTCATCGCCTTTCTGGCGCGGGCGGCCAGCCAGATTTTCGGAGATGCAGGCCTTTATGCGGTATCAGGGCTGACGGCCCTGGCCGATGTGGATGCGGCGACGGTGACGGTTGTCGGCATGCTGCCGACGCTCTCAGTCGAGGTTGCGACCGTCGCTGTCAGCATTGCTATTGCCTCGAATATGGTAGCCAAGGTCGTCTACGCGGCTGCGATCGGCACCAAAGGCTTTGCTGCCCGACTGGCGGGCGCGACTTTGCTCGCCATAGGCTCGGGCGTGATCGTCACGCTGGCTGCAGAGCTCATCTGACGCTGGTGCATGGACCGGAATAGCCATCCCCCTTGAATTCCGGCGGCATTTGTGGTCTTGAACCGGCCAAATGCCGCCGCCATCGCGTGCTGCTCCGGTCGCCGCCCTCCGGCGCCTCCCAGTTTCAAGGATTTCGATCAATGGCCCGCTCCGCCCTTCTCAATGTCATGGTCCAGGCTGCCCTTAAGGCCGGCAAGTCGCTTTCGCGCGATTTCGGCGAAGTGCAGAACCTGCAGGTTTCGGTGAAGGGCCCAGGCGACTTCGTCTCGCAGGCCGATTTCCGGGCCGAGAAGATCGTGCGCGAAGAGCTGCTGAAGTCGCGTCCGACCTATGGTTTCCTCGGCGAGGAAGGCGAAGAGATCAAAGGCACCGACGGCGCGCATCGCTGGATCGTCGATCCGCTCGATGGCACGACCAACTTCCTGCACGGCATTCCGCAGTTTGCCGTCTCGATCGCGCTTGAGCGCAATGGCGAGATCGTCGCAGGCGTGATCTTCAACCCGGCGACCGACGAACTCTACACGACGGAAAAGGGCGGCGGCGCCTTCCTCAACGATCGCCGCATCCGCGTCGGAGCCCGCAAGGTGCTGTCTGACTGCGTCATCGGTTGTGGTGTGCCACATCTCGGTCGTGGCCAGCACGGCAAGTTCCTCGTTGAGCTACGCCATGTCATGGGTGAAGTCTCGGGAGTTCGCCGTATGGGCGCTGCTGCGCTCGACCTCGCTTATGTCGCTGCCGGCCGCCTCGACGGCTTCTGGGAAGCGCAGCTGAATTCCTGGGACATCGCGGCTGGTATTCTCCTCATCAAGGAAGCCGGTGGCTTTGTTTCCGACATGAAGGGCGGCCAGGAGATGTTCGAAAACGGCAGCGTACTTGCCGGCAATGAATACATCCGCAAGGCGCTGGAAGAGGTCGTCAACCGCCCGGTGCCGCAGGCCTGATTACTGTATAGGGAAAATTTTCCCAACCTCCGCGGCTTCAATTCGTCTCAATTTTGCACTAGCCTCCGGGTCCAAGATTCCCCGGAGGTTGAGCGTATCATGGCGAAAGTGAAGTTGGAGGATCTCGAGGTGGGAGAAACCCGTCCGGGAGCATACGGCCAGAAGCTCTCCAGCCCGATGCCCTTCTTCACGACGATGGTGATCTTCCTGATCATCGTCTGTTTCATCGCCGCCATCCTCTATCGCCAGGCGCATGCGGCCTTCATAACCAATCCGGGCCTGAACGGGCTGATCCTCGGCGTTCTGGCCGTCGGAATCATCCTTGTGTTTGCCCAGGTGCTGGCACTTCGACCGGAAGTCCGCTGGTTCAATTTCTTCCGGGCTGCCGGTGACAATGCGACGCTCGTCGGCCGCGACCCGAAGCTGTTGGCGCCGATGCGCGCGCTGATCGGCGGCCGCCGGTCGATGGCGATCTCGACGACCGCGCTGCGCTCCATCCTCGATTCGATCGGCACACGCCTCGACGAATCGCGCGATACAAGCCGCTATCTGATTGGCCTGCTCGTCTTTCTCGGTCTGCTCGGCACCTTCTGGGGCCTGCTCGGCACAATCGGTTCGATCAATGAGGTGATCGCTTCACTAGATCCGGCCTCCGGCGACAGCAATGACGTGCTGCAGTCGCTGAAATCAGGTCTTAGCGCACCGCTTGCCGGCATGGGCACTGCCTTCTCGTCCTCGCTGCTCGGTCTCTCGGGCTCGCTGATCCTCGGCTTCCTTGACCTGCAGGCAGGGCGTGCGCAGAACCGGTTCTATATCGAGCTGGAAAACTGGCTGTCGTCCGTCACCGATGTGGATTCGGAGCGGGGCACGGTCTCCGAGGCGTCTGCCGCCGTTGCGAGTGACGACATCCGCCTCCTCGTCGAGGAGATCCAGAAGCTCTCGAACCGGGAGGGCAATGACCGCTCTGTCGCTGCGATCGCAGGTCTGGCCGAAGGTATTCAGGGGCTCGTCAAGAACATGCGCAATGAACAGCAGATGCTGCGCGACTGGATCGAGGCGCAGCAGGAGGATGCTCGTGCCATGCGCAAGACGCTCGACCGGCTGAACGACAAGATCAGCGGGAGCAACAAGTAAATGGCGCTCGGGCGCAACCGTCGCCGCGAGCGCGGGATCGACTACTGGCCGGGTTTCGTCGACGCCCTGTCGACGCTTCTGCTGGCGATCATGTTCCTGCTCACCGTCTTCGTGGTCGCGCAGTTCATCCTCGGCCGGGAGATCTCCGGCAAGGATGAGGTGCTCAACCGGCTGAACAGCCAGATCGCCGAACTGACCCAGCTTCTGGCGCTTGAAAAGAGCGGCAAGCAGGATCTCGAGGACATGCTGGCGTCGCTGCAATCGTCGCTTGCCTCGTCGGAGACCGAACGGTCCCGCCTGCAGGAACTGCTCGACAGTGGTGCGGGATCGGCGGACGTCGCCAATGCCAAGATGGGCCGGCTTACCGAAGAACTCGACGCGGAAAAGCAGGTGAGTGCCCGGGCGATGAGCCAGATCGAGCTGCTCAACCAGCAGATCGCGGCGCTCAGGTCGCAGATCGCGGCCATCGAAGAGGCGCTTCAGGCGTCTGAAGCCAAGGATCAGGCATCGCAGACGCGCATCGCCGATCTCGGACGGCGTCTCAACGTGGCGCTTGCCCAGCGTGTCCAGGAACTCAACCGCTATCGCTCCGACTTCTTCGGCCGTCTGCGTGAAATCCTGTCGGACCGCGAGAACATCCGCATCGTCGGCGACCGCTTCGTCTTCCAGTCGGAGGTGCTCTTCCCCGTTGGTGGTGCCGATCTCGATGGTGCCGGTCAGGCTGAGATGGACAAGCTGGCGGCGGCCGTGCTCGAACTGGCGCAGGAAATTCCAGCCGAGATCAACTGGGTGCTCCGGGTCGATGGGCATACCGATGCTTCGCCGCTCACGGGCACAGGACGGTACCGCGACAACTGGGAGCTTTCGTCGGCGCGTGCCACTTCGGTCGTCAAATACCTGATCTCGAGGGGCGTGCCTGCGAACCGCCTTGTTGCTGCCGGCTTCGGGGAGTTCCAGCCGATTGCCGAAGGCGAAACACCCGACGTCCTTTCCCAGAACCGACGTATCGAACTCAAGCTCACCGAGCGTTAAGTTCATCCGTAATTGTTTGTCCTCCAGACAACTTGCGTGCTGTATTACGTGCGCGTAAAGGTAAGACATGCGCTTTGGGAGGGTGGCATGCAGGAATTCGACGTCATCGTCATCGGAGGAGGGCTGGCCGGTCTCGTTGCCGCCACGGAGGCTGTCGATCGCGGTCTCAAGGTCGGCCTGATCGACCAGGAAGGCGAACAGAACCTCGGAGGCCAGGCCTTCTGGTCGCTGGGTGGCCTGTTCTTGATCGACAGCCCGGAACAGCGCCGTATGGGGATTCGCGACAGTATCGACCTTGCGCGTCAGGACTGGCTGGGCTCGGCCGCCTTCGATCGGACGGAAGACTTCTGGCCGCGGCAATGGGCTGAAGCCTATCTGCAGTTTGCCGCCGGCGAAAAGCGCAGCTGGTTGAAAGCCCAAGGTGTCAGCTGGTTTCCGGTGGTCGGTTGGGCAGAGCGGGGCGGTGGCCATGCCAATGGCCACGGAAACTCGGTGCCGCGTTTCCATGTCACCTGGGGGACTGGCCCTGGAGTGCTGGCACCCTTCGTCCGGCGCGCCACGGCGGCTGCAGACGCGGGCAAACTGACCCTTCTCTTTCGCCACCAGGTAGATCGGCTTGTCGTAACAAACGGCGCCGTCATGGGTGTCACCGGCCAGCTTCTGGCGGGCGACGCGACGCCGCGCGGCGGCACCAGCTCTCGCAATGTCGTCGGAGATTTCGAGGTCAAGGCCGGATCCGTGGTCATTGCGTCCGGGGGCATCGGCGGCAATCACGATCTCGTCCGCAAGAGCTGGCCTGTCGATCGCCTGGGGCCTGCGCCGAAGCACATGGTGGCCGGCGTGCCGGCGCATGTCGATGGACGCATGCTGGGCGTTGCCCAGGCCGCTGGTGGCGAGATCATCAATGGCGACCGGATGTGGCACTATACCGAGGGCCTCAAGAACTGGGATCCGATCTGGCCGAACCACGGCATCCGCATTTTGCCGGGTCCTTCTTCGTTCTGGTGCGATGCTGACGGCAACCGTTTCCCAGCACCCGCGATGCCGGGCTTCGATACGTTCGGCACGCTGAAAGCCATCCGCGCGCGCGGTCATGACTATTCCTGGTTCATCCTCAACAAGGCGATCATCAAGAAGGAGTTTGCCCTGTCAGGCTCCGAGCAGAACCCTGACCTTACCGACAAGAACATCCCGCTCCTGTTGAAGCGTCTCGGCAAGAACCCGCCGGGTCCGGTGCAGGCATTCATGGACAAGGGCGAGGATTTTGTCGTGCGGGATACGCTCGAGGATCTCGTGGCGGGCATGAACGAGCTGACGGGCGAACATCGTCTTGGCGTGCACCATGTCCGCGCGCAGATCGAGGCGCGCGACCGTCAGATGACCAACAGCTTCTCCAAGGATGCGCAGGTCGTGGCCATCCGGGGTGCCCGCAACTATCTCGGCGACAAGCTGATGCGCACGGCAAAGCCGCACCGTCTGCTCGATCCGGCAGCCGGACCGCTGATCGGTGTCAGGCTGCATATCCTCACCCGCAAGACGCTGGGCGGGCTGCATACGGATCTCGAAGGCCGGGTGCTCAATCGTGAGAACAAGCCGGTGCCGGGGCTTTATGCGGCGGGCGAGGTCTCGGGCTTCGGCGGTGGCGGCATGCATGGTTACAACGCGCTCGAGGGGACCTTCCTCGGTGGCTGCCTGTTCTCCGGTCGGGTGGCTGGGCACAGCGTCGGGCGCTGATCGAGCCGATAGCGGCATTGAAAAAGGGCGGTGGTGACACCGCCCTTTCTTACTTGCGGGATGGTCGGTTCAGTCCATCTGGACGTTCGCATCCTTCACGACCGGTGTCCATTTCGCGACTTCGGCCTTCACATGCGTGGCAAGCTCATCCGGGCTGGAGGCGACGATCGTGGCGGAGAATTCCTTCATTCGCTCGGCGACGCCAGGATCTGCCATGGCCTTGACGGCTGCGGCATTCAGCCGGTCCACCACATCCTTCGGTGTATCTTTCGGCGCAAAGAGTGCGTTCCAGGTGTAGGTCTCGTAGCCCGGCAGACCGGCTTCCGCCATGGTCGGGACATCCGGGAAGGATGGTGCGCGCTCGGCGGTGGTGACGGCGAGAGCCTTCAAGGTGCCGGCCTTGATATGGGCGGATGACGAGGGGAGGTTGTCGAACATGATCGACACCTGGTTGCCCAGCACGTCGTTGAGTGCTGGGCCGGATCCCTTGTAGGGAATGTGCTCCATGGTCACGCCTGCCATCGACTTGAACAGTTCGCCGGAGAGATGCAGCGGCGTGCCATTGCCGGAGGAGGCGTAGCTCCATTTGTCCGGTTCGGCCTTCAGCAGGGCCAGAAGCTCCTCGACGGATTTTGCCGGCAGTTCGGGATTGACGACGAGCACGTTGGGCACGAGCACCAGCAGCGAGATGGGCGTGAAGTCTGCCTCGGCATCATAGGGCTTGCTCTTCAGGATCAGCGGGTTGAGCGCGTGGGTGGCGACCGTGCCCATCAGGATCGTGTAGCCGTCCGGCTCGGCCCGGGCGACGTTGCCAGCGCCGAGACTGCCGCCGGCACCTGCCACGTTCTGAACGATGACCTGCTGGCCAAGATCCGCGGACATCTTCTCGGCGATCACGCGGGCGACGACGTCGGTCGAACCGCCAGCGGCAAAGGGCACGACAAGCGTCACGGGACGCTCGGGAAAGGCTGCCAGCGCCTGGGCGGCGACAAGCAATCCGGCGCCGAGACCGCCGGCAAAAAGGGATTTATAGAACGACATGAGTACTCCTCCATTCAATGTCGAATGTCCGAAGCGGCTGCTCCTCCAGCTTCTCGGACTTGGCGAGTGTGGCAGGCGCGCGAGGTCGTTCAACGGCAGGCTGCATGCCGGTGTCCAAGGAGGCATAATCGGGGAGGGGAATGGGTGAGAATTCACCCAATCGGTGCTTTTGATGGGTGGAGGTCCACCCATCAAGTATCAGTTGCGGCGCTTATTGCGCAGCGGCCGTGAAATCACGGCCCCCCGTCTCGAACTGCAGACGGGCAAGCTTGGCATAGAGGCCACCCTGCTGGATGAGGCTCTGGTGCGTGCCTTCCTCGACAATGCGGCCATCATCGAGAACCAGGATGCGGTCGGCCTTCAGCACGGTTGCCAGCCGGTGGGCGATGACGATGGTGGTGCGGTCGCGCATCAGGCCATCCAGTGCCTTCTGGACGAGTGTCTCGCTTTCGGCGTCGAGCGCCGAGGTTGCCTCGTCGAGCAGCAGGAGAGGGGCGTCGCGCAGGAGGGCGCGGGCAATCGCGATGCGCTGGCGCTGGCCGCCCGAAAGCGTCACGCCGCGTTCGCCGACAATGGTGTCGAAGCCATTCTCCAGGCGGCCAATGAATTCGCTCGCCTGGGCAGCTTCTGCCGCCGCCTCCACCATGCCACGGCAGGCGTCCGGCGTGCCAAAGGCGATGTTGTCGTGGATCGAGGAGGCGAAGATCGTCGTATCCTGGGGGACGATGGCAATGCGTTCGCGCACGGCCTGCGGATCGGCTTCGCGAATGTCGACACCGTCGAGCCGGATGGCGCCGGAGGATGGATCGTAGAAGCGCAGGATGAGGGAGAAGATCGTGCTCTTGCCTGCACCGGACGGGCCGACAATCGCAACCGTTTCCCCGTGCGCGACGGAGAAGGAGAGCCCGTTCAGGGCCGATTTCGTCTTGGCGGAGGGATAGACGAACTGCACGTCGTCGAAGGTGATGCTGCCCTGGGCAGGTTCGGGCAGAGCCTTGGGGTTGGCAGGTGCTGCGATCGCAGGGTGTTCGGCGAGGAGCTCATGCAGACGCTCTGCCGCACCGGCGGCTTGCGAAAGCTCGCCCCAGACTTCCGAGAGCGTGCCGAGCGAGCCGGCTGCTATCAGCGAGTAGAGCAGGAACTGGCCGAGCGTGCCGCCGCTCATGGTGCCTGCCAGCACGCTCTGGGCGCCATACCAGAGAACGCCGACGACGCTGCCGAAGACGAGGGCAATGGCGACGCCTGTCAGAAGCGAGCGCGAGCGGATCGCTGAGCGTGCGGCCTCAAAGGCGCTCTCGACAGAGGTAGAGTATCGGGTGCGCGCGGCGCTTTCGGCATTGAAGGCCTGCAGGGTGCGGGCAGCGCCAATGACTTCGCCGGCATAGGACGACGCTTCTGCAAGCGTGTCCTGGGCGGCGCGGGAGCGCTGGCGCACGGAACGGCCGAAGCCGACCAGCGGGAAGACGATGACCGGGATCGCCGCCAGGACCATGATCGACAGCTTCGGGCTGGTTGCAATCATCATGCCGACGGCGCCGAGACAGAGGATCGTGTTGCGCAGCGCAAGCGACGCCGTCGCACCGACGGCGGACTTTAGCTGAGTCGTATCGGCCGTCAGCCGCGAGACGATCTCGCCCGACTGGTTGATGTCGAAGAAAGAGGGAGAGAGCCGCGTGACATGGGCAAATACGTCGCGTCTCAGATCTGCCACCACGCGTTCGCCGATGGTGATGACGTAATAGTATCGAAGGGCGCTCGCGACCGCGAGAACGATGGCCATGACGATCATCATGGCGAAGTATTTGTTGATGAAGGCGCTGTCGGATGCCTGGAACCCGTGGTCCAGCATCCGGCGGATGGCGATCGGCAGAGCGAGCGTTGTGGCGGCCGCCAGGCACAGGAAGATCAGCGCACCAGCGACCAGACCTCGATAGCGCCCGAGATAGGGAAAGAGGCTTGTCAGGGGCTTCAGAGAGCGGCGTTTCTTGTCTGTGTTTTCAGCTTCCGAGGTCACTCTGTCATGCTCCTTCAGTGCACATGGGCTTTCGCGCCTTGGCACTTGTTATCCCTGCGTCCTTCATGTATAGGCACGGCATCGAATTGGGAAGCCGTAGCCCAGACGGACTGCGGCTTCATCTATTGAATAGGTTCTGCCGAGGCAATTGCGGCAAATGGACCGCTCGGCACAGCAGGAATAGAGCGATGAAGGCTAACATCCATCCCGACTACCACGTCATCAAGGTCGTCATGACCGATGGTACCGAATACGAGACCCGTTCGACCTGGGGTTCGGAAGGCGCCGTCATGAACCTCGAAATCGATCCGAGCTCGCACCCGGCATGGACCGGCGGCAACCAGCAGCTGCTGGACCGCGGCGGCCGCGTTTCGAAGTTCAACAAGCGTTTCGGCGGCCTCGGCCTCTGATCGTTTGAACGATCCGAATTCAACAAAAAGCCCGGCCTTCGTGTCGGGCTTTTTGTTGTCCGTGATTCCGAAGTCTGGGCATACCCGGCCATGAAAAAACCCGGCGCAGCTTTCGCTGGCCGGGTTGTAGGTGGTGCTTGCGACTTGATCAGCCTGCGTTGAAGGCGGTGCGCAGAAGGTTGAGCTGAGCCTGGACGCTGTTTTCATTGTCCGGCTGGAATTCTTCTTCGCTGGCTGGACGATAGATTTCGCGGTCGAGCAGGGCGATGCGGTTCTGCAGGCGCAGCGAGCGCTCGACGAGATCACGGAAGGATTCCGGCAGGTCGTTCCAGCCCGGTGCCGCGCGGTCGACATTGAAGCCATCAAGGCGAACCTTGCTCTTCTCGGAGAGAACCTGGTCGCGGCTCATCTCACCATTGTTCACGGCGCGCTGCAGGAGAAGCCAGGAGGCCATCTGCATCAGGCGGGTGGTTAGGCGCATCGACTCGGCCGCGTATAATACCGAAGCCTGGCGCGGCAGAACCTTGGCGGCTGCGCGGCCGGGGCCGTCGAGGTAAGCGGCAGTTTCTTCAACCAGTCCCATGCCTTCGGCATAGGTCGACTTGAACTGGCTGGACGCTGCCACACGACCGGCAAAGCTAACCGTATTCACACCGAGTTCAGACATGGATGTTTCCCTGTAAACGCATCACTTAGGCATGTAACGACAGCGCTACGAACTTGTTCCTGTCGCATTTTGTGAGGCTACGATGCTACCAATAGCCCAAATCCGCAAGGCGAAACTTAAGGAAGGGTTAATTCCCACAATTTCGTGAAACCTTTGCCCCATTGGACAAAAAAAGAGCCGCAAATGCGGCTCTCAAGGTAAAACAGGGAGAAAATCAAGCCACCCCAAATAAAGGAAAATGCCTGAACCCAGGAGCTCTGGATGACCACAGTTTCGGATAAAAGGCTTAACGTGAAGTAAACGGAAAATTGAAAAGTGGTTCTTTCGGAAGCGGGTCTGTAGATCGCAGCTCTATACTTTGGGGCCGAACAGGCTGTCGGCCGCCTTGCGTCCCGCCTCCTTGCGGTCGATCTCACCCTTCAGGCGCTCGATCTCGCCTTCCAGCAGGGTGATTCGATGCCGCAACTCATCCGCGGATATGGCGGATATGTCGCAGCCCAGCTCATGGCCGCTGCCACGCTTGCGGGGTTCTTCGTCGATAATCATTCTCGCGAATCTCTCTTGTCCTGTTCGTCATAGGGTTCCTGGTCCGGCAATGGAGCCGCACGCGGGTCGAGACTCAGGCCTTCCGGCGTGCTGCTCATCGGCGAAGCCGAGATCGGCAGGTTCGGTACGTTTTCGCGATCTGCGGCCGGGATCGCGGCGCGGGTGCGGCTGCGGTAGATCGCATAGGCCGAGATCAGAAGGTGCGAGACGGCGGTGACTGCGAAGAGCGCGTAAGGTCCGGCTGCCGTCATGACAGGGCCGCCGAGGGTCGGGCCGATGATCGTGCCGATGCCGAAGAGCAGAAGCAGGCCGCCGGACACCTTCACGAACTCATCCGGCTTGGCGAAGTCGTTCGCATGGGCAACGGCAATTGGGTAGAGCGCGTTGGCGGCCGCACCATAGATGCCGACAAAAATGAAGATCCAGAGCGGATCTGTGGGCGTCAGGAAGACGAGGCCGAGGGCTGCGAAGGCGGCAAGTGCCGAAAGCGCTGCCAGCACGTAGCGACGGTCGATCCGGTCGGAGAGCTTGCCGGCGGGAAACTGCATGACCGCGCCGAGGAAGATCGTCACCGAGAGAAGCAGCGCGATGGTCGAGGCATCAAGGCCGGTGCGCGCGCCGAAGACGGCGCCAAGCGTGCCATAGGCGCCGTTGGCGATGCCGATCATCAGGATGCCGACGAAGGAGACGGGCGAGTTGCGGTAGAGCAGCGGCAGGTCGAGCTTGATGGAGCGGAGCGGTTGCGGGGTGGCCGCGGTCGACATCAGCGTCGGCAGGACGGCGAAGCCATAGACAATGCCGCAGATCATGAAGAGAATGGTGGTGGCAGGGTCGAAGACGCCGACCAGCATCTGGCCGCCGACCACGCCGATCAGGGTGATCGAGATGTAGAACGAGAAGATCATGCCGCGGCTCTCGTTCGTCGCGCGCTCGTTCAGCCAGCTTTCGATGATCATCGAGGTGCCCGCCGTGCAAAAGCCGGTGATGACGCGCAGTGCCACCCACCAGGTGGCATCGACGACGATGCCGGTCAGCAGGGCGTTGACGGAGATCAGCGAGACGAAGGTGGAGAAGGCGCGGACATGGCCGACACGCATGACCAGCTTCGGCGCCACGAAACAGCCGAGCACGAAGCCCGCCGCCCATGTCGTGCCGAGCAGGCCGAGCACTTCGTTCGAATAGCCTTCTGCGGCGCCACGGACCGGTAGCAACAGACCGTGCAGACCGTTTCCGAGGAACAGGAAGAGCGTGCCCAGAAGCAGGGCCATTACCGGCAGAAGATTACGTCTCATGGCATTCTTGTCGATTGGTGTGGATGGCACCCGTGGGCGGGCGGTACGACGCGGTTACAGTAGACGGATGTTCCTACCGTTGTCTGAATGCGACCTTGGCGCTTGCAGGAAAAGTTTCTGGCGGGCAAAAGTGACAGCGATGTGGCTGCGCACCGCATCGCATGCCGCCAGCGCGGCATCCCGCGCGGGTTCCACAAGGAAATTCGATGACCAAGGCCATCTCCGCCTTTTTGATTCTTGCCATGATCGTTCAGGTGATCAAGCCGATCGGTATTCCCGGCCTGAGGCGACGCAGCGATTTCTGGAAGCTCGCAGTCGTCGCCTTTGTCACCTGGTCGATCACGCTGCTGATCCGGCCCTGACCCGATCGCGGATCAGTTCGCGGCAGAAGCCTTTTCCGTCTGCCATTCGGGCAGCGGGAAGAGGCGGTCATAGGCCCAATTGAAGATGAAGGCATAGACCAGATAGAAGAGCGCAAATGCCACGTCCATAACGAAGGCCTGCCACAGGCTGATGCCGAGATACCAGGCAATGAACGGCATCAGGACCATCAGCAGTCCGGCCTCGAACAGGATGGCGTGGATGATCCGCATCGGCACGGTCTTCAGCGTCGTGCCGGCATAGCGACGCAGAAGGTGGTCGAAGCCGAGATTGTAGAGATAGTTCCAGGCCGTCGCGAGGGTCGCGCTGACGACGCCGACGATTCCAATATCGGTGACCGGCACTGAAAAGGCCCAGCTGCCAAGCGGTATGATCAAGGCGAGGCCAATGAGCTCGAAGCTGATGGCGTGGCGAATGCGGTCTGCGGCAGTGCGCATGTTCTTCCCTCCGGGAAAACAGGCGGGTCGTCCCGCAGTGCTATCGGTCCCAAAAATGGGGAGGTCGTCCTCGAGCGCTGATATAGGCCCAGAGGCCTGAACCGGCAAGGATGGTCTGCTGACATTTTCAGCAAAAGCACAAGGATTGAGCGTTTTCGGAGGTCTGGTTGCCCTTCCGTCACAGGTAGAGGTCGCCGCGCGTGACGAGAACAGAGCTGCCACTGATCTCGACCTGGTCGAACTTCCCGTCGTTTGTCGTCACACGCAAGCGGATGAGGCTGCGCCGGCCCATTTCTACGCCCTGTTCGATCAGCAAGTGTCGCTCCGGCAAAGCGGAGCCGAGAGCGGTGAGGAAGGCACCGAGTGCCGCCGAGGCGCTTCCTGTCGCAGGATCTTCTGCGACGTTGTCGAAGGGGGCGAACATGCGGGCGCGGATATGGTCCGCACCGACCCAGGTATAGAGGAAGGTGGCGCAGTCGCAGTCTTCGTCGGCAAAGGTTGCGCGAAGTGCGGTGAGGCGATCAAGCTGCGAGGCCGCCTTGGCCAGGGCTTCCAGGTTCTTCGCCATGGACCCAATACCACCTGACTATGCGATCGATGATATCTACTGGCCGAGCGCTTAGGAGCACTTTTCCATTAGGAACCAGTTGATGTCATCCTGTGGATGCGCCGGATCGCGCCTGTAGGAGAACCCATAGTCTATAAGCCTAAGATCTGGGTATGCATCCAGCATCTCGCCGCAAAAGTCTCGCTTGAACAAGCGGCCTGCGTGGCCGCGATACGGGATCTCAACGGGCGATGGATTGTAATATTCACCAACGAGGATGAACCGGCTGCTGTAATCATATAGCTTTCGATACACCATAGACAGCTGCTCGGGCGCTATATGAATCATCACACCTTTCGTGAAGGTCAAATCTGCAGGCGTGCCGGGCTCGTATTCGAGAATAGAGCCTAAAGTTGTGTTTTCCTCGCCGATGACAGTGGCGAGCTGTTTGGCAGCTGTCGGATTTATCTCGACTGCCCTAAGCACGGCTGACGGATATAACGTCTGCAGCGAGAGCATGTTCATTCCCACGTTAGCCCCAAACTCGATTGCTGAGGACACCTTGCCGGCGGACTTCAATGCACGGCTGAAAAAGTGAATATTCGAGGCTAACATCTCGGCCCCCTGATTTCTGCCGACGTACTCGTCGCCGAACTCTCCTGCCCAAAACTCCTCTTGCTCGGTCTTAAACATCTTTCGCTCATCCCCTTAACTAAACACGACCTGAGACATCTATGGCATACTGTGGATAGCTGAGGACAGCACCCGGCGCTAGATTTGTCTCAACACGTCGACCAGGATGAATTTGAGGCCAACAGAGGCGAAGACCGGTTCATGCCGGCTCACCTCGATGTCGGCTTCGGCAAGGCCGATACAGGGGGCCATGACATCAGCCGATATCCTTGCACCGGTGGCGAGGGGACCTGGAGCGCGGATCGTGGTTCCCGTCACCTTGCCGTCCAGATCGCGCTTCACTGAAACTTCGACAAGGCCCGCCTTTTCCTCGAAGCGAAGGTGCTCGCCGACCGGCCTTCCGAAGACGGTCCCTGCGGTGGCGAGCACGTAGGCGGTGCCGACGTTCGGGTGGCCGGCGAAGGGGACTTCCGTGACCGGCGTAAAGATGCGGACTTCGGCCGTATTGGCTGGGTCACTCGCAGGCAGGACGAAGGTCGTTTCCGAATATCCGAACTCCGCTGCAATCTGCTGCATCTCGCTGTCGGTGAGGCCCCGCGCATCGGTGATAACGGCGAGCGGATTGCCGGCGAACCGGCTTTCGGTGAAGACATCGACAGTGACGAAGGGGACGGTTTTCATGCGGACTCCGAATGTTCCATCCCCTCCCATAACGCAGAAAACCCGGCGCGTGGCCGAGCTTTCGTGTCCTGATGACAAGTTTGACGTTAGTGGTCACGTCTTCCTTATACGAGGTCTGGCACCTATTATTCGGCCGCGATGGCGCCGACCTTGGCAACGCTTGCGGCGTAGATCTGCTCGATCGTCCCTGCGATGCTGCTGTTGAATTCGGCGTCGCTCATGGAGACACGCAGCTTCTCGGCCAGCGCACGCGAGAAGCTCGCGATCATGCCGTGGTTCTGTCGCAGCTTTTCGCAGGCATCGACCGTCGAATAGCCACCGGAGAGGGCCACGACACGGACGACTGCTGCATGGCTCATCAGCGGTGCGTAGAAGTCGGCCACGGTCGGAATGGTCAGCTTGAGCATGACCTTGTCACCTGATGGCAGCTTGTCGAGCTCGGCGGCGATTGCGTCGCGCAGGATGGCTTCGGCTTCGGCCTTGCTCGGGCTCTTGATCGAGACTTCCGGCTCGACGATCGGCACAAGGCCCTGAGCGATGATCTGGCGGGCAACCTCGAACTGCTGGCGCACGACGGCTGTGATGCCGGCCTTGTCAGCATGGGCGATCACGGAGCGCATCTTGGTGCCGAAGATACCCTTTTCGCGGCCACGGATCAGCAGCGCGTCGAGATCGGGCATGGGCTTCATCAGTTGAACGCCGTTTTCTTCCTCAAGCAGACCCTTGTCGATCTTGAGGAACGGGACAACGCCCCGCTTTTCCCAGAGGAAGGAGGGGACGGGCTCGCCGTCGACATCACCGTCCATGGTCCGCTCAAAGAGGATGGCGCCGATGACCTTGTCGCCGGTGAAGGCAGGCGCCTTCATGATGCGCACGCGCATGGCGTGGATCAGGCGGTACATTTCGTCGTCGCCCTGGTAGTCGCTCTCGGAGATGCCATAGAGACGCAGTGCGCCCGGTGTCGAACCGCCACTCTGGTCCAGCGCGGCGATGAAGCCAGGTGCCGAGGTCATTTTGTCCAACATCTTCGCGTCCACCATATCTCACTCCTATCCCTGAACATGGCGCCGTCGCGCCGGACTATTCTCTTGCTCTTTCGACGGACCGGTATGGTCGTCCGGGTCATTCCCTTGAGCCTTTCGGCCTTTAAAGACCGAGATGAGTTCGGCGATAACAGAACTTATCCAAAGGGAAAATGGGCAGCTAACCTATTGAAACGATTGAAATCATTTCAATCGTTTGAAAATTCAAAGATTTTTAAATGCGTTTCAATCGGCACGGAAATTGCTGTCGTTTCACCGCCAGACTGCACATCTGGCTTCACGAGGAACAACCCGCCTGGCGGACCGAGGTTCCCGTTGCACCATGCTAACACCGAAGGCCCGGCAGCCAAATGACATGGCGCACGAAAAAACCGCGTGCCCTGGGACACGCGGTTCACTGTGTTTCCGATCGGTGCGTCGGCGTGATCAGCCCTTGGTCAGGACCGCGACGCCGGGCAATTCCTTGCCTTCCATCCATTCGAGGAAGGCGCCGCCTGCCGTCGAGACGTAGGAGAAGTCATCGGCAACGCCAGCATGGTTGAGTGCCGAGACGGTATCGCCGCCGCCGGCAACGGAGACGAGCTTGCCTGCCTTGGTCTGTTCAGCGGCATGCAGGGCCGCCGATACGGTCGCCTTGTCGAACGGTGCGATTTCGAAGGCGCCGAGCGGGCCGTTCCAGACCAGGGTGGCGGCCTTGCCGATCCAGGAGTTGATCAGCTCGACGGACTTCGGGCCAACGTCCAGCATCATGGCATCCGCGGGGATTGCGTTGATGTCGACGGTTTCGTTGGCTGCATTGGCCTTGAACTCGCGGGCAACGACGCCGTCGACGGGCAGCACGATGGCGCAACCGGCGGTCTTCGCCGTTTCCATGATCGAACGGGCGGTGTCGGCGAGATCATGCTCGCAGAGTGACTTGCCGACATCGATGCCCTGGGCGGCGATGAAGGTGTTTGCCATGCCGCCGCCGATGACGAGGGCGTCGACCTTGGTCACGAGGTTGGAGAGCAGATCGATCTTGGTCGAGACCTTGGCGCCGCCGACGATGGCAACGACGGGCCGTGTCGGCTGTCCCAGACCCTTTTCCAGCGCTTCCAGCTCAGCCTGCATAGTGCGGCCAGCATAGGCGGGCAGGTGATGCGCAAGGCCTTCGGTCGAGGCATGCGCACGGTGTGCGGCCGAGAAGGCGTCGTTGACGTAGATGTCGCCGTTCTTGGCGAGTTCGGCGGTAAACTCCGGGGTGTTCTTCTCTTCGCCCTTGTGGAAGCGGGTGTTTTCGAGAAGCAGGATGTCGCCGTTCTCCATCTTGGCGATGGCGTCGGCAGCCGGGGCGCCGATGCAGTCAGATGCGAAGGCGACGCGCTGGTCGAGCACTTCCTCGACGGCAGGCGCGATCAGGGACAGCGACTGGTCTGCGACCGGTTCACCTTTCGGACGACCGAAATGGGCGAGCAGGATGACCTTGGCGCCCTTTTCCGACAATTCGAGGATCGTCGGCGCAACGCGCTCGATGCGGGTCGTGTCGGAGACCTTGCCGTTGGTCACGGGGACGTTGAGGTCAACGCGGACAAGCACGCGCTTGCCTGCGATGTCGGTGAGATCGTCGAGTGTCTTGAAAGCCGGCATGGGTCTACCCGTCTTGAATGCTGTTGGAATTGGGCTTGCGGGCCGGACCTTACACCGCTCGTGTGACGGCGCAAGGCGCGCCGGCTCATTTTTCGGCGCTGCGATCGACGGTTGCCGCGCCGCGTTTGCGACGCAGGTAATCGCGTGTCGCATGGGCGAGTTCGCGGATATTGAGGAAGATCGGCCAGGTGGTTGCCGGCTCGACCGGTTCCATCGAGACGCCGACGGAGGCGATGTGCCCATGCTCGTCGATATCGCGCACGATCAGAACAATGGTGCCAAGACGAACGCGGTCGGCATAGTCCGGCCGGCCGCCGACACGCTGGGTGATCAGTTCGGCGACCGTCTTGCCGCGCTCGCTGTCGGAGATCGACAGCGGCCCATAGGCCTCGTCGATATCGCGCACATGGCTGGCGGGAGCGATGGCGAAGGTGCCGAAGAATTCGCCGTCGTCCTCGGCCACCGGGGCCTCGGTGGCGAAGAGGCGGTCGAGCAGCTTGGAATAGCTCGGCGCAATGAAGAGGTAGACCTGGTCATTTTCGCGCAGACGGCCAGCATATTGATAGCGCATCGACTTGCCATCGCGGATGACGAGCGAGGGCATGGCCCAGCGCGGAATGCGCTCGCCGTTGAGCACGGGGCTGCCGGCGACGACGCGGTAGGCGAGGAGCTCATGATTGGCGGTACCCGGCAGGTCGAGTTCGACCTTGTCGATGGCACCGATGCGCGGCGGGATGATAAGGCCCAGACGCTTGGCGAGCGGCTTGATCGTCCAGCCTTGCAGCACCAGCGAGATCATCACGACGATGAAGGCCGTGTTGAAGAAGGCCTCGCCGTTCTCCATGTTGCCGATGACGGGCACGATGCCGAGCAGGATAGAGACCGCACCGCGCAAGCCCACCCAGGCGATGAAGCCCGTTTCACGCTGGGTGAAATCGAAGGGCAGGAGGCAGAGCCAGACGGCGAGCGGTCGCGCGACAAAAACCAGGAAGAGGGCGAGCAGAACGGCGGGCAGCAGGATCTGCGGAAACTGCGACGGGGTCGCGAGCAGGCCGAGAACGAGGAACATGACGATCTGGGCAAGCCAGGTCATGCCGTCCTGAAAGCGCTTGATCGACACTGTCGAGGGCAGCTTGCGCGACCCGGCATAGATCCCTGCGACATACACGGCAAGGAAGCCGCTGCCGCCGATCAGGCCGGTAAAGGAGAAGATCATCAAGGCGATCGCCAGCATAAAGATCGGGGCGAGACCCTGCTCGATCTGCAGCTTGCGCAGGATGAAGGCGATCATTGCGCCGCCGACAAGGCCGAGGATCAGGCCGATGCCCATCTGCTCGACGAAGAGGCGCAGGAGTTCGAGAGACAGGCCGTCCGAGCCGCTGCCATTGGAAATGAGTTCCACCAGAGCGATGGCGAGGAAGATCGCCATCGGGTCGTTGGTGCCGGATTCGACTTCCAGCGTCGAGCGGACGCGATCACGGATGTTGATGCCGCCGATACGCAGCAGGAAGAAGACGGCCGCCGCATCTGTTGACGCGAGGATCGCGCCGAGGAGCAGGCCCTCGAGATAGCTGAAGCCGAAGAGGAAATGGGCTGCCACGCCCAGCAGGACAGTCGTCAGCAGCACGCCGAAGGTCGCGAGCGTCAAGGCGGGGGCGGCCGACAAGCGGAATGATTGCAGCGATGTGCCGAAGCCCGAATCGAAAAGCACGACTGCCAGGGCAAGCGAGCCGATTACGTAAGCGAGGGGAAAATTGGAGAAGTCGATGCCGAGGCCGTCGACACCCGCGCCAAGGCCAATGGTCAGAAAGAGAAGAAGGAGGGGCGCGCCGAAGCGGAAAGCGATGAGGCTCGAAAAGGCGGCCAGAAATACCAGCGCCGTTGCAACCAACGTGACCGCGTAAAACTCACTCAATCCTCTTCCCCTTTCCCGATGCCGGCCGATCGACAGCGCCCATCACTGTCCGGTCCCTCTCTCCGGCTGTCAAACCGAAAGGTGGTGGCTTCCCGTCGTCATGACGGGCAATCCTTGCAAACCGGAAAATGAGATGCGTGCCGAACGGCTTGCGCAAAATGGAACAAGATCATGATCATAGTAGGGCGGATTTAAATTCTTTAATCCGCCCTACGAAATTTTATCGGGGTTCGGAGAGCAGTCCCCGGATCAGGGCGTAGCTTGCTCCCAGAAGCACGATGGCAAAGGGCAGGCCGGTGGAAACCGCCATGGCCTGGAGGGCCACCAGTCCGCCGCCGAGCAGCAGCGCGATGGCCACAAGGCCCTCGAAAGTCGCCCAGAACACCCGCTGCGGCACGGGTGCATTGACCTTGCCGCCGGCCGAGATCGTGTCGATCACCAGCGAGCCGGAGTCGGAGGAGGTGACGAAGAAGACCACCACGAGCACAATGCCGATGAAGGAGGTGATGGCGGTGAGCGGCAGATGGGCGAGCATCTCGAACAGCTGCAGTTCAAGTGCTGCGTCCTGGACGCTGCTCAGGCCGTCATTGACGACCTGGCTGATCGCAGTGCCGCCAAGCGCAGTCATCCAGAGGACGGAAACCAGCGAGGGGATCAAGAGAACTGCCGTCAGAAGCTCGCGCACGCTGCGGCCACGGCTCACACGTGCGATGAACATGCCGACGAACGGCGACCAGCTGATCCACCAAGCCCAGTAGAAGGCCGTCCAGCCCTGTGAGAAGTTGGTGTCTTCACGGCCGAAGGGATTGGCCAAGGCGGGCAGATAGGTCGCATAGGCCTTCAGGTTCAGGAAGAAGCCCTGAATGATCTGCATGGTTGGGCCGACCGCGATGATGAAGACGAGCAGCAAGGCAGCGAGGCCGAGATTGATCTCGGACAGGAGTTTGACGCCCTTGTCCATGCCGGCCACGACCGACGCGATGGCGATGCAGGTGATGGCGAGCACGAGCAGGATCATCGTCGTCTGGGTCGAGGGAATGCCGAAGAGGAATTCCAGGCCTGCACTCGCCTGCTGGGCACCGATGCCGAGCGAGGTCGAGAGGCCGAAGATGGTGGCGAAGACCGCCAGGATATCGATGACATGGCCCGGCCAGCCCCAGACGCGTTCGCCGAAGATCGGGTAGAAGATCGAGCGCAGGGTGAGCGGCAGGCCCTTGTTGAAGGAGAAGAGTGCGAGCGACAGTGCCACGACCGCATAGATCGCCCAGGGGTGCAGACCCCAATGAAAGATGGTCGCGGCCATAGCGAGGCGACGAGCCGTTTCGGGGTCACCGACCGCACCGTTGAGCGGCGCCCAGTCGGTCCGTACGCCATCTTCGAAGACGGGGCCGCCAAGGGCGGCGGTGAAATGGCCCATGGGCTCGGAGACGCCGTAGAACATAAGACCGATGCCCATGCCGGCAGCGAAGAGCATCGAGAACCAGGAGAGATTGCCGTAGTCGGGGCTCGCATCGGGGCCACCAAGGCGGATGCGCCCGAGCGGCGAGACGATGAGGCCGATGCAGACAAGCACGAAGACGTTGCCGGTGAGCAGGAAGAACCAGTCGAGATTGCCGGTGAGGAAGTCGCGCAGGCCGGTGAAGGCGGGCTCTAGCGTGGTCTGAAAGGCCAGCGTCAGGAAGGTGAAAACGACGATAGCGAGGGCCGAGACGCTGAAGACGACATTATGGATGTCGAGTTCGAAGACGAAGCGGCGGCGGAAATTGATGTTGTCCTGACCGATCTCATAGGTCGTGTCGATGATCTCGGTGCGCCCTTCTGGCGCCGGGATGGCCTCTTCGGCGACAGCGGTATTGGGATCGGTGGTTGTTATAGCCAATGGTCCGGTATCCTTTCGAATGGGTGGGGCCAAGGCCCCGAAGACGGCGCGGGACGCGCGCCAGGAAGGGGCGCGGGTCTGCCGAAGCAGCCGCATTTGCGCCACAATTCGAAGGGGCAACCATTGACGTGCCGGATTGTTCCCAGCCGGAGAGATTTTTTCGTGAGCCGTGTTCATCATCACCGAAACGAAAGAAGGCGGGCCATTGCTGGCCCGCCTTCCTAGACGATGATGTCCGAATGATTAGATGAGCTTGGCGAGCGCCACAGCCGTGTCCGACATGCGGTTGGAGAAGCCCCACTCGTTGTCGTACCAGGTCAGAATGCGGACGAAGTTGCCTTCGAGAACCTTGGTCTGGTCGAGCGCGAAGATCGAGGAGTGGCTGTCGTGGTTGAAGTCACGGCTGACCAGCGGCTCGTCGGTGTAACCAAGGATGCCCTTCAGCGCGCCGTTGGAGGCGGCGATGATGGCGTCGTTGATTTCCTGTGCGGTGGTGTTCTTCTTGGCGACGAACTTGAAGTCGACGACCGAGACGTTCGGGGTCGGCACGCGGATCGAGGTGCCGTCGAGACGGCCCTTGAGGTGCGGCAGGACGAGGCCAACGGCCTTCGCAGCGCCCGTCGAAGTCGGGATCATGGACAGGGCTGCGGCGCGGGCGCGGTACAGGTCCTTGTGCATGGTGTCGAGCGTCGGCTGGTCACCCGTGTAGGAGTGGATCGTGGTCATGAAGCCGTGGTCGATGCCGACGGCGTCATCCAGCGTCTTGACGACCGGAACCAGGCAGTTCGTCGTGCAGGATGCGTTCGAGATGACCAGGTGGTCCTTGGTCAGCTGATCGTGGTTGACACCGAAGACGACCGTCAGGTCGGCGCCGTCAGCCGGAGCCGAGACGATGACGCGCTTGGCGCCAGCCTGGAGGTGAAGGGCGGCCTTGTCACGCGAGGTGAAGATGCCCGTGCATTCCATGGCGATGTCGACGCCGAGTTCCTTGTGGGGAAGCGTTGCCGGATCCTTGATCGCGGTGACCTTGATCGGCTTGCCGCCGTCGATGATGATCGTGTCGCCTTCGACCTTGACCGTGGCCGGGAACTTGCCGTGGATCGAGTCGTAACGCAGCAGATGCGCGTTCGTCTCGACCGGGCCCAGATCGTTGATGGCGACGACTTCGATGTCGGTGCGGCCGGATTCGACGATGGCGCGGAGAACGTTACGTCCGATACGGCCGAAGCCGTTGATGGCAACTTTCACAGTCATTGGTGCACTCCCGATTGAATATTGAGCTCTTGGGCAATGTCAGGGCGCCCTGGGGGACGCCCTGGCGGGATTGTGTCAGGCAAGCTTGGCTTCGGCTGCGGCCACGACGGCGTCCGCCGTGATGCCGAAGTGCTTGTAGAGTTCCTTGGCAGGCCCGGAGGCGCCGAAGGACTTCATGCCGATGAAGGTGCCGGTGGAACCGATGATCGCGTCCCAGCCCTGGCGAATGCCGGCTTCGACGGCGATCTTGACCGGCGCGTTGCCGATGATCGCTTCCTGGTAGTCAGCGTCCTGCTCGAAGAAGAGTTCGAAGCAGGGAACGGAGACGACGCGGGCGGAGATGCCCTTGGCTTCCAGCTGCTGCTGAGCCTTCATCGCGATCTCGACTTCCGAACCGGAGGCGAAGATCGAGACCTTGGCGTCGCTGGCCGAGATCAGCTCGTAAGCACCCTGAGCACAAAGATTGCGCTCTTCGTATTCGGTGCGGGCCGGGATCAGGTTCTGACGCGTGAGCGCGATGCCGGACGGACGATCCTTTGTTTCGAGCGCAACCTGCCAGCATTCCACCGTTTCCGTGGCGTCAGCCGGGCGGAACATCATCAGGTTCGGAATGGCACGGAGCGCTGCCATGTGCTCGACCGGCTGGTGGGTCGGGCCGTCTTCGCCAAGACCGATGGAATCATGGGTCAGGACGTGGATGACGCGGATGCCCATGAGGGCAGCCAGACGGATCGACGGACGGCAATAGTCCGAGAAGATCAGGAAGCCACCGGAATAGGGGATCAGGCCGCCATGCAGCGCAATGCCGTTCATGGCAGCGGCCATGCCGTGCTCGCGGATGCCGTAGTGGATGTAACGGCCGGAGAAGTCGGTCGGGGTGATCGACTTGGTCTGGCTCGTCTTGGTGTTGTTCGATCCGGTCAGGTCGGCCGAGCCGCCGAGCGTTTCGGTGACAACGCCGTTGATGACTTCCAGCGCATCTTCGGACGCCTTGCGGGTTGCGACCGTCGGCTTGGTTTCAGCGAGCTTCTTCTTGTAGGCGTCGACGGCGCCGGCGAGCGTTCCGGGCAGTTCGCCAGCGAAGCGGCGGTTGAATTCGGCGCGCTTCTCGGCGTCGGCACCAGCGAGGCGGGCTTCCCAGTCCTTGCGGGTCTTGGTCGAGCGCAGGCCGGCGAGGCGCCAGGCGTCGAGCACGTCAGCGGGGATCGAGAAGGCTTCCTCGTTCCAGCCGAGCGCCTTGCGGGTGGCGGCGATTTCGTCAGCGCCGAGCGGCGAACCGTGAACCTTGTGGGTGCCGGCCTTGTTCGGTGCGCCGAAGCCGATGACGGTCTTCGCAGCGATCATGGTCGGCTTGTCGGACTTCTTGGCCGTTTCAATGGCTGCAGCGATCGCTTCCGGATCGTGGCCGTCGATGGCAATCGTGTTCCAGTTGGCCGCGCGGAAGCGGGCGTGCTGGTCGGTCGAGTCGGCGAGCGAAATCGCGCCGTCGATCGAGATGCCGTTGTCGTCCCAGAAGACGATCAGCTTGTTGAGCTTCAGGTGGCCGGCGAGCGTGATCGCTTCCTGGCTGATGCCTTCCATGAGGCAGCCGTCACCGGCGAGCACATACGTATAATGGTTCTGCAGCTCGGCGCCGAACTCGTTTTCGAGCTTCTTTTCGGCGAGCGCCATGCCGACGGCCGTGGCAATGCCCTGGCCGAGCGGACCGGTGGTCGTTTCGATGCCGGAGGCGTGGCCATATTCCGGGTGGCCGGCAGTCTTGGCACCGAGCTGACGGAAGGACTTGATGTCCTCGATCGTCATGTCCTCATAGCCGGTTAGATAGAGGAGCGAGTAGATCAGCATGGAGCCGTGGCCGGCCGACAGCACGAAGCGGTCGCGGTCGGGCCAGAGCGGGTTTTTCGGGTCGAAGCTCAGGTAGCGGGTGAAAAGAACGGTTGCGACATCGGCGCAGCCCATGGGCATGCCGGGATGGCCGGAATTGGCCTTTTCCACTGCATCCATGGCGAGGAAACGGATCGCATTCGCCATCCGCTGATGTTTTTCGGGAGAAATCATGGCTTATCCGCTTGTTCCGGGGCTTCGAGATACGGCCCGCCGGGGTGGGCCGCCTGAACGGGGGTGATCCTTAGCAGGTGCATCGCGCAAGTCAACAAATGGGCCGGCTTCGGGCGTTTCTGGGATCAAGAAAACATCTCTTTGCCTCTTTCCTGTGCGAGTTCCGAAGATGACTTCGGGAGCAGCAAATCGGGACAGTCTTCCACAGAATTGGCTTCTTCCAACGGCCCGCGCTTTATTGACGCGCGGCAAGCCCGGGGCTTACTGTCCCGGCACACATGGTCGGGGCGGCCACGACGATTCGTGTAGCGAACAGACAGCACTGAGGCAGGGGCGAACGAATGCCGGCGGAAAATTCGGTTGATGCCGCGCTCGCAGCGCTACGTCAGGCTGTTGCCGGGCTGGAGAACGCCGTCGACATGCGTTTCGAAGCAGAGCGCGAGAGCACGGAGATCGACGGCGAGGTTCGGCGGGTTCATGCCGACCGGGCGCGGCTTGCCCAGGAGCTCGATCAGTCGGAGTTTCGGGCGAACCGCCTCGAAGAAGTCAACCGCGAGGTTTCCCGCCGTCTTGTCACGGCGATGGAAACGATCCGGGCGGTGCTCGACCGCTGAACGGTCGACAACAGCGTTAGTTGCTTCCGGCGTCAGAACGCCGCGCGTGAGAAAGAGTTGGAAGGCCGATGTCGCAGGTGACAGTCACGATCGACGGAAAAGCCTATCGCATGGCTTGCGAGGAGGGCCAGGAAGCCCATCTCACCGAGCTTGCGAGCCAGTTCGATCGCTATGTCGGCCATCTCAAGGGGCAGTTCGGCGAAATCGGCGATCTCCGGATCACCGTCATGGCCGGGATCATGGTCATGGACGAGATGGCCGAGATCAATCGCCGTCTGGCGGCCGCCGAAGCCGAGCTTGCCGGTTTCCGCGACGGACGCGATACGGTCCTTTCAGGCGTGCATCACCGCGAAGAGGCCGTGGCGCATGCGATATCAGACCTTGCGGAGCGCCTGAACGGCATTACCCGCAAACTCACCCAGCGGCCCGCGCCCCAGCCTCAGGCCTGAGGACTATTTGCCAAGGCCACTGGCGCATTGCCCGCGAAGCGCCTATATCTGAATTGCGGTCTGCGCCTCACGACAGGAACCACAATCCCTGGGGCCATACTCGATCCAAAGGGAGCTGTCCCTGGCCGGGCCCGTGGGCTCGGACATATGGCGCCCACCTACGTTTGTAGGCACCCAGGATCGTAAATCTCCATCGGTTGCCGTGGATCGCACCTTTTCATCTCATCGAGATCATACAAAAAAGCCGCCGCGATCGCTCGCGACGGCTTTTTGTTGGTTGGGCGGCTGGGATCAGAATTCTTCCCAGTTGTCCTGCGATGCGGCTGCGGCCGTGTTGCCGCCGCCGAATGCCTTGGCGAGGTTGCCGACCATCTTGCGGGCCGGGGAGGCAACGGGCCGGGTTTCGGCTGCAGCAGCAGCCGGGCGTGCGGCCGGGCGGTAGGCAGGTGCCGATGCGGAGTAGGTCGGTGCAGCAGATGAGCGGGCGGCAGAGGTTGCCGCACCGGCCATGCGGAACTGCGAGACGAGGCCTGCGAGGTTGCGGGCGCTGTCGGCCAGGCGGTGCGTGACGGCGGTTGCCTCTTCCACCATGGCGGCGTTCTTCTGGGTGAACTGGTCCATGTGGTTGACGGAGCCGTTGATCTCGTTGAGCGCGGTCGACTGTTCACGCGCAGCAGACGCGATGGATGTGATGTGGTCGTTGATGACGGCCACCTGGCTGGAGATCTCACCCAGCGCGTTGCCGGTCTGCTGGACCAGCGAGACGCCGCCGGCGACGGCTTCGCCCGACTTGTTGATCAGCGCCTTGATGTCCTTGGCAGCATTTGCGGAACGCTGAGCCAGTTCGCGGACTTCCTGGGCGACGACGGCAAAGCCCTTGCCGGCTTCACCAGCGCGAGCCGCCTCGACACCGGCGTTCAGCGCCAGCAAGTTGGTCTGGAAGGCGATTTCGTCGATCACGTTGATGATCTTCGAGATTTCGCTGGATGCCTGCTCGATGCGGCTCATCGCCTCGATCGCGTTGGAGACGACCTTGCTGGAATTCTCGGTGCTCTGGCGTGCCTTGGTTGCCATGGTCGCCGCTTCGTCGGCCTTGGAAGAGGAGCCACGGACTGTCGAGGTGATCTGTTCGAGGGCGGCGGAGGTCTCTTCCAGCGAGGCAGCCTGCTGCTCGGTGCGCTTCGAGAGATCGTCGGTGGCAGAGCGCATTTCGGCAGAGCTTGCCTCGATGCCGCTGGTTTCCACACGAATTTCCGAGAGCGTGCTGCTGAGCTTCTCGACGGAGGCGTTGAAGTCGACGCGCAGGCGATCAAGGTTGCCGGTGAAGGTGCGATCGATGCGGACCGTGAGGTCGCCGTCGCTCAGACGGTTCAGACAGTCGGCGAGCACGTCGACGGCTTCCTGGACGATGCGCGAGTCTTCAGCCTTGGCCTTCTCGTTCTCTGCGCGGTCCCGTTCGCCCTGGGCAGCGGCTTCTGCTGCGCGGCGCTCGATTTCGATCTTCTGGATAGCGCTTTCACGGAAAACGTTGATGGAGCGCGCAAGGGCGCCGATCTCGTTGTGCAGGTCCTGATCCGGAACGGAGGTCTCGAGCTGGCCGGAGGCCAGGCGGTCGGCGACGGCGGTCAGGCGGGGCAGCGAACCGACGATGCGGCGAACGAGCAGTGCAATGAGCGTGGCTGCGATCAGAAGCACGATCAGGGCTGTCGTGCCGATGGCATAGGTCATCTCGGTGGCGATGCTGTTGATGTCGGCCTTGCGAACGCCGGCATAGAGAATGCCGAGTACGTCACCGGCCGGCGAGAAGATCGGCTGGTAGATCGTGTAGTAGGGCGTTTCCAGGATGACGGCTTCGCCGCGATAGATCTGGCCCTTGACCGAGAAGGGATAGACGGCGCCGGTCTGGCCGAGTGCCGTGCCAACCGCACGGTTGCCATCAGGCTTGATGATGTTGGTGGTGCGGCGCCAGAAGTCCTTGCTCTCGGCGTCCCAGGCGAAGATCGTCGCCGTCTGGCCTGTCATGCGGCCGATCGTGTCGATCATCGTGTGTTCGGTGAATTCCTTCGGGATCCCTTCCATCACGATCCGCTCGACATTGCCGTCCTTCGCCCAGGTCACCTTGGTGCCCGGCAGGTCGCGCTCGATGATGGTGGCGGCGGTACGAAGGCTTGCGTCCTGGCCGGCAATCGCCTGCTGCTGGATGCGCGTTTCAATGCTGCCGGAGATGACCCACGCCACGGCTCCGAGCGCCGCGATCAGGATCATGACCGTCGTCGCGGTGATTGTTTTCGTGATGCCGAAGCGCGAAAAGAACTGCATAGAAATGCCCCTTGAACGTTGTCTTGATCCTTAGTCTAAGCGCTTTGAGTTAATCCTTGGTTTTTTAGGGTATTTTCAAACCAAGTTGACGAAGGGCAAAAACACGATTTTCTGGTGTCTGGCCTCCCCATATTTGGCGAGGTTGCGAAGAAAGGGGCCGCAGGTGGTGGAAAAGCGGGAATTGAAGGCCGAAATCCGCAAGGCGCGACTGGCGGTCCGGGATGCGATCCCGACGGAGCTGAGGCTGGAGCACAGCCTCGCGATGGCAGAGCATGCCGGCGAAGCTCTGGAGATGGAGCCGGGGCTCGTGGTCTCCGGCTTTTTCCCGATCCGCTCCGAAGCGGATATCCGCCCGCTGATGGCGCGGCTGAAGGCACGGGGTGCGCGCCTCTGCCTGCCCGTCGTCATGGACAAGGAGACGATCGTCTTTCGCGAACTCGTGGCCGGTGCAGAACTCGTGAATACCGGGTTCCGCACCCGTGGCCCGGGGCCGGAGGCGGCCGTTCTCGACCCGGATCTGCTCCTGGTTCCGCTCTCCGCCTTTGATGCCAGCGGCAATCGGATCGGCTATGGTGCGGGTCATTATGACCGCGCGATCGCTCGTCTGAGGGAAAAAGGCCGGCATCCGCGGCTGATCGGCATTGCATTCGACTGTCAGGAGGTGGCAGAAGTGCCCTTCGAGGCCCATGATGTCCGGCTAGAGGCCGTGCTGACCGAAAGCGGCCTCAAAAGATTCATGGAGTGATTGGACGAAAATGCGACTTCTGTTCCTCGGAGACATGGTGGGCAAGACCGGACGTACGGCTGTATGGGAGCGGTTGCCGGGCCTGATCTCCGACCTGAAGCTCGATTTCGTCATCGTCAACGGCGAGAACGCCGCCGGCGGCTTCGGCATCACCGAGGACATTTATCTCGAGACGATCAATGCCGGGGCCGATGTCGTCACCACCGGTAACCATGTCTGGGACCAGAAGGAGGCCGTCTCCTTCTGCACGCGCCATGACCAGTTCCTTCGCCCGGCAAACTATCCCGCCGGCACACCGGGCAAGGGCTCCGGCCTGTTTTATGCCCGCAATGGCGCGCGCGTGCTTGTCGCCAACATCATGGGCCGCGTTTTCATGCATCCCGAGCTCGACGATCCCTTCAAGTCGGCCGAGACGATCCTCGCGGCCTGTCCGCTAAAGGAGCAGGCAGACGTCATCGTTTTCGACTTCCACGCAGAAGCGACCAGCGAGAAGCAGTGCTTCGGGCATTTCGTTGATGGCCGTGCGAGCTTTGTCGTCGGCACCCACACCCATGTGCCAACCGCCGACCATCAGATCCTGAACGGTGGCACGGCCTATATGTCGGATGCCGGCATGTGCGGCGACTATGACTCGTCGCTTGGGATGGAGAAGGAGGAGCCACTCAACCGCTTCATCTCGAAAATGCCGAAGGGTCGTTTCGAGGCGGCGAGCGGCCCGGCAACGATCTGCGGCGTCGGCGTCGAGATTTCCGATGCAACGGGGCTTGCCGAAAAGATCGCGCCGCTCCGGCTCGGTCCACGCCTCTCCGAGACGATCCCGCCGTTCTGGGCCTGAGCGGTCTGCGATAACGCCATTGTGACGCTCGCAGACGGGGAGGCCGCTTTACGCTTTCCCGACGCTCCCGCATTCTGAGCCGCAGGGAAGACGGTGCAGGGAGCGGCATGATGCTGAGACTGGTGTTGTCCACGATGGCGCTCACGGCTTTGGCCAGTAGCGTGTTTGCACAGGAAGCCAATCGGCCACAGGTCAGCCAGTGTCAGCTGATCGCCGAGAAGATCCCGAACGTTCAATATGCGAATTTCACCCCGCCTGCTTCAGGTGCTCCGGCGCTCACACTTGCGCAGGTGCAGGAAGACGTTGTCATCACCTTTGTGGGGCATTCCACCTTCCAGATCGATACGCCCGGCGGCATTTCGATTGCCACTGACTTCAACGGATGGCTGAGAACGTCGCGCACGCCGGATGTCGTGACGATGAACAAGGCGCATTCGAGCCATTACACGCTCAATCCGGATCCGGCGATCGGCGCTGTTCTGCAGGGCTGGAACGAGACGCAGCCGGGACAGCCCGTAGAGCATCGCCTTGTGGTAGGCGACGCCTATATCCGCAACGTGCCGACCGATATCCGCGACTGGGGCGGATCGATGGAGGCAAACGGCAATTCGATCTTCATCTTCGAAGTGGCGGGTCTCTGCATCGGCCATCTCGGCCATTTGCACCATGAGCTGACCGATACGCATTATGGCGAGATCGGCCGCCTGGATATTCTGATGGTGCCTGTCGACGGTGGATTGACGCTCGGCGCCGACAGCATGAGCCGGATCGTCAAGCGGCTACGCTCCGCCGTGATCCTGCCCATGCATCGCCGGGGTCCGCCGATCGAAACCTTCCTGTCGATGTTCGACGACAGTTTCGACACGCAGATCTCGGAAAACCGCGGCTTCACCGTGTCCATGCGGACATTGCCGAAGAAGCCGCTGATCCTCGTGCTTCAGGGGGTGTGACCCCCTTCGCCTCAGGCGAAGCGGACGTGACGGTGGACGCCGACGTCCGGCATTTTTTCCGGGTTGAGGTTCGCCTTGGCGATTTCCCAGCCGAACTTGATGGTGCTGCCGGTCGAGGCCCAGATCTCGCCCTCATCGAGGGAAAGCGCCAGCATGGTGAGGAGGGGATCCGACTTGCCGCCCTCGTACCAGGCTGCCACGACCGAGTTCCAGTATTCGTCGATCTTGGCCTGATCCTTGACCACCGTCAGGCTGCCGGTCAGCGAGGCATGATAGTCGTGGTTCTTGCCGACGACGCAGAACTGGCCGCGGCTGCCGGGACGAAGTGCCTTCACAAGATCAGTATCAGTCTTGGTGTAGAACCAGATGATATGTGTCGAGCGATCCGCCTGCGGTGCCATGGGCCGCATGAGAAGATCGGAGCCGACCAGACCGAGCATGCCTGCATGCACGTCGTCGATTTCCTCCCAAAGCTGTTCTACGGGATTTTCCTTGGCTTCAGTGAAGCTTGCCATCTTTTGTCTCCTTGGGTTTTGCCGTGGAGGCAACGTAGTTCAAGGTCAGATGTTCCTCACCCAGAGGCGCTTTGCAGAGGGCTGATGACCCTTGAACCGGGCGGATTTCGCCCGTATAAGGCGCCCATTCCCAACATACAGACCTGATCAGGGGTGCCATGGCTGGCCATTCACAGTTTAAAAACATCATGCACCGCAAGGGGAAGCAGGACGGTATCCGTTCCAAGATGTTCTCCAAGCTTGCGCGCGAAATCACCGTTGCTGCAAAGACCGGTCTGCCTGACCCGACCATGAACGCGGCGCTTCGCCTTGCTGTGCAGAACGCCAAGGCGCAGTCGATGCCGAAGGACAACATCGAGCGCGCCATCAAGAAGGCGTCCGGTGCCGATGCCGAGACCTATGATGCGATCCGCTACGAGGGCTACGGTCCGGGCGGCGTCGCCGTCATCGTCGAGACGCTGACCGACAACCGTAACCGCACGGCCTCGGTCGTCCGCTCGACCTTCTCGAAGGCCGGTGGTGCACTCGGCGAAACCGGTTCGGTATCCTTCTCCTTCGACCATGTCGGCGAGATTACCTACAAGGCTGCTGTCGGCGATGCCGACAAGGTCATGGAAGCGGCGATCGAAGCCGGTGCCGAAGACGTCGTGTCCGATGAAGACGGTCACACGATCTACTGCGCCTTCGAAGACATGAACGAAGTGTCTAAGGCGCTCGAAGCTGTGCTCGGCGGTGCGGAATCGGTCAAGGCGATCTGGAAGCCGCAGAACACGATCGAAGTCGACGAGGAAAAGGCGACCTCGCTGATGAAGCTCATCGACACGCTGGAAGACGATGACGACGTACAGAACGTCTATTCGAACTTCGAAGTGTCCGACGAAGTCATGGCGAAGCTTTCCGCCTGATCGTCAGACCCGATCGAGACAAACAAAAGCCCGGCTGCGATGCAGCCGGGCTTTTTGCTTTTCAGCGATTTTTCGTCGGCTCAGGCTGCGGCGCTGCGCACGCTGCCGATGACATCGACCAGTTCGTTGACGATGCGCTCGACCTGCTCGCGGTCGTCGCCTTCCGCCATGACCCGGATCAGGGGCTCGGTGCCGGAGGGGCGGATGACCAGACGACCGGACTTTGCCAGTTCGGCTTCGGCGTCAGCGATCGCCTGCTTGACCACGGCGTCTTCCAGCGGCTTGCCGCCGGAGAAGCGGACATTGCGCAGGAGCTGCGGCACGGGCTCGAAGCGATGGCAGAGTTCGCTGACCGTCCGGCCAGTGCGCTTGACGGCGGCCAGGATCTGCAGAGCGGCTACGAGGCCGTCGCCGGTCGTGCCGTGGTCGGAGAGCACGATATGGCCGGACTGCTCGCCGCCGACGTTGAAGTCGTGGCTGCGCATGTGCTCGACGACATAGCGGTCGCCGACCTTGGTGCGGGCGAGCGTCAGGCCCTTGTCGCCGAGGAAGCGTTCCAGGCCGAGGTTCGACATGACGGTCGCGACGATGCCATTGCCGCGCAGCAGCCCGTCCTGCGCCCAGGTTTCGGCAACGACCGCCATCAGCTGATCGCCGTCGATGACGGTGCCGTTCTCGTCGACGATGATGACGCGGTCGGCGTCGCCATCGAGCGCGATGCCGATGTCGGCGCGGGTTTCATGCACCTTCTTCTGTAGCGTTTCCGGGTGGGTCGAGCCGCATTCGAGGTTGATGTTGGTACCGTTCGGCTCGTTGCCGATGGTCACCACTTCGGCGCCCAGTTCCCAAAGCGCTGCTGGGGCCACCTTGTAGGCGGCACCATTGGCGCAGTCGATCGCGACGCGCAGGCCATGCAGGGTGACGTCGCGGGGCAGGGTGCGCTTGGCGAACTCCACATAGCGGTCATGCACGCCGTCGATACGCTTGGCCCGGCCGATATCGTTCGGGGCTGCGAGCTGGCCGTAGATGTCCTTCTCGAGCATGTCCTCGATCTGCAGCTCCAGCTCGTCCGAGAGCTTGTAGCCATCGGGGCCGAAGAGCTTGATGCCGTTGTCGGCAAAGGGATTGTGCGAGGCCGAGATCATCACGCCGAGGTCGCAACGCAGCGAGCGAGTCAGCATGGCGACGGCGGGCGTTGGGATCGGTCCGAGAACGAAGGCGTCGAGGCCTGCAGCTGTGAAGCCGGCGACCATGGCGTTTTCGAGCATGTAGCCGGACAGACGCGTATCCTTGCCGATCACGACACGGTGGCGATGGCCTCCGCGGCGGAAGATCGTGCCGGCAGCGATGCCGACCCGCATGGCGAGATCCGGTGTCATGGGGAAGCGATTGGAGAGGCCGCGAATGCCGTCCGTGCCGAAGTAACGACGTGTCATCAAGTGTTCCTTCAAGTCCTATGGATCTCAGCCGCTGTGGAACGTCATCATTCGTGAGCGATCGCGCGGGGATCCCTTGTTGGCTGCTCATGCCACAGAACGCAGTAAAGGACACGTAAAATAGCGCTAAAAACGATTACACGGCGTTACCGACTACCCGGTCGTCCACTAAATTCTACCGATAGGATCATCTGAAACGAAAAAGGCCACCCGGTGGGGGTGGCCTCGATCTTCATTCTGTGTGGCGCTCAGTGCGGCTGTGGTTCCAGACCGCCTTCGGCCTCGCCACCCTTCGGGGCGTCCTTGCGGCCGGTCGAGGGCACGGCCGAACCACGGCTCGGGGTGCTGTCGTCACCGCTGTCGCGGGACGGCTTCTCGCCACGGATCAGCGCCTTGATCTCTTCGCCCGAGAGCGTTTCGTATTCAAGGAGGCCTTCCGCAATCGCGACAAAGGCGTCGTGGTGGTCGGTCAGGATGCGGCGGGCCTCGGTATAGGCCTCGTCGATCAGGCGACGGACTTCCATGTCGATCTTCTGGGCGGTCGATTCCGAGACGTTCTTAGATTGCGACACGGAGTGACCGAGGAAGACTTCCTGCTGGTTTTCACCGTAAGCGACCTGGCCGAGTACGTCGGAGAAGCCCCACTGGGTGACCATGGCGCGGGCAAGCTTGGTGGCCTGCTCGATGTCAGAGGAGGCACCCGAGGTGATGTTCTCCTTGCCGAAGGTCAGCTCTTCCGCCACGCGGCCGCCCATCATGATGACGAGGCGCGAGACCATCCACTTGTAGCTCATCGAGTAGCGATCGCCCTCGGGGAGCTGCATGACCATGCCGAGCGCACGGCCGCGCGGAATGATGGTTGCCTTGTGCAGCGGGTCGGCTGCCGGCACCTGCAGAGCGGTGATGGCGTGGCCGGCTTCGTGATAGGCCGTCAGCTTCTTTTCGGCTTCGGTCATGGCGGAGGAGCGGCGTTCCGCACCCATCATGATCTTGTCCTTGGCGTCTTCGAATTCGGCCATGGTAACGACGCGCTTGTTGCGGCGCGCGGCCATCAGAGCTGCTTCGTTGACGAGGTTCATCAGGTCTGCACCGGAGAAGCCGGGCGTACCACGGGCGAGAACCTTGAGGTCGACGTTCGGAGCGAGCGGTACGTTGCGGGCGTGCACCTTGAGGATGCGCTCGCGGCCGATAATGTCAGGGTTCGGCACGACGACCTGGCGGTCGAAACGGCCCGGACGCAGAAGGGCCGGGTCTAGAACGTCGGGACGGTTGGTCGCGGCGATCAGGATGATGCCTTCGTTCGCTTCAAAGCCGTCCATCTCGACGAGCAGCTGGTTCAGCGTCTGCTCGCGTTCGTCGTTGCCGCCGCCGAGGCCAGCACCACGATGGCGACCGACGGCGTCGATTTCGTCGATGAAGATGATGCAAGGCGCATTCTTCTTCGCCTGCTCGAACATATCGCGGACGCGGCTTGCACCAACGCCGACGAACATTTCGACGAAGTCAGAACCGGAGATGGTGAAGAAGGGGACATTTGCTTCGCCAGCAACCGAGCGGGCGAGCAGCGTCTTACCCGTGCCCGGAGGGCCGACGAGCAGAACGCCGCGCGGGATCTTGCCGCCGAGGCGCTGGAACTTCTGCGGGTCGCGCAGGAATTCGACGATTTCTTCCAGGTCCTGCTTGGCCTCGTCGACGCCTGCGACGTCATCAAAGGTGACGCGGCCATGCGCTTCGGTGAGCAGCTTGGCCTTCGACTTGCCGAAGCCCATGGCGCCGCGGGAGCCACCCTGCATCTGGCGCATGAAGAACAGCCAGACGCCGAGGATCAGCAGCATGGGGAGGAGCGTGCCGATATAGCTCAGGAAGCCGGAGGAGCCGTCGGTTTCCGGACGCGCGACGATCATGACGTTTTCCGCTTCCAGCTTGGAGAGCAGGTTGTCGTCAACGACGGGCGCATAGGTCTGGAAGGCTGTGCCGGATTCGGCATATTTGCCGAGAACGCGGTTGCCTGTGACCGTCACCTCACGAACGCGCCCAGCGTCCACTTCGCGCAGGAACTGCGAATAGGGGATCTCGCTCGAGGCCGTCTGCGACGGCGACGTCTGGAACATGCTGAACAGCGCGATCAGCAAAAGGGCGATGATCGCCCAGAGCGCGAAATTGCGAAAATTTGGGTTCATTGAACTCCCCGAACCTGTGGTGCGGGACGGAGCCCCGCAGAATTATCTCATAACATAGGATCGTGGCGCATCCTTGCCAAGGCAAACGCACCCTCGCAGATCGTTTTCCGTCAATAAGTCTTAAATGGGTGAGGGCGGCGGCGGTTCCGCGCCGAGAATGCGGGCTATAGCATCGGCCAGTGGCTGGTCGAAGCCGGGCATGAAGTCTGCGAAGAGCGAGAGGCGTGGAGTGATGGCGAACTTATCGCTTGCCGCACCCGAAAGCTCTTTTTCCACAATGACTTGCGGGCAGTTTGCGGCGAGTGCGGAGCGCACTGCGCCGGGAAGTTCTGATGCGATTTCGGTGGCCGGTCCGGCAGTGACGGTCACTTCGTCCGCGCTTTGGTTCTCAATCAGGTAGCGCCCATCCCACACCATTGATGCGGATGGTTGCAGGGACAGCGGCAAAAAACCGCGCCTTTCGCGCAGCAGAAAAAGGTTCTGGCCCCGACGCAGCACCAGGCATCCCGACATTGTGAGCCGGAAATCCTTGCCAGCGTCGAGTGCATCGGAGAGGCGCGCAAGGCTCGTTGCCGCCGGCCGGTGCGGTTTGCCGCCGAGATTGGCTGTCAGTGCCGAGAGCGCGTGGTCGCGGACTTCGGCTGATGGTGTCGCGTCGCCCGAAAGCGCGATTTTCACAACGGGACCGGTGAACACCGCGGCCGAAGCGCGAAGCCATTGCGCCGCACCGAGGGACAGGGCCTCCCGTTTGCGAGCAGCCTCTTCGATCACCGAGGCTGCGATTGTCGGTGCCGACTGCCGAATGCGGATGCGTTCATAACGGGGATCCTCGTTGCTGGGGTCGTCGATCCAGCTTTGGCCGAGGCCATCCAGATAGCTGCGGATCGCGCCGCGGCGGGTCCGCAGAAAAGGGCGGAGGATCCAGAGGCGACCCGCATAGAGCGTAGCGGGTGCCATTCCGGCGAGGCCGAGGGCGCCGTCTATCGAGCGATCGGCACGCATGGCGACGGTTTCGATCTGGTCGTCTAGCGTATGGCCAGTCACGATCGCATCGGCACCGAGCGCGTCGGCTGCATCAGCGAGGATTCGATAACGCGCCTGACGGGCAGCGGCGGGTAGACCCTGCTCAGGTTTCGCATCCGACCAACGTGCGATGCGATGGGGGATGCCCAGGTTTTCGCAAAGGGTGGCGACGGCGCGCGCTTCGTCGGCCGAACCGGGGCGCAGAGCATGGTCGACGGTTCCGGCCGTCAGGGTGTGCTGGTGGGGAAAGCGCTGCGTTTCGATCGCGCGCTGCAGGGAAAGCAGGAGGCCGGTCGAATCACTGCCACCGGAGATGGCGACCAGCAGGCGCGTCGGGCGGCGGAGGGCATGGAGAAAGTCTTCGATCGCCGCTTCGGGCGAGAGGTCGGGCACAGTAGAACCTGCCGCGCAGCGCACGGCGATCAGCAGCCGAGGCGCTTCTGCTCGCTCGCGACCTTGGAAACGACGGCGCGGGAAGCCTTGGGATAGCGCTTGGAGACTTCGCGCAGCGTGGCGCAGGCGGTCTCTGTGTTGTCGAGGGCGGCCAGCGACATGCCGAGCTTCAGCAGCATTTCAGGCGCCTTGGGAGAGGTGTTGTAGGTCTGGTGCGCGTTGAGAAAGGTCTTGGCCGCCTCATTGTAATTGCCCTGGGAGTAGAGGGCCTCGCCGAGCCAGAAGTTGGCGTCTGCAATCTTGGCACTGCTCGGATAGGCGGCGATGAAATCGCGGAATTCGCTCTCGGCCAGCGAATAGTCGCCGGAGAGCACATGGGCATAGGCCACCTGGTAGACGTCGCTTTCGGAATTCAGCGAGGCTGTCTGCTGGGGGGCGGCCTGACCGGTGGTCGAGGGTGCCGTCACGCCGCTGTCGACGCCGGGCAGGGCGGTTGAGCCATTGTCGAGGGCATCCTGATTGAGCGTTGCCGTGACCGGCATGCCGCTTTCGTCCAGAGCAATCGAGCCGAGGGTCTGTTCGGCGGGCGCGCTGCCAGGTGCCTGGCCGGCCGAGGAAGCGTCGGCGGTTGCGCCGACGTCCGGTGTTTCGGTGATGATCTCGGCAACGGAATCCTGTTGCTGGCCGCCCTGGACGGGACGGGTCAGAGATCCACTCTTCTTTTCGAGATCCTGGAAGCGGAACTCGTTGTCTTCCTGCTGCTTGCGGATGGTTTCCTGCATCTGGAGAAGCTGGAAGCTCATTTCCTCGATCCGGCCGTTCAAGGCGCGAATCTCTTCCTCAAGCTGCTGAACACGCAGGGTCGGGTCTGTTGCCTGGGCGAGATGCACCTCGGCCTTCGGCGAATGTTCGGGCGCAGTCTTCTGGCCGAACTGGACGTTTGGAAACAGCTGGAACGCGTTCGCGCTGCCATGCAGTCCCATGAGCGAGGCCGTCGCAAGCAGAGCGGCCATCACAAGTTTGTTCATGTTCCTTTTTCCTGTTTTCGCGGCGAATTGCGCCGAACCAGCGCCGACAGGAGTTTTCCCAATTGCCTGCAAAAAGCAACCAAGTTCGGCCAAAGTATGGAGAAAAGTAAAAGGCGGCCCAAGGGCCGCCTTCACGTGCTGGTGATTGCCGGGTGGACCGGATCACATGCCGGCGCCACCGAGAACGGTGACGGCGCGGCGGTTCTGCGACCAGCAGGAAATGTCGTCGCAGACGGCGACCGGACGTTCCTTGCCGTAGGAAATGGTCTTCAGGCGCTGAGCCGGTACACCGCGCTGCGCGAGGTAATCGCGGGTGGCGGCAGCACGGCGTGCGCCGAGGGCCAGGTTGTATTCGCGCGTGCCGCGTTCGTCGGCGTGGCCTTCGATCGTGATCGCGTAGTTCGGGTAGCGGGCCAGCCACTGGGCCTGACGGTCGAGCGTCTGGGCGGCGTCGGCGCGGATCGAAGTCGAGTCGGTGTCGAAGAAGATGCGGTCGCCGACGTTGACGGTGAAGTCCTGGGCCGAACCCGGAGTTGCGGCACCAGCGCCACCGGCGCCGAGGCCGAGTTCGCCAGCGCTGTTGGGCAGGTTCTTCTTGTTTGCGCAGCCTGCGAGGGCAAGAGCCACGGCAAATGCGATCATGGCCGGGTTGGTTGCCATTTTCTGCAGACGGCTCGTGGCCGGGGAATGAATGCGGCTCATCGCCGGTCTCCTTGAATTCTCTGTTAGGGTTGCCGGACCTTAACCAATCGCGGTTAACCGGCTTCCAACAATCATGGTTAACAAACTGTCAAATCACGCGTCGAAGATGGCGATTGCAGTCCGTTTGCGGCGAGAAAGAGGCGCAAATGCGCCTCTTTCCGATCACTATTCCATCAGCGGCGACCAGGCCGGGTCAGACGCGAAGGACGGCGTCTTGACCAGCTGCTCGTTGTAGCCGGTGAGGTCGATCGAGTAGAGCTGCGGTCCACCGGCGCCAGCGTTCTGGCGGAAGAACATCAACACGCGGCCGTTCGGTGCCCAGGTCGGGCCTTCATTGTGGAAGCCCGTCGTCAGGATGCGCTCGCCCGAACCGTCCGTCTTCATCACGCCGATCGAGAACTTGCCGCCCGACTGCTTGGTGAAGGCGATCAGATCGCCGCGGGGAGACCAGACCGGGGTCGAGTAAGAACCGTCGCCGAAGGAGATGCGGCGCTGGCCGGAGCCATCGGCACCCATGATGTAGAGCTGCTGGCGGCCGCCACGGTCGCTTTCGAAGACGATCTGGCTGCCATCCGGCGAGTAGGATGGCGAGGTGTCGATGGCCGCTGTCGAGGTGAGACGGGTCGTGGTGCGCGAGCGCAGGTCCATCGTGTAGATGTTGGCGTTGCCTTCCTGCTGCAGGCTCATGATGACCCGCTGGCCATCCGGCGAGAAGCGCGGCGCAAACGTCATGCCGGGGAAGTTGCCGACAACCTCACGAGAACCGGTTTCCAGCTGCAGCAGATAGACGCGCGGCTGGTCGCCCTCGAAGGACATGTAGGTGATTTCCTGGCGGTTCGGCGAGAAGCGCGGGGTCAGCACGAGGTCCTTGGAGCTGGTCAGCGGACGCATATTCTCGCCGTCCTGGTCCATGATCGCGAGCTGGCGCTTGCGGTCGGTCTTCGGACCGCTTTCGGAGACGAAAACGATGCGGGTGTCGAAATAGCCCTTTTCGCCGGTGATGCGCTCATAGATGGCGTCGGCGATCATGTGGGCGACGCGGCGCCAGTTCTTCGGGTCGGTGAAGAACTGCTGGCCGGTCATCTGCTGGCCACCAAAGGTATCCCAGAGGCGGAATTCGGCGCGCAGACGACCATCCGGCTCGCGGACGATGCGACCAACCACCAGAGCTTCTGCCTTCAGGACTTTCCAGTCCTCGAAGCGCGGAGGCTGGTCGGGATTGGAGATCTTTTCGATAAAGGCGGCGCGGCTGACCGGGGCGAAGAGGCCCGAACGCTTCAGGTCGGCTTCGACCACGGCGGAGATCTGGGCGCCGATGCCATCAGCGGAGATGAAGTCGGTGATCGCGATCGGCAGCGGCTGAACGTTGCCGCGGTTGATGTTGATTTCAACGGCTGCGTTTACCGGTGCCACGAAGGCGCCTGCCATGCCGGCACAGACCAGCAGAATGCGGAGGAGGAGAGTTTTCATGCTTACCAAGCCTTTCAGCTCTTACATCAGTTCGCTGGGGTCGAAATTGACGACAACTTCAGACCAAGCGTCGTATTTGTCCGGGGGAAGATTGGTGAACGGGGCGGACTTTCGAACGGCGCGCACGGCACCGCTCATGAGAACCTGTTGAGCCGACGGTGAACCGCCAGTCGCGGTCGCCTCCGGCTCGCCGACGAGCTCGCCATTCTGGTCGAGGCGGAAGGTGACGCGAACGCGCACATCGGCAGCGTCGGCCATGCCGGGCGTGATCAGCCAGTTGTTCTGGATGATGCCGCGCAGCGCGTCGAGTTCGCTCTGGCTCAGCGTTGAGCCGCCGGTATTGGTGCTGCCGCCGAGCGCTTCAGGTGCTGTCGAGCGTTTTGCGCCGCCACCGGCTGCGTCGGTCTTGTTGAGGAGGGCCGCCACATCATCGGCGTTGAAGTCGCTTTCCATCTGCGGCTTCGACTTTGCCGTTTCCTGGGCCTTGGTGTCCTTCTTGGCGTCAGGCTTCGGCGGCTTCTTTTCTGCCGGCTTGGCGATCTCGGGCTGCGGACGGGCAGCCGGTATCGGTGCCTTCTCGGGCAGGGGGATCTCTTCGGCAACCGTCTCTTCGGGCACGGCCTCTTCGGTCGGCTTCGGTTCCGGCTCCGGCGGAGGTGCCGTCTCTTCGGGCACGACTTCCTTCACCTCGTTCACTTCCGGATCAGGCGTCGGTGCCGGCGTTTCCACCTTCTTCGGTGCAGCCGCGACTTCCTGCTCGACCGGACGCTGCGAAGGCGTCGGGGGCGACTTCAGGTCGACTTCATTGTCGCCGAAGTTTTCCGCCGGTTCGGCGATCGGCGGCTTTTTCGTCGGCACGGGTGCAGATGTCTCCGCCATCGGTGCCGTCTTGGAGCCTTGCTGGATCTGGGTGAATTCCGAGATCGGCACGATGTCGACGGGGAGGGTTTCCATCGGGGCGATCTCCAGCTTTTCAGGCGAGCCGAGGCTCACCAGGGCTGCAGAGAGCGCCAGTGTGTGCAGAAACGAGGATGTGAAGAGGCTGCCCTTCATGTCCGTCCGATCAATTCTGCTGTTCCTGCAAGGTCACAAGACCGATATTGGTGAAGCCGGCCGACGAAATCCGCGCCATGACCTGCATGACAATGCCATAGGTGGCGGCGGTATCGGCGCGGACGAAAATACGTTCATTGTAGCCGGTGGTGGCGATCGCCTGCAGCTTCGGCACGACTTCCTCGATCGGGATCGCCGTTTCCTGCAGATAGATCTCGCCGGCGGGATTAACCGAGACGGTGATCGGCTGGTTTTCGCTGCTCATCGCCTTGGCCTGCGTCTGCGGCAGGTCGATCGGCACGCCAACCGTCATCATCGGAGCGGCAACCATGAAGATGATCAAGAGCACGAGTACGACGTCGACGAAGGGCGTGACGTTGATTTCGCTGACGAGGGCCTTCTTGCCACCGCGACGTCCGCGGCGTCCGCCACCCTTGCTACCCGATCCGACCGACATACCCATGATGCGTCTCCTGCCTTCCGGGCCTTACTGTGCTGCCTGGCGTGGCTGCAGCTTCTCGTCGATCTGACGCGACAGGATGGCCGAGAATTCGTCTGCGAAGCCTTCCATGCGCGACGAGAGCTTGCCCGCTTCGCCGGAGAACTTGTTGTAGGCGATAACCGCCGGGATAGCGGCGATCAGGCCGATTGCGGTTGCGAGCAGCGCTTCGGCGATGCCCGGTGCGACGACCGCGAGGCTGGCATTGTTCGAGCCGGCGATGGCCTGGAACGAGGTCATGATGCCGATAACGGTACCGAAGAGACCGATGAACGGACCGGCGGAGCCGATCGTGGCGAGCGAGGACAGCCGCGATTCGAGCGTTTCGGACTCGCGTGACATGGTCACGTCCATGGCGCGGTCGATACGCATCTGAAGGCCGATCGGCGAGCGGGCGCCGCGTTCGAAGCTCTTCTTCCACTCGCGCATGGCGGCGACGAAGATGGCGGCGAGGCCGGTGTTGTTGCGCTCGGCGAGGGTGCGATAGAGCTCTTCCAGCGACTGGCCGGACCAGAAGACCTGCTCGAACTGGTCGAACTGACGACGGGCGCGGGCGTAGCTCAAGTATTTGTCGATGACGATCGCCCAGGTCCAGACGGAGGCAGCCATCAGGCCGATCATGACGAGCTTGACGATCAGGCCCGCCTGCATGAAGAGGCCCCAAAGGCTCACGTCATGGGTCGCAGCAGCCATTCCAACTTGTTCCATCGCCTTCAATTCCCCGAAATCCAAACGCCCGGTGGGTTGGACCGGGCGGCGACATGAGCTTTACTGGTGGAAAACTTGTGCGGTCGCAGCCGCCGAAACCCTTTTCCCGCCTTAGCTCCCAGAGTGCTTCTGGGATGAAAATTTGGTCAAAGGAAGGCGTGCGCTGCACAAACTTCCAAGCGCCGAGTAAGACCCGATTAAGGTTAAAAAGGGGTTACCAAGGGCCTCGAACAGGGCTTTGTGAATTCAGGCGAGGAACTGTCTGGCGAGGGCATCCGGCAGGCGTCTGGGGCGACCGGCGCGATTGACGACGGCGATCACCACCTTGGCCGCGATCAGGATCTGCTCGCCCCGGCGGATCTCCTGCTGGAGGATCATCTTCGCGCCGCCGGCCTTTTCGGTAGCGGTCACGACCGTGATGATGTCGTCCATGCGGGCAGGGGCCTTGAAGTCGATCTCCATGCGATGGACCATGAAGGCAAGGCCTTCATCCGAGGTCTGGAATAGCGTGGACTGTTCGACGCCGAGGCAGCGGAGATAATCCGTGCGGGCGCGCTCCATGAAATGCAGGTAGCGGGCGTGATAGACGGCGCCGGAGAAGTCGGTGTCTTCGTAGTAGACGCGCTGGGTCAGGTGATGACCATCTGCTGTGAGCCTGCCGGAGAGCGATATTTCCATCGAAGACATTGCCGTCCCTGGTCCTGCATGGGCGTGCACTGCTTGGTGCCTCGCCCGGTGATTTTGTCTTGAGGCGCATAGCAGAAAGTGCTGGAGCTTCGCAAACCGGGATCGCGTTTCAGCCATGCACTGCGGCTGCTTGGAAGGCCGGCCCTTGCGCGCCAGCCTTCCTGTTCAGTCTTGATCAGGCAAGCCCCATGACCGGTTCCGACCGATCGCGCAGGCTGGAGGGAAGCTCAGAGCGCCGGTCGTCTCCCAGTGCCAGAAGGAGGAGCTGCGTTGCCAGCAATGCAAGAGTCAGCAGCAGGGCATAGGCAAGCAGAATCGTCGTCATCGGAACGACGAAATTGAGCTGCGGCATCGCGCCGAGAAGCAGAGGGACGTACCAGGAAGTGGCCGACAGGGCGCCTGAGGCAAAGAACAGGCTGCGCTGTCCGGTCGACATTCCGTCGAGCAGCGAGCGTCCGATCTGCGCCTTTACCTTGGGGAGCACGGCCATGTGGAGGAAGATACCGTTGATCGTCAGGATGAGGACGATCGTCATCTTGGCCCAGACCTTTTCATTGCCGAGCCGGATCGGATCGAAGGCGCTGTAATAGGCGAGAAAGCCAAGCCCTGTGATCCAGAGAAGGATCAAGCCGGCATTGACGATGCGGGAGCCGAAATGGAAGACGTTCCACTGGTCGGACGTCACCTTGCCCCTGAGAAAGAACTTCAGGATCATCAGGTCGAGAACGGTTGCTGCCCCGAGTCCTAGGGCAAGGCCTATGAAGTGGACGATACGCAACCCCGTCTTGATGGATGCGACGGGATCGAGGCGTAATGTATCGATAAGGTACATGAGACCCATGACGGGAATCCTTCAGGTTGTGCGAGGCCCCCACTTCCTCCTTCTGTCCAGTTTTAAAGACGTGCGGAACCATTTCCGCAAACGCCGGGCGTATGCTGACTGTGAAATCAGGAATTACTCATTTCGTCGACTTAAGGGGCCGCACTTAACCTTAGGTCCGTCGCCTCATTACTGGCGTATATGGACGGAAAAGGGGCTGGCATGTGGCGTTATTATGATATGCAGTTTGTCTGATGAACGCGCTTGGCAGATGCGGTGCGACCGGCTTGTCAGGCTTCGTCCAGGTCCATGACCTGGGCTTCTGTTAGCCCCAGCCGCTGAAGAACATCCGAACGGCTTGCCGCGTCATCGGCGACGATAAACTCGTCGATCTGTGGTGGTTTGATGCTGGTGCCGGCCAGCATCGCATGCACTTGGCCGCGATGATGGGTCTGGTGCTGGAAGAGGTGGGAAAGTACGTCGTCGCATCGCTCCGCCTGGATGCGACCTGTGCGATGGATCTGAACGGGTTGCGCGAGCTCTTCGTCGCGAAGGGCTAGGCAAAAGGCGAGCAGCCGCCGGTCGGATGCCAATTGCGCTGCGCGAAGGTCGGCGCGGTCTGGAAAGGGGATCTGATTGGCCCAGGCCTTGGGGCCAAGATCACCGCCTTCGAGGGCGTCGAAGTAGAACCAGTCGATGATCAGGATATGATTGAGTGTTGCGACGAGCGAAGGAAAGAAGCTCGTGCGGGGTGCCTCGATTTCCCCGGGCTCCAGCTGCGAGACGGCCTCGTGCAGGCGGTCGTTGGCCAGCATATTGGCATAGGCGAGCTTGCGGATGAACCGTATGGCCTCTGTCATGGCGTGTCCAGGTCCCCATCGTGCCAGACCACGTGTTTCGGGGAGGCCGGCAGGTTTTCGATTTCTTCGGCGATGAAATAGGGCGGGATATCGAGAGCGGTCAGAGCCGCCCGCGTTGCCGGCACCCATTTGAATTCGAGAGAATTCTTGCCGTCCTCATTGCGATGGATGATGTCGGTCGGGTGGAAGGGGAAGCTGTTCGGGATCTCCATCCGGTAATAGAGACCCAGTTCGTGCCAGGCCTTGCCTTCGTAGTCGAAGAAGTTCTCGACAATCCAGAGCAGCGGGCCGACGACGGCCTCCACGCCCAGCTCTTCCTGCATCTCGCGCATCAGTGTTTCCGTCGAAGTCTCGCCGATCTCCGCGCGGCCGCCTGGAAAGGTCCAGAAGGTCTCATGGGTGGCGCGGTGGACCAGCACATGGCCGTCGCGGAAAGCAAGACCGGCGATGCGGTGGTTGAAGCGCCGCTTGCCGTCCTTGATGGTGATCAGGGTGCGCTTAGACACGGTCTCAATCATCCTCGAGAGTCAACCGGAACTGCGCTGCCTCGAGATCCTTGGGCGGCGTCATGCCGAGGTGTTTCCATGCGGTGGCTGTCAGTACACGGCCACGCGGGGTGCGCTGGATGAAGCCCTGTTGGATCATGTAGGGCTCGATGATGTCCTCGATGGCGTCGCGCGGTTCCGAAAGGCCTGCGGCGATGGTTTCGATACCGACGGGCCCGCCTCCGAAATTCACCGCGATCATCGAGAGATAGCGCATGTCGAGTTGGTCGAGGCCCATATTGTCGACGTTGAGCCGCGTCAGGGCTTCGTCGGCGATCTGGCGAGTGACTGCCTCGGCACGGGCGACTTCGGCGAAGTCGCGGACACGTCGCAGCAGACGGCCTGCGATGCGGGGCGTGCCACGCGCGCGGCGGGCAACTTCACGGGCGCCGTCTTCGGTCATCGGCAGGTTCAAGAGGCGGGCGCCACGGCGAACGATCGATTCCAGTTCCTCGACGGTGTAGAAATTCAGCCGCACCGGGATGCCGAAACGGTCGCGCAGCGGTGTCGTCAGAAGGCCCAGGCGGGTGGTGGCGGCAACGAGCGTGAACTTCGACAGGTCGATCTTCACCGAGCGGGCGGCGGGGCCTTCGCCGATGATCAGGTCGAGCTGGAAGTCCTCCATGGCCGGATAGAGGATTTCCTCGACGGCGGGGCTCAAGCGATGGATCTCGTCGATGAAAAGCACGTCGCGCTCTTCGAGATTGGTGAGAAGAGCCGCGAGATCGCCGGCCTTGGCTATCACAGGGCCTGACGTCGATCGGAAGTTGACGCCGAGCTCCTTGGCCATGATCTGGGCAAGCGTCGTCTTGCCGAGGCCGGGTGGGCCGACGAAGAGCACGTGGTCCAGCGCTTCGCCACGGTTCTTGGCCGCCTCGATGAAGATCTTCAGATTGGCGCGGGCTTCTGCCTGGCCGGTGAAGTCGTCGAGCGTCTGCGGGCGGAGCGCCGCATCAAGGTCTTCGCCACGCTTTTCCGGGGTCAAGATGGGGTTGTTGGTGATCATGCGAGAAGTTCCATGCCGGGCACGCGTGAGGCGGCTCGTTTGTCGAAGGTCTTTATGGAGGCGCAGCCTTCTTGAAGTGATCTGGCTGCAATCAAGGCATCGGCAAAGTCGGCGTTCTTCTGTTCGACATGTCGCAGTGCCTTTACCACCAGATCGTGACTTTCAACAGTCAGTCCCCTAACTTGCAGGAGCTTCGCGATGGCCGCTGATGCGTCTCGTCTGGTGTAGCCCAGTTGCGAGCGCAGTGCCCAGTCCAGTTCCAGCACGCAAATGAGGGGGAGAAAGGCCAGATAGTTCTTGCCGAGCCCCTCTGCAAAACGCAGTGCCGAACGTCGTTGGTCAGGATCGTCATTGGTCAAAAGCCGGATGACGATGTTGGTGTCGAGGCCAACAAGGGTCATGCAGCGATGTCCGACGGATCGTCGCCTCCGGTGGATAGCGCGTTTTCCCCTGCCGCCCGGACGACCGCTTCGTCAATTTCTTCCAGCGTCGCACGCCCGTTGGGCGGTGTGCCCAGGAAGCCGGCGAGATCCTTCAGATCGATGTTCTTCGGCGTGATGACGATCTCCCCGTCGATGACGCTGTAGACCATCTGATCGCCAGGGTTCAGCTTCAACAGTTCGCGCATCTCTTTGGGAATGGTGATCTGGCCCTTGGCCGACATGGTGGCTTCCCATACCTTCACGGCGCTCTCCGAGACATTTCATATTTTCCGACCATACGCGAAATGTCGGAACTCATCAAATTTGTCAGAAATTTCACCGCGACAGCTCTTTCAGCCCCAGCCGGATCAGCTTGGCGCTGTCAGCCCCTTCGCCGCCGTTCTTCAGGGCCGCTGCGATAGCATTGGCGGCCTGGTCGCGGGAGTAGCCGAGGTTGGTCAAAGCAGAGACGGCATCGGCAACCGGGACGGAGGCCACGCCTTCGCCAAGTTCCTGCTTGAGGCCGATATTGGCGGAGGCTTCGCCGGCGAAGGCAGGTGCCTTGTTCTTCAGTTCTGTCACGAGGCGAAGTGCGACCTTCGGCCCGACGCCAGGCGCACGGGAGATCGCGGCCTTGTCCTGAAGCGCGATGGCATTGGCGAGTTCCGACGGGGTGAGGGTGGAGAGGACGGCCAGCGCCACCTTGGCGCCGACGCCCTGGACGCTTTGCAAGAGGTTGAACCATTCCCGCTCCAGCGCACTCATGAAGCCGAATAGCTTCAACTGGTCTTCGCGCACATAGGTCTCGATGAAGAGGACGACTGCTTCGCCTGCAGAGCCGATGCGGCCGAGGGTACGCGAGGAGCAGTGGGCGACGTAGCAGACGCCGTGGACGTCGACGAGGACGTAGTCGTCGCCGATCTCGTCGATGGTGCCTTTGAGTTTGCCGATCATGGATAAGTCCGTCGCGTTACAGGGGATGGGTTTCGGGAGAGATGAGGGGCACGTCGGGAAAATAGGTGCGGTAGCCCTTCGGGTCTCGGGTCAGGATCTTGTGATTGCGGATCGCGGCGTGGGCGCCGATGAGGAAATCCGGGAGAACCCGATCACGCCCGCCGCCGGCGCGGCGATAGATGCGAAAGGCCACGCCGGCTGCGAAGGCGGCTGCCCAGGGGAGGTTTTCCCGGTGGAAATCTGAGGTTGGCAGCAATTCGTCGACTTCATCGCGATCGGAATACCGTACCGAGAACTCCGAATAGATGATCGGGTTGATAACAAGCGGCTCGTCTCTGGCCAGCCGCATTATCTGCCCCCGCGACCACGCGTGCCATTGTGGATCGCGCACCGCGACGTCCACCAGCACGTTGGTGTCGACCAGAACAGGCATCGTTCAGCGATCCCTGGTAAGCTGCATCAGGGCGTCCGCATCGAGTTCCGGATCGCCGGTCCCTTCCAGCCGCGCCAATGTTTCCATCAGGCCTGCCAAGCGCTTCTTCTCTTGCTGGGCCTCGGCTCCATTTTTCGGCGTGAGCATCAAGCGGCCGTCCTCGACGGTGAACACGACTTCGGAATTCGGCTCTATGCCGATGAGTTCACGCAGATCGCGGGGAATGGTCACCTGACCTTTTGATGTCACACGCATGGCTCGCCTCCGATCAGGTAAGAATAAATCTTACTGTCGGAACAAGTCAAGAACAAATCAGGCTGAGGTCAGCACCTTGCGCATGCGGTCGCCGCCCCTGTTATGGGCGTGGCAGATGGCGATGGCGAGCGCGTCGGCGGCGTCATTACCCTTGAATTCGGCCTTTGGCATCAGGATCTTCAGCATCATGTGGATCTGCGCCTTTTCGCCGTGGCCGACGCCGATGACGGCCTTCTTCACCGCGTTCGGCGCATATTCCGCCACCGGCAGGCCGGCGCGGGCAGGGACCAGCATGGCGATGCCACGGGCCTGGCCGAGCTTGAGGGTGGCCACCGCATCCTTGTTGACGAAGGTCTGTTCGACGGCTGCCTCGTCCGGCTTGTATGCGTGCACCACTTCGGCCAGACCATCATGCAGCTGGCACAGGCGGGAGGCGAGATCCATGTCGCCGTCGGAGGTGACGGTGCCCGATCCGACGAAACGCAGGGAGTTGCCAAGCGTCTCGATGACGCCCCAACCGCAGCGGCGGAGGCCCGGATCTATGCCGATGATGCGAATCGTGGATGTCATGCGAAACCCTAATGCAGATGTGGGTTGGTGTGCCAGTCAAATGTGAACAAACCGAAAACAACCGAAGTGATTATAATTTATGATCGTCACCTCTTGGGACTTCGGCGGGGCCTGACTACATGAGGGAGGTATATAGAACAGGGCCACCGCCATGATACCGTTTTCCATTCTCGATCTTTCTCCCATCTCCGAGGGACATTCGGTCCGCGAGGCGTTGGACGCGTCGCGCAAGCTTGCGCAGGTGGCGGAGAAGAACGGATATCGCCGCTTCTGGCTGGCCGAGCACCACGGTATGCCGGGCATTGCAAGTGCGGCCACGGCACTCGTGATCTCCCATGTAGCGGCAGGCACAGAGACGATCCGCGTCGGCTCCGGCGGCATCATGTTGCCCAATCACTCGCCGCTCGTGGTTGCCGAGCAGTTCGGAACGCTGGAAGCGCTCTACCCTGGGCGCATCGAACTCGGTCTTGGCCGTGCGCCGGGAACCGACATGCGCACCGCGCGTGCCCTCAGGCGCAATATGGATGCAGGTGCAGAGAGCTTCCCGCACGACATTCTCGAACTGCAGCGCCTGATGGGCGAGCCGGATGAAGACGGCGGGCTGATCGCCGTTCCCGGCATGAACAGCCACGTGCCGATCTGGCTTCTCGGTTCGAGCCTCTACAGCGCGCATCTCGCTGCAGCGCTTGGGCTACCTTACGCGTTTGCGTCGCATTTTGCGCCGGATCAGCTTCTCGACGCTGTCGAGATCTACCGCGAGCGCTTCCAGCCGTCGGCTGCCTTGCAGAAGCCCTATGTGATGGTCGGCACCATGGCGGCGATCGCGGAGACGGATCGGGAGGCCGAACGCCTGTTCACGTCCGCCCAGCAGCAGTTCGTCAACCTTCGCCGCAACGTCCGCCGGCCGTTCCCGCGTCCTGTCGATACAATGGAAGGCTTCTGGTCGGATATCGAGCGTATCGGTGTTGAGCACACCCTGCGCTATGCGATCGTGGGATCGCCGGAGACGGCTGCGGACAAGCTCGGCCGCTTTGTCGCCGAAGTGCGACCCGATGAGGTCATCGTCTCGACGCCGGTCCACGATCTGAACGCCCGTCTGCGTTCCGTCGAGCTCTTTGCGGGCCTCCGGCAGCACGTGGCGCAGCCCGCCTGAACCCCTTGGTATTACGGGGTTTCGCCTAATATCTTTACGGCCGATTAAGGGCGGAGAGTGATTGTTCCTGGATAAAAGGGGAATCTGCTGTGTTTCGCAGCAGATCGAAATTCTGGCCGCGACCGGACTTGTCCGGCCGGTCAGCGGGAACAAAACCATGACAGCTCGCATCCATTCGCTTTCGTTCAAAGTCATTACCGTCTTTCTGCTGCTGACGCTCATTACCATCGCTCTTCTCAACGTCTTCGCCTATCGCAGCTCCAGCCAGCTGTTCGGTGAGCAGACGGAAAAGGCGATGACCAGCACGCTCACCTTCCGCGGGGACCTCCTGACGGAGAAGCTGCAGGCGCTGGAAAACCAGGCGGCATCGATCGCCAAGATCGAGACACTGCAGCAGTCGCTGACGGGCCTGAAGAGCGGCTGGAACACGATTTCGAAAAGCACCGGTGATGCCAAGGCGGAGCTGCAGCGCATCTTCGTTACCGAAAACCCGCATCCGCCAGGTGAGCGCGAGAAACTGATCAAGCCTGAGGGGCCGAGCGGCTTCTACTATTCCACCCATGAGACGACCCAGGCCCAGATTGCCGCCTATCTCGCAGGCACGAGCTTCAGCGACATGCTGATCGCCGACCAGAACGGCAATGTCATCTATTCCTTCGAGAAGGGCCCATCCTTCGGTGAGAACCTGAAGGAGGGCGACTTCGCAGCGACCGGGCTCGGACGCGTTTACCAGCAGTCCGCCGAGGCTGCGGCGAAGGCCGTAGACGATGTCGTCGGCGTGAATTTCTCAGGCCTCTCCGTCGGTGGCGATGCTGGTGCGCCGGATATCTATTTCGCCGTTCCCCTCGTAAAGCTCGGCGGCTTCAAGGGCAGCCTGATGTTCCAGGTGAAGGCGGAGGTCTTCGTCAATCTGTTGTCCAAGGGCATCATTGCCGGCAGCAGCCAGACGGCGGCCATTCTGTCTGGCAATGGGGCCGGCATTGCGCTCGACGCTTCGGGCAAGCTGACCGATGTCCGTGCCGACTTCTCTATCTCGGGCGATGGTATCGCCGTTCAGGACGGTCAGCGTCCGGAGGGTGCCGCGGTTATCTATGGCCGCCGGATCAGCTTTGCCGGCCAGGATTTCGTGGTGACCGAGAGCCTGACCAAGGCAGAATTGGAAGCCGGTTCGATCCGCATCGCGACGATCCTGATCATCACGGGTCTGATCGCTCTTGCCATTCTCGCTGCTGCCACCTGGGTCTTCACCCGCCGTCTGTTCGCGCCGCTCGACCGTCTCGTCGCCTTCACTGGTGCCGTTGCCGACGGTGCGATCGAGCAGCCGGTCGAAAACCAGAACCGTCGTGACGAGATCGGCAGCATGGCGCGGGCGCTCGAGCGGTTCCGCCAGGCGCTTATCGAGCAACAGAGGCAGTCTGCCGAGCGTCGAGATGAACGGGCCCGCGCCGAGGAGGAGCGTCGGCAGCGAATGGAAGAGCGGGACCTTGAAGCCCGCACCCTGCAGGAGGTCGTCGAAACGCTCGATACGGGGCTGGACAGGCTGGCGGCCGGCGATCTCGCTTTCCGGATCGAGCGTCGCTTCCCGGCGGATCTCGAAGGACTGCGCTCCAACTTCAACAAGGCAATCGAGACGCTGAGCACGACGCTTGGTGGGATCGGCGGCAATTCTGTTGCGGTCCGCGAAGGCTCCGAGGAGATGCGCGCCGGTGCCGACCAGCTTGCCGAGCGGACCGAGCGTCAGGCGGCTGCCATCTCGCAGGCCGCCACGGCGATCCAGGAGATCACGAGTGCCGTCAAGACGCAGATCGCGCGTGCCGAAGAAGCCGAGCGGATTGCCCGCGCAGCGAAGGACGATACCGCGATGTCGGGTCTCATCATGCGCGATACGATCGCTGCAATGGAGGCGATCCAGGGGTCGTCGCAGTCGATCTCCAACATCATCGGTGTGATCGACGAGATCGCCTTCCAGACCAACCTTCTGGCGCTCAATGCCGGTGTCGAGGCGGCACGGGCGGGCGAGAGTGGCAAGGGCTTTGCGGTGGTGGCGCAGGAGGTGCGCGAACTTGCGCAGCGCTCGTCGAATGCCGCCAAGGAGATCGCCAACCTGCTGTCGAAGTCACGCGGCGAAGTGGATCACGGCGTCAAGCTGGTCGAGAAGGCCGGCAATGCGCTGGATGGCATCGGTTCCCACGTGCTGTCGATCAACAGCCATATCGGCGAGATCATGGAATCCACCCGTGAAGAGGCGCAGACGCTTGTCGATATCAATACATCGGTGAACCAGCTCGACGCCATGACCCAGCAGAATGCCGCGATGGTCGAGGAAACGACCGCCGCCATTCACAGGCTTGCCGGTGAGGCTGCCGAGATGGATCAGCGACTGGGATTGTTCAATCTCGGTGCCATGCGCACCAGCCAGGGTCGCCACGCCGCCTGAGCGGTGGTGAGGCGAACCTATTCGATGCAGGTCAGGGCGCGGTTCTCCAGGGAGCGCGCCCTTTCTTTTTGCTCTCCATGTGGTTGCAAGTATCAAGGTAAGCAAATGGATAAGGGTTAGAGTTAAGATCTGTAGTTAATCGCAACTTAACCTTTCCACTCCATTATCCGTCCCAATTCAGGATGTCTGGCTTGAGACGCCCTGACGCGACAACGCTGGGATTTGGAGTATCCTGTCATGACGAAAACCATTTTTGCCGCGGTCACGGCAGCCCTGCTTTCCAGCTCGGCCGCCTTTGCCGCTGATGTCTATCAGGCCGAACCACAGCCGGCCTATGTCGACGCACCGGAAGTTGCTGTTGCAGAAGCGTCTGGCTGGTACCTGCGCGGTGATCTTGGCTACAATTTCAACAAGCTGCGTGGCGCCAAGTATTTCCAGGGCGGTAACGACAATGAAGTCGATTTCACGACTTCCTCGATCAAGGACAGCTTCTGGCTTGGTGGTGGTGTCGGTTATCAGGTCAACAGCTATCTGCGCACCGACTTGACCTTCGACTACATGTTTAAGTCTGACTTCAATGGCTCGACAAAGGGTGAGTGCGGTTTCGCCGCTACACCATGCACTTCGAGTGACCTGGCTGCGCTGAAGGCTTACACGCTTATGGCGAACGCCTATGTCGACCTCGGCACTTACGCCTATTTCACGCCGTACATCGGCGGTGGTATTGGTGGCTCCTACGTCAAGTGGGACAAGCTGCGGAATACTTCTTGCGCAGACAACGGCTCGGGCTGCGATCCTACCGTCGAACATGGCGGCAAGGGCAGCTGGCGCTTCGCTTACCAGCTCATGGCTGGTGCCTCGATCGACGTGACCTGCAACGTCAAGGCCGACCTCGGCTACCGCTTCCGCCACACCATGGGTGGCGACATGTTCGGCTACGCCTCGAACGGCGGTCCGGGCTACGACAAGGGCTTCTACAGCCACAGCGTCCATGCTGGCGCCCGTTATGTCTTCGGTGGTTGCGAAACCCCCGTCGCCTACGAGCCGCCGCCGGAACTGCCGGTCTACAAGTAAGCCAGACACGGACGTCCAACATCACAGATCAGAAAGGGCCCCGATCGGGCCCTTTCGCGCGTCTGGGATCAGAGAATTCCGGTTCTGCGCAGGATCCACCAGGAGAGCATCACCGAGATCAGGATGAAGCCGAAGGCATAGGCCGTGCCGTGCAAACCTTCCGCAAAGGGGAGGGCGGTGGTGTTCATGCCGAAGAACCCTGTCACCAGTGACGGCGGCAGAAGCAGCGCCGTCATCAGCGACAGAATGTAGAGGTGGCGGTTCGTCTCGGCGCTCTGCTTGGAATCGAGTTCCTCATGCAGGAGCCTTGCCCGGTCGGCCAGCGCATAGACGTCCTGATCAACGGCTTCGAGCCTTGCCGCGAGACGCGCGAGGCTGTCTTCCATCTCCTCCGGCAAGTCCTCGTCATCGGCGGCTGCGGCCCGGCGCATGACCAGCAGCATGGTGCGCAAATGCCGGTGAAGCCTGACGATCAGACGCCGCACCGGTGTCAGTCGACGCCGCTCGTCGCGCATTTCCGTGCCGTAGACATGGTCTTCGATCTGGTTCAGCTCTTCCGTCAGTTCCAGAACCACGGCGATCAGGCCGCGTTGAAATTCGGCCACGAGCAGTTCGAAGATCTGAAGCGGCGAGGTGTAGCGGGCAGCGTTCTTTTCGACCGCCGTGCGCACCTTGTCGACCGAGCGGATCGGTTGCAACCTCGTCGTGATGATGAAGTTACCGGACAGGGCAAAATGCAGCCAGCCGATGTCCCTTGTGGTCGAATCGAATTCGCGCTGAAAATCGATCAGGGTGCCGAACAGTAGGCCTTCATCCACCGATAGTGCTGCATGCGTGTCATGAGTGGTGAGCGCTGCGATCGCGGGGGGTGTCAGGGGCTGGAACTGTTCGAGAAACGCTGGCACACGTCCGTCCGCCAGATTGAGGTGGAGCCAGATGAAGCCATCCCCGGGCTGCGCCTGCTCGATGGAGCATTCCGCCGGCAGGCGTTCGCTTCGCATGCCGGGGGTGATCCGGTAGGCCCAGACGAGGCCCGGAATTGCGCTGCTCAGGGGAAACATCGTTGCTGGCTCCGTGGTGGCGGGACTGGAGGCGGTGGGACTTGAGGCAGATGCGCCAGATGGATGACGGATTGATGACAGCCATTGCTGCCGGGCTGCGCCATCCCTGGCGCGGACGGAACAAAAATTTTGCTCATCGCGACGCAAGCCCGCTTGACTGACATGGGCGACAGGAGTAGTTCCGACGGCGGGACACCTCTCCCCAACGAGAGGCTAATTACCTGGAAGGGTATCTATATGGCTGATGTGATCGCCCCCGCCGCGCGTCCGGCAAACTCTCATTTTTCGTCTGGCCCCTGCTCGAAGCGTCCCGGTTGGTCGCTCGATGCGCTTTCCGATGCCCCGCTCGGTCGTTCGCACCGCGCCAAGGTCGGCAAGGAAAAGCTGAAGCTGGCCATCGACCTTACCCGCGAAATTCTCAATGTCCCCGCTGACTACCGCATCGGTATCGTTCCGGCCTCCGACACGGGCGCCGTTGAAATGGCCATGTGGTCGCTGCTCGGCGAACGCGGCGTCGACATGCTCTCCTGGGAAAGCTTCGGCGCCGGCTGGGTCACCGATGTGGTGAAGCAGCTGAAGCTTGCCGATGTCCGCAAGTTCAACGCCGACTACGGCCTGCTGCCGGATCTCGCCGCCGTCGATTTCGACCGCGACGTCGTGTTTACCTGGAACGGCACGACCTCGGGCGTTCGCGTGGCGAATGCCGACTTCATCCCGGCTGACCGCAAGGGCCTGACCATCTGCGACGCCACCTCGGCAGCCTTTGCGCAGGACCTCGACTTCTCCAAGCTCGATGTTACGACCTTCTCCTGGCAGAAGGTTCTGGGCGGTGAAGGCGGTCACGGCGTGATCATCCTGTCCCCGCGCGCCGTCGAGCGCCTGACGACCTATGTGCCGGCCTGGCCGCTGCCGAAGATTTTCCGCATGACCTCGGGCGGCAAGCTGATCGAAGGCATATTCGTCGGTGAAACCATCAACACGCCGTCGATGCTTTGCGTCGAGGACTATATCGATGCACTGAAGTGGGCAAAGTCGATCGGTGGCCTTGAAGCCCTGATCGCTCGTGCCGACGCCAATGCCAAGGTGATCTTCGACTTCATCGAGAAGAATGACTGGATCGCCAACCTGGCCGTTGACGATGCGACGCGGTCCAACACGTCCGTCTGCGTGAAGATCGTCGATCCTGCCGTGACTGCGCTTGATGCCGATGCCCAGGCAGCTTTTGCCAAGGGTATTGCCAGCATTCTCGAAAAGCAGGGTGTCGCCTTCGACATCGGCGCTTACCGTGATGCACCGGCCGGCCTCCGCATCTGGGCAGGTGCCACAATCGAGACTGCTGATATGGCGGCTCTGATGCCGTGGCTCTCCTTCGCCTATGAGACGCAGAAGGCGTCTCTGGCCAAGGCTGCCGCCTGATCCTTGATCAATTCGGCTCCGCCACAGCGGCGGAGCCCCGAAATTTCCTCATCTCATTCAAACGAACTCTCTGAAGGAGGCCTCGTCATGGCACCTCGCGTTCTCGTATCCGACGAATTGTCTGAAACCGCCGTCCAGATCTTCCGTGATCGCGGCGTTGAAGTGGATTTCCAGCCGAAGCTCGGCAAGGACAAGGAAAAGCTCGCCGAAATCATCGGCAACTATGATGGTCTTGCCATCCGTTCCGCCACCAAGGCGACGGAAAAGCTGATCGCTGCTGCGACCAATCTCAAGGTCATCGGTCGCGCCGGCATCGGCGTTGACAATGTCGACATTCCGGCTGCGTCCAAGCGCGGCATCATCGTGATGAACACGCCCTTCGGCAACTCGATCACGACGGCAGAGCACGCCATCGCCCTGATGTTTGCCGTTGCCCGCCAGCTGCCGCAGGCCGATGCCTCGACCCAGGCCGGCAAGTGGGAAAAGTCGAAGTTCATGGGCGTCGAAATCACCGGCAAGACGCTCGGCGTCATCGGCGCCGGCAATATCGGCGGCATCGTCTGCAAGAAGGCGATCGGCCTTGGTATGTCAGTCATCGCCTATGACCCCTTCCTGTCCGCCGAACGCGCCCAGGAAATGGGTGTCGAAAAGGTCGAACTCGACGAGCTTCTGCCGCGCGCGGACTTCATCACGCTGCATGTGCCGATGACCGACAAGACCCGCGGCATCCTCGGAAAGGATAACATTGCCAAGACGAAGCCCGGCGTGCGCATCATCAACTGCGCCCGTGGTGGTCTCGTGGATGAGGCAGCCCTTGCAGACGCCATCAAGTCCGGCCATGTCGCCGGTGCCGGCTTCGACGTCTTCGAAGTCGAGCCCGCCACCGAAAGCCCGCTCTTTGGCCTGCCGAATGTTGTCTGCACGCCGCATCTCGGCGCCTCGACCACGGAAGCCCAGGAGAACGTCGCTCTGCAGGTCGCCGAGCAGATGTCCGACTATCTGATGAAGGGTGCCGTCTCGAACGCCATCAACATGCCGTCGATCACGGCTGAGGAAGCGCCGATCCTGAAGCCGTTCATCCGTCTCGCCGACGTGCTCGGTTCGTTTGCCGGCCAGATGACCGAGAACCCGATCAAGGAAATCGAGATCCTCTATGACGGCGTGACCTCCGGCATGAACACCAAGGCGCTGACGTCTGCGCTGCTGGCAGGTCTCATCCGCCCGCAGGTTGCCGACGTCAACATGGTTTCGGCCCCGATCATGATCAAGGAAAAGGGCGTCATCGTCTCGGAAGTGAAGCGCGACAAGACCGGCGTCTATGACGGTTACATCAAGCTCACCGTCACCACCGAGAAGCAGACCCGCTCGGTTGCCGGTACCGTCTTCTCCGATGGCAAGCCGCGCTTCATCCAGATCAAGGGCATCAACATGGATGCCGATGTCGGTCCGAACATGATCTACATCTCCAACACCGACGTTCCCGGCATGATCGGCTTCATGGGCACCACGCTCGGCAACGCCAAGGTCAACATCGCGAACTTCCAGCTCGGCCGCGACAAGGAAGGTGGCGACGCGATCGCGCTTCTTTACGTTGATGGCCCGGTGGAGCAGGCGGTTCTCGACCAGCTCACCGCCAACCCGGCTGTCAAGCAGGCCAAGCCGCTGGTGTTCAACGTCGACTGATCGACGTTCTAGATATCATCGACAAAGACGGCGCGGGATCAAACCCGCGCCGTTTGCGTTTGTCGCCGGGAGCAGGGTTAGATTAGAAACATATGAAAAATATTATGCGTTGAACTGACGCATGGCGGGTTGTCGCATTGCCTTGCCGGTGCGAGGGTATAGTTGATGTTTATCATCTCCGGGAGGAGAGAAGGAAAGGACATCCCATGTTCGAGCACTTCGACGCGCAACTCCTGGCACGCATACAGTTTGCCTTTACCGTATCGTTCCACATCATATTTCCCGCCTTTTCCATCGGGCTTGCGAGCTATCTCGCGGTGCTCGAGGGCCTCTATCTCTGGAAGAAGGACAAGGTCTATCTGGAGCTCTTCGACTTCTGGAAGACGATCTTCGCGGTCGCCTTCGGCATGGGGGTCGTGTCGGGCATCGTGATGTCCTACCAGTTCGGCACCAACTGGTCGGTGTTTTCCGACAAGGCTGGACCGGTGATCGGTCCTCTGATGGGCTATGAGGTGCTGACCGCCTTCTTCCTGGAAGCGGGCTTCCTGGGCGTCATGCTCTTCGGGCGCAACCGCGTCGGGCCGGGCCTGCATTTCTTTGCCACGCTGATGGTCGCTTTCGGGACCCTGATCTCGGCCACCTGGATCCTCTCGGTGAATTCCTGGATGCAGACGCCAGCAGGCTTCGCGATGAATGATGTCGGGCAGTTCGTGCCTGTTGATTGGTGGAAGATCGTCTTCAATCCATCCTTCCCCTATCGCCTCGTTCATATGGTCATCGCCGCCTATCTGACGACCGCCTTTGTCGTCGGTGCGGTCGGCGCCTGGCATCTGCTGAAGGGCACTGCACCCCGCCGCGCGGGCGTGATGTTCTCGATGGCGATGTGGATGGCGGCAATCGTCGCGCCGATCCAGATCGTCGCTGGCGACATGCATGGTCTCAACACGCTGGAATACCAGCCGGTCAAGGTCATGGCCATGGAAGGCCATTTCGACAGCCATCCGGAGGGCGCGCCGCTGATCCTCTTCGGCATTCCGAACACGGAAGAGAAGCGGATCGACTACGCGATCCAGATCCCCAAGCTGTCGAGCCTGATCCTGAAGCATGATCTGAACGCTCCGCTCGCGGGCCTCGATACGGTCCCCGACGACAAGGAGCCGCCGGTCGCCATCGTGTTCTGGTCCTTCCGTGTGATGATCATGATCGGTTTTGCCATGCTCGGTGTCGGCCTCTTCTCGCTCTGGTGTCGCTGGAAGGGAACGCTGCATTCCAATCACTGGCTGCACAGGGCTGCCCTCGTCATGGGTCCCTCAGGCTTCGTCGCGGTGCTGGCCGGCTGGATCACTACCGAGGTTGGCCGCCAGCCCTATACCGTCTATGGCCATCTTCTGACGGCGGATTCGATCTCGCCGATCGCGGCCCCCGCCGTTGCCGCCTCGCTGATCGCCTTCATCGTGGTCTATTTCATCGTCTTTGGGGCCGGCACTTTCTACATCCTGCGCCTGATGGGCCGCCTGCCGCGCGATCCCATGTCGGATCTCGACGATGGCCCGATCCGCACCTCCGGCATCACGCCGGCTGCCCAGCCCGGTCACCATGGAGGCAAACATGCCCATTGATCTTCCCTTCATCTGGGCCGGCATCATTGCTTTTGCGGTGCTCGCCTATGTCATCCTCGACGGCTTCGACTTGGGCGTCGGGATCCTCTTTCCCTTCTTTCCGGAGAAGCACGAGAAGGACCTGATGATGAACTCGGTGGCACCCGTCTGGGATGGCAACGAGACCTGGCTGGTCCTCGGTGGTGGAGGGCTGCTTGCCGTCTTCCCGCTCGCCTATGCGACCATCCTGCCGGCGCTCTATGCGCCAATCATTCTGATGCTGTTGGGCCTCATCTTCCGTGGCGTCGCCTTCGAATATCGCTGGCGCACGCAAAGGGCGGAACATCTCTGGAACTGGGCCTTCACCGGCGGTTCGGTGGTTGCTGCCTTCTTCCAGGGCGTGGCGCTCGGGGCACTGGTCCAGGGCATTCCGGTTGAGAACCGCGCCTATTCTGGCGGTTGGTGGGACTGGCTGACGCCGTTTTCGGTGGCCACAGGCGTGGCGCTGGTGATCGGCTATGCCCTGCTCGGAGCGACATGGATCGTCATGAAGACGGAGGGTGACATCCGAAGGCGCGCCCGCTCTCTTGCGCTTCCCCTGTCCTTTGCGACCGTAGGCGCCATGGGGATTTTCAGCCTCTGGACGCCGTTCCTGGAAACGCCCTATTTCGAGCGCTGGTTTGGTTATCCGACGATGATCTTCTCTGTCATCGTGCCGGCTCTGGTGCTCGGCTGCCTCTACCTGATCGTCACGGGGCTGAAGGCGGGACATGACGCGCGGCCATTCATCGCGGCGCTCGGGCTCTTCGTGCTCGGTTATGCCGGCATCGGCATCAGCTTCTATCCCTATATCGTGCCGTCCTCGCTGACGATCTGGGAGGCTGCCGCACCCGATGAGAGCCTTGCCTTCCTGCTCTACGGTGCGGTCATCCTGGTGCCGATGATCCTGGGCTACACGGCCTATGCCTATTGGGTTTTCCGCGGCAAGCTCAATCCGGACGAGGGCTATCACTGATGGACAAGCGCCTGATTGCCAGCCGTCTCCTATGGTTTGTCGGCCTCTGGGCCGGCGGGGTCCTTGCGATCACGATCGTCGGCCTGATCATCAAGTTCTGGCTCAACGGCTGATCCCGATCACTTGAAATTCAATGGAAATTGCGGGGCTCACTCTTCAAAAGAGGGTGAGCTCTCTCCATATGGGAGCCAAGCCCTCAAGAGGGCATAGAGACTGTTTCGAGGAGGACAGGAAACACCCATGCGGCAATACGGAAAGATATTCGCGACGCTCGCGCTCGGCATGATGGTCACGCTCGTGGCCGTCGATTTCGCTGAAGCCCGTCGCGCTTCAGGCGGCTTCGGCAGCCGTGGCACGCGCACCTTCAATCAGCCGGCGATCACGCGCACGGCGCCGGCACCGGCTGCTCCGATCGAGCGCACGATGACGCCGCGCACCAATGCGACCCAGCCGGGTGCGGCCCAGTCGACGGCGGCCAACCAGGCAGCGCGTCCGGGCGGCCTGTTCGGCGGTCTCGCCGGTGGCCTGATGGGCGGCCTGCTTCTCGGTGGTCTGTTCGGCATGCTGATGGGCACCGGCTTCGGCGGCGGCTTCGGCTTCCTCGGCCTGCTCCTGCAGGGCGTGCTGATCTTCTTCCTGATCCGCTTTGCTATGCGCATGTTCGCCAATCGCCAGGCACCGGCCTCCGGCCCCAGTGGCGGTCCGAGCGTCGGCCCCGGTTTCGGCGGCTTCGGCGGCATGGCGCGCGACAATCAGAGCGGTGACCAGCCGCGTCCGAGCTTCCAGATTCCGAAGCTTGGCGGCGGTGCTGCGGCCAGCGCCTCTGCCGCCCGTTCGGGTCCGGCCGATGAACTCGGCATTACGCCGAAGGATCTGGAGCGCTTCGAACAGCTCCTGCAGGAAATGCAGCGCGCCTATGCCGAGGAAGACTACGGTGCACTCCGTCGCATCACCACGCCGGAAGCCATGTCCTATCTCGCCGAAGAGCTCAGCGAGAACGCGACCAAGGGTGTGAAGAACACGGTGCGTGACATTCATCTCGTCCAGGGCGATGTCTCTGAAAGCTGGGCCGAGGACAAGATGGAATACGCGACGGTGGCGATGCGCTACGAGGCAATCGACTATGTGGTCGACCGCACGAGCGGCGACGTTGTCGAGGGCGATCCGAATACGCCGGTCGAATCGGTCGAGATCTGGACCTTCGCCCGTCGTCCGTCCACCCAGTGGCAGATCTCGGCGATCCAGAGCGCTAACTGATCTCCAGGGGTGCTGAATGCAAGAAGCCTCCCCATCGGTCACGATGGGGAGGCTTTTTCGTTTCAGAGCGGTGCTCTGATCGAGAGCCCCAGCTTCAGCCCGGGCACTGCTGCAATTGCTTGGCGTAAGTATACGTAATCTCGGTGAACCGCTTCGCACCGCGCAGAGCCTCCGGGCGCTTGTTGTAGGCGCCGCGCAGGTAGCCGGTGTGGCCGGAGTGGTAGGCGAGATAGAGCTTGTAAGGGTCGTTCAACGGGATGTTGACCTTCGTCGCGCTCTCGCGGTGATACCAGCCGATGAAGCGGATGGCGTCGGCGAAATCGGTGCGGCGGGCGCCCCAGCGGCCGGTTTCGCGCTGGTAACGTTCCCAGGTGCCGTCGAGGGCCTGGGAGTAGCCATAGGCCGAAGAGGCGCGCTTGCCGGGGATGAAGCCCAGGATCATCTTGCGCGGCGGCTTGGCGTTATGGCGGAAACTCGATTCCGTATAGATCGTCGCCATCAGGATCGGCACCGGTACGCCGTATTCGCGTTCGGCATCGACGGCCGCCCGACGCCAGTTGTTAAACAGCCCGTCGCGCTGCTCGAAAATCGCGCAGGCATTGCGGGTCTGGGATGGCGGCTTGGCACAGGCCGACAGCGTCAGCATGACGCCGAGGGTGGAAATAAGAGCGGTACGCATGACAAAACCTCGCTACAGGCCCACCATTCTATTCATTAAAATTTAACGAAAGGTTTTCTTAACCGCCCCCGGATCTTGCATCCCCCGATCGGGGGTGGTGATGCCGGTGGAGGGCTGCCCCGCATGCTCGCCTGGCGAGAAACAGGCGTTGACGTCAGTCGCATTTGCCACCAGTCTGCCGGGCGATCGCAAGGCAGCGAGGAGGAACGGTTGCGTTCTTGCCCGGCGGTCGCAGGTGGACATTCGTCCGGGAGCGAGGATCTTCAAGACATGCAGCAGGTCGGCATCGGCATCATCGGATGCGGCAATATTTCAGGCGCTTATCTCAAGGCGCTCCAGCATTTTCCCATACTCAAGGTCTGCGGCATTGCCGATCTCAACGCTTCGCTGGCAGAAGCGCGGGCGGCGGAATTCGGTGTGCCGGCGCGCACCATCGACGAACTCCATGCCGATCCCGAGGTTGCGATCATCGTGAACCTGACGATCCCCAAGGCGCATGTCGAGGTGGGGCTGAAGGCGCTTGCAGCCGGCAAACATGTCTATTCGGAAAAGCCGCTTGGCGTGACCTTCGCCGAGGGCAAACGGCTGGTCGAGGCGGCGAAGTCGCTCAATCTCCGCGTCGGCTCAGCCCCCGATACCTTTCTCGGCGGTGCGCATCAGACGGCGCGCGGGCTGATCGACCAGGGCGTGATCGGGCAGCCGATCGGCGGCACGGCTTACTTCATGTGCCCCGGCCATGAGCGATGGCATCCCAATCCCGATTTCTACTACGAGGCCGGTGGCGGGCCGATGCTCGATATGGGGCCCTATTACATCACCGATCTCGTCAATCTCTTCGGTCCGGTCGAGAAGGTGGCAGGCTTTGCCACCAAGGTGCGGGACACCAGAAAGATTGGCAGCGAGCCGCGCCGGGGAGAGACGATCCCCGTGCATGTGCCGACGCATGTCGCGGGGCTGATGTCCTTCGCCAATGGCGCGGTGGTGCAGATCTCCATGAGCTTCGATGTTGCCGCGCACTGGCACAAGCCGCTCGAGGTCTATGGCACCGAGGGCACGCTGATCGTACCGGATCCCAACCATTTCGGCGGTGACGTCTTTGTCCTGCCGCTGACCGGCGAGGCGCAAGGCAAGCCGGTGACGCTGCCTTACTCCGAAGGCAATTGGCGCTCGCTTGGCGTCGCCGATATGGCGCATGCCATTCTCTCCAACCGTCCACACCGGGCAAATGGCGATCTGGCGTTGCATGTGCTCGAAGTCATGGAGGCCTTCCAGACGGGCTCCGACCGGGGTGAGACCGTCGCCATCACCACCAGCGTTGAGCGGCCGGCGCCGCTCGAACATTCGCTTATCGATGGCCTGATCGGCCGCTAAGTTCATTTCCAGAAGGATATTTTCATGCGTCAGGTTCTGATTTGCTGGGGCGGCTGGGATGGACACCAGCCCGACCAATGCGCCGCCGTCGTCTCCGACATGCTGCAGGCGGAGGGGTTTTCCGTCCGTGTCGAAGCGGGCACGGAAGCCTTTGCCGATCCCGCCATCCGCGACTACAGCCTCATCGTGCCGATGCTGACGATGACCAAGATCGAAAAGCCCGAAATCGAGAACCTGGAACTCGCCATCCGCGGCGGCGTCGGCCTCGGCGGCTTCCACGGCCAGGCGGGCGACAGTTTTCGCGACTGCGTCCAGTATCAATACATGATCGGCGGCCAGTGGGTCGCCCATCCCGGCAACATCTACGACTACACGGTCAATATCGTGAAGCCCGAAGACCCGCTCGTCTCCGGCGTCAGTGATTTCCCCTATCGCTCCGAGCAGTATTACATGCATGTCGACCCCAACAACGAGGTGTTGGCGACGACCACCTTTACTGGCGAGCACGATGCGTGGATCGATGGGCATGTCATGCCGGTGGTGTGGAAGCGCCGCCACGGGCAGGGCAGGGTGTTCTACTCCTCGCTGGGCCACCAGGCGGCGGAGTTCGAGGTACCGCAGATGCGGGAGATTGTGCGGAGAGGGTTGGTCTGGGCGGCGCGGTGAGGGCGGGTTGTCTGGTAAGGTCAGGGCACATATCTCCCATCCCACAAGATTAGGACGCCAGCCAAAGCGACCGTCTACGGCTCCTGCCGTTAGTCGGCTGTGTGCAACCCTTGTGGGATCCGAATGTCTCAGATTTCAGAAACCTGTGCGTGCAAAAATGACTCGAAATACACGGCTTATGCTGTTTGTATAGGCTCTCGTTTTTGGGGGGCTTCATGGAAAAGAACGCACAATACCGACGCGCAGTTTGGCTCGGGAATAACCAACACAATCTTGCGGAACTGACAGAAGCTGCACTTGGAGCCTTGGCTCATATGCCAGTGCCTCGGTTTGTGATTTCAGGTAGCACAGAGTGCATCGTCGCCAGAAAGTCTCTCTCTGATGGCCGACGCTATCTGCACTTTGTCGTCTTTGAAACCGGTGCCCCCGTGGCCATTATCCAGACCCAGGTGCAAGGGTTGGTTGGTGAAGTTCAAGCCGCGGAACTCAATCCGGAAGGTGGACAAGAGTATATTCAGCACCAAGTGTTTTGCCTTATCGAAGGGAACCACATCATTTGGTCGACCCACAATCAGACACTCCGTGAACGGCAAATTTCAGCGCTATTCATCTGCATGTTCCACGCTGCGGGGATTGTGCTCGACGCCGCTATGACACAGTTTATGTTTCAAATCGTTCTGGATGAAGCGAAGGTTCAAGAACTTTTCAGTCAAGGCATTCGAGAGATTGATCTTGGCTTGGGCGCTTTCCGTCCCACGTTGGAGCGCATCGCAGCTGGGGGCCAGCTTCCTGCTGACGGTTTTCTTGGTATGATCTCAGGCTTAATCAGTGGGATACCTTCCGCCGATGATCTGCACGCTGCGGAGCGCATTGAAGGTAAGCTAGTTCTTCGGGCTGGTCGGGATTGGGAGCGACCAGAGGTTATCGACCTGATGTCGTCAATTTCCAATAATGTTCGAAACGAGGAAGATTTTGTCATCGTTACCAAGAGTGGGTTTCGTCTGACGCGCGACAAGATGTCGTTTCAGCGGCCATTCCAAGTCGAGGGTAACAAGCGAGTACTAGCGTCGGTGCAGGTTGATGCGGCGTTTCGTGTTTTGTTTGCAACTCTTCAAGCGGATGGGATTCTAGATGCGTAAACTCTCATGGGGGCGCCTAGCCTTTCTCGTGGCAGTTCTCCTTCTCGCTATTGGGGGCGGATACTGTATTGGAGATGAGATCCGGGCGGCAGAAAAGCCAAATGAATACATCGCAGTAATCTTCTCGATACTTGCTGCGTCGTTGTTCGCGGTGGTCTCGATCGTCGGCGATCCTGGTATGCTACCATCAGGATCGACTGCTACGGCCTGGACGAACGCAAGGGATCTGCAGAAGCAACTTCAGAATTTCAATGGGCTATTCTTGCTCTATCTGCTCACGCTCGGTCTCTTGGTGGCATCGGAAGTGATTGAGCATGCAAAATGGGTTTCATTGTACTGGGTGAGCAATGTGTATGCCGGGTTTGCGATAGCGGGTTTTTTGCTATCTTTCGCGTTACCGTTTGATTTCGCGGCACTCCAAAGGCGTCGTATGGAGCAGGAGATCCAGATGAGGACGCGCGCTCGGCCATAGGCATACATAGACGCTATTCGAACTCACGCCTTGGCCAAACCTACAGTGTCCAAGAAATGTACGGCTGAGAGAAGTTTTGGTAGCGGGAGGCGGACTTGAACCGCCGACCTTGGGGTTATGAATCCCACGCTCTAACCACCTGAGCTATCCCGCCACACATTCGGAAACCTTGTGGGCCGTGGCAGCCCGTCCGAAGCGATGGGCGGCTTATAAGGCGAGGCTCCGATCAAAGTCAAGCGCGGTTTGGCCAAAAACAGCGTGGCTTTCCACCGGCTTGAGCCAAGACCTTGCACGCGGCCATAAAGCTTAGGCTTCAGGCCGCGACAGGGCTTGCCAGAAGCGCCTTCAGCGAGGCTTCCGCAGTGCCGGAGCGTTCCGAGCGCTCGATGAAGCCGCCGCCATAGACGCGGGCGTCGGCACCGGTTGCCGAATAGAGCACGCAGGCCTGACCGGGGGCGACGCCGGCTTCGCCGATTTCGAGATCGACATAGACGCCACGTTCGTCGGCATGGAGGACGGCAGGCGTCGGCGGCCGGGTGGAGCGGACCTTGGCGAAGCAGGGCATGCCTTCGGCCGCATCTTCGGCCAGCGTGCGGTCGCCCAGCCAGTTGATGTCGCGCAGGTAGACGCGGTGGGTTTCCAGCGCTTCCTTCGGGCCGACGATGACGCGGCGCGAGCGGGCGTCGAGATAGATGACGTAGAGCGGCTCGCCGGTGGCTACCCCTAAACCCTTCCGCTGGCCGATCGTGTAATGCAGGATGCCTTCGTGATTGCCCAGAACCCGGCCATCGAGATGGACGATGTCACCTGCTAGAGCCGCATTCGGCTTCAGCTTGTTGATAACATCGGCATATTTGCCCTGCGGCACGAAACAGATGTCCTGGCTGTCGGCCTTCTGAGCGACGACGAGGCCCATGTCTTCGGCAAGCACGCGGACTTCCGCCTTCGACATGGCGCCGAGCGGGAAGCGCAGATAGTCGATCTGCTCCTGCGTGGTGGCAAAGAGGAAGTAGCTCTGGTCGCGTTCGCTATCGATCGGGCGGAAAAGGGCGCGGTGGCCGGGATCATTGGCCAGCGGCACCGACTTGGAGCGGATGTAATGGCCGGTCGCGAGAGCGTCGGCGCCGAGCTCCTTGGCGGTCGCCAAGAGATCCGCGAACTTGACCGTCTGGTTGCAGGCAACGCAGGGGATCGGCGTTTCGCCGGCGACATAGCTTTCCATGAACGGGTTGATCACGGTGTCGCGAAAGCGCTGTTCGTAATCGAGCACATAATGGGGAATGCCGAGCGTTTCGCAGACGCGGCGGGCATCGTCGATGTCCTGGCCGGCGCAGCAGGAGCCGGCGCGGTGGACGGCGGCGCCATGGTCGTAGAGCTGCAGCGTGATGCCGAGGACGTCATAACCCTCGCGCTTCAGGATGCCGGCAACGACGGACGAATCCACGCCGCCCGACATGGCGACGACAACGCGCGTATCTTCCGGTCTCTTGTCAAAATCCAGCGTGTTCACGGGCTTCGTCTCTGTGCTTCATGCGACCGTTCATCCCGCCCATTGCGGGGATCTACGTCAGGCTTTGCGGGGTTTTTGGCCCGCTGCCGGTACCGGTCCTTTAGTTGACGGATATAGAAAGGATTGCATCTTCGTGCAAGAGCAGCGATTCGCGGGGATTGCCCGCGAGAGGAGATTCCCTATGCCCGTCCAGATGACCGTCACGCCGGAGAGCTTCCCGATTGCGGGCAGCTTCACGATTTCGCGCGGGTCGAAGACCGAGGCGAGGGTGGTCACGGTGCGGCTGACGGATGGCGTGCATGTGGGCCAAGGCGAATGCGTGCCCTATGCGCGCTACGGCGAGACGGTGGAGAGCGTCGTTGAGGTGCTCTCGGCGCTTGTGCCTGAGGTGGCCCAAGGGCTGGACCGCAAGGGGTTGCAGAGCCGGCTGAAGCCGGGGGCGGCGCGCAATGCGCTGGACTGTGCCTTCTGGGATTTGGAGGCCAAGCGGGCGGGTCTCCCGGTCTGGCAACTTCTCGAGTTACAAGAGCCGAAGCCGCTGTCGGTGACCTATACGCTGTCGCTCGGCACACCTGACAGCATGCAGGCGGCGGCGGAGAAGGAGGCGGCGCGGCCGCTGCTGAAGGTCAAGCTCGGTGGCGAGGGTGATGTCGACCGCATCCGGGCTGTGCGGGCGGGTGCGCCGAACTCGGCCATCATCGTCGATGCCAATGAGGGCTGGAGCCTCGAGCAGTACAAGGCGTTGGCGCCTGTCTTTCTCGATCTTGGGGTGAAGCTCGTCGAGCAGCCGTTTCCGGCAGGGGATGACGAGGCCCTTCTCGGCCTGGACCGCGTTCTGCCCGTGTGTGCCGACGAGAGCTGCCATGACACGGCGTCGCTTGGCGCACTTAAGGGCAAGTATGACGCCGTCAACATCAAGCTCGACAAGACGGGCGGGCTGACGGAAGCGCTTCTGATGCGCGATGCGGCTGTTGAAGCAGGTTTCCAGATCATGGTCGGCTGCATGGTCGGCACCTCGCTTGCCATGGCGCCGGCCTTTCTGATCGGGCAGGGGGCTGCCTTTGTCGATCTCGACGGGCCGCTGCTTCTGGCGCGGGATCGGGAGCCTTCGATTGCCTATGACGGTGCCATCATGCCGCTGCCGCCGCGTGGGTTGTGGGGGTAGGGCGGAAGTAAGTCCCCTCCCAAACCCTCCCCACAAAGGGGAGGGCTTAACCCGGCCGCACCCTCTGCGCCTCAAATCACCCTCTTTGCGATCGGCGAGATGTTCTCTGCGTTCAAACTGGCAGAAGGCATCCGCGAGTCCTCTCCCCCCTTGTGGGGGAGATGGCCGGCAGGCCAGAGGGGGTCTTGTTGACAGCTAGATCTCACCCCTTCTGGGGCAACGGCCCGTTCTTCGCCATCCAGATCATATGCTTCTTGCCGCGCCCGGTTTTCCCGGCCCTCACCGGAATCTCTTCTGCGCCATAGCCGCAGTCCTTCAACCTTCGCGTGAAGTAGGGATCCGGCCCCTGCGACCAGACGCCGAGAACGCCGCCGCGGGTCAGCGCTGCCTTGGATTTGCGTAACCCGTCATGGGAATAGAGGCCGTCGTTCGCTTCGCGTGTGAGGCCGTCTGGGCCGTTGTCGACATCGAGCAGGATGGCGTCGAATTGGCCCTTGGATTTGACGATCAGTGCGCCGACATCGCCGACGTGAATTGTAACGCGCGGGTCGTCGAGGCTCCTGGCATAGATCTCGGCCATGAGGCCGCGTGCCCAGTCGACGACGGCGGGCACGAGTTCGGCGACGGTCACCTTCGCATCCTCGGGCAAGACGGCGAGGGCGGCGCGCAGCGTGAAGCCCATGCCGAGGCCGCCGATCAGGATATGCGGGCGCTTGTGTGTAGCGATCCGCTCAAAGGCGAGGGTGGCGAGCGCTTCTTCGGAGCCGCTGAGCCGGCTGTTCATCAGCTCATTGGTGCCGAGCATGATGGAGAATTCTGATCCTCGGCTCTTCAGGCGCAATTCGCCGCCGCCGGGTATCTTGGCCGTGTCGAGCTGGATCCAGGGGAGCATGGGTTACGTCCTGCGCTTCAAGAGTTCGGCTGCCCCGTATCACGGCGACGCCCTCAGGTTCAATGTCGCGAGCGTACCGGAGACAGAGAACGAGACTTGCGGTCTCCATCGCTTCCGGGGATAGCTTGTGGTCTCCGGCCATGCTGCCGGTTCATGATTGCCTGAGGAGAAGCCGCATGCCCGCCCCCGTGAACCCCTTTAAGAAAGCCCTCCGCGAAGACACCGGTCTCCTGACCGGGCTCTGGGTGGCGCTCGCCAATCCGCATTCGGCGGAAATCTGTGCCGGGGCCGGCTTCGACTGGATCCTCATCGATGCCGAACACGGGCCAAACGACATTCCGCTGATCGCAGCCCAGCTTGCGGCCGTCACGCGCCATGCCGCCCATCCGGTGGTGCGGCTTCCGGTCGGCGAGGCCTGGATGATCAAGCAGGCGCTCGATATCGGGGCGCAGACACTGATGATCCCGATGGTCGAGACGCCAGAACAGGCCAGCATGCTGGCCAAGGCGCTGCGTTATCCGCCATTCGGCATTCGCGGCATGGGCGCAAGCCTTGGGCGCGCGTCTGATTTCGGGCGGGTGAGTGACTATGCCGATACGGCCAATGATGAGGTCTGCCTGATCGCGCAGATCGAGAGCCGGCTGGGCGTCGAGAATGCCGAGGCGATCCTGGCTGTCGAAGGCGTCGATGCCGTGTTGATCGGACCTGCCGATCTCTCTGCCGACATGGGCTATCGTGGCAAGGCGACGGTGCCGGAGGTGATGGAAACGGTTGAAACGCTGATCGGCAAGATCAAGGCTTCCGGCAAGCCGGCTGGCATCATGACGGGCGACGCGGAGATGATCGCGCTTGCGCGCCGGGCCGGTGTGCGCTTCATGGCCAATGGCACGGATACAGGGCTGCTGGCGCGCGCTGCCGCCGCCATGGCGGCAGAGATGCGCAATGCAGGCGGTGCTGCGTCGACCCCTGCCAACGGTGCGGGCGGCTATTCGTAATCGGCGCGATTGATGCCGTGGCGCTGGAGCTTGTCGTAGAAGGTCTTGCGCGGAATGCCGAGGGCCTCGATTGTCGAGCGCACGTCACCCTTGTTTGTAGTCAGCGCCTCGCGGATGAGGCCAGCTTCGTGGCTCTCCATCTGCTCGGGCAGGCTGGGACCGGGTCCCGCAGCCTGTGAGGCCTGCTTTGGCGGCGGGGTGATGCCGAGCACGACGCGTTCGGCAAAATGCGAGAGCTCGCGCACATTGCCTGGCCAGTCGTGGCTTTCCAGATGGCGGCGCACATCGGTGGTCATGCTGGGGATTTCGCGACGGAAGCGCTCTGCAGCCCGGGTGGCGAAATGGGCAAAGAGCAGAGGGATATCCGCCCGGCGTTCCCTGAGCGGCGGGATCGAGATCGTCACGACGTTTAGGCGATAATAGAGGTCTTCGCGGAACTCGCCGCGTTCGGCGGGGTTGCCGAGATCGAGTTTGGCGGCGGCGACCACGCGCAGGTCCACGGGCCGGATCTCATTGGTGCCGAGCGGGCTCACCTCCCGCATTTCCAGCACCCGCAACATCTTCACCTGGGTGGAGAGCGGCATGCTCTCGATTTCGTCGAGGAAAAGCGTGCCGCCGCTTGCATGTTCGATGCGGCCGACACGCTTCTTCTGGGCGCCGGTGAAGGCGCCCGGTTCGTGACCGAAGAGTTCGCTTTCGATGACCGTCTCGGGCAGGGCGCCGCAGTTCAGGGCGACGAAGTTACCGCGTGCACGGCGGCTCCAGCGATGCAGGAGCGTGGCGACCACTTCCTTGCCGCTGCCGGTTTCGCCGGCGATCAGCACGTCGACATCGGTGTCGGCTATCTGGCGGAGCGTCTGGCGCAGATGCTCCATCGCAGGCGTCTGGCCGATGAGGGGCAGGTCGTCCGGCGTCGTGGTGGCTGCCTCGCGCAGGCGGCGGTTTTCGAGGACCAGCCGGCGCTTCTCGGTGGCGCGCGCGACGCTCTGGACGAGGCGGTCGGCGGGGAAGGGTTTGGCGATGAAGTCATAGGCGCCGTCGTGGAGAGCCCTGACCGCCATGTCGACATCGCCATGACCGGTGATGAGCAGCACCGGCAGATCCGGGTCGAGGCTACGGAGGCGGGCGAAGAGTTCCAGCCCGTCCATGCCGGCCATGCGGATGTCGGTGACGACGACGGCCTCGCTTTCCCGCGACAACTGCGCGAGGGCCTGCGGGGCGGCACCGAAATCGCGCACGGCATAACCGGCAAGCTCCAGCGTCTGGCGGGTGGCGCGGCGCAGCGCCTGATCGTCGTCCACGAGGATGATGTCGATGCTCATGCGCTGGCCCTCTTCAGGGTGATGGTGAAGGTGGTGCCGTTCTTGCTGGTTTCCACGGAAAGCCGGCCGCCATATTCGGTAACGATGTCACGGGCGATCACCAGGCCAAGGCCCAGGCCTGCCTCCTTGGAGGTGGTGAAGGGGATGAAGAGATTGTCCCTGACGTGATCCGGCAGGCCGGGGCCGGTGTCGCTGACCGAGAGATCGACTTCGTCTTCGGTCAGGCGGGAAAGCGCGATGGTGATGGTCGCATTCGCTTTGTCGTCAATGGCTTCGAGCGCGTTCTGCAGGAGGTTTATCAGCACCTGTTCAAGACGAATGCGCTGGCCGAGCACGGCGAGGCCTGAGGGGATGTCGGTGATATCAAGCCGGTCAACGCTGCCGGCGAAACGGCTCTTCAAGAGGAACAGCGCGCCGTCGATTGCGGCCTTGAGATCGACAGGCTCGGCGGCCTGGCGACCCTTGCGGGCAAGGCCCTTCAGCTCTCCGGTGATCGCGCCGATGCGGTCCGTGAGCTCGGCGATCAGGCCAAGGTTTTCCTTCGCCGTCTCGCCGTTGCCGCGATCGAGGAAGGCCTTGGCATTGTCGGCATAGGCGCGGATGGTGGCGACCGGCTGGTTGATCTCATGCGCGACGCCGGCTGCGACCTGGCCAAGGATCGCCAACCGATTGGCCTGGACGAGATCCTGCTGCACGCCCTGAAGGCGGCTGTCGGTTGCGCGGTGTTCGGTGATTTCGGCCTGGAGGCGGTCGCGCGCTTCGGTCAGTTCGACGGTGCGGAGCATCACTTGCCGCTCCAGCTCGGCCTGGGCGGCTTTCGCTTCGGCCCCGCGACGGGCGGCGCGACCGAAGCGGTGGAGCAGCAGGCCGGCAGCTGCAAGCAGGGGCAGGGCGATGGCTAGGAATGCAAGGCGATCCTGCAGGATGCCGGCATCCATGGCGGGGGCGGCGGGGGTGAGGATGTGCAGCGTCCACGGTGTACCCGGCAGCGGCAGCGTCTTGGCGAAATGCGGCTGGCGCGGGACCGTGCCGGATGTGTCGGTCGCCACCATCGTGTGGCCTGCGAGATCTTCCAGCGACCAGATGGGAATGGGCAAAAGCGGCGCTTCCCCGAACTGCAGGCTCTCCCGGATCGCGATCCGCTTCTCCTGGGGAATGTCCGTCACGGTCAGGAAGCGCCATTCGGGACGGCTGGTGATCAGCACGATGCCTTTGGGATCTGTCACATAGGTGATGCGGCCGGAGCGCTGCCAGTTCTGCTCAAGTGCCTCGAACTCGACCTTGACGACGACAACGCCCAGCGCTCGTCTGATCTCGTCTTCGACGCGGCGGGAGAGGTAGAGCCCGGGCCTGCGGCTGACACTGCCCAGGGCATAATGTTCGGCGGTGCCTCGTGTCAGGGCGCCGGTGAAATACTCCCGGAAGGCGTAGTTGCTGCCGACGAAGCTGTCGGGCTGGCGAAAGTTGCTCGCGGCAATCGCGGTGCCGTCGAGGCCGACGACGTAGATCACCGAGGCGCCGGTGCCGGGGATCAGCGCTTCGAGCTTTTCGTTGAGTTGATCGATGGCGCCCGGCGAGGGTGTCTCAAGCGCTTCCGCAAGCTCCGCGTCGCTTGCCAGCACCAGCGGCAAGGTGCGTGACCGGTCGAGGGCGGTGAGCAGCAGCGCCTGCTTCAGCGCGGCATCCGAGCCCGCGTCTTCTGCCAGGGCGTCGAGTGCCGAAGCCTGTCCACGCTCGCCGGCATAGAAGAGGCCAGCAAGCAGCACGGTGATCGCAAAGGCCGCGTAGGCGAGCCAGAGAATGCGTCCGTTGCGGCGGGGTTTCAGCATGGGTGGATGGCCTCAGTCAGGTCGGCGATTGTGCGTGAAATCGCACTATAGCACAAAGCTTCTGTGCGGAAAATCACACTGGTTCATGTGATGAATCAAGTGTGATCGGCGAGAGAGACGTTTAAATTCAATGGTTTGAGGGAGTCTTTTCGAACTGGCACGCGCCTTGCTGACCTTTTTCCCAAGCGGCCGCGCCGCTCCCCATTCAGATCAGCAACCGCCCGGGAGGCCGGAATTCGTTCCGTCAGGGCGATCATGGAGGAAAGCATGCATATCGATACCGCAGGGCACGCGCCCGAGGGCCGGCAGCCCTTCTACAAGCATCTCTATGTCCAGGTCCTGGCGGCCATCATTGCCGGCATCCTGCTCGGCCATTTCTATCCCGAGATCGGCGCGCAGTTGAAGCCGCTGGGCGATGCCTTCATCAAACTCGTCAAGATGATCATCGCGCCTGTGATTTTCCTGACGGTCGCCACCGGCATTGCCGGCATGAGCGACATGAAGAAGGTCGGTCGCGTCGCCGGCAAAGCGATGCTCTACTTCTTCACCTTCTCGACGCTGGCGCTTGTCGTCGGCCTCGTCGTCGCCAATGTCGTGCAGCCCGGTGCGGGCATGCATATCGACCCGGCGACGCTCGATGCGGCGGCTGTGGCGACCTATACCGAGAAGGCGCATGACTCGTCGATCGTCGGCTTCCTGATGAACATCATCCCGACGACGATCGTCGGGGCTTTTGCAGACGGCGACATCCTGCAGGTGCTGTTCTTCTCGATCCTGTTCGGCATTTCGCTGGCGCTGGTCGGCGAACGCGGCAAGCCGGTCACCGACTTCCTGCAGGCCGTCATCGCGCCCGTCTTCAAGCTCGTCGCCATCCTGATGAAGGCAGCACCCATCGGTGCCTTTGGTGCCATGGCGTTCACAATCGGCAAATACGGCATCGGCTCGGTCACCAATCTCGCCATGCTGATCGGCACCTTCTACCTCACGTCCTTCCTGTTCGTGGCGGTCATCCTCGGTGCCGTCTGCCGTTACAACGGCTTCTCGATTCTGGCCCTCATCCGCTACATCAAGGAAGAGCTTCTGCTGGTTCTCGGCACGTCTTCTTCGGAAGCCGCGCTTCCGGGCCTGATGAACAAGATGGAAAAGGCCGGCTGCAAGCGTTCGGTCGTCGGCCTGGTCATCCCGACCGGGTATTCCTTCAATCTCGACGGCACGAATATCTACATGACGCTTGCAGCGCTGTTCATCGCCCAGGCGACGGATATCCAGCTGCCGCTCGGCGACCAGATCCTGCTGCTCGCCGTTGCCATGCTGAGCTCGAAGGGGGCTGCCGGCATCACCGGTGCGGGCTTCATCACGCTGGCTGCGACCCTTTCGGTCGTGCCCTCGGTGCCGGTCGCCGGCATGGCGCTGATCCTCGGCATCGACCGCTTCATGTCGGAATGCCGCGCGCTCACCAACTTCATCGGCAATGCAGTCGCAACGGTCGTCGTCGCACGCTGGGAAGGTGAACTCGACCAGACGCTCTTCCATGCCGCCCTCGGTGGCAAAGTTCTCGAAGAGGACGACATCCAGCCGGAACTGCAGCCGGCTGAGTAATACTTCCGCGCCGACCCAAGACGGCGATCGGAACTGAAGCGCGGCCCGGCATTTGTCGGGCCGCGCTTTTTGTTTCTGGTCACTCGGCGGCGATGATGTGGAATTCCTGAGGTGTGCCCGGATTTTGCGCCTTGCTCATCAGGTAGATGAGACAGCTCGTTCTCAAAAGGGATGCAAAGTTCGAGACGGAGCCGTTGATCTGCAGGGCTTCGTCGTAGAGCGTCGACAGAAAGCGGGATGTCGAGAAATTCTGGCTGGCTGCGATCTCGTCGATCAGCACCCAGAAGGCGGCTTCGAGCTGAATGCTGGTGGAATGACCACCGATGCGGACGGAGCGGTTGACCGCGCGATAGCGGCCCGGATCCTGTCCTGCGAAGACTTCACACATGGCATGCTCCTCCCTGATTTTAAGTTTTTTCGGTCTGCAGTCTTTTGCGGCATTATGTTGCGCGCCGATGCTCTGGTCAATTTCCGTCTTTTCTAAACTGCCTCGCCCGGGTGCGAAGAATGGACACATCCGTCGGCGAAAAAAATCGGCTGCGGTAATGGGCTGCTACCAGCCTTCCGGCAAATCGCGACATCCTCTCTCCATGACATCTGTCAGCATGCGAGGAGCAGCCCATTGGCGAAAATGATCCATTCGATGATCCGCGTCCTGGAGGAGCAGCGCTCGCTCTCCTTCTACACCGAGGCCTTCGGGCTGGAGATCGCGGAACGTCTCGATTTCGAAACCTTCACCCTGATCTATCTCAGCAATTCGGAGAGCGAATTCGAGCTGGAGCTGACGGTCAACAAGGGCCGTGAGGAGGCTTACGACCTTGGCAATGGCTACGGGCATCTGGCGTTCAGCGTTTCGGATCTCGACGCCGAGCACCAGCGGCTGACCGATCTCGGCTTGAACCCGAACAAGATCGTCGAATTCAACCGGGATGGAGCGCTGCTCGCCCGCTTCTTCTTCATCACCGATCCCGATGGCTACAAGATCGAGGTCCTGCAGCGGCACGGTCGGTACAAATGATCGGGAGGCCGGGGAAGAGGAGATCCCGGCCTTTCCTGTTTCGCAGACGGTCGGCGCGATCATCGCGCCTGCCTGGGGTGGCGGCCAAAGCCGTCGCACTTCATCTCATGGGAGGAGAATGACGTGGTTACGATACTCGACAAGACCGGGGGCATGTCCCGTCGCCAGCTTCTGAAGACCGGTGCGGCGAGTGCCGTGCTGATGGTCACCGGGACTGCGGTGATCTGTCCCGACCAGGCCTGGGGCCTGGAGGCGACTGCCCTGAAGCCGGACACGCTCGCGACGCTCATCAAGATGGCGCGCGACATCTACCCGCATGACCAGGTCGCCGAGCGCTTCTACGCGGCAGCCGTCAAGGGTCAGGACACGATGGCTGCCAAGGACGAGAAGCACAAGGCGCTGATCGAGGACGGCATTGCCGATCTTGACAGCAGAGCCGGTGCCGGCGGTTATCGCGGCCTCGGCTGGGAGGACGATCGCGTGGCGATCCTGCGCGACATCGAGACGACGCCCTTCTTCCAGGCGGTGCGCGGCGACCTCGTGGTCAGCCTCTATAACCAGAAGGAGATCTGGCCGATCTTCGGCTACGAGGGCGAGTCCTATTCCAAGGGCGGCTATATCGAGCGCGGGTTCGACGACATTACCTGGCTCTGAGCTACCCCAGACACGCATCCATCGTCGCCGGAAGGAGGCCCATCGCGGATGGGAACGGCGGCGCTTACCCAAAATTGACCGATTTCCCGGGAGGAAAACATGGCAGCGCCCTATGATCTCAACGACGACAGCGTGGTCGTCATCATCGGTTCCGGTGCAGGCGGCGGCACCCTTGCCAACGAGCTTGCCCAGAAGGGCATCGACGTGGTCGTGCTCGAAGCCGGTGCCCGTATCGAGTACGAGGACTTCATCAATGACGAATGGGAGAGTTTCTCCCAGCTCGCCTGGCTCGACAATCGCACGACCGGCGGCGGCTGGCGGGTGTCGAAGGACTTTCCTAACTTGCCGGCCTGGATCGTCAAAGCCGTCGGCGGCACCACCACCCATTGGGCGGGCGCATCGCTGCGCATCCAGGAGCACGAGTTCAAGACGCTCACCCACTACGGAAAGGTCGAGGGGGCCAACCTTCTCGACTGGCCGATCAGCTATGCCGATCTGGAGCCGTATTATGCCAAGGCCGAAGACAAGATGGGCGTCACCCGCACCAACGGGATCGAGGGCCTGCCCGGCAACAACAACTTCAAGATCCTGAAGGCCGGTGCCGATAAGCTCGGCTACAAGGACTGTCACACCGGCAACATGGCGATCAACTCGGCCGATCGCGATGATCGCATGAGCTGTCAGCAGACCGGCTTCTGTTTCCAGGGCTGCAAATGGGGCGCCAAGTGGTCGACGCTCTATACCGAGATCCCCAAAGGCGAGGCGACGGGCAAACTGGAGGTTCGGCCGAACGCGCATGTCATCAAGATCGAGCATGACGCCAATGGCAAGGTGAATGCTGTCGTCTATGCCGACAAGGACGGCAACATGAAGAGCCAGAAGGCGCGCATCGTCTGCGTTGCCGGCAATTCGATCGAAAGCCCGCGCCTGCTTCTAAACTCCGCCTCGTCGAAGTTCCCGGATGGTCTTGCCAATTCCTCTGGCCAGGTCGGCAAGAACTACATGCGCCATACCACGGGTTCGGTCTATGCCGTGTTCGACAAGCCGGTGCATTTCTACCGCGGCACGACCATGGCCGGCATTATCCGCGACGAAGCCCGTCACGATCCATCGCGCGGGTTCGTCGGTGGCTACGAGCTGGAAACGCTGGCGCTCGGGCTGCCCTTCATGGCGGCCTTCCTCGACCCAGGCGGCTGGGGCCGCTCGTTTGCCTCGGCCATGGACCAGTATGCCAATATGGCGGGTCTCTGGATCGTCGGTGAAGACATGCCGCAGGAGCAGAATGCGGTGAAGCTGCATGCCGAGCTCAAGGACAAATACGGCATGCCGATCCCGGATGTCTGGTTCACCGACCACCCGAACGACGAGGCCATGCGCAACCACGCCTACAAGCAGGGTGTGGCGATCTACGAGGCCGTCGGGGCAACCCGTGCCTTCCCGACGCCGCCTTATCCGTCGACCCACAATCTCGGCACCAACCGTATGAGCGAGAAGGCGCAGGATGGTGTGGTCAACAAGTGGGGCCAGACACACGACATCAGCAACCTCTTCGTCTCCGATGGCAGCCAGTTCACCACCGGAGCAGCCGAGAATCCGACCCTGACGATCGTTTCTCTTGCGATCCGCCAGGCGGATTACATCGCCGAACAGATGGGCCAAGGCACGATCTGAGCGGCAAGACTACCTCCCTCCTGCGGGCAGCGATCGCGACGAGCGGTCCTGCCCGCTTTTTCGTGGGAAGGCGAGGCTCAGTGGCTCCGGGCGGCGACGAGCGCGCGCGCCTTATCGCGGGTGCGGGCCACAGCCTGGCGCAGACGGGCGGTGCGGCCATTGTCGTTGTCCGCAACCGTCATCGCATTGCCACGCCATTCGAAGCCACTGCCGAACCAGGCGGCGATGAAGAGGACCGGCAACAGCAGGTCGCGGGCGACCATGGCCGGCAGGATGCGCCAGCCGCCTGGCCAGCCATAGGCCCGGGCGAGCGCGAGTTCGCCGGCATACCAGATGGCAAGATAAGCAAGCGGAGCGAGCGCCGGCAGTGTGCCCGTTGCGGAAAGCGCAATCATCGCGGCTGCCGGCAGGGCGGCGCCGGTGAAGATTTCCGGCAGGAAGTAAAGCGGGAAGGAGGCACGGCGCAGGCGGGCCCAGCGGAGCTGGCGTTTCCAGACAGCGGCGATCTTGCGGGCGCCCAGCGGCTGCGGGAAGGGCTCGTGGACGAGCCGGACCTTGAGACCCGCACCGCGGATCAGAAGCGTGGCTGCGGCGTCTTCGGCCACTTCGTCGCCGAGGCGCTCGAAGCCTCCGAGCTTGGTGATCAGCTGCCGATTGAAGAGCATCGATTTGCCCTGGGCAAAGCCGAAGCCGACGGCATCGGCGAAGAGCTGCCAGCGGGCCTGGAAACTATCGAGCCAGGCGCTTTCTAGGCAAGCGCCGAAATTCTCCGGCTCGGTGCCGGCAGGAGGCGAGCAGACGAGGCCGGTCTGGCCGTCCCAGCGCGCCATCATCTTCTCGAAAATGTGTGGTGGCATCAGCACGTTGCTGTCGGTCATGACGATCCAGTCATGGCGGGCGGAGCGCCAGCCCTTGACCACGTTGTTCAGCTTCGGATTGGCGCTGAACAGGTCTTCACCGACCAGGAGGCGCGCCTGGATCTGCGGATGTTCGGCCATCAGTCGGCGCACGAGGGATGCTGCGGGATCATCTGCCTTGGCGACGCAGAAGAGGATTTCGTAAGCCGGCCAGTCGAGTCTGAAGGATGAGGCAATGCAGCGCTCGAGATTGTTTTCCAGGCCGCAGACCGGGCGGATCAGCGTGACCGGCGGACGGGGTGCCTGCCCGTTTTCGCGCCTGCGGTGGCGCTGCTTGACGGAGATGACGAAGGCGATGCTTGCAAGTTGAACCAGAAGCGCGATCGCTGAGAACCAGATCAGAAAAGTCATGGCGAGTCTCCGGATTTTCCGTTCCGGATAGCACCGCTGTGTGACAGTTCGGCGAAGCCCAGTATTCGGACGGCGCGGGGTGGTCAGTCCTTGGCTCTCACGGCCTGCAGCAACTTGTAACCCAGGATCGCGGCGACGGCACCGGCCGCCAGAAAACCGCTGATGCTGCCGCTGATCTCCGCGATCTGCGTGACGCTGTCGCTGAAGGTGGCGCCAAGCCCGGTATAGAGGCCGACCCAGACGGCTTCCCCCAGGATGCTGGCCAGCGTGAAGCGCGCCCACGAAAAACCGGAGGCGCCCGCCATCAGGTTGAGATAGGGGCCGAGCGGCGACAGAAGCCAGCGCGTGAGAAAGACGGCGACGTTGCCGCGTTCATCCATCTCCCGCTCCGCCCGCTCTATCGCCTTTCGGCGCGCCGGATTGCGGGCGACGATGGGCACGAGCCGCCGCCCGGCTGTGCGCCCGAGGATATAGCCGAGCTGGTCACCGCCGACGGCGCAGGCCAGTGCCACGGCGATGACGATCCAGAGGGTGAAGTCGCCGGCGGCAGCAAGCGCGCCCATCAGCATCATGACGATCGAGGCGGGTAGCGGCGCGCCGAGGCAGCTCACACAGACGACAATGCCGAGCAGCGAGAGCCCATAGGATGGAAGCGACGCGAGCAGCGTCTCGGTCAGGGTCATTTCGGCGGACCCAGAAGGCGGAGTTCCGCAAGGGAGGCCTCGATCTCTGCCTTGAACTCTTCGAAGTCCTGGCCACGGTCTTCTGCCAGCCGCTCCAGCGAGGGGCGCGGGCCATCCTTCGGCGGCGGTGGCAGGTCGAGGTCGCGGGCGAGCTTCTCAACGGGCACATGCCAGGAATGGGCGACGTAGCCGATGGTCATCCAGGGTTCGGGCGGCAGGTCCTGGCGGGCGGGATCGCTCCAGTAGACGACGAAGAAGATCGTCCGCCCGGCAAAGAAGATCGCAAGTGCCATGGCCAGCACGAAGGCGGAGGTGAGGATGCGGTGACGGCGCCACAGTCTAAGGAAGGGCTTCACGGTTCTCTTGTGCGCTCCGTTTGTCTCAAGGTTGACAGATCCCGGCCTGCAGCTTCTATCGTCCGCATCCATGTAAGCGAGAACTCGGAGCAGCGGCAATGGCGGATGCGGAAGTCAGGCTCGAAGACAGCTGGAAAGCGGTGCTGGGTGCGGAGTTCAGCCGTCCTTATATGGGCGAGCTCAAGGCCTTCCTGCAGCGGGAAAAGGCCGACGGCAAGCAGATCTTTCCGAAGGGGTCTGAGTATTTCCGCGCGCTCGACCTAACGCCCCTCGATGAGGTGAAGGTCGTTATCCTCGGTCAGGATCCCTATCATGGGGCAGGGCAGGCGCATGGGCTGTGCTTCAGCGTGCAGCCGGGCGTGCGCATCCCGCCGTCCCTGGTCAACATCTACAAGGAGATGCAGAGCGATCTGGGCATTCCGCCGGCCCGGCATGGCTTTCTGGAGCATTGGGCAAGGCAGGGCGTGCTGCTGCTCAACAGCGTTCTGACGGTGGAAGAAGCGCGCGCCGCCTCCCATCAGGGGCAAGGCTGGGAGCAGTTCACGGATGCGGTGATCCGCGCGGTCAACGAGGAGTGCGAGCATGTCGTCTTCATGCTCTGGGGATCCTACGCGCAGAAGAAGGCGGCCTTTGTCGACCGGTCGCGGCATCTGGTGCTCAAGGCGCCGCATCCCTCGCCTCTGTCAGCGCATAACGGCTTCTTTGGTTCCCGGCACTTTTCCCAGGCGAACGATTATCTCACTGCGCAGGGCAGAAACTCCATTGAATGGCAATTGCCCGAAACACCTTAATCTCTATCCTTGATGTTTCTTTCGCGTTCTTCTTAAGTAAGAAGATCGTCACTCTACCGTCGCGTCAAAATACAGCCTGACGTTTATTGTCTCTTTTGTTCACGCCATGCAGATTGCGCGCCGATCTTTCCAATCGCGACGCAGGTCTAAGCTTCATGCAGCCCCCAATAGAGGATTCGCCTGTTTGGCGACGGCCCGTTTCACCGATCGTCTGTCGGTTCGCCGATGACACCGTCGACCTGGTGGTCATCGGTGCGGGTTATCAGGGGCTTTCGACCGCACTTCATGCTGCACGGGCGGGCTTGTCGGTTCAGGTGATCGAGGCCGAAGACATCGGCGCAGGCGCATCGGGCGTCAATGGCGGCCAGGTGATCCCGGGACTGAAGCAGGATCCCGAGACCCTTATCTCCCTGTTCGGTGAGGAGGCGGGGCAGAAGCTCACGCGCTTTGCGGCAAAGACCGCCGACGTCGTCTTCGACCTGATTGCGCGGGAAGGGCTCGACGTCGAGCACATGCGCTGCGGCTGGATCCAGGCAGCGCATACCGAGACCGCCATGCAGGCGGCCATGCAGCGCAATCGCCAATGGCGCGCACAAGGAGCCGATGTCGCGCTGCTCAATCCGGCGGAAATCGCGCTGCTGACCGGTGCCGAAGGCTATCGTGGCGGCGTCCTCGATCGACGGGCAGGCGTCGTCAATCCGCTTGCTCTCGTGCATGAACTGGCGAGGATCGCGACGGAGGCGGACGCGCGGCTCGTCACCCATGATCCGGTGACAGAGCTTGTCCGTGACGGGACAATCTGGCGCGTGGTGACCCAGAGTGGTCGCATGCTTCGGGCCAAAAAGGTGCTCGTCGCGACGAATGCCTATTCCGGTCGGCTCGTTCCGAAGCTTGCTCAAAGTCTCGTCTGGCTTCACTCCTTCCAGATCGCCACCGAGCCGCTGCCGGCTGAGTTCGACCTCGTTCTGCCGAGTGGCCAGGCGGTTTCGGATAGCCGCCGGATACTCGTCTATTATCGCCGCAGTCCGGATGGGCGTCTGGTGCTGGGCGGTCGCGGGCCGATGCGTCCGCCCCGCTCCGAGGAAGACTGGGCGCATCTGGAGCGGGCGCTGCACCGGCTCTATCCGATGCTTTCAGGCGTCCGGATTTCGCATCGCTGGTTCGGTCGGGTCGCCATGACGCCGGATCATCTGCCGCATCTGCACGAACCGGAGCCCGGCCTCTTGATCGCCGCCGGTTGCCAGGGGCGGGGCATCGGGCTGATGGTGTCGCTCGGCGAGACGATTGCGCGATACATTGCGAGTGGCGATCCCGCGGACCTTCCGCTGCCGATCACACCCATCCATGCCATACCACTGCATCCATTCAGGCGGTTGGGCGTGGCGGCCCATGTGGCCTGGTACAGGTTGCTCGATGGCCTGGAACGCTGATCTCCCCATTCTGGTTGGGGAAAGGCGGTCCGCATACCCTTGCGTGCTTGCCGAGTTCCTGCATGTGGCGAATAGTGCCGAAACATCACCTCTTTCTCCGTCGGAGCCCGCATGTCCAAGTATCTGAAGTTCTTCATCGACGGTGCGTGGGTCGACCCGGTGGAGCCGGCGCTTCTCGATGTGATCGATCCCTCCACCGAAGAGGCCTTCACGACGATCTCGATCGGCAGTCGGGCCGATGTTGAGCGGGCGGTCGCTGCCGCCAAGCGGGCCTTTGCGACTTTCTCCGTCACCGACCGGGCCGAGCGGCTGGCTCTGCTTGAGCGCATCCTTGCTGCCTATAACGAGCGTTTCGAGGATATTGCCCAGGCGGTGAGCCGGGAAATGGGCGCGCCGCTTGCCTTCGCCCGGGAATCGCAGGCCTGGGCCGGGCGGGCGCATCTCGAAGCGACCATCGCCGCGTTCATATCCTTCGAATTCTCCGAGCAGCGTGGCACGACCCGCATCGTCCGGGAGCCGATCGGGGTCTGTGCCCTGATCACGCCGTGGAACTGGCCGCTCAACCAGATCGTCTGCAAGGTTGCGCCGGCAATTGCCGCGGGCTGCACCGTGGTTCTGAAACCCTCCGAGATCGCACCGATTTCCGGCCTGATCTTTGCGGAGGTTATGGAAGCGGCGGGCACGCCAGAGGGCGTCTTCAACCTCGTCAATGGCCGGGGTCCGGAGGTGGGCCAGGTGATGGCGGGGCATGCCGATGTCGACATGGTCTCCTTCACCGGATCGACGCGCGCCGGCATCGTCGTCGCCAAGACGGCGGCGGATACGGTCAAGCGCGTGGCGCAGGAACTCGGCGGCAAGTCGGCAAACATCATCCTGCCGGATGCGGATCTCGTCACGGCTGTCAGCAAAGGTGTCGAGGGTTGCTTCGGCAATTCCGGTCAGTCATGCGATGCACCAACGCGCATGCTGGTGCCAGCCGATCGTCACGACGAGGCCTTGCAGATCGCAAGGCAGGCGGCAGAGACCCACAAGGTGGGCGACCCGCAGGCCGAGGATACCGTGCTTGGTCCTGTGGTCAGCGAAGTCCAGTACAACAAGATCCAGCGGCTGATCGAAATGGGTATCGAGGAAGGCGCGCTGCTCGTCACCGGTGGGCCTGGCAGACCTGACGGTCTCAACCGTGGCTACTATGTTCGCCCGACCGTGTTCGGCCATGTGACGCCCGACATGACGATTGCGCGGGAAGAGATCTTCGGACCTGTGCTGTCCATCATGCCCTACGAGACGGAAGAGCAGGCGATCGAGATCGCCAACGACACCGTCTATGGTTTGGCGGCATACGTGCAGTCCGAGGATATCGAGCATGCGCGGCGGGTGGCTGCGCGTATGCGGGCGGGCTCCGTCTATCTCAACTATCCGGACTGGGATACTGCGGCACCCTTCGGTGGCTACAAGCAGTCGGGCAATGGTCGGGAATATGCCGATTGGGCCATTCACGATTTCCTCGAAATCAAGGGCATTGTCGGCTGGGGTTGATAACCACCAGCCGACCCCTCGGCTCCTCGCCTGTAGGAGCAAGACCGGCGCTGACGCTGAGACGGGAATTCTCCTCCGCTCCGCAAGTCTTCGTCTGCAGCTTGAAGTAAAACACAGGCCGTAAACTGCACGCCTGCCTCAATTTTGTCTATTTTTCCAGTCGCTTGCAGCACAACGCTCAATGGCGCTCGTGGAACAATTTCCTGTGATGCCCGTTCTTTCCGTCACTGGCAGACAACGGAAAGGATCCAGCCATGAAGACGAAGATCATTGCTCTTGGAGCCATTGTCATTGGTGCCGTGGCCTCGCCTGTTGTGGCGCAGGAAGGCACTGTTACGGGCGCTGCAGGTGGTGCCGTTACGGGCGCTATTGTCGGCGGTCCCGTCGGTGCTGCCGTGGGCGGTGTTGTCGGCGCGATCGCCGGCACCGCGATTGATCCGCCGCCGCAGAAGGTCGTCACCTATGTTCAGCAGCAGCCGGTCCCGACGCAGAGTGTCGTGATTGAACGCCAGGTGGTTGTCGGTGAACCAATCCCGCAGGAAGTCGTCCTGACGACGATCCCTGAAGATCCGACCTATGCCTATGCGGTGGTCAACAACCAGCGCGTGATCGTCGATCCGCAGACCTACGTGGTTGTCGGCATCGTTCAGTAAGCGATCCACAAACGGATTACCCAAGACTTGCATGAAAACATGAACGCGCGGCCAGCCGCATAGCGGTTGGCGGCCCATCCAGGAGGAAATACCATGGACCAACGTCCCGATCCCCGCATTGACCAGCGTCCGAATGTAACGCAGCAGACCACTTCGAGTGGCGCAACCTGGGGCATCGCCGTCCTGCTGGTTGTCGTGATCGCTGCCGGTGCCTTCTTCGTGTTCGGCGGTGGCGCCGACACCGATACGGCAACGACCCCGGCGACGAGCACGACGGCGCCTGCAGAGCCCGCGACGCCGCCTGCCGCGCCGGTAGCGCCGCCTGCGACCGACACGGCTCCGGCTGCTCCGGCAACACCGCCGGCCACCGATACGGCTCCGACCACACCGCCGGCTACGGGCACTGCTCCGGTCGCCCCGGCTCCGGCTCCGGCCACGCCGCCGACAACCACGCCTTAATCTGAGAAGGCATACTCAAAGAGGCCAGCTCCCAGTGGGGGCTGGCCTTTTTCGTGTGGCTGGGCTTTGCTCCGAGATGTTGGGCACCGAGGGGATTGATCATGATGGAAGAGCTCAGTTCCGCTGACGGGATACGGGCTGCACGCCTCATGGCGGAGCCGTCGGACTATGCGGCCATCTATGCCATCGGCGATGTGCATGGCTGTCTCGATGCCCTGCTCGAACTCGAGAGGCTGATTGTCGAAGATGCCGACGCCATCGAGGGGCGCAAGCTGATCGTGATGTTGGGCGATTATGTTGATCGCGGGCCGAAGTCAGCCACCGTCCTTTATCACCTGATCGCTGCACCCCCGGCCGGCTTCGAGCGGGTCTGCCTGCGTGGCAACCATGATGACGCGTTCCTCGCCTTCCTCGAAGGAGATCCGGCCGGTGACTGGGTCCTCGATCATGGCGCTGCGGAGACGTTTCAGTCTTATGGTGTTGAGTTCGATGTCGATGGCCCTCGCGCCATTCATCCGCTGCGCACCGCGATCCGGGCCGCCGTTCCGGATAGCCATTTGACGTTTCTTCGGACGCTGCCGGTCTTGTTGACCGTTGGAACGGATGTCTTTGCCCATGCCGGCATCCGGCCTGGGCGACCACTTTCAGAGCAGAGCGACGACGATCTGATGTGGATCCGGCGATCTTTCCTCGATCTCGGGCCGGGGCTGCCTGTCCGGGTTTTCCATGGCCACACGGCGATGCGGATCCCGCATGTCGGGCCGGATCGGGTGAGCCTCGACACCCATTGCTATCGCACGGGCCGTTTGACCGCAGCGCGGTTGCTGTCCGGTGAGGTCACGATCCTCTCGGTTGGAGGCGAGGCCGGGGCGGAGGATTGATCCGGTCAGTTGGCTGGTTTGTCAGCGGCTGGCTTGTCGGCGGCAGGCTTGCCCCATTCGGCGATCGCGATACCACCGAGAACCAGGACGAGCGCGACGATGTGGAAGACTTCGAGCGTCTCGCCGAGGATGGTGATCGAGAGCAGGGTGCCAAAGACCGGCACCAGGTTGATGAACAGGCCAGCGCGATTGGCGCCGATGCCTTCGACGCCCTTGATGTAAAGGATCTGCGAGATCAGCGAGGGGAACAGGCCGGCGTAAAGAATGATCAGCCAGCCGCGCGTGTCCGGCAGGATCAGTTCGCCGCGGCCGGCTTCCCACCAGAGAAGCGGCAGACAAGTGAGGGCGGCGGCGAGTGCCGGCACGGCCATCAGGCTCTTCCAGTGCACCGGCGGCTTCCAGCGCAGCGACACCGTGTAGATCGCATAGGAAATGCCAGCAAAGAGCATCAACAGGTCGCCATAGTTCAGGGTCAGCGTCAGCAGCGTCTGCAGGTCGCCATGCGAGGCGGTAACGGCCGCGCCGACGAAGCTGATCAGGAAGCCGAGGATCTGGATGGCAGAGACCTGGATGCGGAAGAGTAGGAAGTTGATGACGAAGATCAGGACCGGGATCGCGCCCTGTTCGATCGCGCCGTTGACGGCGCTCGTGTATTTCAGCGCGGTATAGAGGAAACCGTTGAACGCGGCATAACCGACGGCACCGTAGAAAATCAGCAGCTTCCAGTTGGCTTTCAGGACATCCCAGTCCTTGCGGATCTGCGGAATCGCGATCGACGCGATGACCAGGGTCGCGAGCGCCCAGCGCCCGAAGCTGAGCACCATCGGGCTGACATGGCCGAGCGCCAGCTTGCCGGCGATGGTGTTGCCGCCCCAGAGCAATGTGGTGATGACGAGAAAGCTGTATGCGCGAATGGGCAAAGGCGTCTCTTCCCTGCAGGCTGGCACCGGTCGTCGAACCCATTTCCTCCCGGTCCGGCTCAGCGCGAATTGCCTTCGAAATAGGCGAGGGGGCATGCTTTGTCACGCAAAAAGCCAAATCGCCCGTCAAGACGGGTCGATTTCCCAAAAACAACACAGTATAGATGCGCGGGTTTGGGTAGGGCGCAGACGCTGCGCGATATACAGGATTATGTGATGACGAATGTCGTGGTGATTGGTTCGCAATGGGGTGACGAGGGCAAGGGCAAGATTGTCGACTGGCTCTCCGAACGTGCGGACATCGTGGTTCGCTTCCAGGGCGGACACAATGCCGGCCATACGCTCGTCATCGACGGCGTTTCCTACAAGCTCTCGCTTCTGCCTTCGGGTGTTGTGCGTCCCGGCAAGAAGGCTGTCATCGGCAATGGCGTCGTCGTCGATCCGCATGCGCTGATCGCTGAAATCGGCCGGTTGAAGGTCCAGGGCGTTGAAGTGACGCCGGACAATCTGCGCATCGCCGAGAACGCCACACTGATTCTCTCGCTGCACCGCGAACTCGACGGCATGCGCGAAGACGCAGCCTCCAACAGCGGCACCAAGATCGGCACGACTCGCCGCGGCATCGGCCCGGCTTACGAAGACAAGGTCGGTCGTCGCGCGATCCGCGTGATGGACCTCGCCGATCTCGACGCGCTGGAAGGCAAGGTCGAGCGCATCCTCACCCACCACAATGCGCTGCGTCGCGGCTTCGGCGTTGCCGAAATCGAGCACAAGACGATCATGGAAGAGCTGACCTCGATCGCCGATCGCGTGTTGCCTTTCATGGATTCGGTCTGGGTGCTGCTCGACAAGGAGCGCCGCAAGGGCTCGCGCATCCTGTTCGAGGGTGCTCAGGGCTCGCTGCTCGATATAGACCACGGCACCTATCCCTTCGTCACCTCGTCGAACACGGTAGCCGGTCAGGCCGCTGCCGGTTCCGGCATGGGCCCGGGCTCGCTCGGTTACATCCTCGGAATCACCAAGGCCTACACGACCCGCGTCGGTGAAGGCCCGTTCCCGACCGAGCTGCATGACGAGATCGGCCAGTTCCTCGGCGAGAAGGGCCATGAATTCGGCACCGTCACTGGCCGCAAGCGCCGTTGTGGCTGGTTTGACGCCGCTCTCGTGCGCCAGTCGGTGGCGACCAATGGAATCACCGGCATCGCGCTGACCAAACTCGACGTTCTCGACGGTCTGGAAGAGCTTAAGATCTGCGTCGGCTACAAGCTCGACGGCCAGGAAATCGACTATCTGCCGGCAGCCCAGGCCGCCCAGGCGCGAGTCGAGCCGATCTACATCACGCTCGAAGGCTGGAAGGAATCGACTGTGGGCGCCCGCAAATGGGCGGATTTGCCGGCTCAGGCGATCAAGTATGTCCGCCAGGTGGAAGAACTGATCGGTGCGCCAGTCGCCCTCCTGTCGACAAGTCCCGAACGCGACGACACAATACTTGTGACGGACCCCTTCGAGGACTAATCTCGGAATTTAATAAATTTCTGCCGGCCCTCAGCGGGCCGGCGCCTTAGAGAAAGTGCTGATGGCTGACTTTATCGCAGTGATTCGACGGGCCGTTGACGGGCTCTCGAACAATACCCCGGAGATGCGTGCGCGGGTCTATGAAAAGGCTCGCGCCGCTGTCGTTCGGCAGCTCGAGAACATGTCACCGCGCCCGCCCGAGCACATGCTTCAGCGCCAGCTGGACAAGCTCGATGCGGCTATCCTGGAGGTCGAGGCAGAGCATGCGGAAGCCTTGGCGCCGCTCGACGATGCGCCGCCCGTCGCCATGCCAACGGCTGTGGCTGCAACAACGGTTGCTGCTGCTGCCGCCGCACCCGCATGGGCCGAGCCCGCGCCGGAGCCTGAAGCACCTGTAGAGGCCCCTCCTCAGGAAGAAGTCCAGGCTGCCGAGTTGGAGCCGGTCGAGGCTGCACCTGCCGTGACAGGGGACGACTGGGCCGATGCCCATATGTCGGAGCCTGCGACGTCTGCGACGTCTGCGCCCGAGGCTGAGGCCGCCGACTCGTACCACGAGGAGCCGGCTTCCGAGGATCAGTACGCTGCCGAACAGGTAGATCAGGTCGACGCCGCACCGCAGGACGATCTTGAGCCCATCGTGCCGGCCGCATCGGAGGAGACCTCCTGGCGGACCGAACCGACGTTCGGGCATGATGCTCCGGAAGCTGATTTCGCCCGCATCTACGAAACGCGGACCGAGCCGGAGATGGCTGAGCCGCCGCAGGTCGAGCCTGAGATCGTCGAGGAGCCGACGCCGCAGTCCGCGGATGCGTTTGAACCGGGCGTCGAGCATGCGACGTTCAGCAATGCGCCGACGGCCGAGGAGAACTGGTCCCGGGCCGAAGAGCCCGAGCCTGCTCAGCCTGCATGGGATATCGCGCCCGCAGTTGAAGTCGCGCCGATGGTTTTCGAGCCTGAAGCCGTCGAGGAGCCGAAGGTCGAGGCGCACCTTGAACCGGAAGCGCCAGCACTTGGCATCCGCGTCGATTCGGTCGAAGACTGGCTGCAAAGCCGTGCGCTCGATCCGGCACCCAGCAGTCCCCAGGCAAGCTGGGACATGCCGGTCGCCACGGAAACTGCCGCGAACCGCGTGCCGGAACTGCCGGAAATCGAACCGGGCCCGACTGCCATCTCCTATACGCCGACGGACGAGTTCCCGGCTTATGAAGAACCGGTGCATGTCGAAGCCAGCCGCGACTATGTCGCGCCGCAGGGCCTCGAGTTGCCACCCGCCGATCCTGTTGTTCTGGGCACACTTGCGGCCACGCCGGCTGCAGCATCCGTTGATGCCGACGACTTCAGCCAGTGGTTCCAGGAGCATGCGGACGGGAACCCGCCACGCGATGCCGAGGCTGGATCTGCTACAGGTGCTTCGATCCCATCAACCGAATGGGACGACCACATCAACAGCTTTGCGCCGAGTGCCAAGGGCGCACAGGTCGATCTGGGCAACCAGGCCGATGGCATGGAAGCCCTGGTTGGCGGTTACGGCCAGCAGCCGGCCTATCGTCTTCAGCCGAAGAAGCGTCGCAATTTCGCGCCGTTGATCGTCGGCGCTCTGGTCCTCGTCGTGCTCGCCGGTGGCGGGTATCTGGCTTGGAGCATGCGCGACGATATCGGCAGCATGGTTGCCAATCTGACCGGCGAAATCCCACCTGCCGAAGAAGCGACTGCCCCGCCTGCCGCGACGCCTGCCGATCCGCAGCCGTCGACCGAGGCGCCGGCAGCCGAAACGGCGGCTGCTCCTGCCGCTGCCAATGGCGAGGCCGAACAGAAGTTTACCCAGCGGCTGCGCGCCGATGGCACGGAGATCGATGAAGGTGCGGGTTCCGCACCGATCACCGGTGCACCCGCCGAAGGACGCTCTGTCTCGGCCCAGACGGTTGCCTCGACGGTTGAACCCACCGATGCGCCGCCAGCTGCCAGCGGCACTGCAACGACCCAGACGCCGGGTACTGCTGCCAATACGGCGCCGGTTGCCGGTGGCGAAAAGCTGTTCCTTTATGAAGAGCGTATCGGCCAGGCGACGCCGGTGGCCGTCCCCGGTTCGATCAGCTGGACTGCCGTGCGCGAGAACGGTGCTGATGGCCGGCCCGACCCGCAGATCCAGGGACGCATCAACGTGCCGGAGCGCGGCATCTCGGCGCTGCTGACCATCAAGCGCAACACCGACAATTCGCTGCCGGCGAGCCACATCATCGAAGTGGTCTTCTCCGTGCCCGCAGATTTCGAAGGCGGCGCCATCGAAAACCTGCAGCGGATCGCGATGAAGCGCACCGAGCAGGACCGTGGCGACCCGCTCGTGGCTGTCACGGCCAAGGTGACGGACGACACCTACCTCGTGGCGCTCAACGACTTCGAGGATGTGGTGAAGCGCAACATGGAGCTTCTGTCGACCCGCGGCTGGATCGACATTCCTGTCACCTATCGCAATGGTCGGCGTGCTCTGATCACGCTGGACAAGGGCACGACAGGCGGAAACGTCTTCGAGCAGGTGCTGCGTGAATGGGCAGCTCTGACGCCCGCCGCACCGGCGAACTGAGGCTCGTTCCTATCGCGTTTCCAAGGATCCGTCGGGTATTGCCCGGCGGATTTTTCTTTTCGAGTTGAGGGTTATGCGCCGGACGTATCATCCGCCGGCGGCCCATGCAGGATCAAGGGCAGGGAAGACATCATGTCAGCACAGGCGCAGCGAGTTTCGACCATCCCCCCTGCCGATCCGGGCAGGGATCCGGCCATTGCCTTTCTCTCCGTCAGCAAGGGTTTCGGGCGCGGTAGCGGGGCCGTCCAGGCGCTGGATGGCTTGAGCCTCTCCATTCCCCGGGGCGTGGTCTTTGGCCTGCTCGGCCCGAACGGCGCGGGCAAGAGCACGCTTCTGCGCATTCTTGCCGGATTGCTGCGCCCCGATCGCGGCGAGATCCGTATCTTCGGTGAGGCCGCAGGCCCTGCCCAGCGCAGCCGTCTCGGCATGCTGATCGAGTCGCCGAGCTTCTATCCCTTTCTGACCGCCCGCGAGCATCTGCAGATGCTGGCGCGCGCGACCGGCACCCTGGCGCTGGTGGAGCCTATCCTGCAGCGCATCGGGCTTGAGAAGGCGGCGGACAAGGCCGTGTCGGGCTTCTCGCTCGGCATGAAGCAACGGCTCGGTATCGGCTGTGCGTTGATTGGGCAGCCGGAGGCGCTCGTCCTCGACGAACCGACCAACGGGCTCGATCCCGATGGCATTCTGGAAATGCGGGCCCTCATCCACGATCTGGCGCATCGCGATGGCCTGACGGTGCTTCTCTCCAGCCATCTGCTGGACGAGGTGGAGCGGGTCTGTGACCGCGTAGCGATCCTCCAGCGAGGAACGCTGGTCGCTGAAGGTGCGGTTGCCGATCTGCTCGATCGTGACGGACGCTTCTGGCTGAAGGTGGACGCGCCGGATGCGCTTGTTGCCCGTCTCGGAGATGCGGCCGAGGAAGCGGATGGTGGCGTCTATGTGCGGGTCGAGCGGACGGAGGTGCCCAACCTCATCCTGTCGCTTGCCAATTCAGGCGTTCGTATTCACGAGGCCAAATGGATCAAGCCGGATCTGGAAACCGTCTTCCTGTCCGAGACGCGGGAGGTACGCTCATGAGGCCGCTTCTTTCTGCCGAAATGCTCAAGCTCGTCCGTCAGCCGGGAACCCTCTTCTGGGGCTTCCTAGCTGTTCCGCTGGCAGCGCTTCTGGTCAAGCTGGTCATCGCGGGCTTCGTCTATCTGCGTCTGGGGCGACAGTCCGGTGATGTCGATGTTTTCCTGTCGGCGGCCAAGAGCCTCGGTCTCTCCGGCAACTCGCTGGGGCACCTGCTCTTTGCGCTCGGGATCGCAACCGTCTTCTTTCTTGAATATCGCTATGCGACCTGGAGGCTGCTGGTGCCGAGGCATGCGCGCGTGGAGCTCTTCGCCGCCAAGCTGCTCGTCTGCCTGGCCTGGCTCGCACTCGCTTTGCTGCTAGCCGCGGTTGGCGACATGGTGCTCAGTGTTCTGTTTGGTCTCTTGCAGGGGCAAGGTCTCGACCTCTACGCATCCTCACTGGTTACGCTGGTAGCGGCGTTCGGCATCGCATTCCTTGAACTTGCGGTGCTGGCGGCGCTCGCTGGCCTGCTCGTGATCGCCTTCCGGTCGATGATTGCAGCCGTCATTCCGGCCTTTCTGCTGGCGATCGGCTCGACACTGCTGCAGCTCTATCTGGGAGCGGATGCAGACCGGCTGCCCTTGCCGAGCTATGCGGCCCAGGCGCTGCGGGACTGGTTGCTGGCGGGAGGGGCGCCGATGGCAGCGTTCGTCGGCCTCACCGTGCTTCTCGGCTGGTTCTGCGTTCTAACGGGACTTGGATTTGCAGTCTTCTCGCGGCAGCAACTTGCAGCAGAGTAACGCGCGGCCACTCTGACAAAAAAAAGCCGCCCGGTTGCCCGGACGGCTTGAACAATTGTCCTCAGGGTCGGTGGGCCCTTAGGCCTCGACCACCCGGAGAGCCTTGGCCCGTTCGAGCGCGTCCTTCTGGACGGCCTCCTGGACCTTTTCAAATGCGCGGACTTCGATCTGGCGCACGCGTTCGCGGCTGATGTCGAACTCGGCGGACAGCTCTTCTAGCGTCACCGGATCTTCGGCCAGACGGCGGGCCTCGAAGATGCGCTGCTCGCGTTCATTCAGCACGCTCATGGCGCGCTTCAGCATGCTGCGGCGGGTCTCAAGCTCGTCCTGCTCGATCAGCACGGCTTCCTGGCTCTCGTGGTCGTCGACCAGCCAATCCTGCCACTGGCCGCTTTCACCTTCGGAGGCGCGCAGCGGTGCGTTGAGCGAGGCGTCGCCGGAGAGGCGACGGTTCATCGAGATGACCTCTTCCTCGGACACCTTGAGCTTGGTTGCGATCTCGGTGACCTGGTCGGGCTTCAAGTCGCCTTCTTCGATTGCCTGGATCTTGCCCTTGAGGCGACGCAGGTTGAAGAACAGCCGCTTCTGATTGGCGGTCGTGCCCATCTTCACCAGCGACCAGGAGCGCAGGATGTATTCCTGGATCGAGGCCTTGATCCACCACATGGCATAGGTCGCCAGGCGGAACCCGCGCTCGGGGTCGAATTTCTTCACGGCCTGCATCAGGCCGACATTGCCTTCCGAGACGACTTCGCCGATCGGCAGGCCATAGCCGCGATAACCCATGGCAATCTTCGCCACGAGGCGCAGATGGCTGGTTACGAGACGGTGTGCGGCGTCGCGGTCACCATGCTCGGCGTAACGCTTCGCGAGCATGTATTCTTCCTGCGGCTCCAGCATCGGGAACTTGCGGATTTCATCGAGATAACGATTGAGGCCGGCTTCGCCGGCTGTGATCGATGGCAAACTGCTGCGGGCCATAAAGCACCCCCTTTTCCTACTGGGCTCCCAAAGCAACGGCGAGCCCGATCTCCGTGGATCTCACTTCCCCACGGAAATCCGTATGACAGATAAGTATGGCAAAACGGCGATACAAGCCCTGAGTTCCCTCACGAGACCGTGACGGAGTGTTCGCGATTCAACGATAAGGCTCGGGCGCCAGGCAATGTCGGCTGATGACGATATGGTGGCAGTTGCGGAATGTTATAAGCCTCTATCGTCGATTCTCCGAAGGTTTCTTCCATGACCCTGTCTGCCTATTCGCGCGGGCTCGTTGCTGTCAGTGCTGCGACCGTGGCGCTGTCCACGGCAGGGCTCATGACCCGGCTGGTGTCGATCGATGGACCCACGCTTCTCTTCCTGCGCGGCACGATCGCCGGGGTCTTCCTGCTTGCCGTACTGGCGGTTACCGCACGACGCCGGATCATCGCCGATTTCGTCCGGCTCGGGTGGCCCGGCCTTCTCATTTGCGCGACATCGGCGGCCTGTGCCGTCCTGTTCATTGGTGCTCTCTACACCACGTCCGTCGCGCATGCAGCGATCATCTTCGCAACATGCCCGTTTATCGCCGCCGGCCTTGGTTTCCTGCTGCTTGGCGAACGGCCGGGTAGAGTGGCGCTGATTGCCAGCGGGGTGGCGATGGCCGGCGTGATCTTGATGATCGGCAGTGGGGAGGAAGGCACGCTGTTTGGTGATCTGCTGGCCTTCGCCATGACGGCTATGGTGGCACTCTGGACCGTGCTTGTGCGCCGGTATCCGGACAAGCCGGCTCTGCCCTGCACCGTGGTGTCCTGCTTCATGAGCGCGACGGTGGCACTGCCCTTCGCGACGCCGTTGGCTGCCTCGTCGCAGGACCTCCTGGTCGTTCTCGGCTTCGGGGTGTTGGCCTTCTCGCTGGGTTTCCTACTGCTGACCATTGGTGCCCGGGACGTTCCGCCCGTGGAATCGGCACTCATCGGTGCGCTGGATGCGCCGCTTGCACCGTTCTGGGTATGGCTATTCCTCGGCGACGTGCCGGCATCGACGACGCTGATCGGCGGCATGGTCGTGCTTGCGGCCGTCGTCGGTCACGTGCTGCTGGCGCGCAATGCGCCAGCGGTGGTGGCCGTGCCGTCGATCGACCGGTAGCGCCGGATAGGGGTTTGGTTACATCACCTTCAGCGCGTCAATGACCTTCTGAAGATCCGCCGGGATGGGGGCCTCGAAACGCATGGTCTTCCCCGTGGTCGGATGTTCGAATGCGAGCAGATAGGCGTGTAGCGCCTGGCGGTGGAACTTGTTGACGGCGCGCTTGGCGTCCTCGGTCAGAAGGTTCGCCTTTGTCTTGAAGGCGGCACCGTATTCCTGATCGCCGATCAGCGGATTGCCGATATGGGCCATGTGGACGCGGATCTGATGGGTGCGGCCCGTCTCCAGGCGGCACTCGACCAGCGAGGCGAGGCAGGTGGCGTCAGGCTTCTCGCCGTAGCGCTCAAGCACGGTGTAGTGCGTGATTGCCTCGCGGGCGTCGTCGGTGTCCTCGCGCTTGACCGTGCGCTTGGTGCGGTCGGCGCCGGAGCGGCCTAGGGCGGCATCGATCGTGCCGGCCAGCGAGCGCGGGCGGCCCCAGACCACGGCGCGGTAGGCGCGCTCCAGCGGGCCGGTGCGGCCATGGTCGGCGAACTGGTCGGAGAGATGGCGGTGCGCGATATCGTTCTTGGCGACGACCATCACGCCCGACGTATCCTTGTCGAGGCGATGCACGATGCCGGGACGCTTGACGCCGCCGATGCCGGAGAGCGTGTCGCCGCAATGATAGATCAGTGCATTGACCAGCGTGCCATTCCAGTTGCCGGCGCCCGGATGGACGACAAGGCCCGGAGGCTTGGCAATGACGATCAGGTCAGAATCCTCATAGAGAACCTCCAGCGGGATATCCTCGCCCTTCGGCTGCGGATCTTCCGGCGCCGGCAGGTCAATGACTACGGTATCGCCCGGCTTGATCTTGCGATTGGGGCTGTCGAGCGGCGCGCCGTTCAGCTGCACCGCGCCCTGTTCGATCAGCGCCTTGACTCGATTGCGTGAGAACTCGGCCCCGAGGGCTGCCGTCAGCCAGGCGTCGATGCGGCCTGAGGCATCGGCCTCTGCAATCAGCTCTTTCCTTGATGCGGCGGCTTCGTTAAAGGGGTCGGTCATCATGTCATCCCGTCTCACGGCGGCCGATGCTGCGGCCCTTCTCGCTGCCATTTGGCACAGACCGGGGGCTTCGACAATCGACAGCCGGTTCGCCCGGCGATTTTCTCCGGATCGTTCGCCTCGGAGAAAGCGTCGGGATCAGGGCGAACACGATGGGAAACGACTGCTGCCATGGCTGATATCGACGACGAGAACCTGGAAGACAAGCCGCTCGATCCGGTCATGGAAGGCGTTCGCCGCAAGATGGTCAAGCTGCAGCTGATCTCCGGCGGCATCATGGCTGTACTCTTCCTCGCCGTGCTGGTGTCGATCTTCTACAAGTTGACCCGCGATGAAGGTGGCGCCGAACCTGTGGCTGGGACGTCGTCGTCGACCTTCGCCGTTCCATCCGACCAGCCGCTCAGCCTGACCGCCAATCTGCCGGCCGGTTTCCGTGTCGTCCAGACCTCGCTTTCGGGCAGCCAGATGCTGATCTATGGCGAAACGAATGCGGGTGAACGCAAGGCCTTCGTCTTCGATCTCGCGCTCGGCCGCATCATCGCCGACGTGACGCTTGCCGGCGACTGAGGACGGCGTGGAGCCCGATCGCTTCATCGAGATTACCGATCCCGGCGATTTGAGGATCGCCGAGTTCACGGCGATCCGCGAGCGCGACCTGACGGGTCGCAAGGGCCAGTTCATTGCCGAAGGCACGGTTGTGTTGTCGATGCTCGCCAAGGCGCATGGCGGGTCCGGCCCGGTGCGGGCGGAAAATCTCCTGCTTTTGAAGAACAGAGTCGCGGGGCTTTCCGATCTAATCGGGCAGTTTCCGGAGGATGTCCCCGTCTATGTGGCAGAGGCCTCGGTGCTCGATGCGATTGCGGGTTTTCATCTGCATCGCGGGGTGCTGGCGCTCGGCAGCCGTGCTGCGCCGCCCGATCTCAGCCACTTGATCGCAGGATTGCCGGAAAGCGCGCTCGTGCTGGTCGGCTGTGGCATTTCCAATCACGACAATATCGGCGCGCTGTTTCGCAATGCCGCCGGCTTTACTGCCGATGCTGTCCTGCTCGACGAGACCTGCTGTGATCCGCTTTATCGCAAAGCCTTGCGCGTGTCCGTCGGCGCGGTGCTGGCTGTGCCCTATGCACGTCACGGCAGCGCGGAGGAAGTTCTCGGCTCACTCGCGGACGGTGGTTTCGAGATCTGGGCGCTCTCGCCGTCAGGCACTGTCGAGATCGGCGCCATTGCTCCGGGACGACGTGTGGCTCTGGTCATGGGCACGGAAGGTGAGGGACTGCCGGCGGCGATCCTCGATCGCTTCCGCTCGGCGCGCATCGCACAGGCGCCGGGGCTGGATAGTCTGAATGTCGGCACCGCAAGCGGGATCGCGCTCTACGCCATTGCTCGCGCCATGGGGCGGCTCGGCTGACGCACTGCGCCACACGCGGTTTCAAATTCTCGGAAGATGATTGGCTGCCTCATTCGGCAGGCGTTGCCATGCCAGAGGCGCGGCCGATCGACGGATCCATTGCGAGAACCCGGTCGACGAGGCTCTTCTGTTTGTCGCCGCCCTTGGCCTGCGAGCCGATCAGGTCGGTGATGACAGACCGTTCGTCCTCACGGGCTGCGGTCAAGACGATCATCTTGGCGGCAATGTCGCCCAGTTCTTCGCGCAGCGCATCGTCTTCGGTCGATGCCTTGGCTTTGAGCAGGCGTTCGGTCAGAACCGTCTGGCTGCGGCGGATGTCGTTTTCGAGGACGACGGGGTCGGCAGCGAGGTTGGAATTCGCGATCTCGTCTTCGACCATGGACGGCTCTTTCATGTCGGGCAGGGCGATACCGGCTTCCCGCAGCGCGCGTTGCGCATTGCGCAGCTGGGCATTGGCCGTCTTCAACTTGGCGCGCAGATCGATCAGTTCCCGCGTGCGGCGTTCGACGAGCGAGCTTGCATCGGCACGCTCGGCGGCATCGCGGGCGAGGATATCCTCAAGCCGCAGAACCTTGTGTTCTTCCTGAGCCAAGCGCAGCTCTGCGTCCTTGGCGCGCTTGCCGAGCAGCTTGGTCTCGCGGCGCAGTTCTTCGCGCTCGTCGCGCATGCCCTGAATGCGGGTCTTCAGTGTGTCGATCTCGGTGTCGCGGCTCATCGCCTCGATGCGCATCGTGTCCATGTCGCTGATGACGCGGGCAATCCGATGGGCGCGTTCTTCGAGTTCGACATCCTTGGCGGCGGCGGCGATCTCGACGCGCTTCAGCGTCTCGCGGATGGAGCCCATCTCCACATCGCTGCGGCGCAGCCTGGAGCGAAGATCGGCCGCTTCCGTGCTCATCTCTTCGATCTGAACCTTGAGGTCCTTGCTGTCGGACAGAAGTCTGGCGGCGTCCCCGCTCAGGTTTTCGTTCTGCAGCTTGAGGCCGATCGACTTTTCCCGCTCGCGGGTGAGCTCGTGCTGGGTCCGGGCATTTTCTGCGGCGTAGAGGGCGCGCACCATGTCCTTCTGGGCGCGGATCTCCTGCGGGCTCAGCGGCATGGTCGCCTTCAGGCGGTTCTCTGTGTAGAGCACGACGCGTTGATGGATTGCCGGTGCGACAAGCATCACCAGCAGCGCCGCCGCCATAAATCCCATTGCGAAAATCAGGGCATATTCAATCACGGTCGCGCCACGGAACTCTTGAAGAATTAGCAGTTAGTTAAGCATGGCCGCCGTCAGGCAGCAAGCGGAACGACGGACCCGGCCGGTACCTTCCACGAATATGCCTAACGACAAACCAGATCGAGCTTGCGTGAGCCTGAGCCACGCAACCTGTGGGCTCAGAAGGGGTTCCAGGTGGGCGCGCGGGTCAACTTGAGATAGCCAACGTTCACGCCGAGCCGTGCCCCGAGGCCGGTGCGAATCGGCACCAGGATCACATCACGGCTTTTGAGCACCGTCATCCCGACGCCAGCCACGATATAGGCCGAGCCGCTCACGCCGCCATAGCGGGCATAGAGCGTGTCGACATCGGGCAGGTCATAGACAAGCATCATCGCGCGCGTGCCATTGCCACCGTAGTCGATGCCGAGGGAAGGACCCTGCCAGAACACGTCGTGCTGGCCGACATTCTTGGTGTAGAGCGTGCCTTCGCCGTAGGTGAGGCCGGCGATCAGGGCACCGGAGCCTTCCTGACCCAGGATATAGCCGTTCGGCAGGCCATACTGTTCAAAGGCCTGTTCAATCACCTTTGCCAGGGCGCCGCTTGTCTCACCGAAGAAGCCGTGACCGGCATCGACCACTTCCTGGATCGTGTATTCTCCGGCAGCCGCGGCTGGCCGTTCGCTGATCGCAATGCCGATGATAGCCATGGTGGCCAGGAACAGCGATCGCAGGACCGGCAGGGAGCGAATGGACGAGGGAATCATGGTGCCTCCTGAATGCGAAGCCGACGGATTCGGCGTCTTCCTTGGGGGTAATTAAACCTAGCGGGCATCGTCTTAATAATCGGTTTACCAAATATGGTGTCATTATGGCCGAACGGCATCCGACCAAGTCGCGGCCTGCGGACGTGTGTCCGCCTGTTGCGCTCAGGGTCCACATCTTCTGGAGACGACCATGGCGAAGAACCCCAACCTCACGCTTGCAGGTCCCGACCTCGCGGCGCTGCTTTGCAGCCGCGTCTGCCACGACGTCATCTCGCCGGTCGGCGCGATCAACAACGGCCTCGAACTGCTCGACGAGGGCGGTGCGGACGCCGATGCGATGGATCTGATCCGCACCAGCGCGCTGAATGCCTCGGTCCGTCTGAAGTTCGCCCGTCTTGCCTTCGGGGCTTCCGGCTCTGTCGGCGCCTCGATCGACACGGGTGAGGCCGAAAAGGCTGCCAAGGATTTCGCTCAGGCCGAGAAGAAGACCGAGGTGACCTGGAGCGGTCCGCGCGCCATCATCGCCAAGAACCGCGTCAAGCTGCTCCTCAACCTCTTTCTCGTCGCCTATGGCGCCATTCCGCGCGGCGGCTCGCTCGACATCTCGCTCGAGAACCCGGAGACGGACGCAAAGTTCAAGATCGTCGCCAAGGGCCGCATGCTGCGCGTGCCGCCGAAGTATCAGGAAATCCTCTCGGGCCACCTGGAAGAGGCGGTCGATGCCCATACGATCCAGCCCTATTACACAATTCTGCTTGCGGATGAGTGCGGCATGGAACTGAAATGCGTGCCGAGCGAAGGCGAGATCGCTTTCACCGCAGAACTGATCGGCTGAGCTGTCCCGATCCGGGACGATGGGCAGTTACAACCGGTAACCTTTCCTTAGGTCAGGCCCGGTATCATGGCGGTTAAAATTGTATTCCCCGGTTTGAGGGGAGGGGAGTTGACCATGAAGCGCTTGATGATCGCAGACGGCTCGGACATCGTTCGCAAGGTCGGCAAAAAGATCCTGTCGGAGCTTGGCTACCAGGTCACGGAAGCTGGTTCCGGGCGTGAGGGTCTGACGCGTTGCGAACGTGAACTTCCCGATGTCATGATCGTCGATGCCGGCATGGACGACGCACTCGACCTGATTTCCAACGTCCGCGCGCTTCCCGATGGCAAGGCCGTCAAGATCTACTATTGCGTCGTCGAGGCCGAGCTGAAGGTGATGATGGCCGGCAAGCGTGCCGGTGCCAACGATTTCCTGCTCAAGCCCTTCGATCGCGAAATCCTCACCAAGACATTCGGCGACAAGGCGATCGCTGCCTGATCTGCCAGGAACTGAAGCAAATATCTGAAAGGCGGTACCCATCGGTGCCGCCTTTTTTCATGGCCGCAATCCGCGACGCTGCTGCGGCAGGGTAAAGCCCCAAAAGCAAAAGGCCCGCGTCATGAACGCGGGCCTCCGGCAAGGGGATTGGGGAAAGGCTTACGCCGTTTCCATGTATTCGGCGCCATCCGGCTCGCGCAGCACGTAGCCGCGGCCCCAGACGGTTTCGATGTAGTTTGCGCCACCGGCGGCATTTGCGAGCTTCTTGCGCAGCTTGCAGATGAAGACGTCGATGATCTTCAGTTCAGGCTCGTCCATGCCACCATAGAGATGGTTCAGGAACATTTCCTTGGTCAGTGTCGTGCCCTTGCGGAGCGAGAGCAGCTCCAGCATCTGGTATTCCTTGCCCGTCAGGTGAACGCGCTGGCCACCGACTTCGACCGTCTTGGCATCCAGGTTCACGATGAGTTCGCCCGTGATGATGATCGACTGGGCGTGGCCCTTGGAACGACGGACGATCGCATGAATGCGGGCAACCAGCTCGTCCTTGTGGAACGGCTTTGTCATGTAGTCGTCGGCGCCGAAGCCGAGGCCCCGCACCTTGTCTTCAATGCCTGCCATGCCCGACAGGATCAAGATCGGCGTCTTCACCTTCGACAGGCGAAGGGTACGCAGCACCTCGTAACCGGACATGTCGGGCAGGTTCAGGTCGAGCAGAATGATGTCGTAGTCGTAGAGCTTACCGAGGTCGACACCTTCTTCGCCGAGATCGGTGGTGTAGACGTTGAAGCTCTCGGACTTGAGCATCAGTTCGATGCTCTGCGCCGTCGCGCTATCGTCTTCAATGAGTAGAACCCGCATATTTATCCCCTTTACCGCCGCCGAAAGGTCAAGATGGCCCCCTACGCGATACGGATCCAGTCGTTGCCTGATTTGAAGGCTGCCACCAATTGGTTAACAAATTCTGATTCCCTCTGGCAAGGTGTATCGAATTTATTAAGCAAAGATTTCAGCCTCCTGATTCTTCATGTGTTTCGGTCATCGCCACACCTGAATCTGCGCCTCAGGAAAACCCTGTAACCGATTCATTTGACTCATCATTGTCAGGAGCTCTTTTCGGGCTCTGGCATTTACTGACCCTTAAGTGATCGGGCTTATCATTAACGATGCCCGTAAACGAAAGGTTACCAAAGGTAGCTTTTTGTTAACGCCGCGGACTTTTTTTGGACGAATCGGTGGCGGGCGTGTTGAGTAGCAAGTGTGGCGGGGGATCTCGCATCACGGGAGTATTGCGTATGAAGTCGCGTGAGAGCCTGGTACGCCTGAAAGGTTTTCAGGTTACCGAAAAGCGTCGGCAATTGCAGCAGTTGCAGTCGATGATGTCCGAGTTCGAACGGATGGCGAAGGAGCTCGAAGCTCAGATCGGCATCGAGGAAAAGAAGTCGGGTATCTCTGATCCCAATCATTTCGCCTATCCCACCTTCGCCAAGGCAGCTCGCCAGCGCGCGGACAATCTTCAGGTCTCCATTCGGGAACTGAAGGTCCAGCAGGAAGCAGCAGAACTGGCGTTGGAAGAGGCAGAAGCGGAATACCAGAAGGCGGCGGCTCTCGAAGAGCGCGATGGCCAGATGCGTGTCCGGGCCTGAATAACGCTATTCAGTCTGGTTGAGATTTCGAAAAGGAAGGCGGTCGCAGGTCACTCTGCGTCCGCCTTTGTTCGTTTATAGCCCAGGTATCAGCCCTGCCGAACGTCATTCCAGTCCGGGTGGCGGTCCATCTGCGCCTTCATGAAAGGGCAGAGCGGGATGATCTTCCAGCCGCCCTTGCGCGCCTCGGCAACCGCGTGTTCGGCAAGCGCCTGACCGGCGCCGGTTCCGCGCATCTCGCCCGGCACCTCGGTATGATCGATGATGATCAGGGTGGGGGAGGCGCGGGAGAAGGTCATCAGCGCCGGTTCCGCTATGCCATCGACCCGGCCCATATAGCGTCCGCCGGACCCTGCTTCCTCACTGGTGACGTGCATCCTGACCTCCTGTTGCCGTCGTTTCCTGATTCTGCTTAACATCGGCCCTTGCGAACCGGCAACGATGGAGCCGGACACGCAGTGTTCGATATCGCAAGGGGAACCTCGTTGCTGGTCTGGTTGAAGGCGCTTCTCCTTGTCGGTGCTCCTGCGTCTTTCGCTCTTGGGGTCACACTTCCGCTGATGCGGTTCGAGAGCTTTTACCTTTTTTCGACCGATGCCTCCCTGGTTGAGGTCATCCTCTCTCTGTGGACAGGCGGGGATGCGGCGCTCGCCGTGCTTGTCGGCCTGGTGTCCATCGTCTTTCCGCTCGCCAAGCTTCTGCTTGTCGCTGCCGAACAGGTGGCCGAGGATAGCCTTCAGCAGACCGGGTTTCTCGATCGGCTGGTGCCGGTGCTATCGAAGTGGTCGATGATGGATGTGCTGCTCGTCGCCATCGTCATTTTTGCGACGAAAACGAGCGGGCTGGCGCAGGCCTTTACCCAGCCGGGCCTCTGGTTTTATGCGGGATCGAGCCTGGCGGTGGTTGCTTTGAGTGCGCTTGGCCGAAGGGCTATGCCCCAGAAAGCATGAAACCGGCAGGCTGGGCCGTGCCGGTTCAGGATGGGTCTTGTCAAAAAACTTAGTGTGCCGGCGGACCGGCACCAAAGGTACTAATGGCGATACTGCTGGATTCGGGTGGTGCGCAGGCCCGGCAGGCCGTGGTCGCTGATCGAAGACTGCCAGGAGAGGAACTCCTCGACCGTCAGCGTGTAGCGTTCACAGGCCTCTTCCAGGCTCAATAGGCCGCCACGCACTGCCGCGACAACCTCAGCCTTGCGGCGGATCACCCAGCGGCGTGTATTGGCCGGCGGAAGATCGGCAATCGTCAGGGGGCTGCCATCGGGGCCGATGACATATTTCACTCGTGGGCGGATCATTTCGGTCATTGGACTCTCTATACAAACTCAAGACCACACACCCGCATACTAGGACCGATGCTTTAAAATTTGCCTAAGCCCATTGTAAGCATTTGATAATAATTTTAGCGACGCAGCCCCGCCGGGATTCGTCCATTTTGCTGCAACTTGAGTAAACTTGCGGCAATTGCATAGGAGTTATGCGAACGGCGCGACTGGTGCGCGTCGCGCATCTGTGGCATTGGGCACTCATCAATATCCATGCCGAGGACGATCCGTCGTCCAGAAGGGCAGATGTCGCGCAAGTCGGCTCTCTTTTTGAGCCGCAAGATCGGCGACAGGCCCAGCTGATACCCGTTCCTTCATGGAACGACTCAATGTCCATAAATATTCAGATCCCGATCGGACGGAATGTTCGGTCGAAAGGAGTTGTATGTTCAGGCCAACCGATGTGACGCACAGTCACAATCTTGGTGACGGCGCTGCCGTTTTTCAGAGCGAAGCGCTCTCCACGGGGTCGTGGGGGCGTGACCTCTTTTCGCTGGGTCGTGCTCACGGGTTTCGGCACTGTCTTCTTGCCAGGTTTCCAAAGGCTGACAGCCCGGAATTTGCGGCCAATCTGATCGTCTGCACCTGGCCAGACGAGCTGCGGCTCGCCTATGAGGCCGCTGAAGTCTATGCCGGAAGCCAACTCGTTGCGCGCATCAAGCAGTCGATCCTGCCGATCTACACGGAGGACAACCTCTTTCTCGGCACGCCAGGCTCGGAGGCGCGGCAGCCTGTGGCGCCGGTGTTCCAGCAGTTCGAGCTTGGCGCTCTCCTGGTCTACAGCCTGCATGACCGGAACCAGACCCAATATGTGCTGGTCCTTTCCGGACGTGCCAGCGCCCCCGATCGCAGGGAGATTGCAGAACTGCAGTTGAGCTTGATGGAGCTGCTCGATGCCGGTGTCGAGGCGCTGGTTCCGCGGCTCGGCCCGAAGGAAAAGCTGTCTGCGCGTGAAATCGAATGTCTGCGCTGGTCGGCTGCGGGTAAGAGCAGCGACGAGATCGCGATCATTCTCGACATTTCCAGCCATACGGTCGTCAGCTACCTGAAGAGCGCCATGCGCAAGCTCGAAGCGGTCAACCGCATGCAGGCAGTCGCCCGTGCCTGCCGTTACAGGCTGCTGTGACCTTATCCTTGTGTCCTTGATCTCGAAGGGCGCCGCAGAGCAGCGGCGCCCTTGTATTTGGATGGAGCCCCTAGGACGCGAAGTTCCGTGGTGACGGAAACAAAATCCTAAGTGGCTGTCGCGACGATTCCTGCCGCGTGTGATTTCATGTACTCATTTACAGTAAAAACCAAGCCTAAGCCAACCAAACCCAAAAACGCAAATACGCTTAGGCTGATGAAAAATCGTACTTTTCTGTTTCTGCCATTGTTCAGCCGGTCAATAAGAATGTGGGTGGCTGCCATGCCTAATAGAAGTGTCATCACCCCCAAAAGTAGCTGTAGAAGGCTGATGCACAGCCAGATAAACCCCTCGACGCCTGATTGGTCTTTGATTATCTGAACGGCAAGCAGTAAGCCTCCGGACCAGAACGCGTTATTCAAAAGCGATGCCCAGTCATCAAGCTTTGTCGCGAGGGTTTCGGTTTGTTGAAGAGTTGTTCTGTCCGCCGTAGCAATGGTTGCTACCCTTGCAGCTGTCCGACTGATTGATGCAAGTGCTGCTGAAAGCCATGAAAAATAAAGCATTTTAAATCCTCCTTGGAGCTGTACCTCTTCGCGTCTAGTCGCAATTCGTTATCAACTTCTTTAGCGCGCAATATCGGAAGTTGTGGTGCTGCTTCACTAAATGAGTGAAGCGATCAACTCGGTCTTGCCGTAACCGAACTCGTACTGGATCGTGCCCTGATGGCGTAGCGCAAGCGTGTCGCCGGCATCCAGCCAGACAAGGCCGAGGCTGCTTGACGTACCTGCGCCGCCGACATGGCTCAGAATGTCGGAGGAGCCGTTGCGGCTCAGATGCGCCGTGTGGGTGCCGCTGCTCACCGCTGCCACCGTCAGCGACAGAAGATAAAAGCCGGATGCTGGCACGACGAGCGAACGACCATTCCCGGAGGCAAGCGGAGCCCCAAGCGTGATATCGCCGCCCGAAAGATGCAGGATGTCGAAGCCGGTGAAGCTGCCATCGGCAGGTGTCAACGTCGCAGGGGAGAGCGAGGCGCGGGCGAGTGGCCGCTGGTCGTGGCGGACATAGCCTTCCGGCGTGATGCTGACGGCCTGACGCCAGCCGGTCACGTCGCCATTCACCTTGAGCGAGAAGCGGTCTTCCCCCGCAAGCCCCAATTCGGCACGCCCCTGCCAGTTCGACTGGAAGATCAGGCTCGCGGTTTCAGCCGTGCCCGATTTGTTGATCGTCAGCCGGTGGCTGTCGCCCGCGTGATTGAAGAGGCTGGCGGGCGAGGCGAGCGACAGCCTGTTATAGCTGTCCGGGGTGGCGGCGATCCCTAGCCGCTCGAATTGAGCCTCAGAGGGGAGTGGCTGCTCGATCCAGTCGGTGCCGTCGAAGAGTTTCAGTCTCTTTTCATCGAGGAAGGCGGCGGTCCAGCCGGCACGGGGTGCGATGAAGATCCAGATGCCATCTTGGAAGAGGGCGAGCATGCCTTCCCGGCCGCTCCATGAGCCGGTTGCGGGAGTGATGAGCGAATGGATCTGGCCATCGACGGGATCTGTGGGCGGACTGGGCAGGCTGCTGGTGATGACGAGCTGCACGAGCGCGTCGAGGCGCTGCAGCGCTTCATTGTGGGTCACATGCTTCTGCGCCTGTGCGGGCAGGATGAAGGGCAAAGCGAGCTTGGTGGTCGTATCGGGCATGGTCTCTCCTTCTCATTTGGCTGCCAGGTGCAGCGCGGGTTCGAAGGGAGAAGTCTCGGGCATGCCTGAAGACGGGGGATGAAAATCGCATGCCCCCGTTGAATTTGCTCACTCTTTCTTAGATGTCATCCCCGCTCGTGCAGGCGTCCTGTCGCAATGAAGGCCGGATTTTCGAAGGCGCGCAGGCCGATCAGTCGCTTGCCATAGGTGAGCGGCGCGCCGTCCTCGGTCGCAACCATGCCGCCTGCGGCGCGCAAGACGGCATCGCCGGCTGCCGTATCCCATTCCATGGTGGGGCTAAAACGGGGATAGATGTCGGCCACGCCTTCGGCCACCAGGCAGAACTTGAGCGAAGAGCCGACCGCCTTGCGCTCCAGGATCTCTGCCTTCTTGATATAGGCGTCGGTCGCATCGCAATTGTGGGAGCGGGAGACGAGTGCCGAGGGGGAGGCGTGCTTCTGCCTCACCGCAATGGGATAGCGGGCGGTGACGCGGTCCAGGTCGTCTACCACCAGTTTCTCGGCCTTGCCGGCACCGCCGAGATAGAGCGTGTTGAGTGCTGGCGCATGAACCACGCCGAAGGTCGGGGTGCCGTTTTCGATCAGCGCGATGTTGACCGTGAAGTCGTCATGGCCGCCGATGAATTCCCGGGTGCCGTCGAGCGGATCGACCAGGATGAAGCGCCCGCCGCTGACATCGGGGATGTGGCCGGCGGCGACTTCTTCTTCTGCGACCACGGGCACGTCTGGCAAATCGCGGGCGAGCGCTTCGAGGATCAGCCGTTCGGCGGCCTCATCGGCTTCCGTCACCGGAGACTTGTCACCCTTGATGCGCACCTTTGCGCCGGCGCGGTAGATGTCGAGAATGACGCGGCCAGCGGCAATCGCGCTTTCCTCGAACAGTCTCAGGATGTCTGTCGTCTGATGCACCTGAACCGGGCTCCCGATCATGTCACACTCCGGTTTACTGCCATGGCCCGCCGTTTGGAAGTGCGCCTTGCCGCAGCACGGCAAAGCCGGTTGATGTTTCTGTGCTGCACTGCGAGCAAACCTGTGTTCCATGTCTCAAACAGCATAGATTTTGTGCTGATCGCGCTTGCTCTTTGTGACGCCTATGCGAATGTGACGCGACATTTGCAGAGGTTGTTCGATGCGTTATTCCGCCCTTTCGATCTTCCGCCAGGCGCTTTCCGGCAACCGGAACTGGGCGCCGATGTGGCGTGAGCCGCAGCCGAAACCGCATTACGACGTTGTCATCGTCGGGGGCGGCGGACATGGTCTTTCCACTGCCTATTACCTCGCCAAGGAATTCGGCATCACCAATGTCGCTGTCATCGAGAAGGGGTATCTCGGCGGCGGCAATGTCGGGCGAAACACCACGATCATCCGCTCGAACTACATGCTGGAGGGCAATGAGCCCTTCTACGAGCTGTCGATGAAACTGTGGGAAGGCCTAGAACAGGACTTCAACTACAATGCCATGGTCTCGCAGCGCGGGATCGTTAATCTCTTCCATACCGACGGCCAGCGCGACGCCTATGCGCGCCGCGGCAATGCGATGATGATGCATGGGGTGGCTGCCGAACTGCTCGACCGCGAGCAGGTGCGCCAGATGATGCCCTATCTCAACTTCGACCATGCGCGCTTCCCGATCCTGGGTGGTCTTCTGCAGAAACGCGGCGGCACGGCCCGCCATGACGCGGTCGCCTGGGGGTATGGGCGCGGCGCCGACGAGCGCGGCGTCGATCTCATCCAGCATTGCGAAGTGACCGGTATCCGCCGCGACGAGCTCGGCCATGTGACCGGCGTCGAGACGACCAAGGGCTTCATCGGCTGCAACAAGCTGGCGCTCGCCACGGCCGGCCACACCTCGGTCACCGGCAAGATGGCGGGGCTGGACCTGCCGATCGAGACACATGTGCTGCAGGCCTTCGTGTCGGAAGGCATCAAGCCCGTGATCGACAATGTCATCACCTATGGCGCCGGACACTTCTATATCTCGCAGTCCGACAAGGGCGGCTTGGTCTTCGGCGCTGACATCGACTACTATTCGTCCTACGCCCAGCGCGGCAATCTGGCGACCGTCGAGCATACGATCGAGGAGGGCGTGTCGCTGATCCCCGGTCTCTCACGCGTTCGGGTGCTGCGGTCCTGGGGTGGCGCCATGGACATGTCGATGGACGGTTCGCCGATCATCGACCGCACGCCGATCGACAATCTCTACCTGAATTGCGGCTGGTGTTACGGCGGCTTCAAGGCGACGCCGGCGTCGGGCTTCTGCTTTGCCCATCTGATCGCCAAGAACGAGGCCCACCCCGTGGCCCGCCTCTTGCGCCTTGATCGCTTCGAGCGCGGCTTTGCCGTCGACGAAGGCGGCAAGGGCCCCCAACCGAACCTGCATTGAGACATCGCCATGGCAAGCCTGATCACCTGTCCGCATTGCGGCGTTCGCCCCAAGGAAGAGTTCAGCATTCGCGGTGATGCCAGCCCGGTCCGCCCGGCCGCCGGCGCGCCTGACGATGCCTGGTATCGTTACGTTTTCATCCGCGACAATCCGAAGGGCCGGATTACCGAGCACTGGCACCATTCGGCCGGCTGCCGCCGCTGGCTGGTGGTGGAGCGCGACAATGCTGCGAGCCACGAGGTCTATAGCGTGACCGATGCGAGCACTCACGCGAAGGAGGCCGCACGATGAGTGGTTACCGGCTTTCCTCCGGCGGGCTCGTCAACCGCGCGCGCACGCTCTCCTTCTCGTTCGATGGCAAGACCTATACCGGCTATGAGGGCGATACGCTGGCGTCTGCGCTGATTGCCAATGACCAGCTGCTGGTCGGGCGTTCGTTCAAGTATCACCGCCCGCGCGGCATCGTGACGGCAGGTTCTGCCGAGCCGAATGCGCTTGTGACGATCGGCAAGGACGGTCGAACCGAGCCCAACACGCGCGCCACCGTCGCCGAGCTCTATCAGGGGCTCGAAGCCAATAGCCAGAACCGCTGGCCGTCGCTGAAATACGATATCGGTGCGGTCAACAGCCTGTTGTCGCCGTTCCTGTCGGCCGGCTTCTACTACAAGACCTTCATGTGGCCGAAGGCCTTCTGGGAGAAGCTTTACGAGCCGATCATCCGGAAAGCCGCCGGCCTCGGCAAGACGCCGTTCCTGCCCGATCCCGATCGCTATGAGAAGGCCTGGGGGCATTGCGACCTCCTGGTGATCGGCGCCGGTCCGGCCGGTCTGATGGCGGCGCGTGCTGCTGCGCGCGCGGGGCTCCGGGTGATCCTGGCCGATGAAGGCTTCCGGCTTGGCGGATCGCTGCTCTCCGAGCGCGTCACCGTTGGCGGCGTGCCGGCAGCCGATTATGCGGCCTCTGTTGTCGAGGAGCTGAAGAGCCTTTCCAACGTCACGCTGATGCCGCGCACCACGGTGTTCGGCTGGTATGATGACAATGTCTTCGGTGCCGTTGAAAAGGTGCAGAAGCATGTCGCGCAGCCGTCGGGTGAGCTACCGGTCGAACGCGTCTGGCGCATTGTCGCCAAGCGGGCGATCCTGGCTTCGGGTGCGGAAGAGCGGCCGCTGGTCTTCGGCGGGAACGACAAGCCTGGTGTGATGACCTCGGGTGCTATCAGGACCTATCTCAATCGCTACGGCGTTGCCGCTGGCCAGAACGTCGCCATCTTCACCAATGGTGGTGCGGGTTATCGCACGGCAGCCGATCTTGTCGCTGCCGGTGTCGGCGTTGCTGCTATCATCGACGGGCGTGCGCAGTCCTCGGATGTTGCTCCATTAGGCGTGCGGGTCATCCGCGGCGGTTCCGTCATCGACACCAAGGGCACTCAACGGATCAAGGGGCTGATCGCCGAGCGTGTCGGCCACCAGGAAGAGATCGCCTGCGATGCGCTGGCGATGAGCGGCGGCTATAGCCCGATCGTGCATCTCGCCTGCCAGCGCGGCGCCAAGCCCACTTGGTCGGACGAGCATCAGGCCTTCCTGGCGCCTGATGTGGGGCAGGGGCTTCGCATTGCTGGCTCTGCTGCAGGTCATGCCTCGCTTGCCGCTGTTCTGCGTGACGGCGCCGACAAGGCGCATGAGGCGATCGGCGATCTCGGTCGGCTTGTCGGCACGGTCGATGTGCCTGAGGTCGAGGGTGAATTCGACGCCTCCTTCTCGCCGCTCTGGTATGTGCCGGGCGCCAAGTCCAAGGCCTTCGTCGACTTCCAGAACGACGTGCATGTGAAGGACCTGAGCCTTGCCCAGCGCGAGGCCATGGGGCATGTCGAGCATACCAAGCGCTACACGACCGGGGGCATGGCGACCGACCAGGGCAAGCTCGGCAATGTCGCGACGATCGGCATCATGGCCGGCATGCGAGGCGTTTCCCCAGCCGAGATCGGCACGACGACCTTCCGTCCCTTCTACACGCCCGTCTCCTTCGGGGCGATGGCGGGCACCTCGCGCGGTGAACATTCGCGGCCCGTGCGCACCTCGCCGCTGCATGGCTGGGCGAAGAGACAAGGCGCCGTTTTCGTCGAATCCGGCCTCTGGTATCGCTCCTCCTGGTTCCCGCGTGATGGCGAGAAGAGCTGGCGCGAGGCCGTCGACCGGGAAGTGTTGAATATCAGGGCCAATGCCGGCATCTGCGATGTCTCGACGCTCGGCAAGATCGAGATCTTCGGCAAGGACGCGGCGGAATTCCTCAACCGGATCTATTCCAATGCCTTCCTGAAGCTGCCGGTCGGCAAGGCGCGCTACGGGTTGATGCTGCGCGAAGACGGGATGATCTATGACGACGGCACGACGAGCCGGTTGTCGGACGAGCATTTCTTCATGACTACGACCACGGCTTATGCCGGCGAGGTGATGACGCATCTGGAATTCTGCTCCCAGGTTCTCTGGCCGGATCTCGACGTGCGCTTCGTCTCCTCCAGCGATCAGTGGGCGCAGATGTCGGTTGCAGGCCCCAAGGCGCGGATCATCCTCGAACAGATCATCGAAGACGATATCTCCGACGAGGCTTTCCCCTTCCTCTCGGCCCGCGAAGTGCTGCTCAAAGGTGGACTGAAAGCGCGTCTCTTCCGCATTTCCTTCTCCGGCGAACTCGCCTTCGAAGTGGCCGTGCCCTCCAACTATGGCGAAGCGGTTGCCGATGCGATCATGGCGGCCGGCAAGCCGCATGGCATCTGCGCTTACGGCGTCGAGGCGCTCAACGTGCTGCGCATCGAGAAGGGCTTCATTACCCATAGTGAAATCGACGGTCGCACGACGCCCGACGATGTGGGCCTGGGCCGAATGTTCTCGACGCAGAAAGCCGATTTCATCGGCAAGCGATTGTCGAGCCGCTTCGGCCTGACCGCTGCCGATCGTCCGCAGCTTGTCGGCCTGAAGCCTGTCGATCGCGACAAGAGTTTCGCTGCCGGCGCGCATCTCTTGAAGGAAAACGTCAAACCGTCGACACTGAACGATCAGGGCTGGGTGTCCTCCGTCTGCCATTCGCCGACGCTCGGGCACACGATTGGTCTCGCCTTCCTCAAATCCGGCCGCGAACGGCTGGGTGAAAAGGTCGTGGTCTGGGATGGCTTGCGCGGCGGGGAAGTGCTGGCCGAGGTCGTCAGCCCCGTCTTCTACGACCCCGACAACAAGAAACTGAACCTGTGAGGATCCTGCCATGCCGGTGACCTATGCCGCCCGTCACGTGCTCGAGGACCACATTTCCGGTTTCGAAGCGACGCCCAATCCGCATCATCTCGCCATCCTGCGCGCGGTGTCCGTATTCTCAGTGCTTGCCCATCCCGGCCATGAGGCTGATATCGATGAGGCGCTGACCAATCTTGAAGATGTCCATGTGCGGGTCTGCGGACCTGGTGAGTGGCTCGTGCTCAGCGAGACGGTCGCCGCCGACACCATTGCCAGGCAGTTGGCAGACCTCGGGGCTAGCCGCGCGTCTTTCGTCGACCAGAGCGACGGGCGCGTGGTGCTGCGCATTCAGGGACCAAAGGTGCGATCGATCCTCGCCAAATGCACGGCGCTCGACCTGCATGCCGACCTGTTCGAAATCGGCCAGTCGAGCAACTGCCAGATTTCCCATGTCGCCGCCAACCTCGCCCGCACGGGCCAGGACGCGTTCGAGATTATTGTGATGCGTAGCTTTGCGGGATTTGTGTTTGACGAGATGCGCGAGATGGGCCGGGAGTTTGCGCTGACGGCGGGGTTTGCAGTTTAAGGCTGCCAATCACATCCACATTGGAACCCAGATCCGTCGTTTCGACACAATCAGCAATGTATGCTTTGTTCCATTGTTCGTCGAGGAATTGCTGGAGCCGATAATGGTTGCTGTCATTGCGACGTTGCCTGACGTCTGATGTATGCAGGCGAGCAGCGGGTCTGTCCTGGCAAAAAGTTGAATTCGAAGGCGCTGGCGGCTTCTCTGCTGATCCATCTGGCCGCGGTTCCCTGTATTTTGCATTGGGCAATTCCTTCACGACGGCCCGCCGTGAAGCAGGAGGCTGTCGATGTGGAAATTGTACGTCTGCCAGAAAAATCGGTGGAGCGGGTGACTGAGCCGGGCGCCTCGACAGAGCCCTCCGAGGCGAATGCGTCTGATCCGCCGCATAGCTTAAACGACGTATCGAACCGGCCCGTTGAGCCTCTGCCCGTTGAGGCAGCGCCGCGCCAGGTTAAGCCTCTGCGCATGCTGTCGGAAAGCATTCTTGCTGATGATCGGAGCAGGCAAACGCGGGAGGCGCTTTCGCAACTTGCCGAGGCCGAGCAGGTTGAACAGCTTTGCAATCTAGAAGCAATGGCCCAGGTCGGTGCGTCGAACAGTAGCCTCCGTCCCGATCGTGTGATCGCCTATGCTACCGCCGACACGCGATTGAACGGGACTTCATTCTTGGCTGAAGGGGCGGCTTTGCATAGCCGAGACGATTGGTACAGACTGCAGTTCAAATGTGATCTGGCTGACGATAGCCTCAAAGTCGTCGCCTTCGAGTTCTCACTCGGAGATACCATCCCGAAGCGCGATTGGCAGGACCTCAGCCTCCCCGATGAGAGTGGACCTCCTGATTGACGCCTGGTGTCGCGCGGCGACTGCAATTGCGGTAAGCGTCGAGCGAATTCCCTTCGATGTGAACCGGCAGGGACTTTTTGGCGTTATCGAAGCAAAGGATCCCCCGCCCGCATGTTTCATCTGATGTTTTCCCTGCCATGGCTCATCGTGGCAACCCGCTTCATCGCCCCTTTGCCGTGGCCTTGGATGGTAAAGCTTTTGCTTGCCGCCTTCCTGCTCTTGGCTTCACAATACCATCTGTTCAGCCGCTTCACGTCCGGATCGGTCTTCGCGCCGGAGTTTCCGCGTCCGCTGGTCATCGGGTTCAACCTGTTCTTCGGGGCGATCGTGCTCTTGGCCGCAATGCAGGTGGTGCTGGATCTCGTCAGCATCCTGATCCTCGCCGTCAAATGGTCGTTTCCGGCGGTGCCGGCCGAAGTGCGTTACACGATGGGCGTTGCGGCCTTGGTCCTCGCAGCCTTCGGCATCAGCCAGGCAATTCGGGTGCCGCCGGTCAAGCGCATCGAAGTGGCCATCCCCGGGCTTGCACCTGAATTCGACGGCTACCGGATGGTGCAACTGACCGATCTGCATATCAGCCGGCTGTTTACCGGGCGATGGGCGAGCGCCGTCGTGGAGAAAACCAATTCGCTCGATGCAGACCTTATTGTCATCACCGGTGACCTGATCGACGGCAGTCTCGATATCCGCCGTGAAGACGTCGCGCCGCTTGCGGGGCTCAAAGCCCGTGATGGCGTGCTCACCGTGCCTGGCAATCACGAATATTTCTTCGAAGTCGATCGGTGGCTCGCGCATTTCCCCGAGCTCAACATGCGCATCCTCGCCAATGAGCATGCGGTGATCGAGCGCGGCGAGGGCCGGCTGGTGATTGCCGGTGTCACTGATCTTTCGGCGCGCTCGACGGGTTCGCTCGAGCCGGATCTCGGGGCTGCCCTGCGCGATGCGCCTGCGGGCGCGCCGATCATCCTTCTCGATCACCAGCCGCGGCTTGCCCAGCGGGCTGCCGAAAAGGGTGTTGCGCTTCAGCTTTCGGGCCACACCCATGGCGGCATGGTGCGTGGCCTCGACCAGATCGTCGCCCGGGCGAACAATGGCTATGTTTCCGGCTTCTACCAGGTCGGTGACATGAAGCTCTATGTCAACAATGGCACAGGCCTCTGGCCGGGCTTTGCGCTCAGGATCGGGGTGCCGGCGGAACTGACGGAATTCACGCTCCGGCGGATGTAGGCCATCGACAATCACAAACGAAAAAGCATCAGCCGCCGGCTTTTGACCGGCGGCTGATGCTTTTCGGATGTCCTGTCAAACGGCTGCTGTTTTGGTCACCCGGGACTGGCCGAAGGTGAAGATGGCGATCGCAGCTGTTGCCACGGCGCAGGCGGCCATGACGCCGATCATCGGAAGGGCAGTCCCATCGTCGAGCACGCCGATGGCGAAGCTGCAGAGCGCGCCGGCGCCGAAGCCGAGGGCACCCATCAAGGCCGCTGCCGTGCCTGAGATCGCGCCATGGGATTCCATGGCGAGGATGTTGCAGGTGGGCATGATGCCGCCGACGCCCATCACCATGATGAACAGCAGGATGCAGACCGGGATCAGCGAGGCGATGCCGGCAAGCTGCAGACCGAGCAGGATGAGGCCGGCAGTCGCATAGACGCTGGCACTCAGCTTGACCACGCCGCGCACGCCGATCCGCTCTGCCAGGCGCGGGGCGAGCTGCGCGCCGATGCCGATGCCGATGGCGTTCAAGCTGAAGATGACCGAGTAAGCGAGCGGCGAGAGGCCATAGACATTGATCAGCACGAAGGACGAGCCGGCGATATAGGCGAAAAAGCCACCCTGGGCGAGCGCGAGTGCGCCGGCATAGGGAATGAAGCTGCGGGTGAAGAGCAGGCGGCCATACCAGTGCAGGGCGTCGCCTGGGCGGCTCATGGCGCGCAGTTCGGGCATGCGCGTTTCCGGCAACATGGTGACGGTGATGACCGCGACGACGACGCCGAGGGCGCCAAGGAGCGCGAAGATCATGCGCCAGTCGCCGACCTCCAGCACAAGGCTGCCGAGCAGGGGCGCGAGAACCGGGGCAATGCCCAGCACGAGCACGACCATGGACATCAGACGGGCGGCGGCCTGTCCGGTATGCACGTCACGGATCGAGGCGGTGGCGATGACCATGCCGATCGAGCCGCCGATGCCCTGGAGGAAGCGGAAGACGAGCAGTTCCGTGGCGCCGGTGGAGAGTACGCAGCCGATCGAGGCGAGAACGAAGATCACCAGCGCCAGATAGATCATCGGCTTGCGACCGGTCTTGTCGGAGACCGGACCATAGAACAGCTGTCCGAGCGTGAAGCCGGTGAAATAGGTCATCATGCTCAGCTGGATGTTGGCATCCGTTGTGGCGAGGTCTTCTGCCATGCGGGGCATGGCGGCGACATACATGTCGGTGGCGAAGGGGCCGAGAGCACAGACGGCTCCCAGCGCGATCGCAAGTGCGGTGTTCTTGTTCTGCATGGTCCTTGTCTCTTCAGCGGCGGGGGTTGAAACGCGCAATTGGAAACGCTATCGTTTCCTTGAGGAGATAGGAAACGCAAACGTTTCTTATTGTCAACCGGAATCTTGTGGGATGGCAGGCATGACGACGGCTTCAGCAACGGTGGGACGGCCACCAAGTCTCGCGGATGATGACCGCAAGGCCTTGATATTGCAGGCGGCGGAGACTGTTTTCGACAGTCTGGGCTATGGCGATGCAACTATGGAAGAGGTGGCGCGCGCCTGCGGCATGGCTAAGAAGACGGTTTACAAGTTCTTCCCGGACAAGGCCTCGCTCTTCGGCGCATTGGTCGACAGCCATGATGTGGCTGTCATCGACAGCCGCGCAGCGTCCGGTGAAGAGCAGCCGGAGGCGCGTCTGATCCGGCTCCTGGAGGATGTCGCGGCAGCGATTCTCTCGCCCCGACAGATCACGCTGACACGGCTGGTGATCGCGGAGTCGATAAAGTATCCGGAGCTTGCACAGCGCTTCTACCGCGATTGCGTCGAGAAGACGATGAGCCATGTTGCGCAGGCACTGGCCAGCGATCCGTCACTTCGGCTGCCGCCTGGCCTCGACAACAAGACCTTCGCCGACATGCTCGTCTCGACGCTGCTCGGCTCCATCCATCTGCGCGCTCTGATGCTCAACCTGTCCCGCGAGGCGCTGGAGGAGGAATTGCGCGGGCGAGTGCCGCTGGTGATGGATCTGATAGTCCGGAGCTTGCCGGCGCGCTGAGCCGCGGGCAGGGGATACGAGGACCGCCCGCACGGGGAAGTGCGGACGATCTGTGGTTTCAATGGAGGCGTTCTCCTGTGCCCAGGATCTGCGTTTCCGGTGTCAGGATGCAGCGCGGTAGGGCGTGCGCAGACGGGCTGCCCGCTCGGCCGGGGTCCAGACCTCCTTGCCGTCCTCACGAATCCCGCTGCGCCGGTTGAGCTTGAAGCGGTTGACGAGATCGGCCAGCACGGTTGCTCCATCGGAGACAGCCCGGCTGATTTCGGTCGATTGGGCGACCATGGCGGCATTCGCCTTGGTCATGCCGTCGACATCGGTGACTGCACCGTTGATCGCTTCTAGCGCTGCCGTCTCTTCAGCGGCGGAGGTCGCGATGCGGTCGACATTCTTGTCTATGGCCGAGACGAATTTCTCGATCTCTTCCAGCACGCGGCCCGTCTCACCAACGAGGCGCACGCCTTCCTGCACCTCATTGGCAGAGGTGTTCACCAATGCCTTGATTTCCTTCGCCGCATTGGCCGAGCGCTGGGCAAGCTCGCGAACTTCCTGGGCAACGACGGCAAAGCCCTTGCCGGCCTCGCCGGCACGTGCCGCCTCGACACCGGCATTCAGCGCCAAGAGGTTCGTCTGGAAGGCTATCTCGTCGATCACGCCGATGATCTTGCCGATCTCGTTGGAGGCGCCTTCGATGCGCTCCATGGCGCTGACCGTGTCGCGGACGACGGCGACAGAGGAAGTTGCGGCGGCACGGGCATCCGTTGCCATCTGGCGGGTTTCGCGGGTTCGCTCGGTTGCCGCGCGCAGCTTGGTCGTTGCTTCGGACAAGGCCGCTGCCGTCTGCTCGAGTGCGACGACCTGCTGGTGCGTTCGGTCGGACAGCTCCTCTGCCGAATTCCTCATTGCGCTACCATTGCGTGCCAGTTCGTGGGTCTGGTCGAGGACGCCGGACAGGGTCTGCTGAAAGGCGCCGATCGAGGCGTTGAAGTCCCGCCGCAGCGGTTCGAACTCTGCGCCGAAGGGCTGGTCGAGCGTCATGCGGATGTTGCTGTCTGCAAGGCGGCCGAGTCCGGCCCCGAGTTCCTCGATGACCCGGAAGCGTTCCGTAACGTCGCTTGCGAACTTGACGACCTTCAGAACCTTGCCATCGGCATCCATGATCGGGTTGTAGGAGGCCTGGATGTGGATCTTCTTGCCGCCCTTGCCAAAGCGGGTGAACTGGTCGGAGACGAAACGGCCCTGACCCAGTTCGCGCCAGAAGTCGCGATACTCTGCCGATGAAGCGTAGTCCCCGTCGCAGAAGATCTGATGGTGGCGCCCGACGATCTCGGACAGCGTGTAGTCCATGGCGCCGAGGAAGTTCTCGTTGGCATGCAGGATCTCGCCGGTGGGCGAAAACTCGATGATGGCCTGCGCCCGGTCGAGGGCCGTGAGTTTGCCTTCGGCATCCAGAGACTTCAGCTTCATCGCCGTGATGTCGGTCGCGAACTTGATGACCTTATAGGGGCGATCGCCCTTGCATACGGGATTGTAGGTCGCTTCGATCCAGATCTCGCGACCGCCTTTGGCGATGCGCTTGTACTGGCGCTGGTCGAAGTTGCCGGCGGCCAGATGGCGCCAGAACTGCTGGTAAGCTGGGGAATTGGCTTCGGTTTGGGTGACGAACATCCGGTGATGCCGGCCGACGATTTCGCTCAGCTGGTAGCCGATCGCTTTCAGAAAGTTGTCGTTGGCATGCAGGATGCGGCCCTCGAGGTCGAACTCGATGATGGCCTGGGATTTTTCGAGGGCGTTCAGAATAGAGCGGGCATCGCTGCCGAAGGCAAAAAATGACATGCGGATCTCTGATTTGGGACGGCGGCGGGGGATTGGGCCGATATGATACGATTATAATTGCTAACTTACTGAACTCTTAAAAAGACAGCTGTGTGTCGTGTTTGATTGACACAAAAGTCGCAACCGCGACGCCGCCGAGAGAACACTGCCTGTCACTCATGCGACATGTTTCGTCGCAGCATGGTCTTCTGGCTTTCATGCGGGCAATCTAGCTTTGTCGGATCAATCTTTGCCGCCAAGGGAGCGTTTTCCATGAAGAGCCATGCGCGTGTCGTCGTCATCGGCGGGGGTGTCGTCGGGTGTTCGGTCCTCTATCACCTGACCAAGTTCGGCTGGACCGATGTGGTGCTTCTGGAGCGTTCGGAGCTGACCTCCGGCTCCACCTGGCATGCGGCAGGTGGCATGCACACGATCAATGGCGATCCGAATGTTGCCAAGCTGCAGAAATACACGGTCGAGCTCTATAAGGAGATCGAGGAGTATTCCGGCCAGGACATCGGCTTGCACATGACGTCGGGCCTGATGCTGGCGGCCACCAAGGAGCGCTTCGACTGGATGAAGTCGCTGCTTGCCAAGGGCAAGTATGCGAATGGTGAGGCGACGCTGATCTCGGCGCAGGAAGCCTATGAGATGATGCCGCTGCTTGATCCCAAGCAGTTCGTGGGTGCCGTTTTCGATCCGCATGAGGGCCATCTCGACCCTTACGGCACGACCCACGCCTATGCGAAGTCGGCCAAGAAGAACGGCGCGGAGATCTATCTGCACACCAAGGTCGAGGATCTGGTGCAGCTGGAAGACGGCACCTGGCGGGTGATCACCGACAAGGGCGAGATCCGGGCAGAGCATGTCGTCAATGCCGCCGGTCTCTGGGCGCGCGAAGTCGGTCGCATGGTCGGACTGGAACTGCCCGTGCTTGCGATGGAGCACATGTATCTGATCACCGAGGACATGCCGGAGGTCATTGAGTTCAACAAGACCACCGGCAAGGAACTCATGCACTGCGTCGACTTCGACGGCGAGATCTATATCCGCCAGGAACGCAACGGCATGCTGATGGGCACCTATGAAAAGGATTGCCGTCCGTGGTCGCCGATCGAGACGCCCTGGACCTTCGGCCATGAACTTCTGGCCGAAGACCTGGAGCGCATCACCAATGAGCTCGAAATCGGTTTCCGCCATTTCCCGGCCTTCAACAATGCCGGCATCAAGAAGATCATCAACGGCCCATTCACCTTCTCGCCTGACGGTAACCCGCTCGTCGGTCCCGTGCGCGGCATGACCAATTACTGGTCGGCCTGCGCGGTCATGGCCGGCTTCTCTCAGGGCGGCGGCGTGGGTCTGGCGCTTGCCAACTGGATCATCGAGGGCGATCCGGGCTTCGATGTCTTCGCCATGGATGTCTGCCGTTACGGCGACTATGCGACGCTCGCCTATACCAATGCCAAAGTGCGCGAGAACTATTCCCGCCGCTTCTCGATCCGCTATCCGAACGAAGAGCTGCCGGGCGCACGTCCGCTGCTGACGACGCCTGTCTATGACAAGCTGAAGGCGGCCGGTGCCGTGTTCGGTGCGTCCTATGGTCTGGAAACGCCGCTCTGGTTTGCGCCTGAAGGTGTCGAAGACGCTTTCTCCTGGCGCCGGTCGACGGATTTCGAGGCGGTCGGTCGGGAAGCCAAGGCCGTGCGCGAGAGCGTTGGCCTGATGGAGACCTCCGGCTTTGCCAAATACATGGTGAGCGGGGAGGGGTCTCGGGCCTGGCTCGACCGGATGCTCGCCTGCAAGCTGCCCGAAGTCGGGCGCATGGCGCTGGCACCGATGCTGAACGAGGCCGGCAAGCTGATCGGTGACTTTACGGTCGCCAATCTCGACGACGAGGATTTCCTGATCATCGGTTCCGGCATCGCCGAGGACTATCACATGCGCTGGTTCGAGAGCCATCTGCCGGAGGATGGTTCTGTTGATGTCGAGGCGCTCAACCTCAGCCTTGTCGGCTTGTCGATTGCCGGGCCGAAGTCCCGTGAGGTGCTCGCCAAGCTGACGCATCTCGATGTCTCGGACGAGGCTCTGCCGTTCATGGCGATCCGGGAGATGGATCTCGGCATGGCGCCGGTCATGCTCGGTCGCGTCAGCTATACCGGCGATCTCGGCTATGAGATCTGGATGCGGCCCGAATATCAGCGCTATGTCTTTGATACGCTGATGGAGGCGGGCGCCGAATTCAACATCTCGCTCTTCGGTCTGCGGGCCCTCAATGCGCTCCGACTGGAGAAGAGCTTCGGCAGCTGGTCGCGCGAGTATCGCCCGCTCTACGGGCCGCTCGAAGCCGGGCTGTCGCGTTTCGTGGCGCTCAAGAAAGAAGCGAGCTTCATCGGCAAGCAGGCGGCTCTGGAAGAGAAGCTTTCGGGCGGCACGCTCCGTCTGCGCACTTTCATCGTCGAGGCCAAGGATGCCGACGTCATCGGCGACGAACCGATCTCGTTCAATGGCGAGGTGCGCGGCTGGGTGACCTCGGGCGGCTTTGCCCATCCGAGCGGCGTGTCGGTCGCCATCGGCTATGTTCCGAAGGAGATTGCCGACGAAATCGACGGCTGGGGCGTGGAAATTCTTGGGGAAATCCTGCCCGCCCGTCTGCAGCCTCAGTCGCTTTTTGACGCGAACGGGTCGCGAATGAGAAACTGAACCGTTTTCCACAAAAGTGGGCTTGCATTAGTTCGCGAGAATGAACGGCGGGTCGCCTCGCGCGACCTGCTGATTTCCTAAGCTTTTTCTGCTTCTTTTTTGTGTGACCTGTCATTTCCCGGGTCAAAGCGCCTGTTAACAGTAACATTTTGTCTGACGGATGCCTTTTTGGCTTCACATTTTCGGACAAAGCGATATGGAATCCTCCGACGCCTATGCCCGAAAGGGACAACAAAATGAGACGCAACAATCAGGCGCGTCCGGGGGATAATATATGGAGTACTTCATCCAGCAGCTCATTAACGGGCTGACTCTTGGATCCATCTATGGCCTCGTGGCTATCGGCTATACGATGGTCTACGGCATCATCGGCATGATCAACTTCGCCCATGGCGATATCTTCATGCTTGGCGGCTTCGCCGCTCTTATCGTCTTCCTCATTCTGACATCCTTCTTTGCCGGCATTCCGGTGGCGCTTGCGCTGCTGATCATGCTGATCATTGCCATGCTGATGACGGGTCTGTGGAACTGGACGATCGAGCGGGTGGCCTATCGGCCGTTGCGCGGTTCGTTCCGCCTCGCGCCGCTGATCACCGCGATCGGCATGTCGATCGTTCTGTCCAACTTCATCCAGATCTCGCAGGGTCCGCGCAACAAGCCGATCCCGCCGCTGGTCAGCGACGTCTTGCATTTCGGCAATGTCACCATCGCCGTGAAGCAGGTCATCATCGTCGTCATCACAGCCATCCTGCTTGCCGCCTTCTGGTACCTCGTCAACAAGACGCCGCTTGGACGCGCTCAGCGCGCGACCGAACAGGACCGCAAGATGGCAGCTCTGCTGGGTGTCGACGTCGACCGCACGATCTCCATCACCTTCGTGATGGGTGCAGCACTCGCCGCCGTCGCCGGTACGATGTACCTGATGTATTACGGCGTCGCCTCGTTCCACGACGGCTTCATCCCGGGCGTCAAGGCTTTCACGGCCGCGGTTCTCGGTGGTATCGGCTCGCTCCCGGGCGCTGTTCTCGGTGGCCTGTTGATCGGCCTCATCGAGTCGCTCTGGTCCGCTTATTTCAGCATCGCCTACAAGGACGTCGCGACTTTCGGCATCCTGGCCTTCGTGCTGATCTTCAAGCCCACCGGCATCCTCGGACGTCCGGAAGTCGAGAAGGTTTGATCCCATGACCACTAATGCAAACGTAAACGGTGCCGCGTCGTCCGGCACGCTCGCGCGCGCCATCAAGGAAGGCATCTTCGCGGGTGTCATCTCGCTCGGTCTCTTCGTTCTCTACATCGGCATCAAGACCGATCAGAACATGGCGAACGAGCTCGTCTGGTACACGCGTCCCGGCCTGCTGGCGATCTTCGTCCTCATCGCCGCTTTCGGTCGCTTCGCCATGGTCGCCTTCATTGCGCCGTGGATCGCCGCCCGCAAGGAGAAGAAGTCGGCGGCCGTGCCGGTGCACGACATCGATGCCAAGCCGTCCTTCTTCAAGACGCATTTCCTGAAGATCGCGCTCTTGGCGCTCATTCTCTACCCGCCGGTTATTCTCGCTCTGACAGGCGTTCAGGGTTCGCTGAAATACGTCGACAACTTCGGCATCCAGATCCTGATCTACGTCATGCTGGCCTGGGGTCTGAACATCGTCGTCGGTCTCGCCGGCCTGCTCGACCTCGGTTACGTCGCCTTCTATGCGGTCGGAGCCTATTCCTACGCGCTGCTTGCCCAGAACTTCGGCCTGTCCTTCTGGCTGCTTCTGCCGCTCGCCGGCATTCTGGCTGCCTTCTGGGGCATCATCCTCGGCTTCCCGGTCTTGCGGCTCAGGGGTGACTATCTTGCCATCGTGACGCTCGCCTTCGGGGAAATCATCCGACTGGTGCTGATCAACTGGCAGGACGTCACCAAGGGTACCTTCGGTATCTCGAGCATTCCGAAGGCCACCTTCTTCGGCATCGAGTTCAATGCCTCGGCTGACGGCTTTGCCAAGACCTTCGACCTGCCGATGTCCTCCGCCTACTACAAGATCTACCTCTTCTACGTGATCCTGGCGCTGTGCTGCCTGACGGCCTATGTCACGATCAAGCTTCGCCGCATGCCGATTGGCCGTGCGTGGGAAGCGCTGCGTGAAGACGAGATCGCCTGCCGCTCGCTCGGCATCAACACCGTGACGACCAAGCTGACCGCCTTTGCGATCGGTGCGATGTTCGGTGGTTTTGCCGGCTCGTTCTTCGCGGCCCGCCAGGGCTTCGTCTCGCCGGAAAGCTTCGTCTTCCTCGAGTCCGCGGTCATCCTCGCCATCGTCGTTCTCGGCGGCATGGGTTCGCTGACGGGTATTGCGATTGCGGCGATCGTCATGATCGGCGGCACGGAAGCGCTGCGCGAAATGGAGTTCCTCAAGCATATCTTCGGCCCCGACTTCACGCCGGAACTGTACCGCATGATCCTCTTCGGCCTCGCCATGGTCGTCGTCATGCTGTTCAAGCCGCGCGGCTTCGTCGGCAGCAGAGAGCCGACGGCCTTCCTCAAGGAACGCAAGGCCGTCTCGGGCAGCTTTACCAAGGAAGGTCACGGCTGATGACTTCCGGGAACACGACAATGAGCAATGACACCATCCTGAAGGTCGAGCATCTGTCGATGCGATTTGGTGGTCTGATGGCCATCAACGACTTCTCTTTCGAAGCCAAGCGCGGCGAAATCACCGCGCTGATCGGCCCCAACGGTGCCGGCAAGACAACCGTCTTCAACTGCATCACCGGCTTCTACAGGCCGACGATGGGCATGATCACGCTGACCCAGAAGTCCGGCGACCAGTATCTGCTGGAACGCCTGCCGGACTTCGAGATTCCGAAGAAGGCCAGGGTCGCGCGTACCTTCCAGAACATCCGGCTCTTCTCGGGTCTGACCGTTCTCGAAAACCTGCTGGTTGCCCAGCACAACGCGCTGATGAAGGCGTCGGGCTACACCGTTCTCGGTCTCCTCGGACTGCCGGCCTACAAGAAGGCGGCAAACGATGCGATCGAAAAGGCCCGCTACTGGCTCGACAAGGCAGATCTCACAGATCGCGCCGATGACCCGGCCGGCGACCTGCCTTACGGCGCACAGCGTCGTCTGGAAATCTGCCGCGCCATGTGCACGGGGCCGGAACTCCTGTGCCTCGACGAGCCGGCAGCCGGTCTGAACCCGAAGGAATCCCTGGCGCTCAACACGCTGTTGCGCAGCATTCGCGATGAAGGCACGTCGCTGCTCCTGATCGAGCACGACATGTCCGTCGTCATGCAGATTTCCGACCACGTCGTGGTTCTGGAATATGGCCAGAAGATCTCCGATGGCACGCCTGATCACGTGAAGAACGACCCGAAGGTCATCGCGGCCTATCTGGGTGTCGAGGATGAAGAATTGGAAGAAGTGATCCACGAAGTCGAAGCGATTGCCGGAGGGGAAGCCTGATGTCATCTGAACCGCTTCTCAAGGTTTCCAATGTCGAAACCTATTACGGCAATATCCGTGCGCTCGCCGGTGTCGACGTCGAGGTCCACAAGGGCGAGATCGTATCGCTGATCGGTGCCAACGGTGCCGGCAAGTCAACGCTGATGATGACCATCTGCGGCAGCCCGCAGGCGCGCTCCGGACAGGTCATCTTCGACGGTGAAGACATCACCAAGGTCCCGACCCATCTGATCGCCCGTCGCCGCATCGCCCAGTCGCCGGAAGGTCGCCGCATCTTCCCACGCATGACGGTGCTCGAAAACCTGCAGATGGGTGCCGGCCTTGATGACCTGAAATACTTCAAGGAAGACGTGGAGAAGATCTTCACGATGTTCCCACGCTTGAAGGAACGCCAGAGCCAGCGCGGTGGCACGCTGTCGGGTGGCGAGCAGCAGATGCTCTCCATCGGTCGTGCGCTTATGTCGCGCCCGAAGCTGCTTCTCCTCGACGAGCCTTCGCTCGGCCTTGCGCCGCTGATCGTCAAGGGCATCTTCGAACAGATCAAGCGGCTCAACCAGGAAGAGGGGCTGACCGTCTTCCTCGTCGAGCAGAACGCTTTCGCCGCACTGAAACTGTCCGACCGTGCCTATGTCATGGTCAACGGCAAGGTGACGATGAGTGGCACGGGTAAGGAACTGCTGGCCGATCCGTCGGTCCGCGCGGCCTATCTCGAAGGCGGCCATCACTGAGCGCGGGGAGAATTTGACATGCAAGGTTTGTTTTTCGAAAGCGACACCACCGTTCGGCTCGTGCTGCGGTTCCTCGTGATGCTGCTGGGTTTCTGGACCGCATGGCGGACCGGTAAGGCCGCAGCCGAGGGCTGGAACGGCTACGGCACGGTGTTCGTCTACGTGCTGGGCTTGGGGTTTGCGATGCGTTTCCTGCATTATTCGCTGTTTGCAGGACCGTTCGTCAGCCCCTTCTTCTACGTCCTCGACGTGGTCATCCTGATGGTGTTTGCCGTGGCTGGTTTCCAGTCCCGCCGCACCACGCAGATGGTCGATAACTACTACTGGCTCTATGAGAGAACCTCGTATTTCTCGTGGAAGAACAAAGATTGACAAGCTGTTGTTTTCTGTCGCAGATTGGCGACAGAGGGCGTCGACTTGCAATAAGACAAGGCCTCGGCCGTATACAAAGAGTGGAACAGTTTTCCGGCGCAGTCACAGCGGGTATTGCGCAGGGTTTTTAATCCTAACCCGCATAAAAAACTTGGGAGTCACAATATGAAGAAGTCTCTTCTTTCGGCAGTTGCGCTGACGGCCATGGTTGCCTTCAGCGGCAACGCTTACGCCGAAATCCTCGTCGGCGTTGCCGGCCCGCTGACTGGCCCGAACGCTGCGTTCGGCGCTCAGCTCCAGAAGGGTGCCGAGCAGGCTGCTGCCGACATCAACGCCGCCGGTGGCATCAACGGCGAAATGATCAAGGTCGTTCTCGGCGACGACGTCTCGGACGCCAAGCAGGGCGTTTCGGTCGCCAACAAGTTCGTCGCTGACGGCGTCAAGTTCGTCGTCGGTCACTTCAACTCGGGCGTTTCGATCCCGGCTTCTGAAGTCTATGCCGAAAACGGCATCCTGCAGATCACGCCTGCTTCGACCAACCCGAACTTCACCGAGCGCGGCCTGTGGAACACCTTCCGCACCTGCGGTCGTGACGACCAGCAGGGCGCAGTTGCCGGCAAGTACATCTCCGACAACTTCAAGGACGCCAAGGTTGCTGTCGTTCATGACAAGACGCCTTACGGCCAGGGTCTTGCCGACGAAACCAAGAAGGCAATGAACGAACTCGGCGTTACCGAAGTCATCTACGAAGGCATCACTGCCGGCGAAAAGGACTACTCGGCCCTCATCGCCAAGATGAAGGAAGCCGGCGTATCGGTCGTCTACTTCGGCGGTCTGCACACCGAAGCTGGCCTCATCATGCGTCAGATGGACAGCCAGGGTCTGGAAGCAACCCTGATGTCTGGCGACGGCATCACCTCGAACGAACTTGCTTCGATCGCCGGTGACGCAGTTGACGGCACGCTGATGACCTTCCCGCCGGATCCGCGCCAGAACCCGAACGCTGCCGACGCCGTGAAGAAGTTCCGCGACGCTGGCTTCGAGCCGGAAGCCTACACGCTGTACTCCTACGCTGCTCTGCAGGTCATCGCAGAAGCTGCCAAGGCTGCTGCTTCTTCCGACCCGGAAACCATTGCTACGGCTCTGAAGGAAAAGGGTCCGTACACGACCGTAATCGGCGAACTCGGCTTCGACGCCAAGGGCGACATCACCCGTCCGGACTACGTCATGTACACCTGGAAGAAGGGCGAGGACGGCAAGTACTCGTACTTCCAGAACAAGTAATCGATCCGCATCGCGGTTTGATGGAAAGCCCGGCCTCGTGCCGGGTTTTCTGCGTTTGGGGGGCAGGATTTAGGCAGTAGCCAATAGGTAGTAGGCGTTCGGGAATAGGCATCCGAATGTCGTTTGGGTGTTGAACGCCGTGCCTCGGAATAGGTGTTTGCATCGTTGTGTCGGCTGGCGGATTTTCACTGCCTACTGCCTACTGCCTACTGCCTACTGCCTACTGCCTACTGCCTACTGCCTACTGCCTACTGCCTACTGCCTACTGCCTACTCTTCACGTCTCGCGCAGCACGTTCGCTGCCTTCACGGCGGCCGAGGCGCGGTTTTCGACGCCGAGCTTGGAATAGATCTGCTCCAGATGCTTGTTCACCGTGCGTGACGACAGTCCGAGGATTTCGCCAATATCGCGGTTGGCCTTGCCCTTGGCGATCCACAGCAGGACTTCGCTTTCGCGGTGCGTGAGGCCGAAGCGTTCACGCAGCATCTCATCTTCGCTCTGCCGGTTGGCGGAGGTGAGGCGGAAGAGATATTCGTCGGCCCCGATCGTCCCGAGCAGGGAGAGCGTCAGCGGCAGGCCGGTGGCTCCGGGATAGGCGAAGCTGGACTCGCCCTGCGCGGTGCTGCCGGCGCGGCGGACTGAGAGCCAGGCGGCGGCGGCCTTCGCGACGTCGCCGATGCCGTCTGCGTGGCCCGTCGCGGTCTCGATCAGCCGGTTTGCCTGCGGCGTTGTCCAATGGACCTGTCCGTCGCCACGGATGGCCAGCAGGTGGCGGCCGGCTGCATCGAGCGCCACACGGGCGCTCTGGGCCGAGCGGGCATTGGACAGATGAACCCGGATGCGGGCGCGCAGCTCGTCGATGTTGATTGGCTTGGTGAGATAATCGACGCCGCCGGATTCCAGCGCTTTGACGACGTGTTCGGTTTCCGTCAGGCCGGTCATGAAGATCACTGGCACCTGGGCGACGACCGGATCGGCCTTCAATGTACGGCAGGTCTCGAAGCCGTCCATGCCGGGCATGACGGCATCGAGCAGGATGAGATCCGGGCTGATGCGGGCGACGATCGAGAGGGCGCCGTGGCCGGAGGTCGCAATCAGCACGGAATAGCCGGATGCTTCCAGGGCTTCGGTGAGGAAGCCGAGCGCATCGGGACTGTCGTCCACCAGAAGCACGATATCGCGGCGGTTCGCCTCAGCCATGGATCGGCTCCCTGCCGGTTTCAAAGGAGGTCAGGAAACCGCGAAGGCCTGCAAGATCGAAGGCCTGCACATGGGCGCGGGCCGCGTCGACAAAGGCCGTGTTGTTCCCCAGCCCGCCGAGCTCGGCGAGTTTTGCCTCGATCCCGCGCACATAGCCGATATCGCAAAGGCTGATCAACTCCTCGATATGGCCGGGGCCCGGAGATACCGGTTTGTCGGGTAGCATTGCCGGCAGCAGCAGGCGCGGATCGTCGGCATAGATCCAATCGAGGCCCAGGAAGCGGGCGAGCTTGTCGCGTAGCCGGGTAATGTCGACAGGTTTGGTGATCGCATCGTCGTGACCTTCGCCGCCCGGGGCCGGGGCATCGCCGACATTGGCAGACAGCATCAGGATTGGCGCCTTCTGGCCGGCGTCGCGGAGCTTCTCGACCAGTTGCCAGCCATTCATGCCCGGCATCGAAATATCGACGAGGAAGAGGTCTGCCTTCACGCCTTCGACGAGGGTCAGGCATTCCGGGCCGCCCGCGGCGGTCAGCACGACGAAATCCAGCGGGGCCAAAACCTCCCGCATCAGTTCGCGGTGGTCCTCGTTGTCGTCGACGACCATGATGGTGCGACGCGGGCCGGTGTAGGAGACGATCTTGCGCTCGGGGGCGGGCGCCGTGTTCGGACGGTCGATGGTCGAGAGCATCAGACGGATCTTGAAGGTCGAGCCCTTGTCGCGCTCGCTGGTGACCGAGATCTCGCCACCAAGCGTGTTGGTGAGGAGCTTGGTGATCGTGAGACCGAGGCCAAGGCCCGGCATCGGGCGAACATTGTCGGCCTCGCCGCGCTGGAAGGGTTCGTAGATCCGGTTCAGGTCCTTTTCCGAAATGCCGCGACCGGTGTCGTTGACCGTGAAAGTGGCCACCTGGCTGCGATAGTCTACGCCAAACCGGATGGTGCCTTCATCTGTGAACTTGATCGCATTGGAGAGCAGGTTGACGAGGATCTGTCTCAGCCGGCGTTCGTCGGTGCGGACATAAAGCGGCAGGTTGCGGGAGCGCTGGTGTTCGAACAGAATGCCCTTGGCCGCAGCCTGGGGAGCGAACATGTCGATCAACTGGTCGAGGAAATCCTGGATGTTGACCTCGTTTGAGAAGACCTGCAGGCGGCCGGCTTCGATCTTGGAGATATCGAGGAGCCCGTCGATCAGGCCCGACAGGTGGTCGGCGGAGCGGCGGATCACCTTGATCGCAGACTGGCGCGGCACGGGGATGGTCTCGTCGCGCTCAAGGATCTGGGCGTAGCCGAGCACGGCATTGAGCGGTGTGCGCAGTTCGTGGCTCAAGCCGACGACATAGCGGCTCTTGGCGCGGTTGGCGGCCTCGGCGGTTTCCTTGGCGTTCTGCAGTGCTGCGTCCGTCTTGCGGTGGGCAGCGATTTCCTTGAGCAGCAGCGTATTCTGGCGGGAGGATTCCTCTTCGGCCACGACGCGGCTGTCATGGGCGAGCACGTAGAACCAGGAGACGATGCCGGCGATGATGGCGAAGATGAAGAAGACGACGGTCACCGTGCGGTTGACCACGTCGGTCATATCGGGCGTCGCGGCATTTACCTGATGGGCGATCAGAGCCAGGATGCCACCGATGACGGAGATCGAGACCATGGCGGTCAGCGCATAGCGGCCGAGACGCGTCGAGAAGGTTTCGAGCATCGCCTCGGGCAGGAAGGCGCGCGCCACGGTCGCGGCCTGTGCGTTGATCTTCGCATGCGGCTTGCACATGTCGTGGCAGCGGCTGTCGAGCGTGCAGCAGAGCGAACAGATCGGTGCTGCATAGGCGGGGCACCAGGCCATGTCCTCCGGCTCGAAAGGATGTTCGCAGATCGAGCAGGTGATGCCGGTCTGGTTCTTCCAGCTGTGGCGCGGTTTGCGGGCGAGGTAGAACTTGCCCTCCGTCCACCAGGCGATGAGCGGCGAAATGAGGAAGGCAACCAGGGTGACATAGGTCGAGAGCGACGCCATGAGGTCGCCGAAGGCGCCGAAATGGGCGGCGAGCGCGAGGCCAGCCGAGAGCGCCATGGTGCCGCAGCCGACCGGGTTGATGTCGTAAAGATGGGCCCGCTTGAACTCGATGCCGGGTGGTGAAAGACCGAGCTTCTTGTTGATGAAGAGATCGGCGGAGATGGCGCAGAGCCAGCTCATGGCGATGATCGAGAAAATGCCAAGCGTCTCTTCGAGCAGGCCGTAGATGCCGAGTTCCATCAACAGAAGGGCGATCGCCACATTGAAGACGAGCCAGACGACACGGCCTGGATGGCTGTGGGTCAGGCGCGAGAAGAAGTTCGACCAGGCGAGCGAGCCCGCATAGGCGTTCATCACGTTGATCTTGAGCTGCGAGATGACCACGAAGCCGGCCATCAGCAACATGGCCGCCGTCTCGTTCGGAAGCATGTAGCCGAAGGCCGCCACATACATGTGGGCGGGGTCGGCTGCCTCGCTGATCGGCACGCCGGTCGAGAGCGTCAGGACTGCGAGGAAGGAGCCGGCGAGCAGTTTCGGCACACCGAGCACGACCCAGCCGGAGCCAGCCAAAAAGATCGCGATGCGGTGATGCAGCTTGCGGGCACCCTCGGGTGGCAGGAAGCGCAGGAAGTCGACCTGCTCGCCGATCTGCGGCATCAAGGCCAGGATCACGGCGGAGGCCGCACCGAATTCCAGGAGGTCGAAGGGCGCTGCCTGGCCGAGATGGGCGTTGGAATGGTTGATGCCGGCAAAGGCGCGCCAGAGGTCGATCTTTTCCCAGTCGAGAAAGGCAATGAAGACGAAAGGCAGGATGTTCAGCACGATCCAGAAAGGCTGGGTGAGCAGCTGGAACTTCGAGATCATCCGGATGCCGTAAGTGACCAGTGGGAGAACGACGATCGCCGAGATTATGTAGCCGAGCCAGAGCGGAATGCCGAAGGCGAGCTCCAGCGCCTTGGTCATGATCGATGCCTCGATGGCAAAGAGCATGAAGGTGAAGGCGGCATAGATCAGCGAGGTGATGGTCGAGCCGATATAGCCAAAGCCGGCCCCCCGGGTCAGAAGGTCGATGTCGACGCCGTGGCGGATCGCGTATTTGCTGATCGGGATCCCGACCAGAAGCATCAGGATGGCGGCGACGATGATGGCGAAGAAGGCGTTGGTCGTGCCATAGGCAATGGTGATCGTGCCGCCGATCGCCTCCAGCGCCAGAAACGAGATTGCGCCTATTGCCGTTTGGGATATCCGGCTGGAGGAAAACTTGCGGGCGCTCTTGGCGGTGAACCGCAGCGCATAGTCTTCCAGCGTCTGGTTCGCGACCCAGCGATTGTATTCGCGACGGACGGGGATGATGCGTTGGCGTGCCGGCATGCCTAAAATCTAGCGCCTTTTTTGGATTGGCTTTCCTTTAGGCATTTTCACGGGATTGTCCAGAATAGCAAGGGCAGAGAAAGGGCTAGTCGACAGTTGATTTCATGGCTTTATGAGGCCGCCATGATAGTCGAGACGATAGGCGAGCCGGTTGTTGACGAGGATGCGTTCGACGCCCTGAAAACTCGCCACGTCGCCGATGGATTCATCGATATATTCGCCCAGCGAATGTTGAAAACTGAAGCCGCCGAGAAAGCGGTTCTGCTGATAAAGCGCGATTAGGGCCTGCTTGATGATGGAGCCCGCCTTCTCCGCGTCGAGCCGGTTGGGATCGATGATGCGACCGTAGTAGTTGAGCGCCCAGACGGGGCTTCCATCCTTCCAGACCACTTCCTGGCCGATGAAATCCGTGCCGCCGAAATAGCTGTCGAGATAGCGGAAGGGACCGCATTCGTAGCGCAGATCATGGGCCGCCAAACGCGAGCTTTGCGGTTCGGCGGCTTTGCCGCCGACATAACACGCGGCCTTTGCGTCAACGATGAACTGTTCGAGTGCGCGCATCGATTCTCTCTCTGCCCTTGGAACAAAGAGAGAACTTAAAGTTGCCGGTCGCCGTTGACAACCCTGCCTCGACAGGGGTTTTCGAGCTAATCTGTGCCTAACCGGGCAAGTCTTACAGCGGGTTCACACCGGCATTGCTTCAAAACGTCGATCGTCTGCCGCCGCGTTCCCCCGCCGCCAGCAGCATGCTTTGAAGCACAAGCGTGGGATAGGTGCTGATGCCGGGCGAGGCGGCAGCAAAGGCGCCCTTGCCTGCAACGATGTGCTGTTTCAGATAGTCTGTCGCAGCGTCCGTTATGTCTGCGCCATCTGGCGCAAATGCCACCGCGTTGATCGTGTAGTCCTCCCGCTCATACCAGCTCCGCGTCCCGCTCGGTGGTTGCATGTCTTCATCCGCGTAAACAGTCGAGACGTTGATGATCTTGTTCCTTGCGGCAAAGGGCATCGTCCGCATCGCTTCATGGGCGAGGTCGATGGCGTCAAACGGCGAGGCTGATGCATTGGACACCGGGATTTCGGCCTTTGCCGTCGCTGCTTCGATCATTCCGGCGGCTTCGCGCGCCTTGTCCGCAGAGCAGATTACCATCCAGGGGAGGATGGTTTGTGCGCGCCCATCGCCCGACCATTCCATGTAGTGAAGACCGAGGCACCGATCATTGGAAAGTGCCCGATTGACGAATGCCGGTGACTTAAGTGCAGCGACATGGGCGCTGATCTGCGCTTCCCGTTCTACAGCTGTTACATATATAGAATTTTCAACGGCCAGCACTATCGCAGTATCCACGGCCGACCGTTGCCTCGCCTCCGCTGACGGTGAAGCAACCGTCGCAATCGCTGCCGTTACGACTGACGCAACTATTCTTGTTTGCAATTTCATGTTTATGTCCCTCCGCCAATTTCAATTGGATGCCGATCCCTATCTACTGGTATTGGCGAGCCGTCTTTGAACGTCGCGGCCCTTCATTCCGAGGGTCTGTTCATGCAATGCCTTTGTTGCAGAATTATTTGATTTCATCTTTGGTGGGACCAATGAAGCGCTATATCGATCTGCTTTTCGATCAAGACATGACTTCGGCTCAACGAAATGGGGAATTGATCCGTTTCACGAAGAATGAGCGTTTGCTGCTTGAGGCCTTCACGCAAAAGGCGGGGCGCGTGCTGACGCGGACTGCTCTGCTGGATGCGATTTCAGGCACCGGCTCCGACCGCTCCGACCGCAATATCGACTTTGTCATCACAAGGTTGCGCGCCAAGCTCGGGGACAGTGTCAAGCAGCCGCGCTTTCTCGCCACGCGTTATGGCGAAGGTTATGTCTGGATAGCGCAGCCTGAAGAGGTCGATCTGAGCGACGTCTTCCTCGTGGTCGGCCCGGTTTATGGTCTGGACGGGGAGGCCTTTGAACCTCAGCTTCGCGAGGTCATCCACCACCTTTGCCACTTGCTTTCGGAACGGCTTGCAAAGCCGCGTACGGTTGTCTTTTCAGCTACCCTGGATCCGCGACAGCAGGCGCGCAGCGCCGAGTATTGCCTGGAACTGGCGTTCCTCCGGGATGGAGACAAGCTTTACGCCCGGGCCGTGCTGAGGTCTGCGCGCAGTTGGCAGACGGTCAAGGTGTCGAAGCTGCTGATCGACTGGCTGCTTGCAGGTGAAAACGATCAGGGGATCGCGGCGCTCGCAAGCGAAGTGATCGACGAGATGGTCTTCCATGCCTCAGACCGGGGTACGCAAGCCAGCGCCATACCGCTGGAGCTCAGCATTCATGAGGCCGCCCGCATGTTCGGGATGCCGGATCAGGGATGGTTGGACAGCGGCGAGATGCTCGCCCGAAAGCGGGCCGAAGACCCTACCGACGCGAAGGTGGCGGTGATGTGGGCGTCCCATCTCTATGCGATCCTTGTCATCGGACCTGTCACCTTCGGGCTCACCGATGAGCGGCGGGAGGAGATCGAGCGGGAAATCGAGGCGACGTGCCTTGGCTGCCTGCCAGACGTTCAGAACAGTCCGGTTTTGCGGGCCTGTATCGCAAAGCTTCTGTTTTTCGTCGACCGCCGGCATCTCGATTTGTCCGAGAGCCTTGTGCGCGAAATTTTGGAAAGCCCTGATCTCGAACTCTCGGTCGTCTATCCGCTTCTGGGACAATTGCGGGCGCTGCGCGGCGAGTTCACGGATGCGCTGCGCTACTTTGACCATGCGCTGCGCACGGCCGAAATCGGCTCGCAGTATCACATTTACATTGCAGTCCTCAGGCTCTCGATGTTCCTGGCATCGGGGCAACGCGAGCAGTTGGAGCACGAAGCCGAAGCGTTGTACCGGCTCTCGCCCCAGACGCTTTATACGGTCGGCATCTTTCTCGGCGGACCCGATGACCCGCTCAGGCCCGAGCATGATGCGGTGCTCACAGCACGCGGGCCGGAGGGGGCACTTGAGATGTTGAAATATCTCTACAATACCTCGGCACGGCAATTCGCCTCGCCGGTTCACAGGGAGCGGGTCTATGCCGGTTTTGCGTCGCAAGTCGAGCGCAAGTTCGGGGTTCGGTTTGTTCCCCCGGAACAGCGGACGCTTCGGGGTTCGCCGGTTCGGGATGCTGTCAGCTATCCTGCAGGCGGTCCGACAGCGCCTTGACGAGGGCGCTTGCATCATAGGGCTTGCGGACGACCGGGATCGACAAAAGCTCGTCGGGCACCACCGATCGGTCGTCGTAACCGGTGGCGAAGACGAAGGGGATACCGCGTCGGACCAGTTCCTCGGCCACCGGCACGGAGGTGTCGCGTCCGAGATTGATGTCGAGAATGGCAATCGAGGGCGTGAAGGTCTTCAGGCGGTTCAGTGCGTCGGTGCTCGAACTTGCGGTCACGATGACATCGATGCCAGCGTCGGCAAGCATCATCTCCGCATCCATGGCGATCAGCACCTGATCTTCCACGAGCAGGACCGGGAGGCCGGCGACGCTGACAGGTTCAACCGCTGACTGGATATCCATGGCCTGACCCTTCTCCGAACGCGTCGGTTCGCTTTCCCAAATCAAAAACCGGCCGGGCAGGCGAAACTCTGCATAGAGGCCTTCCGGTCGGTAGTCGAGGCTGCTCGTGCCGCCCAGATCGTAAGGGATGCTTCTTTCGATCAGTGCAGTTCCGAAACCCTTGCGTCCGGTCGGCCCAATCGTTGGACCGCCATTTTCGCGCCAATGCAAGATGCAATCGCCATCCTCGACCTCTTGCCATGTCACATCGAGGGCGCCGCCATCGCGCGATAGGGCGCCGTATTTTGCCGCATTTGTGCATAATTCGTGGATCACGAGTGCTGCCACCGCATGGGCACGCGCATCGAGCGTGGCCGCAGGGCCGGCAATCGTGATTTTGCTTCGGCCGGCGCGGTAGGGCAGGAGCTCCGCGTCGAGAAGATCACCGAGCGTGCCGCCGCCGCCGCCGCGGGTCAACTGGTCGTGGGCGTGGGAGAGTGCATGAATGCGGCCCCGCAGCGAACCGATATAGTCGTCGATTGGAACCTGATCCTGTGAGGGCCAAGTGACGAGCGACTTGATGACCGCCAGAATGTTCTTTACGCGGTGGTTCAGCTCTTCGTTCAGCATGCGCTGACGCACGTCCGACTTGCTGCGTTCTTCTTCCATCAGCTCGTTGTGGCGCAGCACGATCTCGACGGTGGCCGACCGGATCGCTTCGGCGATCTCAAGGTCGGAATCGCGCCATGGCGTGGCCTGCCGCTGAACGGTTTCCTTCCACAGAGCGAAGCTCTTGCGCGGCGTCAATCGATCGCCGAGAGGGCCCGTCTCATAGGTCTTTTCCGGATTGCCCGCCCAGTTCAGCGTCTGCAGGCGTTCCTTGCGGAAGAAGAAAAGGTAATCGCGCGGGATCTGCGACAGGGGAACCGCCATGACGCCGGAGACATCCTCGAAATAGTCGGCCGCCGGCGGATAGTCGTGCGAAAGTGTCTTCGTCGACCAGATCCGGCCGTCGGCGACATCGCGGATGAAGTGAGCGAGATCCACCTCACGCCCCGGCGGTGGGGCAGCGCCGATCGCAGTCCAGCGCCCGTTCATCCACATGCCCACGCCATCGCAGGCAAAGAGCGTCTGGAACTCGGGCAGGGCGGCCATCAGGATGTCATCAAGGTCAACGTGGTGCGACGCGGCCTGCAGGAAGCGATCCAGCGATCGGCGTGCTTCATTCGCGATGTCGAGCTTGCGCTTCTGCTTGAGTGCCAGCAGATGCAGCGAAAAGAACTCGCCGAACATTTCCGCCGCGATCCGCTCCGACATGGTCAGTGTCTTCGGCGCATAGTGATGGCAGGCGATCAGCCCCCACAGGCGGTCGTCGACAATCACAGAGATCGACATGGAAGCGGAGACACCCATGTTGCGCAGGTATTCGCAATGGATGGGCGAGACGCTGCGCAGGTGGGCAAAGGAGAGGTCGAGCGGTGCGGCTTGCTCGTCTGCCTCGGGCACCAGGTTCACCCGCAGTCCGCGCGCGTCCGAAATCACGCGGATGGGGTTCTGCATGTACAGAATGCGGGCCTGGCGCGGGATGTCGGTCGCTGGAAAGTACTGGCCGAGGAAGCTCTCCAGGTCGTGGCGCTTGGCCTCGCTCGCGACCTTGCCAGAACCATCATCCTCGAAGCGGTAAATCATCACGCGGTCGTAGCCGAGCACCGTGCGAACGAGCTTCGCTGATGCGGTGATCAGAAGGTCGATGTCGTTGAGATCCTTGATCCGACCGATCATCTCGCGTGCGAGCTGAAGTGGCTGGGTCCGTCTCAGAGACGGCTCGAATTCAAGAATGGCGCCCTGCTTCTGGCGATGGACGGCAACGTCGAAATAGCGTCCGTTCGGCAAGGGCAAATGCGCGATGACGGCCGGGCGGCTTGCATCGGGTGCCGCCGCGATGGCATTGCGGATGTCATGCGTGACGTCTTCGCCGAGAAGCTCGATGATCGACACACCGTCCAGACGAAGGGGGCCGCCCAGCATCTCGGAAGCATTGGCCGAGTGGCGACGAATGGTCGTGATCGGTAAATCGCAGGCGAGGAGACAGCCGTGCGGTTGGATGGATCCGGGAATATGGATCGGCTCGCGATCGCAATTAGTTAGATCGACGGCAGGCGTGGTCAACATTCATCGCGCTTTCGAAAGCATCACGGGCATAGTCGAAAGCGGTGTTTGCCCACCGCGCAGCGGCTCGGTCGTCGTATCCACGCACGTTCTCCATACGATCCGAAAACGCGCGCCAGTTCGAAAAGTTCCGCGCTTGCGAAAAAAGATGTCGGGCGCCGAAATCTGCAGAGAAACCAAGTGCCTCTGCCCGTTTTGCGAGAAGGCGGGCGCCGAGAGAGGAGCCTTCCAGCACATAGAGCAGGCCCACCACACCTTCGCCTTCAGGTGGAGCAAAGGGGCGTGTCGCAACAGGTTCCGGGGTGTCGAGGTCGGACAGGTCGGCCTTCAGTTCCTCGTGGACGAGGCCTGGCTGCCAGTCGTCAAAGGCTTGAGGCAGGGCGTTCGTCGAAAGCCATGCCTCCACGGGCAATCGGAAAGCGGCAATGCCCTGTAGGTAGCGGCGGTAGTCGGCGACCGTCGCGAAGCCACCCACCATCTCATCAAGTGCGGCATGGGCACTTGCTGTCGCCTGTTTCAGGGCGTCTCGACGGGGTGGCAGCTGCATGGCAATTCCTTTGTTCGGTCGTCCCTTATATACGATGTCGCCACGACGCCGAACAAGCCGTCATCGTATCGGGCAAAGACGATGGAGGGCCGAACGTGCCCGGCGGCCGTCCTGTTCCCACTTTTACCCCCCGACCTACGTCAAACGACGTATACGGTTTTGCACTGCGGCATCGGATAGTCCCCTTCAGCAACGGTTAACACTCATTAACCGACCGGTTGCGACCAAGAAGAGGGGATCACAACAATGTCCATGAAGATGAAACTGACAGGCGCGCTGCTTGGCGCCATGCTGTCGACGACGGCCTTCCACAGCGCCTTCGCCCAGGAAGACACGATCAAGATCGGCGTTCTGCATTCGCTGTCCGGCACGATGGCTATCTCTGAAACGACGCTGAAAGACGCCATGCTGATGCTCGTCGAAGAGCAGAACAAGAAGGGCGGCGTTCTCGGCAAGAAGCTCGAAGCCGTCGTCGTCGACCCGGCCTCCGATTGGCCGCTGTTTGCTGAAAAGGCTCGCGAACTGATCGAGAAGGACAAGGTTGCGGCTGTCTTCGGTTGCTGGACCTCGTCTTCCCGCAAGTCCGTTCTGCCTGTTTTCGAAGAGCTGAACTCGATCCTTTTCTACCCGGTCCAGTACGAGGGTGAAGAATCCTCGCGCAACATCTTCTACACCGGTGCTGCTCCGAACCAGCAGGCCATCCCGGCCGTCGACTACCTCGCCGAAAACGAAGGCGTCGAGCGTTGGGTTCTTGCCGGCACCGACTACGTCTATCCGCAGACGACCAACAAGATCCTCAAAGCCTATCTGATGTCCAAGGGCGTTGCTGAAGAAGACATCATGATCAACTACACGCCATTCGGTCATTCCGACTGGCAGACGATCGTCTCCGACATCAAGAAGTTCGGCTCGGAAGGCAAGAAGACCGCCGTCGTCTCCACCATCAACGGTGACGCGAACGTTCCGTTCTACAAGGAGCTGGGCAACCAGGGCATCAAGGCCGAAGACATTCCGGTCGTCGCCTTCTCCGTCGGTGAAGAAGAACTCGCTGGCCTCGACACGGCTCCGCTGGTCGGCCATCTCGCCGCCTGGAACTACTTCCAGTCCGTCGATGCACCGGTCAATGCCGAGTTCATCAAGACCTGGCATGCCTTCACCAAGAACGACAAGCGCGTGACCAACGACCCGATGGAAGCGGCCTATATCGGCTTCCAGGCCTGGGTTGCTGCCGTCGAAGCTGCCGGCACGACCGAAACCGACGCCGTTCTCGATAGCATCATCGGCGTCGCCGTTCCGAACCTGTCTGGCGGCACCTCGACCGTCATGCCGAACCACCACATCACCAAGCCGGTCCTGATCGGTGAAATCCAGGCCGACGGCCAGTTCGAAATCGTTCAGCAGACCCCGTCTGTCGTCGGTGACGAATGGTCGGATTACCTGCCAGACTCCAAGGACCTGATCTCCGATTGGCGCAAGCCGATGGAATGCGGCAACTTCAACGTCGCCACCGGCAAGTGCGGCGGCAAGGGTAGCTGATCGGTTTCTTCCCACCTCTCGCTTGAGGGGGGAGGTCATCGCGCAGCGATGGGTGGGGTGGTCTCCTGCAAGGTCTCACCCCACCCCGAACGTCAGGTTCGACCCTCCCCCTCAAGGGGAGGATGTTCGCGGACCGCCCATAGCGGAACTACCCCTTCTCCCCGTTCGCGGGGAGAAGGTGCCGGCAGGCGGATGAGGGGCTTTTCGAGCTCCGCCGCCCCGCCAACCGGGGGACAACAGAATGCTTATCCGTTTCATCACACTCGCCTTCCTATTCCTTTCCTTCGCTGCGCCTTCCTTCGCGCAGAGCGATCCCAAAGATCTCATCAACGCTCTCGGAAAAGCCAATTTCAAGCAGGCCGAAGAATTGCTCGGGCTGATCGCGGCCACCGCCGATCCCCGGGTCGTGCCGGCGCTCGAGGCTTTTGCAGAGGGTGATCTCTATGTCCGCAAGTCGGACAATCAGGTGTTTATCACCAAGCCTGCCGGCAGCAATCTTGCCGCCATCGATCCGCTGACGGGCGAGACTGTAGGAGAGGAGCCGAAGGGCGCCTTCACCAAGGTCAAGGTCAATAACAGCCTGCGCCGCGCGATCCGTTCAGCGCTGGGCGGCTTGACGCTGCTCAGCCCGGATCGCAGTGTTCGGCTGGCCGCTGCACAGGCCGTTCTGCAGTCACCGAGCGCCGAGAACCTCGACCTCGTCGAGGCTGCCCTCGCCACCGAACAGGACCGGGAAGTCAAGGCGCGCATGGAAGAGGCGCGCGCCGTTTCGGTGCTTGCGTCCGACCGTTCCGCCGACGAAAAGCGTGCCGCCATCGACACCGTCGCCTCACTCGGCGGGCGCGAAGCGATCGGCATCCTTATGTCTGTTTCCTCCACCATCGACGAAAGCCTGAAGTCCGATCTCGACGCGGCGATTACCGGCCTCGAGGGGCAGTTGCTGTTCTGGGATGGCGCGCAGAACGTCTGGTACGGCATTTCGCTCGGCTCGGTGCTGCTGCTGGCGGCCATCGGCCTTGCCATCACCTTCGGCGTCATGGGCATCATCAACATGGCGCATGGCGAGATGGTGATGATCGGGGCCTATTCCACCTTCATGGTGCAGCAGGTGATCCGCACCAGCTATCCGGATCTCTTCGACTGGTCGCTGGCGATCGCCTTGCCGGTTGCCTTCCTGGTGACGGCCGCGATCGGCCTCGTCATCGAGCGCGGTGTCATCCGCTTCCTCTATGGCCGGCCGCTCGAGACGCTGCTCGCCACCTGGGGCATTTCGCTGATCCTCCAGCAGACGATCCGCACGATCTTCGGACCCACCAACCAGGAAGTCGGTAACCCCTCCTGGATGTCCGGCTCGTTCGCACTGGGCGGCATGACGATCACCTGGAACCGCATGTGGATCGTGCTCTTCTCGCTCACCATCTTCTTTGCGCTGCTGGCGCTGATGAAGAAGTCCGCCTTCGGCCTGCAGATGCGTGCCGTGACCCAGAACCGCCGCATGGCCTCGTCCATGGGCATCCGAACCCCTTGGGTCGATGCCTTCACCTTCGCGCTGGGTTCGGGCATTGCCGGCATTGCCGGTGTGGCCCTCAGCCAGATCGACAACGTCTCTCCGAACCTCGGCCAGGCCTATATCATCGACAGTTTCATGGTCGTGGTTTTCGGTGGCGTCGGCAATCTCTGGGGCACGCTGGTTGGCGCCTTGTCGCTCGGTATCCTCAACAAATTCCTCGAACCCTCGGTCGGCGCCGTGCTCGGCAAGATCCTCGTGCTCGTGCTGATCATTCTCTTTATCCAGAAACGACCGCGCGGCCTGTTCGCGCTCAAGGGAAGGGCGGTGGAAGCATGATTACCGGCTTCATTCTGCGCGCACTCGAAGGCAAGATTCTCATTGCCGCCGGCATTCTCGTCGCCTTCGCACTGCTCATTCCAGCGCTCAACCTGCTCACGCCACCCGACAGTGCTCTGCATGTGCCGACCTATGTCATGTCGCTGCTCGGCAAGTATCTCTGCTATGCGCTGCTGGCGCTGGCGCTCGATCTCGTCTGGGGCTATTGCGGCATTCTCTCGCTCGGCCACGGCGCCTTCTTCGCGCTCGGCGGCTATGCCATGGGCATGTATCTGATGCGCCAGATCGGATCGCGTGGTGTCTATGGCGATCCCATTCTGCCCGACTTCATGGTCTTCCTAAACTGGAAGGAATTGCCGTGGTTCTGGCATGGCATGGACATGTTCCCCGTCGCCATGGCGATGGTGCTGATCGTGCCCGGCCTGCTCGCCTTCGTCTTCGGCTGGTTCGCCTTCCGCTCCCGCGTCAACGGCGTCTATCTGTCGATCATCACCCAGGCGATGACCTATGCGCTGATGCTTGCCTTCTTCCGCAATGACATGGGCTTCGGCGGCAATAACGGTCTCACCGACTACAAGGAGATCCTCGGCTTCTCCGTCCAAGCAGATGGCACACGCGCCGTACTCTTTGCGCTCTCGGCGATCTTCCTGGCGCTCTGCCTAGTCATTGCCTCCGGCATCACCCGGTCGAAATTCGGCAAGGTGCTGGTCGGCGTCCGCGATGCGGAAAGCCGCGTGCGCTTCCTCGGCTACCGGGTCGAGAACATCAAGCTCTTCACCTTCGTCGTCTCGGCGATGATGGCGGGCATTGCCGGTGCGCTCTTCGTGCCGCAGGTCGGCATCATCAATCCGGGTGAGTTCGCCCCCGCTAACTCCATCGAAGTGGTCGTCTGGACCGCTGTCGGTGGGCGCGGCACGCTGATCGGGCCGATCATCGGTGCGATCCTTGTCAATGTCGGCAAGAGCTATTTCACCGGTGCCTTCCCCGATCTCTGGCTGTTTGCGCTGGGTGGCCTCTTCATCTTCGTCACGCTCTTCCTGCCCAAGGGCATCGTCGGCACCGTCCAGGCCTATCTCGCGAAGCGCAAGGACTATGCCCGTGAAGCGGACAGGGATGCGGCCAATAGCGACGTGAAACCCCAATCGGCCCCTGTGGCTGCGGAGTGATGTGATGAGCGACCAGACCACGTCCAGCCTGCTCTATCTCAACGGCGTCTCCGTTTCCTTCGACGGCTTCAAGGCGCTGAACTCGCTGTCCTTCATCGTCGAGCCAGGTGAACTCCGCGCCATTATCGGCCCGAACGGCGCCGGCAAGACGACGATGATGGACATCATCACCGGCAAGACCCGGCCCGACAGCGGCGAAGTCTTCTTCGACGGTGGGAAGATCGATCTCACCAAGAAGGATGAGGCCGAGATTGCCCAACTTGGGATCGGTCGCAAGTTCCAGAAGCCGACGGTGTTCGAAAGCCATACCGTCTGGGACAATCTGGAACTGGCGCTCAACCGCAAGCGCGGTGTCTTTGCCACGCTGTTCTACAGCCTGTCGTCCGAAGACAAGGCGCGCATCGAGGAGATCCTCGAGACGGTTCGTCTGACGCATCGCAAGGACGAGTTGGCGGCCAATCTTTCCCACGGTCAGAAGCAGTGGCTGGAGATCGGCATGCTGCTCGCGCAAGAGCCGAAGCTTCTGCTCGTCGACGAGCCGGTAGCCGGCATGACCGATGCCGAGACGGCGGAGACGGCTATTCTGCTCAAGGAAATCGCCAAGACGCGATCAGTCGTCGTGGTCGAACACGACATGGGCTTCATCCGCGATCTCGGCGTCAAGGTGACATGTCTGGCGGAAGGCTCGGTGTTGGCGGAAGGCTCGATCGATTTCGTTTCGAATGACCAGAAGGTCATCGAGAATTATCTGGGGCGGTGAGGGCTCACCCTCCCCTTGAGGGGGAGGGTCGGCGCAAGGCGCCGGGGTGGGGTGACCCATTGTGCAGGGATCACCCCCACCCGCAGCTTCGCTGCGACCTCCCCCCTCAAGGGGGAGGTGGGAACAAGACAACGGGGATAAACCCATGCTGACAGTCGAAAACGTCAATCTTCACTACGGTGCAGCCCAGGCGCTGCGCGGCGTCTCCATCAATGCCGAGATGGGCAAGATCACCTGCGTGCTCGGTCGTAACGGTGTCGGCAAGTCGTCGCTGCTGCGCGCCATCACCGGCCAGCATGCGGTCTCGGCGGGTACGATCACCTTCAACGGCCAGAAACTCAACGGCATGGCGCCGTTCAACCGGGCGCGGACCGGCGTCGGCTATGTGCCGCAGGGCCGTGAGATCTTTCCGCTTTTGACCGTGAAAGAAAACCTCGAGACCGGTTATGCGCCGCTCGACCGCAAGGACCGTTTTATCCCGGATGATATCTTCGCGCTCTTCCCGGTGCTGGATACGATGCTGTCGCGGCGCGGTGGCGATCTCTCGGGCGGGCAGCAGCAGCAGCTGGCGATCGGGCGCGCCATGGTGACGCGGCCTAAGATCCTGGTGCTGGACGAGCCGACCGAAGGCATCCAGCCGTCGATCATCAAAGATATCGGCCGGGCGATCCGCTATCTGCGAGACACCACCGGCATGGCGATCCTGCTCGTCGAGCAGTATCTCGATTTCTGCCGGGAGCTCGCCGATCACGTTTACATCATGGATCGCGGCGAGATCGTGCATCAGGGGGCGGCCGAGACGCTCGATACGCCGGAAGCGCGGCGTCATCTGACCGTATAATTTTGCAAGACAGGGTTGATGATTTATTAGCGAAGTCGGGTTGATGCTGGGGACACGCGTGGTATTGAACGCGCATCTGCGAACAGAAGGCACATCCATGACAACCAGCACGGTATCCCACCGCGCTCGGACGGGCGTATTTGCTCGTGCGGTCGCGGGGCTCTTTCTCTTCGGCTTCTCGGCCGGCGCTGCTGAGGCGGCCACTTGCGGCAGCCCGATCGAGCCCGGCCAATATGGCCTCATTTTCCAGTCCGGTGGCGTGGAACGCGAGGCGGTCTATGTCATCCCGTCGAGCTATACGGGCAAGAAGAAGGTGCCGCTGGTTCTCGATTTCCACGGATCGAACAGCAATCCCAAGGTGCAGCTCGGCCGCAGCCATTGGAACGAGGTTGCCGAGCGCGAGGGCTTTGTGGTCATGGCGCTCGCCGGTAGCCTGAAGGGCGAATTGCCCGGCACCCATGCCTGGAACGTGCCCGGTGTCACCGCGGGCGAAGGGGCTGACGAATCCGCTGCCATTCGTGAGCTTCTGAAGCTTGCCAAGGATGCGCTCTGCATCGATGCCACCAAGGTTTATGCCTCGGGCTATTCCGGTGGCGGGCGCATGCTGTCGCAATATATCTGCAATGGCTTCGGTGACTTTGCCGCGGCCGGTTTCGTCATGGGGCTTCGCGCCGGCACGCCGGTCGAGGAGAATGGTGTCTGGCAGCCGCGGCGGGAAAGCTGCCAACCGAGCCGGCCGGTATCGATCATCGCCTTTTCCGGCAAGAAGGATCACGTCAATCCGTTCGAAGGCGGTGGCCGGGCCTATTGGCGCTACGGCGGCGAAGTGGCGCTCAACCGCTGGGCCGAGCTGAATGGCTGCGAGACGCGGGCCTCGCTTGAAACAGGCGAAAATGCTGACGTTGCGACCTATGCCGGCTGCCGTGCCGGCACGAGTGTCGTTTCCTATGTGATTGCCAGCGCCGACCACGCCTGGCCGGCCCGCACGGTCCGGTTCCGCCTCGCCTCCAATGGCGACAAAGCGATCCGCGAGGTTGATGCGACCGATAGAATGTGGGAATTCTTCAAGGCCTCGGGCGGCGAGATGATTGCGACAGTCGCGGTCGAGAATGCCTGCGGCGACAAACAGAAAACCGCCGCGATCAGCGATGGCGGGCAGGGGACAAGGTGCAGCCCATCCAGCAAACCAGACAGCAACGCGCCGTTGGTGTCGGACGACTTGTGACGAAGTCGCTCGGCGGGCGCACGCGCATCGCCGAGCTTTATCAGGAAGGGGCGGCGAAGATCCGCCTGCCCGAGACCTTCAGCGACGAGCTTGAGGCCGTTATCATCAATACCGCCGGCGGCATCACCGGTGGTGACCAGTTTGACTGGAATTTCAGGGCCGGTCCCGGTTGCTTCCTCACCGCGACCACGCAGGCCTGCGAGAAGATCTACAAGGCTTCTGCCGGCACTGGCCAAATCACCACACGCATCGAGGTGGGCGAGGGCGCCCGCATGCACTGGCTGCCGCAGGAAAGCATTCTCTTCGACAACGCATCGCTGACGCGCCGGCTGGAGGTCGACCTCGCCGAGGACGCCGAATTCCTGGCTGTCGAGGCGATCCTGCTCGGGCGCAAAGCCATGGGCGAGGCGATGACTACAGGTCTGGTTCGTGACCGCTGGCGGATCCGCCGTGGAGGCCAGCTTCTGCATGCCGAAGAGCTGAAGCTCGAGGGGGATGTTGCAGGTTTGGTGGCGTCTCCGGCGGTGTTGGCCGGGCGCGTTGCCTTTGCCACGCTGATCTTCGTGAGCCCACGTGCCGAAGCCCTGATCCGCCCAATTCGTGAGCAGATCGGTGAAGAAATGGGCGGCGTAAGTCATTGGCAAGGCAAGCTTGTTGCCCGTGTGGCGGCTCCTGACGGCTTTGCCTTGAGAAAAATCCTGTTGCCCGTCATTTCGGCCTTGCGCGGGGGCGCGTCTGTGCCAAAAGTCTGGAATCTCTGACGATCACGCCATTGGAGCACGCATGAATCTGACGCCGCGGGAAAAGGACAAACTGCTGATCGCGATGGCCGCCATGGTGGCCCGTCGTCGGCTGGAACGGGGCGTGAAGCTCAACTATCCGGAAGCGATCGCCCTGATCACCGACTTCGTCGTCGAAGGCGCGCGTGACGGCCGGATGGTGGCGGATCTGATGGAGGCGGGCGCCCATGTCATCACCCGCGACCAGGTGATGGAGGGCATTGCCGAGATGATCCACGACGTGCAGATCGAAGCGACCTTCCCCGATGGCACGAAGCTCGTGACCGTGCACGAACCCATCCGCTGAGGACTGAGAACATGGCGCTGGAACTTCGACCCAATTGCGAGTGCTGCGACAAGGACCTGCCGCCGGAGAGCCTGGCGATGATCTGCAGCTTTGAATGCACCTATTGTGCCGATTGCGCCGAAACCACGCTTGCCGGGATCTGCCCGAATTGCGGCGGTGAACTGGTGCGCCGGCCGATCCGGCCTGCCGCCAAGCTCGCCAATAATCCGGCGTCTACCAAACGCATCCTCAAGGCTGAGGGCTGCCAGCCTTCGCGCGCTGCCTGAACCTGCTCAAGGAGAGATCGATGATCCCCGGTGAAATCATTGCAGCTACTGGCGAAATCGAACTGAATGCCGGCCATCCGACCGTGACGATCGAAGTCTCCAACAGCGGCGACCGCCCGGTGCAGGTCGGCAGCCACTATCATTTCTACGAGATCAATGCCGGGCTGATCTTCGAGCGCGAACAGGCGCGTGGCATGCGCCTGGACATTCCGGCAGGGACTGCCGTGCGCTTCGAGCCGGGGCAGACACGGCAGGTCACGCTGATCCCGCTCTCCGGCAAGCGCGAAGTTTATGGTTTCCGCCAGCAGGTCATGGGTGGCCTCTGACATGCAGCGATCGGGGGCGTGGCCATGGGGCGAGCGATGAACTGGAGCATGGTGCTGATGCTCTGTGGCTGCGTCTTGCTGAAGGACGCGCCGGCATCGAGCGAGGACGTGCGCTCCGTCGACTGCAGCAATGCCCAGACCCAGGCCGACATGAACCAGTGCGCGGCTGATGACTACCGCAAAGCCGACGCCGCGATGAATGCCCAATGGGCAGAGACGCGTGCGGCCATGCTCGCATGGGACAAGGCGTCGCCGGCCTCCGGCAATACCGGCGCTGCTAAGCGGCTGCTCGCTTCCCAACGTGCCTGGCTCGCCTATCGAGACGCGGCCTGCGACGTCGAGGGCTATTCGGTCGAAGGTGGCTCGATGCAGCCGCTGATCGTCTCGTCCTGCCTCGCTGAGTTGACGACGCGTCGTACGGAAGAACTGAAGAGCCTCGGATCGCTCTACAACAATTGAGCCCGTGGTTTTTAACTGTGACGCAGAAGGTGCCTGAAAGAGCTATTGATGACGCATGAACACCTGCTCTTCATTCCGAGAAAAGCAAAGATCGCGATCACCGTAATCGCGCTCTGTGTGTTCTGCGCATCTGTTCTCGTTGTGCTCCTGTTCCTGCGGGATATCGACAAGAACGGAGCTGTCTCCACGGCTTTGACGCTCGCTCAAACCGCAGTCGCCGGACTGTCCGTTATTGCCATCATCTTCTACACGAAATTCACGGTCGACATTTCTGATCTCAAGCGCCGGAACTCGCAATTTCTGACCGCTGAATTGCCGAAGGCGATGGAAATCATCGAGTATCAGGAACCTGACTTCGTCGAGATCGACAGCGGTTACCAGGCCCCGCCGGTCAGCTCAAAGGTCGTGCTCAAGATCCGGCATAGCCGGGATACTCATTACTGCAACTACATCATCGAGGCATACGGGACCGCGCAGCGGGTCTATGTGCAGGTCAACGTCAAACGTATGGTCGTTTCGTACTTTCTCGACTGCGCGTCCCTCGATGACGAAGAGATGAAGAGCCGGCTGAGTTATGTGGTCAGTGCTGCCGAGACTGCCGGCTACCGCTATGAGTACAGCCGAGTCCATGACAGCGCCGAGGGCGGTGTGACCATCCAGCTTCGGCTGTTCCGTGATCTCTCCGATGAGTTCCTCGTGAGCCCCGCCGAGCGTCTCTTTGTTGCCAATGACTTTGCCAGCATGACGCGGTCTCTCATCCGCGCCCTTCCCAAGACAACCGCCCTCTCCCAAGGAGCCTGAGACCCATGTCCTTCAAGATGTCCCGCGCCGCCTATGCCTCGATGTTCGGTCCGACCACGGGCGACAAGGTGCGTCTTGCCGATACGGAGCTGTTCATCGAGGTGGAGAAGGATTTCACCACCTATGGCGAAGAGGTGAAGTTCGGCGGTGGCAAGGTCATCCGCGATGGCATGGGCCAGAGCCAGGTGACGCGGGCGAACGGCGCCGTCGACACCGTCATCACCAATGCGCTGATCCTCGATCACTGGGGGATCGTGAAGGCTGATATCGGGCTGATGGACGGCCGGATCGTTGCGATCGGCAAGGCCGGCAATCCGGACACGCAGCCGGGTGTCAACATCATCGTTGGTCCCGGCACCGAAGCGATCGCTGGCGAAGGCAAGATCGTCACGGCCGGCGGCATGGATGCGCATATCCACTTCATCTGCCCGCAGCAGATCGAGGAAGCGCTGATGTCGGGCCTCACCTGCATGCTGGGTGGCGGCACGGGGCCTGCGCATGGCACGCTTGCCACGACCTGCACGCCCGGTCCCTGGCATATCGCCCGCATGATCGAGGCGGCCGATGCCTTCCCGATGAACCTTGCCTTTGCCGGCAAGGGCAATGCTTCGCTGCCCGGCGCGCTCGAGGAAATGGTGCTCGGTGGGGCCACTTCTCTCAAGCTGCATGAGGACTGGGGCACGACGCCTGCTGCCATCGACTGCTGCCTGTCGGTTGCCGATCAATACGACGTGCAGGTGATGATCCATACGGACACGCTGAACGAAAGCGGCTTCGTCGAGGATACCGTCAATGCCATCCGTGGCCGCACCATCCATGCCTTCCACACGGAAGGGGCGGGCGGCGGCCATGCGCCTGACATCATCAAGATCTGCGGCCAGATGAACGTCATCCCGTCGTCGACCAATCCGACGCGGCCTTACACCGTGAACACGATCGCCGAGCATCTGGACATGCTGATGGTCTGCCATCACCTGTCGTCGTCGATCCCGGAAGATATCGCCTTTGCCGAAAGCCGTATCCGCAAGGAAACGATCGCGGCGGAAGACATCCTGCATGATATCGGTGCCTTCTCGATCATCTCGTCGGACAGCCAGGCGATGGGCCGCGTCGGCGAAGTGATCATCCGGACCTGGCAGACGGCCGACAAGATGAAGCGCCAGCGCGGCGCCCTGCCGTCCGAAACCGGCGACAACGACAATATGCGCGCCAAGCGCTATATTGCGAAATACACGATCAATCCGGCGATTGCGCACGGTGTGTCCCATGAGATCGGATCGGTCGAAGTCGGCAAGCGCGCCGATCTCGTCATCTGGAACCCGGCCTTCTTCGGCGTGAAGCCGGATATGATCCTGATGGGGGGCATGATTGCCGCCGCCCCGATGGGCGATCCGAACGCCTCGATCCCGACGCCGCAGCCGGTGCATTACCGCCCGATGTTCGGTGCCTATGGCAAGGCGCGCACCAATACGTCCGTCACCTTCGTCAGCCAGGCGGCGCTCGATGCCGGCCTCGGCAACCGTCTCGGTGTCGCCAAGCAGCTCGTGGCGGTCAAGAACACCCGTGGCGGCATTTCGAAGAAGTCGATGATCCACAACGACTTGACGCCGCATGTGGAAGTGGATCCGGAGACTTATGAAGTGCGCGCCGATGGCGAATTGTTGACCTGCGAGCCGGCGACCAAGCTGCCGATGGCGCAGCGGTACTTCCTGTTCTGATGGGCAGAGCTGCTCGGCTGGCGAAATGGCTGGGCGGCCTCCTGGCCGCTTTGCTTGTGTCCGTGGCTCTCGGCACTCTCGTGCCTCGGCCGCTGACGTCGCCGGCGGCGGCCTCCGCCGGTGCCGGCAGCCAGATCCTGCTTCTCGCCAATCCAATCCATACGGATATCGCGCTGCCGCTCGATGACGAGGTGCGGACTGCTTTCGCCGATCTCATTCCGGCGGGGCTGCCGATCGACATGCCCGGTGTCGAATATCTGATCATCGGCTGGGGTGGGCGGTCCTTCTATATCGAGACGCCGACCTGGGGCGATATTCGGCCGCTGCCGGTGTTGAAGGCGCTGACGGTCGATCGTTCGGTGCTGCATGCCTCGGTCGCAGCGGCGATCGATCCGTCGCATCCGGCGGTTCGTCCTCTTGACGTCACGGGGGAGGGCCGGAGCCGGATGATTGCTGCGATCCGCGCAAGCTTCGTTCGGAAGAATGGCGAACCCGTGCCGCTTCCTGGGGCGGCCTACGGGTTTGACGATGCCTTTTTCGAGGCTGAAGGATCATTCAACGCGTTTGTAGGCTGCAACACCTGGACGGCGTCCATGCTCCGCAGCGCCGGGGTTCGGACCGGCTGGTGGACGCCCTTGCCTCAATTGCTGGACCTTTCCATCGATCTCCATCACGGCGCCTGATGGATGCGAAGTGGCTTTTATTGGCCCTTGTGGTTGCGCTCCCAATGCCGTGATTGGGTTTCGCTCGTCCTTTTTAGGTGGTTCCTCCTTCAATCCCGAGATCGATCGCATTTGAGTGATTCCTTTAGGAATAGGCCAACCGACGCCCCCTAAGCCATGAGCATGTTCATGAAGGAGCAGGCGGTGATTCTCATCGGCAAACGGCCGTGGCAGCAGATCGATCTCAAGGGCTTTGACAGGCCCGGCGGGATCTGGAGCTTTGCTCTCTGGGTCAGCTTTCGCTCCGTCATCATCAGCTGTCTTGCCGGCTTGGCCGCCTTGCCGCTCCTCTATGCGCTTGATCTCCTGACGATCCCGTTCGAGGAGACGGTCAGGCTGATGGTGGCCTTCTCCTGGCTGTTTGGTGGCGTCTTGTCCGGCGCTCTCGCCTTCGTCGCCGGGCATGTCATTCGTGACCTCATGCTGTCGCGCACAGAGTTCGAACGCCTGAGCCTGACAGACACGCTGTCGGGGCTCGCGAACCGGCGGGCGTTCAACGAAGCCCTGGCTGCGGTGGACGAGGACGCTTCGCTCGCCATCATCGATATCGACCGGTTCAAGTCGATCAATGATCGCTTCGGGCACCAGGCTGCCGACCGGGTGATCCAGGCGATCTCATCGGTTTTGAAAGAGGTGTTTTGCGATCGGCACCTCGTCGCCCGTCTGGGTGGGGAGGAGTTCGGGGTGATCCTGAAAGGCGGCACGTTTGCGGAGCGTCTGGCGCTGGTCGAGCAGGCACGCCTGCGGGTGGCCGAAATGAGCGCGAGTTACCATCAGGCTCAACTCTGTGTGACCATCTCCGCTGGCGTCGCCGAATTTGAACCCGGCAAGCGTCCCGAAATCGTCTATGCCTGGGCGGACAAGGCGCTTTACCTTGCCAAGGATAGCGGCCGCAACAGGGTTTTCCACGAGCAATCGCTTTCGATCGGTGATCCCGTGCTGGCCGAGCATGCTCCTGATGATGCTCGACTTTTCGCTGCGATCGGACGGCGCGGCTGAAGAACGATCTTGCCGTATGCCTCATTCCTGTGCATGGTTCAAAAAACAGTCATGCCGGGAGTTTTCATGCAGCGCGCGACATCCTTCAAACCTGCCGGTTCGGTCGCCGATGCGCCGGAAGGCACCGTTGTGCTTCCCCATGACGGGCGTCATCTGCGACGCAAGCTCCTGCATCTCGACAATGGCGATATGGTCATGCTCGACCTCAAGGAGCCGGTTCTTTTCCACCACGGCGACAGGCTTGTGCTCGATGATGGCACGACGATCGAGATCCATGCGGCCGAGGAGCGGCTGTTCGAGATCCGTCCACGTGACGGCCAGCACCTGATCGAGCTCGCTTGGCATCTCGGCAACCGGCATCTCGCTGCTCAGATCGAAACCGGCCGCATCCTGATCCAGCGCGATCACGTCATCCGCGAGATGCTGATCGGTCTCGGCGCCGAGGTCACTGATGTCGTCGAGCCGTTCCAGCCGGTGCGCGGGGCCTACCATGCGCATGGTGGTCACGGTTCCCATAGCGGCCATCACGAGGCCGGACATGGCCATGGCTGAGATGGCGGCCGACGGTCTAGCCGCCCGCCAGGCGCTGCTCCGGCTGATGGCCTGGCTTTCGCCGGCCTTTCCCATCGGCGGGTTTTCCTATTCCGCCGGCCTGGAGAGTGCCGTCGTCGAAGGTCATGTGGCGGGTGGTGATGACCTCGAGGCCTGGCTTCTGGTGCTGCTTAGCGATGGCGGGATGCGCAATGATGCAATCCTGCTTTGCGAGGCGCATCGGCTGCAGAGTGAGAGCCAGACGCTCAACGAGATCGTGTCGCTCGCGACAGCGCTTGCCGGATCGGCAGAGCGATATGCGGAGATTACCCGTCTCGGGGAGGCATTCGTACAGGCTGCTTCTGCCTGGCCGCATCCGGTGATCGATGCGCTTTCGGGGCCCGTGCCCTATAGTGTCGCCGTCGGTGCCGTGGCGGCAGCGCATGGCGTCGACAGGGTCGATGCGATCGCCGCATTTTTACATGCTCAGATCTCGCAATATGTCTCGGTCGCTATCCGCCTCGGCGTGATCGGCCAGACCCGCGGTGTCTCGATCCTTGCAGGATCGGAGGCGCCGATCCTTGCTGCGGCTTCCTCCTATGCGCGGCTCGGTCTCGACGATCTCGGTTCGGCGACGATCATTGCGGATACGCTCAGCATGCGCCACGAAAACCAGTATTCCCGACTTTTCCAATCCTAAGCGAAAGCGCTCACACAGGACGAACATCATGAAATCGAAGAATGGTCCCCTTCGCGTCGGTATTGGCGGACCGGTTGGATCCGGCAAGACGGCGCTGACGGAGAAGCTCTGCAAGGCGATGCGCGACCACTATTCCGTCGCGGTCGTGACCAACGACATCTACACCCGGGAAGACGCCGATGCGCTGATCCGCATGCAGGCGCTGACGTCGGACCGGGTGGTGGGCGTGGAGACGGGTGGTTGTCCGCATACGGCGATCCGCGAGGACGCCTCGATCAACCTGAAGGCCATTGCCGATCTCAATGCCCGGATCCCGGATCTCGACATCGTCTTCATCGAGTCGGGTGGCGATAATCTGGCAGCGACTTTCTCGCCTGACCTTGCCGATATCACTCTTTATGTGATTTCGGTCTGCCAGGGCGAGGAGATCCCGCGCAAGGGCGGGCCGGGGATCACGCGATCGGATCTGCTTGTTATCAACAAGACCGACCTCGCGCCGCATGTCGGCGTTGATCTCGATGTGATGGAGAGGGATGCGGGCCGCATGCGCTCCGAGCGGCCCTTCGTCTTTACGGACCTCAAGCGTGGTGCTGGTGTCGACCGGATCGTCAGCTTCCTGCAGGAGAGTGGGGGGCTCTGAGCAGACGGCAGGCAGATCAGGGTCGAGGCGCGCTCAGATCTGCTTGAGCGCGCTCACGTCGCTGATATGGATCGTCCGTCCACGGACGATGACGCCCACGCGGCGTAGCGTCGAGAAGGCGCGGGAGAGCGCCTCGGGTGCCAGGCCGAGCTTGCCGGCCAGCAGGCTCTTCTGGAAGGGCAGGCGGATGGCCGCCGGGCCGCCCTCGGTTTCGCAATGGGTTAGAAGATAGTGTGCGACGCGCTGGGGGGCGGTCTGGAGACGGTCATTGGCGATGCAATCCATCGTCGCGCGCAGATGGTCCGACAGGCACCGGATGATTGATTTCGCCACATCCTTCTCGTGTTCGGCGAGCGCCCGCACACGCTGCAGATCGAAGCGGGCGAGCGTCACCGTCTCGGCGGCCTGGGCGTTGTAGAGATACTTGTCGCCAAGGGCGAGCAGGCATTCGGCGAAGGTGTCTCCCGGACCGCAGATGCGGATGTCGGCCTCGCGGCCGTCCTTGTTCAGACGGTAGAGCCGCACATAGCCGCTGAGTACGCTGTAAAAGCAGTCGGCGGGCTCTCCCTCGCGGAACAGCACGTCCCGGGCTTCGTAATTAGAGATATTGGCGATCTCCATCATCGAGGCCATGGCCGTCGGGCCAAGTTGTGACAAGAAGGACGTCCGCAGGAGCGTATTCTTGTCTCGCGAGTTCAGTCTCAGCATCTTGTTCACGGTTTTCACGGCTCCCCATCCATCACGGTGTCCGGGCATGCAGCGCTGCAATCGTCGCGCCTGCTTTCACCCGAATTGGGTCAGGGTCTCGCATCGGACCGGCGCATCTCCTGCAGGTCCTGATATCTTTGCCCTTCCCAGTCGATTCACATTATCGCGGTGCCAGCAAGTTCGGATTGATTTCGATCAAAGCCCCATGGGCATATGACGATTGTCGAATGCAGTTCCCCGACATGACCGCGGGCACTCCGTTGCCGAAGCGCCCCCTCATGGAGAACAGTTGTTTTGCTGCTGGGTCTCAGAACTTCACGCCAAGACCGAATTTGACGGTGTGCTGGGTGAGCTCGGCACCGATCGAGGCTGCGCCGAAGTCAAGTTCGCCGGTACCGAAGTCGTTGTAGCGATAGTCGATGCGGCCGAAGATCCGGTCTGTGACTGCATAGTCCATGCCGGCGCCGAGCGTGTATCCGTGGAAGCTGGCGGTCGTGTTGGACACGCCGATATACTCCGCTTCCAGATGCGTGGCCGCCCAGCCGGCGGTCGTGTAGATCAGAAGGCGGTCGAAGGCATAACCGAGGCGCAGGCGGGCAGAGCCTTGCCAGTCCGCGCCGCCGGTGAAGGTGCCGAACGCCGCCGTCACAGTGACATCCTGAATGTTGTATTCGACGTCGCCTTCGATGCCGAGAACGAAGTTGTTGTCGAACTGCGCGTTGATGCCGGCAAAGGCCCCGAGGACCGTACCGTTGAGCGGGTCTTCTGTTGGTGGATAGCCTGCGGGAGGCTCGAAGTAGCCGTCCATCCAGCCGTAGCCGCCGGCAATGCCTGCGTAGCGACCGCTCCAGTCATAGGGTGCGGTTTCGACGTCTGCAGCGACGGGATGGGCTGCCGGCGTGCTGATGGCATCGCCAGCCGATGCTGTGCCGGCGAGCAGGGTAAAGGTGATCGTGATGAAAGGTCTCAAGGCAATCCTCAGAATCTGCAATAGCAACAATGCTTAGAGGTTGCATCATCGGGCTTGTGCGTGACTTGAGGCTGTGCGGCGCCCTAGGGCACTCGAGACCGGCCGCCGATATGCGGCGGCCGGTCTTGTCTGATCATTCCGCGGCTAGCGGCGGAAGGTTGATGACGTTGCCGTTGCCGTCGCTCTTGCGGCTCACCGGCTGGCTGCGTTCAACGGCAGAGACCCGTTTTTCAACGGCTTCCAGAGCCTGAACGTTCTTGCGGGCGAGGAAGGACAGGACTTCCGGCGTCAACGGCTCTTCTTCTTCTTCCTTCTTGCCGACGAAGCGGCTGAAGATCCAGCCGAGCAGGCGGGAGACGTCGTCGAGGATCAGGAAGAAGGCCGGTACGACCACAAGGCTCAGCACCGTCGAGACGATGATGCCGCCGATGACGGCGATTGCCATCGGTGCGCGGAACGAGCCGCCTTCGCCGACGCCGAGCGCCGAGGGCAGCATGCCCGCCGACATGGCGATCGAGGTCATGATGATCGGACGAGCGCGCTTGCGGCCTGCCTCCACCATGGCTTCGAGTCGATGCATGCCCTGACGCCGCATTTCGATGGCGAAGTCGACCAGCAGGATGGCGTTTTTCGTCACGATGCCCATCAGCATCAGGATGCCGATGAGAACGGGCATGGAGAGCGCGTTGTTCGTCAGGATCAGCGCCACGGCCACGCCGCCGATCGCAAGCGGCAGCGAGAACAGGATGGTGAACGGCTGGATCACGTCCTTGAAGAGCAGGATCAGCACCGTCAGAACCAGAAGCAGGCCGAGGATCATGGCGTTGACGAAGCTCTGCTGCATCTCGGCCTGGATCTTGGCGTCGCCGCTTTCGGCCAGTCGCACGCTTTCCGGGATCTCGGCGCTTGCTACGGTGTCACGGAAGGCGTTGGTCGCGGTGTCGAGTGCGACGCCCTGCGGCAGGCCGGCACCGATCGAAACGACGCGGTTGCGGTCGTTGCGCTTGATGGACGAGACGCCTTCCGCGTAGTCGATATCGGCGACGCTCGAGAGCGGAACGGTCGCACCACTTGCGGTGCGCACCTTCAGGGAGCGGATGGCGGCCAGATCGGTGCGCAGATTGGTTGACGCCTGGACGCGGATCGGGATCTGCCGGTTGTCCAGCGAGATCTTCGGCAGAGCCGCATCCACATCACCAATTGTGGCAACGCGAACCGTCTGAGCGATCTGCTGAGCGGTGATGCCGAGGCGAGCTGCTTCGTCTGCGCGCGGGCGGATCTGCAGTTCCGGACGGGGCAGGGCGCCGTCGGCGCTGACATTGGCAAGTTCCGGCACCTGGCGCAGCTTGGCCTCGAGGATGCCGACAGCCTGGTTCAGCTCTTCCTCGTTCTTCGACAGGAAGTTGAAGGTGATGTCGCGTTCGCCACGGTCATTGAGCTTGGTGATGCGAATGTCTGGGATCGAAGCGAGCTTGGCGAAAACCTCTTCCTCAACGTCCCACTGAGGACGCACGCGGCCGTTTTCGGGCAGCTTGGGCAGATATTCGCCGATCAGCGGCAGACCGCCGAGACCCTTGTTGACGAGGGTCTTGGCAAGCGAGTGCTCGATGCGATCGAGGTTCATCGTGACGCTGGCGCGACGCAGTTCCAGATCGCCACGCGGCGAGGAACCGCCGAGGATGAAGATGCTGGCGACGTCTGGCACATCCTGGATCGCGGCATAGATCGCATCCGTCTTGCGCTCGGTTTCCTCGAGCGTCGCGTTGGGCGGCAGCTCGACGGAGAGCACGATACGGCCTGCGTCTTCCGGCGGGATGAAGCTGCCGGGGACGCCCGACAGGAGGACGATGGAGCCGATCAGGAAGAGGATGGCGGCGGCAAGCGTTAGCAGACGGGATACCCAGCCAAAGCCGACGCGGGCGAACATGAAATGCACGAACTTGCCGGCCGGTGTTTCCGACTTTTCGCTCTGGCGCTCGACACGCTCACCCCAGTTGCGCAGGAACTGCGGTGCCCAGCCGCCGGTCGTTGCCCGGACGATGCGGGTGTACATCTTGAGCGGCAGGCTGTCGTTGTCGTGATGGTCGTCCATCGCGTCTTCTGCGCGCATCAGGTAGGCGGCCATCATCGGCGTGATGAGGCGCGCCACAAGCAGCGAGAAGAAGACGGAGAAGGCCACCGTCAGGCCGAACTGGATGAAGTACTGGCCCGGAATGCCCGGCATGAAGGAAACCGGCACGAAGACCGCGATGATCGTGAAGGTCGTCGCGATGACGGCGAGACCGATTTCATCTGCCGCCTCGATGGCCGCGCGATATGGCGTCTTGCCCATCTTGATGTGGCGGGCGATGTTTTCCACCTCGACGATCGCGTCGTCGACGAGAATACCGGTTGCCAGCGTCAGTGCCAGGAACGAGACGAGGTTCAGCGAGAAGCCCATCATGTCCATGACCCAGAAGGTCGGGATGGCCGAAAGCGGGAGCGCCACGGCGGAGATCAGCGTCGCGCGCCAGTTGCGCAGGAAGAGAAGCACCACGATGACGGCGAGGATCGCGCCCTCGACGAGCGTGTGCATGGCCGCTTCATAGTTGCCGTAGGTGAAGTAGACCGAGTCGTCGATCATCTCGATCTGGACGTCGGGGTTCTCGGCGCGCACCGTGGCAAGGCTTTCGGCCACGGTCTCGGCAACCGTCACTTCGCTCGCACCCTTGGCGCGGAAGATGGCGAAGGAGACAACGGGCTTGCCGTCATGGCGGGCGAAGGACTTCGGCTCTTCGTAGGTGTCGGTGACACGGCCGATTTCGGACAGCTTGACGAAGCGACCGCCGGGGAGGGCGATCGTCGAATTGGCGAGGCTCTCGACATCGCGGTTGTCGCCCAGGGTGCGGATCGACTGCTCGGCACCCGCGACCTGACCACGACCGGAGCCGAGGTCGACATTGGTGCCCTTGAGCTGGCTCGAAATGTCGGATGCCGTGACGCCGAGTGCATCGAGACGGTCAGGATCCAGTTCAACGCGCACTTCGCGATCGGCGCCGCCGTAGCGGTCGACACGGCCGATGCCGGGCTGGCCCTGGAGGGCGCGCTTGACGGTGTCGTCGACGAACCAGGACAGCTCGGCGAGATTCATGTTGGGCGAGGAGACGGCGAAGCTCTGGATCGCCTGACCTTCGACATCGACCTTGGTGACGATGGGTTCATCCACAGAGGCCGGCAGGTCGCCGCGGATCTGGTCGATCGCGTCCTTGACGTCCTGAACTGCCTGTTCGGTCGGCACTTCCATGCGGAACATGACGACGGTCTGGGACTGTCCGTCCGTAACGGTCGAATTGATTTCGTCGACGCCGGTGATCGAGGCCACGGCGTCTTCGACTTCCTTCGTCACCTGGCTCTCGAGTTCAGCCGGGGAGGCGCCGCTCTGGCCGACGGTGATCGCCACCAGGGGAACGTCGATGTTCGGAAACCGGGTGATCGGCAGCGCATAAAACGACTGGATGCCAACGACCATCAGGAGGAAGAAGGCCAGGATCGGCGCAATCGGATTGCGGATGGACCATGCAGAGAAATTCATGGCGTCGTCGCCCTTCAGTTGGAAACGCTGCTGGTGTCTTCCACGGGGTTAATCTTGTCCCCGTCGCGGACAAACACGCCCGCCTTTGCGACGACCTTGTCGCCTTCATCGAGGCCCTCGGTCACCTGAATGTAGGACCCGTCCTGGATGCCCGTCTTGATCTCGACCATCTGCACGGTTCCGTCGAGAACCTTGCGCACCGTCGTCTTGCCGCCTTCGGTGGTGATCGCAGACAGCGGCAGGGCGATCCCCTTTGCTTCGCTGACAATGATCGCGGCGCTGCCATACATGCCCGACCGGGCGGCCAGGTCGTCGTCGAGGGCGATATGAACCGCGCCCAGACGGGTGACCGGATCGACGACCGGGGAGATGAGGCGCACAGAACCCGTCAGAGGTTGCGTGCTGCCGGCAATCGTGACGGCAGCCTTCTGGCCCTGCTTGAGGCGCAGGATATCATTTTCCGGGACATCCGCCACCAGTTCGATCTGCCCGTCGCGGATGACCGCGAAGAGCGGCTGGCCGGCGCCGGTTGCGATGGCGCCGATCCGGGCGTTGCGCACCGAAATAGTGCCTGTGACCGGAGACTTGATGTCGGTACGGGCGAGACGAAGGTCGGTATCGGCAATCTGCGTGTCGACGACCTTTATATCCGCTTCGGCAACGGTGATTGCCTGGCGAGCAGTCTCGACCCGGGCGGTCGCGCTGGCGAGCGACGTTTCGGCCTGCTCTTTTTGTGAGGTGGAGACGGAACCTGATGAGACCAGGCGCGTTGCACGTTCGAACTGGCGCTGGGCGTCGTTGAGGCTCGCTTCGGCTTCCACCAGTTGCGCCTGATACTGGGCAAGGGCGGCTTCCGCCTTGGCACGGTTGGCGAGATACTGGCTGCGCTGGAGCAGGAGTGCGTCTTCGCTCAGCTTCGCGACCACTGCGTCGGCCTGCACCGTTTCGCCGACATCGGCGTTCAGAGACTGGATCTGCAGACCCTCGACCTGGGGCTGGATCTGCACCTCTTCCTCGGCGCGCAATGTGCCGGTGGAGACAACCCTGTCGACGAGGTCACGGCTCTCAGCCGCTGTGACGATAATGGCCGGGAGGTTCTGCGCTGGTGCCGCCGGCTGTTCCTGGCCAATGGCAACCGAGGCCGCCAGCGACAGAGTAGCAGCCATCAGCACGGACTTCGCGCTCGCGTTTCGAAACATGAGACCCTTCCCAGAGAATGATAAAAGCGGTTTTGAAAGCATTACGTCTTGTCAGCCGGATCGGCTCACAGCGCCGATGCTAACGACACTCATACGCTGTTTTCAACTTTTCGGCATCTGAACCCAGATGAAGAGGTGGGGGATCGCAAAACCCCTTGCAAGAGGCTTAAAGGCCATTTGCGATGCGCTGGTGAAAATAGTTCAATATAGAACGATGGTGTTGCCGATTTGCCAGTCCCAGCGACTGAAAATGATCAGTAAAACCTACAAATAGACACGGGGATTGCTCCCCGTGTCCTGTATTCGCTGTGGTCCGCCAAGACTATTTCAGGGCCGCGTCGGTGATCTCGGTCGTGAAGGCGCCTGTTGGCTCCTTGGAGATGACCGGGTCCGAACCGCCGCCGAGCAGCGTCTTCACCGTCCGGTCGTAGTCGGCCTTGTCGAGGGCCCCGGCGGAGCCGGCTGTCAGCTTGGCGACTTCACTCATCATGCGCTTCTGATGGGCTTCGGTCTGGGCGCCGGAGGCGTCGTTCTCGAGCACGATTTCAGCAGCTTCGTCCGAATTGGCTTCGGCATATTTCCAGCCCTTCATCGAAGCGCGGACGAACTTGACCATTTTTTCCTTGAAGGCCGGGTCGGCGAGCTTGTCTTCGAGCACGTAGAGACCGTCTTCGAGGGTCGCCACACCTTCGTCTTCATACTTGAAGGTCACGAGGTCTTCGGCCTTGATGCCGGCATCGATGACCTGCCAGTATTCGTTGTAGGTCATGGTCGAGATGCAGGCGGCCTGCTTCTGGAGAAGCGGGTCGACGTTGAAGCCCTGCTTCAGAACGGTCACGCCGCCTTCCGAACCGTCGGTCTTAATGCCGAGCGTGCTCATCCAGGACAGGAACGGATATTCGTTGCCGAAGAACCAGACGCCGAGGGTCTGGCCCTTGAAATCTTCCGGCTTGGTGATGCCGGTTTCCTTGAGGCAGGTCAGCATCATGCCCGAGGACTTGAAGGGCTGGGCAATGTTGACGAGCGGCACGCCCTTTTCGCGGGTGGCCAAAGCCGACGGCATCCAGTCGACGATGACGTCTGCGCCGCCACCGGCGAGAACCTGCGGAGGAGCAATATCAGGGCCGCCCGGCTTGATTTCGACGTCGAGGCCTTCTTCTTCGTAGAAGCCCTTGTCTTTCGCGACGTAATAACCGGCGAACTGGGCCTGGGTTACCCATTTCAGCTGGAGGGTGACCTTGTCGGCAGCGGCGGCCTGCATGGCGGTCAAGGAGACCGCAGCAGCCAGCAGCAGGGATGCGAGTTTGATTGTCATTTCAGTTCCCTCTTTTTTTGTTGGTTCAGTTCACGACCGTCCACCACGGACGGACGGATGCCAGAAGGTGACCCGGCGTTCTGCCAGTGCCACCAATCCGTAGAAGACCGAGCCGGCGAGTGCGGCAACCGCAATCTCGGCCCAGACCATGTCGACATTCGAGCGTCCAACCTCGGTCGAGATACGGAAGCCCATGCCGACAATCGGGGTGCCGAAGAACTCTGCCACGATCGCACCGATCAGCGCGAGGGTGGAATTGATCTTCAGCGCATTGAAGATGAAAGGCCAGGCGGCGGGAAGTCTGAGCCGCACCAGCGTCTGCCACCAGGAGGCGGCATAGGTATGCATCAGGTCGCGCTCCATGTGGCTGGCGGCGGCCAGGCCCTGCACGGTGTTCACCAGCATCGGGAAGAAGGTCATGATGACGACGACCGCGACCTTGGACTGCCAGTCGAAGCCGAACCACATGACCATGATCGGAGCGATGCCGACGACGGGCAGGGCCGAGACGAAATTGCCGATCGGCAGCAGTCCCTTTTGCAGGAAGGGCGAGCGGTCGATCAGGATCGCGACGAGGAAGCCGAGGCCGCAGCCGGCGACATAACCGGTGATGACAGACTTCAGGAAGGTCTGCTGGAAATCCGCCCAGAGGATATGGGTCGAGGTGAGGATGCGCGCCCAGATCATCGAGGGGGCCGGCAGCAGGATCGAGGGGATCTCAAAGCCGCGCACCATGCATTCCCAGATCACGAGCAGGGTGATGCCGAAGATCAGGGGGACGGCGAGGCCGATCGCCCGGCGTGTGGATGGGTCCTTCGGACGCTGAGCCACCAGCCACTGGTTCAGACCCCAGGCACCAAGCCAGAAGACAAAGGCGAAGACGAGGTAACCGTTCATGGCTTGACCCCCATGCGTGCGAGAACCCGTGTATGGGCCATGCCGACGATTGAAACGAGGAGGGCAGCCAGGCCCGCCGCCATGAAGAGGGCGGCCCAGATCTGGATGGTCTGGCCGTAGTAAGAGCCGGACAGCAGGCGGGCGCCGAGACCGGCGACGGCCCCCGTTGGTAGCTCACCGACGATAGCGCCGACGAGTGAGATCGCGATGGCCACCTTCAGCGAGGTGAAGAGATAGGGCATGGAGGCCGGCCAGCGCAGCTTCCAGAAGGTCTGGGAGGGGCTGGCATGATAGGTGTGCATCAAGTCGAGCAGCAGGATATCCGGGCTGCGCAGGCCCTTCACCATGCCGACGACGATCGGGAAGAAGGAAAGATAGGTCGAAATCAGCGCCTTGGGCATCAATCCGGAGATGCCGATCGAATTCAGGACGACGATGATCATCGGCGCGATGGCAAGGATCGGGATCGTTTGGGAGGCGATCACCCAGGGCATCAGCGACTTGTCCATGGCCCGGTTATGGACGATGGCGATGGCGAGCACGATGCCGAGCACGGTGCCCATGGCGAAGCCCGCCAGCGTCGCCGAGAGCGTGATCCAGGCGTGGTAGACAAGGCTGCGCTTGGAGGTGACGGCCTTGTTGAACACGGTGTCCCAGAGTTCGGCGACGATCTGGTGTGGCGCGGGCAGGATCGGGCGTTCCTGGGCGAAGGTCCGCTCGACGACCTGGGAGAAGGTGATCTCTTCATTGGCGCGTGCTGCCTGATCGCGCACGAAGGGCGCGTTCAGATAGACAACGAAGAGATGCCAGATAACGAGGATCGCCAAGAGAACCGTCAGGACCGGCAGGATGCGGTCACGGAAGGGGGAGGGGGCGGCCTTCATCAGGCGCCTCCTTTCGCGGGAAAGAGCATGAGAGCCATGGAGACGACGCCGAGTGCGACGCCCGCCGTCTGGACGGCGCTCAGGCGTTCGCCGAAGAGGAAGAAGGCAATGACGTTTATGAGGACCAGTTGGGCGATGGCCGAGGCGGAGATAGCCAGACCCAAGCCGCCCTCACGCATCAGCTTCACCATCATCAGATTGCCGATGCAGTAGAGAGCGAGCGAGGCCACGAGTACCCAGAGCTTGCCATTGTCGACATAGGCGCGGGAGACGGTGGCGGCACCAAGGAAGGTCGCCATGGCGGCACCGAGCCAGAGGAGGAAGGTGGGGTTCATGGGGCGTTCCCCTCAATCACAAGACTATTCCTCATAAGAATGCCCCGCCTTCAGGCCCTCGCGTACGCGATGCGCGATCTCCAGGAATTCCGGCGTCTCGCGGATGTCGAGCGGGCGCTCCTTGGGTAGCGTCGACTCGATGATGTCGGTCACCCGGCCGGGCCTAGGGCTCATGACGACGATCTTGGTCGAGAGATAGACGGCCTCGGGGATCGAGTGGGTGACGAAGCAGATCGTCTTGTTGGTGCGGTCCCAGAGCTTCAGGAGCTCTGAGTTCAGGTGGTCGCGGACGATTTCGTCGAGCGCGCCGAAGGGTTCGTCCATCAGCAGCAGGTCGGCGTCGAAGGCGAGCGCGCGGGCGATCGAGGCGCGCTGCTGCATGCCGCCTGACAGCTGCCAGGGATATTTCTTGGCGAAGCCCGAGAGGTTGACTAGCTCCAGCGTCTGTTCGATGCGCTTCTTCTTTTCGGCCGCACTGTAGCCCATGATTTCGAGCGGCAGCGCGATGTTGTTTTCGATCGTGCGCCAGGGATAGAGGGCGGCGGCCTGGAAGACATAGCCGTAGGAGCGTGCCTTGCGGGCTTCTTCCGGTGTCATGCCGTTGACGGTGATCTCGCCGGCGGTGTGTTTTTCGAGATCGGCGATAACGCGCAGGAAGGTGGTCTTGCCGCAGCCGGAGGGGCCGATGAAGGAGACGAAATCGCCCTTCTTCACCTCAAGATCGACATTCGACAGGGCGTGGACGGGGCCGTCATTGGTCTCGAAGGTGAGGCTCAGGTTCCTGGCCGAGACGACGGAGTAGGGTGCATTCATGCGCTAGGACCAATCGGGTTTGTTGCAAAGGCAGTCTGCCTCTTGCATTCTTTTGACATGCGGCCGCTCGGGAGCAGCGGGCCGGGAGAGGCGGGCCTGCCGCCGGTGAGAAGAGGACGGGACAATGGACGCATCAGCAAAGCCCACCTGCCGGATCGTGAAGCCCGGCCACACCTATGAGGGCAAGCAGGGGCTGAGTTACTTCGAAGGGATCGCCGCCGAGACCGTGGGTGCCAAGGGCATCTGCATGCATGTGCTGACCATGCCGCCCGGTGCGCGGGCCAAGGCGCATCTGCACGAGAGCCACGAGACCGCGATCTACATGCTCTCCGGCCAGGCGCATACCTGGTATGGCGAGAGGCTTGAGAACCATGTGGTGGTTCACGCGGGCGAGCTCTTCTACATTCCGGCTGGCGTGCCACATCTGCCGGCCAACCTGTCGAACGTGCCCTGCACGGCGATCATAGCGCGCACCGACTCGAACGAGCAGGAAAGCGTCGTGTTGCTGCCGGAACTGGATGGGCTGGTTGAGGTGTGACGTCGGGTTCATCTGGCCAGGCTCTCCATTCTCGGGAAAGCGATCAGCCAGTAGATGATCGCGCAAACCATGCCAGTCGGGACCAGCGACAGGGCCAACGAGGCTTCGTTCTGGTTAAAGAAGCGGCCCCAGGTTGCCAGTTGTAAAAGGGCGATGCCGGAGAGGGGGCAGGCGGCACCCGCGATGGCGAAATGCCACCAGCGGTTCCAGCGCATTCGCAGCAGCACCCAGGTCGCCAGCAAGGTGAAGGGGGCTGCGAGCAACAAGGCAACCGGCAGGATCTCCAGGGTCAGCTGGAGTGCTTGACGAATGGGGCGCGGAAACATCGAGATGAAGTGCGGCAGGCGGCCGTAAGTGAACGCGTCTGTCACTTCAAGTGTTGCCCAGATGCCCATGACGCCGACAAATACGGCGGCTGCATAGCCAGCGCCGAAGCGGGCACTCCTCAGCAGCCATGTCGTCTTTGTCGGCCTCACGCTCAAACCCCCGTAGCCGGAATACCGGTGCGTTCCACCTTGCGTGGGGCGACAAGTTCCTTCCAGGTCGACAGCGCTTTGGAAACGGCGGGGTAGGGCTCGCGCTTGACGAACTTGCCATGGCCCTCGCGGGTCTTCACCGCGCTCTCCTCGATCGCGACATAGCCGCGGGTCAGCGTGTAGCGCGGCAGGCCGGTCACTTCCTTGCCTTCGAAGACATTGTAGTCGATCGAGGATTGCTGGGTCTTGGCGGAGATGGTTTTGGAGCGCTTGGGATCCCAGACCACGAGGTCGGCATCGGCGCCGACGAGGACCGCGCCCTTCTTCGGGTAGATGTTGAGGATCTTGGCGATATTGGTCGAGGTGACCGCGACGAATTCATTCATCGTCAGGCGACCGGTCGCAACACCATAGGTCCAGAGCATCGGCATGCGGTCTTCAAGCCCGCCGGTGCCGTTCGGGATCTTGGCGAAGTTGCCGACGCCGAAGCGCTTCTGCTCGCTGGTGAACGCGCAGTGGTCAGTGGCGACAACGGACAGCGAGCCCGACTGCAGACCGGCCCAGAGTGAGTCCTGGTGCTGCTTGTTGCGGAAAGGGGGCGACATGACGCGGCGGGCGGCGTGGTCCCAGTCCTTGTTGAAATATTCGCTCTCGTCGAGCGTCAGGTGCTGGATCAGCGGTTCGCCATAGACGCGCATGCCCTTTTGGCGAGCGCGTCGGATGGCTTCATGCGCCTGTTCGCAGGAGGTGTGCACGACATAGAGCGGGACACCGGCCATGTCGGCCAGCATGATCGCGCGGTTGGTCGCTTCGCCCTCGACCTCAGGCGGACGGGAATAGGCGTGAGCCTCTGGGCCATTATTGCCATCGGCGAGCAGCTTTGCCGTCATCGAGGCTACGACGTCGCCGTTTTCGGCATGCACCATCGGCAAAGCGCCGAGTTCGGCGCAGCGCTGGAAGGAGGCGAACATCTCATCGTCATTCACCATCAGCGCGCCCTTATAGGCCATGAAGTGCTTGAAGGTGTTGATGCCGCGGTCCTGGACGACCGTCTTCATTTCATCGAAGACGCGCTCGTTCCAGCCGGTGATCGCCATATGGAAGGAGTAGTCGGCGGTGGCACGCGAGGTCTTGTTGTCCCACATCTGCAGCGCTTCGAGCAGCGACTGGTCGGGGGCGGGCAGGCAGAAGTCGACAACCATGGTCGTGCCGCCGGAGAGGCCGGCGCGGGTGCCGCTTTCGAAGTCGTCGGCGGAGTATGTGCCCATGAAGGGCATTTCGAGATGCACATGCGGGTCGATACCACCAGGCATGACATAACAGCCGGCTGCATCGAGCACAGTGTCGCCGGAGAGGTTCGGCCCGATCTCGACGATCACACCGCCCTCGATCTTGACGTCGGCCTTATAGCTGAGATCGGCGGTGACGATGGTGCCGCCCTTGATGACTGTGGTGGTCATGACTGCTGTTTCCCTCCTTGTTCGGCTTCGTTTCTCGGGCCGGTGGCCAGATCGAGGCCGGTTATGTGGATCAGAGCGGTTTCGAGCCGCTTGAGTTCGCCGCTTGTAAGTCGGCCAATCCGCTGCCGGATGACATCCGTTCTAAGGGGCGAGAGCTTCTCGACCATGATCTGCGAAACTTCTTGCAGACCATTCTCAGAATTCGGGGCGATGATCGGACGAAGGGTTGGAGCGTCGATCAGATGGGTTGTCATCGGGCAGGCAAGGATCGTGCTGAACAGTCCGACAAGCTCATCTCGTTGGAGGATCACAGCCGGTCTCGGCTTGCCCAGTTCACCCGGAAAGACAGCAATCACGATGTCGCCTCGCGCGAGCGTCACGGCTTGTCCCAATCGGTCGGACCGACAGCCTCTAGCCAGTCCATAACCTCGTCTTCAGTATCGTCGGCCTCCGCGATCCGGCGTGCCTCCTCGGCGAGTTGCGCACGTATGGTTTCGTTGTCGAGATCGGGCACCCAAATCTCAATCGGGCGATAGCCACGCCGCAGCAGGTCGGCGCGCTCTTCCTGTGACAATTCCCTCGGTCGTCCCATGGTTCGCTCCCGTTCAGGACTGCTCGCAAGTCTCGATCCTATCCGACAATCTCCGCCGTCTCCAGCACAGCCCTGAGCAGCACATCGCAGCCGGCGCTTGCCCATTCCTTGGAAATCTCCTCCGCCTCGTTGTGGCTCAAGCCACCGACGCAGGGGCACATGATCATGGTCGAGGGCGCGACCTTGGCCGTCCAGCAGGCGTCGTGGCCGGCGCCGGAAATGATGTTCATGTGGGAATAACCGAGATCTTCCGCCGCCTTGCGGACGGAGGCGACGAGTGTCGGGTCGAAGGTCACCGGATCGAAATGGCCGACAGCCTCGACCGCACAGCCGACGCCGAGCGCTGCACAGATATCGGCGGCCTTCGCCTCGATCGTGGCCCGCATGCGGTCGAGCTTTGCTTGCTCGGGCGTGCGAATGTCGACGGTGAAGACAACCGTGCCGGGCAGGACGTTGCGGGAATTGGGCGAAAATTTCACCTGGCCGACGCCGCCGACGGCGCCGGGCTGCTCGCTCATCGCCACTTCCTGGACCATTTCCATGATCCGGGCCATGGCAAGGCCGGCATTGACGCGCAGGTTCATCGGGGTCGAGCCGGTATGGGCTTCGCGGCCGGTCAGGGTGAATTCCAGCCACCACAGGCCCTGGCAATGGGTGACGACGCCGATCTGCTTTTCCTCGGCTTCGAGGATCGGGCCCTGTTCGATATGATATTCGAAATAGGCATGCATCTTGCGGGCGCCGACCTCTTCGTCGCCCACCCAGCCGATGCGCTTCAGCTCGTCGCCGAAGGTTTTGCCGTCCATGTCCTTGCGGCCATAGGCGTAATCCTGTGTCAGCACGCCGGCGAAGACGCCGGAGGCGAGCATGGCAGGCGCAAAGCGGGCGCCTTCCTCATTGGTCCAGTTGGTGACAACGATCGGATGCTTGGTCTTGATGTTGAGGTCGTTCATCGAACGCACGACTTCGAGGCCGGCGAGCACGCCGAGCACGCCGTCATATTTGCCGCCGGTTGGCTGGGTGTCGAGATGGGAGCCGATATAGACGGGCAGGGCGTCGGGATCGGTGCCGGCGCGGGTCATGAACATGTTGCCCATGGTATCGACGCCCATGGTAAGCCCCGCATCCTCGCACCAGCGCTGGAAGAGGCGGCGGCCTTCGGCATCCTCGTCGGTCAGGGTCTGGCGATTGTTGCCACCCGCCACCCCGGGGCCAATCTTCGCCATGTCCATGAGCATGTCCCACAGCCGATCGCCGTTCACGCGAAGGTTCGTGCCGGGTTGCGCCGTCATTGCAGATCCTCACCTGTTTTTCGGGGATCCGGATCTTCCGCCCGTTCCCCTTGTTCCCGGGGTCAGCGACAGCGGCTTGTCATTGTCTTTTCCGCTGTCGTATCGGCAGTTGCCTTTATTTGACATCTGTCCAATAATTTGACCGACTGGTAAAACATTACAACTTCCATCACGGCACTCAAGACGAAATCGGCAAAATTCTGCGACAAAAATTAAAGCAGATGCCCAGATTTTGGGCTTCAATATTGCTGAGTGAGTTCAGTATCTTAGGCAAGGAACAACTCTAAGATGGCGATACCGAGAGCGGCGCAAACCCAGAGGCGGACGCGGATCCAGGAGGAGAAGGAGGAGCTCATCCTGGAGGCGGCGCTGGAGGTGTTCTCGCAGCGGGGATTTCATGGCTCGACGATCGACCAGATCGCCGAGGTCGCCGGCATGTCGAAGCCGAACTTGCTCTATTATTTCCGCACCAAGGAGGCCATGCACCGGGCGCTGATTGACCGGGTGCTGGAGAACTGGCTCGAGCCCCTGCAGGCATTCGATGCCGATGGTGATCCGGAGGAGGAGATCCGCTCCTATATCCGGCGCAAGCTGGAGATGGCGCGGGAGTTTCCGCGGGAAAGCCGGCTCTTCGCCAATGAGATCCTGCAGGGTGCGCCGCATATCGCGGGCGTGCTGGATGGCCCGCTCAAGGAGCTTGTCGACGAGAAGGCGGAGGTCATCAGGGCCTGGATCGCGTCTGGCAAGGTGCGCGATTGCGATCCGCATCACATGATCTTCTCGATCTGGTCGACGACGCAGCACTATGCTGATTTCGACGTCCAGGTGAAGGCTGTGCTCGGAAGCGGCCGTGACGGGGCGGACCGCTTCCAAGAGGCGGCGCGTTTCCTCGAAGGTCTCTTCGTCAGCGGCCTGATCGTCAAGCCTGTCATCAGTTCTGGCGTCAGTCCTTGAGCAGACCCATCACCAGCAGGCCGGCCGCCGTGACCAGAGCGCCGATAAAGACGGCGGGGCTTGCCCAGCCATGGCCAAGCAGGCCTTCCAGCAGGATGATGAATGTCGGTGTCAGGTAGCCGTAGCCGAGCACCTTGGGAGCCGGCAGGCGCATGGATGCGTATTGCAGAAGCATGAAGGTAATCGCGGTCGTCACGATCGAGAGATAGGCGATGGTTGCCCAGACCGTGCCGGGCAGGTTCACGAAGTCCGTTTCAGCCAGCGGGATAGCGCCGGTCGGAAGCAGCCAGGGGATGGTAAAGACGACAACCCAGAAGCCAAAGGCGACCGGGTTTTCGCCCAGGCCGAATCGCCGGATGAGCGGCACATAGGCGCCGTGGCAGATCACGCCGATGAAATAGATGAGTTCTCCGCGACCGACGTCGAAGGAGAGGATTGCGCCGATATCGGCGCGAAAGATCACCCAAATGGCGCCGAGTGCGGCGATCACCAAGGCAGCCAGCACGTCGGGACGTGTCTTCTGGCCGATGACGATGAGCGCAAATCCGGCTGATATCAGCGGCATCAGGGTGAAGACTGCCCCTGTCTGCACCGGGCTCGTGAATTCGAGCGCCACGAACATCGTCAGCATGTAGATGGCGATCAGGCCGCCCAGCAGCGCGTAGCGCCAGACACGCCGCGGCTTGGCGAAGGGTATGCGCAGGATGCCGAAAGTCATGATGCCCATGACCACCATGGTCATCAGGTAGCGCCAGAGGGTGAGGGGGCCGGCCTCCAGATGCTGCGCCGCCATGCCGCCGAAGGAAAAGGATCCCGCGATCAGGGCGGCAAAGAGCAGCATGGCCGCATGGGCCTTCAGCTTCTCGCGCCCCGTGGCGTGGATGGTGTGGCGATTGACGGGGGACGCGGCGGGCTCGGCTTGGTCTGTCATGATCTGCCTTATGAGGACCGACCTCGACCGTCCTTAGGGGGCGTGACTTGACCGGGCCGGTATTCTCCTTCATCTGCGGCGGGTGGTCGTGCCGCTCGGCATGGCCCTTCACAGATCTTGCCACGGCAGTTAATCGAAAGCGGACGTGATGACAACGATGATCGGCTTCACCGACACGGACAAGAGCACAAGTGCTGTGCTGGAGGACGTGATCCGTTCCATGGACGCGGAGCATATCACGCTCCGCCAGATCCTGGAGAAGATGGGCGAAAGTGGGCTTCTCCTGCTCTGCGGTCTCCTGTCCCTGCCGTTTCTCGTGCCGGTTTCCATCCCGGGTGTCTCGACCGTATTCGGCGCCGGGATCGTGTTGATCGGCATCGCCGTCACGTTCAATCGTTTCCCCTGGCTGCCGTCCAAGCTCGCGGATCGCAAGCTCGAGCGTAGCAAGCTCGTGCCGGTGTTGGAGCGTGGCCTGACGATCCTGCGCAAGGTCGACCGCTATGTCCGTCCACGTCTTCTGGGTCTGACGACGGGTGGCCTCGTCAGCCGGATCAACGGCCTCGTGCTGACCTTTGCCGGCGTGCTGTTGATGATGCCGTTGAGCTTCATCCCGTTTTCCAACACGCTGCCCGGTGTCGCGATCCTTTTGCTCTCGACGGGCATTTCGCAGCGCGACGGCGGTGTCGTGCTGGCGGGGCATCTGCTGGTGGTGCTGACGCTTCTCTATTTTGGCGGTCTTGCCTGGGCGGCTTATGCTGCCGGGAACAGCCTGCTGGGCTGACGGGTTTCAGGCCGTCCGCTGCCAGAGGGTTTCGCGTTCGCCCGCGTGTTTGCGCGCGAAGTCCATCAATGCGTCGGCGCTCATCGGCCGCGCAAGGGCATAACCCTGCAGCGTATGGCAGCCGAGATCGCGCAGGATCGCGGCATGTTCCATGGTCTCGACGCCTTCCGCCACAATGCCGACGCCGAAGGATCGGCCGATATCGACGATCGAGCTGATCAGGCGGCGCTGGGCGGGGTTGTCGACGATCGGAGCCACCAGCTGCCGGTCGATCTTCAGGCGGCTGGGCGAGAGCTTGATCAGGGACAGGATCGAGGCATAGCCGGTGCCGAAATCGTCGATCTCGACTGAGATGCCATGGGCGCGGATGCGCTCGAGGCTTTCAGCGACGGCGTCTACCTTGTCATCAAAGGAAATCGATTCGAGCAGTTCGAAGGACAGGCTGCCGGGTTTCAGCGACAGCGTGTCCAGATGGCCGATGAGGCGATCGTCGAACAGGCGCTGGGCGGAAATGTTCACCGAAACATGCTCGATATCGAGATTTGCAGCGCGCCAGCGGGCCAGCTGAAACAGCGCCTGGTCAAGGATGCTTGCATCGATCTGGGCGACGACGTTCAGGCTTTCGGCGATTTCGAGGAAGGCTGCGGGCGGCAGAATGCCCTTCTTCGGGTGGCGCCACCGGGCAAGCGCTTCTACACCGTTGATTGCTAGCGTGCGCGCATCGAATTGCGGCTGGTACCAAGCGATGAAGTCGTCATCTCCGAGCGAGCGGAGAATGGCGTCGGCGGTGTGCTTGATGTTGATGGTGCGGGCACGGAGCTGGTCGTTGAAGCGTTCAACACGATTGCGGCCGCGTCGCTTGGCCTCGTAGAGGGCAATGTCGGCATTCACCAACAACTGCTCTGACGACAAGCCGCGCTCGGTCTTGTCGGCGATACCGATGGAGGCTCCCACGCGGCATTCATGGCCCTCATAGACGATCGGCGTGTTGACGGCGGTGATGAGTTTGCGCCCGACGACGTCATGATCCTGGTCCAGGGTGCAGCCTTTGCAGGCGATCAGGAATTCGTCGCCGCCGATGCGGGCGACGAAATCTCCGGGCTTGACCAGGTTTCGCAGTTCGTGTGCGACATGGCGTAGGATGGCGTCGCCGGCACCATGGCCGAGCGTGTCATTGATTTCCTTGAAGCGGTCGAGGTCCATGTGGAGCACAGTCAGGCGCTCTCCGGACGTGTTGCTTTCCAGGACGAGTTCTTCGAGACGCTGGTCGAGGTAGCGGCGGTTGGGCAGTCCGGTCAGGGCGTCATGCAGGGAGTTGTACTCCATCCGCTGCCGCGCCGCTTCCAGCTCCTCATTGCGCTGTGCCGTCTCTTTCTGGGCGCGGCCCAGTTGCTCCTGCAGGATGACGTCAGCGCTGACATCCCAGTTGACGCCAAGCACGCTGATCTTTCCGTCCGGATCCCGGAAAATCGTACCGACAGCGCGTATATGGCGGATTTCGCCATTGTCGCGGAAAATGCGGAACTGGGTCTCATAGGTCTTGTCTGAGGCAATCGCATCATCAAGCGCTTCGTCCGAGGGTCCGATATCCTCGGGATGGACACGCGATTTCCAGACCTCGTAGCAGGCGTCAACGTCAGGCGGGAGCCCGTAGAGTTGATACATGCGCTCGTCCCACCGGATATTTCCGGTAGCGAAGTCGAGTTCCCAGATGCCGATGCTTGAGGCCTCCAGTGCGAGGCCCAAGCGGTTCGACATTGCGGACAATTGTTCTTCGCGCTGGCGCAAGGCGGCATAATTGCGCTGCCGTTCGCGCATGAGTTTGGCTACCCAGATGACAATTCCGGCCATCAATGCGGCCATGGCGAAGATCATGCTGCGAATGGGGAAGCTCTGACTGCTGACGCCCTGCCAGCCCTCCTTCGGGATCGCCGAGAGAAGCCATTGCTGTGTGCCGAAATTGACCACCATGGAGACGGGATCGTTTTTCAGAATATGGCCGTCGCCGTAGATCACCGAGGACGTGGTTTCATTCTGGTTGGTGATGGCGATCGAGAGAGGCAGATCCGGCGAGCGCAGTCCGCTGTCGTCGTAAAGGCGGTCGACATCGACGATGCCTGCAAGGCCACCCCAGAAGATGCTCTGGCCGACGTCGTTGGTCATGGTGACCGGGAGCGTGATGATCAGGCCCATGTCGCCGTTGTTGAGGGGGCGGGGACCCCGGATGATGGTCTTGCCCTCTTCGCGCAATTGCCGGGCGGCGGCCTCGCCATTGGGCGGTGGCAGCACCCAGTGGCCGATGAAGCCCTTGTTCTCCTCATAGGGGTAAACGAAAGTGATGATGAGGTTGGGGGCGGCGGCAATGTTGGTGATCTGCGAAGGAATCGCCATCAGCTTCGTCGCCAGCGCTTTAAAGCGCGGCTGCGTCACATGGGGTTCGGTGCCGATGACGGCTACCATGCCCTGCAGAAGTTTGATGTTGGCGTTGATGTTGGCTTCAAGTTTCGTGCGGATCAGGCCGAGGCTCTCTTCGACCGTGTTGCGGGCTGCTTCCCGGCTCAGGCGCTGCTGCTGCAGGTCTGCATAGAATGCGGATAATGCGATGCCGGTCAGGACGATCACGCTGGGAATCAGAATCTGAAGGCGCGACCTCAGAAAAGAAACGCCATCCTCACTCTTTTTCTTGCTAGCCATGGTCTCCTTGCCTGCTCTGCCTGGCGCGAGGCCAACGGAGGGCACGGCCGACGGGGGCGATCGTGGAGTATAGCGCTGAACAATTTCTGAATCGATTGACGATATGTTGGAGATTTATTGGGCGCCAAGGTATCCGGCCCGTTTCCGGGCCGGATTTGCTTGGCAGACGTTATTCCGCTGCCTGCACGGCCATCGGATTGTTCGGATGGGTCGTCCAGTTGGCATAGTTCGGATCAACGGGCCGGCCGGTGCGCTGGTCGAGTGCGCCGGTCGGCAGTTCGACCATGGTGATGCAGTTCTCGACGGGGCAGACGTTGACGCAAAGATTGCAGCCGACGCATTCGTCCTCCATCACCTCGAAATGCCTGACCCCATCGACCATGCTGGTGATCGCCTGGTGCGAGGTATCCTCGCAGGCGATGTGGCAACGGCCGCATTTGATGCAGGCATCCTGGTCGATATGGGCCTTGGCGATGTAGTTGAGGTTGAGATACTGCCAGTCGGTGACGTTGGGCACGGCGCGGCCGCAGATGTCGTCCAGGCTGCGATGGCCCTTGGCGTCCATCCAGTCATTGAGGCCCGAGATCATCTCCTGCACGATCTTGAAGCCGTAGGTCATGGCCGCCGTGCAGACCTGGACATTGCCGGCACCGAGCACCAGGAATTCCGCCGCATCGCGCCAAGTGGTGACGCCGCCGATGCCTGAAATCGGCAGGCCATAGGTTTCCGGATCGCGGGCGATTTCGGCGACCATATTGAGCGCGATCGGCTTCACCGCCGGGCCGCAATAGCCGCCATGGGTGCCCTTGCCGCCGACGGTGGGCGAGGGGGCGAAGCTGTCGAGATCAACCGAGACGATCGAGTTGATCGTGTTGATCAGCGAGACGGCATCGGTGCCACCGGCTTTCGCCGCACGTGCCGGCTTGCGGATGTCGGCGATGTTCGGCGTCAGCTTGGTGATGACGGGCATGCGGGTGTATTGCTTGCACCAGCGCACGACCATTTCGATGTATTCCGGCACCTGACCGACGGCGGCACCCATGCCGCGCTCGGACATGCCGTGCGGACAGCCGAAGTTGAGTTCGATGCCATCAGCACCAGTCTCTTCGACCAGCGGCAGGATCGCCTTCCACTCTTCCTCCACGCAAGGGACCATGATCGAGGCGACAAGCGCCCGGTCCGGCCAGTTCATCTTGACCTGTTTCATCTCCTGCAGATTGATCTGCAGCGGACGGTCGGTGATCAGCTCGATGTTGTTCAAGCCGAGGAGGCGGCGGTCAGCGCCCCAGATCGCGCCATAGCGTGGGCCGTTGACGTTGACGACCGGCGGGCCTTCCGAGCCCAAGGTCTTCCAGACGACGCCGCCCCAGCCGGCCTTGAAGGCGCGTTCGACATTGTAGGCCTTGTCGGTCGGCGGAGCAGAGGCCAGCCAGAACGGGTTGGGCGACTTGATGCCGACGAAATTATTTCTGAGATCAGCCATTGTTCAAATCCTCTCTGAGCGGTGCGTCATGCGACTGCGGATGCGCCCGCCGTCATGACGGCGAGAGAGCGGTTGATGCTTTCGGCCGCGTCGCGGCCCATGGCGACGGCAGAGACCGTCAGGTCCTGGCCACCGAAGGCGCAGTCGCCGCCGGCCCAGACGCCCACGAGCGAGGTACGACCTTCGGCGTCGATGGCGATCTTGCCACCTTCGATCTTGAGGCCGTCCAGACCCTGGGCGTCGAGCTTCTGGCCGATCGCGACCAGGATCTGGTCAGCCTTGATCTCGGTCGTGTGGCCGGTGCCTTTCATTATGCCGTTTTCGAGGTGGGTGTATTCGAAGGTAATCGCCGAACAGTGGCCACTGTGGTGGGCAACTTCCTTCGGCTGCAGCCAGTGGCGGATGTTGACGCCCTTGGAGGTCGCGAGATCCTGCTCGAATTCCGAGGCGTTCATGTGCTCCTTGCCGCGGCGATAGCAGATGGTGACGTTCTCGGCGCCGAGCAGCTTGGCTTGCACGGCAGCGTCGATCGCGGTCATGCCGCCGCCGATGACGACGACGTCGCGACCGACCGGCACGTCGGCCTTGTCATCTGCCTGGCGCAGCCTTTCGATGAAGTCTACGGCATCCGTCACGCCATTGACCTGGGCGCCTGGGATGTTGAGGCCATTGACGTTGCCGAGGCCGGCGCCGATGAAGACGGCGTCGTGCTTGGCCTGGAGATCGGCGAGCTTGAAGTCCATGCCCATTTCCTGGCCGTCGAGCACGTCGATGTTGCCGAGCGACAGGATGTAATCGACTTCCTTCTGGGCGAAGTCGTTGGGGGTCTTGTAGGCGGCGATGCCATATTCGTTGAGGCCGCCGGCCTTCTCACGGGCTTCGTAGATCGTCACCTGGTGGCCGTGCATGGCCAGCCGATGGGCTGCTGCGAGGCCGGCGGGGCCTGCGCCAACGATACCGACCGTTTTGCCGGTAGAGGCTGCCGGGGAATAGAACTGGCGGCCTTCTTCGATCGCGATGTCGGTGGCGTAACGTTGCAGGCGGCCGATTTCGACCGGGCGCTCTTCGGCCGTGTTGCGCACACAGGCCTCCTCGCAGAGCGTTTCGGTGGGACAGACGCGGGCGCACATGCCGCCGAGGATGTTCTGGTCGAAGATGGTCTTGGCGGCGCCGAGCGGATTGCCAGTCGATATCTGCCGGATGAACATCGGGATATCGATGGCGGTGGGACAGGCCGTCATGCAGGGCGCGTCATGACAGAAGTAACATCTGTCGGAGGCGACAAGGGCCTCATGGCCGCCGAGGCGGGGATGCAGGTCGGAGAAATTCTTCGCATAATCGGCAGCGTCAAGCCGCCCGGCCTTGAGGCCTGGTTCCAGTCTTCGCATCGCAGTTCCCTCTTTTATATTCGAAGCGATGCAGGGAAGCGTAACGCAGGTTCAAACTTTTATCAAACGGTAAAAAATTGGATTGTGGGCGCCACAGCCCCTGAGAATGCTAGATAGTTGACCTTCATCAACCCTTGGTCCTCCAGACATACGCCGCGGAATGAATGGTGTAAAAAACATGAGTGTGAGCTTCAACTATATACTTTACTCGAATTGTCATGTTTTGTATGGCTTCACCTCAGGCGGCGTGACCATCGCGGCCTCCGATCGATTTTCCGGGAGACGGGACAGCATGGCGAAGAAGAAAAAGCAGGCGGGCAAGAAGCCGGGAGCGGAGGCCTCCTCGGTTGCAACGACGCCGAAGACGCAAGCAGAAGTGCGCAGCTTTCTCTATGTCGGCGGGCGGGATTGCCAGGTCGCGCATCTCCGGCAGATCGCCAGTAATTTTGGTGCGGAACTTATTCACCATGATGGGGGTTTACGGGAAGCGGTATCGCGAATCGACACGGTGCTACCCTCCGTCGACTGCGTCTTCTGCCCTATCGACTGTATCAGTCACGATGCGTGTCTGCGCGTGAAGAGCGGTTGTAAGAAGTTCGGTAAGACTTTCATTCCGCTGCGAAATGGCTCGAAATCCAGTCTCGAGCGCGCGCTGCAGACGCTGAATGAAAGGAATACGGACGGATGAGCAGGGATGGTTTCGAAACGGGTGGCATGAGTGCTTTTCACGAGCTTGCACGACAGCGCGGCGAGGGGCTCCTTCCGGAGCTTGCCGAGGCAATCTTGCAACGCTCGCAGGAAAGTGAAGTGACGAATTGCGAAATCGTCACTTTGCCGGGCTTGCACGAACGCAAATCGGCTACCATGTACGCAGCAGTGAACCGGGCCCCCGCCCTTATCATCGAATTTCCCGCGCCAAGGTGGCAGCGGAACGCCAACGCCAGGTCGTAGTCGTTTCGTCAGCCATTCTCATTCGGGAAGCAGAGGAACTTTCCGCATGAACGCTCAGCAACCGGTTGCGAAGACGATCCTCAACGCCGTGCCTATTCTGCCTTCCCTCAACTTGTCAGAAACCCGCAACTTTTATGTCGAATATCTCGGCTTTGAAGAAATCGGTCTCGACTGCCTCGACTATCTGGTCGTTCGGCGTGGCGGGATGGAGCTGCATTTCTGGCTGAGCGACGACCCGATGCAGTGCCAGAACAGCTCGGTGTTCTTCCGGGCTGATACGCCGACCGAGATCTATCGCGATTTCTGTGACCGTGGGATCGAGGCAATTCGCCCGTCCGACGCTCAGGGTGAAGACATCCGCTTCCACGTGCGTGACCCGCACGGCAATCTGCTGATGTTCTCAGGCATGGGTTCCGCCGCCCTCGCTCACTGAGTCTTTTCGCTGACTTAGCGAGGCCTGCTGGACTTCCAGTGGAGCCTCAGCTTCGCGGCGGCACGACCGCACCGACAGCGAGCACGAGCCATGATGCGATGAGCGTCATGCCACCTGTCGGGGCTGCCATTGGAAACAGGCCGGTGCCGAGGAAGTGTCGGGCGACGAGATCGCCGGCAAACAGCAAAGTTCCAATCGACATTCCCAATGCAACGAGACCGGCAAGCCGGATCCTGTCGCCCGCAAGCGCCAGTGCCACGAGAGCCGGCGCATGGGCGAGGCAGATGGTTGAGGCCGGGCGCAGCAATGCCTCGCCGCCGGCATGACTTGCTGCGGCCGCAAGGCCGACGCCTGCTGCTCCGATCAGTCCGGCTGCCACGGCTGCCCATCTGTTGTCGCGCATGATGGCCATCCGGCTCACTCCTTGTTCTGCATATGGTGGGCGAGCTTCTCGATCGGCGGCCAGATGATCTCCCGCAGTTTGGGATGCTCGACCGTCTCGTCCAGCGCGCGGCGGAAGCAGAGCAACCATTCGTCCCGCTCGACCGGACCGATTTCTGCGACGAAATGGCGACGCCTGAGCATCGGATGGCCGCGCTTCTGCATGTAGATCGGTGGGCCACCGAGATAACCCGTCAGGTAGTCGTAGAACTTCTCTTCGCTGCCGGTGAGATCCGGTGGATGGACAGCACGGCAGTGGGCCGCCTCGGGCAGCGTGTCCATCAGTTCGTAGAAGCGGCGCGTCAGCGCCTTCACGGTCGCATCGCCACCGATTGCTTCATAGAGGGTAATCGTCTCATCGCTCATGCTGTCGTCCTCGAGTGAGGTCTTTTCGCGCTTTCGACGACGTGTTGCAACGGGGCAGGGACTTCCGTGGCAATCCGGCGCAGTCGCGTTCCCGCCTTGCAACAAAAGCAGGGGACATGTGGCCCTGACCATGCCATAAGGGCGCCGATTTCCAGCAGGCGCCCTCATCCATGATCCGCATCGAAAACATCTCCAAGCAGCTCAGCCACCGCATCCTATTCATCGAGGCGTCGGCAGCCCTCAATCGTGGTGAGAAGATCGGCCTTGTCGGGCCGAATGGTGCTGGCAAGACCTCGCTCTTCCGCATGATCATCGGCCACGAGCTGCCGGATGAGGGGCAGGTCTCCGTCGATAAGGGCGTGTCGATCGGCTATTTCAGCCAGGACGTCGGCGAGATGTCCGGCCGCTCGGCCGTGGCCGAAGTGATGGACGGGGCAGGGCCGGTCAGCGAGGTCGCCGCCGAACTGCGCGAACTTGAAGCGGCCATGGTCGATCCGGATCGTATGGACGAGATGGACGCGATCATCGAGCGCTACGGCGAGGTGCAGGCGCGCTACGAGGAGCTCGACGGCTATGCCTTGGATGGCCGGGCCCGCGAAGTGCTGGCCGGTCTCTCTTTCTCGGAAAGCATGATGGACGGCGATGTCGGCGCGCTCTCGGGCGGCTGGAAGATGCGCGTGGCGCTCGCCCGCATCCTGCTCATGCGCCCCGACGTGATGTTGCTCGACGAACCGTCGAACCATCTGGATCTGGAAAGCCTTATCTGGCTCGAGCAGTTCCTCAAAGGCTACGAGGGCGCGCTGCTGATGACCTCGCATGACCGTGAGTTCATGAACCGCATCGTCAACAAGATCATCGAGATCGATGCTGGCCAGCTGAACAGCTATTCCGGCGACTATGTCTTCTATGAGGGGCAGCGTGCCTTGAACGAGAAGCATCAGCAGTCGCAGTTCGAGCGGCAGCAGGCGATGCTTGCCAAGGAAATCAAGTTCATCGAGCGCTTCAAGGCGCGCGCGAGCCATGCTTCCCAGGTGCAGAGCCGGGTGAAGAAGCTGGAAAAGATCGACCGGGTCGAGCCGCCGAAGCGCCGCCAGGTCGTTGCCTTCGAATTCCAGCCGGCGCCGCGTTCGGGTGAAGATGTCGTCAGCGTCAAGAACATCTCCAAGCGCTATGGCGACAAGGTCATCTATGACGGCTTCGACTTCATGGTCCGCCGCCGCGAGCGCTGGTGCATCATGGGCATCAACGGGGCCGGCAAGTCGACGCTTCTGAAGCTGGTCGCTGGCGATTCGAAGCCGGACGAGGGCACGGTGTCGATCGGCGCCAGCGTCAAGATGGGCTATTTTGCCCAGCATGCGATGGACGTGCTCGATGGCGAGATGACCATCTTCGAAATGCTGGAGACGACCTTCCCGCGGGCAGGCCAGGCGCCGCTTCGCGCGCTGGCAGGCTGCTTCGGCTTCTCGGGTGACGATATCGACAAGCGCGTGCGGGTACTCTCCGGTGGCGAGAAGGCGCGTCTGGTCATGGCGATCATGTTGTTCGATCCGCCGAACCTGCTTGTGCTCGACGAGCCCACCAACCACCTAGACCTCGACACAAAGGAAATGCTGATCAAGGCGCTCTCGCAATACGAGGGCACCATGCTCTTTGTCAGCCACGACCGCCATTTCCTCGCAGCCCTGTCGAACCGCGTCCTTGAGATCACGCCTGAAGGCGTCTTCCAGTATGGCGGCGGCTACACGGAATATGTCGAGCGTACCGGCCACGAGGCGCCAGGCCTCAGGAGCTGAGGCCCAACAGCTATGAAGACGTAAAAAAGCCCGAGGTTCGATTGCGATCCTCGGGCTTTTTGATGTTTGGAAACGGGGTTTGTTCAGGTCGAGTGGCCGTTGAAGGTCGAATGCCACTTCCAGGCGGAGCGGATAATGTCGTCGATGCCGTGCTTGGGATCCCAGCCGAGGACTTCGCGGGCGAGCGTATTGCTCGCGACAAGGCCCGGTGGGTCTCCGGGGCGGCGCTCGGTGCGCTTGATCGGCATGGGGCGGCCGGACACGGTCTCAATGGCCGTGATCAATTCCTTGACGGTCGTGCCGTTGCCGGTGCCGAGATTGATGGCGATGGTTTTGCCGCCGTTCAGCAGATAGTCGACGGCGCGGACATGGGCGTCGGCGAGATCGTTGACGTGGATGTAGTCGCGAATGCAGGTGCCGTCGCGGGTGTCGTAGTCCTCGCCGAAGATCGAGAAGACTTCGCGGCGTCCGAGTGCGGTCTCGATTGCGAGCGGGATGGCATGGGTCTCGGGTGAATGCCACTCGCCGATGCGGCCTTCGAAATCGGCGCCGGCGGCGTTGAAATAGCGGAGCATGACGGAGCGCATGCGGCCACAGAGGTTCAGGTCACCCAGCGCCTGCTCAACGATATGCTTCGTGCGGCCGTAAGGATTGATGGGCTTCTGGCCGTGCTTCTCGTCGAGCGGCAGATATTCCGGCGCGCCATAGGTGGCGCAGGTCGAGGAGAAGACGAAGTTGCGGATATCGGCCTCGCTCAAGGCCTGCAGCAGGCTGAGCGTACCGGATACGTTGACGTCGTAGAAGTGCTCTGGCTCCTTGAAGGACTGACCAACCTCGATCAGGCCGGCGAAATGCATCGCTGCCTTCGGCTGGTATTTGGCGAGCACTTCATTGAGGCGCGCCTTGTCCCTGATATCACCCTGTTCGGCCGGACCCCATTTGACGAATTCCGGATGGCCCGAGGTGAAGTTGTCGTAGACGACAGGCAGATAGCCGCGCTCGGAGAGGGCGAGGCAGGTGTGGGAGCCGATATAGCCGGCGCCGCCGACGACGAGGATTGGGGTGGCAGTCATGACTGTTTCTCGATCAGAGCGGCGCGTGGACGAAGGCGGGCATCGCTGCCTGCTCTTTCGACTTCGAAAGGAAGAGGCGGGCGGTGTCGAGCGCTTCGCGGATCGTCACGTCCATGTCGAGATAGCGATAGGTCGCTAGGCGACCGACGAAGGTCACGGCCTTCTCTTCATTGGCGCGAGCGACGTAGTCCGCGAGCTGCGCCTTCTCCTCGACGAGACGGATCGGATAATAGGGTATGTCGTCTTCTCCGCAGGCACGCGAGAATTCGCGGTAGCAGACCGAGCCCTCGTGGCTTTCCCAGGGCGAGAAATGCTTATGCTCGGTGATGCGGGTGTAAGGCACCGAGGCATCGCCGTAGTTCATGACGGCGCAACCCTGGTAGTCGCCCTGATAGCTGAAGCGCTCGAAATCCAGCGTGCGATAGCCGAGGCGGCCGAATTCGTAGCCGAAATAGCCGTCGAGCGGGCCGGAATAGAAAAGGTGGGCATAGTCATGCGGCGCACGCGGATCGACGTGCTGGCCGAGCGTCACCTTGATCTTCGGATGGTCGAAGATCTTTTCGATCATGTCGGTATAGCCGCTTTCCGGCATGCCCTGGAATTTGTGGAAGAAGTAGTTGTCGTCGTAGTTGAAGCGCACGGGCAGGCGCTTCAGGATCGAGGCGGGCAGGGCGGTCGGCGAGCAGCCCCACTGCTTTTCGGTATAGCCCTTGAAGAATGCCTCGTAGAGGTCGCGACCCACGAAGCGCAGTGCCTGCTCCTCGAAGGTCTGCGGGTCGGTGATGGTCTTGTCGGCCTGCTCCTCGATGAAGTCACGGGCCTCTTCCGGGCGGAAGGTCTTGCCGAAGAACTGGTTGATCGTGTGCAGGTTGACCGGCAGGGAATAGACCTGACCCTGGCTCGTGGTTTTCACCCGGTTCTTGTAGGGCAGGAATGTCTGGTAGCTGTTGACGTAGTCCCAGACTTCCGCGTCATCGGTATGGAAGATGTGCGGGCCGTAGATGTGCACCATAACACCGGTGTCGGCATCGCGCTCGGTGTGGCAGTTGCCGCCGATATGCGGGCGCGTGTCGAAGACCTCGACCTCGAAGCCGGCTTCCGCCAGTTCGCGTGCGATGACGGCGCCGGACAGACCTGCGCCGACAATTCCGATTTTCTGACCCTGTGCCATCCGGTGGGTGTTCCTCGATTTTTCCCGGGCGGTGCGGTTCCAGCTTTCAAGCCTGCCGCGTCTCGCCCTGTTGTTGAAGGCCGGCGGTTACCCGCCGGTCGATTCATGGTGACACTAGGCCGCCAGTTCCTGCGGCCTGTATTCACCAGGTCAGGCAGGCTTTGCAGGCCAGAGGCGCGTGTCGTGCGGGACCGGGTGGAAGGCATGCCAATCGGCGATCCGGTCCTGATAGCGCTTGCGATAGGCGGCCTCGTCTTCGAACTCGACTTCCGCCAGCACGACATCCGTGCCGATCTCGTAATACATCTCCATGTTGGAGAGGTCCGGAACCGGGGTCTCGCCGCGTTCGCGCTCACCCTGCATCTGCCAGTAAAGCTCTTCGAGGCGACGCACGAGGCGCGGAATGTCACGCAGGGCGCAGGTCTCGCGCTGGGCCTGGATGGAATTGCGGATCTGCGCGAGGGCTGCCGGGTCCCTGGCGAGCGCCACCGCCTTGCGGACATATTCGTCCGGGGAGGCGCAGATGAGTTCCGGAACGCCAGCCGACTTGACGATGCTGCTGCAGAAACGCGAGGCGAAGCTCTTGCCCGGAACGGTGAGCACCGGGAGACCCATGGTCAAGGCATCCGATGCCGTCGAATGAGCGCCATAGGGGAAGGTGTCGAGGAACAGATCAGCGATCGCAATGCGGGCCAGGTGGTTCGGGTTTGCCGCCTTGGGCGCGAAATAGATCCGGGCAGGATCGACGCCGGCAGAGGTCGCCAGTTCGCGCAGGCGCTGGTTCACCACATCCGATCCCCCAAGCAGCCAGAGCACGCTGCCGGGCGTCGCCGTCAGGATGGCCATCCAGCGGGTGAAGACGCCGGCGGTGATCTTCTGCATGCCGTTGAAGCAGGCAAAGACGAAGGCGTCCTCGGGCAGACCAGCTTCCGTGCGCGTCGGGCGCGGGCCGATCAGACGCTTCCGGTCGACCGGCTGGTTGCAGGGAATGTGGAGGACCTTCTCCGTGTAGTAGAGTTCGTTGCCGGGCGGGATGATCTGCTCGTCGGCAATGATGTATTGGTGAACCGGGCTCGCCATCGTGCCGGGATAGCCGCAGAAGTTCACGATCACAGGGGCCGGGCGGTAGGAGAAGATCTTCGTGCGTGCGAGCTTGGTATAGCCGTTGACGTCGATCAGGACATCGATCTCGTCGGCCATGATCAGCTTTGCGGCCTCAAGGTCCGACATCGCAGTAACATCACGCCAGACGTCGATCACGGCCTTCATCCGGTTTTGCGTCGCGTCATTGGTGCGGGCATCGCCGATGTAATAGGCGTAGACTTCGACCGACGACTTGTCGTGCAGTTCCAGAACTTCGCTCAATGCGAAGCCGACGGCGTGATCGCGCAGGTCGGACGAAACGTAACCGATGCGCAGCCGCTGACCAGTGCCTACCTTCTTGCGGGGTTCAGGCCTGTTGAGATGAGCAGGATCCGGACGCCCCGCAAGCATTTTGAAGTAACGAGCGGCCTTGGCCATCTGGTAGAGCGGATCGTCGGAATAGCAGGCGAGGGGAAGCGGCGAGATCGAGTCCAACATCTGCTTCTTGGTCACGTATTCCGATGCCTGGACGACCGGCCACTTGCACTGATGCTGGCGGACCGAAATCCAGTGCTGGCCTGCTTCCGGCTTGTCGGGGCGCAGCTCGATCGCTTGCCAGAGGGCCGTCTCCGCGTCCGCGTAAAGGCTAGCACCTTCCATCACCCGGCCGATATGCTGCAGGGCCATCAGGCGATGTACTGATTTGTCCGGGGTGATCTCCGATGTCTGCTCGACATAGCTGCGCCACTGCTGGATTGCTAGCGCGCCGAGCCCGCAATCCTCGTAGGTGCGGCCAAGGTTGATGTGAGCCTGCCCCATCATCGGGGCCGCCCTCAAGGCTGCCTTCAAAGCATTGATGGCGCCGGCCGTGTCGCCGAGCGCCTTCAGGACGACGGAATAGTTGAAGAAGGCAAGATGAAGCAGAGGGCTCTGGTCGTTGAATGCGGTCCAGGTCTTGTAGAGTTCTGCTGCCAGAGCCGACTGTCCCGAGGCGCCCCAGTGTTCTGCGAGCTGCAGCAACTCAATCAGGGAGAGCTTCTGGTTTCTGGCCTTGTCCATTGCGGCAGCGAGCTGGGCGTTCTGCTCCGGGGCGAATGCTGTATGTATCACCATCGACATCACATCTGTTGTCGGCCATGGGGCTGGCCAGGTTACGTTCCCGCGCGGAGGCGTCTAGGGAACACCTATTCGGCCTAGCTTGCTTTGGGCTTGCGTTCTGCCGCTCGCTCACATCTTGAAGCTTGCCAAATCACTTCGTCTTGGTGATAGCATCCAAGGAAAGTTGCATGTACGTAACTGGCCAACAAGAATAGATGGGTGACTTCCCGCATAGGCTGTTAATAGAAAATTAGAGTGTGCGGCCTAATCATTTGGGCAAGACTCGTCTCACCACATTCGTTTGTACACGAATCGGTGAGGCAAGGTGCGTGTCCGGATCGGGATGCGGACCTATGCGGTGTGGGAAGCAGAGATTAGCTCTGCTGCATGATGCCCTCTCCAACGCCAGGCTCGGTCGAGCCATGTTTTCCAAAGACTTTCGTCCGTGAGGACACCGTTGCAGGGCGTCAACAGACAATCGCCTGAAGACGGATATCAGCCACTTAGGGCGCATTATGCTCCCGGGGTCGAGACGGTGATGCACAGGCTGTGCTCCCCCCGATCGGTGGCAAGGAATGCAACGGCCAACCGCAAACGTTGAAGGCGCGCGTCAAATGACTTCGATTATCTCTTCTTTGAGCATCAACCAGATCAAAACGCTGTCTACCGCGACGATCGCCAACTTCACGAGCTCCGACATTGCCGCACTGAGCACAGCTCAGGTTGCGGCTCTTTCTTCGACTCAGATCGGCGCGTTGCAGACCGACGACTTCGACGGCCTCAGCTCCAGCCAGCTTGGTGCGATCTCGAGCGTCGCCGCTCGTGGACTCACAGTTGACCAGCTCGCCGTCATCGATAGCGCCAAGATGTCCGGCCTCAACAGCCGCCAGCTCGGAGCACTGACGTCCACGCAGGTCGCTGCACTGACCTCTGACCAGTTCGAAGCGCTCTCCACCTCGCAGCTCAACGCCATCAGCAGCCTGGGTCTGGCCGGCCTCCAGACCGATGACATCGCGACGCTGACCTCCGCCGAACTCTCGGTCCTCAGCACGCGCGCACTGGCTGGCCTCTCGACCGGCAGCTTCGCAGCCCTCAACAGCAGCCAGATCTCCGGCCTGACCAGCGGTCAGATCGCCTCGCTCTCGACCGCGGTCATCGCCAATCTGACCTCCACGCAGATCGACGGCCTGACCTCGACCCAGATCTCGGCGCTCACCTCGCGCCAGATTTCGGCTCTGTCGTCTGACAATCTTGCGACCTTCTCCACGGAACAGGTCGTCGCGCTGAACAGCCGCGCTGTTGCAGCTCTCTCTTCCGCGCAGGTTTCTGCTCTCTCGAGCACCCAGGTTGGTGTTCTGACCACGAGCCAGCTTGCAGTCCTTACCTCTTCGGCCGTTCGCGGCCTCGGCGCCGACGATATCGACAGCCTGTCCTCCGACAAGGTTGCCGCTCTCGCATCGAAGAGCCTCGCTGCTCTCTCGACCGACGCATTCGCTTCTCTCGACTCGACCCAGCTGGCTGCATTGACCTCTGCGAAGGTCGGCACTCTGACCACCACGCAGATCGCTTTGCTGACCTCCGCGCAGGCTGATGGCCTGACGTCGACCCAGCTGGCCGGCCTCACCAGCGCTCAGATGAGCGCAATGTCCTCCGATACGCTGGCGTCGCTGACGACCGATCAGATCGCAGGTCTCAGCAGCCGCGTTATCGGTTCGCTGACCTCTGCCAAGGTCGCCGCACTCAGCAGCGCTCAGATTGATGGTCTCTCGACCTTGCAGCTTGCTGCCCTCAGCTCCACCGCGATCCGCGGTCTGGAAACCGCTGATATCGCGACCTTCACATCGACCGAGCTTGCAGCACTTAACTCCCGTGCCCTTGCTGCGCTCTCGACTGACAACATTGCAGCTCTCACCTCGGGTCAGCTGACCGCTCTGTCCAGCGGACAGGTTGCTTCGCTGACCACGCAGCAGGTTGCCGCTCTCGGCAGCGCGCAGCTGACTGGCCTTAGCACAAACCAGGTGGCCGCTCTGAGCTCTGCACAGGTCGTGGCACTTGGAAGCGCCAATGTGGCCTCCCTGTCGACCACGCAGGTGGCAGCCCTTAGCAGCCGCGCTGTCGGTGCGCTGACGACGTCTCAGCTCGAGGCCATGACAACAGGCCAGATCGAAGCTCTCAGCTCTGCCCAGATCGCTGCTCTGTCCTCCAGCGACCTCGCTGCTCTTTCGTCCGAAGATCTGAACACCTTCACGACCGCCGAGTTTGCAAGCCTGAGCTCCGCTGCCATCCGCGGCATCACCTCCGCTGTCATCGGCAGCCTTACGACCGACCGAATCGCTGCCCTCAACTCCAAGGCTGTGGCCGCTCTGGAAAGCAGCCAGGTTGTCGCCCTGACGTCTGCTCAGGTCGCTGCATTGAGCACCGGCCAGATCGGCGCCTTGAGCTCCGCTGCGGTCCGCGCACTCGAAACCGCAGATCTCGCGACCTTCGACTCGGCCGACATCGCTGCCCTGCAGTCTCGTTCGCTCGCAGCACTCACCACCGACAAGTTTGCAACGCTGACTTCGACGCAGCTCGTCGGCCTGACGTCCGGCCAGATCGCGGCCCTGTCGACATCCATCATCGGGACGCTCGACAGCACTCAGCTCGACGGCTTCACCACCAGCCAGATTGCTTCTCTGTCCTCCGTCCAGCTTGCTGCACTGACGACGGCTGCCATCGCATCGCTCGACACCGCCCAGCTGGCCGCAATCACCACGCGTGCCATCGGTGCGCTGAAGTCCGATCAGCTTGGTGCGCTCACTTCGGCCCAGTTCGATGCACTTTCGACCGGACAGCTGGCACAGCTGACTTCCACGGCCATCCGCGGCCTTGACTCCTCTGCAGTCGGAACTCTTACCTCTTCCGAGATTGCAGTCCTGAGCAGCCGCGCAATTGCCGCCCTGTCGACCCAGAACGTTGCCCTGCTCGACTCGGCACAGATCTCTGGTCTTACCTCTGCACAGGTTACGGCCCTGACGACCGCGCAGGTTGGCATTCTCGATAGCGATCAACTGGATGGTCTTGCCAGCGGTCTCGTCGGCCTGATGTCCAGCGCTCAAGTCAGCGTCCTGACGACTGACGCAGTGGCCTCGCTCTCGACCGATCAGGTCGCTGCCATCAGCAGCCGCGCATTCGGTGCTCTCAGCTCTGCCCAGATCGCTGCAATGACCACTGGCCAGATCGGTGCACTCACGACCAACCAGATCGCTGCACTCTCGAGTGCTGCCGTTGCCGGCCTCGGCACCGACGACCTCGATACCTTCGCTTCCAGCGACCTTGCTGCTCTGAACTCCAGAGCTCTTGCAGCCCTGTCGACGACGAACATCGCTTCTCTCGACTCGACGCAGCTTGCGGGCCTGACCACCGGCCAGATGTCTGCAATGACCACTGCCCAGGTCGCGACCCTGGTCAGCACCCAGATCGACGGATTGACGACGGCCATCGTGGCCATGCTGTCGAGCTCGCAGATCCGGGCACTGACGACCGATGCCCTGGCCTCGCTGTCCACCGAACAGATCGCTGCGGTTAACACCCGCGCAATCGCTGCCCTCGGCTCTGACGCAGTGGCTGCCCTCAGCTCGACCCAGATCGGTGTTCTCACCACTGGGCAGCTGGCATCGCTGACCAGCGCTGCGGTCGCCGGTTTGACGAGCGAAGACCTCGACGGTCTGGACTCGGCGGATCTCGCAGTCATGAACTCGCGAGCCATCGCTGCCCTCTCGACGCAGAACATCGCTTCGCTGGACAGCACGCAGCTGAGCGGTCTGACGACGGCACAGGTTGCTTCTCTGACCACGGCTCAGCTCGCGGCCCTCGGCTCCGCGCAGATTGACGGACTGACATCGACGCAGGTCGCAGTCCTCAGCTCTGTACAGATCCAGGCCCTGTCCACCGACAACATCGCCTCGCTCTCCACCGAGCAGGTAGCGGCCCTGAATTCCCGGGCGGTCGGCGCACTCTCCTCTGGCCAGCTCGATGCACTGAGCACGGCCCAGGTGGCGGCGCTGGTATCCGGTCAGATTGCAGCCCTGAGCTCTGCCGATCTGGCAGCCCTCTCGTCCGCTGACATCGCGACCTTCACCACCGACGAAATCGCAGTGATCTCCTCTGCGGCGATCAGCGGCTTGTCGACGGATGCCATTGCCGGACTTGGTACTGGTCAGGTCGCTGCCATCTCGAGCCGCGCTCTTGGCTCGCTGACCTCGGCGCAGGTCGGTGCCCTCACGACGGCCCAGTTTGCCGCCCTCTCTACCGCCCAGCTTTCGCAGCTGAGCTCGGCAGCAGTGGCCGGCATTGAGACCGGAGACCTTGCAACGCTCGACTCCGCGGAACTTGCAGTGCTCCAGACCCGCACGATTGCGGCTCTCAGCTCCGACAAGTTCGCAACGCTGGGCTCTGCACAGCTGAGTGGCCTGACGACCGGCCAGGTGGCCGCGCTGACGACCGCCCAGCTTGCAACGCTCAACAGCGGGACGATCGCCGGTCTCAGCTCTGCCCAGATCGCGGCGCTGAAGTCCAACCAGATCGCAGCCCTGTCGACCGACAGTCTCGCTGCTCTGACTTCGGCTCAGCTGCCTGGATTGGCAACGAGCGGTATCGCAAGCCTGTCCTCGGACAAGATCGCGGCACTGACATCTGCCCAGTTCGACTATCTCACGACGGCTCAGCTCGGAGCGATCAGCTCCGCCGGTATCGCCGGTCTGACGACTGAGGACATTGCGACCTTCGCTCCGACGGATCTCGCAGCCCTCAGCCCGAAGGCACTGGCCGCCATGTCGACCACGAACTTTGCGGCCCTCGGGTCTGCACAGCTCGCCGGCATGACCAGCACCCAGATGGCCGCACTGACAACGGCCCAGATCGCGGTCCTGTCCACCGATGATATCGGCGGCCTTACCACGGGTCAGATTGGTGCCATGACGAGCGCGCAGCTCGGAGCCCTGTCGACACAGAACCTGGCAACCTTCACGACCAGCCAGATTGGGGCGATCGGTACCCGGGTCCTGTCCAGCCTGAACTCAGGTCAGGTGACGGCACTGACGTCGGCGCAGGTCGAGGCTCTCTCGAGCGGCCAGCTGACAGCCTTGAGCTCGGCAGCGATTGCCGGTCTCGAGACCGAGGACATGGCGACCTTCACGTCGACCGAACTAGCCATGCTGAACACGAAGACGATTGCCGCCCTTTCGACAGGCAACTTCGCTCAGCTCACCTCGACGCAGCTTGCAGGCTTGACCCCGGGCCAGGTCGCAGGTCTCACATCGAGCCAGATCGGCGGTCTGACTTCGACCCAGATCGACGGTCTCTCGACGACCCAGATCGCGGCCCTGACGACTGCCCAGGCGGCGAGCCTCTCGACTGCCGGCCTGGTGTCCTTCTCGACCGATCAGGTTGCGGCACTGAGCTCTAAGGTTGTCGGCTCGCTGTCGACCGATCAGCTGGTGGCCATGACCACGGGTCAGATCGAAGCTCTCACCTCGACGCAGGTCGCAGCCCTGAGCTCGGCAGCGATCAGCGCCCTGGAAAGCGCGGATCTGGCACTGTTCTCGACGGACGACATCGCAGCGATCAAGACCTCCGCCATCGCTGGTCTCTCGACCGATGACATCAGCAACCTGACCACTCAGCAGGCACAGGCTGTTACCACGGCTCAGGTTCAGGCAATGAACAGCGACCAGGTCGCGGCCATCGTCGCCAAGTACCAGTCGATCTAAAGGGAAGGGGCGCGTCTCGCGCCCCAACCACCGACACGCTGAAGAGCCCCGCCCTTGCCGGCGGGGCTTTTCGTTTGGGCTATGCTTGCCACCATCTGCCTGCGGGCTATGCCGTCCGCTCTCCATAAGGTGAGCTGAGGTCGGCTCTCGTAGTGCAGAGCTATGCCGCAACAGGAATACGCCGCCCTAGATCTTGAGGCGGCGTCTTCAATTGCGTGGCTGAATGGCTGTTGCGGACTATCCCTGGTCCTCAGACGCGAACCTTCGCCGCATCCCGTGCCAAGGCCTCTTCCGTCGCGCTGCGCCGATACCAGACGGTGATGATCGAGGAGGTGATGACGATGAAGAGGCTGTAGAGGATCGGAATGAACAGCACTTCCTGCTGTTGAATGCCGGTGAAGGACAGGGTCACGATCAGCGCTGCCAGCGGGCCGTTCTGGATGCCGGTTTCGAGGCTGATGGTGCGGGCGCGGTTGCTGTCCTGGCGCAGGCCGCGGGCAAGCCAGTAGCCGAGCAGCATGCCGGTCAGGCCAATCCCGATTGCGGCGATATAGACGGGGAACGGCGTGTCGAGCAGCATCTGGTAATTGCGCGGGACCCAGGATCCGATCAGGAACAGGATGACGACAACTCCGAGCATCGAGCCGATCATCTCGATCGTCGCGCCGGCATTGGCATTCATCTTGCGCAGGAACATGCCCAGCACCGTGGGGACGAGCAGAACCACGAGGACCTGGGCGACATTGCCTGCCGGGATCACATAGTCGCCGCCAAGTCCTGCCAGTCCGCTGTAGAAGCTGAGCAGGAACGGGACCATGACGACGGCGACAAGCGTCGAGACCGTTGTCATCATGATTGACAGCGCCAGCACGCCCTTCGAGAAATAGGTGAAGATGTTGCTGGTCGTGCCGCCCGGCATGCAGGCGATCAGGATCAGGCCGGCCGCCATTCCAGCGGGAAGGCCGAGGATGACCGCCAGGGCATAGCCGAGGAATGGCATGATCATATACTGGCTCAAAAGACCGACCAGAATGCCCTTCGGCTTGCGGAAGGCGATGAAGAAGTCGCGCCAGGTCATCGAGGCGCCCATGCCGAGCATGATCACCATCATCATGATGCCGAGCAGGGTGGTTTCAAGTTCCGTCAACATGTGGATTTGCCCTCGCTCACTTCTTGAATTCGACCAGCACTTCGGCCTTCAGATCCTTGCGCAGGATCTTGCCGATGGGCGTCTTGGGCAGGGCGTCTCGGAAGACGATGGATTTCGGCACCTTGTAGTCGCTGAGAACAGTCCGGCAGTGGGCGCGGATCGCCTCCTCGGTCAGGTCTCCTTCGTGATCGGGGTTCTTGACGACGTAGGCACGCACGGCCTCGCCGGTCTTGGCGTCGGGAATCGCGATGACGGCGGCTTCCAGCACCGCGTCCATCTTGGCGAGCGCGTCTTCCACCTCGTTGGGATAGACGTTGAAGCCCGAGACCAAGACGAGATCCTTCTTGCGGTCGACGATCTTCAGGAAGCCCTGATCGTCCATCACGGCGATGTCGCCTGTCGCGAACCAGCCGTTCTGCAAGGCGCTTGCGCTCTCCTCGGGGCGTTGCCAATACCCGAGCATCACCTGGCGTCCGCGGACCAGAAGCTCGCCCGGTTCGCCTGAGGCGACCTGCTTGCCGTCGCCATCGACCAGGATGACGTCACAGCCCGGCACCGGAATGCCGATGCTGCCGGCCTTGGCGCGGTCGTCGAGCGGGTTGAAGCTGACGAGCGGGGATGTTTCGCTGAGGCCATAGCCTTCGGCAATCGGCGTTCCCGTCATCACCCGCCAGCGCGTGGCGACCGCTTCATGCAGGGCCGTGCCGCCGGCGATCGCCGCGCGCAACTTCCTGGGCGGGTAGGCCGCGAACCATTCCTCGTTCATCAGCCCGTTGAACAGCGTGTTGACCCCGGTGATCCAGGTAATCGGATAGTTCTCGATCGCGCGCTGGAGGTTCTGCACGGGGCGCGGTGAGGGGATCAGGATGTTGCGCGCGCCGAGCTCGAAGAAGGTCATCAGGTTCGCGGTAAAGGCGAAGATGTGGTAGAGCGGCAGCGCCGTCAGCACCTGGTCCTCACGGGCCATGACGCCTCCTGATACGGCGCGCACCTGGTCGAGATTGGTGAGGATATTGCCATGGGTCAGCATGGCGCCCTTGGCGACGCCGGTCGTTCCGCCCGTATATTGCAGCAGCGCGAGGTCGTCGGGACCGGATGCTGCCCACATGGCCTTTACGTCCGCGCCGTGCATACGGCCCTTGGCAAGCGCCTCCTTGATCCTCAGCACGGGAATGCCCAGCGACGGGATCGGCGGCAGAACCTTGCTCCAGAGCTTCTGGACGCCCCTGATGATCACTTCCGGCAGCTTGGGGAAGAATTCAGGCACGCCTGCCATCACCACGGTCTGGATCCCGGTCTTCGGCACGACCTCGGCCAGCTTGTCGGCGAACATGTCGACGATCACGAGCGCCTTCGCGCCGGAATCGTTGAACTGGTGGATCATCTCGCTCGGGGTATAGAGCGGATTCGTATTGACCAGGATGCAGCCTGCCTTGAAGACGCCGAAGGCGACAACGGGGTAGGGCAGACCGTTCGGCAGTTGCACCGCGACCCGGTCGCCGGCGCGCAGGCCGCAATCATGATGCAGGAAGGCGGCGAAGGCATCCGACATTTCGCCGACCTCGGAATAGGTCAGGCTGCCGTTCATGCCGTTTGGCACGACGCAGGTGAAGGCCTTGCGCGGGCCGTTTGCAGCACAGGACTGATCGACCAGATCGGCGATGCTCCTGTAGCGCAGCTCTCCCAGTTCCTGCGGAATGCTTGTGCCATAGGCCGCCAGCCACGGCCGTGGCGGCGTGAAGATGTGTTCCATATTTCCTCCCCCAGAGCGCTCTTCGGCGCTTCATCGTTCCGGTCCCGAGGCGCATTTTCGATTCCGGGAGCCGTTGAACGAGGGAAAGGATGGAATTGTCTCTGGTCAAAGTCCAGCGATTTCGGGGGCTTGCGAGGCCTAGACCGCGTCCGAGGTGGGGTTGTCGGGGCGAAATCCCATCACGTCCGCGTTATTGGATCGGAGGCGGTCGGAGAGCGTGTCACGCCGCAGCGTGATGCATGAGGAAGGGCAATGGGAATTTGGAAAAATGGCGCACCCGACAGGATTCGAACCTGTGACCTTTGGAATCGGAATCCAACACTCTATCCAGCTGAGCTACGGGTGCTTCCGACGGCGGGTTGACTCGCCGTTCCAGAAGCGGTCATAGCGCAGTCGCTCGCGCGCTTCAATCCGAAAAGATCGGCCGCCCCTCTGTAATTCTGCCGCGCGCAAGGGATGCGGGCAGAATGGTGGAATGGAGGTCAATTGCTCGGTATTGTCTTGGCGGAGATAAACTAATCCTGGGGGAAATGAACGGCGAGCGTTCAAAAACGTCGCTTGGTGCCGGAACGGTTGCTGTTGCGCCCTTGTGGCATCGGTTTAAACAGATAGTATCGTTACAGGTAGGCGTTCGCGCAAGCGGGCGACCTTTTGAGGGGTCTGTATTGGCTATGGCGGGGATATGCCGGAACTTATAATGGATGAATTCGTACCCAATGCGTCGAAACTCGACTTTTCAGTCATGGACGATGCTGTGGGTTATCGTTTGAGACGGGCACAGCTTGCCGTGTTTCAGCATTTCAATGAGGCATTTTCATCGAAGGGCCTTCGACCGACCGATTTCGCGGTCTTGCTGCTTCTGACCTATAATCAGGGTGCCAAGCAGAGCGAGGTGGCTGAGGCGCTGGGCATCCAGCGTGCGAATTTCGTCGCCATCGTCGACGGGTTGGAAAACAAGGGCTTCATCGAGCGCCGCAAGTCGGAGACCGATCGCCGCGTCCAGTCGCTCTACATGACGCCGGCAGGCGAAGCCTATCTGGAAGAGCTGATGCCGATCTGGATCGATCACGAGAAATGGGTTCTGGATCAGCTGGGCGGTGTGGCGGAACGCGACACGGTCAACCAGTTGCTCAAGCGGCTCTACGACTGATCCCTATCGCCCGATGCCCAAATCATAGCGGCTGATCGCTTCGTCGATCAGCCCGTTGGCGATTTTCATGCGCATGGTTGCAGCATCGCGATAGTCCGCCGCGACGCGATCGGGGTGGTTTTCCCTTGCAAAGTGGCGCCGGCGCTCCTGCAGCCGATCGCGATCGTCGGCTGTCTCTATGCCGAGATCTTCGGCAATTTCGCCGGGGGAGAGCCGCTCCAGCCAGGCCGGCGGTGGGGGCGGGGTCTCCGGCTCCGGCTCCTGGGGCTCGACCTCTTCAGGCATCATGAACAGGTAGGCGTCGAGGCGCTGGTCGACAGCGGTCGGCGACGGTTCGGCAGAAGATGCGGGCGGTTCAGGGACGAAGCTTGCGGGAAGCCCGTTGATGCGGAAGGCCGGCTCCTCGGCCGGGGTCTGCTCTTCAGCCTCTTCGTTTAGCCTGTCGACGACCGACTGGAAGACGGACTTTCCAAACAGCATGCGTATACCGACCTCCGCTGCGGCCGTGCCGCGCCTTGGCGCAGAACATCATGCCGAGGTGGTGCGGAGCTTGTGCCGCGCCACCTCTCGTTCTGCTCCAATTGTCTAGCGGTTCAGCTCTGCGACTGGCTCTGGCTTTGGGACGGCTCGACCACCAGCTTGACCGTCAGGTCCTCGCCGGCGATCCCGATCCGCATGCCTGAAACAGGGGCGGCATCGGGGTAGCACAGACCGGTTGCGATCCGGACATAGCGAGCGTCGGGGCAGTGGTTGTTGGCGGCGTCGAAACCCACCCAGCCAAGACCCTGCAGGTGAACCTCGGCCCAGGCGTGGGTCGCGACCTGCTCAATGCGGTCATCCATCAACAGGTAGCCCGAGACGTAGCGGGCGGGCAGGGCTAGCAGGCGGGCGGCGGCGATGAAGGCGTGGGCATGGTCCTGGCAGACGCCGCGGCCGGCTTCGAGCGCCTGTTCGGCGGTGGTTTCCGTGCCCGTCGACCCCGTTTCATAAGCGATCTGGGCGTTGAGCTTGCCCATCAGGTCATGCATTTTCGCCAGCTCGTTGTCGCCGGAGAGGCTGCGCGAGAGCTCGCGGATGAGCTTGCCCGGCTTGGTGAGCGGCGTGTCACGCAGATAAAGCCAGAGCGGCACATAGCCCTGATGCGGACCGAAGACACCGGAGCGATCCTCGGTCTCGACCTCGCCGGAGGCGACGATGTGGACGCTGTGGCTGTCGCCCTCGGTCGAGACCAGATGAGTATGGTTGCCGAACTGGTCGTTGAAGCCGGCCTCTACGTTCGCACCGTCAACCGCGATGTTCCAGGAGACGATCTTTTGGCCGGGGCTGTCGAGCGGGCAGAGCCGCAACCGTTGCAGCGAATACTGGACCGGGTCGTCATAGCGATATTCGGTGGTATGGCTTATCCGCAGACGCATGCGCTCAATCCTGCTCAGCTGTAGAACCGGTAACCCTCGGTGATCTCATTGCCCAGCTTGTTGTTGCTGGCGATGAAATCGTCGAGGAATTCGTGCAGTCCCTGGTCCATGATGGTGCCGATGGTGGTCGACTTCAGCGTCTTGGCGACGCTGTCGGCGGTCTCGTGGGCCGGCAGCCGGTGCGCATAATCCTTGGCGAGATAGCCGAGGTTCGATGTGATCTTCTCGTAGCAATAAGCGAGCGACCGGGGCATCTGGCCGTTGAGGATCAGGAAGTCGGCGATGTTCGCCGCCTTGTATTCCCCGTCATAGACCCAGCGATAGGAGCGATGGGCGGAGACCGAACGCAGGATCGATTCCCACTGCATGTTGTCGAGCGAAGAGCCGACATGGGTGATCGCCGGCAGGAGCACGTAGTACTTCACGTCGAGGATTCGGCTCGTATTGTCGGCACGCTCGATGAAGGTGCCGATGCGGGCGAAGTTGTAGATCTCGTTCCTCAACATCGAGCCATGGAAGGCGCCGCGGATGAGGCCCGCCCGGCGCTTTACCGTGTCGATGACCTCAGGCAGATCGGCCGACTTCAGCTTGCGGGCGAGCATCTGCTTGAGCTCGATCCAGCATTCGTTGGTGGCTTCCCAGGTCTCGCGGGTGAGTGCCGTGCGCACCATGCGGGCATTGTTTCTGCCCGCGTCTATGCAGGACATGACGCTTGACGGGTTGGCCGTGTCGCGCAGCATGAAGTCGATGGCATCCGAGGCCGTCACCTTGCCGTGGCGTTCGGCAAAGAGCGGGCGCACGTCGGCGCTTTTCAGCACGGCGTCCCAATCTTCGTCAGAGGCGCCGGAGCGGGTGAGCGACATGCGCAGGCCCGCATCGACGAGACGGGCGATGTTTTCGGCTCTCTCGATGTAGCGGAACATCCAAAAGAGGCCGTTGGCAGTTCTTCCGAGCATGACCATGTCAGTCCTCCAGTACCCAGGTGTCCTTGGTGCCGCCGCCCTGGCTGGAATTGACCACGAGCGAACCCTGCTTCAGGGCCACGCGGGTCAAGCCGCCGGGAATGATCTGCACCTTGTCGGAGACGAGGACATAAGGACGTAGGTCGACGTGGCGGGGCGCGATCCCCTTGTTGACGAGGATCGGCACCGTCGAGAGCGACAGCGTCGGCTGGGCGATATAGTTCGAGGGGCGTGCCTTGAGCTTGTCGGCGAAGTCGGCGCGTTCCTTCTTGGATGCGGTCGGGCCGACCAGCATGCCGTACCCGCCGGAGCCGTGGACTTCCTTGACCACGAGCTCTTCGAGATGTTCGAGCACGTATTTCAGGCTGTCGGCTTCCGAACAGCGCCAGGTGGGCACGTTCTCGAGCAGCGCCTTGCGACCGGTGTAGAATTCGACGATCTCCGGCATGTAGGAGTAGATCGCCTTGTCGTCGGAAATGCCGGTGCCCGGTGCATTGGCGATGGTGATGTTGCCGGCGCGGTAGACGTCCATGATGCCCGGGATACCCAGCGCCGAATCGGGGCGGAAGGTGAGGGGATCGAGGAAGTCGTCATCGACGCGGCGGTAGAGAACGTCGATCGCCTCGTAGCCGCGCGTGGTGCGCATCTTCACCTTGCCGTCGATGACGCGGAGATCCGAGCCTTCGACCAGTTCCACGCCCATCATGTCGGCGAGGAAGGAGTGCTCGTAGTAGGCGGAATTGTAGATGCCGGGGGTGAGCACTGCGACGCGCGGCTTGCCCTTGCAGCCCGGAGGGGCAAGCGAAGAGAGCGACTGCCGCAGCAGATAGGGATAGTCCTCGACGCGCTGCACCTTGTTGAGCTGGAAGAGCTCCGGGAACATCTGCATCATGGTTTCCCGGTTCTCCAGCATGTAGGAGACGCCGGAGGGCGTGCGGGCATTGTCTTCCAGCACGTAGAACTGGTCTTCGCCCGTACGGACAATGTCGGTGCCGACGATGTGGGTGTAGACGCCACCCGGCGGGCGAAAGCCGATCATCTCGGGCAGGAAGGCGACGTTCTTCTCGATCAGCTCGCGGGGAATGCGGCCGGCCTTGATGATTTCCTGCTTGTGGTAGATGTCGTCGAGAAAGGCGTTGAGTGCCAGCACGCGCTGTTCGATGCCCTGGGCGAGCTTGCGCCATTCGCGGCCGGAAATGATACGCGGAATGATGTCGAAGGGGATCAGCTTCTCGGCGCTGTCGGCATGGCCGTAGACCGCGAAGGTGATACCGGTCTTGCGGAATATGTTCTCCGCATCTCTCGACTTGGCCAGAAGCCTTGCCGGGTCCTGGCTGGAATACCAATCGAAATAGTTCTGATAAGGTCCGCGCGGAGCACCGTCCGCACCAATCATTTCATCAAATGCCAATGGCGCCATCCCCTTTTTTGGTCATTTGAATACAAGCATTTGGGCAATGCAAGCTGCATCGAAGGCTGTACGCGTAGAATTAGAAATATCTGCTTTTGCCTGTATGGGCGGCATTGGCGCAAAGTTTGTGCAATTTAACCTTTGTCTTTCGCCGGTTCTGCGGTTCTGTCGGGCAGTGGTTTCGCATTTGTCAGGCGTAGCGCATATGAGGCATCAGTTTCTGCTATAGAATTAGGCAGGTGCTTCGTAATGTTTTTTGTCGTGAGGCCTGATGTGAGCGGAATTCAACGGCAGTTGCAGGAAAACTCTTTTGACCGCGGGCGGGGTGGCCTTTATCGAGACGGGCAGCCGGCGGCTTGCGATCCGGTCCTCGAAAGACGAATCCGCTCATGACCCTTGCCCGCCTCGCTCCCGTGCTCTTCGTGTTGTTGTGGTCGACCGGATGGGTCTCGGCCAAATACGCGACCTTCTTTGCCGATCCGCTGACCTTCCTCGTCGTGCGCTACGGGACGGCGGTCGTGCTGTTCTACATCGTCTGTCGCATCGGCGGTGTCTCCTGGCCTAAAGATCGGGCCGGATGGCTGCACGCGATCGTCTCCGGCGTGTTTCTGCACGGGCTTTATCTCGGCATGGTCTGGTGGGCGATCGGGCAGGGGGTGCCGGCGGCCCTGTCCGGGATCATCGCGGGGCTGCAGCCGCTGATGACCGGGATCGCCGCCGCCTATCTGATCGGCGAGAATCTCAACACCGGCCAGAAGGTGGGCCTCGTCGTCGGCTTCCTCGGCGTGGCGATTGCCGTACTGCCAAAGGTGCTGGTCATCGATGCCTCGACGATCCCGGCCTATGCCGTTGCGGTCAATGTGCTTGCCATGGCTTGCGTCACCACGGGCACGCTCTATCAGAAGCGGCTGGTGAAGGATGGCGATCTGCGCGCGGTCGCCACGCTTCAGTATATCGGCGCCCTGATCGTCACGATCCCGGCCGCCCTCCTGCTGGAGGACCTTCACGTCGAGTGGAGCCTCGGCTTCTTTGCGACACTTGCCTGGTCGGTGGTCGGGATTTCCATGGGAGCGATTGCGCTCCTGCTCTACCTCATCCGCCGCGGCGACGTGTCGAAGGCAGCGTCGCTGATCTATCTCGTGCCACCGCTTGCAGCACTTGAGGCAGCGATCGCGTTCGGCGAGGAGCTCACCGTGCCGATGATGATCGGCACCTGCGTGGTCATGGTGGGCGTCTATCTGATCAACCGGAAGAGCGCGGTCGAGCCTATCATCGTGAAAGACTGACAATACGAAAAATGGCGCGGTGGTGACCGCGCCATTTGATGTGTCGGTTGATCGTTAAGCGCGAAACTCAGGCTTCGCGACGACGTCCGCCGGCTGTGCCGGAGCGGGCCGGACGGCCCTGGCCGCTGCCATTGCCGGGACGACCCTGGCCGCCATTGGCGCTGCGGTTCTGACCGCCGCCATTGCCACCCTTGCGGTGACCGGACTTGGCCGGGCGACCGTCAGCCTTGGCGCCGCCTTCGGACTTGCCACGGCCCTGGCCCTGGTGATTGCGGTTGTTGCCACCAGCACCAGCACCTGCGCCACCGCCGCCGCCGCCGCGACGCTGCGGACGGGCCGGGCGTGCGAGGTTTGCCGGCGGTTCGCCAGAGGCGACCGGAATGTCGATGCCCATCAGCTTTTCGACGTCGCGCAGCAGGCGACCTTCATCGGGACCGCAGAATGCGATCGCGATGCCGTCGCGACCGGCGCGGGCCGTACGACCGATACGGTGGACGTAAGCGTCCGGTACTTCCGGCAGATCGTAGTTGAAGACGTGGGAGACGGCCGGGATGTCGATGCCGCGGGCGGCAACGTCGGTGGCGATCAGCGTCTTGATCTCGCCGTCACGGAAACCCTTCAGTGCCCGCTCGCGCTGGCCCTGGCTCTTGTTGCCGTGGATCGAGGCGACCGAGTAACCGGTGGCGTCGAGATGCTTCATCAGCTTTTCCGCGCCATGCTTGGTGCGCAGGAAGACGATAGAGCGGCCATCCGGATTGTCGTTGAGGATCTTCTTGAGCATTTCCGTCTTGGCGTTCTGGCCGGCGACGAAATGCACGTGCTGCTCGACCTTGTCGGCGGCCTTGCCCGGAGGGGACACGGCGACCTTGAGCGGGTCGGTCAGGAAGCTTGCTGCGAGATCGGCGATCGACGGCGGCATGGTGGCCGAGAAGAGCAGAGTCTGGCGCTTCGGCGGGACCATCTTCGAGATCTTGCGCAGGTCATGGATAAAGCCGAGGTCCAGCATCTGGTCGGCTTCGTCGAGAACGAGGTAACGCACGGCGCGCAGCGAGATCGCGTTGCGGGCGATCAGGTCGAGCAGGCGGCCAGGCGTCGCGACGAGAATGTCGGTGCCCTTTTCGAGCTGCAGCTGCTGCTTGCCGATGGAGGCGCCACCGACGACCTGGTTGATCTTCAGCGGCAGGCGGCGCAGGTAGCTGCGCAGGTTGTCGCCGATCTGGTTTACCAGTTCGCGGGTCGGGGCGAGAATGAGAGCGCGGGTGGTGCGGTTGTCGGGGCGCTTCTCATCCTTGAGAAGCATCTCGATCATCGGCAGGCCGAAAGCAGCGGTCTTGCCGGTGCCGGTCTGTGCGAGGCCGATCAGGTCACGTCCACCGAGGACGACGGGGATGCCCTTCTCCTGGATCGGTGTCGGGGTCGTGAAGCCGAGCGTCGTCAGCGTCGCGACGATATTCTTGGAGAGGCCAAGATCATCGAAAGTTGTCAAAGTCATACCTTTCGGGGCGCCAAATGCACAAATCCCGGAACGCGTTCTTCGCGAGCCGGTTGGCATTGGCGTCAAGAACCCCGCGTGATTTGGGAACTTGTAAGTTGGAAAAAAGCTTTCCAAGCGCATCGGCGGAATGTCCGCCCGGATGTCATGCGCCTTATCCTTCGTCGCGTCTCAGATGTCGCTGGGCACGCTCACGCGGCGGCCGGAAGGTAAAAGCTGGCTTGCAGATGGGCCAGTTTGCGCCGGAAGTCAAGTGCAATGCACAAATCAGCCCCCTGCGCTTGCTGCACAACGGGCATTTGGCGAGGTGGCTTGTACGCCCGGATGCCGGGATTGTGAGGTGAACAAAAGCGCCAAGTGCGGGGTTTCGCCCATGACGGTGCTCGATCCGGGTCGGCTTCGGGACAGAGAAATCTGCCCGGCGGGGCTGCGTCGAATGATCAATGATACACGGAGACAGCCATGAAGACCCTAATTGCAGCCTCAGCCATCATCCTCGCCGCCTCGATCGGATCGGTTCAGGCCGACGACGATCCGGCCTGCCGGGATGTCGCGGTCGAGGCGCGCATGTCGCTCGGCGACATGGAAAAGCGGGCTCTGACCGAGAATGTCACGGCCCAGGAAATCGTGGTGGATGACGGCTGCTACGAGGTGAAGGGCATGCGTGACGGGCGTCGTGTCGAGGCAACCTTTCATCCGGTCTCGGGCGAATTGCTGAAGATCGAAAACGAAGATTGAGCCTGCCGACACTATATAACTTGTTCGAGGCCCGCTTCCCGCGGGCCTCTTGCGTTTCACTGGCTCATGTCGGTGATGCTTACCAGTCTTGGCCGTTACTGCCGTCAGGCGAGCCGAGATCGAAATCAGCCACGGTCTTCACGACCCCGTTCACCATGATCTCAAGCCTGTGGCGGCCTGGATGATAGACACGCGTAGTGATCGGTCGAAAGGCATGGCGCTTTGCGATGGTCGCGCTTTCACCCGGCTTCAGCGGAAGGCTCTTGCCCTTGAAGACCTTGGGCGAAAGCGATCCGTCCTTCTTCTGGTGATGGATGGCGTAGTCGACCAGGACCCTACGCATGTCCTTTCCCGTATTGGAGAGAAGAACCTCGAAGGCGAGTTCGCCGGGGAAGTCGATATGCTGGCTCTCCAGTGTAAGGCTCGCCGTTACGTCGTCGAGCGGCGCAAAGCCGAAATTGGCGAGCGCCTTGCCGTGGCCCTTCTTGATCAGCGTGCGCGAGGCGTGCTTGAGCAGCCAGAGCCTGTCCTTCGAAGCGTCTTGTGCGTGGCGCTCAACGAAATCGGCGACCAGATCCGGATGATCCTTCGCGATGTCGTTCAGGCTGTTGGCGACTGAGCGGCGGACATAGTCCTCGGGGTCATCGATGAGGGCTTCGAGGAGCGGCAGTATCGGCGTCGGGTCCTTCACCAAAGCGGGCAGGCGCATCGCCCAGGGGAGGCGGGGGCGGGTGCCTTCGCTCGCAAGGCGTCTCACATGGTGGTTCGGGTCGGTGACCCAGTCGGCGATGATTGCAAGTGCCGCATCCTGGTCCTCGGCGATGAAGGGGCGGATACCGAATTCCGCGGTGAAATGCGGCGTCAGCGCCTTCAGGAGGGCGAGGGAAGTTTCAAGGTGGCCGCGGCCATGGGCGGCAATATACTGGTTGAAGGAGAGGAGGGCCCAGCCGCTGAGGCCCGCCCGATCAGCTGCCGGCAGACAGCCGTGCAGGATCGTTGCCGCTTGCTCGAAATCGTCCGGCAGATGTCGGTGCAGGGCATCGGCAATGCATTGGCCGCGCTGCATCAGTTCCAGCCCTTCGATGACAGGCAGGATATCGGCGAGGAAGGCGGCGTGATCGAAGGCGCCCCAAGCCCGCGCCACGGCATCAGCCGTATCGCGGGCGGTGTGTGGGCCGATCAGGTGTTTCAGCGGCTCGGCCATGATCGCTCAGATCGTTCCCTTGGTTTCGAAATGCTGCATCAGGGTAACACCTGTGATCGCGGCCATGTAAGGGGAGAAAGCGGGGTCGGCCTGAACTTTCGCGGCTGCCGCATCGGCGCTCTCCTTGTCGGCCCATTCGACGAGATCGACGATCATGTCGCGCTGGTCGAGGGAGTTGAGCGCCCGCCAGCTGACGAACCCGGGATAGGTGTTGACCGCCGCCATGGCGGCACGTCGTGCCTGGTCTGCTGCCGGCCTGTCGGCTACGGTGCAGACGGCGATTTCGAGGATGGTGTTCGTGGTCATCTGGCGCTCCCGTGGTTGATCACGGCTTGACCTAGCACGGCCCAACTGACAACCTTCTGGCCATTACCTTCGAAGGAGGCACGCATGCGCCCCGCCGACCGCCTGTTCCGGATCATCCAACTGATGCGCTCCACCGGTCGCGCCATGACGGCCGCCGAGATTGCGGAGAAGATGGAGGTCGCGCCGCGCACCATCTACCGCGATATGGATCACCTGATTGCCTCTGGCGCCCCGATCGAAGGTGAGCGCGGCGTCGGCTACATGCTGCGCGAGGCCTTCGATGCCCCGCCGCTCACCTTCACCTTCGAGCAGCTGGAGGCGCTCGCCTTCGGGCTCCGCGCCGTCGAGATGCTCGGGGATCCAAGGCTGGGCCAGGCAGCGCGTGAGGCGAAGGACAAGATGCTGGCGATGCTGCCGAAGGAGCATGCCGAACGGCTGATCTCCGCCCCGATCCACGCCTTCCGTTCATCCGCCCAACCGGTGGTGCCGGATTGTCTGGGCGATGTACGCTCGGCACTCTCTGCCAAGCGCAAGGTCTGGATCGCCTATCACTCGCTGCCCGGCGAGCGCAGCCAGCGCGTCGTCTGGCCGCTCGGCTTGGCCGCCTTCGGTGCGATCTGGGTGATGACCGCCTGGTGCGAGATGCGCCAGGGGTTCCGCGACTTCCGCCTCGATAGGGTCGAGGACTGGAAGGTGATGCAGGATCGCTTCGAGCCTCAGCCGCATCAGACCTATCAGGCGTATTTGAAGCAGCTCAGCTGAAGTTTGCTGCAAGGCAAAATTTTTTTATGCCGATCTCCTAATTTCCCTAAAAATTAAGGGGTGCGAGCCGATAGGTGTAGGTACGAAAGTAACTTCTGAAAGACGCCTATGAAAAACCTGAGAGTCTCCCGCAAGCTGGCCCTGGCATTCGCCTCGGTGCTCTTCGTTGTCATCGCCTTCTGTTCCATTGCATTTGTGTCCATGCAGCGGATCCACGAAGCCACGATTGCCAATCAGCAGACGCAGTCGGTGCTTAAACTGTCTGGTCAGATCCTCGCGACGCTTGTTGAACATCAGAACGCCATGCGCGGCTTTGTGGCGAGCCTGAACGAGGAATTCATCGAGCGTATGGCCAAGCACGGCGACGCCGTTCCACCCTTGATGGCGCAGCTTGAACAGAAGCTCGAGAAGTCTGATGCGGACACCTATCTGCCGCCCGTCCGCCAAGCGATGCAGACATTCTATTCGCAGCTCGATGCGACAGTCGCCAGTGCGCGCGATCCTGCGAAGATCGAGGAAACGCGGAGCAATATCGCAACGACAGCTCGGCTGAGTGATATCCGCAAGGCGCTGACCGCGCTCGACGAGGCAAATCAGAAACTTGCCGACGAGCGGACTGCGTCGCTAGACGCCGCCTTCCAGACCGGGACTACGACCCTCATCGGCGGTGGGATCATGGCCGCCCTCATTGCCGTTGCCATGGGTATCCTACTGACACGCAGCCTTGCCGCGCCCCTGAGAGGCATGACTGTGGCCATGCGGAAGCTGGCGGAAGGGGATACATCTATCGACATCCCGGCCATGGAGCGCCGGGATGAACTTGGCTCGATGGCCGGCGCTGTCGAAGTGTTCCGGGCCAATGCGATTGCGGCGCTGAAGCTGGAGGCTGATGCCAAGCTGCAGCAATCGACGACGGAGGCCGAAAGGGCCGCACGCGCGAAACTCGACGAAGCTCGCTCCGAAGCGATGACGCAGGCAACCGCAACGCTTGCCGGTGGCCTGGCAGAACTCGCGAAGGGCAATCTGACAATTCGCCTCGGACAGCCGTTTGCCGAGGAGTTCGAAACCCTGCGGAATGACTTCAACGAAGCTGTCGCCCAACTTGCCGAAACGCTTTCGGCCGTCGCGCATGCGACGACGTCAATCGACAACGGCAGCCGTGAGATCAGCGGCAGCACAGATGATCTCTCGCGTCGTACCGAACAGCAGGCTGCCTCGCTTGAAGAAACGGCGGCAGCACTGGACGAAATCACCGTCAACGTCCGTCACGCCTCGAATCGGGTCGATGAGGCCCGTGCCGCAGCATCGGATGCCGCGCATAGTGCCGAGACTTCCGGTTCCGTCGTCGCGAGCGCAGTTGCGGCCATGGGTCGTATCGAGCAGTCTTCCCAGTCGATTTCCAACATTATCGGCGTGATCGACGAGATCGCGTTTCAGACCAATCTGCTGGCGCTCAATGCTGGCGTGGAAGCCGCGCGTGCCGGGGAAGCGGGCAAGGGCTTTGCGGTCGTCGCCCAGGAGGTGCGTGAGCTCGCGCAGCGGTCGGCCCAGGCTGCAAGGGAGATCAAGGACCTCATCAGGGTTTCGACCGAAGAGGTCGCAAACGGCGTCAAGCTGGTGAGTGACACCGGCGCTGCTCTGAAGACCATCGAGAGCTTCATCACGACGGTGAATGTCCAGATGAACGCGATCGCCACGGCGGCGAAAGAGCAGGCGACTGGGCTTGCCGAAGTCAACACCGCGGTCAATCAGATGGATCAGTTCACCCAGCAGAACGCGGCGATGGTCGAAGAGACGAATGCGGCAAGTGCGGGACTTGCAACGGAAAGCACGCGCCTTCGCCAATTGGTCCAGCGTTTCGAGATCAGCGCAGGCAAAGCCGCTGGTCAGGCAGACAGAGGCTATGCGGCTGCCATGCGCCGATCGGCATAAGGCGCGGTACGTTCCGCACGCCTTTTCAAAGCCGTGAAATTAAGACGCCTCGACCGTTACGGGTCGAGGCGTTTGCTTTTTGGGTGGAGTCTTCGTCGACGGGCTTGATCAGGTGCCTCAGAAGTCGGTCGCAACCCCGCCTTCGGCCTTGCGTTTCGCCACGAAGGCGTCGAGTTCTTCCTCGACACCAGGGTCGATCGGCGGGCGCTCGTAAGTCGCGAGCTTTTCCTTGAAGACGCGGTTGGCGTGGTCATAAGTTGTCGGCCGGCCGGCGTCGGTCCAGGTCTCGAAATTGCGCCAGTCCGAGAGGATCGGCGAATAGAAGGCCGTCTCGTAGCGGGCAAGCGTGTGGGCCGTGCCGAAGAAGTGGCCGCCAGGCCCGACTTCACGGACGGCGTCGAGAGCGAGCGCATCCTGGCTGACATCGAGGGGCGTCAGGAATTCGGCCACCATCTGCAGCATGTCGACGTCGAGGATGAATTTTTCGAAGGAGGCCGTGAGGCCGCCTTCGGTCCAGCCGGCGGAATGCATGATGAAATTGCCGCCGCCTTGCGTCAGCGCCCAGAGCGAGAAGACGCTTTCATAGGCCGCCTGGGCGTCCAGCGTGTTGGCGGCATTGGTGTTCGAGGTACGGTAGGGGATGCCATAGCGGCGGGCGAGCTGGCCGCCGACGATGACGGCTTTCATGTATTCCGGCGTACCGAAGGCCGGTGCGCCGGTCTTCATGTCTACATTCGAGGTGAAGCCGCCATAGACAACAGGGGCGCCGCGCTTGACCATCTGTGTGAAGGCGATGCCGCACAGCGCTTCGGCGTTCTGCTGGACGACGGCACCGGCGATGGTGACGGGCGCCATTGCGCCGGCGAGCGTAAACGGCGTCATGACGACGACCTGGCCGCGTGACGACATTTCGATAATGCCCTGAAGCATCGGGCCGTCGAGGCGGAGCGGCGAGGACGAGTTGATGATGGTAAAGAGCGAGGGCTCGCTTTCCATCTGCTCCATCGTGACACCACGGCCGATGCGGGCGATCTCGATGGCATCCAGATTGCGCTGCTTGCCGAGCGAATAGCAGTGGAAGACCTTGTCGGTCAGCTTCACCATGTCCGAGAGGCAGTCGAGGTGGCGCACCGAGGCGTGGATGTCGATCGGTTCGACCGGATAGCCACCCGTCGTGTGAATGACGTCGTAGCACTGGGCGAGCTTGACCAGCTTGCGGAAGTCTTCCTGGTTGCCGGCGCGGCGGCCGCCTTCGCGATCGGCGACGAAGGGGGCGGATGCGATCTGGGCGAAGACGAGGTTGTTGCCGCCCATCTTGACGTTGCGCTCGGGATTGCGGGCGAACATCTGAAATTCGCGCGGGGCGGAGGCGATCATGTCCATGATCAGGCCGCGGTCAAAGCGGACGCGGTCGGAGCCTTCCGTCACCTCGGCGCCATGCGCCTTCATGATGGCGCGGGCCTCGGGCAGCATTATGTCCATGCCGATCTCTTCCAGGATCGTCAGCGATGCCTCATGCATGTCGTCGAGGGCTGCGGGGTCAAGAAGCTCGGTCTTGGTCAGGCGATTGACGAGGTTGCGATACTTGCCCGCCACGCCCGTGCGGCTGCGATCACCGCCGCGGCCGCCGGTGCGCCTGCGGCGCTCGCCACCACCGGATTGGGGTTCAGTCTCGGACAAGGCGGTGTTGATAATGTCGCTCATGGTCGATCCATTGTGTCAATCTCGACATCAAGTCTCGCAGGTTCGCGGACCAAAAGGCATTGCCGTTTGCGACGAAAAACCGGCTCATCTGGAACAGTGGAAGAACCAAGAAGTTTTCATGCGGCAGGTATTCATCAACATTTGCTTTTAAAGCGTCTCATGGCGCTTTGCTTACCCCCTGTTTACCAAAACCAGTCATTGATCGAAGTGTGAACAAAGATTTGATCCGGGGAAGCGACTTGCTCGAGCTAGTCCGCGACAAGATTGCCGCGCTTGACCTGCCTTCGTATGTCAAGGACAGCGAGCTGCGTTATGTCGCGGTCAATAAGCCCTTCGCCCGGCTTCATAATCTCTCTCCTGAAAGCTTTATCGGACGCAGTGACCGCGAAATCCTGGGCGTCGATCCGGATGGGCTTCGTGACGACCGCGAGCGCCGGGTTCTTGTCTTCGGCGAGGAGGAGCAGTTGCATCTGCGCCCCGTGTCCGGCGGGCCTTTGAACATCCTGCATATCGAGCGCTTCTTCGACGATGACGACCGGATGTATCTCTTCGGCTTCATGGAAGAACGCGCGGCTGCGGTTGCGCCTGAGATGACAGGTCCCTCGGCATCACCTTCGGCCGAGGTCTATCAGGCCGTTCTCGAACAATATCCGATCGCGACTTATTTCCGCGGGTCGGACCATCGGCTGCTCTTTGCCAACAGCGCCTATGCCGAGATGGTCGGGCGGCCAATCGAAGAGCTGCTTGGTCGGACCGAGCAGGAGATATTCCCTGAACTTGGGCAGGCCTATTACGAAGGCAACCGACGGGTTCTGGAACGCGGTGTCACCGAGGAGGTCCAGGATAGCTTCATTCGCGGCGACGGCACATCCGTCCCGGCGCTCAGCCGCACTGGCGCCGTGACCGGACCGGATGGCGCTCGCTACATCGTTGGGTCCATTACCGACCTTTCGCCGCTCAGGCTCGAGCAGGAGCGACTGAAGGCCGCCCGGCAGGAATCGGACGCGCTGCAATTGCAGTTGCAAAGTCTTATGGCCTCTCTTCCCGTCGGCATCATCGTGCTCGATCCGGATCTGAGGATATCCTTTGCCAATCCGGCTGCGGTCGAAATGGCTGAACTCGATCCGCCGGTGCCGCTGGAAGGGATGAGCTACCGTGAGTTCCTGACGCGCACGATGGGGCGCACCGGACCAGCGCTCCAGCCAGAGGAATTCCAGGATCGTGTCGCCTATCGAATCGAGCAGGTTACAGGTCTCCTTGTGGGGCCGCTGATCGACGTGAAGACGCCCTCTGGTCGCGCGCTCGCCGGCGGTAGTCGCCGGATGGAGGGCGGTCGCATCCTGCTGACCTATTCCGATGTCTCCGACATGGTCCAGCGCGAGGAGGAGACGCTCCTCTACCGCGCGACGCTCGAGCAGATGCCAGTTCCGGTCTTCATTCGCGATATCAACCGGCGGATGATCTATGTGAATACCGCCTATGAAGAGCTGCATGGCCAGCGGCGGGAAGATATCTATGGGCTGACCGAAGAGGAGCTGTGGCCAGAGAACGGCCAGATCATGAAGGCGGAGAACCTCCACATCTTCGCCACGGGTGAAATGCTTGAAAAGAACCGTGATATCGTCGTCCGTGACGGCCGGGAAATCTCCGTCATCACGCGGTTGAGCCGGATCACCACCGCCGAGCAGAAGCACTACATCGTCGGCTCGGTGAACGATATCTCGAACCTCAAGAAGGGCCAGCTGGCGCTTGTCGAAGCCCAGGCGCGTGCCGAGTCGCTCTACGACGATATCGTATCAATGTTGCAGGTCATGCCTGTCGGCGTGGTCATCATCAATTCCGACTTCATGGTGGAATTCGCCAACGAGAAATGCCGAGAAATCTGGCACTGGCCTGATGATGTGCCCCTGAGCGGGCAGAGCTTCCGTTCGTATTGCGAGCAGAACCACAAGCTCGGTTATGCCTGGCCCGGCATCGAATTCGAGGAAGGCTTCCGGCGCCGCATCGCGCAGTTCCAAGCGCTCGAAGGCTCGCATGTCAACGAACTCGCCTATGACGACGGCAAGTTCGTGCTGGCGACCATTACCCGCCTGCATGATCGCAAGATCCTGCTGACCTATTCAGACCTTACGGAGATGCGCCAACGCGAGCGCGACATCACGGCGGCGCAGCAGCAGCTGGAGCGGCTCGGCCTCTTCGTCCAGGAATCCATGCGCCTGATGTCCCAGGGCCTGATGATGGTCGAACAGGGGCGTGTTGCCGAGGTCAATCCCTCGTTCAGCCGAATCCTCGATCTGCCTGAGGGCCTGCTGGTCGAGGGTAATAGCTGGCGGCCGGTGTTCGAATACTGCGCGGCACGCGGCGATTTCGGTGCGGACGCGCAGGCCGTCCTGCAGCAATGGCAATCGGCGCTGCAAAACGCAAACTCAGTTTCGACGAATTTCCTCGTTGCTGGCAAGACCTGGGTCAAGCTGGAAGCGACCTTCGGGAGTGATCGCAGCTGCGTGGTCGTGCTGACCGATTTCACGGAACTCAAGGCCCGCGAAGCCGAGCTTGAAGTGCTGCTCGCGCGCAGCGAAGCCGCCGACAAGGCGAAGTCCGACTTCCTTGCTAATATGAGCCATGAAATCCGCACCCCTATGAACGGTGTGCTCGGCATGGCGGAACTCTTGTCCAAATCCGAGCTCGACAGCCGGCAGAAGACCTTCGTCGACATCATGGTGAAATCGGGCAATGCGTTGCTCACCATCATCAATGACATCCTCGACTTCTCGAAGATCGATGCTGGCCAGTTGAAGCTCCGGAAGTCGCCCTTCGATCCGGTCGAAGCGATCGAGGATGTGGCAACGCTTCTGTCTGCCGCTGCCGCCGAGAAGGATATCGAACTCGTCGTCTCCGGAGACCAGAAGGTGATGCACACCTTCATGGGTGATCCGGGCCGCTTCCGGCAGATCGTCACGAACCTCCTCGGCAATGCCATCAAGTTCACCGAGAAGGGCCATGTGCATGTCGAGGTCTCCGCCGAGACCGTCATGGATGGTCAGGCGATCCTGAAACTGCGCATCGAAGACACCGGCATCGGCATTCCGGCGGAGATGCAGGCGAAGATCTTCGAGAAGTTCTCCCAGGTGGACACGTCTTCGACCCGCCGCCACGAAGGAACCGGCCTCGGTCTCGCGATCACCGCTGGCCTCGTGCGCCTGTTCGGCGGCAAGCTGGATGTCGAATCAGAAGTTGGCCGGGGTTCAGCGTTTACGGTCGAGCTGCCGCTTGCGATCGTCGCGGAACGTCGGGGCCAGAAAGAGCTGCCGGCGACGGTCAAGGATGCGCGGGTGCTCGTCATCGACGACAATGCCGTCAATCGCCGGATCATCACCGAGCAGTTGAGCATGTGGGGCTTTGACGGGCTCGCGGTTCCCGACGGGCCGACAGGGCTTGAAATTCTGAAAGCTGCCCATGCCGAAGGCCTGTCGATCGACGTCGTCGTCATCGACTACCAGATGCCCGACATCAACGGCATCGATGTGGCGAAAGCGATCCGCAGCGACAGGCGCTATGACGACATCGCGCTGGTGTTCCTGACGTCGATGGACATGGTCGGTGACGACCGGCTTTTCGAGAGTCTGAAAATCCAGGCGCATCTGATGAAGCCGGCGCGGGCGAATGTGTTGCGCGGGGCGATCATCGATGTTGTGCGCACAGCGCGGGTGCACGGGGTGAACTCCGCCCGCTTGCGCCCCATGTCACAGACGGCATCTCTTGCTGCCGTGCGGCCGGCATTGCCGGTTGAACCCGTTCCTGCGGCCCCAGTCTTTCATGATGACAGCGCACTCAGGGTCCTGATCGCCGAGGACAATCCGGTCAACCAGATCGTCTTTCGGCAGATCCTGACCGGCAGCGGCATCGCCTATCGCATCGTCGGCAATGGCGAGGAGGCCGTCGAGGCCTGGCGCAGCGAGCCACCGGACTTGATCCTGATGGATGTCTCGATGCCGGTCATGAACGGCCATCAGGCAACGGGCATGATCCGCAGCGAAGAGGCCCGTCGCGGCGGTTATCGCATTCCGATCATCGGCGTCACCGCCCATGCGCTGGAAAGCGACCGTGAGGCCTGCCTTGCGGCGGGCATGGATGATTATCTCTCCAAGCCGATTTCGCCGGAGCTCCTGATGCGCAAGATCGAGCAGTGGAGCGGCAGGCCGGTCGCGGCTGCGGCCAGCGCCGAGGGTTGATCAGGCCGGACGCCTGACACCACAGAGCATTTCACGCTTTCCCGCAAAGCCGGGGCGCCGTTCGACATCAAAGCCGGTGGCGGTCAGATTGCGCCTGACGAAGCCCGCTGCGGCGTAAGTCGCGAAGCTGCCGCCCTCTCTCGTCGTGTCGTGGACCCGCTGCATCAGTTCCGCCGACCACATGGCGCTGTTGCGCGAGGGCGCAAAGCCGTCGAGGAACCAGGCATCAAAGGTCAGCGTGCTTGCCGTCAAGTTTTCGAGGGCATCGCCGCAGACGACGGACAGCCGGGTCTGTGCGTCGAGCTCTACAGTCACCACGCCCGAAGGATCTGCCGGCCAGAGCGAGACCAGCGCCTGCCGCTCGGCATCGATCTCCGGCCAGCGGGAGAGGGCGCGGTCGATCTCTTCCGCCTGCATGGGGAATAGCTCGAAGGAGACGAAATGGAGGTGCGCGCCGGGACGGCGATGCTCCTTCCATTGGCGCCAGGTCTCGCAGGCATTCAGCCCGGTGCCGAAGCCGAGTTCGCCGATGGTGAAGGTCTCTGCCGTCTGCCAGCGCTCCGGCAGGCCGTTGCCGGCGAGGAAGACATGGCCGCATTCCAGCCGGCCGTCTGTCTGGCAATAAAAATGATCGCCAAAGGCGGTGGAAAAGGGCATATCGCCGTCGTGCCAGGTAAGCGGTGCCTGGGTGTCGCCGGTGCCTGGCGGATAACTTGAATGGGTCATGACCATGTCCGATAAAACGGCTGCGATGTCAGGTCAATTGCGCGCCGATCTCGTGATCATCGGTGGTGGCATCATGGGCCTCTGGGCGGCGCTGAAAGCCGAGCGTCGGGGTATCGAGACGATCCTGATCGACGGTGACAGAACCGGAAGCGGGGCCAGCGGTGGGCTGCTTGGCGCGCTGATGGCGCATATGCCGGATCGCTGGAACGAGAAGAAGCAGTTGCAGTTCGACGGCCTCCTTTCTCTCGAGGCGGAGATCGCCGAGCTTGAAGCCGAGACCGGTCTTTCGGCTGGCTATCGCCGCTGCGGGCGGCTGATCCCGCTGCCGAAGCCGCACCTCCGCCCGATTGCCGAGCGGCATTCACGGGAGGCCGAAACCAACTGGAACCAGCAGGGCAGGCGCTTCGACTGGTCCGTCATCGAGGGGAGCCCGTTTGCTGACTGGCCATCACGAAGCTTCTCAGAGGCTGGGCTCGTCTATGACAAGTTGGCGGGGCGGGTCTCGCCGCGCGCGCTCACCACGTCGATTCGAGCGTGCCTGGAGCGGACGGGTCGTGTGCGGATCCTCGAAGGGGCTGCCGTGCAATCAATCGACGCCAGCGCGCGGCAGGTGGTGACAGCTGATGGGGCGTCTGTCGGTTTCTGTGATCTTCTCGTCGCAGCCGGCGTTGGCTCCTTTCCGCTGCTTGAAACGATCGGTCCGCCCGTCCGCAAGCCGCTTGGCCGGGGCGTCAAGGGACAGGCGGCTCTGTTGAAGGTCGACCTTCCTGCCGATCTTCCCCTCGTTTATCTCGACGGTCTTTATGTCGTGCCGCATGAGGGCGGGCGAGTTGCGATCGGGAGTACCAGCGAAAACAGTTTTGATGACCCGTTCTCAACGGATGCGCAGCTGGATGCCCTGATCGCCGAGGCGCGGGAGCTTGCGCCGGTGCTGCAGGGAGCAGAGCTCGTCGAGCGCTGGGCGGGGCTGCGCCCCAAGGCGGTCGATCGGGATCCGATGGTCGGTCCGCACCCGGATCATCCGCATATCCATACACTCACCGGCGGTTTCAAGGTGAGTTTCGGCATTGCCCACCTTCTGGCCGATGCTGCACTCGATGCGATTGCCGGGCAGGCATTGCCGTTGCCTCACACCTTCTCGCTTGCCCATCACGTTTCGGTGGCTGTTGGTCGGTCAGTCGATGAGGACTTTACCGAAATACCCTGAAATCACGCGGATTCCTGCTGTGCAAAGGCCGAAAATCCTTTTGCCCGCTTCGTGATACTGTCATGCAAATCACCTATCCACCGGGTTGTAACGGAAACTGCTAAAGTTCCGAAGCGAGCCAGTGTGAGGTGCTCGACATGCGCTATGCCATCTGCTTTACGCCGCCAGCCCGTGATCCGCTTGCCGATGCAGCGGCGCGTTGGCTCGGTCGCAACGTGTTTTCCGGCGAGGCGGAAGAGCATCCGGGGCTGAAAGGTCTCGGCGTGCACGAGATTGCCTTTCACACGGCGCTTCCCCGTCGCTTCGGCTTTCATGCCACCTTCAAGGCGCCGTTCCGCCTGAGTGAGGGATCCACCGAACCGGCATTGCTCAGAGAGTTGATGCATTTTGCCGGTCGCATGGAGCCGGTCATGCTGCAGGGACTGACGGTCGGTCGCATCGGTGACGTCTACGGCCTCATTCTGGAGCGACCTTGCCCGTCGGTCGACTATCTGGCGGCCTCGATCGTTCAGGCCTTTGACGGTTTCCGCGCCCCGCTTTCCGAAGTCGAGATCGAGCGCCGCAATCCCGAGCGGCTGTCGGCACCGCAGTTCAGCAATCTCAGCCGCTGGGGCCATCCTTACGTGATGGACGAGTTTCGCTTTCACATGACGCTGACCGGGCCGCTTCTGGCGCGGGATTTCCCGCGGATCGAGCAGGGGCTGAAGGCGCATTTCGATCCTGTGCTCGCCGAGCCTGTCGTGGTGACCAATCTCGCGCTGTTCGTCGAGACTGAGCGTGGCGCGCCGTTTACCGTGCATTCGCTCCATCCGCTGGGGCGGGTTTCCAGCCGCAAGATCGCCTGACCGGTTTGCGCTGCAGCAAATTCCGTTTTTTCCATCTCGACAGGCGCCGCCCTCGCCAATAGCCTCGCGTGAAAACACGAGAGGTGAACCGATGACGACTGCCCCTTATCCCCGCGACCTGATCGGCTATGGCCGCGAGATCCCCGATCCGAAATGGCCCGGTGATGCGAGGATCGCGGTGCAGTTCGTCGTGAATTACGAGGAAGGCGGCGAGAGCTGCATTCTCGATGGCGACCCGGCCTCGGAAAACCTGCTGTCGGAAATCGTCGGCGCCCAGCCCTGGCCGGGTCAGCGCAATCTTAATATGGAATCAATCTACGAATACGGCTCACGCGCGGGCTTCTGGCGGCTGTGGCGGATGTTCACCGAGCGCAAGGTTCCGGTCACCGTCTATGGCGTGACGCTCGCCATGGCCCGCAACCCGGAAGCGGTTGCTGCGATGAAGGAAGCGGACTGGGAAATCGCCAGCCACGGCTATCGCTGGCTCGAATACAAGGATTTCCCTGAAGACGTTGAACGCGAGCACATCCGCGAAGCGGTGCGGCTGCACAAGGAGCTGACCGGCTCTCATCCGCTCGGCATGTATCAGGGCAAGCCGTCGGACAACACGCTGCGCCTCGTCATGGAGGAGGGCGGTTTCATGTATTCCTCCGACAACTATTCCGACGACCTGCCGTTCTGGGTGCCTGATCTGGAGGGCAAGGCCTTCCTGATCATCCCCTATACGCTCGAGACCAACGACATGCGGTTTGCCACGCCGCAGGGCTTCAACACCGGCGACCAGTTCTTCACCTACCTCAAGGACGCCTTCGATGTTCTCTACGAGGAGGGCAAAAACGGCAGCCCGAAGATGATGTCCGTCGGTTTGCACTGCCGCCTCGTCGGACGTCCCGGACGGGCCGCGGCTCTGGCGCGGTTCATTGATTATGTCACCAGCCATGAGAAGGTCTGGGTTCCCAAGCGCATCGAGATTGCGGAGCACTGGCACAAGCATCACAAGCCGGCGTGGTGAGGTGGCTAGCCGTCTGCCTCCGCCAGCAGCCAATCTCGCAGGATCGCCGCAGGCTCGGATAACTGCCCGCCTGACAACAGCCAATAGGCCTTGTCCTCGTCGGCAGCTTCATCGAACAGCACTTTCAGCGTGCCGGCCGCCAGATGGTCGCCGATCAGGGCCGTCGGGCAGAGGCCGATGCCGAGGCCCGAGAGGGCTGAACTGACCAGAAGGTTGAAATCGGCATAGAGCGGTCCAGAGGGTGTCGGACCTTTAACGCCATGCGCGGCCAGCCAGGATTGCCAGGCGGCCTCGGTCGCGTCGTGCAACAGGTCATGGGCGAGCAAGTCGGTTGGGCTGTTGATCGGTCCGTGACGCTCCACATAGCTCGGCGCGCAGGTCGGCCGGGTCGCGGCTGGCAAAATGCGCTCGGCCCGGCCCGGCGGGCGGGTGCCGTGGCAGATCAGCAGATCCGCGCCTGCTTCGTCCGGAGAGAGTGCCCCTAACGGATAGACGATGGAGACCTGGATCTGAGGATGTTCGGCGCGGAAGCGAGGCAGGCGGGGGCCGAGCCAGTGGGTGACGACCGAGGGCATGCAGGCGAGGCTGGCGCGGGCCAGGTTCTTTCTCGCCGTCAGACGCTCTGCGGCGCGGGCGATGTGGCCGAGCCCTTCCGAGCAGGCGGCCCCGAGTTCGCGTCCGTCCGGCGTCAACCGCACGCCACGCGGGCGGCGTTCGAAGAGGGCAAGATCCAGCCAATCCTCCAGCGCCTTCACATGCTGGCTGACGGCCGCTGCCGTCATGCCAATTTCAGTCGCGGCCTGCAGGAAGCTTTCGCGACGGGCGGCGGCCTCGAAGGCGCGGAGTGTTGGGAGCGGCGGCAGTTTCATGGCTCCATGACTAAGTCAGACTTCTCCATGGGGCAAGAAGAGAGGCGGTTGTCTTGAGGGGGTAGGTGGGGCACCTTGCTTCTATCTTGTCCCAATGCCGATCCTCGGAGTTTTTCATGTCCCCCTTCAACGCCAACATCCCCGTTCCCGCCGACGCGGCTGCCCGCCGGGCGGTGAAGCCTGTCGTCTGCTATCCGGTTGAGTCTTTGAAGGCGCCGGACATGAGCATTCTGGAACGGGCGCGAGCGACGATGGAGAAGGTTGGCGAGGTGATCGTGCCGCCGCGTGAGGGCAATACGTTTGAGGTGCCGAAGGGGCATTTCTTCCGCATCGTCAGTGTCGAGGGGCCGCAGGTCGGTGACCTCAACCTGTGGAACGCCAACGACCTTTCCGAGCGCTTCTTCTCCGGCAAGACGCGGGCGCTGCATGCGACGCATGTGACGACCGGCAACCGTCTCTGGAGTAATCTCCCGTCGCTTCGCCCCATGGCGACGATCAGCCATGATACGCTCGGCTGGTATGGTTTCGACGAATTCGGCGGTGGCGTGCATGACGTGATCGGCACGCGCTGCGATCCCTATACCAACCGGCTGCTCTCCGGTGGCGACTATCATCATTGCTGCCATTCCAATCTCTGCCGGTCGCTGGCGCACCATAAGGGCCTCGACATCAAGGCGGCCGAGCCGCATGTGCATGACGTGCTGAACGTCTTCATGTGCACCGGTTTCACCCGCGATACGCAGCAGTATTTCATGAAGGCGAGCCCCGTCCGTCCCGGCGATTTCCTGGAGATGTTTGCGGAGATTGATCTCTTGGGCGCGCTCTCGGCCTGCCCGGGTGGGGATTGCAGCACGAGCCATTCGAGCGACGTGGCCAAGTGCTATCCGCTGAAGGTGGAGATTTATCGGCCGGATATGGCCTTGCTCGCGGATTGGCCGTTCCCGGAGCGGAACGGGTATCAGTTGCAGGACTGAACGCCGTCGGCCCTTTGGCCGTCATGCTCGGGCTTGTCCCGAGCATCTGCGACGTATCTGGTTGGTTCGGCCTCGGTGGATCCTCGGCACAAGTGTTCGGCCCTGATACATAGCTGACAGATGTTCGTAGACATGCCTGACACTTCCCGGATCAGATCTGGGAGGTGGCGATGGCTTGGGAAACAAAGTCTGTGGTGGATCAACGATTAGAGTTCTGCAGCCTTGCCGAGCTTGAAGGGGCGAATGTCTCGGAGTTGTGTAGACGCTTCGGGATCAGTCGG